>JAABUN010000010.1_pt1 | contig 464120 bp, 456 predicted proteins | sample 5559311 | NCBI WGS metagenome assembly JAABUN01 (sample SAMN10711877, study PRJNA513370) | rock metagenome | isolation source: Antarctica rocks | place: Antarctica: Victoria Land, Siegfried Peak sud
GGCGCGCACTGCATTCGGCTTTCGCAACCTGGACAACCAGCGCCGCCGGGTACGGTTTCACTGCACCCGGCGATCACGCCGAACAGCCGGTGCCGAGGCGGCCCTGCCCCCTCAACTTCGATGAGCCTGTTACCAGCGCGAGGGACGTCGGCTACAGCTTGGGACCCGGTGGTGCGCTCGCGGCTGGGGTTGCGGCCGGCCCGGCCGCCCAGTCGGTGCATGGCGCCGTACCGCTGTCGAAGCTGACCGCTCTCACCCGTACGGCGGTGGCGACGGCAATGGACCGGGGGGCGTCACGGTGAGGCCGCTGGCACCGCGGCGGCCGGAGAGCCACGCGACCAGCTCAGCCGCCGATCCGGCCACCGTCTGCTTCGCCCGACCGGAACCCACCGTCGCGTTGACGCCGACGTCGTGCGCGAGGACCTCGAACGTGGTCGTGGCGCGCGGGGTCAGCCGTCGAGCCACCACCTCGACCTGCCCGGCGAGGTAGCCGGGCGGCCAGTCGGCAAAGGCGTAGCCAGCATCGAGGTCGACGTGGTGGTACTCCACCTCGGCCAGCCGAGCCGCGAGAACGCTGCGAGCCGGCTGCTCCTTTCCGGCGAGCCAACGGATCGGCCGCTCCCAATGCTCGGCGGCCAGTGCCCGCGCCTCGGTCAGCACGCGCGCCGCGGACTCCTCGAGGTCGGTGAGCTGCTCCTCGAGCGGCCGGCCGGCACCCGCGTCGATCTCCGCATCCCGCAGTGTCCGGCTGGGGTACTGGAACCACGGCACGCCGGTGCGCGCCCACCACAGCAGCCGAGTGGCGCCGTCCGCATTGCGCGAGACATGGCTGAGCACATGCCCGCGGGTCCAGCCCTCGCTGAGTGACGGGGCACTCAGGTCCTGCTCCGGCATCGCCCGCACGGTTGCGATCAGGCGCGCCGTGGCGGCCTCCAGCTCAGCGATGCGATCCCCGACACCCTGCACCGACTCGACCGCTACCTATCCTTCCGCGGGCCGCTGCCGCCGACGAGCGGCGTTCTTGGGGTGAGCGACGGGGCTCGAACCCGCGACAACCGGGACCACAACCCGGTGCTCTACCAGCTGAGCTACGCCCACCAAGGCCGGTCGCCACCGGCTTGGCCAGTGTACCGAGCGTCCAACGTCACCGGCAGCCGTGATCCACGGCGCTCTAGTCCGGCGTGACCGTGGACGGTACGGCGGCTGGCGCCACCCCGGCTGCGGCCCTCGCCTCGGCCGTGTCCGGCCCCGGCTGCGGGACGAAGATCGTCGAGCGGTAGTACCGCAGCTCCGCGACGCTCTCCAGGATGTCCGCCAGCGCCCGGTGCCCGCCGGCCTTCGCCGGCGAGGCAAAGTAGACCCGCGGGTACCAGCGACGGCACAGCTCCTTCACGCTGGAGACGTCCACCACCCGGTAGTGCAGCCAGTCGTCGAGCTCCGGCATGTCCCGCGCCAGGAACGCCCGGTCGGTGCCGATCGAGTTGCCGCACAGCGGGGCCCTGCGGCGTTCGGGCACGTGCTTGCGGATGTAGCCGAGCACCTGCTCCTGCGCCGCCTCCACCGTCACCGTCGATGCAACAACCGCGTCCACCAGCCCGGACTTGGTGTGCATCTCGCGTACGACGTCCGCCATGCTCTCCAGCGCCTCTGCCGGGGCGGCCACGACGATGTCGAGGCCGTCGTCGAGGATGTTGAGCTCGGAGTCCGTAACCAGCACCGCGATCTCGACGAGGCGGTCCTTGGCCAGGTCGAGGCCCGTCATCTCGCAGTCGATCCACACCAGCCGGTCGCTCACCGACCCAGCCTACGGCCGAGGTGCCCGACTCACCGTTCGGGAATGGTCGTGCCCGCCGACGAGCTGCTGGACTTGAAGTCCTCGATGCGCTTGTTGAGGTCGAGCAGCTTCGTCGGGTCGAACGTCCCGCCGGTGAGCCCCGGCGCCAGCGATGTGGCGATGCCGCTCAGGCTGTCCAGCGAGCCGACGTACTTGCACAGCGTCGGGTCGTCCTTGGCGGCGTCCCGCGCCTGCTTCACCTCAACCGCCACAACCAGCGCGGACGCACCGGCCTTGGCCAGCGCCTTCTTTCGATCGGGCGCGTCAGGCTTGAAGGCGCCGGCACGGTACGGCTTGTAGATGTAGCGGTGGAAGGCCCCGAAGGCGACGCCGGCGTGCAGCACGAACCTTGTCTTTGCGAAGTGGCCACCGCCGGCACCTGCGCAGGTGCCCGAAGCGGTCGGCGTCGGACCGCTCCCGGCGTTGGTTCCGGCGTTGTTCTTCGTGTCGTTGCTGCCACCGCAGGCGGCGAGCAGGGCGAGCAGTACGCCGAGGACGAGCAGCTTGGTACGACGCACGACATCGCCTCCGCAAAGTGGGGAACGAGCCGCTCCTACCGTCGTCTGGGCCGGCGTACGCCGCTGGTCGCCAAGTTGTGACCGTGCCGCCACACCGCCGAACCCGCCTAGAAGATCCCCCGTCGCCGGCGCCGGCGGGGGGCCGTACCGAAGACGGAGCGCGAGATCTCTCGGCCGGCCGCGCTCGCCGCCGACCGGGCAAAGGATCGGAAGATCGGCGAGCCGAAGATTCCGGCCAGCGCTCCCTCGTGGTCCTCGGCCTGGGTAGCAGGGCGCTGCTCTGCCGGGCGGGCCGGGGCCTTCGCCGCCTCCAACGCGTGCTCGCGCGCCTGCAGCTTCTCGTACGCCGATGTGTCGTCCGCGGCGTGCGCGTAGCGCTGGGCGACCTGCGATGACGCCACCATCGCCGACTGCCGGGCCGAATCGAGCTGGGCCATCAGCGACCGGGGCGGCCGCAGCCTGGTCCAGGCGACCGGCGTCGGGGCGCCGTTCTCGGACAGCACGGTGACCACCGCCTCGCCGATGCCGAGGGTGGTGAGCAGCTCGCCCAGGTCGTACGCCGACTTCGGGAAGGTCGAAACCGTCGCCTTGAGCGCCTTGGCGTCGTTCGGGGTGTAGGCCCGCAGCGCGTGCTGCACCCGGTTGCCGAGCTGGGCGAGCACGTCGGCCGGCACGTCCTTCGGTGTCTGCGTGACGAAGAAGACGCCGACGCCCTTCGACCGAATCAACCGCACAGTCTGGGCCACCGCGTCGAGGAACTCCTTCGACGCGTCGTCGAAAAGAAGGTGTGCCTCGTCGAAGAAGAACACCAGTCTGGGCCGATCGACGTCGCCGACCTCGGGCAGCTCGTGGAAGAGGTCGGCGAGCAGCCACATGAGGAACGTGGAGAACAGCCGGGGCTGGTCCTGTACGCCGGGCAGCTCCATGATCGACACGACGCCCTGCCCGTCGGGCGTCGTACGCAGCAGGTCGGCGGTGTCGAGCTCCGGCTCGCCGAAAAAGGCCTCCGCCCCCTGGTCCTCGAACGTAACGAGCTCGCGGAGGATCACCCCGGCCGTCGCCTTGGACAGCCCACCGAGCGCCTGGAGGTCGGCCTTCCCTTCGTCGCTGGTCAGGTAGGTGATGACCGCGCGCAGGTCCTTGAGGTCGTCGAGCTCGAGGCCGTTCTCGTCGGCGTAGTGGAAGACCAGCCCGAGCGAGGAGGACTGCACCTCGCCCAGCCCGAGGACCTTGGAGAGCAGCACCGGACCGAAGGAGGTGATCTTCGTCCGAACCGCCGCGCCGGTGCCCTTGCCGCCGAGGGCGTAGAACTCGACCGGCATCCCCGCCGGTGACCAGTCGCCGCCCCCCACCTCGGTGGCCCGGCCGGTGACCCGGTCACTCTGCTCCCCGGCGGTGGCCATCCCGGACAGGTCGCCCTTGATGTCGGCGAGGAAGACCGGTACGCCGGCCGCGGAGAGCTGCTCGGCCATCACCTGCAGCGTCTTCGTCTTGCCGGTGCCGGTCGCACCGGCTACCAGCCCGTGCCGGTTCATCATCGCCAGCGGCAGTCGTACCTGCGCCTGCGGATGAGCGGTCCCGTCCACGACCAGGGCGCCGAGGTCTACCGACGGCCCCGCGAAGTCGTACGCCTGCTGCACCGTCGCCACGAAGTCGTCCGCCACGTCTACCCCCAGGTCGGCGACCGGTCACCCTAGCGATCAGGCTCAGGAGTCCCGGAAGACCAGGATGCTGCCGGAGTAGCAGGCCACCCAGACGTCGCCGGTGCCGGCGTCGTAGGTGATCCCGATGGGGTGGTGCCCGACCGGCAGCGTCTGCAGCACGGACATGTCGCTGGTGCGCACCTTGCTGATCGTGTCCGAGGCGTAGTTGACGACGTAGAGCGCGGCTCCATCGGCGGAGATCGTCATGCTGCGCGGCTGGCTGCCGGTGCGGACCCGGCTCACCACCCGACCGGTGCGCAGATCGACCTTCGCCAGCCGGCCGTCCTGGTTGAGCGACACGTAGAGCCACCGGCCCGTCTGGTCGCGGACCAGGTGCCGCGGCCCGTCGCCGATCCCGGCGGGCAGCGAGCTGACGTCGAACGTGCGCAGGTCCACGCGGGCGACCCCGTCATCGCCCATGACGGCGACGTACGCCGTACGGGACGTCGGGTCGACGACGATGCCACGCGGGTAGCGGCCGATCGGCACCTCCCGGACCAGCCGACCGGTGCCCGCGTCGATGATGCTGAGGCTGTACGAGCACCAGTTGCTGACCAGAACCAGGCGCCCGTCCGGTGACACCGCGACGAACTTGGGCACCGCTCCGACCTCGATCACCTGGTCGATGCGCAGGGTCGCGGTGTCGACCCGGTACAGGAAGCTGTGGTCGAAGCCGGAGCTCGGCGAGCAGCTGTCGTTGCCCTCACGCCCGAAGCCGGGGCCGTACATCGAGTAGTTGGAGACGTAGACGCGCCGGCCGTCCGGGCTGAACGCCGCCTCGACCGGCGCACCCCGGTAGCTGCCGGTGTACTGGGGGAGGCCGAAGTCGGCCGGGCGCACCGAGTCCGGGATGGTCCGGACCAGCCGCGCCGAGCGGTCGTACACGGTGATCGTGTGCGTGTACATCATGTTCTGCGCGAAGACCAGGCCGGAACCGGAGGCGACGACGGACTTCGGCGTGATCTCCCCGCGGATGGTGGCGACCCGGTGGAGCCGGCGCTCCGTGGTCGGCCGCTTCGCCGCGGGCCGTGGGCTCGGGACTTGGGGGGCGGAGGTCGCGCTGGCCGGCGCGGATGGGGTGCCGACGGCGGACGCCACCTGTGCAGTGGGCCGCACGGGTGTGTCCGAACAGCCCACCGCCGGCGCGAGCATCGCGGCGGCGAGGACAGGTGTCAGGAGCCCCTTCACCCGGCCAACGTACTGGCGCAAATCCCGGTTGGCAGGGAGGCGGGCGGCCCGGCAGAGTCGTCTCGTGCCTGCGCTGCCGGCGTACCTCGTCGTCCGTCCTCCCACGATCGCCGACGTCCAGGCGATCTTCACCCTGTGGGCCGCAAGCGATCTTGCGGAGATCGGCGAGGTGGACTGCGAGGAAGGCGACATCGTCGAGGACCTCACCCGGCCGCGGCTCGATCTGGAGCGCGACTACTGGGTGGTCGCCGACAGCGAGCGGCTGGTGGGGGCGGCGTCGGTCCTGGACCGGATCAGCGCCGAGGTCGCGGATGGCGACCTGGTGGCTGACCCCGATGCCGATCCCGCCGTGGAGCCGCACCTGCTCGAGCTGCTCGAGAGGCGTGCGGCGGAACAGGCGGCCGCGGCGGGACGGGCCAGCCTCCTCGTCACGGTGCACTGCACCACCACGAACACCCGCCGGATGGACGAGCTGTCGACCGCCGGCTACACCGGCGTACGCCGGTTCTCCCGGATGGTGGCCGACCTCGACGACGTGCCGCCGCCGGCCGGCGGCGGCGTCCGCCCGGCGAGCGGGCCGGCCGACCGCCCTGCGATGCACGCGGTGATGACGGCGTCGTTCGCGGACCACTTCGGGAGCACGCCCGAGCCGTACGACGCATGGTGGGCGCGCCAGTCGGGTCGCAGCGGCTTCGACGAGTCGTTGTGGTGGCTGGCGGAGGCGGACGGCGCTGCGGTCGGGGCCTTGATCGGGCGCAATATGGCCGAGCAGGGCTGGGTGCAGGGACTCGGGGTGCTGCCGGCGTACCGGGGTCGCGGGCTGGCGCGACGCCTGTTGCTGGCCTCCTTCGAGGAGTTCCGCCGCCGTGGCTACACCCGCGTCGCACTCGGGGTCGACACCGGCAACGAGACGGGGGCGCTGCACCTGTACGAGTCCGTCGGGATGCGCCCCGCGCAGCAGCACGACGTCTGGCAGCGAATGGTGCCGGCCGGCACCGGACCGACCTGAGACCGGCAAGATGCTGCAGTCGGCCGGAGGAGATGATCACATGGGAGTCGTCGCGGGCGAGACGGTGCTGGAGATTCGGACCTACCGCCTCAGGCCGGGAACCGAGGAGGACTTTCACCACCTCGTCAGTGAGCAGTGCGTGCCGCTGCTCGAGCGGTTCGGGATCACCGTCGTCCGGTACGGCCCGTCTGAGCGGGATGAGGACGGGGTGGCGGACTACCTGCTCCTCCGCGCGTTCGAGTCGCTGGCGGCTCGGGACGAGCAGGAGAACCGCTTCTACGGCTCCAGCGAGTGGCGGAACGGTCCACGCGACGGCATCCTCGGGCGGATCGAGAGCTATCACACGGTGGTGCTGACCGCCGCCGCGGACGCGGTCGGGGCGTTGAGGCGCCTCGAAACCACGGCACGGTAGAACTGCACCGTGCTCGACATCGACCGCATCCGCGCCGGATATCCCGCTCTCGCCGAAGGGCTCGTGCACCTCGACGGGCCCGGCGGCACCCAGGTGGCCGGGGTGGTGACCGACGCGGTCGCGGCCAGCCTGCGGTCGGCGGTCTCAAACCGGCACGGGCCGTTCCTGTCCTCGGCTCGTGCCGACGCGACCGTGGACGCGGCCCGGTTGGCCGTGGCCGACCTGACCGGCACTGATCCGGGCGGCGTGATCCTGGGGCCGAGCATGACCACGCTGACCTTCGGTATCGCCCGTGCCCTGGCCAAGACCTGGTCGGCCGGCGATGAGGTCGTCGTCAGCCGGCTGGACCACGACGCCAACATCCGGCCGTGGGTGCTCGCCGCCGAGCGGGTGGGCGCCGTCGTGCGGTGGGCCGACATCGACCCGGAGACCTGTGAGCTCCCGGTGGGTCAGTACGACGACCTGCTCTCGTCGCGGACCCGGCTGGTCGCGGTCACCGCGGCGTCGAATGCGGTCGGCACCCGGCCGGACGTGCGCGCCATCGCCGACCGGACGCACGCTGCCGGGGCTCTCGTCTACGTCGACGCAGTGCACGCGGCACCGCACGTGCCGCTCGACGTCGCCGCACTGGGAGCCGACTTCCTGGCGCTCTCGTCGTACAAGTTCGGCGGGCCGCATCTCGGCGCGGTCGCAGCCGACCCGGTGCTGCTCGAGTCGCTGCGTCCGGACAAGCTCGTGCCGTCGCCGGATGCGGTGCCCGACCGGTTCGAGACAGGCACCTCCCAGTTGGAGCTGTACGCCGGCCTGGCCGCGACTGTGGACCATCTCGCCGACCTGGTGCCCGGACCGGGCAGCCGCCGGGAGCGGGTGCTCGGGTCGATGGCCGCGATCGCCGACTACGAGGCGCAGCTCGCCGGCAAGCTGCTCGCCGGGCTCGGCGAGCTGCCGGGCGTGACGCTCTACGGCGGCGCGGCCCGGCGTACGCCGACCGCTGCGTTCCGGCTGGCCGGCCGCGCGCCCCGCGAGGTGACGGAGTGCCTGGGCCGGCAGGGCATCTGCGCGTGGGACGGCAACTACTACGCCGTCGAGCTGATGCGCCGACTCGGCCTGGAGGACACCGGCGGCGCCGTACGGGTCGGGCTGGTGCACTACAACACGGCCGCGGAGGTCGACCGGCTGCTCACGGCGCTGCGAGAGCTCGGCTGACCGCTTCGGCCGAAGTTGGCGGGAACCCCAGGTGGCTCCAGCGGCCTTCAGCTCCGCCAGCGTCCTCGTGCGGCTGCGATCCTGCAGGTACCGCGTAGCGGATGACGACATCGAAGTCGGGTCCGCGCCCCAGCTGCTCTAGCCAGTCGCGCAGCGACCGAACGTCATCAGGGTCGGGTGCTGGCGGCGGGGCCGGTGAGTCGAAGATCGGAAAGCAGCCCTGGAGCTTCCGGCGCGGGGGAGCGGCTGGCGGTGGGGCCACCGGGCAGGCCGCCCCGATCGGGACCGGCTGCTGGAACGGGACGGGGCAGGAACGGGCCGGAGTCGACGCGAGGTGTCCGCCGTGGAACTCGACCGGCTGCCCGGCCAATCGTAGACACCGAGACCGACCCCGACGACCAGCCGCCCGCTGGAGAGCCTTTCGAGGGCGGTGATCTGGGGGGCCAGAGCCCATGGACGGCGGCGTGACCAGCGCGCCGATGCGCATCGTTGGATGGCGCAGGCGACGGCCGCCGTGGTCACTCAGCGGCCCGTCGCGAATCACCGCGAGCCACCGGTACGGCCAGCCGGCGTGGGCGCGCGTCCGAGCTCCTTCGGCCGTACACCGCGCTAGGCGAGTCGAGAACACGACGGCGAGGCGGGGAGAGCGCCGACGGGCTGGGAGGGTGGAAAGGACGGCGGTGTCGTCGCGGCCGGGCGCCACGACGACGACACCGCCCGCTCGATCAGTGTTTGCTACAGGACCTCGGCACGCGTCACGTGCTCTGTACGGCGACCAGGCCGGCGCCGCTTGCTGCGGCCACCGCGTAGGCGTGGGTCGACGACGGATCTGGTCTCGGGGGACGGCCCTCCGGCACGCGCACCGCCGACCGCGGAACGCGTTACGGCCCTTGGTGCCATAGCCGAGGACGCCAACGTAGTCAGTCAACCGGAACCTCCAGCACACGAGTCGGACTTGTTCGCCGCTGGGTGCAAAGATCTTGCTTGACTCACCCCCCCGGGGGGGGGGGGTACTCTGCGTTGACCGACGGGAGAGTAATAGCGTGAATGGACCAAGAACGAGAGTCTCCGTTCTAATCGCCACCACCGTGACGATGCTCGGTATGCTGTCAACCCCGGCCTCGGCCGGTGACCACTTTGTGCACCAGAACACCGTCAAGGTGAGCTACTTCGGTGAGTACGGGTACTTTCAAACACGCAATCCATACGTGCCAGATCTATACTCCCAGTTTTCGCTCTGCCATCTCTATATGGATAACAAGCTCGTCGGACAGTCCAACTACCTCCTCACCGAGTTCGGCTACTACAAGGGGTACGGCCCGCAACGCGTCGTAGGAGATCCCCGACTCTACGGTACTTTCCAGGACGCCAGTGGCTATCACGAGTACGACACTGTGGTCAGCCCGGGCAGCGGTACACCGTTTTACCAGCTGCAGAATATGGGCTACGTCGCGTCAACGGGCAAGTATCGTTGGCAGGCCAACTTTAACAGTTTCGGTTCGGCGTTCCTCGTCTTCGACATCGCCGGACTCAACTCGGCCCGGGTCGTCGACGGCGGTGAGTCGACGGGTAATGCGGGACCCGAGATCAACTGCCGTGGCGCCCGTAACCGCCAACTCAAACGGTCAGGCTCCTTCTACGACTGGGATGCGTCACTGATGAGCTCGGTTGGAGATTCGACTTACACCCAAGTTGATTATGCCCTGTCCTTCAGGTGGTACGGTCAGTATACCGACTACGAGACCTTCGGATACGCATCATGAACCGATGCCTACGGTTGTATGCCGCCGTTGCCGTCGCGGCGTCGGCGAGCGTCTCTTTGACCAGTTGCGGGCAGGCGGCCACGTCGGCAGCAGGCGGCGCGGGCGCTCACGTGGCGGCGCCAGTGATGCCGATCACCCCCGAGCATCGGTTCCGGGTTGCTTATCTGCAGCCCAGTGCGGGCAGCACCCCTGGTGCGCTCTTCCTGGCGGACGGATCAATCACTGACACGCTGGCCAACACCGAAATGTTGGCAGCCGCGAATGAACTCGCGCTCTCGCCGCTGCAGCGCTGGGACCCGGGCAGCTACGTCGGTCGCCTGGAGGCCGCCGGCGAAGACGCCGAGGTCGTATTCCGGTCCGGTCAGCTGAAGCCAGCCGCCAAGCGTCCAGCCGACGGTCCACGTCTTCCTATCAATGACCACGGCCGGCCCTTTCACGTCATGGCAGGCAAGGCTCACTTGGGCAACGACACTACGCTGAACTTTCCAGAACTGCCGGTACCGACAGAGCCATTCACCTCAGATGGCAAGCCGACCAAGGGGGGAATCCCGCAGGCGGACAGTGGGCTTGGTGGGCTGGTCAGTACGCGCGACGGGCGGACGGTGGGCGTGGTCGTCAACTACGCTGAGGGAAGGGCGTTCGATGACCAAGGCCGGACGACGGCGCTACCCCTAGGCGGTGCCGTCCTGGCCATCGCGGCGGGTGACGATGGCAACGTCTACGTGCTCATCCGCGACCTGCGGCGGACAGAAAATGACGTGCGTCTAATTGCTCTCGATGTCCATAACATGACGGTGCTGCGTAACGGCGCAACCGGCGTCCGACCTGCGGCAGACGGCTACGGTGCTTTCTCCCTGGTACCCACAGCGGACGGCGGCGTCGTCGCGTTGATCACCACGCAGGAGGGCGCCGTACAGCACGACTTCCTCGTTACCGGAGACTCCGCTGGGGTCACCACGACGCGCCAGCTACCCGACGGCGTGGGTCTTCGAGCAGCCGCAGGACCCGACGGTTCGCTGTTCCTCTTCGGCGGTGCGGCGGCCAACACGGTCAACCGGCTGGACCTTCTCTCCGGTCGCATCGACCGGGACCTGCCCACCTTACGGACTCCGCCGGGCACCTACGTACAGGCTGTTTTCACGGAATAGTGCGCACTGTGGGGCAACCGCCCAATATCGTGGGCTATCGACAGCCACCTTCGGATTCACCGGCGGCGCCGTACGGGTCGGGCTGGTGCACTACAACACGGCCGCGGAGGTCGACCGGCTGCTCACGGCGCTGCGTGGGCTCGTCTGACCGCCCCGGCAACTACTGCCCGGTCGCACTGCTTCACCCGCCCAGCCACCCTGGCATGTCCATCCGCGTAGGGAGGTTCGTGCCGTCCAACATGGACGAGAGAGAGTCCTCCAGGGCATGGAGCTGGGCGGCGCCCAGTTCGTTGCACCACCCACTGCGTACGCGCGCCAACACCTCAGCGCTCAGCGCAAGCAGCTCTGCGCCCCGGGCGGTCAGGTGTAGTAGTTGCATCCGCCGGTCGGCGGGATCGCCGAGACGTTTCACGTAACCGAGCCGCTCGAGTCCGGCTGCCGTCTTGGCGGCAGCCTGCTTGCTGACTCCGAGCCGCCGGCCGAGCTCGCTGACGGTTCCGCCGCCGACCCCCAGTGCCTGCAGGGCGAAACCGTGAACTGGCCGCGCCTCGGGGTGGCCGTGCTTCGCGAGCTCGCGGTGCAGCTCGTCGATGACGAGGCGGAACCCGCCGAGGAGCAGGAGCGGCAGCGTGTAGCCGGGCGGATCTTCGGTCACGGTGCCCATCTTCGGCTCACCGGCACAGCTCGACAACCTGGTGTACGTTCTTGGACAACCTAGTTGTCTATCGAGGAGGTTGCGGTGCCTGTACAGGTTGTCCGCGCGGCAGAGCGGCGCCGCACGGAGACGCCGAACGGCGTGATGACGACGTCAGCGTCGCCCGGCCTCGGCTGCAGTGCCCGCCTGAGCCTGTGGTGGGTGGAGATGCAGGAAGGAGCTGCGGGACCGGCTCACGTCTTCGACACAGAGCAGGTCTGGAGCGTCGTTGAAGGGTCCGCTCGGGTCGACGTCGAGGGTGTGGTGGCCGACCTCGGTGCGGGTGACACAGTCGTGCTCCCGGCCGGCGCCGTTCGCCACATGACGGCCACGACGAGGCTGCGCGTCGTTGCCTGCAGCGAGGGGACCGCGACCGTCTCCGTGCCGGGCGAGGAGGCGTCCCGCGGGACACCGCCCTGGATCAGGTAGCCGCCAGCTGTCGACGGTGACCCCGCCGACGGGATCGGAGTCAGGGCCGGCGGATCACACGGGTGAGGAGTACGACGACGGTCCGCGCCGGACGATCTCCTCCACCTCAGCGGCGGGCTGGCCCGGGCCGAAGCTGGCGAGCACCCAGGTGGCTCCAGCGGCCGCCAGCTCCGCGAGCGTCTCTGGTCGCCCGCTGCCCTCGGCGGGGACGGCGTAGCGGATGACCAGTTCGAAGCCGGGCCCTGCCCCAAGCTCCTCCAGCTGCCGGCGAAGCGCACGCACGTCATCGGGATCGGGCGGTGGTGGCGGGTCCGCTGCGGGGAAGATGGGGAAGCAGCCGTGCAGCTTGGCGGCACGGGCGAGCGGCCGGCGGTTCGGCCACCGGCAGGCCACCCAGATCGGGATCGGCTCCTGCACGGGACGAGGCAGGAAGGGGGTCGCGTCGACGGTGAAATGCTCGCCCGTGAACTTGACCGGCTCTCCGGACATCAGTCGCTGCAGCAGCTCGAGCGCCTCGTCGAGGACTTCCCCTCGCAGCTTGCGGTCGGTCACCTCACCGAAGGAGCTGAACTCCTTCCAGCCGTCGTCACCGAGACCGACCCCCACGACCAGCCGCCCGTTCGAGAGCCGGTCGAGGGTGGCGATCTGCCGGGCCAGCACCCAAGGTCGGCGGCGGGCCAGCGGCGTGACCAGCGCGCCGATCCGAATCCTTCTGGTCGCCGAGGCGACGGCCGCCATGGTCACCCAGCTGTCGGCGACCGCCATCCCCGGTTGGACGAGCATGTGGTCCCAGAGGAAGAAACCATCCCAGCCACTCTCCTCGGCCGTCCGTGCCAGCTGGACGACCCGCTCTGGTTCAGCGAAGTCCTCGAACGGCGGCAGGAACAGACCGAAGCGCATGCGGCCAGTGTGCCCGTTCATTGAGCCTGCCCGGCCGGCTGACCCGCCTCCTGTCGACGGCCGCGTCCGGGCTACCGGCGTAGATCAGCTGGTCACTCGCCTGCAGCCGAGTGACCACGGGATCGTTGTAGCGCAACGTGCGCCCGTCTCGAACCACCGCGAGCACCGGCACGTCGAGGTCCCTTCGGCGCCCGCCCGACCTCCACCGGCCCGTACGCCGCGCGCGCGCCGATGCACCGGCAGGTGGAGTGGCACCTCGAGCACGCACGGCTTGCGGCTGCCGGCCGATTCCGACACCGGTGCAGCGGGTCATCGGATCAGCAGGCGGACAGGGAAGAAACGCCCGGTAAGCCGGCGGTCAGCCAGAATGTTCACTAAGCCCGCGGAGTTGACGCGCCGGCCCGACGAGGCCTTGTCGCTAGGGTGCGGCCGCGGGCGACGCAGGGTCGGTCCGCGTGCCTTCCAGCGAGGGACTCCGATGCCCATCCCGACCGAGAACGTCGGCTCCCTCCCGCGGCCGACTCGTCTGCAGGAGGCGACCGTGGCGTACGACGCGGGGACGGGGTTGTACGAGGAGCTGGTCGCGGAACAGGACGCCGCATGCAGGGACTCCATCGAGCGGATGGAGGCCACAGGCGCGCCGATCGTGTCCGACGGCGAGCAGCGGGCGTCGAGCTTCGCGACGTATCCGCTTACGGACACCCTCGCAGGGACCGGGCTCGCAGAGCATCTGGCGGCGGACGGCCAGTACTTCGCCATCTTCGATGACGGTCACCACCGCCAGCTCCCGCGGCTGACAGGTGGACCGTTCCGGTACAAGACGTTCGCCTCGTCGTACGTCGAGAAGGCCATGTCGCTGGCGACCAAGCCGCTCAAGCAGGCGGTCATCGCACCTTCGATGCTGGCGCTGCTCTACCCGCTGGACGAAGAGGTCGAGGGCTACCCGCGCGAGCAGTTCCTCTCCGACCTGGTCGACCAGGCGGAGCAGGACATCCGCCAGGCGTTCGCCGCCGGCGCCGCTCGGGTCTCGATCGACTTCACCGAGGGCCGGCTGGCGAGCAAGAACGACCCCCGCAACCCCTGGACGGGCCGCGCGATGCTGGGGGAGTTCATCGCGCTGAACAACCGGGTGCTCGACCGTTTCTCGGCCGAGGAGCGGATCAATATCGGCGTGCACACCTGCCCGGGCGGCGACATGGACTCCGTGCACAGCGCGGAGGTTGACTACGCCGAGTTGCTGCCGTCGATCCTCTCGATGAACGCCGGCTACTTCCTCATGCAGCTAGCCAGCGAGCGTGACAAGGAGCGCATCTACCGTCTGGTGGGGGAGCACAGTCGAGACGACGCAAACGGCGTACCGCAGTTCTGCTTCATCGGGGTGATCGACCCGCTGAACCCGCGGGTCGAGACGCCGGAGGAGGTGGCGGAGGCGCTGGTGACGGCCGCGAAGTTCATTCCGAGAGAGCGGCTCGGGGCGACCGACGACTGCGGCTTCTCGCCGTTCAGCATCGACCAGAAGCCGAAGCATGGCTCACCCGACTTTGCCCGCGACATCGCGTTCCAGAAGATCTCGTCGCGGGTGCAGGGGGTCGAGCGGGCCAGCGAGCAGCTGGGCCTTTAGACGAGCGGTCCAGCCGGTCTGGCTGTGGGAGCCGCCAGCCGGCGCTCAGACCATTGACGACTGGCCGACCGGCGCCGGTGGTGATTCTGCCCGGCCGTGGCCGATACGAGCGGCACGGCTTCAGGTAACGGCCGCGCGCCGGCCACCGGCGCGATCAGCGGCATATGCCTACTCGGAAGCAACCGCCCGGGCTCCCGACCAGGAATACGACTCGTCCGAACCTTGCTTGGCTCGGCCGAGCACTGCCGCGTGGCGTGCCCGACCCGGGAAGCGACGGCTGACCGCTGATCTGGAAGGACTCTTGGATGCGAGCGCTGCAGTTCACGGCTTACGGGGGTCCCGAGGTGCTCGAGTGGCGAGACGCTCCTGCTCCGCACGCGGGCCCGGGACAGATCCGGATCGCCGTACGTGCCGCGAGCGTGAACCCCATCGACTGGAAGACGTTCACCGGGGCGATGTCCGGTGGTCAGTCCATGGTCGGTACGGGCTACCTCGGATACGACGCCGCCGGCGTGGTGGACGAGGTCGGTGAAGGGGTCACGGGTGTGTCCGTGGGTGACGACGTGCTGGGCCTCGGCCGGAACACTCAGGCGGAGTACGCCGTGCTGAGCTCCTGGGCACCCAAACCACCATCCATCGACTGGGCGGTGGCGGCCGCGGCCGGCGTGGCCGGTGAGACCGGCGAGCGCGGTCTTCGCGTCCTCGGCGTCAAGGCCGGCGCCACCATCTTGGTCGACGGTGGTGCCGGCGGCGTTGGCGCGGTCGCCGTGCAGATGGCGGTCGCCCGAGGGGCGCGGGTGATCGCGTCCTCGAGCGAGGCCAACCATGACTACCTGCGGGAGATCGGGGCGACGCCCCTGCTCTACGGCGAGGGTGTAGTCGACCGGGTCCGAGCCGCTGCCGGCGGGCCGGTCGACGCGGTCTTTGATGTGGCGGGCAAGACCCCGGTCGAGGACCTGATCAGCCTTGCTCCCGAGCCGGCCCAGGTGGTGAGCATCGCCAACTTCGCGGCCGGTCAGGCCGGAGCCCGGGTGACCGGTGGCGGCGCGGACAGTTCTCCCATGGAGGCCCTGGCGCAGGTCACCGAGCTGCTGGCACAGAACAAGCTGGTGATCAAGGTGCAGACATTCCCGTTCGGCCGCGCTGCCGATGCGTACCGCATCAGTCAGAGCGGCCATGTCCGCGGAAAGCTGGTCTTGATTCCCTGAGGGGCGTCCTAGCCGGCCAGCGGCTGGGTCGTCGGCCGCGCTGCGCTGCTGGCGCGGACCAGCGACGCCAGGACGACGATGTTGTCGAGGTAGTGGCCGCTGTCGCGGTCGAAGGCCCCGCCGCAGGTGATGAGCCGCAGCGCGGCGTGGTCGGTGTTGCCGTAGACGAGCTGCGACGGGAAGCGACTCTTGGAGTAGCGGCGGACGTCGTCAACGGCGAAGACCGCCACCGAGCCGTCGGCACGGGTGACCTGAACGATGTCGTGCGGGCGCAGGCTGCCGAGCCGGAAGAACACCGACGGCCCCTGCTCCGCGGAGTCGACGTGACCGACGATGACCGCGGGGCCCAAGGAACCGGGGGTCGGTGAGTACCGGTACCAACCCGCCTCGTTGTAGTGGGGGCCCGGGGCGGGAACCTCCAGCGAGCCTTCGACGGTCTGGCCGAGGTGCAGCAGCGGCGACTGCACGCCGATCGCCGGGATGGCGAGAGCGAGCGGTGCGGACGCCGGGAGCACCGGTCCGATCACCTGAGGCCCAGTCGTCGCCTGGCGGGTACGTCGGCTGGCTGGCCCTGATGCCGGAGCCGGGAGGCCGGCCGAGGCGACCACCGACAGCAGCGGCTGCGGGGGGTGCTGCTGAGAAGTGACCGCGACGCCGATGCAGGTGACGCCGGACAGCACCAGGGAACCCGTAACCACCGTTGCGGCGAGGCCACGGCGGTTACGGGTGATCAGCCGTGGGGTGTCCGTACCGGCGGAGGCACTCAACCCCTTCGGACAACCCGCCGGCGAACCAGGGCGCTGATCGCGGCGGCCAACAGCAGGCCGCCACCGAGCGTCAGCAGACCGACATGGCGTAGGCCAGCGGTGGAACCACCCCCGGCCTGAACCCCACCGGAGGGCACCCGCGAGATCTGCGGCGGGGTGACTGCGGTCGAGGTCGAAGTCAGGTTGGAAGTCGAGGTCCCGGTGCCGGTCGAAGTCGAGGTCCCGGTCCCGGTCCCGGTCGAAGTCGAAGTCGAAGTCGAAGTCGAAGTCGCGGTCGAGGTGGGGCTGGAGGTCGACGTCGAAGTCGGGGTCGGCGTTGTGGTTGGGGACCCGGTGGTGGGGGTTGGGGACCCGGTGGGGGTTGGGGATCCGGTGGGGGTTGGGGATCCGGTGGGGGTTGGGGACCCGGTGGGGGTGCCGGTGGGAGTCGGGCTCGGGCTGGCCGCGGGCGTGATGTTGGTGGTGATGCTGGTCCGACACGTCACCACGCTCCCCCCGGGGTTCCCGGTGCCGTTGCACTGGTTGACCCTGATCGGGATCGCGGGGCTGACCGTGGATTCAGGGCTGACCCGGCAGTCCACCGTCCCGCCACCACCGTTCCCAGAGCCGTTGCACTGGGTGACCGTGGCACCGGTCGTGGTGGCCGGGAAGGGGAAGCAGTCCACCGTCCCCCCGCCGCCGGTGCCGGACCCCACGCACTGGTTGACCGTCGCGTCCGTCACCGGCTGCGCGCCCGGCGTGTCCGCGCTGATGTTGTTGATGATGACGACGCGGCACGTGATCGGGTGCGCCGCATCGTTGTCCGAGTCGTTGCACTGGTTGACGTCGGTGACGAGGCTCGTAGAGGTGCTCGTGAACGTGCCGTTCCCCGGTGGGCAAGGGTCGTTGGCGCACTGCCGCGTAACGGTGGTCGTCGAGCTCGTGATCCCGCCGCTGATCGTGTTGGTGATCGTCACGGTGCACGTCATCTCCGTCGTGGCGCCGCCAGGGCCGGGGCCGATGTTGTTGCACTGGTCGACCGCGATGTTCGCCGCGCGTGCGGCGGAGGGCGGCAGGGCCAACCCCGCGAGAGAGAACGCACCGGCGAGCACGACCAGGGCCATCATCGCCGGGTACGACGTAAGGCGGCGGGCCGAGTGCCGGCCGGGTGCGGCACCAGTGATCATGATTGCACGGTCTTTCTCGAGAGAGGAGGTGACGAGCCCCAATCTGGGCAACCGCACGAGGGGTAGGGGGCTGGTGGTCCCCTTGCCTGAGTGTAACTAGATAACTACGTTAAGTTACCGCGTCAACGAGACCAAGTCAACGCTGGCAGGCCGGAGATCCACCGACATCACCACGCCGAAGCATGAGTTCGGATGCTGCCCAGATCGGTGCGCCCGGCAGGACTCGAACCTGCGACCTCGTGCTTAGAAGGCACTTGCTCTGTCCGGCTGAGCTACGGGCGCCTGACCCTGCCAGTGTCCCATCTGAGGCCATCGCTGTTGATCCAGATCCCACCAGCGGCACTGTTCGGCGGCGCGGCCGCAGTTAGCGGGATCACGATCATGGGTGCCACGCGCCATCAACCGGTTTGGGCCGCCCGGCCGCGGCAGGCATGCTGGCGGCGTACGCCGAGCACTCGACGGCGTACGCCGAGCCCCCGACGAAGGACGCAGCAGAACCCATGGCGCAGTTCATCTACACCATGCACAACGTGCGCAAGGCGCACGGCGACAAGGTCATTCTCGACAACGTCACGCTGGCGTTCCTGCCCGGCGCCAAGATCGGCGTGGTGGGCCCGAACGGCGCCGGCAAGTCCTCCGTGCTCAAGATCATGGCCGGGCTCGACCACCCGTCGAACGGCGACGCGACGCTGAGCCCCGGGTCCTCGGTCGGTCTCCTCATGCAGGAGCCGCAGCTCGACGAGAGCAAGGACGTCCGCGGCAACGTGGAGGAGGGCGTCAAGGCGACCCGCGAGCTGTTGATCCGGTTCGAGGAGATCAACGAGAAGATGGGCGCGCCGGACGCCGACTTCGACTCGCTGCTCGCCGAGCAGGGCGAGGTGATGGAGAAGATCGAGCACGTCAACGGCTGGGAGCTCGACTCCCAGGTCGAGATGGCGATGGACGCGCTGCGGGCGCCTCCCGGTGACGCCGACGTCTCCGTGCTCTCCGGCGGCGAGCGGCGCCGGGTGGCGTTGTGCAAGCTGCTGCTCCAGCAGCCCGACCTGCTGCTGCTCGACGAGCCGACCAACCACCTCGACGCGGAGAGCGTGGAGTGGCTGGAGAAGCACCTGGCCCAGTACGCCGGCACCGTGCTCGCCGTCACCCACGACCGTTACTTCCTCGACAACGTGGCGGGGTGGATCCTCGAGCTCGACCGCGGCCGCGCCTACCCCTACGAGGGCAACTACACGACCTACCTCGACACCAAGTCCACCCGGATGCGGGTCGAGGGCCAGAAGGACGCCAACCGCAAGAAGCTCCTCGAGCGGGAGCTGGAGTGGGTGCGCTCCAACGCCCGCGGACGGCAGGCCAAGGGCAAGGCCCGGCTCAACCGCTACGAGGAGCTGGCCGCAGAAGCCGAGCAGTCCAAGCCGATGGACTTCGACGACATCCAGATCCCGCCAGGCCCGCGGCTGGGCAACGTCGTCGTGGAGGCAGCCGGGCTGACCAAGGCGTACGGCGACTCGCTGCTGATCGACGACCTGTCGTTCTCGCTGCCGCGGGGTGGCATCGTCGGTGTGATCGGCCCGAACGGCGCCGGCAAGACGACCCTGTTCCGGATGCTCGTGGGCGAGGAGAAGCCGGACGCCGGTGACCTACGGGTGGGGGAGACGGTCCAGATCGCCTACGTCGACCAGTCCCGCTCCGGCCTGGAGGGCAGCAAGACCGTCTTCCAGGCGATCTCCGACGGCCTCGACTACATCAAGGTCGGCAACCGGGAGATGCCGAGCCGGGCGTACGTCGGCGCGTTCGGCTTCAAGGGGCCGGACCAGCAGAAGCCGGGGGCCGTGCTGTCCGGTGGAGAACGCAACCGGCTCAACCTCGCCCTCACGTTGAAGCGCGGCGGCAACCTGCTGCTGCTCGACGAGCCGACCAACGACCTCGACGTCGACACCCTGCGCTCACTGGAGGACGCGCTGCTGTCCTTTCCCGGCTGCGCGGTGGTGATCAGCCACGACCGCTGGTTCCTGGACCGGATCGCGACCCACATGCTGGCTTTTGAGGGCGACTCGAGCGTGGTGTGGTTCGAGGGCAACTACGCCGACTACGAGGCCAGCAAGATCGCTCGCCTGGGTGCTGAGGCCGCCCGCCCGCACCGGGTGACCTACCGCAAGCTGGTGCGGGACTAGTAGCCGTTCGTTTCTGGGACTACCCGACGTTGTGACGTCCGCAGGAAGAAATCGCCGAATGCCTCAGGCGGAAGTCACAACGATGGGGGGAGCTGGCGCAGCGGCGGCGAGGACCGAGGCGCTCAAGCCCGGCCCACCCGGGTGATCGCCTTGGTGAAGAAGACCCGGCGGTAGCCGTTTTCGGTCGCCCGATGCGTCTCGATGTAGCCCTGTCGCGGGTAGTAGCGGAGGTTCTCCGTCATGAGTTAGTTCGTGTAGAGGCGGATCTCCAGTAGCCCCAGGGCGGCCGCCTGGTCCTCGGCCAGGTCGAGCAGCTGGCGGCCGACACCTTGCCCGCGGACGCTCGGGCGTACGGTGTGACCCGCACCGGTAATTGGCCGCGAAGGATCAGCGCTTGTCGGCCGGCGCTGCTCCGCCTCGGCTGCGCAACGCGGCGCTGTCTGGGTGGGATGGTGGGTGTAGGGCGACTGCTCAGGTCACCGGGAGTCCGACGAGGCCGGCGGTGAGGCCGACCAGTGCGGAGACGCCGAGGGTGCGCAGCACTGACCACTTGACCCGGAAGAGCAGGACGGCGGCTAGCACGGCGACCGCCAGGGGCAGCGGCTTGAGGCTGGTCAGGTCGGGCAGTTCGAGGTTGAGCGGGCCCCAGTCAGTGCGGGAGGTGGTGCCGAACAGCGTGTGGACGGCGAAGTAGAGCGCGAGGTTGGCGATGACGCCGACCACGGCGGCGGTGATGCCGGTTAGAGCCGAGGACAGGGCGTGGTTGCCGCGCAGTCGCTCGACGTAGGGGGCGCCGAGGAAGATGAAGACGAAGCAGGGGACGAACGTGACCCAGGTGGTGAGCAGCGCGGCGATTAGCGCAGCGAGCCACGGGTCGAGGCCGCCTGGGTCGCGGTAGGCGCCGACGAACGCGACGAACTGCACGACCATGATCAGCGGTCCGGGGGTGGTCTCGGCCAGGGCGAGGCCGCGGACCATCTCACCCGGCGCCAGCCAGCCGTAGACCTGCACGGCTTGCTGGGCGACGTAGGCGAGCACGGCGTACGCGCCGCCGAACGTGACGAGCGCGGCGCCGGAGAAGAACAGGCTCTGCTTGGTGTAGACGCTGCTGGAGCCGGACAGCAGGGTGACCGCGAGGACCGGCACCGCCCACGCGGTCAGGCCGACGGCGAGCACGGTTAACGCGTGGCGGGTGCTCGGGCGCTCGGTGTGTAGGGCGTCGTCGGGGATCAGCGGGGCCGGCCCGTCGTCCTTGCCGCCGCCGCCGCCGCCGCCGCCGGTCTGCGGCGCCCACCGGCCGAGCCCCCAGCCGACAGCCGCCGCGGCGGCGATGACGACCGGGAACGGCACGCCGAACACTGACAGAGCCCCGAAGGCGGCGACGGCGAGCCCGACCAGCGCGGGATGGCCGAGCGCCCGTCCGCCGACGCGCAGCACGGCCTGGACGACGATCGCAAGGACCGTCGGGGCGAGCCCGGCGAACAGCGCCGCGACCAGCGTGGTGTCGCCGGCGCCGACGTAGAGCGCGGACAGCGCCAGCAGCGCCACGACTCCGGGCAGGACGAACAGCGTTCCGGCGACGAGCCCGCCGCGCAGCCCGTTGAGCAACCACCCGACGTAGATCGCCAGTTGCTGTGCCTCAGGACCCGGGAGCAGCGTGCAGTAGCTCAGCGCGTGCAGGAACCGGCGCTGGCCGATCCAGCGCTTCTCCTCGACCAGCGTGCGCTGCATGACCGCGATCTGGCCGGCCGGGCCGCCGAACGTCTGCAGCGAGATGGTGAACCAGGTGCGCACGGCGTCGCCGAACGGCACCACGTCCTCGCGCCGCCGAGGGGACTCGGGCCTGGCCGCTGGCGGTGCCGGCGAACCGGCCGTGCCGGGCTGCGGGGTGTCGCCGGGACGGGTCATGCCGGTTCCCTTCCGAGCAGCAGCTCGCGGCGGAAGAACTCGTGGGCGCCGTCGAACAGCGGGCCGGTCAGCTCCAGCACGCGCTCGTCGGAAACGACCATGGACAGTCCTCGCAGGGCGAGGTCGAAGCCGGCTGCCTCGGGCGCGTCGTAGCGGCCGTCGTCGAGGTCGGCTTCGTGCACCAGCGCGCCGAGTCGCCACAGCACCGGGTCGGTGAGTTCGTAGCGGCGCAGCAAGGTCTCGAACGTGCAGTCGCCGCCGTGGTGGGTCAGCTCGACGCCCGGCATGTCGAACGGGGTCGCATCGGCCGGCACCTCGACCGGGTCGGCGACGAACACGAACTGCGCGTCGGGATCGATGCACCGCCGGATCAGCCATGCGCAGGCGGCACGGTCGATGTGCACGCCGGCCCGGGTCGCCCACCTCATCGTGGCGCCTCCACGGGCTGCGCACCCTGCCGGCCGGCCTCGTAGCAGGCGAGCTGCTCGACTGCGGCGACCGCTGCGTCGCGCTCTGCCTGGGGGAAGAAGTCGCGGCGCCGGATGCGGCGCAGTTCGCCGCGGAGCCGGCGCAGCGCCCGTGAACGCTCGGTATCGCTCGGCTCGCCGGTCGCCACGTGCTCGGCCTGCGCGCGGACCGCGCGGTACTCGGCCGCACGCGCCTCGGCCATCGCGGCGGCCAGCGCCCGCTGCTGCGCCAGCGACGTCGGACGAGCCAGCCAGGTGCTGGCCGTCCCGTTCGCCGCGCGCACCTCGTCAGCGACCCACTCGAGCTGCTCACGGGTGCGCGCGTCCGCCGGCAGCGCCACCAGGCCATCGGCCAGCTGAGCCACTCCCAGCGACCGCAGCCGCCGCCAAACCGCGCTACGCGGCGTCGACGGCTCCCGCGGCAGCCGGTACATCAGCAGCGCCCACTCCCAAGACTCCACCTCTGCGACCACGGTCGCAATGTAACCACGGTCGCAGGACATCTGGTGTGGTCCTAACGCAAGCGATGTCGGCCCGGCCCATGCCGCGTCTCAGGAGCGATCGTCTACGAGACGCTGCTGACGCGGCCAGGCCGCCCGCAGGAGCCGTCGTCTCGTGACTCGTGTCCGTGAACTACGGCACGCGATCGCCGAGTTCGAGCACGACCTGATCGTGGAGCGCACTCACGACGGGCTCGCCGCCGCCCGAGCCAGGGGCCGCAAGGGCGGCCCGAAGTTCAAGATGACACCAAACAAAATCGCGCAGGCCCGCGCGATGTACGACGGCGGGAAGCACACCGTGCAGGAGATCGCCGACACCTTCGGGGTGTCCCGACCCACGGTGTACCGGCACCTGACCGACCGCGGAGCCGCCGCTTCCGGGCCGGCGCAGTAGCCCCGGACGCGATGATGGTCTCGGCGCGGCTGACCCCGGAGGACAAGGCCGCGCTGGTGCGCCAGCACGTGGACGACGGGGTCCCGCTGACCCGGCTCGCCGCGGCCGCCGGGCTGCCGGCCCGCACGCTGCGGCGCTGGGCCGCCAGCTACCGCACCGACCCGACCACGACCGCGCTGCGCCGGCAGGCACGCAGCGACCTCGGCCGCCGCCGGCTGCCCGAGACCTGGTCGCGGCGATCGAGGCGCTGGCGCTGCGCCGGCCGCCCCCGACCACCGCGTACGTGCACCGCCGGGTCGGCGACCTCGCCCGCGACCGCGACCTGCCCGCCCCCAGCTACTCCACCGTCCGGTCGGTGGTGGCCGCGATCAACCCGGGACTACGCACCCTCGCGCACGACGGGGACGCGGCCTACCGCGACCAGTTCGAGCTGGTCCACCGGCGCGGCGCGACCCGCCCCAACGAGCAGTGGCAGGCCGACCACACCTGCTCGACCTGCAGGTCCTGGACGCCAAGCAGCAGCCGGCCCGGCCGTGGCTCACCGTCGTGCTAGACGACCACTCCCGCGCCGTCGCCGGCTACACCGTCTTCCTCGGTGACCCGACCGCCGAGCAGACGGCGCTGGCGCTGCACCAGGCCGCCGGCCGCAAGAGCAACCCGGCCTGGCCGGTGATGGGCCTGCCGGACGTGCTCTACAGCGACCACGGCAGCGACTTCACCGGCAGCCGTCTGGAGCGGGTCTGCCTGGACACCCACATCCGGCTGATCCACTCCCGGGTCGGCGTCCCGCAGGGCCGCGGCAAGATCGAACGGTTCTTCGGCACCGTCAACACCGAGCTGCTGCCGCACCTGCCCGGGTACATCCCGCACGGCACCCGCGGCCAGCCCGTCACGCCGCCGGCGCTCACGCTAGGGCAGCTCGACGGCATCCTCGAGCGGTTCCTCGTCGAGGACTACCACGCCCGACCGCACAGCGAGACCGGCCAGCCGCCCGCCCAGCGGTGGCTCGGCGACGGCTGGATCCCACGGACCGCGGCCCACCCCGAGGACCTCGACTTGCTGTTGCTGACCGCGGCGACCGGCCGGATCGTGCAGCGCGACGGCATCCGCTTCGCCAGCACCCGCTACCTGTCACCCGTGCTCGCCGCGTACGTCGGCGAGACCGTGACGATCCGGTACGACCCGCGCGACGCCGCGGAGCTGCGCGTGTACCACCGCGACCAGTACCTGTGCCGGGCGATCGCCCCCGAGCTCGCCGCCAACACCATCACCCTCAAGCAGCTGCAGCAGGCCCGCACCGCCCGGCGCAAGCAGCTCAAGCAGCAGCTGCGCGAGCGGCGCAGCCTCGCCGACGCGCTGCCGGCCGACCAACGACACCTCCCGCCGGCGCCCGACGCGGCGGAGACCATCGAGCGCCCCGTGGCTGCCCGCCCCGCCGCGCCGGCACCCGCACATCGGCTGCGCACCTATGCCACCGACTGACCGCGCCGCCGAGCGCAGCCTGCTCGGCAAGAACGACGACGGACGTCGCTTCCTCACCGCCGGGCTCGGGGAGCTCTCTGGCCACCCACCCGCCGAACCCGCGGCCGCGGCGCCGTTCCTGGTCACCCGCGAGCACCGCCGGTTCGCCGAGTTCGCGGACGCCGTCCGCCAGCACCGCTACATCGGCCTGTGCTGGGGGGCGCCCGGGGTCGGCAAGACGTTGTCCGCCCGCCGCTACGCCGGCCTGCAGGACTGGGAGCAGTGGCAGCGCGACCTCGACGCGACGGACCCCGCAAGCAGTCCCGGACCGGTGCCTGACCGGGTGTTGCAGGCCCGCACCGCGGTCTGGACGCCGACCGTCACCGCCAGCCCGCGCGAGGTCACTCAGGCGCTGCCGCGCGCCTGCCAGCAGGTCTCCTACGCCGTCGACTACGACCAGTACGGCCAGGTCGACCCGTACGTGCACAACGCCTCCCGCGCCTACGGCCTCACCGAGCTGCTCATCGTGGACGAGGCCGACCGGCTCAAAACCACCGGTCTCGAGCAGGTCCGGGACTACTACGACCGGCACACAATGGGCGTGATCCTCATCGGCATGCCCGGCATCGAGAAGCGCCTGGCCCGCTACCCTCAGCTCTACAGCCGGATCGGCTTCGCCCACGAGTACCGGCCGCTGACCACAGAAGAGCTCACCGCTGTCCTCACCCGTCGCTGGCACACAGACGGACTCGCCAGCGGCACCGACGAGTTCACCGAGAGCATCGCCATCGCCACCATCGCCCGCATCACCGGCGGGAACTTCCGCCTCGTCGACCGCCTGCTCAGCCAAGTCCAGCGCATCATGCAAATCAACCGCCTCGACACCGTCACCCCCGAAGTCGTCGAAGCCGCCCGCGAAGCACTCCTCATCGGACGCTGACCCAGCGGACGAGCGGTCAGCAAGCGCCGCCAGAAGCCGGCCAGATAGCGCTGCGAGTCACAGGCGTACGGCGACGTTCTCGAGCAGCAGGTGGTCGTCCGCCGGCGCGAGGACGAGCACGCCGACCAGCCCACCCCCGTCGTCCTCCGCCACCCAGGTGTGTTGCCGGGCCAAGACCTCTGCGTAGTCGGCGAGCATCGGTCCCGGCGGCCGGCCCATCCGCTCGACGTACGGCGAGTAGGCCTCCGTGACCAGGTCCGAGATCGCGGCGGCGTCGGACGCTTCGGCGAGGCGTGTGCTCACCGGTCCGGTCACAGCCGGTTGACCAGCGAGTGGGCCGCCGACTCGAGGTAGTTCCACAGCAGCGCGTCGGCCTCGGGCGCCAGCTCCAGGGAGTCGACGGCGGCCCGCATGTTGCGCAGCCACGCGTCGCGCTCGGCCGGGCCGATCGCGAACGGCGCGTGTCGCATCCGCAGCCGCGGGTGTCCGCGCTGCTCGCTGTAGGTGCGGGGGCCGCCCCAGTACTGCATGAGGAACATCCGCAGCCGCACCTCGGCGTCGGCGAGGTCCTCCTCCGGGTAGATCGGCCGCAGCAACGGATCCTGCCGTACGCCGGCGTAGAAGCGGGCCACCAGCCGGCGGAAGGTCTCCTCGCCGCCCACGGCGTCGTAGAACGTCGTACCGGGCGCCTCGCTCACGCCGATAGTGTCCCAGGGACCGTCGTGGACCGACGGGAGCACCGAAGATCTCTCGGGTACGCCGACGCGGGAACAGCGCAGACTGAGGACACGCCCGGAAGCCGGATGCGACGAGCCGGGCGGCATAGTTCACTTGTGGGCGTGGGGCAGTCACTGGTGCTCAACGCGACGTACGAGCCGCTCGGAGTCGTGACCTCGCGGCGCGCCGTCGTACTGGTGCTCAGCGCCCGCGCCGTGTCGGTCGAGACCGGCAACGAGGTCCTGCACAGCGAGCGGAGGGCGGTGGCGGTGCCGACGGTGGTCCGGCTCACCCGCTACGTCCGGGTGCCCTACCGGTCATCGGTCCCGCTCACCCGGCGAGCGGTTTTCGCCCGGGACGGTGGTCGGTGCGTCTACTGCAACGCTCCCGCTACGAGCCTGGACCACGTCGTGCCCAAGAGCCGCGGCGGCCAGCACAGCTGGGACAACGTGGTGTCGGCGTGCGGCCGCTGCAACCACGCCAAGGCCGACCGGGCGATCGCCGATCTCGGCTGGCGCTTAGGCCGGCCGCCACGAGCGCCCAGTGGCATGCAGTGGCGGGTTCTCGGCAGCGGGCGGATGGAGCCGGCCTGGCACCGCTACCTCAGCGTCGGTGAGGCGCTGGACGAGACGGCAACCGCCTGACGTGGCCGATCTCCATGAGCTGACCGCGCTCGAGCAGGCTGCCGCGGTCCGGGCCGGGAAGATCGGCGCGGCCGAGCTGGTCGAGCATTACCTGGACCGGATCAACCGGCTGAACGCCTCGGTCGGCGCGTTCGTGACGGTCACCGCGGATGCCGCGCGCCGGGCGGCCCGCGAGGCGGACGAAGCGGTGGCGGGTGGTGCAGAGCTGCCGCCGCTGCACGGCGTACCGACCGCGATCAAGGATCTGACGCTCACCGCCGGGGTGCGTACGACGCTGGGCAGCGTCGCGTACGCCGACTTCGTCCCCCGGCTCGACAGCCATGTCGTCACCCTGCTGCGTGCCGCGGGCACGATCAGCCTCGGCAAGACCAACACGCCGGAGTTCGGGCTGCCGTGCTACACCGAGCCCGAGGTGTCCCCGCCGGCCCGCACGCCGTGGGACCTCGAGCGCTCCGCCGGCGGGTCCAGCGGGGGAGCGGGCGCGGCCGTCGCGGCCGGACTGGTCCCGTTCGCGCAGGGCAGCGACGGCGGCGGATCGGTCCGCATCCCGGCCAGCGTCTGCGGCTTGTTCGGCGTCAAGGTGAGCCGAGGCCGGGTCAGCAACGGGCCGCTGGGCGGCGACGTCAACGGCCTGGGCTGGAACGGGCCGCTGGCCCGCTCCGTGGCCGACGCCGCCGCGATGCTCGACGCGATGGCGGTGCCGATGCCCGGCGACCCGCACTGGGCGCCGCCGCCGGCCGAGCCCTTCCTGCGCTCCGCCGACCCGGACCGGCTCGCGGGTCCGCTGCGCATCGGCCGCTACCGCTCGCCGGGGGTGGTCGAGGACCGGGCGCATCCCGACGTCGTGGCGGCCTACGACGCCGCGACCTCGCTGCTGGAGAAGCTGGGCCACGCGGTGGAGGACATCGACCCGCCGTTCGGCCCGGAGGTGATGCCGAAGTTCCTCGCGCTGTGGTCGGTGGGTGCGGCGCTGACCCCGGTGGACCCGGCCGACGAGCCTCGCCTGCGCCCGCTGACGCGCTACCTCCGCGAGCGCGGCCGCGGAGTCTCCGGCCCGGAGTACTGCGCCGCGCTGGCCGAGCTGCAGCAGCAGTCCCGACAGGCCATCGTGCGCACCGCGGCGTACGACGCCGTGCTCACCCCCACGCTGGCCGAGCCGCCGGCCCTGGTCGGCGGGCTGCGCAACGACGACGACCCGGCGGCCGAGCTCGAGCGGCAGATCGCGTTCACGCCGTACACCGCGGTCTACAACGTCACCGGGCAGCCCGCGGTCAACGTGCCGCTGCACTGGACCGCCGGCGGGCTGCCGATCGGCGTCATGCTCGTCGGACGGCCCGCGGACGAGGCCACCCTGCTGGCGCTGTCGGCGCAGCTGGAGGCCGCCACGCCGTGGCGGGACCGGCACCCCGACAGCTGGTGACCGGCCCGCAGGTCGAGCCGCCGCTGGCCGAGCTGGCCGCGGCGCACGGGGTGGCCACGTCGTACGTCGATGCCTCCGACCGGCCGGTGGCGGTGCGCCGGGACACCGTCGTAGCGGTGCTCGCGGCACTCGACGTCGATGCCGGTACGCCGGGCGCGATCGATGCGGCGCTGGCGGAGGCGCGGCGGGCGCCGTGGCGGCGGCTGCTGCCGCCCACGGTCGTGGTCCGGAGCCGCTCGCCGGCGCCGGTGGTCGTACGAGGCCCGGCCGGACCGCCACCCCGGTTGCGGGCCGAGCTGGAGGACGGCCGGACCGTTGAGCTCCCGGTGCCCGGAGCCCCGGAAGACACCCGGTTGCTCGACGGCGAGCCGTTCGCCGCGTGGACGTGCCGGCTGTTCGATGGGCTGCCGCTGGGCTGGCACCGGCTGGCGGCCACGCTCGCCGGCCGCACCGAGGTCGCGACCTTCGTGGTCACCCCGGACCGGCTGAGCCTGCCTGACGGGCTCGACCGGCAGGTGTGGGGGTGGATGATCCAGCTCTACGCCGTCCGCTCGGGGGGGTCATGGGGCGTGGGCGACCTCGCCGACCTCGCCGAGCTGGTGCGGTGGAGCGGCGCACACGGCGCGGCGGCCGTGCTGTGCAACCCCCTGCACGCGGTCTCGCCCGTGTCGCCGATCGAGGCCTCGCCGTACTACCCGTCGAGCCGGCGCTTCTGGAACCCGCTCTACCTGCGGGTCGAGGAGATGGCGGAGTACCGGGCGGCCGACGCAGCCACCCGGGCACAGGTGGATGCGCTCCAGCTGCCGTCGAACGGCGACCGGATCGATCGCGACGCCGTGTGGAAGGCGAAGTCGGCCGCTTGGGAGCTGCTCTGGCCGCAGGTCCAGCGCGGCGACTCGGCGCCGCTGGCCGGCTTCCGCCGGGAGCGCGGCGCGGTCCTCGAGGACTTCGCCAGGTTCTGCGCGCTGGCCGAGCGGCACGGGCTGCCGTGGCAACGCTGGCCTGCCGGGTTGCGCCGGCCGGACGCTCCGCAGGTCAACGTGGCGGCGGGGGAGCTGAGCGGTCGGGTCGCCTTCCACGCCTGGCTGCAGCTGTGCTGCGAGGACCAGCTGAGGGCAGCCCAGTCCGCTGCCCGCTCGGCCGGGATGCCGATCGGAGTGCTGCACGACCTTGCCGTCGGCGCCGACCCCAACGGCGCGGACGGGTGGGCGCTGCAGGACGTCCTTGCCACCGGCGTGACCATCGGCGCGCCCCCGGACGCCTTCACCGAGGACGGCCAGAGCTGGGGGCTCCCACCATGGCGGCCGGACCGGCTGGTCGAGCTCGGCTACGCGCCGTACCGCGACCTGCTGCGATCGGTGCTCCGTTACGCCGGCGGGCTACGCATCGACCACGTCCTGGGGCTCTTCCGGCTCTGGTGGGTGCCGGCCGGCCGGTCCCCGGCGGGCGGCACCTACGTCTGCTACGACGACGAGGCGCTGCTCGGCGTACTCGCCCTGGAGGCTCACCGCGCCGGCGCGCTGGTCATCGGGGAGGACCTGGGGACGGTGGAACCTCGAGTCCGTACGGCGCTCGCGGAGCGTGGCGTGCTGGGCAGCTCGGTGCTGTGGTTCGAGCGCGACGCCGACGGCTCCGTCCTGCCGCCGCACCGGTGGCGGGAGCTGGCGGTGGCCAGCGTGAGCACCCACGACCTGCCGACCGCGGCCGGCTTTCTCACCGGCGGTCCGGCCGGCCGGCGGGCGGGGGAGCGGGCGGAGCTGCTGGCGGCGTTGCGGTCCTGGGGCCGGCTCGGCGCGGGCGACGAGCCATCGGAGGTCGTGGCAGCCATGTACGCGCTGCTTCGTCGGACGCCGTGCCGCCTGGTGCTCGCAGCGCTGGCCGATGCGGTGGGTGACCTGCGCCAGCCCAACGTGCCGGGCACGACGACCGAGTACCCGAACTGGCAGCTTCCGCTCGCCGCGCCGGGCGCGGACGGGTCGCGGCCGGTCTCTATGGAAGAGCTGCGGTCAGCTCCGGGCGTGACCCGGCTCGCCGAGGTCCTCGGCGGGCCGGCGGCGGCTTCGGTACGGTCTGCGGGCGACGAAACCGCCGGGGCCAGATCGAGGAGACCGTGACCGCAACCGCCGTCTTTCGCCGCACCGCCGCCGTCCTGGTGGGCCTGGCGTCGGTCTTCGTGCCGGCCGCCCCGGCGTTCGCGATCTCCGACGGGGAAGAGCCGGGGCGCGGTTTCGGGCTGGTCAACACGCTGCTGGTCTACGGCGGCATCCCGCTGGGGATCTTTGCCCTCGTCGCGCTGCTGGTCGTGGCCGGCGGGTTCCGCAACCGGCCCCGCTACCGTCCCGGCCGCGCGTGGGAGTTCGACCCCGTCTGGTTCGCCGGACCGGCCGACCCCGACACCGCCCTGGTCTCGGCCCGGCCCGGCCGGCACCTGACTGGAGGTGGAGCCAGTGCCGAATGGTGAGGCCTTCACAGACGCCCAGGTGCACGAGCTGAGCCGGGCGGCCGCCACGGCGAGCGCCGAGACCGGCCTGCACTTCTCGGTCTTTGTGGGGGCCGCCGAGGGGAGTGACGTCCGCCGGTACGCCGAACGCCTGCACGCGGCACTTGGGGACCGCGCCTCCTCGGGCGTACTGATCTTCGCCTCACCCGGCCAGCGCCGGCTGGAGGTGGTGGTCGGGCGAGGGGCGCGAGAGCGGGTCGACGACCGCGCGTCCGCGCTCGCCGCGCTGTCCATGTGCAGCGCCTTCGGTGGCGGTGACCTGACCGGCGGGCTGGTCACCGGCCTGCGGATGCTCGCCGAGTCGGCCGGTTCGGCTGCGGCCGTTCCCGGCTGACCGCGACCCGCTCAGCCAGCAGCGGCGGCGTCCCGCTGCTGGGCACGCAGCGCGCGAGCCACTCCGTCGCGGCCCTCGAGCACCAGCCGGCGCAGGGCGGGCACTGGCTGCGCGGACCGCAAGAAGGCGTCGGTGCGCTCCAACGTCGACTGTTCCGGCAGCAGGGACGGGTAGAGCCCGACCACGAGGTTCTGGGCCATCTCGACGGTCCGCTCCGCCCACAGCCGCTCAACCACGTCGAAGTAGCGGTCGACGTAGGGCCGGAGCAGCTCCCGCTGGGTGGCCTGCTGGAAGCCGGCGATGGTGGCGGTCTGGACGGCGTTGGGCAGCTCGTCGGAGTCGACGAGCGCCGCCCACGCCCCGGCCTTGGCTGCTTCGGTGGGTCGGGCGGCGCAAGCCGCTGCGGCGTGCCGGGCACCGGCCGAGGTGCTGTCCCGCTCGAGCTCCGCCGCGATCTCCTCGTCACCCGCTGCGCCCAGAGCGACCAGCCGGCGCAGCAGGAGCCAGCGCATCTCGGTGTCGATGGCCAGGCCCTCGACCGTGGTGCCGCCCTCGAGCAGGCTGCGCAGCACCGCTGCCTGCTCGGCGGTGGCACTGGCCGAGGCGTAGGCGCGGGTCCAGGCCAGCTGGTGGTCGCTGCCCGGCTCGGCCCCCCGCAGGGCGTCGTACGCCGCATCGGCCAGCCGGCGGCGGCCGGTCACGCGGTAGGCCGGCTCAGCGTAGAAGTCCACCGCGAGCTCCGCCTGGCGCAGCAGCACCTGGACCACGCCGACGTCGGTCTCCCGGTCGATCCCGCCGAGCACCAGGGTGAGGTAGTCACGGGTCGCCAGCTCGGCGTCGCGGGTCATGTCCCACGAGGCGGCCCAGCACAGCGCCCGAGGCAGCGACTCGGCGAAGTCCCCGATGGAGGCCCGCACCGTGCTCATGGACCGGTCGTCCAGGCGGATCTTGGCGTAGGCGAGGTCGTCGTCGTTGATGAGTACGACGTCAGGCTGGCGACGCCCTACCAGCTCGGGAACCGCGGTCACCGGACCGACCACGTCGGTCTCCACGCGCTCCCGGCGTACCAGCCCCGCCCCGGTGCGGTCGTAGAGGCCGATCGCCACCCGGTGCGAGCGCAGCGTCGGGTAGTCCTCCGGAGCATCCTGCAGCACGGCGAACGACGTGAAGGCGCCGGCGGCATCGGCCTCGAACTTGGCGCGCAGCGTGTTGACCCCTGCGGTTTCGAACCACTCCTTCGACCATGCCGTCAGGTCGCGGCCGGAGGACTCCTCGAGTACGGCGAGCAGGTCCGCGAGCGTGGTGTTGGCGTACTCGTGGCGGCGGAAGTAGGTGCGCAGGCCGGCCATGAACTCCTTGCGACCGACCCAGGCGACCAGCTGCTTGAGCACCGAGGCGCCCTTGGCGTAGGTGATGCCGTCGAAGTTGACCTTGACGGCCTCGTTGTCCTCGATGTCGGCAGCGACCGGATGCGTCGAGGGAAGCTGGTCCTGGCGGTAGGCCCAGCCCTTCTCCACGTTGGCGAAAGCGGTCCATGCGCTGGTGAAACGGGTCGCCTCGGACTGGCAGAGCACCGCCATGTAGGTGGCGAACGACTCGTTCAGCCACAGGTCGTCCCACCAGCGCATCGTCACGAGGTCGCCGAACCACATGTGCGCCATCTCGTGCAGCACTGTCTCGGCGCGCCGCTCATAGGCCGCGCCGGTCACCTTGGACCGGAAGATGTAATCCTCCAGGAAGGTGACCGCGCCGGCGTTCTCCATGGCTCCGGCGTTGAACTCCGGCACGAAGAGCTGGTCGTACTTGCCGAAGGGGTAGGCGTAGTCGAACTCGCGCTCGAAGAAGTCGAACCCCTGCTTGGTGACCGTGAAGAGCTCGTCGGCGTCAAGATGCTGGGCCAGCGACTCGCGGCAATAGATACCCAGGTCGATGTCGCCGTGCCGGTCGCGGACGACGGCGTACGGCCCGGCGACCAGCGCGGTGATGTAGGTGGAGATCGGGGGGCTCGGGGCGAACCGCCAGATGGCGGCTTGACCAGCGGGTTCGGCCGCTCCGGTAGCCGCCATGTTGGAGACGACCTGCCAGTCCGCCGGTGCGGTGACGGTGAGCTCGAAGACCGCCTTGAGATCCGGTTGGTCGAAGCAGGCGTACATCCGGTGTGCGTCGAAGGTCTCGAACTGGGTGTAGAGGTAGACCTCGTCGTCGACGGGGTCTATGAAGCGGTGCAGGCCCTCCCCGGTGCGCATGTAGAGGCAGTCGGCGACCACTCGCAGCTCGTTGGTCGCCGCCAGATTGGGCAGCGTGATGCGGTTGCCGTCGAAAACGGTGTCGGCATCGAGTGCCGCACCGTTGAGGACGACCTCCCGTACGGCGGGCGCCGTGAGGTTCACATGGGTGCCCGAACCGGGTTCCCGACAGTCGAAGCGGATCGTCGTGGTGGAACGGAATGTCGCATCGCCGGTCGTCAGGTCGAGGTCGACGGTGTTGGAGGCGACGGAGATGAGGCGAGCCCGTTCCCGGGCCTCGTCGCGGTGGATGTTGTTGCCGGCCACCGGCGCGGGATCCTCTCGATCGATGAGGTGAGTAGCGGGCAGTCTCGCACGCCGGACCATTCAGCCGGGGTGGTGCAGGAACTCCATTGTGCGGGTCCAAGCCAACTCGGCCGCAGCGGCGTCGAGCTGCGCCGCACTAGCCTCGTCGAGACGTCGACAACGGAGGACCGGCATGGTGCGTCACGACCGCAACGCGCTCTACATCGACGGCTCATGGGTCCCGCCGGCCGGCTCGGAGTCCATCGACGTGGTCAACCCGGCCACCGAGGAAGTGATCGCGACCATCCCGGCTGGTACGCCGGCGGACGTGGAGGTCGCCGTCGCCGCGGCCCGCCGCGCCTTCCCGGACTGGGCGGCGACGAACCCGGAGGAACGCGCGAAGTACCTCCTCGCGCTGCATGACGGCCTAGCCGCCCGGCAGGAAGAGGTCGCGGCCACGATCACGGCCGAGATGGGGGCTCCGGCGAAGATCGCGCTCGCGGTGCAGACGGGGCTCCCGCTCGCGATCCTCAAGAGCTACGCCGAGCTGCTCTCCGCGTACTCCTTCGAGGAGCAGGTCGCCAACTCCCTGATCGTCCGCGAACCCGTGGGCGTGGTGGCCGCGATCACGCCGTGGAACTACCCGCTGCACCAGGTGGTGGCCAAGCTGGCACCGGCGCTGGCTGCCGGCTGCACGTTCGTGCTCAAGCCGAGCGAGGTCGCGCCGCTGTCGGCGTTCCTGCTGGCGGAGATGATCGACGAGCTGGGGCTGCCGGCGGGAGTCTTCAACCTGGTCACCGGCACCGGCCCGGTCGTCGGCGAGGCGCTGGCGGCCCATCCCGACGTGGACATGGTGTCCTTCACCGGCTCCACCCGCGCCGGCAAGCGGGTCTCCGAGCTCGCCGCCGGAACGGTCAAGCGGGTGGCCCTCGAGCTCGGCGGAAAGTCCGCCAACGTCCTCCTTCCCGACGCCGATCTGCCTCGGGCGGTCAAGGTTGGCGTGAACAACGCCTTCCTCAACTCCGGTCAGACCTGCACCGCGTGGACCCGGATGATCGTGCCGGTCGAGCACTACGAGGAGGCAGTCTCCCTCGCCGCCGCGGCCGCCGAGGCGATGCCGGTCGGCCCGCCGGACGCGGCGGGCACCAAGCTCGGTCCTGTTGCCTCCGAGGCGCAGCGGGACCGGGTGCGTGCCTACATCGAGCTCGGCGTGGCCGAAGGCGCCCGGCTGGTGACCGGCGGCGCCGAGGCGCCCGAGGGCCTGGAGTCCGGTTACTACGTCCGGCCGACGGTCTTCGCCGACGTACGGCCGGACATGACGATCGCTCGCGAGGAGATCTTCGGCCCGGTGCTGGCGATCCTGCCGTACGCCGACGAGGAGGAGGCGCTCGATCTGGCCAACGACAGCGTCTACGGCCTGGCCGGCGGCGTCTGGTCGGGAGACCGCAACCGCGCGATCTCCTTCGCCCGCCGGATGCGCACCGGCCAGGTGGACGTCAACGGCGGGCGGTTCAACCCGGTGGCGCCCTTCGGTGGCTACAAGCAGTCCGGCAACGGCCGCGAGCTCGGTCGGTTCGGTCTCGAGGAGTTCCTCGAGACCAAGTCGCTGCAGCTCTAGCCGTGGCGACCTGGCATGACGTCCGTCGGCTGGCGCTGGCGCTGCCGGAAACGACCGAGCGGGACTCCGGTGCGGGCGTGCCCCAGTGGCGGGTCAAGGACAAGCTGTTCGCGTGGGAGCGACCGCTTCGACGAGCCGATCTCGAGGCTTTGGGTGCGGCCGCTCCTGACGGGCCCGTCCTCGCGGCGCGCGTCCCGGATCTCGAGGCGAAGGAGGCGCTGCTGGCCGTGGCGCCCGATGTGCACTTCACGACGCCGCACTTCGACGGCTACCCCGCGATCCTCGTGCGCCTGGACCGGATCACTGCTGGCGACCTCGAGGAGCTGGTGCTCGAAGCGTGGCTCGCACGGGCGCCCAAGCGTCTGGCCACGACCCACCTCGAGGGCTCGAAGTAGCTGTTCGGCGGCGCTGCCGGCGCTCTGCGACACTGCCCGGCATGCGGGTCTACCTGGGCTCCGACCACGCCGGTCTCGAGCTCAAGTCGCGGCTGATGACCCGGCTGGCCGAGATCGGCCACGAGCCGGTGGACTGCGGCCCACCGGCATACGACGCGGAGGACGACTATCCGCCGTACGTGCTCCTCGCGGCGACCCGCACGGCGGCCGACCCGGGCAGCCTGGGCATCGTGATCGGCGGATCCGGCAACGGCGAGGCGATCGCCGCGAACAAGGTGCCTGGCGTCCGCTGCGCGCTGGCCTTCAGCGAGGAGACCGCGCGGCTCGGTCGTGAGCACAACGACGCCAACGTGGTCAGCCTCGGCGCCCGGATGTACGCCGAGGCCGACGCGCTGCGCTACGCCGAGATCTTTCTGTCGACGCCGTTCTCCGGGGAGGAGCGACACGTACGGCGACTGCAGCAGCTGGCCGGCTACGAGCGCTCGGCCCAGCTGCCGGCGGTTCCCGGCTGATGCCGGAGGGCCACACGATCCATCGACTGGCCCGCGAGCATCGGCGGCTGCTCGTCGGCCGGACGGTGTCCGCTGCGAGCCCGCAGGGTCGCTTCGCCGACGGCGCGGCCCGCATCGACGGCCGGCGACTGCGACGGGTCGAGCCCTACGGCAAGCACCTCTTCTACGCCTGTTCCGGCGCCGAGCCGCTGCACGTCCATCTCGGCCTCTACGGCACTTTCGTCGCCGGTGAGCTGCCGGCACCCGAGCCGCGGGGCGCCCTGCGGCTGCGGCTGTCGACCGAGGAGTCCTACGTCGACCTGCGCGGGCCGACGGCGTGCGAGCTGCTCACCCCGCCTGAGGTCCGCTCGATCCGGGCCCGACTCGGGCCCGACCCTCTGCGGCGATCGGCCCGGCCGGAGTTCGCCTGGGAGCGGGTCCGGATCAGCCGCGTGGCCCTGGGCGCGCTGCTGCTCGACCAGTCCGTGCTGGCCGGAGTCGGCAACGTCTACCGGGCGGAGATCCTTTTTCGGCACCGGATCGATCCCCACCGCGCGGGCCGCGGTCTCTCCGAGGAAGAGTGGCAGGCGATCTGGTCCGACCTGCAGCTGCTGATGCGGGCCGGCGTACGGGCCGGCCGCATCGTCACCACGCTGCCCGAGCACCGCAACCGCCGACGGGGGCCGGCCAGCCGGGAGGACTCCTTCTACGTCTACCGGCGTACGGGGCTGCCGTGCCAGGTCTGCGGCACGGAGGTGCGCACAGAGGTGATGGCGGCGCGCAACCTCTACTGGTGCCCCACCTGCCAGGCGACCTAGAAGACCTGCGGGCAGTACGGCGCCCGGCCCGCCGTCCCGAAGGCGACCGAGGCCTGCGTCAAGGATCCAGCCCGCCGCTCCTCGACCCGCCCGGCCGCGGCCAGCGCCGCGAGCGAGGTGCCGCCCAGGTAGGCCGCCCCCAGCTCGGTGCTGGTCAGCGCGAGGTCGGCGGGGTCTGTGGTGGGCGCGCAGGTCGCACCGGTGGAGTCCGCGGCGAGGCGCCAGCGGCCGGCGTTCCAGGGGCAGCTTTGGTCCGCCACCTCGACGACCACGTCGACCGGCCCAGCGTACGACCGTGCCGCGAGAGCCCGGCCCACGTCGACGATCCGGACCCAGAGGTTGTCGCTCAGCCGGGGCTTCGCCCGGCGCGGATCGGACAGCAGGTGCAGGAGCGGGTCGTCGACGGCCATCGACGCCGACACCCGGCTCATCAGGTCGATGTCGAGGAGGAAGCGCCAGAGCGCCGCCTGTGCCATCGGCGTCGCGGCGACGACCTCCCGCACCGACACGGTCCCGTCCGGCGCGCCGTCGGTCCAATGCGGCTTGGTGGCGTAGAGCGCGTATCCATCGACCCCTCCGGCGCCCTCGTACAGCACACACGCCAGTGGGCCGCTGCCCTCGCGGTGGCGTTCCGGGTCGAACAGGCGCAGCTCCCAGAACCCGGGGGACCGGGCGAAGTGGCCGACGCGACCCCGGCGTACGCCGTCGTAGACGCGGTCCAGCTCCGGCTGGGCCTTGGCCGGGTCCTCGATCCGAAACTGAGCGTCACCGGTCGTTGCCAGGCGGAAGGCGCTCCAGGCGCGCGGCACGGTGATGGTGAGGTACATCGAGGCCAGCCCGTAGCCGAACCGGCCGTAGATCGACGGCTCGGAGGCCCACAGCGCCGCGACCGGCTCGCGTTCCTGTTCGTGCAGGTCGGTCAGCTGTCGGTTCATCAGGCTGGTGAGCACCCGGCGCCGACGGTGCGTCGGCGCGACCCCGACGATCGTCACGCCGGCTACCGGTGCCGGCCCGCCGGGCACCGTCAGCTCAAGGCTGAACGCGCCGGCGGTGCCGACGATCTGGTCCCCGTCGTACGCCGCCAGCGTCCGGTCGTACTCGAGCAGCCGCCGGTCGACCTCCCTTTCATCGGCGTTGTCGTGGCCGCTGAAGGCCTGCTGGACCACGTCGGCGAAGTCGTCGTACTCGCCAGGCTCGATGGCCCGGATCGGCGGGGCGGTGGGCGAGGCCATGCCGCCGTCCTACCGCATCGACCCGGCCGCCGCCACTGCATTCTTGCGGAAGCGGGCGGATGCCGCCGCAAACCGTTACGGTGCCAGGTCAAGTGGCGTTTACCCACGTCCCGGGCCCGAGCGGGCCATCGATACGAGGAGTTGGTTCAGTGCGCAGAACCTTGGCTGGCGTTGCCGCCGCGGTGACCTTCGGTGCTGCCCTGGTCGGCAGCCCCGTCGGTCCAGCCGGCGCGACGTCACACGCGACCAACGGCACGGCGGCGACCGAGTACGTCGTCCTCTATGCAGACGGCGCCTCCCCGACCGCCGCGCGCGCGGCCATCGCGGCCGCCGGTGGGTCGCTCCTGAAGGAGAACCTCAAGGTCGGCTACGCGCTCGTGCGCTCGACCGACACGTCGTTCCGCGACCGCGTGGCGACCTCGTCCGCACTCGAGGGCGCTGCCCGCAACCGACCCGTCGGTTACACGCCGAAGTCCAGCCGGCCGAGCCGCGAGGCGGTCGAGCGGCTCGCCACGGAGCGGGCACTGGCCGGCACGAAGGCGGCCACCCCGGCGCAGCAGGCGCCGGCGCAAGGCGCCGAGCCGCTCGCCGACCGCCAGTGGGACATGCGGCAGATCGGCGCGACCACGACCGGCTCGTACCGCGTGCAGCCGGGGCGGCGCGGTGTCATGGTCGGCATCATCGACACCGGCCTCGACGCCCAGCACCCTGACATCCGGCCGAACTTCAACCGCGACCTCAGCCGCAACTTCACCACCGACATCCCCCTGATCGACGGACCGTGCGAGTTCAAGTCGTGCCATGACCCGGTGGGCTGGGACGACAACGGTCACGGGACGCACCTGGGCAGCACCGTCGCCGGCGCTATCAACGGAATCGGCATCGCCGGCGTGGCTCCCAACGTCACGCTGGTCAACCTGCGCGCCGGTCAGGACTCGGGCTACTTCTTCCTCGACCCGACCCTCGAGGCCTACACCTACGCCGGCGACATCGGCGTCGACGTCATCAACATGAGCTACTTCACCGACCCGTGGCTGTTCAACTGTGTCGACAACCCGAAGGACTCGCCGGCCGAGCAGCGTGAGCAGCGGGTGATCCGGCGGGCGACGCAGCGTGGGATCGACTACGCGATCGCCCGGGGTGTCACGCCGGTCGCCGCGGAGGGCAACGAGGCTACCGACCTCGGCCACCCGAAGATCGACGAGACCAGCCCGGACTTCCCGCCGGGCTCGGAGAAGACCCGCCGCGTCGACAACAGCTGCATCACGGTGCCCACCGAGACCCGTGGGGTCATCGCGGTGAGCGCGACGGGCATCAGCACGCGCAAGGCGTACTACAGCAACTACGGCACGGAGCAGACCGACGTCGCGGCCCCGGGCGGCGACTACTACGACTCGGCGGACAACACCGGTGACCCGCGCAACCTCGTGCTGGCGGCGTACCCGGAGCGGTTGGGCCGGCTCTCCGGTGAGATCGACAAGCGCGGCAACTCGACCACGCCGTTCGTCGTCAAGGACTGCCTGCAGCGCGACACCCACCGGGTGTGCGCCTACTACCAGTACCTGCAGGGCACCTCGATGGCCGCACCGCACGCCGCCGGCGTCGCCGCGCTGATCGTGAGCCAGTTCGGGCACCAGGACGCGGTGCACGGCGGCCTCACCATGGCGGTGGACCAGGTCCAGCACGTTCTCTACCAGTCGGCCGTCGAGCACGCCTGCCCGCAGCCGCGCCTGTTCCACTACAAGCGGATCCGCGACGACGGCTCGATCGGACGGGAGACGGCGTACTGCGCCGGTCCGACGTCGGACAATGGCTTCTACGGCCACGGCATCGTCAACGCCTACGCCGCGGTGAAGTTCGGCAGCTGATCCACGCTGGACGAGGGGGCCCGGATCGACTCGGGGCCCCCTCGTCGGGCTCTTAGACTCGGGCGTCCGGGCCATGGGCGAGAGTCGTCGTGAGCGGTGAGGTGCGCCAGCTGCGCCTGGTGGTCGAGGCGGAGGACTACGAGGCGGCGGTCGCCTTCTATCGGGACGCGCTCGGTCTCGTCGAGGAGGAGGCGTACCAGGGGGAAGGCGATGCGCGCGTGGTGATCCTCGGCGCCGGTCGGGCGACCCTCGAGATCGTCAACGCCGCGCAGAAGGCGCTGATCGACGACGTGGAGGTCGGGCGCCAGGTCGCGCCTCGGCTCCGGGTGGCCTTCGAGGTCCCCGACACAGTGCAGTCGACGGATGCCCTGGCCGACGCGGGGGCGCAGGTCGTCGCGCCACCCACCAGGACGCCGTGGCGGTCGCCCAACTCCCGGCTGAACGCGCCGGCGGACCTGACATCACCCTCTTCCAGGAGCCCGACGGCTCAGTGTCCTAGTCGAGTTCCGGCAGCGAATCTCGCGCGGGGACAGTGGCCCGCGGTCCGCTCACTCCGGCCGGCGCAACGCCACTCCCTCAAATCGGGCGAAGTCGCGGTCGAAGGACACGACCGTCGCCCCATGCTCGAGCGCGAGGGCGGCCAGGTGGGCGTCGCCGACGAGGTTCCCCGCCGTACCGGCGCGTTCGAGCAAGCCGCGCAGGAGCGGCAGGTGCCGCCGGGTGGGTTCGATGGTCAGTGCAGCTGGCGCGTCCAGCCAGCGTTCGACGACGTCCGCGGCTTGCCGGGCCGCCAGCGGGCGCGGGAAGACCGCGGGGTGGGTGCTGAGCCGCAGGAACGCGAGCGTGACCGTCCAGGCGAAGGCCACCGGTTCGCCACCGTAGAGGGCCGCGCTCAGCCAGCTCCGGGCGGCGACGTGCTCACGAGCACGCTCGTTGACGGCATGCAGCAGCACGTTGGCGTCGACGAGTTGCAAGGTCAAACGCCGCGCGCCAGCCCGGCCGCACGTTCATGGTCCTCGAGCTCTCCAGCCAGGCGCAGCGCCTTGGTCACGTCTACCAGCGGCTCGCCCATGTCGGCCGTGAAGAGCGACGTCTCGGGCTGGGGTGCGGTTGAGGTTGCTCCGGCGCGGACGGCGGCATTCAGCGCCTGCTTGAACGTGAGACCCCGCTCCCGCATCGCACGGTGAATGAGAGCTCGGACGTCGGGTTCAAGGGTGACGGTCGTCCGCACCCCAACATCTTAGCATCACGGTTGATGATGTCGTGATGTCTAGAAGTCAGGCCATCTAGTCGAAGTCGATCCGCACGACCACCCGCCGGATGGTGGGGCGGCTGACCTCCTCGAACCCGGCATCCTCGAAGACCTGCCGGGCTCCCACGTGCAGTTCGCCCCAAGTGATCTCCTCGCCCGGCTGGGTGACCATCGGGTAGGCCTCGAGCGCCCGGGCGCCGCGCTCGCGGGCGAAGTCGATCGTGGCCCGGGCAAGCAGATAGGTGAGGCCGCGACCCCGGTAACCCTTCCGGACCACGAAGCAGGTCACCGCCCAGATGCCGTGGTCGTCCTTGTCCTCGTCCCGACCACTCCACGGGACGCGGGAGGTGCGCAGCTTGGGATACGCCGTCCGCGGCTCGACCGCGACCCAGCCCGCCGGCTCGTCGTCGACGTAGGCCACCAGCCCGCTGGTGGCCGCGGCGTCCGGGTCGCCGCAGGCGGTCTGCGCCCGGAGCATCGTGGTCCGCTCGTCCTGGGTGGAGTCGCTCCAGATCCAACTGACGACCTTGAACCGCTGGCACTGGCACCGGCCCGCGTCGGTGGCGCCGAGGACGTCCTGCAGGTCGGCCCACGCCGCCTCGTTGGCGGGGACGATCCGGACCCCCTCCTCGGCGATCGGGTTCACGCCCGCCATCGTGCCGGTTGCGTCACTCGGGCGGGTCCTCCCCGACCCGGCCGTCGATCGACTCGCGGAGGAGGTCGGCGTGGCCGGTGTGCCGGGCGTACTCCTCGATAATGTCGACGAGCACGCGGCGGACGCTCGGAGTCTGTCCATCGGGCCAGGTGAACCGGCTGAGCCGGCCAGGGTCGCCGTCCGCTAGCGCTCGGCTGAGGTTGGCGCGGGCGCGGGCCACGCTGTCCTCCCAGAGCGCGTAGAGCTGCTCGGGAGTGTCCTCGGCGGCCGTACGCCACTCCCAGCCCGGGTCGGCATCCCAATCCACTGTGTTCCATGGCCGACCGGGGTCTTCTCCGAGCAGCTTGAAAGAGAAATAGTCGGCCTCGACCAGCGCAAGGTGCTTGAGCAGCCCGCCGAGCGTCATCGTCGTGGCCGCGGTCGTCGCCCGCAGCCCGGCGGCGTCCAGGCCACCGCACTTCCAGGCGAAGGTACGGCGCTGCCGCTCCAGCGACCCGATCAGGGTGTCGACCTCGCTGCCGGCGGCCGGCGGCCACTTGAGAACTGGTTCGTTGTCTTGGGTCATGCCGACCACCGTAGGGTCGATTCCGGACGTTGTGCGTCCGGAAGGGCTGGGATGCCGTGCAACCCAACGCGAGCCCCGCGGCACGGGCCCTGCTGACCCTCGAACTGGTCCAGGGCAGCCCGGGCATCACCGCGGACCGGCTCGCCGGCAAGCTAGGCGAATCGGAGCGCGCTGCCCGGCGCTACGTCGGCATCCTCCGCGAGGCCGGCATCCCGATCGAGTCCGTGCGCGGGCCGTACGGCGGCTACCGCGTCGGCCGCGGCCTGCGACTTCCGCCGCTGGTGTTCACCGCCACGGAGGCCCTCGGTCTGGTGATGGCCGTGCTCGACGGCCACCACGACGCCGGCGACCCCACCGACCCGGTCGGCAGCGCGCTCGGCAAGATCGTGCGAGCGTTGCCGGAGCGGGTGGCCGCCCAGGCCGAGGCGGTACGCCGGAGCACGGCGCCCGCTCCCGACCGCGCCGCCGCCCGGCCCGACCCCGCGACCGCGGCCGCCCTCGTGCAGGCGTGCTCGAACCACCGAAGGGTGCGGCTCGGCTACCGCTCGGAGGCCGGCTCGGAGTGGCTCAGCGAGGTCGACCCGTGGGCAGTGGTCGTACGCCACGGCCGCTGGTACCTGCTGTGCCACTCCCACCCCGCGGACGCCCGCCGGGCCTACCGGATCGACCGGGTCCGCGGAGTGGAGGAGCTCGACGACACCTTCACCACACCCGCCGACCTCGACCCGGTGACCATGCTCGAGGAACACCTCGCCGTCGGCTGGGAGTACGACGTCGAGGTCGTCATCGACGCGCCCGTCGCAACCGTGGCGCGTTGCGTCCCGCGCACCATCGGACGGGTCGAGGCGCTCGATGCCTGGACCACCCGTCTGGTCGGCAGCACCAGTAACCCGCGGTGGTACGCCGAACAACTCGCGGGGATCCCGGCGTCGTACCGGATCGTGAGGTGCCCGGAACTTCAGGAGTCCGCGTGCGTCCTCGGGCAGCGGCTGCTCGCGGCGAGTGGACGTCACGGCTCCTGACAGCCTCAGCCGCTGCTACACCAGGTGGCCACGCAGGCCTCTCCCTTGCCCGTCGTCGGCCATCGTGGGGCGGGTCACGCCCGAGTGACCTCGAGTCCCAGCCACGCCGCAAGCGCTTCGATCTCCGCCTCCACGTCAGCGCGTACCGCCTTGGTGAAGCGCACGTCCTCGTGCAGGGCGTTGACGGTGAAGGTACCGGCCTTGCGGTCGGCCTTGGCGTCGAGCTTGCCGACGAGGCGGTCGTGGTGGAGCACCGGCAGCGCGAAGTAGCCCCAGCGGCGCTTCGCCGCCGGCTTGTACATCTCCAGGATGTACTCGAAGTCGAAGAGACCCATGGTGCGGTCGCGGTCGTGGACGAGGCGGTCGAACGGCGACAGCAGCGCCGTGCGGCCGGTGAAGGGCTGGTCGAGCGCGGCGGGGTCCGCCCGCCACTGCCCCTCCAGTCCGTCGACCGTCACGGGTACGCCGGCGTCCCCCACCGAGATCTGCTCACCCGGGAGGACGGCTGTCTTGGCGCGGGCTATGCCGAGCGACCGGAGTCGTCGCTGCTCCCGGCGCCGCCGGGCCTCGTCGGCGGAAAGGGGCTCGAAGTGGGGGTAGACGCGGTCGGCGACGTCCCAGAGCCGTTGCCGTCCGACACGTCCGGCGACAGCGACCTCTCCCATCCCGGACAACAGCTCGAGCATCTTGGTGACGTTGCGGTTGTTCGTCCAGCCGGTGGAGTCCCAAGGCAGCTGGCAGGTGTCCGGCACGTCGCGCGAGAGCAGCGGCCCGGCGTCGCGCAGGCGGGCGAGGACGTCGCGCCGGAAGCCGTCGTTCGCCTCGTCCCATGCCCGAACTGCGAGATGCGCGGTGTAGCCCATCTCCTCGGGGACATGGAGCGCCACGGCGGTCATCGGCCTGACGTAGGCAATCTGCTCGAAAAGGGTCCGGTCCTCCTCCAGCGCCCGCGTCAGATCGGCCGGCGAGTACGACGCCCCGAGCCGGCTCCACGCGATGAGGTCGGCGTTCGGTGCGATCGCGGCCGTCGGGTCGACCTGCAGCAGGGTCAGCTGGTCGACAAGGGCGACCAGCTCGGTCGGCCTGGTGGCGTCGAGCAGCTGGGCCTGCACGGCAAGCTGTCGCGCCTCGTCGCGGTCGAGCCGTCGCACGCCCACTCCCCGAGGCTAATTGGGGGTCAGCCCACCCGGTCGAGGAACTCCCGCGACCGCTGCACCACCAGCGCCGCCGCCTCCGCGTCGTACGACGGCAGCGAGCTGTCGGCGAACAGGTGCCGGTCGCCCGGGTAGACGAACAGCTCGGCCAGCTCGGACCCGACCGTCTCGACCAGCTCGCGGGCGGCGTCGATGTCGCCCTCCAGCGCGAAGAACGGGTCCCTGTCCATGCCATGGATCTGCACCGGTACCCCGTTGGGCCACGGCCCGAGAGCCCACTCGCCCGTGATCGGAATGCAGGACTCGTAGAGCAGCGCGCCGCGCGCGCCGGGCCGGGTCTGGGCGAACTGCTGCGCCGTGCCGGCACCGAAGGAGAAGCCGGCATACACCAGGCCCGCGGGCAGGTCGGCCACGGCCCGGTCAGCGCGCTCGCGGAGCACCTCGTCCCCGATGCTCCGGACGTGCGCGACCCCCTCGTCGATGGTCGCCGGTCGCTCGCCGTCGAACAGGTCCGGCGTGTGGACGGTGTGCCCGCCGGCGCGCAGCTCCTCGGCGAACGCGCGGACCCCGTCGGTGAGTCCCTGCACGTGGTGGAACAACACGACGTCGGCCATCTCTACACTCCGATCATCGGACGACGGTGGTCGAATGAGCCACAATTCTAGAATGATTCAGATATGCCGGTCAATGAGCAGATCCCGGACTACGACCTCGACGAGATGGTCGTGGTCACCGCGCCCGGGCAGCTGCGCGCGCTGGCCGACCCACTGCGCGCCACCCTCCTGGAGCTGCTCCTCGAGCGGGCCGCAACGGTTACAGAGATGGCGCGGGCCGTCGACCGCCCCAAGAGCACCGTCGCCTACCACGTGCACCTTCTCGTCGACGCCGGCCTCCTCCGCGTGGTGCGCACCCGGCGGGTGCGGGCGATCGAGGAGCGGTACTACGGCCGGGTCGCCCGCACGCTCTACATCGGCGTGCTCAACCGCCCCGAGGACAAGCAGGTCGTGGCCGCCATCAATGCGCTCGCGGAGGCGGCCGCCGAGTCCGCTTCGGCCCACGCGGCCGACGAGCTGCGGTGCCTGCTTGTGCACGCCCGCATCCCGATCGAGGAGGTGCGGAACTTCTGGGCCCAGGTCCAGGAGGTCGCCCGCCGGTTCGCGCAGATCCCCCGGGCCGGCGACCAGGCCTACGGCTTTGCCGCCGGCCTCTACCCCACCAACGCCCCAACCCTCCCGGACGCCGAGCGCGACCCGACCGACTGACGCGACCGCGCCCGCACCGCCGCCGGGTAAGACCGTGGGGGCGCCGGTCCTTCGTCCAGGAGGCGGAGAGGAGGGCCGCGTAGTCACAAGAGTCGCGCCGAACAGGCACGTCCGACAAGCCGCTCACCTGAATGAACAGTGGGAGCGGGTGACCGGGATCGAACCGGCATGGCCAGCTTGGAAGGCTGGGGCTCTGCCATTGAGCTACACCCGCGAGCAGGGCTCCGGCGGGCTGCTGCCCTAGACTTCCTTCGGCGCCCCGGGGCGTAGCGTAGTGGCTAGCGCGCCTGCTTTGGGAGCAGGAGATCGGGAGTTCGAGTCTCCCCGCCCCGACTTCGCCGTCGTACCGGTCGACCACGCCCCCGCCGTACGCCGTGCCCATCAGCGAGGAGTCCCGCCGTGAAGACCGACGTGGAGAACTTGAGCCCGACCCGGGTGAAGCTCACCGTCGAGGTGCCCTTCGTGGAGCTCGAGCCGAGCCTGGCGTCGGCGTACCGCAAGATCGCCGGTCAGGTGCGGGTGCAGGGGTTCCGGCCGGGCAAGGTGCCGCCGCGCCTTCTCGACCAGCGGGTCGGCCGCGGCGTCGTCCTGGAGGAGGCCGTCTCCGAAGCGGTGCCCCGTTTCTACGGCGAAGCGGTGCGCGAGAACGACGTGGCAGTGCTCGGGCAGCCCGATGTGGAGGTGACGGAGTTCGCCGACGGTGGCCAGCTCGTCTTCACTGCCGAGGTCGACGTCCGGCCTCAGGTGGAGCTGCCCGACTACGACGGCCTGCCGGTCACCGTGGACGACGCCGAGGTCTCTGACGCGGAGCTCGACGAGCAGCTGAGCGGCCTGGCCGACCGGTTCGCCATGTTGACCGCTACCGACCGGCCGGTCGAGGAGGGCGACTTCGTCGCCATCGACATGGAGGCGACTGTGGCCGGCGACGTTCTGTCGGAGGCCTCGACGGCCGGACTGTCCTACGAGGTGGGCACCGAGAGCCTCATGACCGGCCTGGACGCCGCGCTCGTCGGTGCCTCGGAGGGGGAGGAGCGGACCTTCCAGACGCAGCTGGTCGGCGAGCACGCCGGAGCCACGGCCGACGTGCGGGTGACCGTGCGGTCGGTCAAGGTCAAGTCGCTGCCGGCTTTCGACGACGAGTTCGCGCAGACGGCGAGCGAGTTCGACACCTTGGACGAGCTGCGCGCCGACATCCGGACGCGGCTCTCACGGGTGCGCCGGCTGCAACAGGGTGTGCAGGCCAGGGACCGGGTGCTCGAGGCCTTGCTGGAGCGGGTCGACGTACCGCTGCCGGAGCGGGTCGTCGAGGCTGAGGTGGAGTGGCGGCGTTCCTCGATGCGGGACCAGCTGGACGAGGCCGAGATCAGCTGGGAGGACTACCTCGAGAGCGCCGGCCGCACCGCCGAGGAGGTGGAGACCGAGCTCGCGCAGGGCTCACGCCAGGCGGTCGCGGCCCAGTTCGTGCTCGACACCGTGGCCTCCAAGGAGCAGGTCGAGATCACCCAGGCCGAGCTCACCGAGGCCGTCGTACGCCGGGCGCAGCGCGCGGGGATCGCACCGGACGCCTATGCGCGAGAGGTCGTGGCGGCCGGCCAGCTGGGCGCGATGACCAGCGAGCTGGTCCGGTCCAAGGCCCTCGCCCTGGTCCTGGAGCGCGCCACCGTTACTGATGCCTCGGGCCGGCCGGTCGACCTCAACACGTTGCAGGCCGACTTTCCCCAGTGAGCTGGCCGCCGGTGCGCCGTCAGCGAACAACGGTGCCGGTGAGGAGTGCGCCGTCGTACTCGCGGGTTACTGTCGATGCGTAGGACGGCCCGTCGCAGGACCCTTCGCAGAGAGCGAGCAGGTGAGCCCCGTGTCGCTGTACCTCCCTCGATCCGCCGCCTCCACCGCACGCGTGCAGGGCGGCGGCATGACTCTCGACGACCAGGTGTTCAACCGGCTGCTGCGCGAGCGGATCATCTTCCTCGGGTCGGTGGTCGAGGACGAGATGGCCAACACCATCTGCGCCCAGCTGCTGTTGCTCGCCGCCGAGGAGCCCAGCCGCGACATCGCCCTCTACATCAACTCACCCGGTGGCTCGGTCTCGGCCGGGATGGCGATCTACGACACGATGCAGTACGTCGGCAACGATGTCGCCACCTATGCCATGGGGCTCGCCGCCTCGATGGGCCAGTTCCTGCTCTGCGCCGGCGCGCCGGGCAAGCGCTACTCCCTTCCGCATGCGCGGATCATGATGCACCAGCCGTCCGGCGGCATCGGCGGCACCGCCTCCGACATCGCGATCCAGGCCGAGCAGATGCTTTACACCAAGCGCACCATGCAGGAGCGGATCGCCTTCCACACCGGTCAGTCGGTGGACCAGATCGAGCGCGACTCCGACCGCGACCGCTGGTTCACCGCCGACGAGGCCAAGGACTACGGCTTCGTCGACTCGGTGGTCTCCCGCGCGCAGCAGGTGCCGTCGGCCGGGGCCGTGTCCTGACGGAGCTGCCGCCGTACCACCCTTTTCACCGCGAAGTGAGGACGCCATGAACTTTTCGCCGGTCACCGACTACACGATCCCCATCGTCATCGAGCAGACCAGCCGCGGCGAGCGCTCCTTCGACATCTACAGCCGGTTGCTCAAGGAACGGATCATCTTCCTAGGTACGCCGATCGACGACGGCGTGGCCAACGTGATCATGGCCCAGCTCCTGCACCTGGAGTCCGAGGACCCGGATCGGGACATCTCGATCTACATCAACTCACCGGGCGGCTCGTTCACTGCGCTGACCGCGATCTACGACACCATGCAGTACGTCCGGCCGGACATCCAGACCACGTGCATGGGCCAGGCCGCGTCTGCTGCCGCCGTGCTGCTGGCGGCCGGCACCAAGGGCAAGCGCTTTGCCCTCGAACACGCCCGGATGCTGATTCACCAGCCGTCGGGTGGCGGGGAGGCGGCCTCGGCCAGCGACATCGAGATCCAGGCGCGGGAGATCCTGCGCATGCGCAGCCAGCTGGAGCAGATGATCTCACGGCACACCGGCCAGGACGAGGATCAGATCCGGCGGGACATCGAGCGCGACAAGATCCTTACAGCAACCGAGGCTTTGGACTACGGCTTGATCGACGAGGTTCTCTACACCCGCAAGCTCACTGCGGCCTCGACGAGCTGACACGCCGCCGGACGGGTGGTCGGAGTCCGATTGCGACTTCCCACGGGGGGCTCAGGCGGTAGCGTCGTGACAGCGACAAGACCGCGTGGACATCTGCCAGGTCGGCGTACCGAGAAGGGAACGAACGCGAGTGGCACGCATCGGTGACGGCGGCGACCTGCTGAAGTGCTCGTTCTGCGGGAAGTCCCAGAAGCAGGTCAAGAAGCTCATCGCCGGTCCGGGTGTCTACATCTGCGACGAGTGCATCGACCTCTGCAACGAGATCATCGAGGAGGAGCTCTCCGAGTCCGCCGAGCTGCGCTGGGACGACCTGCCCAAGCCGCGGGAGATCTATGACTTCCTGGACTCCTACGTCATCGGCCAGGACACGGCCAAGAAGACGCTCTCGGTCGCGGTCTACAACCACTACAAGCGGGTCCAGGCCGGCGGCCCCGACAAGGAGGCCGTCGAGCTCGCCAAGTCGAACATCCTGCTGCTCGGGCCGACCGGCTGCGGCAAGACGCTCCTTGCACAGACGCTGGCCCGGATGCTCAACGTGCCGTTCGCCATCGCGGACGCCACCGCCCTGACCGAGGCGGGCTACGTCGGCGAGGACGTCGAGAACATCCTCCTCAAGCTGATCCAGGCGGCCGACTACGACGTCAAGAAGGCCGAGACCGGGATCATCTACATTGACGAGGTTGACAAGATCGCCCGCAAGTCGGAGAACCCGTCGATCACGCGGGACGTCTCCGGCGAGGGCGTCCAGCAGGCGCTGCTGAAGATCCTCGAGGGTACGACGGCGTCGGTGCCGCCGCAGGGCGGGCGCAAGCACCCGCACCAGGAGTTCATCCAGATCGACACGACGAACGTGCTGTTCATCGTCGGCGGTGCCTTCGCCGGGCTCGAGAAGATCATCGAGTCCCGGATCGGCAAGAAGTCGGTCGGGTTCGGCGCCGTTATTCACTCAAAGGCGGAGATCGACACCGACGACGTCTTCGGCGACGTCATGCCGGAGGACCTGCTCAAGTACGGCATGATCCCCGAGTTCATCGGCCGGCTGCCCGTGATCACTTCGGTCTCCAACCTCGACCGTACGGCGTTGATCCGCATCCTCACCGAGCCGAAGAACGCCCTGGTGCGGCAGTACCGCCGGCTCTTCGAGCTAGACGGCGTCGAGCTGGAGTTCGGCGAGGACGCGCTGGAGGCCATCGCCGACCAGGCGATCCTGCGCGGCACCGGCGCCCGCGGTCTGCGCGCGATCCTCGAGGAGGTGCTGCTCTCGGTGATGTACGACATCCCGAGCCGCAAGGACGTCGCCCGGGTCGTCATCACCCGCGAGGTCGTGCTCGAGCACGTCAACCCGACGCTGGTGCCTCGTGAGGTCGCCGCCAAGCGCGAGCGCCGCGAGAAGTCCGCCTGACCTGACCTTGCCAGTCGGCGCTCCTGCTACCACCCCGCCGGCGTCGACCTTGATCGTTGTGCGCGGTACCCCTTCAATCGGCTCGATGAGTGGGGTGGCGCGCACATTGATCTAAGGGTTACCCGCAGTGCAGCTGGCTGCGGCGCACCTCCAACGTGGCGAGCAGCTCCCGTCGGATGACATCGGGCTCCTCGTGCAGCCGCGCATGGCTGAATCGAACCGTCAGCCAGCCCATCGCCGCCAGCGCAGCGTCGCGACGGATGTCCCCTTCCCGCCGGAGGGTTGGCCCGTGATACTCCGCGCCGTCCAGCTCGACGTTGACCATCTCGCGGTCGTAGGCGAGGTCGAGGTAGACGGTGCGCCCCCCGATGAGGATCCGGGCCTGGCGACGAGCAACCGGCAGGAGCGGTGCGTTGAAGACGTGCAGGTAGCCCCAGATCTCCAGTTCGCTGTGGCAACCCGCACGGAGCAACTCCACGAGCTGGAGCAGCGTGGCTCGATCCTTCAGCCGGGGCAGTTGGGCGGCCTCCGCGAGCAGGCGGTCCGGGCTGGTGAGACGTCGCTGCACCGAGAGGATCAACGGCGCCCGCCGATCGCGACCGGTAAGCAAGGGCCAGCTCTCCACCAGCGCCCGCTCCAGCCGGACGTGCGCGAGCCCGTTCCGGGCAACAGTCCAGGGCGCTTCCAAGCGGAACCGGTCGCGCCGATGAACGCGCAGTCCCGGCGCTCCGCGCAGGTGGGACTCGGTGCCAGTCGTGATGTGCACCGTCCCTTGCTCCGCGACGGGCAACAGCCAACCGGTCAGCGCCGTGGCGTGGCTGAGCGCGCCGCAACCACGGGCGTAGCGCAACGCCGCCACCCGGCGTACGACGGGGTCTGTGACTGTGTCTGGCTCGACAAGGGTGCGTGGGAAGATCCGGATGACGTATCCACGCGTGATGGCGTGGTCCAGGACATAGTGGGCAACCACGGCGAGCACCTCGTCGCGGGTGACAACGCCGCCGTTCTTCTCGAGAAGGCGGCCGATCTCCGGATGCATGGCAGGCCAGCGTGGTGGGGTAGCGGCTTCAATCGCAGTGCGGATCACTCCGTTGTGGACGCCGCTTCGGTTGTGGACGGGAGGATCGTTGTACTGAGGCGCTGGCGGTTCAGCGCTGATCAATGTGCGTGCTACCCGCCTGGTACGCCTTCTCAGTGGGGTACGGCGCACATCGATGGGAGACGAGATGGGGCGTACGGCGACGAAATCGGCTAGGGGTTACGGCGGACGTCAATAGACTCGCTGGCGTGACCGAGAGCGCGAGGACCCCGGGGGGCGCAGCCCGGGCGGAGGCGGCGGGCGCGGCCGTGCCCGAGCGGCCCACGCTGGACGGCCTCGAGGCGAAGTGGGGGGCTCGCTGGGAGGCAGACGGCACCTACCACTTCGACCGACAGGGCTCGAGGGACGGCGTCTACGCGATCGACACACCGCCACCCACCGTGAGCGGCTCTCTGCACATGGGGTCGGTCTTCTCCTACACCCACACCGACCTCGTGGCGCGCTATCAGCGGATGCGCGGACGTCGAGTTTTCTATCCGATCGGCTGGGACGACAACGGGCTGCCGACCGAACGCCGGGTGCAGAACTACTACGGCGTACGGTGCGACCCCTCGGTGCCCCACGACCCGGCGTTCGAGCCACCCGAGGAGCCGGGCAAATCGCAGGTGGCGATCGGCCGGCAGAACTTCATCGAGCTCTGTCAGCGGCTGACCGCCACCGACGAGGAGGCCTTCGAGGCGCTGTTCCGCCACCTGGGCCTCTCGATCGACTGGCGGCACAGCTACACGACGATCGACGAGCACTCCCGGCGGGTGGCGCAACGGGCGTTCCTCCGCAACCTCGCCCGCGGCGACGCCTACCACGCCGAGGCGCCCACCCTGTGGGACGTCGACTTCCGTACGGCGGTCGCCCAGGCCGAGCTCGAGGACCGCGAGCTCGCCGGCGCCTACCACCGCATCCGCTTCGGCGATCTTGAGATCGAGACCACCAGGCCCGAGCTCATCCCGGCCTGCGTGGCCCTGGTGGCTCACCCCGACGACGAGCGCTACCGGAGCCGTTTCGGTACGACGGCGCGGACGCCGCTGTTCGACGCGGAAGTGCCGGTCCTGGCGCATGACCTGGCCGAGCCCGACAAGGGCAGCGGCCTGGCGATGTTCTGCACCTTCGGCGACGTGACGGACGTCACCTGGTGGCGCGAGCTGCAGCTGCCGGTCCGGAGCATCATCGGGCGGGACGGGCGGATCGTCGCCGACCCGCCGGACGGTGTACCGGTCGACGGAGCCTGGCCCGAGCTGGCCGGGCGAACCGTGAAACAGGCCCAGCGGCGCATCGTCGAGCTGCTTCGCGACTCCGGCGACCTGCGTGGCGAGCCGCGCGCGATCACGCATCCGGTCAAGTTCTACGAGAAGGGCGAGCGTCCGCTCGAGATCGTCACCAGCCGGCAGTGGTACATCCGCAACGGCGGCCGCGACCCCGACCTGCAGGCACAGCTGCGCAAGCGCGGCGCCGAGCTGCGCTGGCACCCGCCGTCCATGGCTGCCCGCTACGAGAACTGGGTCGGCGGCCTCACCGGTGACTGGCTGATCAGCCGGCAGCGGTTCTTCGGCGTGCCGTTCCCCGTGTGGTACGCCGTCGACTCCGATGGCATCCCGGACCACGCCCACCCGCTGCTGCCGCCAGAGGACCGGCTGCCAGTCGACCCGTCATCGGACGTGCCGGAGGGCTACACCGAGAGGCAGCGCGACGAGCCCGGCGGCTTCACCGGTGACCCGGACGTGATGGACACCTGGGCCACGTCCTCGCTGAGCCCCCAGATCGCCGGCGGGTGGGAGGAGGACCCGGCACTCTTCGCCGAGGTGTTCCCGTACGACGTCCGCCCGCAGGCGCACGACATCATCCGCACCTGGCTGTTCGTCACCGTGCTGCGCGCGCACCTCGAGCAGGACTCGCTGCCCTGGACCGACGCCGCGATCTCCGGCTGGATCTCCGACCCCGACCGCAAGAAGATGTCGAAGTCCAAGGGCAACGTGGTCACCCCCATCGAGCTCCTCGAGCGGCACGGCGCGGACGCCATCCGCTACTGGTCGGCCAGTGCCCGCCTCGGCATCGACACGGCATTCGACGAGACGCAGATGAAGGTCGGCCGACGGCTGGCCGTGAAGCTGCTCAATGCCTCGAAGTTCGTGCTCTCGTTCCCCGCCGCGGCGGATGGCGGCGGCGCCGTCACCGAGCCGCTCGACCGGGCGATGCTGTCCTCGCTCGCCGCCGTGGTGGGGGAGGCGACCGCGGCGTTCGAGGACTACGACCATGCGCGCGCGCTGGACCGCACCGAGACCTTCTTCTGGACGTTCTGCGACGACTACGTCGAGCTGGTGAAGAGCCGGGCGTACGCCGGTGGCCCGGCGTCGGAGTCGGCCCGCCGCGCCCTGCGCCTGGCGCTCTCGACGCTGCTGCGGCTGCTGGCGCCGGTGCTCCCGTTCGTCACCGAAGAGGTGTGGGCCTGGTGGCAGGACGGCTCGGTCCATCGGGCGGCGTGGCCGGATGCCGCGAGCCTGCAGGCGGCGGGCGGGGCGGACGGCGACGGTGCGGTGCTGCACGTGACCGGGGAGGTGCTCGGTGCGGTACGCAAGGCGAAGAGCGAGGCGAGGGTGTCGATGCGGGCTCCCGTCGACCGACTGGTGATTCGGGACGCGGACGATCGACTCCGCGCCGTGCAAGCAGCACAGAGCGACCTGGTCAACGCGGGCTCGATCGCACAGGTCCTGCTCGAACCGGGGGAGCCTGCCGTCGACGTCACGCTCGCCATCACCGGCTGACCCGGTGGCGCTACAGGAACCTGCCGACGACTCGCCCGAGCTGGCGCTCGCCCGCGTGCAGCGGGCGCTGGACGCCCGTTCTCCCGACCGCATCGTCCCCACGCTGGACCGGATCACCGCCCTGCTCGAGCTCATGGGGGAGCCGCAGCGCTCCTACCCCTCGATCCACGTCACCGGCACGAACGGCAAGACCAGCACCGTGCGGATGATCGACGCGCTGCTGCGTGCCTTCGGCCTGCGCACCGGCCGCTACACCAGCCCGCACCTCGAGTCGGTCACCGAGCGGATCGCACTCACCGGCGAGCCACTCTCGGCGGCTGCGTTCGCGGCGGCGTACGACGAGGTGGCGCCGTACGCCGAGCTCCTGGACGCGCGTTCGGCGGACCCGGTCACCTACTTCGAGCTGGTCACCGCCATGGCGTTCGCCGCCTTCGCTGACGCGCCGGTCGACATCGGCGTGATCGAGGTCGGGTTGGGGGGCCGGTGGGACGCGACCAACGTGATCCAGGCGCCGGTCGCCGTCGTCACGCCCATCGACCTGGACCACCAGTCCTATCTCGGCGACACCGTGGCGCAAGTCGCCGCCGACAAGGCCGGGATCGTGCACGCCGGGTCCATCCTGGTGACGGCTCGGCAGCCGGCAACGGCGGCCGCCGAGCTGCTCCGCCGCGCCGCCGAGGTGGGCGTGACGGTGGCGCGCGAGGGCGTGGAGTTCGGCGTAGCCAGCCGGTCAATGGCCGTCGGCGGCCAGCTGCTCACGCTGCAGGGCCTGCACGGGAGCTACGACGACGTCTTCCTGCCCCTGCACGGGGCGCACCAGGCTGGCAACGCGGCGTGTGCGGTGGCCGCCGTCGAGGCGTTCCTGGGCGGCGGCCGCGGCACCCTCGACCCGGAGGCGGTGCACGCGGGCTTCGCGGCCGTCGACTCGCCCGGACGCCTCGAGCGGGTCCGCACCAGCCCCACCGTGCTGCTGGACGCGGCGCACAACCCGGCCGGCGCGCGGGCGCTGGCGGCCGCCATCGCCGAGGAGTTCGAGTTCGGGCAGCTGGTGGGGGTCGTGGCGATGCTCGCCGACAAGGACGTCCGCGGCATCCTCGAGGCGCTCGAGCCGGTGCTGGCGGCGGTGGTCGTGACGACCAACTCCTCGCCGCGGGCGCTGGCCGCCGACGAGCTCGGCGCTCTCGCGGTGGACGTCTTCGGTGCCGACCGGGTGGAGGTCGCCGTGCGGCTGGACGACGCGATCGAGGCCGGTGTCGCGCTGGCCGAGGAGGGCGGCGACCTCAGCGGCGCCGGCGTACTGGTCACCGGTTCCGTGATCACCGTCGGTGACGGCCGCCGGCTGCTGCGTGCCGGCCGGACGCCTCGCTAGTCTGCGGTTCCCGCCGAGCGACAGAAGGAGCACCGAACCCGTGGCCGAGCGCACCCTGGTCCTGGTCAAGCCGGACGGCGTCGGCCGTGGGCTGGTCGGCGAGGTCATCTCCCGGGTGGAGCGCAAGGGCCTGCGGCTGGAGGCCCTTGCGCTGCGGGTTCTCGACCGCGAGAGTGCCGAGTCGCACTACGCCGAACATGCGGCCAAGCCGTTCTTTGCCGAGCTGGTCGACTTCATCACCTCAGGACCGCTGGTTGCGATGGTGCTGGCCGGGCCGCGCGCGATCGAGGCCGTCCGGGCGCTGATGGGGGTGACCGACCCGGTCGCGGCGACGCCTGGCTCGCTCCGTGGCGACTACGCGCTCGAGATCGGCCAGAACCTCGTTCACGGCTCGGACTCCGCCGCGTCTGCGGACCGCGAGATCGCGCTGTTCTTCCCCGAACTGAGCTGACCGGCCGGCGCCCTGCGTACCCGTCGGTGCGGGCCCGGCGGGTTAGGATGCCAGCGGCGCCGTACGCCGCCCGATGAGCGCGACCGGGCGCCTCGACCCCGGAAGGCCAGCGCCCTCGATGTCCAACAACCTGTCGTTCCTCGGCCGTGACATGGCCGTCGACCTCGGCACCGCGAACACGCTGGTCTACGTCCGCGGCAAGGGCATCGTGCTGAACGAGCCGTCGGTGGTGGCGATCAACACCAACACCACCGGCATCCTCGCTGTCGGCACCGAGGCAAAGCGAATGATCGGCCGTACGCCGGGCAACATCGTCGCCATCCGGCCCATGAAGGACGGCGTGATCGCCGACTTCGACACCACCGAGCGGATGCTGCGCTACTTCATCCAGAAGGTGCACCGCCGCAGCCGGCTCGCCCGCCCGCGCATCGTCGTCTGCGTCCCGTCCGGCATCACCGGGGTCGAGCGGCGGGCGGTCATCGACGCCGGCTCGCAGGCAGGCGCCCGGCGGGTGTTCATCATCGAGGAGCCGATGGCGGCCGCGATCGGTGCCGGCATGCCCGTCCACGAACCGACCGGCAACATGGTGGTGGACATCGGCGGCGGCACCACCGAGGTCGCGGTCATCTCCCTCGGCGGCATCGTCACCAGCCAGAGCATCCGCACCGGCGGCGACGAGCTGGACCTGGCGATCATCAGCTACGTCAAGAAGGAGTACAGCCTGATGCTCGGCGAGCGGACCGCCGAGGAGATCAAGATGGCGATCGGCTCGGCCTTCCCGATGCCGGAGGAGCCGCACGCCGAGATCCGGGGTCGCGACCTGGTCTCCGGGCTGCCGAAGACGATCGTGGTCAGCGCCGAGGAGATCCGCAAGGCGATCGAGGAGCCGGTCAACGCCGTCGTCGACGCCGTGAAGACCACGCTGGACAAGTGCCCGCCGGAGCTCTCCGGCGACATCATGGACCGCGGGATCGTCCTGACCGGTGGTGGGGCGCTGCTGCGCGGCATCGACGAGCGGCTGCGGCACGAGACCGGGATGCCGATCCACATCGCCGACACCCCCCTGCACTCGGTCGCGATGGGGTCGGGCAAGTGCGTCGAGGACTTCGAGGCGCTGCAGCAGGTGCTCATCACCGAGCTCCGGCGCTGAGCTTGCGCCGGCCCTCATGAGGGACTCCCGGCGCTCGCGGCTCGTCCTGGCCCTGCTGCTCCTCACCGCGTTCTCGCTGATCACCCTCGACTACCGGACGGGCGGCGGGTTCCCGCTCCGCTCGGTGCGCGCAGCGGCCGGAGCGGTCTTCGGCCCGGTGGAGCGCGCGGTCGCGGGGCTCGCCCGGCCGGTGGGTGACTCGGTGTCCGCGCTGGTGCACCCCGGCCGGGCCCGGTCCCGGCTCGACCGGGTACGCCAGGAGAACGCCGCGCTGCGGCTGCAGCTGGAACGCAACCGGACCGATGCCGCCCGGGCGCACCAGCTGGCAGCGCTGCTGCGGCTCAAGGACGCCGGTCAGTACACGCTGCTGCCGGCCCAGGTGGTCGCCGTCGGGGACGGCCTCGGGTTCGAGTGGACGGCCACCATCGACGCCGGCAGCCGGGACGGCGTACGGGTCGACATGACCGTGGTCAACGGGTCGGGCCTGGTCGGTCGGGTCAAGAGCGTCACCGCCGGCACCGCGACGGTGCTGCTCGCGATCGACCCGGCCTTCCACGCCGGCAGCCGGATGGAGGGCTCCGGACAGATCGGCTTCACCGGCGGGCAGGGCCTGCGCCCCATGACGCTCACCTTGCCCGACTCGCGGGCCGCCGTGGGCCGGGGTGACCGGCTGGTGACGCAGCCGGCTGGACCGCCGTTCGCGGCCGGCGTCCCGGTCGGGCGGGTCACCGCCGTGGTCTACACACCCGGTGCACTGACCCGTACGGCGCTCGTGACCCCGTTCGTCGACTTCACCGCACTCGACCTGGTCGGGGTGGTGGTGGTCACCCCGCGCACCGACCCTCGGGACCGGGTGCTGCCGGTGCTGCCCATGCGCGCTCCGGTCCGGCCGGTGCCCCCGGCCAGTCCGCGACCGCCCGCCAGCCCGACGCCCACCGGCCAGCGGTGAGTCCCCGCTGGCCGCGGGTGCTGCTCGCGGCCGCGGTTGTCTGCACTGCGCTGGCGATCCAGCTGGGCGTGCTCGGCCGGCTCCGGCTTCCCGGTGCCGATCCCGACGTGGTCCTGGTGGTGGTGGTCGCCACGGCGCTCAGCTGGGGGCCGATGGGCGGCGCGTTGGTCGGCTTCGGCGCCGGTCTGCTCGTCGACCTCGTACCACCGGCCGACCACTCCGCGGGCCGGGTGGCCCTGACCCTTGCCCTCGTCGGCTACCTGGCCGGGCTGCTGCGGCCCGAGGCAACCCGGTCCGCGCTGCTCCCGCTGGCGGTGGTGGCGGCCGCCGCCGTCGCCGCCGTGATGATCTCCGCCGGGGTCGGCACGCTGCTGGGCGATCCGCGGGTGCGGTGGCCGGCGGTGTGGCGCGGGTTGCCGGCTGCTGCTCTGTACGATGTGGTGCTGACGCCGTTCGTGCTGCCCGGGGTCGCCGCCCTCTGTCGCCGGCTGGAGCCGGAGTTGGCAGGACGCTGACCGAGGGGGGTGCCCATGTCGAGGGCGTCTCGCGAACCCGGCCTCCTGATGGTGGTCGGGCGGTGAGCGAACGGTCTACACCGCGGCTGTTCGTGCTCCGTGTACTCGTGATCTCGCTGCTGGTGACGCTGTTCGCCCGGCTGTGGTTCCTGCAGGTGCTGGCCGGCGACCAGTACGCGCGCGCGGCCTCGGACAACCGGGTCCGCGAGGTGGTGACCTCGGCGGCCCGCGGCCAGATCCTCGACGACCGCGGCCGGCCGTTCATCCAGAACAAGACCGCACTCGTGGTCTCGGTCGACCGCAGCGTCCTCGCACGTCAGCGTGACCGCGGAGCGGGGGTCCTGGCCCGGTTGTCCCGGGTGATCCGGATGCCCTACGCCGAGCTGCACGCCAGGGTTGCGCTGTGCGCCAAGGGTGTGCCGCGGCCATGCTGGAACGGCTCGCCGTACCAGCCGATCCCGGTGACCGACCGGGCCGACACAACGATGGCGCTGCGGATTCTCGAGCGGCAGGAGGACTTCGCCGGCGTCACCGCCGAGGTGGCCGCCGTCCGCGACTACCGGCTCCCCGCGGGCGCCAGTGCCGCGCACCTGCTCGGCTACCTCTCCCCGATCACCGACGCCGAGCTGGCGAAGCCGGAGTTCGCCGGCTATCGGCGTACGGACCTGATCGGCAAGAGCGGGCTGGAGGAGAGCTACGACCGCCTCCTGCGGGGCACGCCCGGCGTACGCACGCTCGCGGTCGATCACCTCGGCGCGGTGACAGGGCTGGTCAAGGAGGCCCAGCCGGTGGCCGGCAACAGCCTGGTGACCAGCCTGGACGCCGGGGTGCAGAAGGTGGTCGAGGACACCCTGGTGCACGCGGTGGCGAACGCGCACGCGCAGGGCCAACCGGCCGACTCGGCCGCGGGCGTCGTCCTCGACGCGCAGACCGGCCATGTGGTCGCGATGGCCAGCTATCCGTCGTACCGGCCGGACATCTTCAACGGCGGCATCTCCGAGCCGGACTTCGCCCGGCTGCAGGACCCCAAGGCCGGGTTCCCACTGCTGAACCGGGCCGTGCAGGGGCGCTACGCGCCCGGCTCGACGTTCAAGCTCGTCTCAACTGCCGGCGTGGTGACCGAGGGCACGGCGTCCTTCGCCGGCCGCTACCCTTGCCCCAGCGAGGTCAAGCTGGGCGACCGGGTGTTCCGTAACTTCGAGGGCGAGTTCCTCGGTGACATCGACCTGCACACGACCCTGGTCAAGTCCTGCGACACCGTCTACTACGGCTTCGCCAACACCGACTGGTACCGCGACGAACGCCTGGTGCGAGCACATCAGCGGCCGGTCGAGGCGGTGCAGAAGATGGCTCGCTCGTTTGGCTTCGGCGCGGCCACCGGCATCGACCTGCCCGACGAGTCCCGCGGCGTGATCGAGGACCGGGCGACGAAGCTGAAGATCTGGAAGGAGTTCGTCCGCCCTAACGCCTGCGCCGGAGCGAAGCGGTTCCCGAAGGGCTCGTTCCGGCAGCGCCTGGACGCGGAAAACTGCACCGACGGCTGGCGCTTCCGCCTGGGCGACCAGGCGAACTTCGACATCGGCCAGGGCACCGTGCTGGTGACGCCGCTGCAGCTCGCCACGGCGTACGCCGCCCTGGTCAACGGCGGCAAGGTGTTCTCGCCCCGGCTCGGCAAGGCCGTGGTCGCCCCGAACGGGCGGGTCCTGCGCGCGATCGGCTGCCCCGTGCGTGGCAGGGTGCCGGCGAGCTCGGCGACGCTGAACGCGATCACGTCGGCGCTCTACGACGTCCCCAAGGACGGGACGGCGAGGGGCGCCTTCAGCGGGTTCGCCTTCGACCGGGTGGCAGTGGGTGGCAAGACCGGCACCGCCCAGATCGACGCCAACAAGCTGAACGACACGTCCTGGTTCGCCTCCTTCGCCGGGCTGCCGGGCCAGCCGGCCCAGTTCGTCACCGTTGTGATGGTGCCCAAGGGCGGCCAGGGAGGTCGGGTGGCGGCTCCCGCCGTACGGGAGATCTGGGAGGGCATCTACGGGCTGCGACCCGGGAGCCGGGCGGTCCTGCCGTCCGGGCGGCTGCCCACCACGCTGCCGCGGACCGGAGTCGACGGCACGGCGGCGCGGGACCCGGCGGCGTGACGAGCTCGCCGATGCGGAGCCCGGCGGTACGCCGGGAGCCCCTGCACAGCCGGGCGCTCGACCGGGAGTCACCGCTGCGCCGGCTGGACTGGGTGCTGCTGCTGGCCGTCCTCGTCCTGGTGGTCTTCGGCAGCCTGCTGGTCTGGTCGGCGACCCGCAACGTCAACCTGCAGCGGCACCTCGACCCGCAGGGCTACCTGAAGAAGCACCTGCTCAACGCGACCATCGGCGTCCTGCTGGCGGCGGCAACCTCACTGGTCGACTACCGCACGTTGCGCGCCTACGCCCCGGCGGTCTACGCCGCCTCGGTGGTCGGGCTGGTCGCCGTGCTGTCCCCGCTCGGCTCCACCATCAACGGCTCGCACTCGTGGATCATCCTCGGCGGCGGCTTCCAGGTGCAGCCGTCGGAGTTCGCCAAGGTCGCGCTCGTGGTCGGCATGGCGGTGCTGCTCGGGCACAAGCGCGACGGGGAGGACGCGCCGCGGCACTCCGACGTCCTGCTCGTGCTCGCGCTGGCCGCCGTACCGGTCGGGCTCGTCCTGCTGCAGCCGGACCTCGGCACGGTGATGGTGCTCGGCTTCGTCCTCCTGGGGGTGCTGGCGATCTCCGGTGCGCCGGCCCGCTGGCTGGCCGGGCTGCTGCTCGCGGCCGCGATCGGCGTCGTACTGATCACTTCTCTGCACGCGTTGAAGAGCTACCAGGTTCAGCGGTTCACCGCGTTCACCAACCCGCAGGCCGACGCCAGGGGCTACGGCTACAACACCACCCAGGCGCGCATCGCCATCGGCTCCGGCGGTGTCTTCGGAAAGGGGCTGTTCCAGGGGCCGCAGACCAACGGCCACTTCGTGCCCGAGCAGCAGACCGACTTCGTCTTCACGGTGGCCGGCGAGGAGCTCGGGTTGGTCGGCGCGGGCGGGCTCATCGTGCTCACCGGTGTGGTGCTCTGGCGCGGGCTGCGCATCGCGGGCAGGGCCGACGACGCGTTCGGAACCCTGGTGGCGACCGGAGTGGTGTGCTGGTTCGCGTTCCAGGCGTTCGAGAACATCGGGATGACGATCGGCATCATGCCGGTGACCGGGTTGCCGCTGCCCTTTGTGTCCTACGGTGGCTCGTCGATGTTCGCGAACATGATGGCGGTCGGCCTGCTGCAGAACGTGCACCTGCACTCGCAGCAGGGTCCCGGGACGACCCGCTATCCGCCCCGGCCGTCGACGCGTACGCCGGTCGAGTCGCGCCGCCTGGTGGTCACCCGCTGACCCGCGCCGAGTCCACGCCGTACGCAGCTGGCACTGGCCGCCTTCCCCGCTGACTGCTAGGGAAGTGCTCGCGATCGGCCCGAATCCTGAGCACAAAGCTCGCACAAGAGACTGTGGACCGCTGCAAGCCCGTCCCCAGCGCTGTGCGTGCCTCTCCGCGGCGGCACTGGCGGTCGGCACAGTCGGCGTCATGCTCGAAAGGCTCAGTGCGCTTGCCGCCCGCCAAGACGGCCTGCTGACGCGGTTCCAGCTGCTGTCGGCTGGTGTGCCCTCGAGCACCATCGGGACATGGGCGGCACGTCAGCAGCTCATCGTCGTGCACCGCGGCGTCTATGCCTTGCCGGCTAGCGAGCTCACGATCCGGGCAACGGCTCGGGCCGCGGTGCTCGCCCTCGGCGACGTACCCGCCGTCGCGAGCTACCAGCTGGCGGCGAACGTCCGTGGCCTCGGCGTACGAGCTCTCGGCACGCCAGCGCACGTCACCATTCCGACTGCCCTTCATCGACCGAGTCGTCGCGCGTTGGTGATTCACCGAGCCGACTTGCGAAACGGCGAGGTGAAGGAGGTCGAGGGGCTGCGGGTGACGATCGTCCCCAGGACGTTGGGTGATCTGCTGTGTGGCGACGACAGGCTGAGCGCGGTCTGGGCGTGCGAGGCCGCACTGCGGCGGCAGCTGATAACGGACGCAGATCTCAAGGAGGTGGTAAGGCGTTGTGCTGGCCGCCGACACGCCACTCGAAGCCGCCACTGGCGGGCGCTGGTCGACGTGCGCAGCGAGTCGCCGCTGGAGACTGCGATCCGCCTGTTGCTCCTCGACGCCGGCCTGCCGTCGCCGGTGCCGCAGCACCCGGTGCGGAGTTCGGACGGGCGTCTGCTGGCGCGGCTCGATCTGGCCTGGCCGGATCGCCGCCTCGGTCTAGAGGCGGACGGCAAGGAGCCGCACGGCCAGCCGCGCCCGATCTACACCGACCGGTGGCGTGCGAACGCCCTGGTGGGATGGCAGCTCATCCGTTTCACCTGGCACGACGTCCTGCGGCGGCCGGCGTACATCGCGGCCACCGTGCATGCTCACCTCTGCGCGGCGGCCTGATCTAGGCTTGGTGCCCATGCCGGTCGAGTCCGTCTTTCCACGCCTGGAGCCGCTGCTCCCGCGCGTCGGCAAGCCGATCCAGTACGTCGGCGGCGAGCTCAACTCGACGGTCAAGGACTGGGACGCGGCCGACGTCCGCTGGGCGCTGATGTACCCCGACGCCTACGAGGTCGGCCTCCCCAACCAGGGCATCATGATCCTCTACGAGGTGCTCAACGAGCAGCCCGGCGTGCTGGCCGAGCGCACGTACAGCGTCTGGCCCGACCTCGAGGCCTTGATGCGGGAAGCCGGCGTACCGCAGTTCACGGTCGACGGGCACCGGCCGGTGCGCGCCTTCGACGTGCTGGGCGTCAGCTTCTCCACCGAGCTCGGCTACACCAACCTGCTGGGGGCCCTCGACCTCGCGGGGATCCCGCTCGAGGCGGCCGACCGCGGCGACGACGACCCGCTGGTGATCGCAGGCGGCCACGCGGCCTTCAACCCGGAGCCGATCGCGGACTTCCTCGACGCGGCGGTCCCCGGCGACGGCGAGCAGGCCGTGCTGCGGATCACCGAGTTCGTCCGCAGCTGGAAGGCCGAAGGCCGGCCGGACGGGCGGGAGGGGCTGCTGCTGCGGCTGGCCCGCACCGGCAGCGTCTACGTCCCGCGGTTCTACGACGTCGACTACCTGCCGGACGGCCGGATCGCCCGGGTGGTGCCGAACCGCGCCGGCGTACCGGCCCGGGTGGCCAAGTCGACGGTGATGGACCTCGACGCATGGCCCTACCCCAAGCAACCGCTGGTCCCGCTCGCCGAAACCGTGCACGAGCGGATGAGCGTCGAGATCTTCCGCGGCTGCACGCGAGGTTGCCGGTTCTGCCAGGCCGGCATGATCACCCGTCCGGTGCGGGAGCGCTCGATCACCGGCATCGGCGAGATGGTGAAGGCAGGCCTCGACGCGACCGGCTACGAGGAGGTCGGCCTGCTGAGCCTCTCCAGCGCCGACCACTCGGAGATCGGCGAGATCGCGAAGGGGCTGGCCGACCGGTACGACGGCACGCAGACCAGCCTGAGCCTGCCGAGCACCCGGGTCGACGCGTTCAACGTCACCCTCGCCAACGAGCTCTCGCGCAACGGCCGGCGCTCCGGCCTGACCTTCGCGCCCGAGGGCGGCTCCGAGCGGATCCGCAAGGTGATCAACAAGATGGTCACCGAGGAGGACCTGATCCGCACGGTCACGACGGCGTACGCCGGAGGATGGCGGCAGGTGAAGCTCTACTTCATGTGCGGACTCCCGACCGAGACCGACGAGGACGTGCTGCAGATCGCCCGGCTGGCGAAGGAGGTGGTGCGCGCGGGTCGGGAGGCGAGCGGACACCGCGACATCCGCTGCACGGTGTCGGTCGGCGGGTTCGTCCCCAAGCCGCACACGCCGTTCCAGTGGGCAGCGCAGCTCGACGCCGAGTCCACCGACCGCCGGCTGCGGCTGCTCCGCGACGCGATCGGCCGGGACCGCTCGATCGGCTACCGCTACCACGACGGCAAGCCCGGCATTGTCGAGGGGCTGCTCTCCCGTGGTGACCGCCGGGTCGGTGCCGTCGTACGCCGGGTGTGGGAGGACGGCGGCCGCTTCGACGGCTGGAGCGAGCACTTCTCCTACGAACGCTGGACAAGGGCCGCCGCCGACGTCGGCGTGGACGTCGACTGGTACACCACCCGCGAGCGTGACCGCGACGAGGTGCTGCCCTGGGACCACCTGGACGCCGGCCTGGACAAGGAGTGGCTCTGGGAGGACTGGCAGGACGCGGTGACCGGCGCCGAGGTCGATGACTGCCGCTGGACCCCCTGCTATGACTGCGGCGTGTGCCCTGGCATGGGCACCGAGATCCAGGTGGGCCCGACCGGCGTCAAGCTGCTGCCACTGACGCCGCGATGACCCCGGCGGTACGACGGGCCGAGCCGGCAGACGCCGACGTCCTCGCCCGGTTGCGCTGGCGCTGGCGGGTGGACGAGGGCGACGAGGTCGGCCTGGCGTGGGAGGAGTTCCGGACCCGCTTCGCGCAGTGGTGGCGGGCGCGGGCCGACCGCTATGTCGCCTTCCTCGCCGAGGTCGACGGCGTCGCGGCCGGCACGATGTGGCTCGCGGTCATGGACCGGGTCCCCGGTCCCGGGCGGTGGGAACGCCGCTCTGGCCTGGTGCAGAACGCCTACGTGGTGCCGGAGTTCCGTGGTCGTGGTGTGGGCACCGCGCTGCTCGACGCCCTGCACGCGCAGGCCGCCGAGCTCAGGCTCGAGTATCTGATCGTGCACCCGAGCGCGCGGGCGTTCGACTTCTACCGGCGGGGCGGCTACGCCGAGTACGCCGGCGTGCTCGAGCGGCGGCCGGCGGTCGGGGGCTAGGTGCCGGCCCGCCGGCCGGAAGGGCCACCGCCGCCGCCCGCGGTGCAGCGGCTGCGGATCCACTACGCCAAGCGCGGGCGGCTGCGCTTCACCAGCCACCGGGACTTCCAACGGGCGTTCGAGCGGGCGCTGCGTCGGGCCGGCGTACCGATGGCCTACTCGGCCGGCTTCTCGCCACACCCCAAGATCTCTTACGTCGGCGCCGCGCCGACCGGGGTGGCCAGCGAGGCGGAGTACCTGGAGGTCGCGGTGACCGCACCGGTGGACCCCGCGGCACTGCGTACCGCGCTCGACGAGGCGCTGCCGGCGGGGCTCGATGTCGTCGAGGTGGTCGAGTCGCGAGGTGGCTCGCTGGCGGAGCGGATCGACGCCTCTGCCTGGCGGATCGTGCTGCCCGGCGTACCGGTGCAGCTCGCCATGGCGGCGCTGGCGGCGTTCCTGCCGGCCGCCACGGTTCCCGTCGTACGGGTGCTCAAGGACGGCACCCGCACCCTCGACGCCCGGGCCCCGGTGGTCCTCGCAACGGTGGAGGAGTGTCCGGGGACACGGCCGGGTGAGCCGGGCAAGGAGGCCGACTGTGCGATACTTCACCTGGTCGTACGGCACCTCACACCTGCTGTCCGGCCCGACGACGTCCTTGCCGGACTGCGTCAGGTGGCCGACCTCGTGCCGCCGGTGCCACCTTCGGTGAGCCGGCTGGCGCAGGGGCTGCTCGACGCCAGTGACCCGTCCACCGGCAGGATCGCCGATCCGCTGGCGCCCGACCGCGACGCCGAGCAGGTCGCCGATGTCGCCGGCGCCCCGCTCCCGCGGTAGGCGCGACTCCCGACTTCCGTCGGAGCCATCTGTCCAGGTGGCGACCGACGACACGACTGCTCCTGCGCGGCGCTTTGCGCCCGGGAGCGTGAAATGGAGATCGACCGGATGCTCGATTCCGAGCCCACCGGCGGAGAGTCCGCCGCCAACCCGACCACCACCAGCGACAGCGTTGCCCCACCTCGACGGCGGCGAGCCGCTTCCCGCGCCGCCGGTCCGCCGGAGCCTCCGACAGCCGAGGCCAGCCCTCCGGAGCCGGCCGCGGCCGACACGTCGATAGCCGCGCCCCGGCCGCGGGTTCGGCGTCGGTCGACCAAGGTCTCGGCCGAGACGCCGGTGGAGACGCCGGTCGAGACGCCGGTCGAGACGCCGGCTGAGACATCGGTCGAGCCGGAGCGACCGCGCCGACGCCGCCGTACGGCGGGGGTGGCCGCCGAGGCTGATCCGGCTGCTGACGGCGATGCCGAGCAGCCCCCTGCGTCCGAACAGACTGCAGCCGTCAAGGCCGTCGTTCAGGTCCCGGCAGCAGTTCCGCCGATCGTCACCTTCCAGGCACCGGTGCTCAGTTTCGAGCCCGGGGTGGAGACCGCAACGGAGCCAGCGCCGCCGCGCCGACGCCGCCGCACGGCGGCCGCCGCCGAGCCCGAGCTCGAGGTAGCCGACGCGCCCCAGCCCGACCAGCCGGCGGCATCGCAGCAGGAAGCGGAGGCCGACGAGGACGACGGGCGGCCGGGCCGCCGCCGCAGGCGCGGCCGACGCGGCCGCGGCCGGGGGGCTGACGGCGCCGAGGACGGGGCTGAGAGCACTGCAACCGACGGCGAGCCGACCGATGCAGCCGCCGCAACGGACGAGCAGCCCGCAGCAGACGCTGGAGCGGTGCCGTCGGAGGACGGTAGCGCCGGCACCCGGCGCCGCCGCCGCCGCCGTCGTCGAGGCGGCGGAAGCGAGGACTCCGTCGAGCCGGCTGCCGACGATCCTCCCAACACCGTGGTCCGCGTGCGGCAGCCTCGAGCCAGCCAGCCCCGGGATGCCGACGACGAGGTCAAGGGGGTCCGCGGTTCGACCCGGCTCGAGGCCCGTCGGCAACGCCGCCGCGAGGGCCGTGACTCGGGTCGGCGCCGCCCGGCGGTCATCAGCGAGTCGGAGTTCCTCGCCCGCCGCGAGGCCGTCGACCGGGTCATGGTCGTCCGCGAGTCGCCCGACCGCACGCAGATCGCCGTGCTCGAGGACGGCGTACTGGTCGAGCACTACGTCACCCGCACCACGGCGTCGTCGTACGTCGGCAACGTCTACCTCGGTCGGGTGCAGAACGTGCTGCCCTCGATGGAGGCCGCGTTCGTCGACATCGGCAAGGGCCGCAACGCGGTGCTGTACGCCGGCGAGGTGAACTACGACGCCAGCTCGCTCGACGGCCGGCCGCAGCGGATCGAGCAGGCGCTCAAGTCCGGTCAGTCGGTGCTCGTCCAGGTGACCAAGGACCCGATCGGCTCGAAGGGTGCCCGGTTGACCAGCCAGGTCAGCCTGCCCGGCCGCTACCTGGTCTACGTCCCGGACGGGTCGATGACCGGCATCAGTCGCAAGCTGCCCGACACCGAGCGCGCACGGCTGAAGTCGGTGCTCAAGCGGGTCGTGCCCGAGGACGCCGGCGTCATCGTGCGCACCGCCGCCGAGGGGGCCGCGGAGGAGGAGCTCACCCGCGATGTCGCCCGGCTCTCCGCCCAGTGGGAGAACATCAGCAAGCGGGCCGGCGCGGCCAGCCCGCCGGCGCTGCTCTACGCGGAGCCCGACCTGGTCGTGCGTGTCGTTCGTGACCTGTTCAACGAGGACTTCGCCGCGATGGTGGTGCAGGGCGAGGACGAGTGGGACACCATCGAGGCCTACGTCGACCATGTGGCACCCGACCTGCGGGAACGGCTGAGCCGCTGGACCGAGGACGGCGACGTCTTCGCGGCGTACCGGGTCGACGAGCAGCTCGCCAAGGCGCTCGACCGCAAGGTGTGGCTGCCGAGCGGCGGCTCGCTGGTGATCGACCGGACCGAGGCCATGATCGTGATTGACGTCAACACCGGCAAGTTCACCGGCTCCGGCGGCAACCTCGAGGAGACGGTCACCCGCAACAACCTCGAGGCGGCCGAGGAGATCGTCGGGCAGCTACGGCTCCGCGACCTCGGTGGGATCATCGTGATCGACTTCATCGACATGGTGCTCGAGAGCAACCGCGACCTGGTGCTGCGGCGGCTGCTCGAGTGCCTCGGCCGCGACCGTACCAAGCACCAGGTCGCCGAGGTGACCTCGCTCGGGCTGGTGCAGATGACGCGCAAGCGCGTCGGGCAAGGACTGGTGGAGGCGTTCTCCGAGGTGTGTCCGGAGTGCGGGGGGCGGGGCATCAAGCTGACCGTCGACCCGTTCGAGGAGCCGGCCGCGACCCGGCGTCGGGCCATGCCGATGCCGGTGGTCATGCCGGGGCCGGTGGCCGTCACTCCCGGTCCGCTGGTGCCGGCACCGGTTGCGCCGGACCCGCTGGTCGCCGAGCCTGCGTCGGGCGCACCGGAGGCACCAGAGACCGAGGCGCCGGTCGAGCCCGCCCCGGCACCGAGGGCACGGACCCGGCGTACGGCGACCCGCAAGGCCGGCGAGCCGGCGCCGGTGCCACAACCGGCCAACGCCTCGGTCTGACGGAGGTTTGACCGGCCGGCGGACGGCTCCGGTATCCTCGAAGGCCGAGCCGTCCGTCGGCGCTGCCGCTGCGCGTCCGCGGCCGACCACCCGCCCACGTCAGGAGTCCGTCCGTATGTACGCGATCGTGCGAGCCGGCGGCCGCCAGCACAAAGTGGGCGTAGGTGACGTGCTCGAGGTCGACCGGCTTGCCGCCGACGCCGGTGCCGCGATCACGCTGCCGGTGCTGCTCGTCGTCGACGGTGACCGGCTCACCACCGACGCGGCCCAGCTGGCGGCGGTGACGGTGCGGGCCGAGGTGGTGGCCCAGACCAAGGGCCCCAAGATCGACATCCTCAAGTACAAGAACAAGACGGGTTACCGCAAGCGTCAGGGCCACCGGCAGCGCCACACCCAGCTGCGGGTGACCGGCATCGACACCGGCGCGGGCACCGGGGAGTAGGGGTCATGGCACACAAGAAGGGTGCGTCCTCCAGCCGGAACGGGCGCGACTCCAACTCCCAGCGGCTCGGGGTCAAGCGTTTCGGCGGCCAGGTCGTCAACGCGGGCGAGATCCTCGTCCGTCAGCGCGGCACCCACTTCCACCCCGGCGAGCAGGTCGGGCGCGGCGGCGACGACACGTTATTCGCGCTGGCGGCGGGTGCGGTGCAGTTCGGCACCCGCCGCGGCCGTCGCGTCGTCAACGTCGTACCGGTCACGACGACGACGGGGGCCTGAGCCCCGCACCGCCCGGTCGCGGCGCCCGGCTGTGGGAAGGAGGCGGCGTGGCCACCTTCGTCGACCGCGTCGTTATGCATGCGGTGGCCGGCAACGGCGGGCACGGCTGCGCCTCGGTACGCCGGGAGAAGTTCAAGCCGCTCGGCGGCCCGGACGGCGGCAACGGTGGCCGCGGCGGTGACGTCGTACTCGTGGTCGACCCCAACGTCACCACGCTGCTGGACTACCACCGCTCCCCGCACCGGCGGGCCACCTCGGCGCGCCCGGGGCAGGGCGACCACCGCAACGGGGCCGACGGCGAGGACGTCGAGCTGCCGGTTCCGGACGGGACTGTCGTACGCCGGCCCGACGGCAGCCTGCTCGCCGACCTGGTCGGGCCCGGGATTCGTTTCGTGCTGGCCAAGGGCGGCAGCGGCGGCCTGGGCAACGCGGCGCTGGCCTCGCCGCGGCGCAAGGCCCCCGGCTTCGCGCTGCTCGGCGAGCCCGGCAGCGAGGCCGAGGTGGTGCTCGAGCTCAAGACCGTCGCCGACGCGGCTCTCGTCGGTTTTCCGAACGCCGGCAAGTCCTCGCTGATCGCCGCCCTGTCCGCCGCCAAGCCCAAGATCGCTGACTATCCGTTCACCACGCTGGCGCCCAACCTCGGCGTCGTCACCGCTGGCGAGTCGGTGTTCACCGTCGCGGATGTCCCGGGGCTGATCCCGGGCGCCAGCGAGGGGCGCGGGCTGGGACTCGAGTTCCTCCGGCACGTCGAGCGCTGCTCGGTGCTGGTGCACGTCGTCGACTGCGCGACGGAGGAGCCCGGTCGGGACCCGCTGTCCGACATCGAGACGATCGAAGACGAGCTCGCGGCCTACGGCGGCCTGGCCGACCGACCCCGGCTGGTGGTGCTCAACAAGATGGACGTGCCGGCCGCCCGCGAGCTCGCCGAGCTGGTCCGGCCCCAGCTGGCCGAGCGGGGCGTCGATGTGTACGCCGTCTCCGCGGTCACCCATGACGGGCTGCGCGAGCTGGCCTTTGCGCTGGCCGGTGTGGTGGAGGCCGCCCGGCGAGACGCGCCGGACACGACGCCGGCCCGGATCGTGCTGCGCCCGCGGGCGACCGACGACCCGGGGTTCGTGGTCGAGCCGGCCGGTGCCGGCTTCGTCGTACGGGGGGAGAAGCCCGAGCGCTGGGTGCGCCAGACCGAGTTCACCAACGACGAGGCGGTCGGCTACCTCGGCGACCGGCTGGCCCGGCTGGGGGTTGAGGCGGCGCTCGCCGCAGCCGGCGCGGAGCCGGGGGCGGAGGTGACGATCGGCGACGTCACCTTCGACTGGGAGCCCACCACGGCCGCCGGCGTGGCGGTCACCCGAGCCGCCAGGGGGACCGACGTCCGGCTGGACCGCTCGACCCGGGTCGGCGCCGACGTACGCCGGGAGGCCAAGCGCGCCCGCCGCCGGCCGGGCGAGGACGACGGCGTGGGTCCCGACGTCACCCCTTGAGACTGCAGGAGATCGCCCGTCAGCGACACAACCAACGGATCTCCGGCCCGCCAGCCGGCGGCGCGGCTGAGGTGGTGCATTGGCTGGGCGCCATGCAGTCGCCGGAGTACGGCGTCGCGAAGTGGTCGATCGGGCAGCGCGAGCGAGCTCACCGACGCAGCGGCCGAGCGGGCGCTCGCCGACGGGACCGTCCTGGGACCCACTTGCTGCGGCCCACCTGGCACTTCGTGCTGCCCGCCGACATCCGCTGGCTGATCGAGCCCACCGGGCCGCGGGTGCAGGCGCAGAACGCCTACTGGTACCGAAAGTTCGGCCTGGACGACGAGCCCTTCAGGCCGAGCAACGAGTTGCTGGCAGCCGCCCTCGCCGGCAACGCGCTCACGCGTGCCGAGATTGCGACCCAGCTGGCCAGGCACGGGATCGTCGCCGACGGCCTGCGGCTCGGCTACATCCTCATGCGCGCTGAGCTGGACCTGGTGGTCTGCAGTGGTGCACCGAAGGGCAAGTCGCAGACCTACGGTTCCAAACCCGCAGGTCATGACCGGCGTCGAGCACGTGCCGGGCCATCGGGGCCCCATCCGGCCGAGCCCGAGAAAGGCCACGTTCACGCTGTTCTCCCATCGCTGCGACCCGCCGGCCGGTTGTGGAGCGCTCTTGACGCTATAGCGTGCAATTCGCTCCACACCGCCGGTCGCGCCGGGCGGCCGATTGACTTCGGTTCGCCGTGCAACCAAGGTGGGCCGGTCGAAGCCGACGAACCCGGGAGGCGCCATGTCCCAGCCTGCAGGCGTCGAGGTCACGGCGGATGCCGGCCGGTACGGCGGGATCCTCGTCCCGGAGGCGCTGGATTTCCTCGCCGGCCTCCAGCGGCGCTTCGGCGAGACCCGCCGGGACCTGGTCGAACGCCGCAAGGCACGCCACGCCGAGCTCGCCGCCGGCGGCAGCCTGGACTTCCTGCCCGAGACGCAGGAGATCCGCGACGGTGACTGGCGGGTGGCCGAGCCCGCACCCGGGCTGGTCGACCGAAGGGTCGAGATCACCGGGCCGACGGACCGCAAGATGCTCATCAACGCGCTGAACTCCGGTGCCCGGGTCTTCATGGCGGACTTCGAGGACTCCAACGCCCCCACCTGGGACAACCTGGTCCAGGGCCAGCAGAACCTCGTCGACGCGATCGAGCGGACGATCGACTTCACCAGCCCGGAGGGCAGGGCCTACCGGCTCAACGATGACGTGGCCGTTCTCGTCGTACGTCCCCGCGGCTGGCACCTGGACGAGAAGCACGTGCTAGTGGACGGCCGGCCGATGTCGGGCAGCCTGTTCGATTTCGGTCTGTACCTCTTCCACTCGGGCCAACGGCAGATCGACGCCGGCTTCGGCCCCTACTACTACCTGCCCAAGCTGCAGAGCCACCTGGAGGCCCGGCTCTGGAACGAGGTCTTCGTGCACGCGCAGGAGGCGCTGTCGATCCCGCGCGGCACGATCCGCGCCACCGTCCTCGTCGAGACGATCCCCGCCGCCTTCGAGATGGACGAGATCCTCTACGAGCTGCGCGAGCACTCCTCCGGCATGAACGCCGGCCGCTGGGACTACATGTTCAGCCTGATCAAGGAGTTCCGCGAGCGCGGCGGCGAGATGATGCTGCCCGACCGCAACAGCGTGACCATGACGGTGCCGTTTCTGCGTGCCTACACCGAGCTGTTGGTGAAGACCTGCCACCGCCGGGGCGCCCACGCGATGGGCGGGATGGCGGCGTTCATCCCCAGCCGGCGCGACGCGGAGGTCAACGAGACCGCGCTCGCCAAGGTGCGCGCCGACAAGGAGCGCGAGGCGAACGACGGCTTCGACGGCACCTGGGTCGCGCACCCGGACCTCGTACCGGTCGCCATGGAGGTCTTCGACCGGGTGCTCGGCGACCGGCCCAACCAGCTCGACCGCCAGCGGCCGGAGGTCACCGTCACCGCCGCCCAGCTGCTCGCCGTACCGGAGACCCCGGGGGAGATCACCGAGGACGGGCTGCGCAACGACGTGAGCGTCGGCCTGCAGTACCTCGAGTCCTGGCTGCGGGGGAGCGGCGCCGTGGCGATCTACAACCTGATGGAGGACGCGGCGACCGCGGAGATCGCCCGCAGCCAGATCTGGCAGTGGGTCCACAACTCCGCGACGCTGAGCAGCGGGGAGCGGGTGACCCCCGAGCTGGTACGCCGGATCGCCGACGAGGAGCTGGAGAAGATCCGTACGGCGGTCGGCGACGAGACCTTGAGCGGCGGCCGGTTCAAGGACGCGCGCGAGCTCTTCGAGACCGTCGCGCTCTCCGACGACTTCGCCGAGTTCCTGACGCTGCCGGCCTACGAGTACCTCGACTGACATGGCAGGCGCCGATCTTGCTGCGCTCGCCGAGCGGATGCGCGCCGTCCTCGGCGCCGGCGGCGTGCTCACCGACCGGGCTCAGCTGCGCACCTACGAGTGCGACGGGCTGGCCCACTTCCGGGTGACCCCCGCGCTGGTTGCGCTGCCGGAGACCGCCGATCAGGTGGCCGCCGTCGTACGGCTCTGCGCAGAGGTGAACGTCCCGTACGTCGCCCGGGGCTCGGGCACGGGGCTGTCCGGCGGCGCGCTGCCGGTGGCGGACGGCGTACTCATCGTCCTGGCTCGGATGCGCAAGATCGTCGAGATCGACATCCCGAACCAGCGGGCGGTGGTCGAGCCGGGCGTCATCAACCTCTGGGTCACCCGCGAGGTCACCCCGCACGGCTACTACTACGCGCCGGACCCCTCGAGCCAGCTGGTGTGCTCGATCGGCGGCAACGTGGCGGAGAACTCCGGCGGCGCGCACTGCCTGAAGTACGGCTTCACGACCAACCACGTGACCGGGGCGGAGGTCGTGCTGCCGGACGGCGAGGTGGTGCACCTCGGCGGCAAGGCGGTCGACCACCCCGGCTACGACCTGTTGGGGACGTTCGTCGGCTCCGAGGGAACGCTGGGCATCGCCACCGAGGTCACCCTGCGGCTGGTCCGCAAGCCGGAGGCGGTGCAGACGATGCTGGCCGGCTTCCCGAGCATCGAGGACGCCGCGGGGGCCACCAGCGACATCATCGGAGCCGGCATCGTGCCGGCCGCCATCGAGATGATGGACGCGCTGGCCATCGAGGCGGCCGAGGCGGCCGTGCACTGCGGCTACCCGGCTGGAGCGGCGGCGGTGCTGGTGATCGAGCTGGACGGGCCGCAGGCGGAGGTCGACCACCAGTTCGGCCAGGTCGAGGAGCTCTGCCACGGCCGCAACGCCTTCGAGATCCGCATCGCCCAGGACGAGGCCGAACGCGCCTTGATGTGGAAGGGGCGCAAGTCGGCGTTCGCCGCGGTCGGCCGGATCAGCCCCGACTACTTCGTGCAGGACGGCGTCATCCCGCGCACGGTGCTGCCCGAGGTGCTGGGCCGCATCACCGATCTCGCCGCGGCCAAGGGCCTGCGGGTCGCCAACGTCTTCCACGCCGGCGACGGCAACCTGCACCCGCTGGTGCTCTTCGACGAGGACATCCCCGGCCAGGCCGAGAAGGCCGAGCACGTCGCCGGCGGGATCCTCGACCTGTGCATCGAGTACGGCGGCTCGATCACCGGCGAGCACGGGGTCGGCAGCGACAAGGCGAAGTACATGGGCCGGCAGTTCACGGCGGAGGACCTCGACACCATGCAGCTGCTGCGCTGCGCGTTCGACCCGGCGGGGCTGTCCAACCCCGGCAAGGTGTTCCCTACGCCCCGGCTGTGCGGCGAGGCGCCGGGTCCGCGCAAGGGTGCTCACCCGCTGCAGCAGGCCGGGCTGGCCGAGGTCTTCTGATGCCCGCTGACCTCGCCCCCGAGCGTCCCAGCCCGGACCGCCGTCCCAGCCGCCGCCGCCCCGACCGCTCCGACTCCGACCGCTCCGACTCCGACCGCTCCCGCTCCGACCAAGCCGGCTCCACGGCTTCAGGAGACCCCCACTCCAATGATCCACGGACAGGCGGGCTGGCTGGGACCGGCTCAGCTGTCCCTGGATCATCTGGCGCGGTTCGCGAGGAGCGGACCGCTGCCGACCTGCGCGCTCTGTTGAGCGACGGTGTCCGCGCGGGCGCCCCGGCGGACGCCGTCGACGGCGTCGTCCCGACGATGGTGGTCGCGCCGGGCAGTCCGGAGGACGTGGCCGACCTGCTCCGCGCGGCTCGGGGGAGCGGGCTCTCCGTCGTACCGCGGGGGGCCGGGACGAAGCTCGGCTGGGGCAACCCGCTGCGATCGGTGGACCTCGCCCTCGACGTACGGCGGCTGGCCGGGGTGCTGGAGTACAACCCGGGCGACCTGGTGGTCCGGGCGGAGGCGGGGGTGACGCTGGCAGGCCTGCGGGACCGGCTCGCTGCAGAGGGACAGCAGCTCGCGCTCGACCCTCCCGAGCCCGGCGCCACACTCGGCGGCATCGTGGCCGCGAACGCCTCCGGTCCGCGCCGGCTGCGCTACGGGACGGTGCGCGACCTGCTGATCGGCGTCACGGTGGTGCTCGCCGACGGCACGGTGGCGCACGCGGGCGGCAAGGTGGTCAAGAACGTCGCCGGTTACGACCTCGGCAAGCTGTTCACCGGCTCGTTCGGCACGCTGGGCGTGATCGTCGAGACGATCTTCCGGCTGCACCCGCTGCCGCCGGCCGCCCGGGTGGTCGAGCTGCCCTACGACGGCGCGCAGCAAGCCGGCGAAATCGTGCAGTGCGTCCTGCACTCCGCCCTGGTGCCCAGTGCGCTGGAGCTGATCCAGCCGCGCGGCGGCATGCGGCACCTCGTCGTTCTCTTCGAAGGCGTCGAACCGGCGGTCGCGGCGCAGGCCGATGCGGCCGTTGCCCTGACGCCGGGCGGCCGGATCCTCGAGACGGCGCCGGGCGGGTTGGGGCGCCGGCCGTACGCCGAGGGCGAGATCGGCCTGAAGATCAGCTGCGAGCCGGCGGCGTTGCCCGCGGTCCTAGAGGCATTGGACGAGGTCGAGCGCCAGCACGGCCTGGCCGCGGCGGTCGCGGCGCACGCCGGCACCGGCGTCGTCTGGGTTGGCTGGCCGGCGGTGTCCGAGCCGGCCGCGGTCCGACCAGCCGTGGAGCAGCTGCGCCGCGCCGTCGCGGCTTACGACGGCAGCGTCGTGGTCGCGGCCGCGCCTCCCGCGGTGAAGGCCGGCATGGACGTGTGGGGTCCGGTGGGCGACGCGCTAGCGCTGATGCGCCGGGTCAAGGAGCGGTTCGATCCCGAGAGCCGGCTCAGCCCCGGCCGCTTCGTAGGAGGGATGTAGGTGCCGGAGAACTACGACGTCGGCGGCATGACGGCGCCGGCTGGCGAGGCCAGCGGCACCAACCGGGTCGCCGAGCAGGCCGTCGCCGAGACCGTCGGGTTCAAGCGGCCGCTCGACCTCGCGCAGACGATCGTCCTGCCGCCCGGCACCGAGGCGGCGACCGTCGGCGCGGCCTCCCGGCGTACCGGCGTCTCGGTGACCCCCGCGTTCGACGACCACCACCCACCGGCCGCCGAGCTGGTCGACGACTGCGTGCACTGCGGCTTCTGCCTGCCGGCCTGCCCGACGTACCTGCTCTGGGGCGAGGAGATGGACTCCCCTCGGGGTCGGGTCTACCTGATGAAGGAGGGCCTCGAGGGCGAGGCGCTCGACGACACCATGGTCCGCCACTTCGACCAGTGCCTGGGCTGCATGTCCTGCGTCACCGCCTGCCCGTCCGGCGTGCAGTACGACAAGCTGATCGAGGCCACTCGCGCGCAGGTCGAGCGCCGGCACCGCCGTCCACTGGGTGACCGGCTGAAGCGTACGGCGATCTTCGCGCTGTTCCCCTACCCGCGCCGGCTTAAGATCGCCCGCGGGCCGCTACGGGTCTACCAGAGGGCCCGGCTCGGCGCCCTGCTGCACGGCAGCGGGCTGATGCGGGTGCTGCCGCGGTTTCTCCAGTCGATGGAGGCGCTGGCCCCGAAGCTGGCCTCGCCGCCGCGCATCGCCCAGGTCACGCCGGCGGTGGGCGAGAAGCGCCGTACCGTCGCGATGCTTCGCGGCTGCGTCCAGGGCGCGTTCTTCCCAGACGTCAACGCTGCGACGGTCCGGGTGCTCGCCGCCGAGGGCTGCGAGGTGCTCGCGCCACGCGCGCAGGGCTGCTGCGGAGCACTGTCCGCGCACTCGGGTCGCGAGGAGGAGGCGCTCGACTTCGCCCGGGCGCTGATCCGTTCGCTCGAGGACGTCGACAGCGTGGTGGTCAACGCGGCCGGCTGCGGGTCAAACATGAAGGAGTACGGCCACCTGCTGCGCGACGACCCCAGGTGGGCAGGGAAGGCGGCGGCATTCTCGGCCAAGGTGCGCGATGTGACCGAGCTGCTTACCGAGCTGGAGCCGGTGGCGCCGCGGCACCCGCTCGAGGTGACCGTGGCCTACCACGATGCCTGCCACCTGGCGCACGCCCAGGGCATCCGCAAGCAGCCGCGCGACCTGCTGAGCGGCATTCCCGGTCTGAAGGTCAAGGAAATTGTCGAGGCGGAGATCTGTTGCGGCTCGGCCGGGATCTATAACCTGCTCCAGCCCGAGCCGGCTCGCGCGCTGGGGGAGCGCAAGGCCCGCAACGTCTTGGCCACGGAGGCGCAGATGCTGGTCACCGCCAACCCGGGTTGCTGGATGCAGATCGCCACCACTCTGGAGTCCATGGGTCAACGGCTGCCGGTCGCGCACACGGTGCAGGTTCTCGACGCAGCAATCCGCGGCGTACCGGTGGCCCGGCTGCTCGCCGAGGCCACCTCGGGCCCCGGTACGGCCGTGCCCCGCCCCGGCCCGTCAGCATCCGCCGCCGGCCCGGTGCCGGTCTCCGTCAAGGGGTAGCGATGTACAAGCAGGTCTTCGCGCCGGTCTCCAACTCTCTCGCGCTCACGTCGATCTTCGCCGCGCTGCCGCTGGTCACGCTGTTCGTGCTGCTCGGCGTGCTGAAGCTGCGGGCATGGGTTGCGGGGCTCATCGCACTCGCGGTGGCGATCGTCGTCGCGATCGCGGTCTACTCGATGCCGGTCGGGCAGGCCCTCGACGCGGGACTCGAGGGGGCGGCCTTCGGGCTCTTCCCGATCATGTGGATCGTGATCAACGCGATCTGGATCTACAACATGACCGTGGAGACCGGCCACTTCGACGTGCTGCGCCGCTCCTTCGCCAAGGTCAGTGACGACCAGCGGATCCAGGCGATGATCGTCGCGTTCTGCTTCGGTGCGTTGATGGAGGCTCTCGCCGGCTTCGGTACGCCGGTGGCGATCAGCTCGGTCATGCTGATCGCACTGGGCTTCCGGCCGATCAAGGCGGCGACCATCGCACTGGTGGCCAACACCGCGCCGGTGGCCTTCGGCGCCCTCGCCACCCCGATCGTCACCCTGGCGTCGACTGCCGTGACCGGCGGCGCGTACAGCGTCGACCAGCTCGGCTCCATGGTGGGCCGGCAGACGCCGATCCTGGCGGTCCTTGTTCCGTTGGCCCTGGTGGGGATCGTGGACGGCATGCGCGGCGTACGGCAGACGTGGCCGGCGGCGCTTGTCTGCGGCATCACGTTCGGCATCGCGCAGTACCTCTGCTCGAACTACATCTCGGTGCCGCTGACCGACATCGTGGCGGCGCTGGTGTCCGCGCTGGCGCTGATCGGCTTCCTGCGCGTCTGGCAGCCCGCGGAGAGCTACAGGGAGGAGCAGGCATCCGCCGGCTCGCCGGCAGCGGGCGGCCGGCTGCGGCCGCGCCCCGTCGGTGGCGGCATGTCGGAGGAGGTCGACCCCAACTTCGTCGCCCGGGTCCGCAACGCCGACAACGACGTCGTGGACCCCCCGCGCGAGGTGGCACGGGCCTACGCGCCGTACCTGATCATCATCGCGATCTTCGCACTGGCCCAGCTTCCGTTCCTCAAGGGAACCGCGCCGACGAAGGTGGGACAGTCCGGCACCGGACTGGAGTCCGTGACGCAGTTCTTCCACTGGCCGGGACTGCACCTCCTCACCTCGGCAGGCAAGCCGCTGGGGCTCCAGAACTTCAGGTTCAACTGGCTCTCCGCCGGCGGCACCCTGCTGCTCATCGCCGGGCTGGTCACCATGCTGGCGCTGGGCGTCGGCCTGCGGCGGGCACTGCACGCGTACGCCGCCACGCTGAACCAGCTGAAGTGGGCGATCGTCACGGTGATGGCCGTGCTCGCGCTCGCGTATGTGATGAACGCCTCCGGGCAGACGGGCACGCTCGGTCGCTGGATGGCGGGTGCGGGCGGTCTGTTCGCCATCCTCTCGCCGATCCTCGGCTGGCTCGGCGTCGCCGTGACCGGGTCCGACACGTCGTCCAACGCCCTGTTCGGCGGCTTGCAGGTCACCGCGGCCAAGGACGCCGGGCTGAACCCGCTGCTGATGGCGGCCTCGAACAGCTCAGGTGGCGTGCTCGGCAAGATGATCTCCCCCCAGAACCTGGCGATCGCGGCCGCCGCCGTCGGTCTGGAGGGTGGCGAGGGTGAGCTGTTCCGCCGGGTGTTGTTGTGGAGCCTCGGTTTCCTCATCTTCATGTGCGTGCTGGTCTACCTGCAGTCCACGTCGGTGCTGTCCTGGATGGTGCCCGGCGGGAGCTGAGTCCTCGGCCGCGCACGGCCTTGCGTCACACCCGGACCAGCACCTCGTCGAGCGGTCGCCGATCGAGGTCGGGCACGGCGGCGGCCGGTGCCGGATAGCCGACCGGCACGAGCAGGGCCGGGCGCTCGTTGCGCGGGCGGCCGAGGACCTTGGCCAGGAAGCCCATCGGGCTGGGCGTGTGGGTCAGCGTCGCCAGGCCGGCGAGGTGCAGTGAGGCGATCAGCAGACCGCAGGCGATGCCGACCGACTCCTTGACGTAGTAGTGCTTGTGCCTCGCCCCCTCGGCGTCGACCGAGTAGGCCTGCTCGAAGACCACGATCACGTACGGCGCGTCGGTGATGTGCGGCTTGCGCCAGTCGGTGCCGAGCCGGCGCAGCGCCCGTAGCCACTCCTCGCCGAGCCGCCCGTCGTAGGACCGCCGCTCCTCCTCCTCGGCTGCGATCCGCATCCGCGCCTTCACCTCCGGATCCGAGACCACGACGAAGGTCCACGGCTGCTGGTGGGCGCCCGATGGCGCGGTCGCCGCGGTGGTGACGGCGTTGCCGACCAGCTCGAACGGCACCGGCTCGGTAGAGAACTCCCGGACCGTACGCCGCCGCGACATGGCGGCGAGGAAGTCGCGGGAGGCGGCCAGGGCGTCGGCCGGGTCGGGCCGGGTGTAGTCGAGCGGGACCGGCCGGTACTCCTCGTCGTACATCGCCTCAGTCTGATGGTCGGGCGGCCGGTGATTGCAGCCGCTCGATCCAGGGGTGACCTCGCTCGGTGAGCTCCAGCGCGGTGGCGAGCCAGCTCTTCGCCTCGGCGCCCAGAGAGCGGAGGAGGGCGTCGAAGTCCGCCGAGTCCTTTGCCCGGCTCAGCCGCGCCTTGAAGAGCAGCACGACCTCCGGTCGGAGGTACGGAAGCCCGTCCGGTCCGACGAAACCCACCTCGGCCAGTGGGCGACGAAGCCGGTGGTCGCGCTTGTAGATCCAGTCCTCCCCCTCGGCCGGTGTCAGAAGCACGTCCATCACCCAGGGTGAGTAGGCATTGCGGCGTACCCAGAGCTGCTCGTGGTCCAGCGGCAGGTCGGTACCGTTGAGCAACGGCGCAAGCGTCCCCCCGTGCGCGGACCAGAGGTGAAATCGGTCAAGGTGCCGGCGGACCTGCGGCAGGTCCCGGCGCAGCACGACGACGTCGATGTCCTCGTGCTCCCGGCGGGTACCGGTCACCGCCTCGACTGCCCACCCGCCGCCGATCCACCAGCGAAAGGCGGCCCCGGCCAACAGGTCGGCCAGGGCCGGCGGCTCGTACGGCGCCCAGGGACCGAAGAGCCGCTGGAACTCCTCGAAGGTCAGGTGGTGAAAGCCGGGAAGGGAGGAGACGATCTGCTGGTCGTCCACGGACTCAGGCTGCCACATGGGGCTCGCCGGTACCCTGACCACGTGAGCGAGGCGCGGGCCCGGCTCGGCGTGATGGGCGGCACCTTCGACCCCATCCACCACGGGCACCTGGTGGCCGCCAGCGAGGTGGCGAGCCTGTTCGACCTCGACGAGGTCGTGTTCGTCCCGACCGGTCACCCTTGGCACAAGTCTGAAGCGGATGTGGCCCCGGCGGAGGACCGATACCTGATGACCGTGGTGGCCACGGCGTCCAACCCGCGGTTCTCGGTGAGTCGGATCGACATCGACCGCGGCGGTCCGACCTACACCATCGACACGCTGACCGAGCTGCGCAAGCAGCACGGTGCCGAGACCGACCTCTACTTCATCACCGGGGCGGACGCGCTGGCACAGATCCTGGGGTGGCGATCGGCGGACGAGCTGTTCGGCATGGCCCACTTCATCGGAGTTACCCGACCGGGTCACTCACTGTCCGACTCCGGCTTCCCGGACGGGGCGGTCTCGCTGGTGGAGGTGCCCGCCATGTCGATCTCGTCGACCGGATGTCGCACCCGGGTAGCCGCGGGGGAGCCGGTCTGGTACCTCGTCCCCGACGGCGTCGTCCAGTACATCCAGAAGCGCCGGCTCTACCGTGGCCACCCGTCCGAGCGTTCATAGCACCGACGGCACCAGACCGGTCCGTGAGACGCTGGTCCGGTCCTGCCCGCGACCCTGTGAGCCGCCTGTGACCGCATCTCCCCGAGCCGTCGAGCTCGCCCAGGCCGCCGTCGAGGCGGCATCGGACAAGCTCGCGACGGACCTGCTGATCATCGACGTCAGCGACCAGCTCGTGATCACGGACTGCTTCGTGCTGGCCGCCGCCCCGAACGAGCGGCAGGTGCGCTCGGTGGTCGAGGCGGTGGAGGAGCGGTTACGGGGGCTCGGCGCGAAGCCGGTACGCCGGGAAGGGGAGCGCGAGAGCCGCTGGGTGCTGCTGGACTACGCCGACATCGTCGTACACGTCCAACACCGCGAGGAGCGGCTCTACTACTCCCTCGAGCGGCTGTGGAAGGACTGTCCGGCCGTACCGCTGCCGGTGTCCGTGACCGAGCCGGCTCGAGCGTCGGTCGACACCTGAGCTCCCCGCTGGTGCCTCACCGGGCGGGACGCGTGCGACCGCCGTGGCCGACCGCCGGAAGATCCCGGCGGCCGGCCGCACCGACGCTGCGCGACTACGTAGTGGTCGCGGCACCCCCCTGCATGGCGCTCGCGCCGACGATGAACGGTGACACGGCCTTGAGGATGTCGGCCTTGGCGATGGGAGCCTCGAAGGCGCCCATATAGACCCCGCCCTCGGGGCTGAGCTGCAGCAGGTTGCCGACGATCGCCGCGTGCCGAGCCTCTACACCGAAGATCCCGGCCGCTGCCTGCAGGATCGCCTTGTCCTTGATGAAGCCGGCCGCGCCGAGATATGCCCCGACACCCTTGTTCTCGAAGGTGTGGCTGAGGGTGAGGTAGCTCTTGCGGCTGGCGAAGGCCGAACCGAAGTCCACCGCCGGGGCTGGGCCCGGCGTACCGCCCAGCTTCTGGATCGTCTGGGTGATGAGCGAGACGTGCGTCTCCTCATCGGCCTGGATCTTGGCCAGGTATTCTTTCTCCTTGCCCTCCAGCAGAGCGGCCTTGTTGCCCTGACGGTAGAACTCCGCCTCCAGGTGCTCCAACGTCAGCGCGTAGTTCAGTACGTCGACGTCATTGTTGAAGTCGGCGGCCTGCGCCAGGGTGAAGCCGCTGTTGAGCGCTCCAAGAGCGACGGTCGCCGGTACGACGGTCGCCACGCCCTTGATGAGGTCACGTCGCTTGAGCGTCATCTGGAATCTCTCCTACTTCTTGATGAACGGACCGGCCGCCGCCAGGACGGCCGACATGGGGAGGTGCGCCTCGACGGGAGCGGGGAAGGGGTTCCCGCCCGTGAGGTCGGCGAGGATCGCGGCGTGCCGGGACTCGACACCGGCGATCGACCCGGCCGACTTGAGAATGTCCCCGCTCTGGATCAGCGGGACCTGGCCGTGGTAAGCCTTGACACCGAGCTCTTCGAAGGTGGACGCGAGCTTGAGGAACGCCGCCTTGTCCTTGAAGGTGTTGGGCGGGAACTGCACCCCCGGCTTGGCGACCGGCTTGCCGCCGAGACCGGTGATGGTGGTGGAGACGGCCTTGACGTGCACGCCCTCGTGGTCGCGGATCGGCGTGATCAGCTCGAGCTCGCGGCCGCTGAGGATCCCCGCGGAGATGCCCATCGTGTAGAACGCGGACTCGAGGTACTCGAGCGTCAGGGCGTAGTTGAGGATGTCGAGGTCGGTCTTGCTCGCGGTCGCGGCGGTGGCGCGGCCGGGACGGCTGAAGCGCAGCGGGTCGCCGGCCGAAGAGGCGACATAGGTCGCCCCTACACCGACGAGCAGCGCGTTGCGCAGGAAGCTGCGCCGGTCGTGCTCCTCACGAAAGGTGATGACGGGCTTGCCGCCAAAGATTTCTTTGTCACGCATGAGCTCTCCTGGTGACTGCGACTGACTTACGGGACCTGTGTTCGCCGGCTGCGGCGTGGTGCCTTCAGCGGCTCACCTCCCCGCACTCTCGGCGCGGGCCTGCACCACGATGCGTTGCCGGTGCGAGTGCTTCGGGTTGCAGCCGAAGAGCGTGAGCAACCGCTGCGCCCGGTCGGGCGGCTGCTGGAGTACGACGGGTACGTAGTCCGCCTCGGCCACGATCCGGGTGCCGACGACGGTGTAGCGGAAGGTCGAGCTGCCCAGCCGGGCGACGACGAGGTCGCCCGGGCGCAGCCGGTCCAGGTCGAGGAACGGGTGGGTGTGCGTGACGCGGTGGCCGCTGAGCACGCTGTTGCCCGGCTGGCCGGGCAACGGTGTGCCGGGCCAGTGGCCCGGGCCCCGGGTGAGCACCTCGTCGTACACCCCTTCGTAAAAGGCGGTGCGGAGGCCGATGGCGGGGATCGAGAGCTCGCCGAGAGCGGTTCGGATGCCCGGTCTGGCGGCTACGACGGGGACCGCGACGCCGGCGATCGGGTTGTCCTGCTCCTGAGCCAGCGCCTTCGCCGGTTGGCCGGAGCGCAGCTGCTCGAGCAGCCGGGTGACCAGTGGCTTCTCTGCCGCCGCGGGGGTTCGCTGCTGCTGCCACGGGCCCCCGGCATTGACGACGACGAAGACCGCGACGACCGCAGCCGCCAGTACAGCCCAGGCGAACCATCGTCGGGTGTCGGACAGCCTGCCGGCGCTCACAGGTGCCTGCCCCCAGACGGCCGGGTGCTGGGCGACGGCAGCGTGCTGGGCATGGGTCAGCTCTCCGCAGATCGAATTGCCTGGTATGCGACTGTCGGCGAAACGACCGCTGACCTTGAGCAACCGAACTCGTCGGCCCGACCGGTACGCCGAGGGCGAGCCGCTGATCCACAAACTCGCCGCGGGCGTGTATGGGTAGACTGCCTCTGATCCCGGGGGTATAGCTCAGTTGGTAGAGCACTTGCTCGGCAGGCAAGGGGTCAGGGGTTCGAGTCCCCTTACCTCCACCGGTAACTCGCAGGTCACGGGCGGTGCGACTCTTTCGGACGGCGCCGCCTGGTCATCCTCGACAGCAGTAATGGCAGCAACGGCGGAGGATCTCAAGGGATGGTCCGCCTGGATCGTCTCCGGCGGCCAGGCGCCATTTCCTGGTGGGCGCTGCTCATTGTGTGTCGGCAGCAGTCCGTAGTCGACGGCCGAAGATCCAGGGAGCGAGCGCCCGGGCTTGACCGGTCGCTCGCTCCCTGGATCTGCAAACAGCCTGACTACGGCAGAGGCGAAGTGCGAGCTACGGCGTACCGGGGAAGAGCGCCAGGCCCTGGTGGGTGCGGTCCGCGGCGCCGGCGTAGGTGAAGTCGCCTCCCACCAGCAGGCCCTGTGGCACCGCCGCGAAGGCCCATACGCCCATCGGGCTGTTGAACTCCGGATGGTCGGGCAGAAGGGCACCGGACGCCGCATCGAAGATGTAGTAGCGCTGCTGGGACACCTGTGTGCTGTTGGTCGGTGAGGCCCAGCAGTAGCCACCGTTACCCCGGTCGCCGCCGTGCGTCCCGTAGTAGAAGTGTCCGTTGATCTCGAGGGTGCCCTGCATGCCGCCATTGCAGCGGTTCTTCCAGTTGAGGCCGGTCGGGTTGCTGGCGGAGGACAGGTTGACCGCGTCCCACTGGTAGACCCAGTCGGGGCAGAAGTCGCCGCCGTACAGGCGCTTCCCGTCGGGCGAGAGGTAGATCCGGGTCAGCCAGTCGCCGCCGGCGAAGCAGCTCTGGATGCCGCTGAGCTGCTTGGGGTTCAGGGCACCGCTGTGCCCGTCGACGACCGCGATTCCGCGCCGCTGCGTGCCGTTGACCGTCTCGAACGGTCCGGCCAGGTAGACCTTGCTGCCGTCCGGCGCGATCGCCATCGACTCCACCATGCCGCCGGCGCGCAGCGTGCCGTCCGGGCCGACGGTGTCGGCGGTGAATGCCGGGTCAACCGCGCCATTGGTCAGGGACAGCTTGACCACATGGTTTTTGGCGATGCTGCCCACCCGCTTGAACTGGCCGGCGACGTAAAGGGAGCTGTTGGCGACGCGAATTGAGAGCACGTCGTTGTTGAAGTTCGGCTTGAAGGCGCCGTCCACCGAACCGTCGGTGGTGAGGACGGACGCGAGCCGGTTGCGAACCTGGTCCCGAACGGTCGTGAAGTGGCCGCCGAAGTACAGGCGGCTGTTGTCGGGGGACATCTCCAGGTCGAGCACCATGTCGTTGGTGTCGGCATTGAAGGTCGGGTCGAGCGCGCCGGTGCTGGCGTTGAGGGCCGCGACACCCTTGCGTACGCCGCCGTTGACGCTGGTCAGCTCGCCGCCGAGGAAGATGCTGCTGCCGGTGGGCGCCAGCGTGAAGACGCGGTTGGAGGCCACCGGGTTCCAGCCGGTCACGGTGCCGGCCGAGAGCGAGAACGCCGCGGCGTCGTGGCGCGAGGTGCTGAACGACTGCCCGAAGCGGCCGCCGACGTAGAGGGCGCCACTGGCCACGGCCAGCGTGTCGACCTCGGGGGTGCACGGGGGGTTGGCGTGGCCGTACTTGGTGACGTGCGGCGTGCTGCAGCCGTTCAGGCCGGCGTCGAAGCCGAGCACGTTGCCGTCGGCCCCGATGCCGGCCAGCCTGACGCGGCCGGTCCCGTTGACGGTCCCGAAGAGGCCGCCCGCGAAGACGTTGCCGGTGGCGGGGTCGGTGGCCAGCGCCAGCACCGAGCCGTCGGCGTTCGGCGCCCACGGCAGCACCGAGCCGCCCAAGGTGCTGAACGCGGCCAGCCGGTTGCGGCCCGACGAGGTCCCGCCGCTGCTGGCCGAGGTGAACAGGCCGCCGACGTAGAGGGTCGCGCCGTCGGGGGAGAGGGCGGCCGCCTTCACGCCGCCGGAGGTGCGGCCGGCGAAGGCGCCGTCAACGGCGCCGTTGGTGGCGTCGAGCCGGACGACGCCGCCCCGGGCCGAGCCGTTCACGGTGGTGAAGTCGCCGGCGGCGTAGACGGAGTTTCCGCTGACGACCAGGCTGCGCACCGTCTGATCGGTGCTCGTAGACCAGCCGGGGATGGCGGCACCCGTGGTCCGGTCGACGGCCCCGAGGCGGGTGGCCGATCCACCGGTGTTGCCGAGGGCCGTGAAGTCGCCACCGAAGAGGACGGAGCCGCCGGTGACGGCTAGCGCGTAGACCGGGGCGTTGGGCTTCGGGTTCCACTTGGTGACGGTCCCGGTCGCGCTCACCTGGGCGGCCCGGGGACGGTACACGCCGCCCACGTTCTTGAAGTCGCCGGCGACGTACCAGCCGCCGGAGCCGTCCGGCACCGAGGCGTAGACCGGACCGTCGATGAGCGGCGCCCCGGCGACCTTGGCGCCCGAGCTCGCGTCGACGCCGACGCCGTAACCGGTGGTCGGGCCGACGTAGTCGAAACCACCGGCGATATAGACCCGGTTGCCGACCGGAAGAATGTCGGTGACCCGGTCATTGGTCCCCCACCACGCCGGGTTGGGGACATAGTCGAGCGACGGCGTCGACGCCGAAGCGGAAAGGCCCGTCAAGCCCACGGTCAGCGCGGCCAGGGTGGTCACCGCGGCGAGTCGGTTGCGCATCTTTGATCTACCATCCAGTTTCGTTGGGCTCGGGTTACGAGGCGTGGCTGCAAGGTCGCTTACCGTTAGATTGGGCACCCGGAAAGACGATGTGAAGCCGCCGAATGGCCCAACCATAGTTAGCGAACGGCTTCTTCGTGCGGCGAACAGCCCATCTCGTCCGGCACCCGCCGTTCTCCAGCGGAAGTAATCGTCGAAGTATTAGTTCGGCGGTCACCGCGCGGATGTCCGCCGAGCAGACACGCGCCCGCTTGTGCTCAACCGGGCGTTGCAGCAGCATGGCGGACCTCAACGGCACCCCGGAGGTTGGCATGACCCTGCGCGACGACGACATCCTCACCACGACCCGGCCGACCGCGACGACGGTCGAACCCGCAGACGCGGACGGCACGGACAGCCCCATGAACCCGCTGGGCACCGACGCCGACGGGACCGACACCTCGGGCACCGACGCGGACGGGACCGACACCTCGGGCACCGACGCCGACGGGCAGGACAAGTAGCCGCTCCGGCAGCCTCCCCGGCGCTGCGCCGCTGCGTCGGCGTCGATGTCGGGGAGTTCCGTCGGGAGCACTGGTCGCGGCGGCCGCTGCTGTCCGCGGCCGATCGGCTGCCGCAAGGCTTTGCCGACCTGTTCAGCCCCGCGGACGTCGATGAGCTGATCGGGCGGCGTGGCCTGCGTACGCCGTTCCTGCGTGTGATCCAGGACGGCGCCCCGCTGCCGGCCAGCCGCTACACCCGGTCGGCCACCGTGGGCGGCCGCGCGCTCTCCGACGTGGCCGACGCCGACCGGGTGTTCGAGCTCTACGACGACGGCGCGACCGTCGTCCTGCAGGCTCTGCACCGCAGCTGGCCACCCCTGATGGAGTTCTGCCGGCAGCTCGCGGCCGAGCTGGGCCATCCCACCCAGTGCAACGCCTATGTCACGCCGCCGGGATCGCGGGGCTTCGGCGCGCACCACGACACCCACGACGTCTTCGTGCTGCAGGTCGACGGCACCAAGCGCTGGCACGTCCACGAGCCGGTGGTGACGCTGCCGCTGCGCTCGCAGCCCTCGGCGGCGTACACCCGCGAAGGCTCCCTGGTGCCCGAAGGCGCCGAACCACTGCTGTCGATGGTGCTCAGCCCGGGCGACGCGCTCTACCTACCGCGCGGCTACATCCACGCCGCCGAGACCGATGCCGACCGGTCCATCCATCTCACCGTCGGCGTGGCACCTCTCACCTGGTACGACGTGCTGACCGACGCCGTCGCGCTGGCGGCCGAGGAGGAGCAGTTCCGGCAGGCCGTGCCGATCGCTGCGGCCGGCGAGGTGCCCGCGTTCCTGTCGGCGGCGGCTCAGTGGCTGGAGCAGCTGCCGCCGGAGCGGGTCGCCGACTCCGTCCGCGCCCGCCGGCGACGCTCTCTGCCGGCCGAGCCGGTAGGCGTGCTGGCCCAGGCCGACGCCGTACGCCGGCTGACAGCGACCGACCGGGTCCAGCTGCGGGCGGGCCTCGGCTGGTCGGCCTCAGTCGAGGCCGACCGGGTCGTCCTCGAGCTGGCCGACCGGCAGATCTCGATGCCGGTCGTCGCCGAGCCGGCACTTCGTCGGGTGCTCGACGCGACGGCGTACGCCGCTGGCGACCTGGTGACAGCGGCGCTGGACGTTGCTGATGTCCTGGTTCTGCTGCGCCGGCTGCTCCGCGAGCGCGTGGTGGTCCCCGCCCCGTAGCGTAGAAACGATGACCGCCTACCGCTGCTCCGTCGCGTCAGGCGAGCGCACCGAGCCGCTGTTCGCCACCGCCAGCCGGGTGGACCGCTGGCTGGTCGTCGAGCAGCGCGGACCGTGGAGCGGCGAGACCGTGCCCCGCTCGCGGCTCGGCGATGCGCTGGCCGGCTCCCTGCGCCGGCTCGCCGGCCGGGCCGGTGCGCGGCTGCTGCTGGTCCGGCGTCCCGGCGGGGTGCCGGCGACCGGTCGCCGGGTCTTCTTCGCCGACTCCCGGCCCGGTTCCGAGCAGCTGCTGGCCCGCGTCGTCCAGGACGAGGAGCTGCCCGACCTGACGTTGCCCGGCTCGGATTCGGCGCACTGGTCGCCGCCGGGAGGCCGGCTGCTGCTGGTGTGCACCCACGGCCGGCACGACCCCTGCTGCGCGCTGTGGGGCCGGCCGGTGGCGCGTGCGCTGGCGGCGCGATACCCCCAGGAGACCTGGGAGTGCACCCACTCCGGTGGCGACCGGTTCGCCCCGAACCTCGTGGTGCTGCCGGAGGGCTACTACTTCGGCCGGATGTCGCCGGCCGAGGCGCCCGGCATCGTCGCTTCGCTCGACGAGGGCCGGTTGGCCACGGCGTACCTGCGGGGACGGAGCAGCCTCGACCTGCCCGTCCAGGCGGCACAGCACTTCGCGAGGGAGCGTCTGGAGGCCGATATCGCGGCCGACCTCGCGCCGCTCGACCAACGGCAGGCTGCCGACGACGCCTGGCGGGTGGCGCTGCGGTCGACCGACTTCGGTGAGGTGGCCGTGACCGTACGCCGGGTGCCGCAGCCGGCGCACCGGCTCACCTGCAGCGCGCTCGCGCCCTCCGAAGCGATCGGGTTCGGGCTGGTCGACCTGTCCGTGTCCGGCTGACGGCCGACCCGGCCAGTCCCGGACGGTCGTCGGTCAGCCGCCAGCGCCCAGGGCATCCAGCGCGGAGACGTCTTCGGCGGAGAGCTGGAAGCCGTCGACGTCGGCGTTGGAGACGACCCGCTCCGGCGCCCGCGACTTGGGGATGACGACGATCTCGTGCTCGAGATGCCAGCGAATGATCACCTGAGCCGGTGTCCGGCCGAGGCGCTCGGCGATCTCCACGACGACCGGGTGCTCCAGCGTCCCGCCGCGCAGGGCGCTGTAGCCCTCGAGCACCACGCCGCGCTCGCGATGCCCGTCGAGCTGGGCCTGGTCGAATCGCAGCGGGCTCCACTCGATCTGGTTCACCGCCGGGGTGACCCCGGTGGCAGAGGTGAGCTCGTCGATCTGCTCGAGTGAGTAGTTGCTGACCCCGACGTCCCTGGCCAGCCCATCAGCACGGGCCTGGGCGAGCGCCTCCCACATCTCGACCCCGGCCCCCCGGTCCGGCGGCCAGTGGATGAGCCAGAGATCGACGTAGTCGGTTCCGAGCTGCTCCAGGCTCTCCCCGAGCGTGTCGCGTTCGGCACCTCCCCGGTCCGGCGGCAGCTTGGTCGTGACGAAGACGTCCCCGCGGTCGAGCCCACTGGAGCCCAGCGCCGTACCGATCTCCGGCTCGTTGCGATACACGGTCGCGGTGTCGATGTGGCGGTAGCCGGCGCCAAGGGCCGAGGCGGTGGCCCGGGTGGCGTCGCCACCCCGAAGCTGCCAGGTCCCGAAGCCGAGCAGGGGAATGGCGTGCCCGCTGGGCAGCGGGCCGCGTTGGCCGGGAACGGCGGGGGTCGGGTCAGGTGCGGTCATGCCGCCATCGTGCCGTACTCAGCTCTCCTTGGGCACGATGGCCCAGAGCACGAGGTAGAGCAGGATCTGCGGTCCCGGCAGCAGGCAGGAGACCAGGAAGACCAGGCGTACGCCGGTCGTCGACCACCCGTATCGGTGCGCCAGCCCGGCGCAGACGCCGGCGATCATGCGGCCCCGGCGGGGGCGGACCAGTCCAGCCATGCCTCACCGTAGCCGAGCCGGCCCGCCCGGCGGGCCCGCCACGGGACCGGGTGGCGGTCGCTGTCGCGGCCAGCTCAGGCGAGCGGCTTCTCCCAACGGATCTCACGGAAGCCCACTCCTCCTGCGGCGCGACGAGCGTCGCGTCAGCCGGCGCTGCCGCCGGTGAAGTTCCAGGCCGCCAGGTGCAGGGAGGGCACCGCGCAGGTTCCGAAGTAGACGGGCACCAGCTGGGAGTCCGAGCCGACCGCCCGCACGTTGCCCGGCGCCAGCGCGTCGACGTAGGACTGGGTGAATCGCAGGTTGCGGACCGGACCGGCCAGCCGCCCGTCCTCGATTCGGAAGACCCCGTTGCGGGTGAGCCCGGTCACCACCTGGGTCCGGGGGTCCAGGACGCGGGTGTACCAGAAGTCGGTGACCAGCAGCCCGTGCCCGATCCCGCTGACCAGCTCCTCCGGTGCCGCCGCACCGGGCGCCAGCAGCAGGTTGCCCGGCACGGCGCCGAAGCTCTCGCCGCCCTCGATCGCGTGCCCGGTGCTGTCCGCTCCGGCGGCGGCCGCCGTACGCCGGTCGTGCGCCAGCCCGACCGTCTCCCCGGCGCGCACGAGGTCGACGCGCCGCTTGGGGGTCCCCTCGGCGTCGAAGGGCAGCCCCACCGAGCGCGGGTCCGTCGCGTCGTCCCACAGCGTCAGGGCCGGGTCGAACTGCCGCTCGCCGACGCGTGCGAAGGAACGTCCCTCCGCCACCGCCCGGGCGTTGAAGCCGTAGACGGCGAGGAAGAACAGCACGTCGGCGACGCAGCCCGGCCCCAGCACGACCTCGTAGCGACCGGGTTCGACGTCACGGGCGTCCGCGCCCTCCCGGGCCAGCCGGGCAGCGGCCGAGCCGGTCGCCGTGCCGTCGAGCTCGGCCACCGCCGCCGAGCACTGCCGGCCGCTGCCGTCCGCCGTAGCGGAACGGGCGATGCCGTCGAGCGTGGCGACGGTCGACCGGCCCTGCAGCCGCTGCCCCGCCGAGTTCGCGTACGCCGCCCGCACCGCGGTCGTCTCGCAGGAGCCCGCCGCCCCCAGCCCGTCCGCCGCGGCGATGAAGTCGGCCACCAACCGGGCCCGCACGTCGGGAGACGCTCCGGCGGTGCCGTCGTCCCAGTGGCCGTCGGGTGCCGGTGCGGACGGAGGTGCCAGGCCCGGCCAGGCGGGGTCGGCCGGGCGTACGCCGGCCGCCGCCGCGGCGGACCGCACCAGCCGGCTCAGGTCGTCGTCGTCGGTCGAGGTGGCGCTCGCCGAGGCGGTGCGGCCGTCCATGGTCAGGGTGAGCCCCACGCTCATGGTCTGGTCGACCATGTTCTGGTGGATGAAGGAGTTGGCGAAGCGGGTCAGCGCCGATCCACCCGTGTGCACGGTCACCTGCGCCTCGGCGTCGTCGCCCACCAGCGTGGACACCAGGCCCAGCGTCCGCTCGCAGATCTCCAGCGGCTCTGTCGCCCGCGTCACCCGCGCACCCCCACCCGTACGCCGCGGAACCGCGCGGGCACCGCGGGGTGGCCGGTGTGGCCGACCTGCATGGGCTGTCCCTTGCCGCAGTTCGGCGTACCCCAGAAGGTCCACTCGGAGGAGTTGCCGATCCGGTCCATCGAGGCCCAGAACCGCGGGCCGACGCCGGTGTAGGTCGGGTTGCGCAGCAGCCGGCCGCGCCGGCCGGCCTTGATCTCCCACCCGACCTCGCAGCCGAACTGGAAGTTCAGCCGCTTGTCGTCGATCGACCAGGACCGGTTCGTGTCCATCAGGACGCCGTCGTCGGTATCGGCGATCATCTCCTCGAGTGAGGAGTCGCCGGGCAGCAGCCCGACGTTGGTCATCCGGACCATCGGCAGCCGGCTGTAGCCGTCACCCCGGACCATGCCGCCGGCCGGTACGCCGGCGAGGCTGGCGGAGTCACGGCCGGACAGGACGCCTACCCAGGTCCCGCTCTCCACGATCGGCACCTGCTGGGCCGGCGTGCCCTCGTCGTCGTACCCGAACGAGCCGAGCGCGCCGGGCAGGGTGGCGTCCGCGGTGATGTTCATCAGGTCCGAGCCGTAGCGCAGGCTGCCGAGCTGGCCGAGGTCGAGCCAGGACGTCCCGGCGAACGCGGCCTCCCAGCCGAGGATGCGGTCCAGCTCGATCGCGTGCCCGACCGACTCGTGGATCTGCAGGGCCATCTGCTCGCTGCCGAGAATCAGGTCCGTCACCGCCTCCGGGCACTCCGGGGCGGTAAGCAGCGCCTGTGCCTCGGCCGCGACCCGCTCCGCGTTCCCGGGCAGGTCGAGCCGGCGTACCAGCTCCCACCCCTCCGTGCCGAACTGTCCCCGGATGCCGGGATAGGACCGCCGCTGCGTCTCCGCCTCGCCGACCGCGGTGGCGCTCATGCCGGCGCCGCACTCCCGGATCCGCTGCGAGATCCTGGACCCCTCGCTGGTCACCAGCCACTTGTCGGTGTCCCAGATCTCGTACGACGCCTGCGCCACGGGTACGCCGGCCCGGTGCATCGTCCCGGTCACCTCGACCAGCAGGTCGCCCTTGTCCGACAGCGACACCGAGAGCGGGTCCTCGGCACACGAGCTCTCCCATGAGTCGACCACCGGCGGCACCGGCGCCAGCTCCAGCGGGGGCCCTGCCACCAGCGCCGAGGCGCGGGCCGTCTCGGCCGCCCGTACGCCGGCGTCCCTGGCGGCGCTCCCGGTCAGCTCCGGCGTTGCCGCGAAGCCCCAGGACGAGCCGATCAGTGCGCGTACGCCGAGCCCGCCGCGCTCGCTCTGGCTGAGCTGCTCGACGACGGCGTTCTGGGCGGACATCGTCTCGTTCCGGCTGATCATGACCCGCGCGTCGGCGTAGCGGGCCCCGGCCGCGAGGGCCGCCTCGATCGCCGCCTCGGCGTAGTCGAACATCCTCGGCACGCTACCGGTGCGGGCGCGGGGTGCACGACCACGGTGCAGGCGGAGAGTTGACGCCGTACCCCTGTCGGACCCGCGGGATAGCGTCCGAGACATGTCACGGCTGACCGCGCGGCCGGAGTGGGCCTTCTTCGCCTCGCTCGTTCGGGCCGACCGGCGGCTCGGTCTTGCCTGGTGGGGGCTGCTCGTCGCGCGTGGTGTCCTGCCCGTGGGCTTCGCCGTCGCCACCGGCGCCCTCGTCGCTGCGGTGAGCGACGGCACGTCCCTCACCGGCCCACTCGTCGCGGTGGGTGTCGCCTTTGTGTTGCTCCAGGTTCTCAGCCCGCTGCACGCGGCCGTCAGCGCCAACCTGGGCAGCCGTACGTCGGCCTGGCTCTACGACCGGCTGACCGACGCGTGCGTCACCCCGCCCGGTCTCGGTCACCTCGAGGACCCGGGCCTCGGCGACGACCTCACCGTCGCCCGGGAGTTCGACCTCGGGCTCACCGGTCCCCCGATGAGCGTCAATCTGGACTTCATCGCCGGCAGCCTCGTCGAGCTGGTGGCCGGCCTGGCGGCCGCCCTCGCGCTGTTCGGCTTCTCCTGGTGGGCACCGCTCCTCCTCGGCGGGGCATGGCTCTCGACGCACTGGCTGCTGCGCGAGAGCTCGATCTGGCGGAACCGCAACACCACCGAGGTGCGCAGCGCCCAGCGCGACGCCGACTATGCGTTCCGGATGGCCGTCGACCCCCCGTCGGCGAAGGAGCTGCGCCTGTTCGGCCTCGCCGACTGGACCGTCGACCGCTTCCGGGACAGACGGCGCAGGCTGTTCGACCTGCAGTACGCCGCCACCCGGCTGCGCGAGCGCTCGGTGCTGCTGAGCCTCGTCGTTGTCGCCACCGCCAACAGCCTGTTCTTCTGGGCGCTCGCCGACGCCGGCCTGCCGCTGGACAGCACCGTCGTCTACGCGCAGGTCGCCGTCGGCGCGAGTGCGATCGCCTTCGGAGGGCTGAACTGGGCGCTCGACGGAGCGGCCGCGCCGGTGGCCGCGGTGCGACGGCTGCAGCCCGCGATGGGGCCGGCCGGTGCGCTGACGCCGGGAACCCGCTCAGCCCACGGCCTGCCCGCCGTCGACGTCCGGCTGCGGGGGGTCAGCTTCGGATACCCGCGCACCGACCGGCTGGTGTTCGACGGCCTCGACCTCACCATTCCGGCCGGCTCCTCGCTCGCGGTCGTCGGCCAGAACGGCGCCGGCAAGACGACGCTCGCCAAGCTGCTGTGCCGGCTCTACGAGCCTCGAGCCGGTGCGGTCGAGGTCGACGGGATCGACCTGCGCGACCTCGACGTCGACAGCTGGCGCGCCCGCATCACCGCCGTCTTCCAGGACTTCATCCGCTTCGAGCTCTCGCTGCGCGACAACGTCGACCCCGCGGGCGCGGCCACCGACGAGCAGGTGCGAGCCGCACTCGCCGACGCGGGAGCCGACGACCTGGCCGACCTCGCCACCCCGCTGTCGCGCAGCTACCGCGGCGGCACCGACCTCTCCGGTGGCCAGTGGCAGCGGGTCGCTCTCGCGCGAGCGATGTGCGCCGTACGGCGGGGTGCCGGGCTGGTGCTGCTCGACGAGCCCACCGCGCAGCTCGACGTGCGCGGCGAGGCCGAGATCTTCGAGCGGATCCTCGCCGCCACCCGGGGCGTGACGACGGTGCTGGTGTCGCACCGCTTCTCGACGGTGCGGCACGCCGACCGCATCTGCGTCCTCGAGCACGGCCGGGTCGTCGAGCTCGGCAGCCACGACGAGCTGATGGCGGTCGGCGGCCGCTACCGGACCATGTTCGAGCTGCAGGCGATGCGCTTCGAGGACGAGCAGGAGCCGCTCGATGTCCTCTGACCAGGAGCTGCCACCGGCCCTTCCGTCGATGCTGCGGCTGCTGCGGCTCGGCTACCAGCACGAGCCCGGCCTACTCGGTGCGGCCTTCGGCCTGACCCTGCTGGCCGCCCTTCCCGATGCGCTCATCGCGCTGTGGCTCAAGCTCCTCGGCGAGGGCGTCCAGCAGCACGACCGCGCCAGGCTGCTCGCCGCCGGTCTCGGCCTGGGACTGTCGGCGACGGCGACCTGGCTGCTCAGGACCGTCAGCACCCGCGTCCAGCGGCGCTTCCGCGACAAGGTCTCCATCGCGCTGGAGTCGCACGTCGCCCGGCTGCAGGCCGGGGTCACGACCATCGCGCACCAGGAGCGACCCGACCTGCTCGACCGGCTGTCGGTGCTGCGCAACCAGGTGTTCGTGCTCGACCACATGTACATGTCGGTCTTCTCCACGGCCGGTTGGGTCCTGCGCCTGGCGGTGACAGTGGCGCTGCTGGTCTCGATCCATCCGGCGCTCGCGCTGCTCGCGCTGTTCGCCGCACCGACGGTCCTCACCTCGACCTGGCGGCCGGGCATCGAGCGGGCCGCCGAGGAGTCGGCCGCCACCCACGAGCGGCTGGCCAAGCACCTGTTCACGACCGCCACCACCGCCGCGCCGGGCAAGGAGGTCCGCGTCACGGGCATCGGTCCGCGGCTCGCCGAGCAACGCCGGGCGACGTGGGAGCAGTGGTACGCGCCGGTCGCGGCGGCCCGCTGGGGCAGCGCGCTGTGGCACACGGCGTCCTGGACCGTGTTCGGTCTCGCCTACGTCGGCGGTGTCGTGTTCGTCAGCTCGGGGCTGCAGCGGCCAGCGGGTGACGTGCTGCTCGTCCTGGCGGCCGGCGCCCGGCTGTCGTCGTACATCGGCGCCACGGTCGGCGAGATCGGCTTCCTGCGCGGTATCTGGCTGGACGGGTCGCGACGCCTGGTGTGGCTGGAGACGTACGCCGCGGCGCTCGTCGCCGACGCCGACACGCCGGTGCCCTCGCGCCTCCGGGACGGCATCCGCCTGGAGGGGGTGAGCTTCGCCTACCCCGGCACCCAGCGGCGAGTGCTCGACGACATCTCCGTGCACCTGCCGGCCGGTGCGGTCGTGGCGGTCGTCGGCGAGAACGGCGCCGGCAAGAGCACCCTGGTCAAGCTGCTGTGCAAGCTCTACGAGCCGACCTCGGGGAGCATCGTCGTCGACGGGGCTCCGCTGGCGCGGATGAGCGCCGACGAGTGGCGCGGCCGGGTGACGGGCGCCTTCCAGGACTTCTCGCGCTTCGAGTTCCGGGCGCAGCGCTCTGTCGGGCTCGGTGACGTCCCGCGCCTCGACGACGAGCCCGCTGTCGTCTCCGCGGTCGACCGCGCCGGTGCGCAGGACGTCGTGGACCGGCTCGAGCACGGCCTCGACACCCAGCTCGGGGCCACCTGGCCGGAAGGCGTCGACCTGAGCTTCGGGCAGTGGCAGAAGCTCGCGCTGGCCCGGGGCTTCGTGCGCGACGACCCGCTGCTCCTCGTGCTCGACGAGCCGACCGCGGCTCTCGACGCCGAGACCGAGCACGCGCTCTTCGAGCGCTACGCCGCGGCTGCGCAGCAGTCGCGAGTGAGCGGCCGCATCACCGTGCTCGTCTCCCACCGGTTCAGCACGGTGCGGATGGCCGAGCTCATCGTCGTGCTCGACGGGTCGCGGGTCGTCGAGGTCGGCAGCCACGAGGATCTCCTCGATCGCGACGGCACCTACGCGGAGCTCTACGGCATCCAGGCCGCGGCCTACCGCTGAGCGGCGTCACAAGTCGCCGGCACCCCTGGTTCCCGGGCGCTATGCTCGTCCGCGTGACCGACGTACGCCTGCTCCTTGCCGGGCCGCGCTGACCGAGTACGACGTCAGCGCGGCAGCCCCTCCTGGTGCGAGGGGCTTTTTCATGCCCGGCCGCGACTTCCCGAGGAGTGCGTCATGACGGAGACGGTCAACGAGACCACATACGACCCGCACGCCATCCAGGAGCGCTGGCTGCCGGTGTGGGAGGAGCTGCGGCTGTTCGAGGCCGCCGGGCCGGATGATCCGCGGCCGCGCAAGTACATCGTCGACATGTTCAGCTATCCCTCGGGGGACCTGCACATGGGCCATGCCGAGGCGTACTCGATCGGTGACGCCATCGCCCGGTTCGAGTCCATGCGCGGTGCGAACGTGCTGCACCCCATCGGTTGGGACTCCTTCGGGCTGCCGGCCGAGAACGCCGCGCTGGCGCGGGACATGGACCCGCGGGAGTGGACCTACACCAACATCGCGGTCCAGGCCGAGTCCTTCCGCCGAATGGGGATCTCGCTGGACTGGCGGACCCGGCTGCACACCTCCGACCCGGAGTACTACCGCTGGACGCAGTGGCTGTTCCTGCGGCTCTACGAGCGCGGCCTGGCCTACCGCAAGGCCAGCCCGGTCAACTGGTGCCCGAAGGACCTGACCGTGCTGGCCAACGAGCAGGTCATCGGCGGCCGGTGCGAGCGCTGCGACACCGTGGTGACCAAGCGGACGTTGACCCAGTGGTTCTTCAAGATCACTGATTACGCCGACCGGCTGCTGGCGGACATGGCCGCGCTGGAGGGCCGCTGGCCGGACCGGGTGCTGACGATGCAGCGCAACTGGATCGGCCGCTCCACCGGTGCGTCGGTCGACTTCGTGGTGGAGGGCCGGGCGGAGCCGGTCCGGGTCTTCACCACCCGCCCGGACACCCTGTACGGCGCGACCTTCTTTGTGGTCGCGGTGGACTCCGAGCTGGCGGCCGAGCTGGCCGCCGGCGGCGCGCACGAGGCGGAGTTCGCGGCGTACCGGGAGTCCGTCCGGTCGCTGACCGAGATCGACCGGCTGTCGACGGAGCGGCCGAAGACCGGCGTCTTCCTCGGCCGGTACGCCGTCAACCCGGTCAACGGCGAGCGGATCCCCGTCTACGCGGCCGACTACGTGCTGGCCGACTACGGCACCGGCGCGATCATGGCCGTGCCGGCTCACGACCAGCGCGACCTCGACTTCGCCCGGGCGTTCGGGCTGCCGGTCCGAGTGGTCATCGACACCGGCGAACCAGACCCGGCGACGACAGGGGTGGCCACTTCCGGCGACGGGGTGGTCGTGAACTCTGGCCCGTACGACGGCCTGGCCAAGGAGGCGGCGATCGAGCGGATTCCCGCCGACCTGGCCGCCGCGGGCCGTGGCGAGCCGGCGGTCACCTTCCGGCTGCGGGACTGGCTGCTGTCCCGCCAACGGTACTGGGGTGCGCCGATCCCGATCGTGCACTGCCCGGCCTGCGGGGAGGTCGCCGTACCGGATGACCAGCTGCCGGTGCGGCTGCCGGAGTCCGGCTACTCGCTGCGGCCGGCGGGCGGCCTCTCGCCGCTGGCGTCGGCCACGGAGTGGGTGGCCATGGACTGCCCGCGCTGCGGCGGGGCGGCGCGGCGCGACACCGACACGATGGACACCTTCGTCGACTCCTCGTGGTACTTCCTGCGCTACCCCTCGGTGGACGACCACACGGCGCCGTTCGACCCGGCGCAGCTACGGCGCTGGGCGCCGGTCGACCAGTACATCGGAGGGGTCGAGCACGCGATCCTGCACTGCCTGTACGCCCGGTTCATCACCAAGGTGCTCTGCGACCTGGGGTACGTCGAGTTCACCGAGCCCATCACCGCACTGATCAACCAGGGGCAGGTGATCATGAACGGCGCGTCGATGAGCAAGAGCAAGGGCAACCTGGTCGACTTGCAGGCCGAGCTGGCCGCGCACGGGCCGGACGCCGTACGGGTGACCATGCTCTTTGCGGGGCCGCCGGAGGAGGACATCGACTGGGCCGACGTCTCGCCGACCGGCTCGGGGAAGTGGCTGGCCCGGGTCTGGCGGCTGGCCGGCGATGTCGGGTCCGCGGGTGCCGACGCCGACCCGTCCGACGGCGACCCGGCGCTACGCGCGGTGGTGCACCGGCTGGTCGAGGAGACGACCCGCCACGTGGAGGCGTTCCGCTACAACGTCGCGATCGCGCGGTTGATGGAGCTCACGACGGCCTTGCGGAGGGCGGTCGAGGGCGGTGCACTGGACACGCAGGGGCGCGCCGTCGCGGTGCGTGAAGGCGCGTCGATGCTGGTCCGGATGATGTCGATCTTCGCGCCCTTCACGGCGGAAGACAGCTGGGCACGGTTGGGCGGGCCACCCTCGGTGGTGTCGGCGGGCTGGCCGGTGGTGGTGCCCGAGCTGCTGGTCGAGGAGACCGTGACCTGTGTCGTCCAGGTGGACGGCAAGGTCCGGGACCGGCTGAGCGTGCCGCCGGCGATCGGCGAGCCAGAGCTGCGGGAACGGGCGCTCGCGGCCGATGGTGTGGTTCGTGCGCTCGGGGACCGGCCGGTCAGGACGGTCATCGTGCGTCCGCCGAAGCTGGTCAACATCGTGACCGGCTGAGCCGCCTCGCCGCGCTACCCTCCGCCGCATGTCGGGCGCACCGCAGGTCGCCGTGGTGACCGACTCCACGGCGTACCTGCCCCCGGCGGTCATCGAGCGGTACGGGCTTACCGTGGTGCCGCTCCAGGTGGTCCTCGACGGCCGGGTGGGCACCGAGGGCGAGCAGGTGACGCCGGCAGACGTGGCGGCGGCGCTGTCCCACCGGAGGGCCAGGGTGAGCACGTCGCGGCCGCCGCCGACGGCATTCCTCTCGGCGTACGACGACGCCGCCAAGGCCACCGGCGCCACCGACATCGTCTCGGTGCATCTGTCCGGCGAGCTGTCCGGGACCGTGGAGTCGGCGCGGCTGGCGGCGGCCGAGGCGGCGCCACGGCTGCGGGTGCGGGTGGTGGACTCCCGCTGCACCGCCATGGGGCTGGGCTTCGCGGTGATGGCCGCCGCCGCGGTCGCCGCCGGCGGTGGCGGGCTAGCCGCGGTCGCCGAGGCGGCAGCAGCGCAAGCGGCGCGTACCTCGTCGCTGTTCTACGTCGACACGCTCGAGCACCTCCGGCGCGGCGGCCGGCTGGGCACGGCGGCTGCACTGGTGGGGTCGGCGCTGGCGGTCAAGCCGATCCTGCATGTGGTGGACGGGAAGATCGCTCCGCTGACCAGGGTGCGGACCGCCGCCAAGGCGCTGGCCCGGCTCGAGGAGCTGGCGGTCGAAGCGGCCGCCGGCGGGCCGGTGGAGCTGGCGGTGCACCACCTGGCCGCCCCGCACAAGGCCGCCCAGCTCGCCGACCGGCTCCGCTACCGGATCGCCCGCGCCGACGAGGTCTACGTGTCCGAGGTGGGAGCTGTGGTCGGGGCGCATGTGGGTCCGGGGCTGCTCGGGGTGGTCGTCGCCCGGCGGTGATCCTCCGGCTGTGGACACGCGCCGGTCGTCCACCGCCGCTGCAGGAGGGGCCGGATTCGGTCCGGCTGCTGCCTACCGTCGAGGTGGTGAGACCACAACGCCTGCGCTCGCCGGCGCCCGACGACGTTGCGCGCGCCAGTGCCCGGGTGCGGGGGTTGCGACGATCGTCGACCCCCGGCGCGCCGCATCGGGACACCGCCGAACCGTTGCGGGGCGGGTGGGTGCCGGACGACGAAGTCTGGCCTGCCGATGCCGAGCCGCCGGCACCCGGCTCTCCGCCGGTTACCCGATCGGACCGCGTGCCGGCGCCCCGGGGGGAGCTGCGCGCCTATCTCGTCGACCGGCTGCCGCCGGCGCTGCGCAGTCCGACGGTCGCGGCCAGCCGCCGGGCCGTGGGCGCGCTGGCCGCGGCCGCCTGCGTCGTGGTCGCGCTGACAAGTTGGCTGCTGCTGCGCAGCGGCCCGCACCCGCAGTCGGTCGGCGTACGGCCGGTTCCTCGGACGCTGCCGGCCGCGGCGAGCGCGAGCCCGACGAAGGCCGTCGTCGTGGACGTGGCCGGCAAGGTACGCCGGCCCGGAGTGGTGCGGCTGCCCTTCGGGTCACGGGTCGTGGACGCGCTGCGAGCGGCCGGTGGCGTGCAGCCGGGCACCGACGTGGGCCTGCTGAACCTCGCCCGCCCCCTCGCCGACGGCGAGCAGGTTGTCGTCGGGATCGCCGCCGTCGGGGGCGGCGCCGGCGGAGCCGGGCCCTCCGGGACCGGTGCGGGATCAGCAGCCACCGGACCGGCCGGTGGGCCGGTCGACCTCAACGTCGCCACGGTGGCCGACCTCGACGGCCTGCCCGGTGTCGGGCCGGTGCTGGCCCAGCGGATCGTCGAGTGGCGCGGCGAGCACGGCCCGTTCACCAGCGTCGACCAGCTCCGTGAGGTGTCGGGGATCGGAGACCGCAAGTTCGACGACCTCAAGTCGCGGGTCAGGACGTGACCCGCGACCCCGAGCCGTCGCTCGCAGTCGCGACGCCGAAGGACCTGCGCCTGGCAGTGCCGGCGGTTGCGGCCTGGCTGTCCGCGGCCGTCGTTCTCGGCGGGAGCCCGGTGATCGCGCTGGCCGTAGCGGTGACCCTCGGGTCGGCGGGGCTGGTGGCCCTGTGCAGTCGCCGGCGTCTCGCCTGGGTGTTCGCCGCCGCCCTGCTCTGCGCGGCGGCAGCATCGGCCGTATCGGGCGTGCGGCTCGCCGCCCTGCGCCGCGGCCCGCTCCCTGCGCTCGCTGCGGCTGGCCGGCCCGTCACCGCGGAGCTCACGGTGACGGGCGACCCGCAGCTGTATGCCGGCCGCGTGCACGGGTCGGCGCTGGGCCGCCCGCTGACCGTCGTACCGGCGCGGATGGTGCTGCTGCAGTCGCGCGGCGCCCGCGTGCCCATGCGTGCACCGGTCACCGTGCTGGCCACGGGCGGTGGCTGGTCGCGTCTGCTGCCAAGCCAGCGGGTGGCGGCCACCGGCCGGCTGGCTCCGCCGCGACGTGGTGACCTGGTCGCGGCCGTGCTGCTGGCCCGTGGGCCACCACGGGTGCTGAGCGGGCCGTCGCCCGTGCAGAGCGTCGCGGGACGGATCCGGGCGGGGCTCCGGTCGGCCAGCGCCGGCTTGCCGAAGGACACGGCCGGCCTGCTCCCCGGGCTCGTCGTCGGCGACACCTCCCGGCTGGACTCGGCCCTCCGGCAGGACTTCCGGACCACGGGCATGACCCACCTGGTGGCGGTCTCGGGTGCCAACGTCGCGATAGTGCTCGGCGCGGTTCTCGTGCTGGCGCGATGGGTGCGGCTAGGCCCGCGAGCGGGGCCGGCTGCCGCAGGGCTCGCGCTGGCCGGTTTCGTCGTGCTGGCACGCCCGTCAGCGAGCGTGCTGCGGGCAGCGGCGATGGGACTGGTCGTCGTGCTCGCGCTGGCCACCGGCCGCGCCCGGGCGGCGCTGCCGGCGTTGTCGGCCGCGGTTCTCGCCCTCGTGCTAATCGAGCCGTCGCTGTCCCGCTCGATCGGCTTCGCGCTGTCGGTCACCGCCACCGCCGGCCTATTGGTCCTCGCGCCGGTCTGGCGGCAGTGGTTCGCCCGGTGGCTGCCAGGCTGGCTGGCCGACGCGGTAGCCGTGCCGCTGGCGGCGCAGTGTGCCTGCGCGCCGCTGATCGCCGCGATCTCGGCCCAGGTCAGTCTCGTCGCGGTGCCGGCGAACCTGCTCGCCGCCCCGGCGGTCGCGCCGGCGACGCTGTTCGGCGTACTCACCGCCCTGGTGGCTCCCTGGGCGCCACCGGTGGGCCGGCTCCTCGCCGAGATCGCGGGCGTGCCGGCCGGCTGCATCGTCGCGGTGGCACACGTGGGGGCCCGGCTGCCGGCGGCCGCTGTGGCGTGGCCGGGCGGAGCGGCCGGGGCAGCCCTGCTGATCGGTGCCACCGCGGTCGCCGTGGTCGGCGCCTCCGCCGCGGTCGGTCGTCGGGTGCTGGCGACCACCGTGGTGAGCGTGCTGCTGGCGGTCGCGGTCGTCCGCGGCCTGTCCCCGGGCTGGCCTCCCCGGGGCTGGCAGCTGGCCGCCTGCGACGTGGGGCAGGGTGACGCGCTGGTTCTTTCCGCCGGTGGCGGAAGTGCTGTCCTGGTCGACGCGGGTCCCGATCCGGCGCGCGTCGTCGGGTGCCTACGGGCCCTTCGGGTGCGGACGGTGCCGTTGGTCGTGCTCACCCACCTGCATGCCGACCACGTGGAGGGCCTGCCGGCGGTGCTCGCCGGCTTCCGGGTGCGCGAGGTCGAGATCGGACCACTGGAGGAGCCCAGAGAAGAGCGGGATCGGGTGGCCGGCTGGGTGCACCGGGCCGGTGCCCAGCTCACTCATGTCGTGCACGGCGAAGCCCGCACGTTCGGCCCCTTGAGCTGGCAGGTCCTCGCGCCGGCCCGACCGTTCTCCGGGACCAGCTCCGACCCCAACAACAGCTCCATCGTGCTGCGGGTGCAGCTCACCGGCTTCACCGCCCTGCTGACCGGCGACGTGGAGCCGCCGGCGCAGCGTGCGTTGCTCGACAGCTCCGCCGACCTTCGTGCCGACGTCCTCAAGGTGCCGCATCACGGCTCGAACCACCAGGACGCCGAGTTCCTCGACGCGGTGGCCGCGTCGCTCTCCCTCACATCGGTGGGCGCCGGCAACACCTACGGTCATCCCTCGGTCCGAACGCTGGACCGCCTGCGCGCCGACGGTGCTCGCAGCTACCGCACGGACCGCGACGGCACGGTGGCACTCGCGACCAGGGGAGGAGCGGTCGTCGCGGTGGCAACCCGAGGTGGTGGTACGCCGGCCGCCGCCACGATGTCCCCCGCGGTCCTCGACCGTTCCGGCGGAATGCTTGTCGGCGTCGCGCCGGGGTGGCACAGGCGCGGATCCGGCAGGCCGGCCGCCCGCGCCCCCGGCTCAGTGGCCGTGGGCGGCATCGCCATACTCGCCCGGCGAGCCGCACTTGCGCCTGCCGCTCGAGCGCCTCCTCCGGTGCGAGACTTGTGCCCGTGTCGACGTTGGACGCCCCGATGACGCTTGTCGTCGGGGAAGAGGAGCTGCTAGCCGCCCGTGCGGTGGCTTCGGTCATCGCTGCCGCTAAAGCGAGCGAGCCGGATGCCGATGTCCGCGAGGTGTCCGCAACCGGACTGCAGCCGGGCCAGCTGTCCGACGTGCTCGCACCGACGCTGTTCGCCGAGCGCCGGGTCGTCGTACTCCGAGACCTCCAGGATGCCAGCAAGGAGCTGGGTGCTGCTCTGTCGGCCTACCTAGCCGAGGGTGCACCAGAGATCTCGGTCGCGGCCGTGCACGGTGGGGGGGCGAAGGGCCGAGCGCTGATCGGCACCCTGCAGGGAGCGGGAGCACGCCTCGTCGACTGCCCCAGGCTCAAGCCGGCGGACCGACCGCGGTTCGTGACCGAAGAGGTGAGCAGGGCGGGAGGGTCCATCTCGCCGGACGCCGCCGACCTGCTCATCGATGCCGTCGGCGCCGACCTGCGCGAGCTGGCCACGGCCTGCAGCCAGCTGGTCTCCGACGCGGGCGCCACGATCGACGCCGCGGTGGTGACCCGCTATCACCGCGGGCGAGCCGAGGCGACGGGGTTCCTGGTGGCTGACCGAGCCGTGGAGCGCGACCCGGCCGCGGCGCTCGAGGCGCTGCGCTGGGCGCTCGACGTCGGTACCGCGCCGGTGCTCGTGACGAGCGCGCTCGCCGCCAACGTCCGGGCCATCGGAAAGGTGGCCGGAGCCGGCCGGCGCAGTTCCTTCGCGCTCGCCAAGTCGCTCGGCATGCCGCCCTGGAAGGTGGAGCGGGCGCAGCGCTGGTCTCGCGACTGGCGGCCCGAGGAGCTGGCTGCGGCGCTGTTCGCCGTCGCCGAGGCGGACGAGCAGGTCAAGGGCGCCGGCGTCGACGCGGCGTACGCGCTGGAGAAAGCGGTGCTGACGGTCAGCGGAGGGCGGGTCGGTGACTGACTACGCCCCTGATGAGCTGTCGTGGCGCCGGATCAGCGGCCCGCCGACCGTCACCCTGCCGCTGCGGCACCGCTCGGCCGGACGGCGGCCCCGGCACCGGGGGCGCCGGCAGCCGCTGTACTGGCGGGTCCTGCAGCTGCGAAGGCTGCGCCCGAACGCGTGGCAGCGCGCCCTGCTCGCCGAAGGCGTCGCAGTGGTGGCCGCCGTGCTGGTGCTCGCCGACCTGGCGTCGGCCTGGTCCCTGCTCGTCCTGCCACTGACCGTGGCGGCGGTCGTCAAGGGGCACGACCTGCTGGCCACCGCGATGGCCGAGCCGGCGACGCCGGCGGCCGCACCGGTGGGGTTCCGCCAGCTGGCGCGGGTGGCAGCCACCCCCCGCGGGCGGCACCGTCGCGGCCGGCAGGAGCGGCAGCGGCCGCACAGTCGGCACCGGGCACCGCTCTCCGGTCGGGCCTGAGCGGCGGCGTTCCGGTCGGGTCTAGGCGGTGGGTTCCGTTCGGGCTACCCCGACGGTTCCGGGCTTCGACCTACAGTCCGGCGATCCGCTTGGCCATCGCGGACTTGCGGTTGGCTGCCTGGTTGGCGTGGATGACGCCCTTGCTCGACGCCTTGTCGAGCTGACGGGCGGCGGTCCGCGCAGCGGCGCCGGCGGCGGCCGCGTCGCCCGCGTCGGCCGCCTCCCGGAACCGGCGCACCGAAGTCTTGAGCGCCGACTTCACCGACTTGTTGCGCACCCGCGCCGCCTCATTGGTGCGGATGCGCTTGATCTGGGACTTGATGTTGGCCACGCGAAACCCTTGCTCGACCGGAAGAGGAAAGGACGAGCGGCCGGTCGCCGCCCATCCGAACGATCAGGTTATCAGCGGCGGTCGCGAGCGGTCCACGGCGAGGCGGCGCGGGCGGGCGTGGCGGGGCGGGGAGCTACGCCCACCCGGTACGCCGAGCGAGCCACGCCCGCGCCACCCGACCCTGGGCGGCCTGGAAGGCCCGAAGGGTGGGAAGACCCGGCGAAGCCGGCCGCAGCGACCGCTCGGTGAACAGGCCGGCGAGACCGCACAGGACCGCGTCCACGCCGGCCGGATCCGAGCCCGAGCCCGCAGAAAGGTCGAGCACCTCCTCCGGCGGCGGGCCGCCCTGCATGGCCACGCTCGGCGCGAACGCCACGATGTCGACGAACGCCGCTCCACGACAGGCCCACGGCCAGTCGACCACCCAGACGCGATCCGTCACCGCCTCGAGCAGCAGGTTGTCCGCCCGGAGGTCGCAGTGCAGCAAGGTCTCACCGCTGGCCGCCTCCAGGGACAGCGTCTCGAGCTGGGCGAGCCGGTCCAGGTGCCGCCGCGACCACGCGTCGAGGCCGTTGGCCGGTGTCCCCCCGCCAGCGAGCAGGCGCCAGCCGGTGAAGTCCTCGGCCAACCGCTCGACCACGGTCGGCAGCTCGGGGAGCGGGGAGGGAGTGAGGAGCTCTGCCATCTCGGCGAGGGCACGTAACACCCGGTCGAGCTCGTCCGCCCGCCACGGCAGCGCCGGCTGGCGGCCGTCCACATCGGCGAAGAGGAGCGCGACCCAGGTGCCGTCGTCGTAGCTGGCGAGCAGCCGCGGGACCGGTGCGGAGGTCGGCAGCCTGCCACCGATGCGCGCCTCGGCCCGATGCATGTCCGGGCTCCTGGGGTTGGCGAGCGACGAGACCGCCTTGACGAAGGCGCGGCTGCCGTCGGCGCAGCGCAGCCGGGCCGCTACGCCGGGCGAGAACCCGCCCGGCTGGGTCTGTGCCTGCACCACAGGGGAACCCAGGAACGCCTCCACCCACCCGTGGAGCGCCTCCGGGACATCAGCCCAGGGGAGCCGTACGCCGGCCGCCACCGGGCCGACGTCCAGCGAGTCCATGACCGGGTCCACCAGCCGATGATCTCTCGGCGGACCTCCTCGGCCAACCGAATTGATGCCGGTGCCATGGGACGATGAGGACCTACAGACTTCCCGACGAGACGGATCGCCTGCGTGCCTGCGCCCCGGAACGACCCGCGCACCGACCCAGCGCGGATCCGCAACTTCTGCATCATCGCGCACATCGACCACGGCAAGTCGACGCTGGCCGACCGGATGCTCGAGGTCACCGGGGTGATCGACGCCCGGCAGATGCGGGCGCAGTACCTCGACCGCATGGACATCGAGCGCGAGCGTGGCATCACGATCAAGTCGCAGGCGGTCCGGCTGCCGTGGCGGGCCGACGACGGCGAGGACTACGTCCTCGACCTGATCGACACCCCGGGCCATGTCGACTTCACCTACGAGGTGTCGCGCTCGCTCGCCGCCTGCGAGGGCGCCGTACTGCTCGTCGACGCCGCGCAGGGCATCGAGGCGCAGACGCTGGCGAACCTCTACCTGGCTCTGGAGAACGACCTGCACGTCATCCCGGTGCTCAACAAGATTGACCTGCCGGCCGCGCAGCCGGACCGCTACGCCGCCGAGATCGCCCACATCCTCGGCAGCGACCCGGCCGGCGTGCTCCGGGTCAGCGCCAAGACCGGCCAAGGGGTGCCGGAGCTGCTGCACACCATCGTGCGCGAGGTGCCACCGCCGGTCGGTCGCCCGGACGCCCCCACCCGAGCAATGATCTTCGACTCGACGTACGACGCCTACCGGGGCGTAATCTCCTACGTCCGGGTGGTGGATGGCCGGCTGACCACCCGCGACCGGGGCCGGATGATGTCGACCGGCAACGTGCACGAGATCCTCGAGGTCGGCGTGATCGCACCCGAGCCCTCGCCGCGCGACTCCCTCGGGATGGGCGAGGTCGGCTACGTCATCCCCGGGGTCAAGGACGTCCGCCAGGCCCGGGTGGGAGACACCATCACCTCGGCGACCCGGCCGGCTACGGAGGCGCTGGCCGGCTACCGCGACCCCCGCCCGATGGTCTACTCCGGCCTGTATCCGATCGACGGCAGCGAGTACCCGCTGCTGCGCGACGCCCTGGACAAGCTGCAGCTCAACGACGCCGCACTGGTCTACGAGCCGGAGACCTCCCTCGCGCTGGGGTTCGGCTTCCGCTGTGGCTTTCTGGGGCTGCTGCACCTCGAGATCGTCCGCGAGCGCCTCGAGCGCGAGTTCGACCTCTCGCTGCTGTCCACCGCACCGAACGTCGTCTACACGGTCGCGCTGGAGTCCGGCGAGGTCGTCACCGTGACCAACCCCTCGGAGATGCCGGTCGCGAAGATCGCGGAGATCCGGGAGCCGATGGTCAAGGCGATGCTGCTGCTGCCGAGCGAGTACGTCGGCGCCGTGATGGAGCTCTGCCAGGCCCGTCGCGGCACGCTGCAGGGCATGGACTACCTCTCCGAGGACCGGGTCGAGCTGCGCTACACGCTGCCGCTAGGTGAGATCATCTTCGACTTCTTCGACGCGCTGAAGTCGCGGACCAGGGGCTACGCGAGCCTCGACTACGAACTCACCGGCGACCAGCTGGCAGAGCTGGTCAAGGTCGACATCCTGCTCCAGGGGGAGCCGGTCGACGCCTTCTCCGCGATCGTGCACAAGGACAAGGCCTACGCGTACGGCGTCGCGCTGACCGGCAAGCTGCGCGAGCTGATCCCGCGCCAGCAGTTCGAGGTGCCGATCCAGGCTGCCATCGGGTCCCGCGTGATCGCGCGGGAGAACATCCGGGCGATCCGCAAGGACGTGCTGGCCAAGTGCTACGGCGGTGACATTACCCGCAAGCGCAAGCTGCTGGAGAAGCAGAAGGAGGGCAAGAAGCGGATGAAGACGATCGGGCGGGTCGAGGTCCCGCAGGAGGCGTTCATCGCGGCGCTGTCCACCAATCCCTCTAGCTGAGGTGGAGCATTAGCCGGTTGTCCCGGCTAAGCGGCGGGTGCGCGGGTCAGCTCAGCCGGCGGCGTACTCACAGCTGGCGAAGGTGTCCGCGCCGTCGCCGCCGAGGCACAGGTCGCGGCCGGCCTCGCCGACGAGCCGGTCGTCGCCCGGGCCCCCGAGCACCTCGTCGTTGCCGTCGCCGCCGTTGACCCGGTCGTTCCCGAGGTTGCCGTCGAGGTGGTCGTTGCCGGCGTCACCGAGGAGCGTGTCGTTGCCGTCCACGCCGCGCAGGGTGTCGTTGCCGCTTCCACCGTGCAGCACATCGTCGCCGGAGCGCCCACCCAGCAGGTCGTCGCCGGGGCCGCCGTAGATGCGGTCGACCCCGCTGCCGCCGTAGAGCGTGTCGTTGCCGACACCGCCGTCGATCAGGCAGCCGCCGGCGCAGGGCCCCTCGTAGAAGCCGTCGGTGGCGGTGATCAAGTCGTTGCCGGCGCCGCCGTACATCCGCGCGCCCCGGAAGAGATGGTCGTTGCCGTCGTCGCCGTAGAGGACGCCCAGCCCGAACTGCCCTAAGACGTAGTCGTTGCCCGGCCCGCCGTAGCCGGTTCCGAGTGTGATGATCACGTCGTTGCCGTCGCCGCCGTACGAGACGTCGACCGCGGGGCCGTACGGGTGGCAACCGCCGTTGATGCTGCCGTTTCCGGTGCAGATGAAGTCGTCACCACCGTCGCCGTTGATGGTGTCGAAGCCTTGATCGCCGTAGGTGAACGCCTGGCCGTCCCCGATCAGGTGGTCGTTGCCCGCGCCGCCGCGGATCACGTCATTGCCGCTGCCGCCCTTGACCAGGTCGTCGCCGGTGCCGCCGACGAGCACGTCGTTGCCCGGGCCACCGCACACGATGTCATCGCCGCCGCGGCCGTCGATCCGGTCGTCGCCGTCAAGTCCGAAGATCACATCGCGGCCGGGCGTGCCGACTAGCACGTCGTTTCCCGTGGTGCCGACGATGGTGGCCCCGGAGCGGCAGGGCGACTCCTCGCCAAAGGCGTACGCCGAAGGTGCGTGCAGGAAGCCACCGGCGGAGAGCAGCAGCACGCCGGCGGCCAGGCCGACGACCCGGGTGCGGGCAAGGGAGAGGTTCGGGCTCATGGCGGCTCCTCCTCGTTGGGGGAGTGATGTCTAGCGCGGTTCTGCCGGGCGGAAATCGCCCGATCGGGCACACTGGTCGCCGTGCCTTCCGTGTTGCCCGACGGCGAGCCGGCCCCCATGGACGGGGGGCTGCCGGCAGGCGCGCTCGGCGGTCTGCCCGGACGGAGCTTCGGCGTCTACGTGCACGTGCCGTTCTGCGCCACCCGCTGCGGCTACTGCGACTTCAACACCTACACCCCCGCTGAGCTGGCCGGCGGCGGGTCGGTTCCGGCGTACGTCGAGGCCGCGCTCTCGGAGGTGCGGCTGGCCCGGCAGGTCCTCGGCGAGATCGACCTCCCGGTCTCGACGGTGTTCTTCGGCGGCGGGACGCCGACACTGCTGCCGGCTGACGCGTTCGGCCGCATCCTGGTGGCCATCGACGCCGGGTTCGGCCTGGTGCAGGGCGCGGAGGTCACCGCGGAGGCGAACCCCGAGTCGGTCGACCCGGCCTACCTCCACCGGCTCCGGGGACACGGCGTCAACCGGATCTCGTTCGGCATGCAGTCGGCCCGGCCGCACGTCCTCGCCGTGCTCGACCGGCGGCATACGCCCGGACGACCCGAGGAGTGCGTCGCCTGGGCCCGCGCCGCCGGCTTCGGCTCGGTCAGCCTGGACCTCATCTACGGCGCGCCGGGGGAGAGCCTGGCCGACTGGCGGGCCAGCGTGGAGACCGCGATCGCGGCCGCTCCCGACCATGTCTCGGCGTACGCGCTGGTCGTGGAGGACGGCACCGGGCTGGCCGCACGGGTGCGCCGCGGCGAGCTTGCCGCGCCCGACGACGACGACCTGGCCGACAAGTACCTGCTGGCCGTGGAGCTGTTGGGCGCGGCCGGCTACCGGTGGTACGAGGTCAGCAACTGGGCCCGACCCGGCGCCGCCTGCCGGCACAACCTCGGGTACTGGCGCGGCGGGAACTGGTGGGGGGTCGGTCCCGGCGCGCACAGCCACGTCGGCGGCGTCCGCTGGTGGAACGTCAAGCACCCGACGGCGTACGCCGCCCGGCTGGACCAGGGCCGCAGCCCCGCTCTGGCGCGCGAGGTGCTGAGCGCCGCCGACCGGCGGCTGGAACGGGTCCTGCTCGAGCTGCGGCTGTCGGAGGGCCTGCCGCTGGCCGAGCTGGCCGAGGTCGGCCGCAAGGCCGCGGACCGCGCGCTCTCCGACGGGCTGCTGGAGCCTTCGGCGTACGCCGACGGCGCTGCGGTGCTGACGCTGCGGGGCCGGTTGCTGGCCGACGCCGTGGTTCGCGACCTCGCCGACTAGTACGACGCGACCCGCCACCCGGTCTTGCGGTAGTACCCCCGCCTTTGTCTTCGGTTACAGCCTCACCGTGGCGCCGGTGCTGCGGTCCGGTCTGCCGCTCCGGCGGGCGGTCGGCGTCGCCCTCGCGGCGGACACGCTGTCGATCCTCAGCATGGAGCTGGTCGACAACGCCGTGATCCTGGCGGTTCCCGGAGCGATGGACTCGGGTCTGTCCGACCTCCTGTTCTGGGCCAGCCTGGCCTTCTCGCTGGCCGTCGCCTTCCTGGTCACCGTGCCCGTGAACCGGGCGTTGATCGCCCGGGGACGGGGTCATGCAGTGGTCCACGAGCTGCACGGCGGAGGCGGTTGACCTCTCGGCGCCGTATCATTGGCACTCGAATCCACTGAGTGCCAGGTCAGGCGACGGGAGGTGCCGCATGCTCGACGACCGCAAGCTCGAGGTGCTGCGCGCCATCGTCGAGGACTATGTCTCGAGCAACGAGCCGGTCGGGTCCAAAGCGCTGGTCGAGCGACACCACCTCGGTGTCTCGCCGGCCACCATCCGCAACGACATGGCGGCGCTCGAGGACGAGGGCTACATCGTCCAGCCGCACACGAGTGCCGGCCGGGTGCCGACCGACAAGGGCTACCGCCTCTTCGTCGACCGGCTGTCGACCGTTCAGCCGCTCTCGCCCGCCGAGCGACGGGCGATCCAGTCCTTTCTGGCCGGTGCCGTCGACCTGGACGACGTCGTACGGCGTACCGTCCGGCTGCTGTCCCAGCTCACCCGTCAGGTGGCGGTCGTCCAGTACCCCTCGCTGTCCAGGTCCGCGGTGCGCCATGTCGAGCTGGTCCCACTCGGGCCGAGCCGGCTGCTGCTGGTGTTGATCACCGACACCGGCCGGGTGGAGCAGCGCCACGTCGAGCTGCCGACCGTCGTCACCGAAGACGTGGTGGCGGACCTGCGAGGGGTGCTCAACGCCCGGATCGCCGGCTGCCGGCTGATCGACGCCTCGGCCGCCATCGACGACCTGCCGGAGTCCGCACCGCTCGACCAGCGGCCGCTGCTGTGCGCGCTCGTCGCGGCGACGCTGGAGGCGTTGGTCGAGCGGCCGGACGAGCGGGTGGCGCTCGCCGGTACGGCGAACCTCACCCGCTCGGCCCTGGACTTCCCGTTCACCCTGCGACCGGTCCTCGAGGCGCTGGAGGAGCAGGTGGTGCTGATCCGGCTGCTGGGCGAGGCCGCCGACCCGACGACCATCCAGGTCCGGATCGGCGAGGAGAACCAGCACGAGGGCCTCTACAGCACCTCCGTGGTCTCCGTCGGCTACGGCACCGGCGACGAGGCGCTGGCCGGGCTCGGTGTGCTCGGCCCGCGGCGGATGGACTACGCCGGCACGATGAGCACCGTCGGTGCCGTCGCCCGCTACGTCGGCCGCGTGCTGGCCGAGGCCTGAGGCGCCGGTCCATGGCGATCGACTACTACGCCACTCTCGGCGTACGCCGGAACGCCTCCGCCGAGGAGATCAAGCGCGCCTACCGGCGTCTTGCCCGTGAGCTGCATCCCGACGTCAACCCGGACCCCGCCCATCAGGATCGGTTCAAGCAGGTCACCGCGGCCTACGAGGTGCTCTCCGACCCGCAGAAGCGGCAGATCGTCGACCTCGGCGGCGATCCGCTGGCCACCGCGGCGGCCGGCCCCGGGGGGTTTGCCGGCTTCGGTGGCTTCGGCGACATCATGGACGCGTTCTTCGGTGCCGGTGCCGGCGCCGGACCCCGGGGGACGCGCAGCCGGGTGCGGCAGGGGGCGGATGCGCTCATCCACCTCGACCTCGACCTGAGGGATACGGCTTTCGGCGCGTCGCGTGACCTGACGGTCGACACCGCCGACGTCTGCCCAACCTGCACCGGCGAGGGCTCCGCCCGCGGCACGCATCCCGAGACGTGTGCCACCTGTCGCGGCCGGGGCGAGGTGCAGTCGGTGCAGCGTTCGTTCCTCGGTCAGGTGATGACGTCGCGGCCGTGCCCCGCCTGCGGCGGCACCGGCTCGACCATCCCGCACCCGTGCCCGCAGTGCGGCGGCGAAGGGCGCGTCCGGGCCCGGCGTACGGTCCCTGTCACCGTGCCGGCAGGGGTCGAGGACGGCATGCGGCTGCGGCTCTCCGCAGCCGGCGAGGTGGGTCCGGGTGGCGGTCCGCCCGGCGACCTCTACGTCGAGATCCGGGAGCGCCAGCATCCGGACTTCGACCGGCGCGGCGACGACCTGCACTGTCAGCTGACGCTGCCGATGACCGCGGCGGCGCTGGGGACGTCGGTCACGCTGCAGACGCTGGACGGCAGGGAGGACCTCGACATCCGCCCGGGGACGCAGTCGGGGTCGGTCATCACGCTGCGCGGTCGCGGCGTACCGCACCTGGCCACCGCCGGCGCGGGTCGCGGTGACCTGCTGGTGCACGTGGAGGTCCGCACGCCGACCCGCCTCGACGGCGAGCAGGAGAAGCTGGTCCGCGAGCTGGCGCGCCTGCGCGGCGAGGAGTCACCCGATGCGGGGGCCGGCTCAGGTCGCCTGTTCTCCCGGCTGCGCGGCGCCTTTGGCGGCGGCGGCGGCGGCGGTCGCTGATCCGCCCGACGGTCCCCACCTTTCTCGCCGCAGCCGCCGACCTGGCCGGATCCGGAATCCGGCTGGCCGGCCCGGAGGGTCGGCACGCCGCCGCCGTACGCCGGGTGCGGGCGGGTGAGCGGGTCGACCTCACCGACGGCGCCGGCTCGGTGGCCGAGTGCGTCGTGACAGCAACGGGGCCGGACTGGCTGGACCTCGAGGTGCAGCAGCGGCGGTTCGTCGACCCCCCTGCGCCCCGCCTCGTCGTCGTCCAGGCGCTGGCCAAGGGGGACCGCGGCGAGCGGGCCGTCGAGGCGATGACCGAGGTAGGGGTCGACGAGGTCGTGCCCTGGGCGGCGGCGAGGTCGGTCGTGGAGTGGCGCGGTGAGCGGGGTGCCCGCTCGCTCGAGCGCTGGCGGTCGACGGCTCGGGAGGCCGCCAAGCAGTCCCGTCGCGCCTGGCTGCCGGTGGTGCCCGAGCCGGCGAGTACGGCGGATGTCGCGCGACGACTGGCCGCGGCTCCGCTGGCCGTCGTGCTGGACGGCGCCGCCGCCACGTCAATGGCCGGGACGGACCTGCCGGCGACCGGGGAGGTGGTGGTTGTCGTAGGGCCGGAGGGCGGGTTGACCGACGAGGAGCTGGCCGCCTTCACGCACGCCGGCGCCGTCGCGTGTCGCCTGGGCCCGACGGTCCTGCGTACGTCGACCGCGGGCGTGGTGGCCGCGGCCCTCGTGCTGGCCGCCAGCGGCCGCTGGTCCTGACTACCAGTCAGGCGCCTGTGGGCACGTCACGGCGACGGGCTCGACGACCGACATGCAACCGCCGCCGGCTAACGTCATCGTCAGTCCCGCAACGACGAAGACCACATCCCCGATCCGGTCGCCGCGGACCTGCCCGATCAGGTTGCCGACCGCATCGCTGTGGAGAGTGTCGACCCCCGACCCGGGGAGGGCCGGCGGACAGTGGACGGCTGCTGGCCTACGTCAGACCGGTGGCTCCCGGAGCGGTGGGGCTGACGGAGCGGCGCGCACGTGGGCCTGCGGTGTATGCGTTTCGTGCCGCCCGAGGACCCCTACACCGGCGGCCGCTAGCACATCGACAAGGGCGATACCGGCGGGCCGGTTCGGCCACCGGCGTGCGCGGCGACCGCCATGGGACGCGAGCACGTCCTCGGCCGCCACCGGTCGGCGCCAGTCGCCCTGCCGGCTGCGTGTCACAACGGCAGCAAGACGCTCAGCGCAAGCGCAGGGAGCCGCAGCCGGCCGGCGCCGGTGTCGTGGTCGACATGTTCCTCGCGCTCCGGCGTAGCTCCACCAGGTTGGCGCCGTCGAAGCGGTACTCCGTCAGAGTGCCGCTGTAGGTCAGGCCGTTGCTGCTGGTGCCGCCCCAGGTGAACAGCTCCCGGCCCGGGCTCGCGGAGTCCAGCTCGGCGCAGCCGAGGGTGCCCAGGTGCGTCACCGAGCCGCCGTAATAGAAGTCGGCGTCGGAGCCGGCTGCTGTCACCACGGCCAGCCGGTCGTCCACCAGCCGAATGATGATGGCGGTGGACCCGGTGGCTCCCTGGCCCACCTTGACGAAGAGCTCGGCGTAGCCATCGGCGTCCGCATCGACGACACCGAGCACGACCGGCACACCGGGCGCGCCGGAGACCCGGAGGGGAACGCTCTGCCGGCCGAGGCGGGTCAGCCGGGCGGTCACCGTCGACTGGCCGGTTCCGTTGTCGGTGACGGTCACGGCATCTGCCCGGCCGTCGCCGTCGATGTCGTTGTCCGCGGCCGGGCGGGCCACCGGTACGGCGGCGGGCGTGCCGCCGCTGGCCGTGAGGAACACCGGCTGAGCGGTGATCTGCAGCGCGCCGTCGCCGGCGTCGGAGTCGGTGCGGGCCACGAGCGTGCCCAAACCGCCGGCCGGTGCGGTGAAGGTGACGGCTGTCCGCCAGCCGGTGGTGGCGCTGCCCGGCGCGGCCGCCGGTACGGAGATGGGTGTCGCACGCGAAGGCGTCCGCAGCTCGACCGCGATCGACTGGTGGACGCCGTCGACGGTGCCGCGCACGGTCAGCGGCGACCGCACCGGCGCCGCGAGCCCGGGTGAAGTGATCTTGAGCGTGTAGGCGCCGGCGGCCCGGGTCACGGCGTACGCCGGCGTGCTGCCGGTGTCGAGCCGGACTAGGTGTACGACGGTCACGGCCCGGACCTTGCCGTCGGCCATCTTGCGGCCGAGGGTGACCGCGCGGCCGGCGCCCACGCTGGTGGTCTCGACAGTCTTGGTGAGGACGGTGTCGACCTCCGGCGCCCCGAGGAACCGAAGGAACGCCAGGGCGGTCAGGGTGGGATCGCGATAGGTGCCCGGAACGTTGGTCGGCAACGGCGGCAAGGTGTAGGGCCAGATCGTGTACGGCACCTGTTGGGGGGGCGGGGCGCTCGACCCGAGGTAGACGTCGAGGGACGGGTTGACCGGCCCGGGCGGCCGGCCGGCCGGCTGCCTGTCCTGCTTGAGCGTTCGTTCCGCCGACTCGCCGAGGGAAGAAGAGGCGAACACGGCGGCCCCGCCCAGCGCAGCTGCGGTGGCAACCGCCAGGCCCGGCCGCAACCAGCGCAGCCGGTCCCGCCGCCGTGCCACCTTCGCCCGGATCTGGCTCAGGCCGTCGCCGGCCGGCGTCACGGTCTGCGCCTCGGCCAGCAGCACCTGCCTCAGCCGGTCCTCGAACGGGTCGTTGCTGCTCATGACAGTCGCTCCAAGGTCGTGCGCAGCGCGGCCAGGCCGCGGGATGCATGGCTCTTCACGGCACCGGCGCTGATGCCCATGGTCTCGGCGATCTGTGCCTCGGACAGGTCGGCGTAGTAGCGCAGCACGATGACCTCGCGCTGGCGGTCCGGCAGCGTCCGCAGCGCGGCGATCACCTCAGCCCGCTCCAGCGCCCCGATCGCGCCGTACTCCGCGCTCGGCGCGTCCGGCCCCGGAGTGGGGGCGTGCCGGTCGACCACCTTCTGATGACGCAGCCGGGACCGTGACCGGTTGACGACGGCCTGCCGGAGGTAGGCCGTCGCCCGCTCGGGGTCGCGCAGCCGCCGCCAGTGGCCGTGCAGCTCGACGAAGGCATCCTGCACGACCTCCTCCGCCGCCCCCACGTCGTGCAGCAAAAAGGCGGCGATCCGGACCAGCGAGCGGTAGTGCGCGGCGTACAGCCCGGTGATCGCCTCGTCGGCGCTCACCACCGCGGCCTGCACGGGCCACCGCCCTCTCCGGTCGTCGAGCACCGCTCCGGTCACGGTCGTACGACGCCCACCGGTGCCTGCCGGTTTACCCGGGCGCCGGATCGACTGGGAGCGACCGGCCGAGCGGCCTAGCATCGCCTTCCCGTACGCCGAAGGAGCGCGATGGCTGAGCACTGCCTGTTCTGCGGCATCGTGACCGGCAACGTCCCGGCGGACGTCGTACGCGACGGGGAGCGCACGGTGGCGTTTCGTGACGTCAACCCACAGGCGCCGGTGCACGTGCTGGTCATCCCGAGGGACCACCACGCCGACCTCGGCGCGCTGGCCGCGGCGGACCCGACGCTGCTGGCCGAGGTCTTCCGCGAGGCGGCTGCCGTCGCCGCGGCCGAGGGGCTGGCGGACTCCGGCTACCGGGTGGTCGTCAACAGCGGCCGTGACAGCGGTCAGACGGTGGCGCACCTGCACGCGCACGTCCTCGGCGGGCGAGGCCTGGGCTGGCCACCGGGATGAGCGGCGCCGACTACGAAGCAGTCTGCCGGCGCAAGGTCCGGGAGCTGCAGTCGACCAGCCGGGCGCCGGGCGTTGTCGCGGCGGTCGTCCGCGACAGCGAGCTGACCTGGTCGGACTGCGTCGGGCTGGCCGACGTCGAGGGCGAGCGACCCGCCACGCTCGACACGCAGTACCGAATCGGCTCGATCACGAAGACGTTCACGGCCGTCCTCGTGATGCAGCTGCGCGACGCCGGCCGGCTCGACCTCGACGACCGCCTGGACCGGCACCTGCCGGACACCCGGCACGGGGCGGTGACGCTGCGCCAGATGCTGTCCCACCTGTCCGGGCTCAAGCGCGAGCCGGAGGCCGGTCCGGGTGGCGAGCTGTGGGAGAGCCTGCAGATCCCCGAGCGTGCAGAGTTCCTGGCCGGTTTCGAGCGTGCCGACCCGGTGCTCTCGCCGTACCGCCGATGGCACTACAGCAACCTGGCGTTCGCCGTACTCGGGGAGGTGGTGGCCACGGCTGCGGGCGGCAGCTGGGAGTCGGTGCTGCGGCAACGGCTGCTCGAGCCGCTCGGCCTGTCGCGGATCACGGCCGAGCCGGCCGAGCCGTTCGCGCAGGGCTACCTCTCCGACCCCTACGCCGACGTGGTCCACCGGGAGCCCGCGACTGCGCTCGGGGCGCTGGCCTCGGCCGGCCAGCTGTGGGCCACCCCCGCGGACCTCGCCCGCTGGGCGTCGTTCCTGGCCGAGCCCGATCCCGCCGTGCTCGCGGCCGGGACCCTGACGGAGATGCGGCACCTGCACGCCATGGCCGACCTCGAAGGCTGGACGCTCGGCTGGGGGCTCGGGCTGATGCTCTACCGCCGCGGCGAGCGAATCTGGCACGGGCACGGCGGCGCGATGCCCGGCTTCCTGGCCACCATCATGTGCTCGGCCGACGAGACGGACCCGGCCGGCGCGGTCGTGCTGACCAACACCTCGACGGGTGCCGACGTGGAGGGCCTGGCCGGTGAGCTGCTGGAGACGGTCCTGGACGCTACGCCGGCCGAGGCGCCGGCCTGGCGCCCCGGGGAGGCGCCACCCGCCGACGTCACCGGGTTGCTCGGCCGCTGGTGGTCCGAGGGGTCGGAGTTCGTGCTGTCCTGGCGTCGGGCCCGACTGGAAGGCCGATCGGTCGATGCGCCCGCGCACCAGCCGCCGGCGGTCTTCGGCCGCGACGGGGAGGACCGGTGGCGGGTGGTGTCCGGACGGGAGCAGGGCGAGCTGCTGCGCGTCGTACGCGGCTCGGACGGATCGGTGACCCGGATGTACTGGGCCGGGTATCCACTCACCCGCGCGGTGCAGGTCTTCGGTACGCCGTCGGACTGATCATGGCGGTACGCCGGTCCGGCGCTGGGCGGGCGCTGGGTACCATGGGCGGGTCCGACCTTCCGAGCCGAGAGCAGGTACCCCGGCCCCTGCGGGCCGCGCCCATGGCCCAGACCTCACGCCCTTCCCAGACCTCGACCAAGATCGTCGTACCCGGCGCGCACTCCATGGTGAGCCTCCTCGGCTCCCGGGACGAGCTGTTGCGGGTGGTCGAGAAGGCCTTCCGCAGCGACATCCACGTGCGCGGCAACGAGATCACGATCACCGGCGAGGCCGCGGAGACCGCCCAGGCCGCCACCCTCTTCGAGGAGCTCATCGCGCTGCTCGGCAAGGGTGACGTGCTCACGCCCGACTCGGTCGAGCGCAGCCTGGCGATGCTCCGCTCGTCGAACCCCGAGCGGCCGGCCGAGGTGCTGACGCTCAACATCCTCTCCAGCCGCGGTCGCACGATCCGGCCGAAGACCGTCAACCAGAAGCGGTACGTCGACGCGATCGACGCGCACACGATCGTCTTCGGGATCGGTCCCGCCGGCACCGGCAAGACCTACCTGGCGATGGCCAAGGCCGTGCAGGCGCTGCAGACGAAAGCCGTCAACCGGATCATCCTGACCCGACCGGCGGTCGAGGCGGGCGAGCGGCTCGGGTTCCTGCCCGGGACGCTGTACGAGAAGATCGACCCCTACCTGCGGCCGCTGTACGACGCGCTGCACGACATGCTCGACCCCGACTCGATTCCGCGGCTGATGGCGGCCGGGACGATCGAGGTGGCACCGCTGGCGTACATGCGCGGTAGGACGCTTAATGACGCCTTCATCATCCTCGACGAGGCGCAGAACAGCTCCGCCGAGCAGATGAAGATGTTCCTGACCCGGCTCGGCTTCGGGTCGCAGATCGTCGTGACCGGCGACGTGACCCAGGTCGACCTGCCGGCCGGCACGGTCTCCGGGCTGCGCGTCGTACGGGAGATCCTCGACGGTGTGCCAGATGTCCACTTCGCCACGCTGACCAGCGGCGACGTCGTACGCCACAAGCTGGTGAGCGAGATCGTGGACGCCTATGAGCGCTACGACGCCGAGAACGCGGCGCCGCGGTCGGCGTCACATCCACGCCGGCCGGGCCGGCCGGGCGGGAGCCGCTGACCCGGTGTCCGTCGAGGTCGCCAACGAGTCCGGCTCGGCGGTCGACGAGACCGCCCTGGTGGGGCTCGCCCGTCATGTGCTCACCGAGATGGGCGTGCACCCGCTGGCCGAGCTGTCGGTCCTGCTCGTCGACGGTGCGACGATGGGCACGCTGCACGAGCGCTGGATGGGCGAGCCGGGCCCGACCGACGTGATGGCCTTCCCGATGGACGAGCTGGAGACCGGCCGCGGCCCCGACGAGGACGACGACCCGCCGCCGGCCCTGCTGGGCGACGTCGTGCTCTGCCCCGAGGTGGCGCACCGGCAGGCGGCGACGGCCGGTCACTCCACCCAGGACGAGCTGCAGCTGCTCTGCACGCACGGGATCTTGCACCTGCTCGGCTACGACCACGCGGACGCCGAGGAGGAGCGGGAGATGTTCTCGCGGCAGGCCGACCTGCTGGCCTCTTGGCGGGGTGCCCGATGAGCACCGCGCGCGTCGTACTGGTGGCCGCCGCTGCCATGCTGGTCGTCCTTGCCGGCCTGCTGGCCTGCGCGGACGCGGCGCTTTCCCGGGTGTCCCGGGTCCGCGTCGAAGAGCTGGCGGCCGAAGGACGCCGCGGCGCCGGCCGCCTCCAGCAGGTGATCGCCGATCCTGCGCCGTACCTCAATGTGCTGCTGCTCCTCATCACCGGTGCCGAGCTGACGGCCACGACGCTGGTGACGCTGGCGTGTGTGCAGGCGCTGGGGGCCGACTGGCGCTCGCTGCTGATCGCCGCCGGGGTGATGACGATCGTGAGCTTCGTGGCCATCGGGGTGGCGCCGCGCACGATCGGTCGCCAGCACGCCGACCCCGTCGCCCTCGCGAGCGCAGGTCCGACGCTGCTGCTCACCCGGGTGCTCGGGCCGCTGCCGCGCCTGCTGATCCTGCTGGGGAACGCGCTCACACCAGGTCGCGGCTTCCGGGAGGGACCGTTCAACTCGGAGGCGGAGCTGCGCGACCTCGTGGACCTGGCGGAGGAGCGCTCGGTCATCGAGGCGGACGAGCGACAGATGATCCACTCTGTCTTCGAGCTCGGCGACACGCTGGTTCGCGAGGTGATGGTGCCGCGGCCGGACATGGTCTTCATCGAGCGGTCGAAGACGGTGCGCCAGGCGCTGTCCCTGGCTCTGCGCAGCGGCTTCAGCCGGATCCCTGTCGTCGGCGAGAACGAGGACGACGTCGTCGGGATCGCCTATCTCAAGGATCTGGCGCGGCGGGCCTACGACTCCGGCGACGGAGTAGCCACCGAGCCGGTCGAGCTGCTGATGCGCCCGGCGACGTACGTGCCCGAGTCCAAGCCCGTCGACGAGCTGCTCCGGGAGATGCAGGCCCGGCAGATCCACCTCGCGGTCGTCATCGACGAGTACGGCGGTACGGCGGGGCTGGTGACCATCGAGGACGTCCTCGAGGAGATCGTCGGGGAGATCACCGACGAGTACGACCGCGAGGAGCCCCGGGTCGAGCAGGTCGACGAGCACGCGGTGCGGGTGACCGCGCGGCTGCCGGTCGAGGACCTCGAGGAGATGTACGGCGTCGCGCTGGCCAGCGACGACGTGGAGACCGTAGGTGGCCTGCTGGCCAGCGCGCTGGGTCGGGTGCCGATCCCGGGCGCAACGGTCACGCTCGGGGGCTTGCGGTTCACGGCGGAGAGCGGGAAGGGCCGGCGCAACCGGATCGCCACGGTGCTCATCACCCGGGAGCCGGCGCTGGAACCGGCTGCCGGCGCTGCGGAGCCGGTCGATGCCTGATCCTTCCGACGAGGACATGAAGATCGTCACGCTGGCTCGCGCCGCTCGGCTGCGTGCCTACACGCCGCACACCGGTACGGCCGAAGGTGCAGCGGTCCGTGACGGCGACGGGCGCACCTACGCCGCGGCCACCGTCGAGCACGCCGATCCGACCTGGACGACCTCGGCGTTGCGGGCGGCACTGGTGGCCGCCGCCTCCAGCGGTAGCCGGCGGTTCGAGGCGGCGGCCGTGGTCACGGCTGGTGCTGGGGCGCCGGAGGACGAGCCGCTGGTGCGCGAGTTCGGCGTACCGCTGGTCCTGGTGGCCGATCCCGACGGGACCGTGCTGCGGACCTGGACGCCGTGACTCCGCCGGAGCACCGGGCCGGCTTCGCCTGCTTCGTCGGCCGTCCGAACGTGGGCAAGTCCACCCTCACCAATGCGCTGGTGGGCACCAAGGTGGCGATCACCAGTGGCCGGCCGCAGACCACCCGGCACGCGGTTCGCGGCATCGTGCACCGACCGGACGCCCAGCTGGTCGTCATCGACACACCCGGCCTGCACCGCCCGCGCACCCTGCTGGGCGAACGGCTCAACGACATCGTGCGCAACACCCTGGCCGAGGTGGACGTCGTCGGCGTCTGCTTCCCGGCCGACGAGCGGATCGGTCCGGGGGACCGCTACATCTCCGGTGTGCTGGCCGATCTCCGGACCCCGGTGCTCGCCCTGGTCACGAAGGCCGACCTCGCCGACCCGGACCGGCTCGGCGCCCAGCTGCTCGCCGTCACCGCGTTGCACGACTGGGCGGAGGTCGTCCCGGTGTCCGCTGCCACCGGCTACCAGGTCGGACTGCTCGCCGACCTGCTGGTGGCGCGGCTGCCGGAGGGCCCGCCGCTCTACCCCGACGGTGAGCTGACCGACGAACCCGAGCTGACCATGGTCGGCGAGCTCATCCGGGAGGCGGCGCTCGCGGGGGTGCGCGACGAGCTGCCGCACTCGCTGGCGGTCGTCGTGGAGGAGATGTCCCGTCGTCCGCAGCGGGACCTCGTCGACGTACACGCGGTGATCTACGTCGAGCGCCCGTCGCAGAAGCCGATCATCATCGGCGCGGGCGGAGCCCGGCTCAAGACGGTCGGGACGGTGGCCCGGCACCAGGTGCAGCAGCTGCTGGGCAGCCCAGTGTTCCTCGACCTGCATGTCAAGGTCGCAAAGGACTGGCAGCGTGACCCGCGCCAGCTGCGCCGGCTGGGCTTCTGATCCGGCCGGGCACTGATCCGGCCGGGTCACATCGCCCGGCGCCTTGGGTAGTCGTTAGAAGTTGAGTACCTGGCGGACATACTTATATCCACAGACAACTCGACCCGTGGCGGATAGCACTTCCGCCTGTGGAGATGGCCGTTCGGCGCCGCGAATTGCGGCAGGCTTCGATCCGTGGATGTCCGTGAAGTGCTGCTCGAGGCCCGATTCGCTGCCAATCTCAGCCAGGCCGAGCTGGCTCGTCGGGCTGGCACCAGCCAGGCCACCGTCGCGGCGTACGAGAAGGGGCGCCGCAAACCGACATGGCACACGCTTGACCGGCTGCTCGAGGTCTGCGGGTTCTCTGCCCGGTTTGCGGCTGCAGCCGCGGCACTTCGACATCGACCGAGAGCTCGACGCGATGCTCGCGCAGCCACCCGGCGAACGGCTACTGGCGCGGTCCTGCCTCGTGCTCACCATCGCCTCCCTGGGCAGCCCGGTCGTGGTGGTCGGCGCAGCGGCGCTGGTCGCGCACGGCGTACCGGTCCAGGTTCAGGCGCTCGACCTCGCCGTGGGCACGACGCCCGCGGAGGTCGACGGCGCCGTGCGGCTGCTGCAGAAGGTCTTCGCGCGCTACACCCCCACCGACTTCGAGGACCCGCTGCCCGGCTGGGTGGTGCCGGAGACCGTCACGCTGCCCGGTCGGCGGCGGGCTGCGGACACCGCTCGAGCAGGTGGAGCTGTGGCCCGGACACCTCTCCGCGGTGCGGGACCGGGCGGTCGGCGTACCGATGGGCGAGGGAACCGTGTGGGTTGCGGCGCTGCCCGACGTCGAGCCGCCTGCAGGCGACGCGGACCTGGTGCGGCGCGACCTCGACCGGCTGGCCGTCCGGTCACGACAGAGCGAGCTGGTAGTTCACCCACTCCTCGATGGGCAGATAGCCCAGGCGCGCGTTGACCGCTCGCATGTGGGCGTTGGCGGTGGCGTTCCAGGTCTCGACCTCGGTGACCTCTGGTCGCTCGGCGAGTAGCCACGACAGCATGGTCGCCTTCACCCAAAGCCCGAGCCCCCGGCCCCGATGCGCCGCGAGCACGGCCGTGTCGCCCTGGTCGGCCCGTGGCCCCTCGGTGCGCACGAACAGCTCCGTCAGGCCGGCGATCTCGCCGGTGTTCGTCTCCTGCGCGCAGACCACGTGCAGCCGCTGTCCGCGGACGGCGCGAGCCGCTTCATATCGGCGCACGCGCGCCGGATCGAATCGCACCGGCAGGTGGTCGAGGGCGCCCAGCGGGGCGTCGTTCATCGCGGCCAGCCCCCGGGAGTAGGACTCGACGAGCGCGTCCGGGCACCGCACCCGCCACCTGACGAGCGTGTAGCCGGTGGTCTGCGAGGTTTCGCCCGCCGCTAGGCCCGCCATGGTGGCGGGGTCGATGTCGGTGAGGCGCAGCAGGCTTCTCGTGTCATGCAGCTTTCCCGACGCGCCCAGCCTGGTGGCGAAGGCCGCACCTGGCGAGCCGACCTCGGCCGCGCCCGTCATGGAGCGACGCCCCTGCGCCCGCGCCTCGCGCACGGCGCGCTCCAGCAGCGCGCGACCGACTCCGCGGCGGCGGGCGTGGGGGTGGACGGTGACGACGCTGTCGCAGGTGTGCCGGTTCTCGTCGTCGGGCAAGGCGAGACGCACGCCTCCCAGGACGGAGCCGACCGCGTCCCGGCAGACCCACGTGCGACGACGTTGCGGGCCGTCGGGCTCCAGCTGGCCGCGGACCAGGTCGAACGGCAGGTCGGGGTCGGCGGGGGAGTCGAACCGCGCAATGACGACCCGGCAGTCGTACCACTCCCGCAGGTCGCGCTCCGCCGCGGCGGCCGGGTCGAGCAGCTCGATGCGCACTCCTCGTAGGTAGCGCGGCGATCGGCCGAGTGCCACTGCTTTACGTGGGGCTCGGGGACAATGAGCGGCGTGACCCTCTACCGCGACGAGGCGGTCGTGCTGCGCACCCAGAAGCTGGGTGAGGCGGACCGGATCGTCGCGCTGCTCACCCGCCGGCACGGCCGGGTCCGGGCGGTGGCCAAGGGCGTCCGGCGGACGAAGTCGCGGTGGGGGGCGCGGCTGGAGCCGTTCAGCCACGTCGACCTGCAGCTCTACGCCGGCCGCGAGCTCGACATCGTCACCCAGGCCGAGTCGCTGGCGGCGTACGGGTCCGCGATCGTCGCCGACTACCCGAGCTATACCGCCGGGACCGCGATGCTGGAGACCGCCGAGCGGCTCACGGCCGAGGAGCGGGAGCCGTCGCTGCGGCTCTACCTGCTGCTGGTCGGCGCGCTTCGGGCGCTGGCGGAGCGCCAGCACACCGCGACGCTGGTGCTGGACGCCTTTGTGCTGCGCTCGCTGTCGGTGGCGGGGTACCAGCCGTCGCTGGTCGACTGCGCCCGCTGCGGCGCACCGGGCCCGCACCGGGCCTTTTCGGTGCCGGCCGGCGGCAGCGTGTGCCCGGCCTGCCGGCCGGCCGGTTCGGTGGCGCCGGCGCCGGAGACCGTGGTGCTGCTCGAGGCGCTCGGCGGGGGGGACTGGGCGACCGCCGATGCCAGCGCGGTGCGCGAGCAGCGGGAGGCGAGCGGGCTGCTCGCGGCGTACCTGCAGTGGCACCTCGAACGGGGGCTGCGCTCGCTGCCGCTGGTGGAGCGGGCGTGAAGGCGGCCACCGTTCGTCCGCCCACGCCGCACCCGTCCGGCGCCCGGCCACCGGCGGTCGCCGCCGAGCGGGTGCCCCGGCACGTGGCGCTGGTGATGGACGGCAACGGCCGGTGGGCCAAGTCGCGCGGGTTGCCGCGGACCGCCGGCCACGAGGCCGGCGAGCACGCGCTCTTCGACTGCGTCGAGGGCGCGATCGAGGTCGGCGTGCGGTGGTTGTCGGCGTACGCGTTCTCGACCGAGAACTGGAAGCGCTCGCCGGACGAGGTCCGCTTCCTGATGGGCTTCAACTCCGACGTGCTGGTACGCCGGCGGGACGAGATGCACGCGCTCGGCGTCCGCGTGCGCTGGGCGGGGCGCCGGCCGCGGCTGTGGAAGAGCGTGATCCGCCAGCTGGAGGAGGCCGAGAGGCTGACCAGGGACAACCGGGTGCTGACGCTGACGATGTGCGTCAACTACGGCGGCCGGGCCGAGATCGCCGACGCCGCCGCCGCCATCGCCCGCGACGTCGCCGCCGGTCGGCTCGACCCGGACCGGGTCACCGAGCGCACCATCGCCCGCTACCTCGACGAGCCGGAGATGCCCGACGTCGACCTGTTCATCCGCTCCAGCGGCGAGCAGCGGATCTCCAACTTCCTGCTCTGGCAGTCGGCGTACGCCGAGCTCGCCTTTCTCGACACGCTCTGGCCCGACTTCGACCGCCGGCACCTGTGGTCGGCGATCGAGGGGTACGCCACCCGCGACCGCAGGTACGGCGCCGCCCTACCGAACGAGGAGAACTCTTGATGCGCCTGCACCACGTCAACGTCGTCGTTCCCCCCGGCGGGACGGACGCCGTCGTGCCGTTCTACGAGGGCATCCTCGGCATGACCAGAATTGCCAAGCCGGCCGAGGGGGTGGCCGCCGAGGGCGCCTGGTTCGACATCGCGGCGGGGTCGCAGCTGCATGTGAGCGAGCGCGCCGGGGATCGGCATCCGGACCCGCACTTCGGGCTGGTCGTCGACGACTTCGACGGCGTGCAGGCCAAGCTGGCGGCAGCGGGCGCCACATGGACCGAGCAGGCCGACTTCTTCGGCGGCCGGCGCGGCTTCACCCGCGACCCGGCCGGCAACCGGGTGGAGCTGCTCGAGCGGGCCGGCGAGCTGGCCTGAGACTGGGCTCAGCCCCCGCAGGCCGCGCAGCGGCCGAACACCTCGACGGTGTGGCTGACGTCGGAGTAGCCGTGCTCGGCGGCAACCCGGTCCGCCCATCTCTCGACCGCCGTATCCCGCACCTCCACGGTGCGACCGCAGTCGCGGCAGACCAGGTGGTGGTGGTGCGACTCGCTCGCGCACCAGCGGTAGGCGGCCTCGCCGTCCGCACCACGCAGGACGTCGACGGCACCCGACTCCGCCATGGCGGACAGGTTGCGGTAGACCGTGGTGAGACCGACCCGGCTGCCGCGGCGGTGCAGGTCGGCGTGCAGCTCCTGGGCGCTGCGGAAGCCGCCGGCGGCCTCGAGGGCGGCCGTGATCGCGTCCCGCTGGCGGGTCACGAGGCGCTCACCACGCCCCACATCGCGGTGATGCCGAGCAGGGTGGCGACCAGGGTCAGCCGCGAGGGATGACGACTGTGCGCCTCCGGCAGGATGTCACCGGTCGCGAGGTAGAGCAGGAAGCCGGCGAAGAAGCCGAGGTAGAGCCCGAGCAGGTGGTCGGGCACCGTGAAGAACAGGGTGGACGTGGCGCCGAGCACCGGCGCGACGGCGTCCACGCCGAGCAGGACCAGCGAGCGGCGCGGGCTGTTGTCGTGCGACAGCATGATAGAGACGGTGTTCAGCCCGTCGGCGAAGTCGTGCGCGATCACCGCGATCGCCACGGTGACGCCCACCGCGGTCCCGGCCTGGAAGCCCAGGCCGATCCCCAGCCCGTCCATGAAGGAGTGCGCAGCCAGAGCGAGCGCCGAGGTCAGCCCGACGGCGGGGTGGTGATGGTCGCCGTACTCGCCCTCGTGGGCGCCGTGCAGCGCCACCGTCCGCTCCAGCAGGTGCAAGACGACGAAGCCGGCGGCGAAGGCCAGCATCACCGTCGGTACGCCGCGCACCTCTCCGCCGGAGAGCACAAAGATCTCCGGCAGCAGGTCGAAGGCGACGACCCCGAGCAGTACGCCGGCCGTGAAGCCGAGCACAAGGTGCAGCCGGTCCTGGTTGCGCAGCGCGACCAGCCCGCCGAGCAGCGTGGAGACGAACGTGACCAGCGCGAGGGCGACCACCACGAGTCGTGACCCTAGACGAGAACGACAACCATTTCCAACACGGTCGTGGCGGCTACGGTGGGCGCCCACCTGCCCGCACCCCCGGGAGTCGCCGAGTGCTCGTGGTCACCCGGTTCACCGTGCCGGAGACGGACGGGGAGTCCTTCGGCCGGAGCGCCCGCGAGGCGCTGGCCGCGCTGGCCGACCAGCCCGGTTACCGGGGCGGTCGGCTGGGCCGAGCCGCCGACGACCCCACAGCCTGGGTGATCACTACCGAATGGGCGGCCGTCGGCGCCTACCGCCGCGCGCTCTCGGCGTACGCCGTCAAGATCTCGGCGACCCCGCTGCTCAGCCGCGGCCACGAGGGCCCCAGCGCCTTCGAGGTGCTCTACGCCGACGGCCCGGGCGCTCCGGCCGGCAGGCCCAGCGGCAGGGCGAGATAGCCTCCAGGTGACCCGCCGACCGCCAGCCGGATGGAGAGCGCCGTGGCGACATCCACGTCCGACCGCATGGACACGATCGTCAGCCTGAGCAAGCGGCGAGGCCTGGTCTATCCCAGCAGCGAGATCTACGGCGGGTTGCGCGCCGCGTGGGACTACGGCCCGCTCGGCGTCGAGCTGAAGAACAACGTCAAGCGGGCCTGGTGGCGCTCCGTCGTACAGGAGCGCGACGACGTCGTGGGCCTGGACTCCTCGGTGATCCTCGCCCCCGCCGTGTGGGAGGCGAGTGGACACGTCAGCGGCTTCTCCGACCCGCTGACCGAGTGCCAGTCCTGCCACACCCGGCACCGCGCCGACCACCTGATCGAGGCGTACGCCGAGCGCCACGGCGGCGCCGAGCCCCCGAACGGCCTCGCCGACCTCGCCTGCCCGAACTGTGGCACCAAGGGGGCGTTCACCGAGCCGCGGCAGTTCAACGGCCTGCTGCGCACGCACCTCGGCCCCGTCGAGGACGAGGCGGGGCTGGCCTACCTGCGGCCGGAGACGGCGCAGGGCATCTTCGTCAACTACCTCAACGTGCAGACCTCCGCGCGCAAGCGGCCGCCGTTCGGCATCGGCCAGATCGGCAAGTCCTTCCGCAACGAGATCACACCGAGCAACTTCATCTTCCGCACCCGCGAGTTCGAGCAGATGGAGATGGAGTTCTTCGTGCCGCCGGACTCGGCGCCGGAGTGGTTCGACTACTGGCTGGCGGAGCGTCGACGGTGGTTCGTCGACCTCGGCGTCGACCCGGCCAACCTCCGCCTCTACGAGCACCCGGACGACAAGCGCTCGTTCTACAGCGCCCGTACCGTCGATATCGAGTACCGCTTCCGCTTCCCGCGCGCTGAGTGGGGCGAGCTCGAGGGGATCGCGAACCGGACCGACTACGACCTCACCGTCCACTCCAAGTCCTCCGGCGTGGACCTGTCCTACTTCGACCAGGACTCCGGGGAGCGCTACACGCCGTACGTCGTCGAACCCGCTCTCGGCGTCGACCGAGCGACCCTGGTCTTCCTGCTCGAGGCCTACGCGGAGGAGGAGGCGCCCAACGCCAAGGGCGGCGTCGACACGCGGGTGGTGCTCAAGCTGCATCCGCGGCTGGCGCCGGTGAAGGCCGCCGTACTGCCCCTATCGCGCAACGAGCGGCTGTCACCGGCGGCCCGGGACCTCGCCGCCGTGCTGCGCCGGCGCTGGAACTGCGACTTCGACGACGCCGGCTCGATCGGCCGCCGCTACCGCCGCCAGGACGAGGTCGGTACGCCGTACTGCGTCACCGTCGACTTCGACTCCCTCGATGACGGCGCCGCGACGGTGCGCGAGCGGGACGCGATGACGCAGGAACGGGTGTCGCTGGACCGGGTCGAGGACTACCTGGTCGAGCGGCTCGGTCCCTGCTGACCAGGCCCCGGCCCAGCCCGCCGGTGCCTCCCACTAAATCTTCTTGAGTCGGGAGGACTCAACCCTCGTTGGCAGAACGGACCGGTCCGGTAGAACGGGTGGATGAGGTCACGAGACGTCCGGCTGTACCTGGTGGGCCTGACCGCCTCGCTGATCGGTACCAGCGCGATGACGCTGGTCGCGGGGATTTGGGTGAAGACCCTGACCGGCAGCGCTTCGGCGGCGGCCCTGGTGTCGGTATGCGTGTTCGTGCCGGCGCTGCTGGCCCCGCTGGCCGGCCTGGTCGCCGACCGCGTTCCGCGGCGCCGACTCCTGCTCCTGGTCAACCTGTCGGCGGCGATCGGCCTGCTCCCGCTGCTGCTGGTGCGCTCCAGCAGCGGGGTGTGGGTGATCTTCGTGGTGATGCTCGGCTACGGGGTGGTGCTGGTCCTGATCGACCCGGCCGAGACGGCGCTGTTCACCGAGCTGGTGCCCGCCGAGGAACGCGGGCAGCTCAACGGGCTGCGCCTGACGCTCCAGGAGGGCGCCAAGCTTCTCGCTCCACTTGCCGGCGCGGGCCTGTTCGTGGTGCTCGGCGGCGGCCTGGTCGCGGCTCTGGACGCGGCGACCTTCCTCATCGCTGCGGTCGCAGTCACGCTGCTGCGGGCTCCCGGCTCACGGCCGGAACGGCGGGACCGGCTGTCGTGGCGCAGCGAGGTCACGGCCGGGCTGACCCATCTGCGCCGCACCCCGGGGCTGGGCCGGCTGGTCACGGTCGCGGCGCTGGCGATGGCCGTCTCCGGGCTCGCGGTGGCGGCGCAGTTCGCCCTGGTCGACGCGCTTAACCGGCCGCCCGCCTTCCTCGGGGTGCTGACCAGCCTGCTGGGCGCCGGCTCAATCTGCGCTGGTGTGACAAGCGGACGTGTTATGCGCCGCCACGACGAACGACACCTGGCCCTGCTCGGCCTGCTCGCCGGCGTAGCCGGCTACCTGCTCATCGCCACTGGCTGGCTGCCGGCGGTCGCGGTCGGCCAGGTCGTCTCCGGCTTCTACCTGCCCTGGGTCGTCATCGCCGCCATCACGGCCGGTCAGCGCCTCACCCCCGACCATCTGCAGGGCCGCGTGGCGGCGGCGATCACCCTGCTGCTGTTCGCCGCGCAACCCCTTACCCAAGCCGGCGGAGCGGCCTTGATCAATGTTCTCGACTACAGGTCGGTCTACGTGCTGGTAGCTGTCCTCGGGCTGCTGCTGGCCGGCGGCTTGCGCAACACTCCCAGCTACTACGCCAGCCCGAGCCGCTGACCATGGAAACCACCGCCAACCTGCCAATCTGGACTTCGTCGTCCGTTTTCGGATACTTTGCGTGCACACCAGTTCGCATCGCCCGTTCCGCCGCGCCGGCGCCAGGGAACTCACAGCTGCCCCCAGGGAGAACGCGTGCTTCTTGCCACCCCGACTGCTCGCTCGCGAGTACGCCGAGGGCTCGCCTTCGGCGCCACCGTCGCCCTGATCGGCGGCCTGGCCGCCAGCACGGCGGACGCCGCCACTCCGTCCTCCGGCTCCGTGTCGCCGACCTCGTCGGTGCTGCAGTACACCGCAAGCTTCACCACTCCGGCCACCTGTGACGGCAGCGGCTCGGCTCCCTGTGGAGACGAATTCAAGTTGCACGTCGCGACTCCGGCGGGCTACGGCGACAACCACGCCCTGACGGTCCAGGTGGACTGGCCGAACGAAGCGGCCGACTTCGACGTGTACCTGCGCAAGGACGGCAAGGAGATCGCCTCCGCCGCCTCGACGGCCGACCCGGAGCAGCTCTTCGCGCCGGCCGACTCGGGCGACTACATCGTGCGGATCGTGCCCTACCTGCCGCTGCCCTCCGGCGGCCAGATCGTCACGAGCACGATCCGCCTGGTGGACCGGTCCAGCCCGAAGACCTCGTCGCTGCCCAAGCCGTCGTACAAGAACTTCAAGGCGCCCGAGGGCGGCCGCTCGGTGCACGACGCCGGCGAGCCGACCGTCGGCATCAACTGGAAGACCGGCGCGGCGATGTACCAGGCCGGCCTGTCCACCTACCGGGTCAACTTCACCTCGTCGAGCGCCATCTGGACCGAGAAGAGCGCGCGGCCCCCGGACTGCACCCAGGCGACCAGCCTCGACCCCTACCTGTTCACCGACAACCAGCTCGGGCGGACGTTCTCCTCGCAACTGACCGGTGTCGGTAGCCTCACCTGCTTCACCGACGACGACGGCGACAACTGGAAGGTCAGCTCCGGAGGCGGCATCCCGTCCGGCGTGGACCACCAGAGCCTCGGTGGCGGCCCCTTCGCGCCGAACGACCCGCTGCCGCACTCGAACTACCCGCACGCCGTCTACTACTGCTCGCAGGACATTGCGGACGCGCTCTGCGCTCTCAGCCGTGACGGCGGGGCAACTTTCGGTACCGGCAACAAGATCTACGACCTCCGTCAGTGCGCCGGCCTGCACGGCCACATCAAGGTCGCGCCGGACGGCACGGCGTACGTGCCGAACAAGAACTGCGGCGGTGGGCAGGGCGTCTCCGTCTCCCGCGACAACGGTTTGACCTGGGCCGTCCGCCGGGTGCCGACGAGCAAGAAGGGGAGTTCCGACCCCTCCATCGGGCTCGGCTCCAACGGCAGTCTCTACTTCGGCTACCAGAACGTGGACAACAAGGGCACGACCGACACGGGCGACGACGAGGCAACTGCCCGCATCGCCGTCTCCCACGACCAGGGTGAGACGTTCAGCCGGGACACCAACGTCGGTGCTCAACTCGGCCTGAAGAACATCGTGTTTCCGGCCGTAATCGCCGGTGACGACAACCGGGCCGCGTTCGCCTTCCTCGGCACGAAGACGCCCGGCGACTATCAGAACAACGAGACCGACAGCAAGCCGGGAAGGTTCCGGGGGGTCTGGCATCTCTACGTAGCGACGACTACGGACGGCGGCAACTCGTGGGTCACGGTGGACGCGACCCCGACCGACCCCGTGCAGCGCAACTCCATCTGCACGGGCGGCACCACCTGTGGAGACGATCGTAACCTGCTCGACTTCATGGACCTGGACCTCGACGCAGAGGGGCGGGCGGTCGTGGGTTACGCCGACGGGTGCACCGCCGACTGCGCGACCACGGCGGACCCCAACGCCAGCACGGCGGGATATCGGGACGCCTACGCCACAATCGCCCGTCAGTCCGCCGGCCCACGGCTGTTCGGCCGTTACGACCAGAAGCCCGACCTGGTCGTGACCGACCTCCAGCTGTCCAAGGACGCGACCGGGGAGCACGTGACCGGCGTGGTGAAGAACATCGGCAACGCGACGGCGAACAACGTCGTCGTGCTGTTCCGCGAGGGCTGCGGCTGTGGCACCACCTTCCGTGCCACGACGAGCCCCGGGTTCACCCTGGCTCCGGGCCAGTCCAAGCGGGTGGGCGTGCTCGACCCTCGAAATCTGAGCGGCTCGCACACCTACACGGCGATCGTCGATCCGGCGAACGTCGTCGATGAGTCGAACGAGAGCAACAACAAGGCCAGGAGATCGTTCAACTGCTGACCGGACGGCCGCCGCGACTCCTCAAGGGTCGCGGCGGCCGGCTCTGCTTCCGGCGCACCCGACGGGTCTCCGTCGCCGCGGTGGCCGTCGTCTCGGTGCTGACCGGATGTACCGGCGGGTCGGGTTCGACCGACGTCCGCGCGCCTTCCTCGCGGCCGCCCGTCGCCAAGCCGTGCCTCACGTCCCTGGCTTCCGTGCAGTCCCATCCCAGCTGGCCACGACAGCTGCCACTCCCGCCCCGGACGACGGTGGTCTCGTGCGAGGAGCGCAGCGGCGGGCGGCTGGTCATCGACGCTGTGATCCCAACCCAGTTCAGGTCGGTACTCATCTTCTTCCAGCGCCGCTTTCCAGCCGCCGGATTCACCCTGGGCGACGGCGAGGTAGAGCCGACGGACGCAGAGTCCAACTTCACCGGCCACGGCTATTTCGGCCGCTGGAGCATTCGCGGGCTGGAATCGCAGACCCTTCTCTCGATGTTGACGGTTCCGTCCTGAGCGGGTCGTTAGCCTGAGGCCGTGCGCTACGCCGGCTCACGCGGGGCGCCGATACTCGTCGCGCTCGTGGCGATGGTCGCCGCGGCGCCGGCGGCGGTCGCCGTCCAACAGGGGCTGGCCCTGCCGCGCCCGCTCGACGAGGTGCCGGTCGTCGGCGGAGCCGGGTTGGCAAGGGACCGGCTGCTCACCTCCCGGCTGCCCGGGCCGGTGGGCAACCGCGAAGCGGTCACGGTCGGGCTCGGACCGGAGGGCACGCCGGCGGTGGTCACCGTCGAGCAACGGCTCTCGATCACCGGGACCGGCGACTACCAGATCCGCGAGCGCGGACCGGCCCGCAGCGCCGAGGGCATCGGCGACACGGTGCCACCGGTCCTCAAGTTGGGCACCGTGGTCTGGCAGGGCTTCTCGCCCGGGCGGCGGGAGCTGGCGGCGCGACTCACCCTCGACGCCGGCCTGGAGGCCGCCCGGCTTCCGCTCACCGTGCGGATAGAGTTGACGACGCGAGACGGCCGGCGTACGCCGCTCGAACCGGGTGGACGGGTGCCGGAACCGGGGGTCGTCACAGTGACGCTGACCAACGCAACGACGGTTCCTGTCACGGTGCCGGTCGGGATCGCCGAGCCGCGACCGGCGGCGCAGGCCCTGCAGGTGCTGCTGGAAGCGGCGGGTACGCCGCGCGCCGGCCGGCCCCCGACGGCAGGAAGCGGCCTTCCGCTCACCGTCCAGGGCACCGCGACCGGCTCGGAGTCCATACCGGCGGCGGCGGCCCTGCGGGTCACCGGCTCGATCCGGGTACCGGGCACGCCGGCCCGGGTGAGCGGCCCCGGCACCTCACCGCTGGCCGATGGCGCGCGGGTGCGCGGGACGCTGCAGGGCGACGTGTCCTTCCGGGTCGAGGTGCCGCAGCCGGGCCGCCTGGATCTCGACCTCTCGGTCCAGCCGTGGATCGACCTCCGGGCGCTCGCGCCGCCGGCGCCGCACCGGTCCTGGCCGGCGTGGGCCGCCGCCGGGCCCGACGTCGCCCAGCAGCGCGTTGCCACCCGCACGCTGGTGGCCGAGACCGCGAACGCCGCTCGGGCCGCCGAGTACACGCCGTACCTCGACGCGAACCTGACCGGGCCGAGCGAGACGACCTACCGCTACGTGCTTGCCCCGCCGGCGACCCGGGCGCGGGCCGAGGCAGCACTACGGCTCCGACCGGCGGCCCTCGCGGCGACGGCCGGCGCGGCACTTCTGGTCGCGGTCAACCTCGGCCTGCTCTGGCGCCGGCTCTAGGACTCGAGCTTGTAGCGGATCTCGACATGGCCGTCGCACAGCGGCCGGGTGCGCACCGTTCCCTCGTGCGGTCCCTTGAACTCCGCCTCGGCCTCGGCGCCCTGCTCCTGGTCGGTGCCCTCGATGTCGTAGCCCTTGCCCTTCAGCCCGTCGACGATGCGGTCCCGGACCGGGACGAGGTCGTCGGTGCCGCCGTCGACGGTGGCGTACCAGATCTTGGTCTTGCCCTGGGACTCCAACCGGTAGAGCCGGGCGCCGGACAGGCTCGGGAAGTCAGGCGGCGGCTCCTCCGCTGCCCGGTCGGTGTCCAGGCCGTCGGGGCAGGGGGTCGCCGCGACCCGCGCGGCGCCGGCCTTGTCCTTGTCCTCCTTGCTGCAGGCGGCGACGCCGAGCAGCAGCGGCAGGGCCGCGAGCGCGGCGAGTGCTTTGCGTTCCACCTGCATGATCGTCCGCTTCTCTGGCATCGTGTGGTCGATATGTCTGCCACGTCGCCGGCCCTGGGGCGCCTCCCGACGACTGCGCTGGTCCTGCTGCTCACGGCCTGCACGGGCGGCAAGTCGTCGCCCGCGGCGGGCTCCACAATGCCATCATCGGGTCAAGCAATGCCCACGAACTGCCCAAAGCCGGCGAAAGCATCCTTCTCCTGGCCCGCGGGCATCCCGGCCAACTTCCCCAAGCCGCCCGGCGGCCGGGTGGTCAGCTCCCGGACCGGAGAGAACGGCCTACGGATCGTCCGGCTGGACACACCGCTCGCCCTGCGCGAGGGGATTCTCTTCGTCCTGAAGGAGCTGCCGAAGGCGGGCTACCGCCTCGGCCGAGGGGACGCCGAGGCGAGGGAGGCCGACGCGCCGTTCCAGTCCGGCGACCTGCGCGGTGTCGTCCGGCTGGTGTCGACCGGCAACACCTGCGAGACGACGTGGCTGGTGGCCGTCGTCCGTGCGGGTGCTGGCGGTGGCCCATCCCTCACGCCGTTCCCGCGCCCTTCGTCGTCCGCGTCGCTGCCGTTCGGATGAGCGTCGCGCTGCAGGCGCTGGTCGCCGGCCTGGCTGCGGGTGCGGTGTACGGGCTGGTCGGCTTCGGTTTCACCCTGGTCTACCGGCTGGCCCGCGTACTGCCCTTCGCCCATGGCGACCTGGTCGTCGGTGCGGTGTTCACGGCGGTCCTGGCCGTGGTCGGCTCCACCCCGGTCGCGCTCGGGCTCGATCCGGCGCGATCGCTCGCCCTGGTCGCCCTGGCCCTCGCCGCCGGAGCCGCGCTGTCGGCGGCGACCTACCTCGGTGCCGTCCGGCCCTTCCTCGGCCACGACGTCACGGGCTGGGCGATCGGCGGCATCGCGGCCGGCCTGCTCGTCCGCGGCGTTCTCGGGCTGGTGCTGCCCGCGCAGGCGTACGCCGTACCCGACCCGCTCCGCCTCTCGGGCGTGGTGCACCCGGCCGGCACGCCGGTGCCGGTGCGCCTGCTGGCGGTCGCAGCCGTCGGGCTCGCCGTCGGGATCGCCGCGGACCGGTACGCCGTCCGCTCCAGGCTGGGCCGGGCGATGCGAGCGGTCGCCGACGACCCGGAGGCCGCGAGCCTGGTCGGCGTACCTGTGGACCGGGTCCGGCTCGCCGCCTTCGCCCTCGCCGGCGCCCTCGCCGGGCTGGCCGGGCTGCTCTACGCGCCGGGGCGCGCGCTGGCCATCGACGCCGGCGTGGTGCTCGGGCTCAAGGGCGCGGCCGCCGCGCTGATCGGGGGGCTGGGCTCGGTTCGCGGGGCGCTGGCCGGCGGGCTCGCGCTGGGGGTGGTCGAGCAGGCAGCGGTGGCGACGCCGGCCCTTGGGGCGGCGTACGCCGACGTGCTGCCGCTGGCCCTGCTGGTGGTCGTGCTGGCTCTGCGGCCCCAGGGACTCCGCTCGCCGTACCGGGCCGCGGTCGAGTGACGACCCTCGCCGCCGACCTCTACCTCCTGCTGGCCGCGCTCGGGCTGGCGCTGTCCGCGTCCTACGCCGGGCTGCCGGTGCTCGGCCAGGGTGCGTTCGTCGCGGTCGGCGCCTTTGGCGTTGTGCACCTCGACCGGGCGGGCTGGCCGCTCGGCCTGGCGGTGATCGGCGCGGTGGCGCTTGCCGCGGGAGCCGGCTACGCCGTCGGCTACGGCGCGGCCCGGCTCTACGGCGCCTTTCTCGCCCTGGCGACCTGGGCGCTGGCCTGGCTGGCGTACGCCGTACTGCTCGGCTTTCCCGGCGTCTCCGGTGGCAGCGAGGGCCTCACCAGGCCGGCGCCCACCCGGCTGGTCTCGCCGTTCCTGGGCCTCAGCGTCACGCTCGGGCCGGCCGCCCACGTCGCCATCGCCGCCGCCCTGTGCGCCGTAACCATGGCCGTGCTCGGCCGTGGCGGACGCGGGCCCGCCGGTCTCGACCTCGCCGCGATGCGCGAGGGCCCGGAGGTCGCGGACTCCCTCGGTGTGCCGGTGGCTCGCCGCCGCCGGGCCGTGCTGGCGACCACGGCGGCGATCGGCGCGCTGGCCGGTGCCGGCACCGCCGTGCTCACCGGCGTGGTGGCGCCCGCCGACTACTCGCCGCTGCTGTCGGTCCAGCTGCTCGCCGCCGTGCTGATCGGTGGGACGGCCCGCTGGTGGGGTCCGGCCGTCGGGGTCGCGGTGCTGGCCGCCTTGCCGGGCGTCGCGGGCGCGGTCGCGACCGCCGCGGGCACCGACCCCGAGCCGGTCCGGGCGGCGCTCACCGCAGCCCTGCTGGTGGCCGTCCTCGTCCTCGGCCGGCCGGTGAGCGCGCTGGCTGGCCGCCTCGGCGTCCCCGAGCGGCGCACATCGTCGTTCGGTTCGCATGCCACGGCGCCGGTCGCGGAGCGGCGGGCTCCCGGCGTACCGCTGCTCGAGGCCGGCGACCTGCGGGTCGCCTACGGCGCGGTGCACGCGCTCGCCGGCGTGGATCTGACGGTCCGGACCGGCGAGCTGCACGCGGTGGTCGGTCCGAACGGGAGCGGCAAGTCGACCCTGCTTCGCGTGCTGGCCGGCGCGCTGGCGCCGGATGCCGGTTCGGTGACGATCGAGGGTCGGCCGCAACGTACGCCGAGGAGCCAGGCCGAGCGGGTCCGCAGCGGCGTGGTCCGGACCTACCAGCGGACGGCGTCGCTGCCACGGCTGTCACCACTCGACCAGGTGGCGGTGGGTGCCCGGGCCGGCGACGGCACGTCGTACGCCGCCCTCCGGCACCTGCTGGCCACGCCCGGGAGCAGGCGGGCGGCGGCCCGGCGCACCGGCGTCGCGGTTGCCGCGCTCGGTCGCTGCGGGCTCGCGGAGCGGGCCACGCGCTCCACCACCGCCCTGACCAGCGGCGAGCAGCGGCTGCTGCAGGTCGCCAGGGCGGTGGCGACCGGTGCCCGGGTCCTGCTGCTGGACGAACCGGCAGCGGGCATGGCCGCGACCGAGAGGGTGCGGCTCCGGGAAGTGCTCGAGGGGCTCGCGGCCGACGGTCGGGCGGTGGTCCTCGTCGAGCACGACATGGTGCTGGTCGGCCGGGTGGCCGACCGGGTGACCGTGCTGGCCGGCGGGAGGGTGCTGATGACGGGACCGCCGGCGGACGTGCGCGCCGACCCGGACGTGCGCCGGGCATATCTGGGCGACGGGTTCGCCCCGGGCAGGGAGGTGTAGTGCGTCGGCTGCTCGCCGCCGCGGCGGCCGGCGTACTGCTGGTCGTCGGCTGCTCGTCGGCCGCACCCCGGTCGACCGAGGCGCTCGTCGTCGTCTCGGCTCCGCTGTCCACCTCGCCGTGGATCGGCCGGGCGATCGAGCGAGGCGCCCGGCTGGCGGCGGTCGAGCTGGCCGGGACCCGGACGCCGGTCCGGCTGGAGGTGCTGGACAACGGCGGCTCACCGCAGCGGGCAGTGGCCCACGCCCGGCGGGCCGTGGATCGGCGCGCGGCCGCCCTGGTCACCGACGGAACCGGCGCGGCGGCGATCGCCGGGGTGAGCGAGCCGGCGCGGCTGCCGGTGTTCGTGACCTTCCAGGGCGGCGCCAGCATTCTCGACCCGGCGGCGCGGCGGACGGTGTTCCGGATCGCGCCCGCGAACAAGCCCATGAGCATCCGGCTGGCCGACTACCTGGCCGAGCAGCACCCCCGGGTCGCGCTGCTGAGCGACGACTCGTCGTACGGCCGGGAGGGTGCGGCGGCGATGCGGCTGGCCTTCCGGCGCGACGAGGTGCCGGTCGTCGCGGACCTCACGGTGCCGGCCGCGGCGGCCGCCCTGGCACCGCAGGTCCTCGCCGCCCGGCGAGCGGGCGCCACTGTGCTGGTCCTCTGGTGCTCGGCCGGCGACGTCGCCGCGGCGGTCGAGGCGGCCCGGGGCAGCGGCTGGGACGTCCCCGTGTACGCCGGCCCGACCGGCGAGGACCCGCTGGTGCGCCAGCGCCTTGCCGCGCATCCCGGCTGGGTCACCGGGATGACCTTCGTCTCCTTCCGCATCACCAGCGAGGCGGGGCCGGAGCCGTTCGAGCGCTACCGCGCGGCGTACGAGAAGCGCTTCGGTGCCGAGCGGGTCGGCGTACGGCAGGACGGTCGCGACGTCGTGCAGCCGCCCGACTGGTCGATGTTCGGCTATGACGCGGTCCGGTTGGTGGCCGCCGCCCGCGCCAGGGGCGGGTCGCTGCTCGATGCGCTGGAGAACACCACGATCACCGGCGCGAACGGAGACGAGCGTGGCTTCGGGGCGCAACAGCGCGAGGGGGTATCGCCGGACGACATGTACTTCGCCCGCTTCGACGGCTTCGTCTTCGCACCGGTCAAGGACGACGTGCTCAGCGTCGGCCTGCCGGCGGTGCCCCAGCTGCGGTGAGTCGACCGCGCACAGTGCACCAACCTCTGCACGGCCTTCACCTGCGTCGGGCGACACGCCAGTACGCTCGGCGCTCCAAAGCCCCAGCGGAAGAGGTACGTCGGGACAGGACGCATTCGCCGGTGGAAGTGGAGTGGCCTCGGCGCGGCGGTCGTGGCCGCAGTCACCTCCCTGGCCCTGGCCGCTCCCGCCACCGGCGCGCCGACCGCCCCCACACCCTGGGAGCAGTACCGCGGTGGTCCTGCACGCACCGGCTTCCAGCCCTACGAGGCCACGCTCACGCCCTCGACGGTGTCGCGCCTCGGTATCGCCCGGCCACCGGCGCGCGCCGGTGGAGCGCCCGGGTGGGCACCGGGATCAGTGAGATCGCGGTCCGTTCCGGTCTCCTCTACTACGGCGACATCGAGGGAGACGTCGTGGCGCTGGACGCCCGCACCGGCGCGCCGAGGTGGCGGTCCACCTTGAACACGGCGACCGAGATCAACGAGGTGGGCTCACCTGCCGTCGCCAACGGTCTGGTCTACGTCGGCGTCAACAGCTACAGCGCCACGTCCGACACCGGACGGGTGCTCTGCGCGCTTGACGCCAACACCGGCGCGTTGCGCTGGTGCCTCAGCGCGCGCTCGCACGGCGGAGCGATTCCCACTGCCGGGAACGGGCTGGTCTACGCCGTGGCCGAGGGCCAGCTCTACGCCGTGGACGCCGTCACCGGGGTGAAGAGGTGGCGACGGGGGATCGCCCGCATCAAGGCACCCCTGGCGCTGGCCGCCGGCGTCCTCTACGCCGGCGTGACGCCCGTCCGTGGACAGGCGGCAGGTCTACGCGCTGAACGCCGCCACCGGCGAGACGCTGAAGACCGTGCCGCTGGGTTCGTACTCCCAGGGCGAGATCCACTCCTCGCCCGCGATCTACAGGGGTTCGGTGTACGTCGGCGACACTGCGGGCTACCTCACCGCGTTGCGGCTGCAGTAGGCCCGGCCTCGCCGCCATCGATCAAGGGCGGCGTACGTCGTCCCGATAGCCTGACCGGGCAGTCGGCGGCGAGGGGAGCGGGTCCCGTGACGAAGTACGTGTACGACTTCTCCGAGGGCAGCAGGGACATGAAGGACCTGCTCGGGGGCAAGGGCGCCAACCTCGCCGAGATGACCAACCTCGGGCTGCCGGTGCCGCCCGGCTTCGTCATCACCACCGAGGCGTGCACGGCTTATCTGCAGACGGGGGACGTGCCGGCGGAGCTCGACGCCGAGGTCTCCGAGCACCTCGAGCGCCTCGAGGCGGCGATGGACAAGTCGCTCGGCTCGCCCAACGACCCGCTGCTGGTCTCCGTCCGCTCCGGTGCGAAGTTCTCGATGCCCGGGATGATGGAGACCGTCCTCAACATCGGCCTGAACGACGAGAGCGTCGCCGGTCTTGCCAAGCAGGCGGGCTCCGAGCGTTTCGCCTGGGACTCCTACCGCCGGCTGATCCAGATGTTCGGCAAGACCGTCCTCGGCATCGAGGGCGAGCGCTTCGAGCACGCGCTGGACGAGGCCAAGTCCGCCAAGGGCACCACCAGCGACCTCGATCTCGACGAGCGGGACCTGCGGGGCGTGGTCGACGCCTACAAGAAGATCGTGCACGAGGAGACCGGCCGCGACTTCCCCACGGACCCCCGCGAGCAGATGGACCTCGCCGTACGGGCCGTCTTCGACTCCTGGAACGCCGACCGGGCCATCCTCTACCGTCGGCAGGAGCGGATCCCGGCCGACCTCGGTACGGCGGTCAACATCTGCTCCATGGTCTTCGGCAACCTCGGCATGGACTCCGGCACCGGCGTCGCCTTCACCCGCGACCCGGGCAGCGGGAGCCAGGGGATCTACGGCGACTACCTGGAGAACGCCCAGGGCGAGGACGTCGTCGCCGGCGTCCGCAACACCAGGCCGCTCGAGCAGCTGGCCGACATCGACGCGCCGGCGTACGACGAGCTGCTCGGCATCATGGCCCGGCTCGAGGAGCACTACCGCGACCTGTGCGACATCGAGTTCACCGTCGAGCGGCGCAAGTTGTGGATGCTGCAGACCCGGGTCGGCAAGCGGACCGCGGGGGCGGCCTTCCGGATCGCCACCTCACTGGTGGACGAGGGCGTCATCGACCTCGACGAGGCGCTGGACCGGGTCACCGGCGCGCAGCTCGCCCAGCTGATGTTCCCGCGCTTCGACGACGACGCCGAGAAGCGCCAGATCGCCAGCGGCATGAACGCCTCGCCGGGCGCGGCGGTCGGAGCGGCGGTGTTCAGCTCCAAGCGGGCCATGGAGCTGGCCGCAACCGGTCAGCAGGTGATCCTCGTACGCCGGGAGACCAACCCCGACGACCTCGGCGGCATGATCGCCGCCCAGGGCATCCTCACCAGCCGCGGCGGCAAGACCAGCCACGCGGCGGTGGTCGCGCGTGGGATGGGCAAGACCTGCGTCTGCGGCGCCGAGGAGCTCGACGTGGACATCCGCGGCCGCCGCTTCACCGCGCCGGGCGGCGTGACGGTCGCCGAGGGCGACGTCGTCTCCATCGATGGTACGTCGGGCGCGGTCTACCTCGGCGAGGTCCCTGTCGTGCCGTCCCCGGTCGTGCAGTACTTCGAGGGCACCATCGACCCCCAGGCCGCGGACGCCGACCCGCTGGTCGCCGCGGTGCACCGGCTCATGTCGCATGCCGACGGGGAGCGCCGGCTTCGGGTACGGGCCAACTCCGACACCCCCGAGGACTCCGAGCGGGCCCGCCGGTTCGGCGCCGAGGGGATCGGGCTGTGCCGGACCGAGCACATGTTCCTCGGCGACCGCCGCCAGCTGGTCGAGGACCTGATCCTGGCCGATACAGATGCCGAGCGGGACGCCGCCCTTCAGGCGCTGCTGCCGCTGCAGCGTGCGGACTTCGTGGGGATCTTCACCGCCATGGACGGGCTGCCGGTCACGGTGCGGCTCCTCGACCCGCCGCTGCACGAGTTCCTCCCGTCGATGGAGGACCTCGCCGTCGAGCTGGCGGTGGCCGAGGCGATCGGCGAGCCGCCGACCTCGGGCCGCCCGCTCGACGAGGTCCGAGCGCTGCTCGGCGCCGTACGTCGGCTGCACGAGCAGAACCCGATGCTGGGGCTGCGCGGCGTACGGCTCGGGCTGGTCGTTCCTGGGCTGTACGCGCTGCAGGTGCGGGCGATCGCGGAGGCGGCGGTCGAGTGCAGGCGGGCCGGCCGAGACCCCATGCCGGAGATCATGATCCCGCTCGTCGGCGCCGTCCAGGAGCTCGAGGTCATCCGCGAGGAGTCCGAGCGGGTCCTCGCGGAGGTGGCCGAGGAGTCCGGCGTCGAGGTCGACTACCTGATCGGCACCATGATCGAGGTGCCGCGGGCTGCGCTGACCGCGGGGCAGATCGCCGGGGCCGCCGAGTTCTTCTCCTTCGGCACCAACGACCTGACGCAGATGGCCTGGGGCTTCTCCCGTGACGACGTCGAGGCGGCGTTCTTCAGCCGTTACCTCGACCTCGGCATCTTCGGCGTCTCGCCGTTCGAGTCCCTCGACCGCGACGGCGTCGGCCGGCTCGTCTCGATCGCCTGCGAGGAGGGCCGGGCCGCGCGTCCCGACCTGCACCTCGGCGTCTGCGGCGAGCACGGCGGCGACCCGGACTCGGTGCACTTCTTCCACGACGTCGGGCTCGACTACGTCTCCTGCTCGCCGTTCCGGGTGCCGGTGGCGCGGCTCGAGGCTGGCCGGGCCGCGATCGAGCGCGGTGGCAGCGACAGCCGCTGAGTCCCGGCCGCGCGCCCGCCGGAGCCTGTGGTGGTGGGCCCGCCGCATCGTGGCCGCGCTGGTCGCCGCGATCCTGCTGGTCCTCGGCCTGACCGCGTGGCGGGTCTGGGAGGTGGCGCGCACCGACGCGCGACCCCGCTCGGACGCCATCGTCGTCATGGGCGCGAGCCAGTTCGACGGCCGGCCGTCGGAGGTGTTCCGCTTTCGGCTGGCGCACGCCAAGGCGCTCTACGACGAGAAGGTGGCCGGCCGGATCGTCACCGTGGGTGCCGGGCAGCCCGGTGACCGTTTCACCGAGGCGGCCGCGGGCGCCCGCTGGCTGGCCGACCACGGCGTACCGGCGTCTTCACTCGTGCCGGTTCCGGTGGGCGGCGACACGCTGGAGAGCCTGCAGGCCGCGGCCCGGACCTTCTCCGCCCGCGGCTGGCGGTCGGCGGTGATCGTCACGGATCCGTGGCACAGCCTGCGGGCCCGGCGGATGGCCTCGGACCTCGGCATCCGGGCGGCGACCTCGCCGGTGCGCAGCGGGCCGGCCGTGCACACCCGCTCGACCGAGGCCCGCTACATCGCCCGGGAGACCGTCGCCTACCTCTACTACCGGCTGTTCCACCGGAGCTCGGTCAAGGCTCCCGGCGCGGTTTGAGCCGGCTGCCGCGGGCTAGTGTCGGGCCGGTGCCGCCCCCCGCTGCCTTGTACGACGACGCGGCCGCCGAGCGCTGGGCGTCGGAGCCGGGAAAGGCGACCTCGACGGGCCGGTCGCCGTTCGAGCGGGACCGGGCCCGCGTCCTGCACAGCTTCGCGCTTCGGCGGCTCGCCGCGAAGACGCAGGTCGTCGTGCCGGGGGAGGACGACTTCCCACGGACCCGGTTGACCCACTCGCTCGAGTGCGCCCAGATCGGCCGCGAGCTGGCGAGCCGGCTCGGCTGCGACCCCGACGTGGTGGACGCCGCCTGCCTGGCCCACGACGTGGGCCATCCGCCGTTCGGGCACAACGGGGAGACCGCGCTCGACTCCGCTGCTGCCGGCTGCGGCGGGTTCGAGGGCAACGCGCAGAGCCTGCGGGTGCTGACCCGGCTCGAGGCCAAGACGGTCGACGGCAACGGCCGCAGCGCCGGGCTCAACCTGACGAGGGCGGTCCTCGACGCGGCGACGAAGTACCCCTGGGCTCGCGAGGACGGCCACGTCAAGTACGGCGTCTACGCCGACGACCGGCCGGTCTTCAACTGGCTCCGGGGCGGCGCCTCGGCGCGACGGCTCTGCCTCGAGGCGCAGGTCATGGACTGGGCGGACGACGTCGCGTACTCCGTGCACGATCTCGAGGACGGTGTCTACGCCGGGCTGTGCCGCCTCGACCGACTGGCCGACCCCGGGGAGCGGAGGGCGCTCGCCGAGCTGACCTCGGGCCTCTACTCGGAGCTGGCGCCCGGGGACCTGGAACCGGTGCTCGCGGACCTGACGCGACTGCCCTGGTGGCTGCCGGCGTACGACGGGACGCTGGCATCGCTGGTCGCCCTGAAGCGGATGACCAGCGAGCTGACCGCCCGCTTCTGCGCCGCCGCGTTGACAGCCACCCGGACGGTCACCGGCGACCGCCCGCTGGCCCGCTATGCCGCCGACCTCGTCGTCCCCGACCGGGCCCGAGCCGAGTGTGCGCTGCTGAAGGGCGTGACCGCCCGCTACGTCATGACCCGGGAGGTGGCGCTGAGCGCGCGAGCCCGGGAGCGTGAGCTCATCGCCGAGCTGGTGCCAGCGATCGCCGACCGGGCTCCGGAGACGCTCGAACCGGGGCTGCGGCCGGCGTACCGGGACGCTGGCGACGACGCCGGCCGGCTGCGCGTGGTGGTGGACCAGGTGGCCTCACTGACCGACGTCTCGGTGCGCGCCTGGCACGCGCGGCTGGTGCGCAGGTGAGGGGAGTCGAGTCGGTCCTGGCCTGGGTCATCCGCCCGCTGCGGCAGGAGGTGCTGCGCCCGGGCCAACCGGTTCGCGCGTCGGCCTATCCGCAGGACGACGACCCGCAGACGCTGCACCTGGCGGCGTACGACGACTCGGGTGCCGTGGTCGGCTGCGCCACGTTCTTCCCCGAGCCGCTCGACGGCGAGCCCGGGTGGCGGCTGCGGGGGATGGCGACGGCTCCCGCGGTACGCGGGCAGGGCTACGGCGCCGACCTGCTGGCGCGGGGCCTGGAGGAGCTGCGCGGGCGCGGCTCGCCGCTGCTCTGGTGCAACGCGCGCACCACCGCCCTCGGCTTCTACGAGCGCTACGGCTTCCGGCGCCGGGGCGAGGAGTTCGACGTCCCACCGCTGGGTCCCCACTACCTCCTGACCTGTCGTCTATGACCACTCCTGCACACAACCGGGTGGTGCGTGGGCCGACGGCACGCCTGACGTGGACCGCCGACCCGGGCAACCCGGCGGTTGTGTGCAGGAGTGGTCAGCGATGCGCCCTCAGCAGTACGACGTGCAGGGCGGGACGACGCCGAGCCGGCCCCGCAGCGCGAAGACGGCGGCCGCGGGTGACGACGAGCCGCCGGCGCGCCACGAATCCAGGTACGGCCACGGGTAGGCCTCGCTCCGCCGCACCCACCAGATGGCGGGTGGCGTCGGCCAGGAGACCCCGAAGTGCAGGTGCGGTGCCAGGCCGCGGGCGCTGCCGGTCGAGCCGACCCGGCCGAGCAGCTGCCCCGCGCTGACCGCCAGGCCCGGTCGTACGCCGACCGCCACCGAGGACAGGTGCGACCCGTAGTACCGCACCCCGTCCACACCCACGATCGACACCGCGATGCCGCCCCGATCGGCCCCCACGTTGGTCGAGGGGTTCCAGCGGTCGACGTAGCTCACCTCGTCCACCCGACCGGTCACGGGGGCGACCATCGGGCAGCCGGCGGCAGCGAAGACATCGGTCGCCGGATAGTCGTGGTGGTTGTGGCCGTAGCTGACCGAGCACCCGGCGATCGGGAAGACGTAGCGCACGCCGACCGGCCGGGGTGGGGACGGTACGGCGGAGCGCGGCGGCCGCAGGGACGGCGGCGGCGGCGGCTTGACCGGCCGGGGCGTCAACCGGGGTGTGGCCGGGATCGGCGCAGCCGGCGCGGCCGACGGCGTGCGGATCGGTGATGACGGCGCCGGCGTGGCGGAGGAGGCAGCCGCCGGCCGGGATGTCGCCGTCGTACCGGCCGTCGAGGGAGAGCCCGAACCGCAGCCAGCGACCGACGCCAGGGCTGCGGCCCCGACGGCGACTGTCCACCGGACGCGTCTCACGCAGCTGGCCTCCGCCCGCGGAGCCTACAATTCCAATCCGCCGCCGAGCGGCCCGGCTCGCCAGGGTCGCGTGCTCGGCGCGTGGGCCGGTCGTCATGGCCATAAGCGGCAACGGAGGTGCGGGTGGCCGGCCGGATCCGCGACGAGGACGTCGCCCGGGTTCGCGAGCGGTCACCGATCGCCGACGTGGTGGCTGCCCACCTGCAGCTGCGCCCGGCGGGCCCGAACCGGGTCAAGGGGCTCTGCCCCTTCCACGACGAGAAGACGCCATCGTTCAGCGTCAACACCGCGCTCGGCTTCTTCCACTGCTTCGGCTGCGGCGAGCACGGCGACGCCTTTGCCTTTGTCCAGAAGATCGAGCAGCTGACCTTTCCGGAAGCGGTCGAGGTGCTCGCCTCGCGCGCCGGCGTGGCGCTCAGCTACGAGCAGGGCGGGGCGGCCCCCCGGCAGGCGCAGGGTCAGCGGCAGCGGCTGCTCGCCGCGCATGCTGCCACGGCCGCCTTCTACGTCGTCCAGCTGGCCGACTCGGCCGAGGCCCAGGCCGGCCAGCAGTTCCTCACCGAACGTGGCTTCGAGGCTGCCGCCATCGAGGCCTACGGCGTGGGCTACGCGCCGGCCCGCTGGGACGTGCTCACCCGCTACCTACGGGAGAAGGGCTTCACCGACGCCGAGCTGCTCGCCAGCGGGCTGGCCAGCCAGGGACAGCGAGGGTTGATCGACCGGTTCCGGGGGCGGTTGATGTGGCCGATCAAGGACATCACCGGCGAGGTGATCGGCTTCGGCGCCCGCAAGCTGCGCGAGGACGACACCGGCCCCAAGTACCTCAACACCCCGGAGACCCCGCTCTACCGCAAGGGCTCGGTGCTCTACGGCGTCGACCTGGCCAAGCGGGAGATCGCCCGCCGGCACCAGGCCGTCGTCGTCGAGGGCTACACCGACGTGATGGCCTGCCACCTGGCCGGCGTACCGACCGCGGTGGCGACGTGCGGCACGGCGTTCGGCAGCGAGCACATCGCGGTGCTGCGCCGCCTGCTGATGGACCAGGACGAGTTCCGCGGCGAGGTGATCTTCACTTTCGACGGCGACGAGGCCGGCCGCAAGGCGGCGCTGAAGGCCTTCGAGGAAGACCAGCGGTTCGTCAGCCAGACCTTTGTCGCGGTGGAGGGTGCGGGGCTCGACCCGTGCGACCTGCGGCTGGCCAAGGGAGACGCCGCCGTGCGCGACCTGGTCGCCCGGCGGGTGCCCCTGGTCGAGTTCGCGGTCCGCTCGCTGCTCGACCGCTACGACCTCGAGATTCCCGAGGGACGGATCGCGGCGCTGAGCGCCGCGGCCCCCAAGGTGGCCGCGATCAAGGACCGGTCCCTGCGCCCCGAGTACGCCCGGCGGCTGGCCGGCTGGCTCGGCATGGAGGTCGAGCCGGTGCTCGCCCGGGTCGCCGAGCTGGCCGGTACGCCGGGTCGCCCCGGTCCAGACTGGAGACCACCGGCCAAGTCGGATGCACCCCGTCCCACCCGCCCGGACCCCGACGACCCCCGCAGCTCGGCGGAGCGGGAGGCCTTGAAGATCGCCGTACAGCATCCGGTCCTGGCCGCCCCGGTGTTCGACGGGCTCGATCCCGAGACGTTCCCGACACCGGCGTACGCCGCGGTCCGCGACGCCGTGCTCGCCGCCGGGGGCACCGGCCTGGGCATCGGTGGCGAGGCCTGGGTGAGCCGGCTGTGCGAGGTCGCGATCGACGACGCGACCCGCGCTCTGGTCACCGAGCTGGCGGTCGAACCGGTGCGGGCGAACGACGTGGACGCCCGGTACGCCGGGATGATGCTGGCCCGCATTCAGGAAATGGCCGTGACGCGTCGAATAACCCAGTTGAAGTCCCGGGTCCAGCGGATGAACCCGCTGGAGCAGGCCGAGAACTACAACCGCCTGTACGGGGAGCTGATCGCGCTCGAGCAGCATAAGAGGGAGCTGCGGGAGCAGGCGATCGGCGCCCTGTAGAGGCGCCGACGGGGAGCGACACGAGCCGTGAGCGCAACAGCACTGCCGGGCGACGCGCAGGTCGACGAGGTGCGCGACCTCATCACGCGGGGCAAGTCCCGCGGCTTCCTGACCTCGGAGGAGATCGGCTCCGCGCTGGCCCAGGCCGAGCTCGCGCCTGACTCCATGGACGCCGTCCTGCGGGTGGTGACCGAGGAGGGCATCGACGTCGTCGAGCCGAGCGAGGCCGACGAGCCGGACGAGGAGCCGTCGACGCTGTCCCGGCAGCAGGAGGTGGCGGCCCGGCTGAGCAGCGACCCGGTCCGGATGTACCTAAAGGAGATCGGCCGGGTGCCGCTGCTGACGGCCGAGGGCGAGGTCGACCTGTCCAAGCGTATCGAGGCCGGGCTGTTCGCCAGCGAGAAGCTCGCGGCCGGGTCCTGGAGCGGTGACGCCACCCGACGGGAGCTGGAGGCGATCGAGCGCGACGGGCAGCTCGCGAACAAGAAGCTGGTGGAGGCCAACCTCCGCCTGGTCGTCTCGATCGCCAAGCGGTACGTCGGCCGCGGCATGCTGTTCCTCGACCTGATCCAGGAGGGCAACCTCGGGCTGATCCGCGCGGTCGAGAAGTTCGACTACACCAGGGGCTTCAAGTTCTCGACGTACGCCACCTGGTGGATCCGGCAGGCGATCACCCGCTCCATCGCCGACCAGGGGCGGACCATCCGGATTCCGGTCCACATGGTGGAGGCGATCAACAAGCTGGTGCGGGTACGGCGCCAGCTGCTGCAGTCCCTCGGTCGGGACGCGACGTCCGAGGAGATCGGCCGGGCGCTGGAGCTCTCCGTCGACAAGGTCGAGGAGCTGCTCAAGATCAGTCAGGAACCGGTGTCGCTGTCGTTGCCGGTGGGGGAGGAGGACGACTCCTCGCTGGGTGACTTCATCGAGGACTCCGACGCCGTCGTACCCATCGAGGCCGCGGCGTTCATCCTGCTGCAGGAGCAGCTGGACTCGGTGCTGCACTCGCTGAACGAGCGCGAGAAGAAGGTGATCCAGCTGCGCTTCGGGTTGACCGACGGCCACCCGCGGACGCTGGAGGATGTCGGGCAGGAGTTCGGGATCACCCGCGAGCGGGTCCGCCAGATCGAGACGAAGACACTGTCCAAGCTGCGGCACCCGTCCCGCTCCCAGCAGCTCCGCGGCTATCTGGACTAGGAGGGTCTCGATGATCCGCAAGCGGGTGATCGTGTCCGGCAAGGTCCAGGACGTCTTCTTCCGCGACTCCACCCAGCGGGAGGCCGAGCGGGCGGGCGTCGCCGGCTGGGTGCGCAACACCCCGGACGGCCGGGTGGAGGCGGTCTTCGAGGGCGCCGAGTACGCCGTACAGCGGCTGGTCGACTGGTGCCGGCAGGGGCCGGACGCCGCCGAGGTGAGCCAGGTCGAGGCGTACGACGAGGAGCCCGAAAGCCTGTCCGGCTTCACCGTCCGCTGAGCGCGTGGCCGGCCAGCAGGGGCGATATCCGCTGGCCGGCCCCGACGGCGCCTGAGACAGTGGGCGGCATGGAGGCCGACGTCCCGCCGGTTCTGCGCGCCTCCGGGCTGGTCAAGGACTACCGCCGCGCCCGAGCGGTGGACTCCGTCGACCTGCTGGTGCACCCCGGCGAGCGGGTCGCGCTGCTCGGGCCCAACGGCGCCGGCAAGACCACGACACTGCTCATGTGCCTCGGTGTCGTCTCGCCGGACGCCGGGTCGGTCGAGATCCTCGGCCATCGCCTGCCCAAGTCGCGGACGGCCGCGATGGCGCAGGTCGGGTTCGCGGCCGGCTACCTGCCACTGCCTGAGCGGCTTCGGGTCCGCGAGTACCTCCGCCTCTACGGCAGCCTGTACGGCGTCGAGGACGTCGACGCGGTGGCCGCCGCCGGCCTCGAGCGCTTCGGCATCTCCCACCTCGCTGGTGCCCTGGGCACGGAGATGTCCAGCGGCCAGAAGACTCTCGTGGGCATCGTGAAGGCCACGCTGCACTCGCCGCGCCTGCTGGTCCTCGACGAGCCGACCGCCTCCCTGGACCCCGAGGTGGCCCTCCGGGTGCGCACCGGGCTGCGGCAGATCTGCGACGAGATGGGGACCGCGCTGCTGGTGACCAGCCACGACATGCTCGAGGTCGAGCGGCTGAGCCAGCGGGTGATCTTCCTCGCCGCTGGCCGGGTGGTAGCCGACGGACCACCGGACGAGGTCGCGCGGCTGTTCGGTCGGGCCGACCTCGAAGAGGTCTTCCTGCACCTGGCCGAGGAACGGGACCGCCAGCGGGCGGCGCAGGCGGCGGGCACGCGATGACGACCCTGCTCTCGGCCGATCGGGCAACTGGAGCCGGCGCGGGCGGCTCGCTCCGCCGTATCCGGGCGATATCCCGGCGCAACGCCTACGTGCTGCTGCGCAGCCCGCACCGCTTCTTCGACCTGACGATCTGGCCGCTGGTCGACGTGATGCTCTTCGGGTCGCTGGCCGTCTTCGGCTCGCAGTCGAGCGGCGGCCTGCAGCGGGCGGCGTACCTGCTCTCCGGCGTCGTGCTCTGGCACGTCGTCTACCAGGCGAACATCGCCGTCGCGACCGGGTTCCTCGAGGAGACCTGGACGCGCAACCTGCTCTCGCTCATGGTCACGCCGATGCGCGAGTGGGAGTACGTCGCCGGCGTGGCGCTGTTCGGCCTGGTCAAGACGGCGCTCGGCGTGGGTGCGGTCGCCGTGACCGCCGTCGCCCTCTACGCCTTCGACGTCACCTCGCTGGGGCTGGGCCTGATCCCGGTCGTCGTGCTGCTGATGCTGGCCGGCTGGGCGCTGGCGCTGTTCGTCATCGGCCTGGTGCTCCGCTTCGGCACCGGTGCCGAGGCGCTGGCCTGGGGAATGCTCTTCGTCCTCATGCCGCTGTCCGGCGTGTTCTACCCGGTGAGCTCGCTGCCCGGCTTCCTCCAGCCCATCGCGCTGGTCCTGCCGACCACGCACGCCTTCGATGCGGCGCACCGGCTGGCCGTGGGCGGCAGTGTGCCGTGGGGGACGCTGGGCCTCGCGGCCGGCACGACCGTGCTCTTCGGCGCGGTGGCGGTGGCCTTCCTGCTGCGGATGCTCCGGACCTTCCGCAGCCGGGGCTTCATCACCCGCTACACCTAGGGCGTCCAGTGAGTCATAGCCGGGTGTAGACGGGCGCTCCCTGCCATCGGGCGCCAGGCCACCGCGCGATGCCGTCGGCGAGGTAATGCGTAAGAGGAGGTTCACCGTGGCCAAACCGCGCACACCCTGTCCGACCAGCCATCCTTCATTCAGGAGTTCGCGGAGATCTGGCAGGCGGCCGACAAGGTCGTGTACTCCAGGACGCTGGAGACGGTATCCAGTGACCGAACGCGGGTCGAGCGAGACTTCGACCCTGACGCGGTCCGGCAGATGAAGGCGCGAGCGGAACGTGACATCACCGTGGGCGGTCCCGCCCTCGCCGCCCACGCGATTTCGGCCGGATTGGTCGACGAGTGCCATCTGTTCATCGCGCCCGTCGTGGTGGGAGGCGGGAAACCGGCCCTTCCTACCAAGGTCCGCCTGAAGCTCGAACTGCTGGACGAACGCCGTTTCCGCAACGGCGTCGTTCACCTTCACTACCGATGCCGCGCGCGCGTTCCGGACGCTGGCTGACGGCACGTTCGACGGAGGGTTAGCGTCGCGCCTCGTCCGAGGCCGGGGGTACGGCGGCCAGGACGTCATCGGTGCTGATCCCCAGCAGGCCAGGGTCGGGAGCGTCGGCGTGCGGGTCGCCAGTCTGGCCGGTCCACAGCACGGTGTGCTCGGCACGGTCGGGGGGCGGACCCCATAGGGCTGGTGGCGTAGGGCCGAACAACAGCACCGACGGTGTCCCGTACGCCGTCGCCAGGTGTGCCACGCCGGTGTCGCCACAGATGAGCAGCGAGGCTTCCGCGACCAGAACCGCCAGCTCCAGTACGCCGGTGCGCCCGGCCAGGGACGCTTCGGGCGGGAGCGCCGCCCGCTGTACCACCTCGGCGGCCAACGGCACCTCCGATGGCGCGCCGCTGACCACGACCCGCCGGCCGCCGCCGGACAGCCTGCGAGCCACCTCTACCCAGCGCTCCACCGGCCATCGCCGCGACTCGCTGGCCGCGCCCGGGTGCAGGATGACCGCCCCCGGCGCCGGCGAAGGCACCGGCGTCTGGGCCAGGTCGAGGTCGCGCGGATCGGCCGGGATTCCGCCTTCGGTGAGCAGCCGGCACCACCGGCGTACCTCGTGCTCGTCCGCCCGCCAGACCCGACCGTCGATCCCGAAGGCGATGAGCCGGCGTGGGTTGGTGGCGGCCAGCAGCTCAGTGCTCTGCGGACCGCGACCGTGCAGGTTGACGGCGAGATCCGCGCCGGCCAGGGCCGGGTCGAGCGGCGCCAATGGCGCGGTGTCGACCACCTCGTCGACGGTCCGAGAGAGCATCGCCAGCGGGGCCAGCCAATCGGGCGCCGCCACCGTGATCGTCGCTTCGGGGTGCGCCGCCCGCAGTGCCCGCAAGGCGGGCACCGCGGTGAGCAGGTCGCCCAGGCCGAGCGCCCGCAGGACGACGATCCGGCTCACCGGAGGAACCCGCCGCGCGCCCGACCCTGCCCGGTTCACCGGACGACGTCGGCCAGCAGGGCGTCCCAGTCGGCGAGGAAGCGCGCGAGCCCGTAGCGGGCCAGCACGGCCGACCGGGCCGCCTTCCCGCGCAGCCGAGCCTCCTCGGGGTCGGCGACGAGCCGGCGTACGGCGTCCACCAGCACCTCGACGTCGGTCGACACGTACCCCGCCTCCGTCGGCACCGCCTCCGCAACCTCGGTGGTCGCTAGGGCGACGACCGGCATCCCCAGGTGCATCGCCTCGAGCAAGGAGAGCCCGAGCGAGGTCCAGCGCACCGGGTGCAGGTAGACCCGGCGGCGGGCGAGCGCGTCGTACAGCTCCGTCTGCGGCAGGTCGCGCCCGCCGAGCGGTTCGCTGCCCATGCCGAACAGGTCGACCGGCACGGCGGCGGCGAACCGGGGGAGCAGGTCGGTGCCGGTCACCCGGCCGCGGCGTACCGGCTCGTTGATCACCACGGCGGCTGCCGGCAGCTCGCCGGTGTAACGGTCGCCCGGGTCGACGATCCCGTGCTCGATCACGGTCGTACGGGTGCGTCCGCAGTCCCAGAAGAGGTCGTTGAAGTGGGTGACGTGGACGACGGTGAGGTCGTCTCGGTCGGCGGCGGGGTGGCGTAGATTCGCGATCCGGCCCTGCGGCGCGTTGTGCTCCAGCCACACCATCGGTACGTCGTGGCCGGGTACCCGGCCACCCAGCCATGCGGCCGCGAGCGCCTCGTCGCGCGGCCGCTGGACGACGACCACGTCGACCGCGGCGTCACGCAGCTCGGCGGGGGAGACCTCGACCGCCGAGGACGGCCAGGCGAAGGTGCCAGGCCGGGCGGGACGGCCGGCCCCGTCCGGACCCCGGTCCGGCAGCCGCGGGACCAGGTAGGTGTGCCGTCCCTGGACGAACGAGGTGAGCCACGAGCCGTGCACGTGCCAGATCAGGATGTTCACGGCGTGGCCACCGGCTCGGCGACCGTGGACCGTCCGGCCGCCAGGCGGCGCGGGAGGCCCAGCCAGCCGACCAGGTACCACCAGCTCGCCGCCGCCGGCAGGACCGCGCTGGTGACCGCCATGGTGGCCAGCTCCGCCGGCGTACGCGGGCCCGGAGCGATCCGCCGCCAGGCCAGCTCGGCCGCGCCGCCCAGGTAGCCGAGGCCGCCGGCGACGGCCAGCCGACGGTGGCCAGCCACGAGGGCCGCAAGCCCGGTCAGCCCGGCGGCCGTGCTGGCGAGGTGGGCGGGACGCCGGCCGGGCGGTACGCCGGCCCGCTCCCGCCAGCCGAGCCCGTGCAGGGCCCACATCAGCGGGTCGTCGGCGTTTCCGCGCTGCAGCCGCACGCTCACCCACCGGTCGGCCGGCCGCACCGGATGCAGCACCTGCCGGTGGCCCGGCACGATCCGGCAGCCGGCGGCGACCACCCGCAGGCCCAGGTCGGCGTCCTCCCGGTAGGCGCGCGGGAAGCGCTCGTCGAACCCGCCGACCTCCTCGAGCGAGGCCCGCCGGTAGGCCAGGTCCGCCGTCGCCCAGCGGGCGCGCTCCAGCCCGGCGACGTTGCGCTCCCAGTCGGTGGGGCGCCGGGCGCGGGGGAGCGGTACGACGATGCGCCCCTGCGAGCCAGCGACCTCCGGGCCGCACGCCGCCAGGTCGGCGAGCAGGGCGTCGTACCAGCCCGGCGGCGGCAGCACGTCGTCGTCGAGGAAGGCGATCCAGCTGGTGCGGGCCGCTCGCCATCCGTCGTTGCGGGCTGCCGCCGGACCGGCCGCCCGACCGCGGACGACGACCGTCCCGGCCGGCAGCGCCAACGGCTTGCTCGGATCTCGCCGGTCATCCACCACGATCACCCGGCCGGCGATGTCGCCGAGGGCCACCAGCAGGGCCGCCAGCGACGGCCGCCCGAGCGTGGGGATCACGACGTCGACGGGACCGATCGCGGTCACCCGGTCGGCACCGGCCGGCGTACGACGAACGGCCCGATCGCCAGCAGGTCCACGGGCGCTGACCCGAAGCACTCCAGGGCGTCGCGTGGGTCGTCGACCATCGGCCGGCCGGCGGTGTTCAGGCTGGTGTTGACCACCACCGGCAGCCCGGTACGCCGCTCGAAACCGTCGAGCATCCGGGCGACCAGCGGCTCCTCCCGCCGATCGACCGTCTGGATCCGCGCCGTTCCGTCGACGTGCACCACGGTCGGGATCCGCTCGGCCCAGCCCGGCCGTACGCCGTGGGTGAACAGCATGTACGGCGACGGGATCGGGCCGCCGTCGAAGATCTCCGCTGCCCGCTCGGCCAGCACCATCGGCGCCACCGGGCGGAACTGCTCGCGGCCCTTGACGTTGTTCATCCGCTCCAGGTTGGCCGGGTAGCCCGGGTGCGCCAGCAGGCTGCGGTGTCCCAGCGCCCGCGGCCCGTACTCCGACCGGCCCTGGAACCACGCCACGATGCCGTTGGCCGCCAGTGCCTCGGCGACCGCCTCGGCGACGTCACGCGGCCGCTCGTAGGTGACCGCCGCCGTGGTCAGCCAGGCCGCGAGCTCCGGCTCGTCCCACTCACGCCCCAGCGCCGCCGTGCCCATCGGCGTACACCGGTCGCCAAGGGCGTGCGCCACGTAGAGGGCCGCTCCCAAAGCGGTCCCGGCGTCGCCGGCGGCGGGTTGCACCCAGATCGACTCGAAGGGCCCCTCGCGCGCCAGCCGGGAGTTGGCCACGCAGTTGAGCGCCACCCCGCCGGCCAGCGTGAGCGCCCGGTCGCCGGTCTGGTCGTGCAGCCAGCCGGCGAGGTCGAGCAGCACCTCCTCGAGCCGCACCTGCACCGTCGAGGCCAGGTCGGCGTGGTCGGAGGTCCACTCCTCGCCCTTGGCTACCCGCTTGACGAACGCGCCCCACTCGACCGGCTCGACCCGGAAACCGCCGTCGCCGGTGGCCCGCACCAGCTCGCGGAACTCTGGCAGCCAGGCCGGCGTCCCGTACGACGCGAGCGCCATCACCTTGTACTCGTCCGAGGACCGCCGGAAGCCCAGGTGCTCGGTGACCTCCTCGTAGAGCAGGCCTAGCGAATGCGGCAGCTCCTGGGCCGCCAGCACGTCGAGGTCGCCGTCGACGCTGCGACCGGCCAGGTGCGAGCGGGTCTCGCCGCGGCCGTCCAGCACCAGCACCGAGGAAGTCGGGTACGGCGCGGCCAGCGCGGCCGACGCGGCATGGGCGATGTGGTGGGGCACGAACCGCACGATGGCTGGATCGAGCCCGGGCAGCGCGGTCCGGAGGAAGAGCGGGGCGCGGGCGGCGTACAGCGTCCGCAGGCCCTCCCAGCCGTCGACCGTGACGTCCGCGCCGAGCGGCATCGCCAGCGAGGGGTCGTAGGAGTAGGCCACGGCGTCGAGGTCGGCCGCCGTCAGCCCCGCCCGGGCGAGGCACCAGGCGGCGGAGAGCTCGGGCACCTCCCAGGTGGCGAACGGCACGTTGGACTTGCCGTGCTTGCGCCGGTTGAAGCGCTCCTCCTCCGCCGCGGCCACGATCTCGCCGTCGACGACCAGCGCCGCCGCCGGGTCGTGGAAGACGGCGTTGACCCCGAGCACGTTCATGGTCGTCGGCCTTGCCAGGAGTGGTCGGCGGCAAACAGGGGCAGGGCCGCAGCCGTGCCTGCCGTCTCGGTGGTAGTGATCACCCGCGACCGCCGGGACTCGCTGCTCGCCACCCTGGACCGGCTGACCGCGCTGCCCGAGCGGCCACCCGTCCTCGTGGTCGACAACGGCTCGACCGATGGCACTGCGGACGCCGTACGCCGGCAGCACCCGTCGGTCCGACTGATCGAGGCCGGCGCCAACCTCGGCTCCGCCGGCCGGACGCTCGGCGTCCGGGCCGCCGACACGCACTACGTCGCCTTTGCCGACGACGACTCCTGGTGGGCGCCCGGTGCGCTCGCCGCAGCCGTGGAGCTCTTCACCGCCCACCCGCGGCTCGCCGTGCTCGCCGCCCGTGTCCTCGTCGGTCCGGACGAGCGCCTGGACCCGGTCTGTACGGCGATGGCCGCCGGCCATCTGGGACGCCCCACCGACCTGCCGGGACCGTCGGTCCTGGGGTTCGTCGCCTGCGGCGCGGTCGTACGCCGGTCGGCGTACCTCGACGTCGGCGGCTTCCATCCCCGCTTCGGGGTGGGCGGCGAGGAGGAGCTGCTCGCGATCGACCTCGCGAGCCGGGACTACGGCCTGGCGTACGTCGACGCGGTGGTCGCTCACCACCATCCTTCGCCCGCGCGCGACCCGGCCGGGCGGCGGCGTACGCAGGTCCGCAACGCCGCGTGGTCCACCTGGCTGCGCCGGCCGGCCGGCACCGTCGCCCGGAAGCTCCTCACCGTGGCGCCTCGGTTGGCTACCGACGCCGCCACCCGGGCCGGCCTGCTCGAGGCGGTACGCGGCCTTCCGTGGGTGCTGCCCGACCGGCACGTGGTGTCGCGCGAGCTCGAGCGCCGGCTGCGACCCCTCGACTAGCGCTGCGCGTCCTCCCGCAGGAGTGCCGACATCATTCGGTGGGTCGCCGCCCTACCCGGATCTGGTCGCGTTATCGGGGGGTCAACACACAGAACTCATGGCCATCGGGATCGGCCATCACCACCCAGCTGACCTCGCCCTGGCCGATGTCGATTCGATTCGCCCCAAGGGAGACGAGACGGTCGACCTCCGCTTGCTGATCACCGTGGACAGGTGGAGCGAGGTCGAAATGCAGCCGGTTCTTGCCGGTCTTCGGCATCAGTGGCGGGCCGCCCCACGTGATCTTCGGACCGCCGCGCGGCGAGCGGATCGCGGTCTCTTGGTCTTGGTCCCAGACCATTGGCCAGCCCAGCGCTTCGCTCCAGAAGTACCCGACCTCCTGCGAACCGTCGCACGCAAGCGCTCCGATGAATCCGCAGTCAGCAAGGAAGTTGTTGCCCGGCTCGATGACGCAGAACTCATTGCCTTCGGGGTCGGCGAGCACCACATGTCCCTCCTCCGGGCGCTGACCGATGTCGATGTGCCGGGCGCCGAGTTCGAGCGACCTCGCCACCGTCTGCTGCCGGTCCTCCAGGGACGTGCTCGTCAGATCGAAGTGCATCTGGTTCTGGCCGGCCTTCTGCTCCTGGGTCGAAAGAAATCGGATCCGGAACCCGGTGTCATCGCTCGGCAGGAGCGCGATGCCCTCGTGGGGGTCGTCGGCCAGCTCCCAGCCCAGGAGGCCGGCCCAGAAGCGCGCGAGGCGGGGTGGGTCGTTCGCATCGAAGCAGAGCGCGAGGAGGTGAGAAGTCATCCCGCTCCGCATCTCCGATCTGCTGACTCACAGCCGCAGCCAGGGCACGTCCTGCCTACCCCTGAGAAAGCAACGCTAAGGCGCTCGGGGACTGCCACGCAACGCGAATAAGCCAGAGGGCGACGCTCCCGCACGATCGTGTGCGCCTCGCCCCCACCGAGACCTGGTAGTCCTCACGCGACCAGCTGGTCGCGGCGGCGTGTGAGGTAGGCGGTCTCGGCGGTGTTGCCCGCCAGCTCGATGGCTTTGTCGTACGCCGCGCGCGACTTCTGACTGCAGCCCAGCCGGCGCAGCAGGTCGGCACGGGTCGCATGGTAGGCGTGATAACCGGCCAACTTGTCCTCGAGACGGTCGACGGCCGCCAGTGCCACCTCGGGGCCGTCAAGCTCGGCGACCGCAACGGCCCGGTTGAGGACGATGATCGGCGAGGGGTCGAGGCGAACGAGCTGGTCATAGAGGGCGACGACCTGCGACCAGTCGGTGTCGCGTACATCGCGGGCGGAGGTGTGCACGGCGTTGATCGCAGCGAGGATCTGGTAGCGACCCGGAGCAACCCCGGCGGCCAGCCGCTCGCGCACCAGCAGATGACCCTCGGCAACCAGCGCCGCGTCCCAGGCCCCACGGTCCTGCTCGTCGAGGGAGACCAGTTCGCCGCTCACTGAAACCCGGGCAGCGCGGCGAGCCTCGGTGAGGAGCATCAGCGCCAGCAGCCCGGCCACCTCACCGTCCTCCGGCATGAGCGCACGGATCCCGCGAGTCAGTCGGATCGCCTCGGCGGTCAGGTCGTGCCGGACCGGATCGGTGTCGGGGCCGGTCGCCAGGTAGCCCTCGTTGAAGACGAGAAACAGAACGGCGAGTACGCCGGAGACGCGCGCCGGCAGATCCTTCGCGGACGGCACCCGATAAGGGATGCGAGCCGCCTTGATCTTGGCCTTCGCGCGGGTGATCCGCTGCCCCATGGCGGTCTCCTGCACCAGGAAGGCACGGGCGATCTCGGCCACGGTCAGACCGCCGACCATACGCAGCGTCAGCGCCACGCGGGTCTCCATCGCGAGCGCCGGGTGACAGCAGGTGAAGATCAGCCGGAGCCGCTCGTCGTCGATGCCGTCAGGAGGCTCGGGCGGGTCGTCGTCATACAACATCCGAGCCTCCTTCTGCTTGCCGTCCCGCTTGTTCTCGCGCCGGATCCGGTCGATGGCCTTGCGGTTGGCGGTGGTGGTCAGCCAGGCGCCGGGGTTGGGGGGTACACCCTCGGCCGGCCACCGCCCGACGGCGATCGCGAACGCCTCGGCCGCCGCATCCTCGGCGATATCGAGGTCACCGAAACGCCTAGTGAGGGCGGCGACCACCCGCGCCCACTCCTCGTGGTGGGCCTGGGTGACCGCCGCCCGGACGTCGACCACGCTCACAGGAACGGCCGCACCTCGACCTTGCGATTGCAGTGCTTCGACCCCTCGGCGGCGAGCCTGAGCGCCACGTCGAGGTCGAGGGCCTCGAGGACCCAGAAGCCGGCAAGGTACTCCTTCGACTCCAGGAAGGGCCCGTCGGTGAACACCGCCTCCCCATCCCGGTTGTCGATGACGGTGGCCGTGCTGGGCGACCCGAGGCCACCGGCGAAGACCCAGTGACCCTCCGCCTGGAGCCGGTCGTTGAACGCGTCGATGGCCGCCATCTCATCCGGGGTGGCGAGGCCGGCCGTGTCGTGGATCACGGAAACCAGGTACTGCATCTCGGATCATCTCCTGTGCTTGGGGCGCCCCTCGTAGGCGGCCGCTCACCCCTGCTACGAACGCCTCTGCCCCGATCCGACACCGCCTCCCAGATTTTCCGAGGACCTTCTGGTACGCCGATTGTGAGCGACAATTGCGCTGTTCCGCCCCGAAACCGTCTCGCTGTCGGATCGCACTACCTGCGGATTGACTTTCTAGGCAGCGCTTCCTCCGTGGGGGATCGTTCGATGAGTTTCCCGTTGGTGAAGGTGGCGCCGGCGCGGACGAGGGCGACGAGGTGTGGAGCGTTCACGGCGCGCCAGCGGCCTTGTGCGGCCATGATCAGTTTCCAGGCCATGGCCAGGCTGGCGGCGCGGCTGCCGGGGCCGCGGGTGACCTTGGTCCGGTGACGCACCGTGGCGAAGGTGGACTCGATCGGGTTCGTGGTCCGCAGGTGGACCCAGTGCTCGGTGGGGTAGTCGTAGTACGCCAGCAGCACGTCGGTGTCGTCGGTGATCTTTGCGACCGCTTTCGGGAACTTCGCTTGGTAGGCGTCAGCGAAGGCTCGGATCGCCTGCAGCGCATGAGCTCTGTCCTCGGCCCCCCAGATCTCGGCGAGGTACTTCTTCGCCGCCGGGTGCGCCGACTTCGGCAAAGATGACAGCACGTTCCCGGCCTTGTGGAACCAGCACCGCTGCTCCCGTGTCTCGGGGAAGACTTCGCGGAGGCCGCCCCAGAACCCCAGCGCCCCGTCGCCGACGGCCAGCACCGGGGCGCGCATCCCGCGCCGCTTGCAATCCCGCAGCAGATCCGCCCACGACTCCACCGACTCCCGGTAGCCATCGGCGAGCGCAACGAGTTCTTCCGCCCGTCGGCGCGGACCCCGATGACAACAGATCCACAGGTTTCAAGCATTGCTCCGCCGAGCCACGGGACGAACGCCCCCACCCTCCGCTTCGACGGCCCCCTGACCGCCCGCGGGGGAGTAGGTGGGCGTCCAGTTCGCGGTGTAAACAGTGGTGAACCCGCGCCAGCCTCGAGATGCCCGGTCGAGTAGGTCGGCTCAATTCACAAGACTGCGAGTGTCGAGAACGGCTGGTCGGATCCGACCTCTGTAGGTCACGGCCCCGTAGGGCACTCTTGCGAACGAAGGAGACTCGTTGTGAAGTACGTGATCTTGATTCACAGCAACCCCGACCCGTGGGGGCACCCAACGCAGCTCTACACCCCGGAGGGACGAGCACTCCCACAGGACCGGCACGAGGAGATGGACCGGCAGTTCGAGGCGCTGCTGAACGAGATCTCCGCCTCGGGAGAGTTCGTCAGCGCCGAGGCGTTGGCCGACCCCGCCTCGTCCACCCTCTACACGTGGAGTCCGCAGGGTCACCTCGCCACCGACGGCCCGTACGCCGAGGCCAAGGAGCAGTTGGCGGGGTTCTTTCTCGTCGACTGCCAGAGCCGCCCGCGCGCCGAGGAGATCGCCGCGCAGTTCGCCCAGCCCGGCGGGGTCGTCGAGCTTCGGCCGGTGATGTGGCCCGGCGCCGACGACCAATGACATCGGCCGAGCTCGAGGAGGTGTTGCGCGGGTGCGCGCCGCACGTCCTGGCCGCGCTCGTGCGCCGCTACGGCGACTTCGACACCACCGAGGACGCCCTGCAGGAGGCGCTGCTGGCCGCCTCCACGCAGTGGCCGAGCTGCGGGATGCCGCACAACCCGAAGGCGTGGCTCATCACCGTTGCCTCCCGACGGCTGGTCGACGAGTGGCGCACTGAGCAGGCGAGAGCTGAGCGGGAGCAGCTCGTCGCGCAGCGGACGCCCCCGGATCGGTTCCTCGCGCCGGAGGCCGACCGTGCCGCGGTGGTAGACGACGCGGTGATCCTCTTGCTGTTGTGCTGCCACCCGGCCCTGCCGCAGCCCGCGCAGGTGGCGCTGACGCTGCGCGCCATCGGCGGTCTGAGTACGGCGCAGATCGCCCGAGCGTTCCTCGTACCCGAGGCCACGATGGCCCAACGAATCAGCCGCGCGAAGGCCCGGCTCCGGCAGGTCGAGGCGCGGTTCACAACACCGCCAGCTTCCGAGCTGCCCGAGCGTGTGGCGGCTGTGGCCCACGTCCTGTACCTGATCTTCACAGAGGGCCACACAGCCACAGTTGGGACCGGCCTGTATGACGTTCCCCTCACCAACGAAGCGATCCGCCTGACCCGTCAGCTGCACGAGCACCTCCCCGACATCAGCGAGGTCACCGGGCTGCTGGCGCTCATGCTGCTCACCAACGCCAGACGAACCGCCCGCGTCGCCGAGGACGCAACACTCGTCCCCCTGGCAGAGCAGGACCGCACGCTGTGGGACCGGGCAAGCATCCGCGAGGGCGTCGGACTTCTGGAGGGCGCGCTACCGACAGGGCTGGTAGGCCCCTATCAGCTCCAAGCCGCGATCGCCGCCGTCCACGCCGAGGCAACCCGCGCCGAAGATACCGACTGGGCCCAGATCGAGACCCTGTACCGGATGCTCGACGACGTCGCGCCGAGCCCGATCGTCACCATCAACCACGCCGTGGCGGTCGCCATGGTCAACGGGCCTGCCGCCGGCCTCCGCATGCTCGACCCACTGGTGCGGGACAAGCAGGTACGCCGCAACCACCGCCTCTACGCCGTCCGCGGCCACCTGCTCGACCTGGAAGGGCACCGCGAGCAGGCACGCACCGCATACGCCACCGCGGCAAGCCTGACCACCAGCATCCCCGAGCAGCGCTACCTCAATGCCCAAGCCGCGCGGGTCGCGGCCGTTCGTTGAAGGAGCGATATCGCGTCGGGCTCGATCAAGCTCAGCGCGGCCGCGCTCCACTGCCGTGAAGCCGTCATCGCGGTAAGAGGGCTACCAAGGGTTGCGCTCGTCGGGTGGAAGTGCAACCTTGTGGTTGCAGGACGTTGCAGGCCAAGGAGGACGGCTGGCATGAGCAACCCAAGCGAAGCCGCAGACCGGATCGAGCGCCAAGTCACGATCAATGCGCCCCTGGAGCGGGTGTGGCGGCTGGTTAGCGAGCCAGGCTGGTGGATCGGGGACGGTGATCCCACCGCAGCTCGAGTCGTCACCCAGGAGGGGGAGGTCGTCGTGGTGGACTACCCGCCGCACGGGCGGTTTCCTGTCCTGCCGGTCGCGGCGGACCCGCCGCGCTACGTCTCCTACCGGAGCGGCGACGACACCAGTCAGGTACTCGCGGAGGGCACGGCGACGCTCGTTGAGTTCTTCTTGACCGAGCAGGACGGCGGCACCGTGCTCCGCGTCGTCGAGAGCGGCTTTACCGCGCTGTACCCGGCGGTCGAGCGTCGCGTCGCGGCGGTGGAGGACAACATCGGTGGCTGGGAGCTGATGCTCGGCGTCGCCAAGCGGGACGCCGAGCGCGTGGCGGTGTGACCTCCCGGATCGCCCGCGCGGAACGGCATCCTGCCCCTCGTGCGCACCCGGCCGGCAAGGACGTCGAGGTGGTACTGGCGGCCCTGGCCGACCCGACCCGCCGCCAGCTCTTGGACGCCCTCGTGGAGTCCGGTCGGGCCAGCGCGACGGCCCTCGCCGACCGTCTGCCTGTGTCCCGGCAGGCGGTGGTCAAGCACCTTCATGTCCTTACGGCGGCCGGCCTGGCCGAGGGAGTTCGAGCGGGCCGGGAGGTGCTGTACGTCGCCAGGCCCGATCCCCTGGACGCCTCGGCTCGTTGGCTCACCAACCTGTCCGCCGCCTGGGACACCAGGCTCAGCGCCCTCAAGCGCGCTGCTGAGGAGCCGACGGCAAGATGACACCCGCAAGCCGATCGACCTGAGGAAGGCCCCCGCGCACGGCGGCGCGCACGATCTCGGGACAACGCTGCTGCCAGGCGCAGGGTCGTACATCAGAGAGCGAGGACGAGCCGCAGTGCCGCGTCGACCTGTCTCAGCTCGTCGAAGGTCAGATGACCGGTGCGCGCGCCGAGGCGGTCGGGGTCGACAGCCGCTGTCTGCTCGACCAGGACGCGGGTCGCCCGCCCGTTGACGTCGACCTCCGGCCGGAAGCTCGCGGCTCGTGCAGACGTCGAGGTCGGCGCGACGAGCCAGGTGGAGAGCGGCAGCAGGTCCGACTGGACGACTACGGCGTAGCGAGTTCCGGACTGCTCGTGTCCGCGGCCATCGCGGGGGGCGCGCAAGTGGTAGACCTCACCACGCACGCAACGTCTCCATGTCCCTGAGCACCTGGGCTGACTCGGCCCGATCCACTTCGTCATTGGCGAGTTCGGTCGCCTCGGCTTGCAGCCGTTCGTGAGCCCGTGCCCGAGCAGCGTCGATGAGTGCTCCCCGAACCGCCGCGGAGACAGGGGTGCCGTCTCGGGTCAGGACAGAGAGGGCTCGACGCGCGTCCTCGTCGGGCCGGAACGTGATGGTCTCAGCCATGCCCAGCAGTGTGGCACAGGTTGTAAGATCGAGGCACCGCCAACTTCGCGAGGGAAGCGGTCCAGCGGTTCCAGCACCGCGGTCCGGCTCAACTGCTCACCCGTCACGGCATACCACCACCTCAGCCTGCCGAGCGAACGGCAGACGGCACCGACGAGCGTCCCGCAACTCGATCGACTAGCGACACCCCCGGCCTGCTGACCTACGAGCCACGAGCCATAGGAACGAGACGACCTTGCCGTCGCCCTCGTCTTCCTCGACCACCTCCCACGTCTCGACCTCGAGCCCCGCTGCCGAGACTGCGCGCCGGGTGGCGCCCTCGCCGATGCCCCCGAAGAACATCGGCACTCCGAGCCAGTTCGCCTCCGTGCCGTCACCCGGAGTTAGCGGGGCGCTGGTCAGGAGGAGCCCTCCTGGGCGCAGCCAGGATGCAATTGCCTGGAACAGTGCGGAGTGCTGGTTGGAGGGGACGTGTCCGAGTGCGTAGAAGGACGCGACGGCGTCCACGCTGCCCGGTCGCAGAGCGAGGCGGGCGATGTCGGCCTGCACGAGAGCGGCGTCGGGAACGACTGCCTGCGCTAGGCGCAGTTGGACGAGCGAGCCGTCCACTCCGACGACCCGATGTTGCTCACCGAGCATCCGCGTTGCAGGTTCACCAGCCCCGCAACCGAGATCCACGACTACGCCGCCAGGCTTCAGTTCGTCTAGTAGCTGCTGCACCCAACGGAGCCGGACGGAGCTGCCCTGCGACCAGTCCCGGTAGCGGTGGCCGATGCGGTCGTAGCCCGTTCGGACAACCTCGAAGCCGTCGGACATGAGGGCAGGGTAGGCCGGCTACCCGCGGTCAAGCACCGTAGTCGTCCCGATAGCCGAACCTTGCGCGGACGCCGACGAACGACGCAGACGCCGATGAGGCAGTAATCCGTTGGTCGGTCGACCAGACGCAATGGACACTCGGCAGCGTGCTCGGCAACCTCTGGCCCACCTATCTGCTCCGCATCACAACGCCCCGCCTGGAACTGCGTCTGCCCCATGACGTCGAACTCGCCAAGCTTGCGGCGCTTGCGGGGCAGGGCGTGCACGCACCCTCGACCGGGCGCAGTTCGTACTCCGCGAGCACTGGGGACAGTTGTCACGGTGGGCAGTCGGCGACTGGAGGCTCGGACTCGGGGTTTTCACTTTCACCGGCGAACCCCTCGGCGTGGTCACCCTGCGAGCGAGGGACTTCCCCGTCGTCCGCGAAGTGACTACGTCATCATGGCTCGGGCTGCGGCATCATCGGCACGGCTTCGGCACAGAGGCCCGTCTCGGCGTACTCACCCTGGCGTTCGACTACCTCGCCGCTGAGGCGGCAGTAACCGAGGTCTTTCAGGACAACCACGCCTCGCAAGGCGTCTCCCGCAAACTGGGCTACGAGCCCGATGGCATCTCACGCGACGCCCGCGGATCCGAGGTACTGGTCGCCGATCGGCTCCGCCTCAGCCGTTCCGGTTGGGCCGACGTGCGCCGCTCCGGCATCGAGATCGACGGCATCGAGACATGCAGGCACATGTTCGGGGCTGACGGAGGGTGGAGCTGGAGGAGGCGTTATCGCCGCGCGCCGTGGAAGGGTGCACTATGGCACTCCGGAGGAAGAGCACCTGGTTCGGCGTCGTCCTCGACGCACCGGACGCTCGGGAGCTGGCGCATTTCTACGCCCGTCTCCTTGGCTGGGCGGTCTTCAAGGAAAGCGACGAGTGGGTCGTGCTTGCGCCGTCGGAGGAGGCTGGCTACAACCTCGCTTTCGCAACAGAGAAGGACTACGTGCGGCCGGTCTGGCCGACTGAGCCGGGTAAGCCGCAGATGTCGATGCATCTGGACGTCGAAGTCGACGACCTGAAGGAAGCGGTGTCGTACGCCGAAGGCCTCGGGGCCGATCTGGCGTCGTACCAACCGCAGGAGACGGTGCGTGTGATGCTCGATCCCGCCGGACACCCCTTCTGCCTATACCTCGACACCAACCCGGCTGTGTGAGCGCGTGCCGACCCTGGTCCGCGACCCTGCTGCGGGCACTGCCATCACTTGCGGACGGTTTTTTGCTCGGCACGCTGCGACCCCTCGGCCCGCTTGGGTCTGAGCTCGTGGCAGACGAGATCTTCGAGCACCCGCGGCTAGTGGCGATCTACGATGCGCTCGACCCGGACCGCAGCGACCTCGACGTGTACGCGGCCATCGCTGACGAGATCGGCGCCCGCCGGGTGCTGGACGTGGGATGCGGCACGGGCACGTTCGCACTGCTCCTGGCCGACCGTGGACTGGAGGTGACCGCCGTCGACCCGGCGTGCGGTGTGCTCAACGTCGCCCGGGCCAAGCCCGGCGCCGAGCGTGTGAGCTGGATCTACGGCGACGCGACCACCCTGCCTGTGAGGCAGGTCGACCTGGCGACGATGACCGGGAACGTGGCCCAGGCGATCGTGGAGCCACTGGACTGGGAGGCGACACTGCGCGGTGTGCACGAGGCGTTGCGGCCCGGTGGCCATCTCGTCTTCGAGACGCGTGACCCCGCCTACCGAGGCTGGCAGGAGTGGAACCGCGCGGCGTCGTACCGGACGACGGAGATCGCGGGTGTCGGTGCGGTCGAGAGCTGGGTGGAGCTGACCGACGTGAGCGGGCAGTTGGTGAGCTTCCGTTCGACGTGGGTGTTCGCGTCCGACGGGCAGGTGTTGACGTCGGACTCGACGCTGCGCTTCCGCGACCGTGACGAGGTCGAGTCGACGCTGGCCGCGAACGGCTACGCCGTAGTTGAAGTCCGCGACGCGCCCGACCGGCCCGGGCGAGAGCTCGTGTTCCTTGCGCGCCGTTCGACGTGAGGGCGCCGCCCGCCGGTAGCCGATCCCGCTGTGACACACCTCGGCGTCCGGGTTCCCTGCCCGGACCGGCCGTTCTGCCTGGAGCGGCCTCGCTCCTCTACGGCCGATAGATGACGGCGGTTCAGCTGTGGCCGGGACTAACCAACGTCGATGGCCTCGATCCTGCAAGTAGGGCCGGTTGCCGCGGCCAGCCGGCGGTCGGTGGTGATCAGGACCGCGTCCATGGCTTCGGCCAGCGCCACGTACATCGCGTCCCAGCCGCGCACGGTGTTTCGTAGCTGCCAGGCTCGGGGCAGCAAGGGCCGGTGGCCGAAGCGCTCGCCCGGCCAGGCTTCGAGGTCCCCGACCGCTTGGGCGGCCTCCGTGCGGTCCAAGCGCCCATGTAGGTGTTCGCGCCGAAGCACGCTGAAGACCTCGACGTCCACGATGTGCGGGGCGATGTGATCGTCATCGCTGGCCAACCGGTGACGGATCGCCTCGGCGCCCGGCCCCCCGATGAGCACCTCAGTCAGGCACGAGGCGTCAACTACCAGCATCCGGCCACGAGCCGCGCTGCTCGTCGAGTGCTGCCAGGACCTCGGCGCGGCCGAGGGGCGAGGAACGCCGACGCGTGCGGGTCAGCCACTCCTGCACGCTGGGCCGTGCGGCCAGGCGTCCGGCCTCGGCGCGTAAGAGCTCCGGCACGCTGACGCCGGATTCCGCGGCGCGCCGGACCAAGCCGGCGTAGACCTCATCGTCGATGTCGCGAATCTGGACGGTCTTCGGCACGAACGAACCCTAGCATGCGCACTCGCATCAAGTCATGCGAGGACGCATGACCCATGCACGGTCGCCGGCCCCACGCCGTCCGCCCTCTCGAGGTTCGGAAACGCCGGCTTAGGGCCAGCTGCCTTCCTCCGACGATGCCACGACCAGCTCCCTGACCTCGCAGCCGGGTGGCTGGCGGAGCGCAAAGAGCACCGCGGCTGCGACGTCCGCCGGCCGGTTAAGCTTCGCGTCCGGCGGCGGCTTGTACTGCTCGTCGCGGTCGTCGAAGAAAGCCGTCGACATGCCGCCGGGGATCAGCAGGGTGACGCCGACCGAGCCGCGCAGCTCGGCCGCCAGCGCGCGGGTGAATCCGACCACCCCGAACTTCGACGCGCAGTACGCCGTCGCGTCGCCGACCGCCTTGATACCGAGCGTCGAGGCGACCGTGACCACCTTGCCGCCGACGGTCGAGCGCTGCAGGTAGGGCAGCGCGGCCCGCACGACGGCTGCCGTGCCCAGCAGGTTGACCAGCACGACCCGGTCCCACTCCTCGCCCGGTACGTCGGCGAGGGTGCCGCAGCGGTCCATGCCCGCGGCGGTGAAGACCGCGTCCAGGCCGCCAACCCGGTCGGCGAGGCGGCGTACCGCCTCCTCGGTGGAGCGGCCGTCGGCGAGGTCGACCTGCTCGGCGTCGACGCCGCGAACCGGCGAGCGGTCCAGGACCAGCGGGGTGCCGCCTCCGTCGCGTACGGCGGCCACGACCGCCGCCCCCAGGCCGGACGCGCCACCGGTGACGAGGATGGTTCCCAGCTCAGCCACGGCGGGCCGCCTCCTGCAGGATCGAGGTGGTGGAGCGGCCCTCGAGGTAGGGCAGCACGACCGCCTGGCCACCCCAGCGGGCGACGGTCGCGGCCTCGGGCAGCTCGCTCAGTGCGTAGTCGCCGCCCTTGGCGAAGATATCCGGCCGCAGCCGGTCCAGCGCGGCTTCCGGCGTCCGCTCGTCGAAGATCTCCACCGCGTCGACACAGCCGAGCGCGGACAGCACGGCTGCCCGGTCGGCCTGCGGCACCAGCGGGCGGTCGGCGCCCTTGAGCCGGCGTACCGACTCGTCGGAGTTGAGCAGCACCACCAGGCAGTCGCCGAGGGCTCTTGCGGCGCGCAGCAGGCTGACATGGCCGGCGTGCAGCAGGTCGAAGCAGCCCCCCGTGGCGACCACCGTGCCACCCGCGCGGCGTACCCGCTCCACCAGCGTCGCCGCGCTCTCCGGCACGGCGCAGGCCGGGGGTGCCGGCACCGTGATCCCCGCCGCCCCGCCGGCCGCCACGAAAGCGGAGGACGCGGCGACCGCGCCGGCAACCGCTTCGGAGGGCAGCGCCCCGTCGGCCAGCAGCCCGGCGGCGGCAGACGCGTAACGGTCACCGGCGCCGCAGGAGTCGAAACAGGGCACTGCCGGCGCGGGTACGACGAGCGGTGGTGCGTCGTCGTCCTCCACCAGCAGGGCACCGGCCGCCGACAGGGTGACCGACACCGAGCCGGCCGCCCAGCGCCGGCGCAGCGAACGGGCCCGCTCGGTGTGGCCGGCCAGCCCCGCGGAGCCGACGGCCGGCGCGAAGTGCGCGGCCTCGGCGGCGTTCGGCGTCGCCATGGTGGCGCCAGGCACCGGCTCGGGCCCACGCGGGTGCGGGTCCCAGACCAGCGGCGTACGCCGGGACAGGGCGGCCAGCGCCGCTCGGAGCCCCGGCTCGGATGCGAGGCCACGGCCGTAGTCCGCCACCAGTACGCCGCCGGCCGAGGCCAGTGCCGCCCGCGCGCGCGCCGTCGGTGCCCCCACCGCACCGGGTGCCCCGGGTCCCCGGTCCAGCCGGAGCAGGGTGCGGCCGTCGCTACGCACCCGCACCTTCTCCGGCATCGGACCGGTCAGCCCGAGGTCGATGACGTCCACTCCGGCGGCCGCCAGCAGCCCGGCCAGCTCGGCGCCACCGGCGTCGGTGGCCAGGGCGGTGACGAGCACGACCTCCCGGCCGTCGGAGCTCGCGAGGAGTGCGGCCAGGCCGGCACCACCGGGACGCGCACGCTCCGTGAGGTCGTCGACCACGGGAACGGGAGCGTCCGGGGAGAGCCGGGCGACCCGTCCGGACACATCCCTGTCCAGCAGGGAGTCGCCGAGGACGACCAGCGGCCGGCCGGTCACGATCCGACCTCGGCGGCCATCGTCGGGTCGTCGTACTGGGGAAGCAGCACCGGCCGCACGAGGTGCGGGGCGGTCGCCGCAGAGCGGTCGCGTGCCGCCGTCCGCACCACCGCGTGGTAGGTCCGCAACGTCGCGGCGGCGACCCGGTCCCACGAGTAGTGGTCGGCCGCCCGCCGCGCTCCGGCGGCGCCGTACGCGGCCCGGCGGCCGGGATCGCTGAGCAGCGCGTTGAGGGCCGCGGCGAGCGCTGTCGGCTCCCGGGGAGGCACCTGGACCCCGGTGCCACCGGGCACGACCGTGTCGGTCAGCCCGCCGACGGCCGAGGCGACGACGGGTACGCCGCATGCCATCGCCTCCAGCGCCACCAGGCCGAACGGCTCGTACCAGGGGACGCAGACTACGACGTCCGCCGAGCGGAGCAGCGCCGGGAGCGAGTCCCGTCCGACCCGGCCGCGGAGGACGACCCGGTCGGCGACACCGTGCCGGCGGGCGAGCTGGCGCAGCCGGCGCACCTCCGGGTCGCGATCCAGCCGTGCCACGTCCGGGCCGCCGGCCACGACCAGCTCGGCGTCCGGGACGGACGCCAGCGCGGTGATCGCGTTGCCGATCCCCTTCCGCTCGACCAGCCGGCCGACGAAGACCAGCCGGGAGCCGCCGCTCGACCGGGGCTCGGCCGGGCCGTCGGGGCGGAACAGCGCCAGGTCCACGCCGCAGGGCACGACGGTGACCCCGCCCGGGTCCACGCCCAGCGCCTCGAGCTCGCCCAGCTCGTCCGAGCAGGTGGCGACGATGGCGTCGGCGTAGCGGACCAGCGTGCGCTCCAGCGCCAGGCGCTCCGGTGGGGAGGTGTCCTTGCTGCCCTGGTGCCGTCGCTTGACCACGCCAAGTGCGTGGAAGGTCTGCACCACCGGAATGCCCAGCGGTCGAGCGGCCGCCAGCGCGGCCAGCCCCGACATCCAGAAGTGGGCGTGTACGACGTCGGGCCGGTCCCGCTCCCAGCGCGCGCGCAGGTCGGCGCCGAAGGCCGCCATGTAGGGAAGCAGCTCGTCCTTCGGAACCGCCCGCGCCGGGCCGGCATCGACGTGGTCCACGGTCACGCCGGGACCGAGTGGCACGGTCCGCGGCAGCGTCGGCTCGTCCCGGCGGGTGTGCACCGTCACCGTGTGGCCGCGGCGGGCGAGCGCACCGGCCAGCGCGGCCACGTGGACGTTCTGGCCGCCGGCGTCCACCCCGCCGAGCACGGCCAGCGGGCTTGCGTGCTCCGAGACCAGGGCGATCCTCATCGTGCCGCCCCGACCAGCCGGGGTGCGGCGAGCGCCCTAACCGCGGCGACGACGTCCTCGGCCGGTACGCCGTCCAGGCAGGGATGACCCGGAACGGGGCAGCTGCGCGCCCGGGTCCCCGCGCAGGCGGCGCCCGGATCGCCGAGCACGACGTGCGGCACCCGCCATGGCCGCCATCGCTCCACCGGCACGGTGGGCGCGAACAGCGAGACCACCGGCGTACCGACTGCGGCCGCGAGATGGGCCGGACCGGTGTTGCCCACCACGACCGCGTCGGCCCGCTGCAGTACGCCGGCCAACCCGGCCAGGTCGGTGCCGCCGCCGAGATCGACGACGGCGCCTTGGCGCGGGGCACCGGCCACGGCGGCGGTGAGGGACCGCTCGGCCGGGCCGCCGGTCACCACGACCCGGCGGCCGGCGGTGACCAGCGCGTCCACCATGGCGGCGGCGCGGGCCGGCGACGGCGCCCGGGCCGGCACCGCGGCGCCCGGGTGCACCACGACGTACGGGTCGGCCCCGGTCAGCGGCCAGGTGTCCGGCAGCGGTCCGCGGACCGCCAGCGAGCCGTCATCCCCGGCCGGCAGCGGGCAGCCGGCAGCGTCGGCCAGCGAGAGCATCCGCTCGACCTCGTGCAGCCCGCTCTCCGGCAGCCGGTGCCTCAGGTCGAGCAGCGAACCCGGGTAGTCCTCGCTGACCGCGGCGATGCGGCGCACCCCCGCCAGTCGGAGCAGCAGGGCGAGGGGCAACGGGCTCTGGTGGTACGACGTGAGCACCAGCGCCTCGTCCACGCGACGGGTGGCGACCTCGTCGACCAGGCCCTCCACCAGCCTTCGGTCCACCGGCAGGGGTTCCGCGTCGATCCACGGGCAGTGCCACGTCAGCACCTCGTCGGCCCCGGGCAGGAGCTCAGCCGCCGACCGCCCCCGCGGACCGCAGAGCAGGACCACCCGGTCCGCGGACGCCGCGACGGCTCGCACCGCCGGCCCCGCCAGCAGGACGTCCCCGTCGCTGTCGAGCCGCGCGACCAGCACCGTCTTCACGGTGACCCCGCCGCGCCGGCGAGCAGCAGCTCGACCGCGGAGAGCAGGTCGGCCGCAACCTCCGGCGCGTTCGCGACCTCCTCCAGCCGGGTCACCGGCGTCGGCACCAGGACCGGCCGGGCTCCCGCTGCCCGCGCCGCCTCGACGTCGGACCCGATGTCGCCGATCAGCGCACACGAGCTGACCGGTACGCCGAGAGCCGCCGCTGCCTCCAGCACCAGGCCGGGTGCCGGCTTGCGGCACCGACACCCCTCCTGTGGTCCGTGCGGGCAGACGAAGAAGGGACCGAGGGGCCCGAGCAGCGCGGTCGTCCGCGCGTTGACGGCGTCGACCTGCTCGCGGGTCAGACAGCCTCGAGCGATGCCGCTCTGGTTCGACACCACGGCGGTCGGGACCCCGGCCGCGCGCAGCCTGGCCAGCGCCGCTCCCGCGGTGGGCATCGGCCGTACCAGCTCCGGCTCGCCGTTGTAGGGAACGTCCGCGACCAGCGTCCCGTCACGATCCAGCAGCACGGCGAGCGGCGACCGGCGCACCGGGCCGCACCGGGCCGTCGGCGTCGGCGTCGGCTGAGCAAGATCCAGGCGCATGTACCGGAACTGCCCCCGCGCTCGATGAGGAGAACGCCAGCGACCGGAGAAGTGGCTCGGCGGTTAGAGACGGCTCACCGTACGGCGCGCAGTCACCGGCTGCCAACGGTCAGGCGCTCCGGGCGGTCGTTGCGGGGGTGATCACCGGCTGCACGGCTGTCACGCGGAGGCGCCGCACCCGCCGGCGACTTCCGGCGTCCCTGAGCAGCCCGACGACCGCCGCCTCGATGGGCCCCTGCGTGGCCGGTACGCCGAAGGCCACCCCCTCGCCGAGGGTGTCGAGCTCCTCGGAGATCGTGATGCCGTCCTGGAACAACTCGATGACCCGTGGGTCGATGTAGGAGGACCGGCATACCGCCGGGGTGTTGCCGAGGTAGCCGGCAACCTCCCGTACGACGTGTGCCACCGCCCGCTTGGCCGCGGTGGGCGAGGTGGCGGTGCGCTCGGCGACGGCGAGGCCGACCGCGGCGAAGACGGTGGCGTGCCAGGTGCGGAACGACTTGGCCGTGGCCTCGACGCCCAGCAGGTCCCGGAGGTAGACGTTGATGTCGGCGCTCTTGACGTCGACCCATCCGGCCGGACCGCGGTAGGACAGCAGCTCGTCGCCGCCATCCCGGCGGCGCTTGAGTGCCGTGACGAGCCGGCGTACCGGCTCCTCGGCGACCGACCGCACCTGCTCCTTGCCCGCCTTGCCGAGGTAGCTGAAGGTGACGAGGTCCCCGGAGATGCGCACGTGCTCCCTGCGCATGGTCGCGAGCCCGTAGGTGTGGTTGGCCTCGGCGTACTCCTCGCTGCCGATCCGGAAGAAGCCGAGATCAAGCAGCCGTACGGCGCCGGCCAGCACCCGCGACCTGGTGAGACGGGGCAGGGCCAGCTGCTCGGCGAGATGCTCGCGGGCCGCGGGGAGCGCCTCGGCGAACCCCAGGATCGACTCGTGCTTGCTGCGGTCGCGTTGACGCCGCCACTCGTCGTGGTAGCGGTACTGGCGCCGGCCGGCCGCGTCGGTGCCCACCGCCTGGATGTGGCCGTTGGGGTAGGGACAGATCCAGACCTCGTTCCACGCCGGCGGCAGCACCAGCGCCTCGATGCGGGACAGCACGTCGAAGTCGGTGATCTGTCGGCCGCGGGCGTCGTCGTAACGGAAGCCCTGACCCTGCCGACGCCGGGCGATCCCGGTCCCTGAGCAGTCGGCGCGGCGCAGTCTCGGCATCGTGCCGGGTCAGACCTCGGGCTCGATGTGCATGGCCCGCTCTTCGGCGCTGAACCCGCCGGTGTCGGTGCCCACGTCGTGGGCCACCGAGTCCTTCTCGGTGTCGCTGCGGGCACCCTCGTCGGCGTCGACGATGCGGCCGACCCGCTCGTCCGGGTCCTCCGGGTACGGCGAGTCGGACCCTTCGGAGTCGTCGGCCGGGCGGTCGGCCGCCGCGGTCAGCTCCGGCTCCTCGCGGGAGAGCCGCAGGTCCAGCGGCTCACCGAGCGCCTGCTCCTCCGCGGTTATGCCGTACTCGTCCACCGCCAATGGGTAGTCGTGCGGCGGCACCATGCCGTCCTGGGCGTCCCCGGTGATCTGCTTACCGGGCAGGCCGTCCTCGCCACCCGGCAGCCCCTCCTCCTCGAAGGGGTCCGCTGGCTCGGGGATCCGACTGGTCATGGGATGTCTGCTCTCCTCGGACTAGTGACGGGCAGCGCCGCCGTTGGTCGTCGTACCGCCCGTCGCGGTGGTCGGCGGGACCGGGTAGACGGGTGCGTCCATCGTGAGGGACGTGTCGGGGTTGTTGCCACTCGAGCGGCCGCCGACCTTGTCGCTGACCACGCGCTTGGCCGAGCCGGCGAGGTCGGCCGCCTGCGCCTGCACGACGCCGGCGGTCTGCTGGACGGCGGGCTTCTCCATGAAGTTGCGCGCCCTCTGCATGATCGACTCGTACCGTTGCCGACCGGCCTTGGCGCCGAGGACGTAACCGGCTCCGAAGCCGGTGAGGAAGCTGGCCTTGTAGCGCATGGGACCTCCTGGAGGTGGAGTGGATCGTCCCGGCGTACCCGCTCCGCCGCCGCGTAGTCGGCGCGGCCGGGGGGGGGCACGGTGCGGTAATCTTCGGGCTCAGGCCGGCCGCTGCGCCGGGCCCGGTCCCGCGTAGCTCAATTGGCAGAGCAGCCGGCTGTTAACCGGCAGGTTCGTGGTTCGAGTCCACGCGCGGGAGCTCCCCGAATGTGCGGGGCGGTAGCTCAGCCGGTTAGAGCAGGGGACTCATAATCCCTCGGTCGCGGGTTCGAGTCCCGCCCGCCCCACCACTCCTGACCTGCGGTTTCGCTCTGCTGGCCCTGCGGTCCGCCGCCTCTTGGGGGCCCGTGTGGGCACGTTGTGGGCACACCGCGCCGGAGGACCGGGCCGCTGCGGCCCGCGGGACGAGCCGGGCGACGGCCTCGGCCGCGTCGCGGTCGACCTCCTCGAACACCGAGGTATAGATGTCGCCGGTGATCTGGATGCCCGAGTGGCCGAGCAGCTCGGACACCATCTTCAGGTCCCTTGTGGCCCGGTAGGCCAGCGACGCCGCGGTTGCCGCAGGTCGTGCAGCCGGATCGGCGGTAGGTCGGAGAGGCGGACGAGGCGGTCGAACCGGTCCGAGACGACGTTGGGCTCGAGGAGCCTGCCGTCTTCCCGGGTGAAGACCAGGCCGGTGTCGGTCCACGCCTCACCCCAGGCCTGCTGCTCGGCGAGTTGCCGTGCCCGATGGTGGCGCAGCTCGTCGACGGTCGCGACATCGAGGCTGACCGTGCGCTGGCCCGTCTCGCTCTTGGTGCCGGCGATCCTGGCTGACCCGCCACCGAGGTCGACGTCGGCCCACGCCAGCGACACCGCCTCTCCGCGGCGCAGCCCACGAAAGGCGACGAGGTGCCACAGGGTGTAGAGCCGGTCGTCCACGACGGCATCGAGGAACGCGCCGGCCTGCTCCGGTGTCCACACTGCGACCGGGTAGCGCTTGCCGGTGCGCCGCCACAGCTCGACCCGCGCCTCGGTCCACACCACGGCCTTCGGGGCCTTGCCCGAGGCCAGTTCGACGTGCTCGGCCGGGTTGTGTTGCAGGCGGCGGCGGCGGACCGCGCTGTTCAGCGCGCTGTGCAACGTCGCGTGGACCCGCCGGATCCGCGAGGCGGACAGCGGCCGGTCGCGGTCCGGTGCCTGCGTCCGCGCGGCCAGCAGCCGTCGCAGGATCGGGGATGGCCGCCGGACCTCCGTGCCGATCTGGCGCATCGCGGCGTACAGCTCGTCGAGGTGGGTGTCGCGCAGCTGGTCCAGTCGCAGCGCACCGAGCCCCGGCTCGGGGTAGAGCCGGATGTGCGCGGCGTAGCTCGTCCGGGTCTCGGCGGCCAGGGCGGCCTTGCCGGCCAGCCACTCCTCGAGGTAGTCCGTGACCGTCTGCTGCCCGGCCGTCAGGTCGGTCCCGGAGGTGACCTTGCTGCGGAGAGCCTGGAGCGCCTTGTCTGCGGCAGCCTGGGTGGCGAAGCCGCCCTTCTTACCGGGTGCTTCTGGACGGCTATCCGAAGGACGAAGTACCAGGACCCGTGGCGCGTGCTGCGGAGCTGTGGGCAGCTCTGGCCGAGCTGCTTGCCGTCCTCGTCTCGGCAGGCGCACCGCTTGAAGGTGGTGCCCCTCATCGGCGGTCACCTCCGGTTTCGGGGATCGAACGAGCGCCGCGAGCCAGCGGTTCGGCTCGGTCGACCGGACTGGCGCTCCGGACCCACGCATCAGTGTGACGCTCCGGCAGCGCGCACGGGAGGAACGCGACGTACCTGTGGACGCAACCCACGGTCCAGGAGGCGGTTGCCGTGGAAGTTGCCGCCGTACGCGGTGACACGACGGATCGCGTTGCCGGAGTTGCCGGCGGCACCGTCGTACGTCCGCAGCGTCAGGCCGAGCTCGACGGCCGCGGCTTGGCAAGCCCGGAGCGTAGGCACGCCCCACGTCGGTACGGCGGCAGACACCACGCGTCGACGTTCACCAGGCGCGCGCGTCCCTGACCGCGTCGTGGCCGGCGAGCCTGAGCGGCACGGTCGGGCCCATGGGGCCGTGCAGGGGCGGAGCCTGAGTACCTGACCGGCCCCACGGGTGATGGTCGCTAACGGCCTGCGCACGGGCCGCCCGCCCACTTTGCCGGGCGCATCGCGACGCTCGCCGACGCTTGAGAAACCTGGGATGCAACTGTGTGCCGTCATCCTGTTGTCGCTCTTGATGTGTTTGTCGTCGCGCTGCGGCAGGCGTGATCCTGCTTCTGGCGTGGCGGTGCTGGGGGTTGCGCTGGTCGATGCCGAGGACCACGGGGCCGTTGCGACGGGCCCGGGGTCGAGGGCGACGAGGTCGGCGGCGGCGAGATCAGCCAGCGCGGCACGGGCCCGGTCGGGTGCGAGCCCGGCCCTGTCGGCGGCGTCGGCGACCGGGGGAGGCTGCCGGTGGCGGCGAAGGGGGGCAGCAGCGCGCGGTAGAGCGCGCGGGCGTCGGGGCCGGTGGTCGCGAGCCGCTCGGGGAACGTCCCCGGCGCGACCCCGACGGCGGACTGGAGGCCGGCGGCGCGGTCGCGGGTCGCCGGGTCCTCCTGCGGCGGACGAGTACGAGCACGGCGGCGAGCAGCACGACCGGGCCGACGACGGCGGGCAGCGCCCTGCCGGTGGCGCCCCCGACGACGGCGGCGAGCGACCCGGCTCCGAACGCGAGCAAGAGGACGTGGCCGGCGCAGCACAGGACGGGAAGCGCGAGCAGCCACGCCCATCCCGCGCCCGTCCTGCTCCTCTGGGCGGTCATGCGCAGCAGCTCGTCGGCTTGTCGCTGCGGAACAGCCCGGCGGCGATCCGCAGGGCCTCGCTCATCGTGAGGTACGGGGCCCAGGTGGCGGCGAGGTCGTCGACGGTGAGCCCGAACTTGATCGCGTACGTCGCGGCGAGCATCACGTCGCCCGCTCCGTCCAGCGCGGCGTGGACGCCGAGGATCTTGCCGTTGCCGGCGTCGACGACGAGCTTCAGGGCGCCGCGGGTGTCGCGGTTCGCGAGCGCGCGGGGGATGTCCTGCGCGCCGAGGACGCGGCAGTCGCAGTTGTGGCCGGCGGCGAGAGCCTGTTCCTCGGTGAGCCCGGCGGAGGCGATCTGCGGGGTGGTGAACGTGACGCCGGGCAGGCCGCGGTAGTCGACGGTGGCCGGCTCGCCGAGGGCGCCGGCGGCGGCGACGTGGCCGGTCTGCGCCGCGACGTACACGTACTGCGGCGCGCCGGAGACGTCGCCGGCGGCGAACACCCGCGGGTTGCTGGTGCGCTGGTTCGCGTCGACGACGGCGAACCCCTGCTCGTCGGTCTTGACGCCCGCGGCTTCCAGGCCGAGGTCGCCCGTGTCCGCGTACCGCCCGGTGGCGACGAGCAGCCGCTCGCCCGCGGCGTGGCGTCCGCCCGAGGTGGTCACCAGCACCCCGTCCGACGTCGCCTCAATCACGGCGACGCGCTCCTCGAACACCTCGATGCCGTCGTCGGCGAACACGCCGCGCAGGACGTCGGCGATCTCGGGCTCGGCGTGCGGCGCGAACCGTCCTACCAGCGTCACCTGCACACCGAGGTGCGCCCAGAGCTGGGCCTGCTCCAGCCCGACGTACCCGCCGCCCATGACGACCATCGACGCGGGCAGGGCCTGCAGCTCCATCGCCGTCGTGCTCGTCAACCACTCCACCGTGTCGAGGCCGGGCAGGTCGGGGACGTGCGGCGCGGCGCCGGTCGCGACGACGTACGCGCCCCCGACGACGGGCTCGCCGTCGACCTCCAGCGCGTCGGGGCCGGTGAACCGGGCGTGGCCCTGGCGGACGGCGAAGCCGTGGGCGTCGGCGACGTCGGCGTACTTCGCCTGTCGCAGCCCGTCGATCAGTTCCTGCTTCTGCGCCATGAGAGCCGGCACGTCCACGGCGCCGGCCGACGTCTCCACCATCGGGAACGCCTGGTTCGACAGCGCGCGGTGCCGCTGGCCGGCGGCGGCGAGGAGGTTCTTCGACGGGACGCAGCCGATGTTCAGGCACGTGCCGCCGAGCGGGCCGTGCTCGACCAGCAGCACGCTCGCGCCCCTGCCACGGGCCTCGATCCCGGCGGCCATGGCCGCGCCTCCGCTGCCCACGACGACCAGGTCCCACGTCTCGGTGCTCATGCGCAGGACGGTAGACCTTCCCCTGCACTGGAGGGTCAAGCCTTAGCCTGGGCTCATGCGGATCGGGGAGCTGGCGCGGCGGGCCGGGACGACGACGAAGACGCTGCGGTTCTACGAGCAGGCAGGGCTGCTCCCCGAGCCCGACCGGACCCCATCCGGCTACCGCGACTACGACCCGGCGGCCCTGGACCGGCTCGCGTTCGTCAAGGCCGCGCAGGCCGCCGGGCTGACGCTGGCCGAGATCCGCGCGATCGTCGCGATCCGCGAGGCGCAAGGGCCGCCGTGCGAGCACGTCGTCGGGCTGCTCGACGCCCACGCCGCCGACCTCGACCAGCGCATCACCGAGCTCACCGACCTGCGCCTCGAGGTTGAGCGGCTCCGCGCCCGGACCCGCGATCTCGACCCCGCGGCCTGCGGCGCCGCCGCCGTCTGCCACGTCATCCCGACAGGCTGACCCCTATCGCCGCACGGCCCGGCGCCACGCCCACAGCGCGCAAAGCCGGCAGATGAACACCCCCGGCGTCTCGCCCAGTTCCGCCATCCGGCGGCCCTGCCTGCCGCAGCACCCGCACGACGGGACCGGCGAGGACGACGGCGGCGCGGCTTCGGCGGGCACGCCAGAACGCTGCCACCCCGCGTCCGGGACCGCAAGCAGCGTCCTGTCGCGACCCGCGGCACGATGAACGGATGACCGCCGACGCAGGGCCCCGGCCCGGCCTGCGCGGCCTGCTCGCCCAGCCCGCCTACCGCCGGCTCTGGACCGCCCGCACGATCAGCCAGGTCGGAGACGTCGCGCAGTTCACCACCCTCGCGCTGCTCGTCGTCATGCTCACCGGCAGCGGTGTCGGCGTCAGCGCCGTCGTCCTCGCCGAGATCGTCCCGGTGCTGTTCCTCGCGCCGCTCGCCGGCAGCCTCGTAGACCGCCTCCCCCGCGTGCGGGTGATGGTGCTTGCCGACGTCGTGCGCGTCGTGTTGGCCGGCGTCCTCGCGGTCTGGCACGACCACGTCGCGGTGGCGTACGCCGTCGCGTTCGGGCTGGCCGCCGGGCAGGTGTTCTTCTCCCCGGCGGCGCAGTCACTGCTGCCGTCCGTCGTGTCCGATGACGAACTGGTCGCGGCGAACAGCGGGATCTGGACGGCCGCCGTCACCGCCCAGATCGTCGTCGCGCCGGTCGCTGCGCTGCTCGCGGTCCAGGTCGGGTTCGGGCCGGCGTTCGCCCTCAACGCCGTCAGCTTCGCCCTCAGCGCGCTGGTCCTGCGCGGGCTTCGCGAGCCCGAGCGGACCGTCCCCGTGAAGGTCACCAGCCCGTTCGCGCACGCCCGCGACGGCCTCAAAGCCCTCGGCCGGATCCCGTTGCTCAAGGCCCTCGCAGCAGGCCAGTTCCTCGCGGCGCTGTCGGCGGGAGCCACCAGCGCGCTGCTCGTCGTCCTGGCCCAGGACCGGCTCGGCGGAGGCGAGGGCTTCGGCGTGCTCGTCGCCGCGATCGGCGCGGGCGCCGCCCTCGGGCCGCTGCTGCTGCTCCGCCGGATCAAGGACCCCCGCAGGCCGCTGTTCGTCTTCGGGCCGTACGCCGTTCGCGGCCTCGTCGACCTGGTCCTCGCGGTCGTCACGACCGTGCCGCTCGCGGCGGGCGCGCTGCTGTTCTACGGCCTGTCCACGTCGACCGGGAACGTCACGTTCAGCAGTCTCGTCCAGTCCCGCGTCCCCGGGGACCTTCGAGGCCGGGCGTTCGCCGGCTTCGACATGCTCTGGCAGACGGGCCGGCTCCTCAGCCTGCTTGGCGGCGGGCTGCTCGCCGACGCCGTCGGGATCCGCGCCGTCTACCTGCTCGGCGGCCTGTTGCTCCTCGCGGCAGCGGCAGTCGGAGCCGCCGGCGCCCGGGCAGCGGCCCGCCTCGGTTCTGGACAATGATCTTGGTCGGCTCGGGAACGGGTCCCGGCCGGCTGCCTGTCGTCCCAGGTCAGATACTTCCGTCGTCACCTCAGGACCTGTTGTCTTCCTGGATCCAGCCGTCCAGCACGGATGAACAGCAGCAGCAGGATCAGGCTGAGCGCATGGTCAACGACGCCATCGATGCGTATGCCGGTTCTCTGACGCGACCATCAAGGTGTACGCAAAAGGTTCCTACGCGAACGACACGAACGTGCGCCGCGACAGCGACGTCGACATCGTCGTGGAGAACCGAGACTGAGGCAGCCCGCGCAGCGTGGTGTTCGAGGCGAAGCAGTACAAGCGCCCCGTCGAGCAGGGCCGCCTCCACGCACTGAGCAACGTGGTGCGCGAGATCCAGGACGAGCAGCGGCCCGTCACTGGCGTCATGGTCACAACCACGGGCTACCAGCGAGGGGCCAAGGCCGTCGCGGGGACGTACGAGCTGCTCGTGCTCGAGCTCTGCGAACCGGAGGAGCACGACTGGCATGGCCGCGTCCGCACGATCGAGATCACCATGCACGCGCAGATGCCGGGCATCACCGATCTGCGCATTAAGGCGAGCAAGAGTGCGGAGGATGCAGGAACCTCCAAGCTCGTGGCCATCGAACACCTGATGTCGTGCGAGCAGGACAAGGCGCCGCGGCGGCTCGTCGACGTGCTGACCGCCGGCGAGCTCGGCCGCCCGGCCGGCCACGGCCGCCGCACCCGGTACGCCGTGAGTTCTGGCCGCCCGGCCGGCCACGGCCGCCGCACCCGGTACGCCGTGAGTTCTGGCCGCCCGCGCCGTTGCACGACGCCGGGCGATGGGTCGTCGACGTCGTCATCGTCGAGGCCATGGTTGGGGACGAGTCCGCGCCGCCCCTGACGATCACCATCGATGCGTCGAGGACGTGGCGTACGTGATCCGGAACGCGCTCAGCGGGGGCCGGGTGTGGCTGGCACGCGACGGTCGGTCTGGACCACCGACACCTGACCGTTTGGACTGAAAAGGAAGAAATATGAATAAACCTGAACAGCCGGCGCGACGGCACCGACGCAACCGTTTCCGATGTGTTGCCCGCGTAGTCGCGGCGATGTCGGCGACGGGGCGTCCTTCGATTGACGGCCGCATCTGCCGCTGACCGGTGAAGGCAGCGGTGCGGTGAACAGCGCCGCTAGCCACCGAGCAGATGCGTCGTTCCGGACGTCAGCAGCCGGAATCCCGCTGCAGGCGGTGCGGTGCAGTAGCGCCGTTGCTCGACGAGGTTCAGCCGGCGTGCAGGTACTTGCGGACAGCCGTGCGGATGACTTCGGACACGCTCGTCTGCTCCTCGGCGGCGCGCAGGAGCAGATCCCGCTTGAGTTCCGGGTCCAGACGCACCGACTCCACCGTGGCCACCGCAGAACCCATCGTCGGACGGCCTGGCTGGCGGCGCCGGAGCAGCTCCTCGACGTCATACCCCTGCTCGGCCTGGTCGGCCATCGCCTCGACCACCTCATCGGTGATCGGGGTGCCGTCGGCCCGCTTTCCGTGGTTCACAGTCACTCTCACGCTTCTGGCGGCAACAGTCGCCGGTACTTGGTCCGCATGGGCATCGCATGGATGATGGCCGGCCCCTGAGGCCGGTCGAGGACGACCAGCTCCAGGAAGTTGCCGGCTCGGTCCGGGCCCAGCACCAGGTACCGGGTCGGGTCCTCACCAATCTCCTCGACGAATAGCGCGTGCCTCAGGCCGTGCTGGATGTCCTCGTCCTCGACACGGTGGCGGCGTGCCGAGCGGAGCACCTCCACGCCGAGAATCGTACTACGAAATCAGGGCGAGTCCAGGTCCGTCTGCACCTCGGTTTGTGGGCACAGAATGGGCACAGACTGTCCGGCGAGCGCCGACACCGGCCGACACGCTCTGACACCCGCACCCCTTGTGACCTGCGGAAACGGGATTTGCCGTCACTCGCCGACATCGTCTGACACGTCTTTGGGCGAACTCATAATCCCTCGGTCGCGGGTTCGAGTTTCGCCCGCCCCACCCTTCTACCTGCGCAAACGTGGCGGGGGCCATCCGGGCGACCGGACGGCCACGCTGGAACCCCTCCGGAACCCCTCGGTCTTTGAGTAGCGGGAGCGTCATGGACGTGGTAGCCGTCGTCACCGGGGCCGTCAGCGGAGCTTTAGCGGGCGGGCTGGTCTCCCTCCTCGCGGCCGTTCAGATCGCCGATCGCGGGGAAGTCGGGCAGCAGCGCGCCCAGGCTCGAACCGCGATGGTCGAGCGGATCGCCGCAGAGCGGGAGGGGGTGATCGGGTGCTGGACCTCTTCAAGCCTGGGAGGCGGCCTGCGGTACGGAGATATGGCCCATGATCAATTCTCCTATGACGTTCTGAAACTCTCCCGGACATTGGGGAGGAGACTGAGGCAGCGTGTGAGGGAGGGGCTGATCCAACTGTGTGGCGAGGCGACGGCGGTAGCGATGGTGGAAGAACATCGGGCCGCTGGCAACAAGGGACCGAAACGCTCCCGCAGGGTGGGCGTGGCGGCGTATGACAGCGCTCAAGGTCAAGGACAAGCTAGGTAAGGGAACGCTGGGGCGACTCGACGGGCTAGACCCAGCGGATGCTCGCTGGCCGAGCGCAATTGAGCAACTGGATTTCTTGACGAAGGACTTGGCGTGAGGGTTCGGTGACATGACATCGGTGAAGCGAGCGGAAAGCTCCCGAGCGTGGCCCGTATGGGTCGGCGACGGCGACCGGCTCCGCCGGGTGCTGAGTGCGGTTAGAGGAGCCTTTCCCGATGTGGACCAAGAGGCGCTCGACCATATAGCCCTCGAGGAGAGGCGGGGCATCGAGGACCCTGGGGCGCAGACACCCCCCGATCCAGAGCTGTGGGTCTCGATCGAACATCAAAAAGCGCAGGACCGACGAAGGGAGGTCATGGCGAAGTGGAACCTTGAGGTTGTTTCCACGGAATATGACCTGGTTCAGACCTTCGCTGGCGGCGTCGATGATGTGATGGCCGACATAGACCCAGCCGTGGTACGCGGTCTTCGCGTGCGCATAGGTCATCCGTATGAGGCGCATATCACGATGTCTTTTACGCGTTCGAAGGGAGTCAGCTATACCGTTGAGGGAAGCGACCCAGGATGGGTGCGCCAGACAAAGTCTGTGCTGGACTCGGAGGTCCGCCGGGCAGTTCCAAAGTGGGAGTGGCTACGCAGAGACATTGTCGCTCTTCCAGTTTTCTCCCTAGTTGGCACCCTCGCCGCGGGCATTGCGCTATTATCTGTTATCGCGCGCGAGGCCAGTATTGTGAGGGACGCGCTTCTAGTGTCTTGGTCTTGTGTATTGGCGCACTGGCAGGCATCATGCTCAATGCAGCGACTTGGTTCCTAATACCAGGCTTTGAGCTCTTGCCACAAGGACAGGACCCAGAGGGGCGACGTGTCCTCGGCTTCATCGGTGCCGCAGCGGTGGAAATCGTGCTCGGCATCATCATCAACTTCGTCACCCGCTAGTTGTCAATGCTGCGCAGCGGCACCACGCGTCCGGTCGCCTCGGCGGCACGGAAGGCGGACAGCGCGTCGGCGTCGGTTTGAGCCGAGGAGCGGTACTCGTGGCCGTAGACGCGCGCCGTCAAGTCGGGGGAGGAGTGCCCCAACCGGCGCGACACCGAGACCAGCGACATGCCGGCCGCGAGGGCAGGGAGCCGCAGGTGTGGCTTGTACGGCTCCGCCTGATGGGCGATCTTGGCTACGCGTGCTGCGTTACACGTGGTCGCGGTGACCGGGCAAGACTCAACCTCGGCCAAGCACGTTCTGGCAACCTACGATCCGCTATCGTATCGATGTGCGCGCTTCCGGGGTCACTGCTGGAGCCGTTCTCCGGCAGGCGCGCGCTCAGGCGGGGTTCACCCAACGCCAGCTGGCGCAGCGCGCCGGCATCGGCCAGAGCGTGATCGCCGCCTACGAGAGCGGAGCGCGGGAGCCCTCCCTGGCGACCCTCGCGGCCCTCGTCGAGGCCACCGGCATCAGCCTCACCGTCGACCTCGGACCCGCCCTGTCCGCATCAGCAGTGCCGGCCAGCGGTCCGATTGGGCACCGCCTGCGCCGCCGCCGGGCTGCCGTCTTGGCCCTGGCCGCGAAGCACGGCGTCAGCAACGTCCGCGTCTTCGGCAGCGTCGCGCGAGGCGAAGAGGGCTCGAAGTCCGACCTCGACCTGCTCGTGCACCTTCCGGATGCTGCCGGGCTGTTCCTGCTGGGGCGCTTCAAGGAGGACCTCGAGAAGCTGCTTCACGTGGACGTCGACGTGGTGCCTGACGACGGGGTCAAGCCTCGAGTCCGCGTCAACATTGACAGGGACCTGGTCGCACTGTGAGCCGCAGCGACCGCGACCGGCTGCTTGACGTCCTCGACGCAATTGCGGCCATCGAACGCCACCTGCTCCGCGGCCCCGTCACGGACGGTTTGATCTTCGACGCCGTACGGGTCCGGCTTATCGAGATCGGCGAAGCGGTCAAGGACATCGACGCTGACTTGCTGGCTCAGCAACCGCAGATCCCGTGGCGCCAGGTGGCCGCGATGCGCGACCAGCTGGCACACCGCTACTTCGACACCTCGCATGCAATCGTCGAGCACACGGTCACGACGGACCTGGCAGAGCTCGCGGCCGCCGTGCAGGCCCTTCTGCCTGCGGTCGCGCGACCGCAGGACTGAGTCCGTCGCGTCGATCCGGGGAAGGGCCGCTCAGGTCCCCTGCACGCTCTGCCGGTCGACGAATGCGCCGCAGGGCGGGCGCGCCCTTCACTTTCGTTGGTGTTGCTGGCCCTGCCCCCTTCCTACCGTCGAGGCATGACTGCTGGCGGCAGCAAGTGATCAGCGTTCGTGGGCTGAGCAAGCGGTACGGGGCGACTCCGGCGGTTGACGACCTGACGTTCGAGGTGCGTTCCGGGCTGGTGACGGGCTTCCTGGGTCCGAACGGCGCCGGCAAGTCCACGACGATGCGGATGATCCTCGGCCTGGATCATCCGTCGGCGGGAGTAGCGCTGGTCGGCGGGGTGCCGTACCGGGAGCTGCGGGCGCCGCTGCGCACGGTCGGGGCGGTGCTGGACGCCCGCGCTGTGCACCCCGGTCGCAGTGTCCGCCAGCACCTGCTGGCGTTCGCCCGGTTCGGTGGCATCCCGGGCCGCCGGGTCAGAGAGGTGATCGGGCAGGTCGGCTTGGAGACGGTGGCCGGTCGGCGGCGGGTTCGCTGTCGCTGGGGATGAGCCAGCGCCTCGGCATCGCCGGGGCGCTGCTGGGTGACCCCGAGGTGCTGCTCTTCGACGAGCCGGTCAACGGGCTGGACCTGGACGGGGTGCGATGGGCACGCGCGCTGATGCGCTCGCTGGCCGATGAAGGCCGGACCGTGTTCGTGTCCAGCCACCTGCTCAGCGAGATGCAGCAGACCACCGACCGGCTGTTGGTGATCGGTAGGGGCCGGTTGCTGGCCGACGCCGGCGTGGCGGAGTTCCTGGCCCACAGCGGGCGAGCCGTGGTGATTGTCCGCAGCCCCGACGTGACGGGCCTGACCGCCCTTGCGTACCTGGCCACAGCCAGGCACGCAGCTCCGCCGGCGACGGCGACCGGCCACCACCTCCCGCCGTGCCCGGCCCGGTACACCGCCGCCGCCACCACCGGAACCGCAGCGATTCCGGCCACGACCACGTCACCCGCGAGCCGACCAACACCGGGCGATCGCACAAGACGACGCTAGCCACCGCTGGTATCCGGCGGTACTAACGAAGGTCATCCCGGCGCCGGCCGGGCGGGGAAAGCCGTCAACTGCCCGTGCGGCGCCCGGGTGTCTGGCAGGATTCCGCAGCGTGGGGGTGCTGGCCGGACCGTTCAGTGCAGCCGCGGTGCTCCTGGCCGTCGGTGGGGCACCCAAGCTGGCGCGCCCTGCGTCCACCGCCGGTGCGCTCGCCAGCCTGCGGCTGCCCTCGTCGCCGACGCTGGTGCGGCTGCTCGGGGCGGCGGAGGTCGCCATCGCGGCCGCCGCCCTGCTGACCGGCTCCCGGCTCGCCGCCGCGCTGATGGCGACGGCGTACGCCGGCTTCGCGGTCTTCGTGGCGGTCGCGCTGGCCCGCCCCGGGCTGGTCCGGTCCTGCGGCTGCTTCGGCCGCCCCGACACCCCGCCGACCGCCGCGCATCTCGTAGTCAACCTGGCTGCCGCCGCGGTCGCGGCCGCGGTGGCGGTCATCGGTGGCGGCCGCCTCGACGTCGCCTCGCAGCCGCTGCTGGGGCTGCCGTTGGTCCTCCTGACCGCGGCCTGCGCCTGGTTCGGCTACCTGGCGCTGGCGCTGCTGCCCCGCACCTCGGCGAAGGCCTACCGCGCGTGAGCCAGCGGGTGGCGGAGAGGGCGAGCCGGTTCCTCGGCGCGCGGACCAGCCGGCGCGGCTTCTTGATGCGCGCCGCCTTCACCGGGACGGCGCTCGCGGTGGCGCCGGCGTCGTACGTGCTCAAGCCGGTCAGCGCCTACGCTGCCATCTGCGGCTGCGGCGGCACCAGCTGTGACTGCGGCTCGGCCTGCTGCGACGGCTGGACCGAGATGTGCTGCACGATCAACCGCGGAATGAACAAGTGCCCGCCGGGGACGTTCGTGGGCGGCTGGTGGCGGGCCGACGGCTCGTCGTACTGCTGCAGCGGCGGAGCGTCGGCGCCGCGCTACTACATCGACTGCCAGAGCGAGTGCACCCGCTGCACCAGCGGCTGTACCAGCGGGTCGTTCTGCTCCAGCGGCTGCACGGACACCGCCTGCACCTGCGCCAACGGCAGCTGCGGCAACCGGCGGGCGGCCTGCAACGTCTTCCGCTACGGCCAGTGCCACCGCGAGATCGCGTGCAGCGGCCCGGTGGCCTGTCGAGTGATCACCTGTACGCCGCCCTACCTGCTCTATCCGTCGTGCTCGTCGGCGAGCGCTACCGACAACGCCACCGCCAACCACGTCGCCCCGTGCCTGCCCGGACGCTGTCGGTAGGGCTGCCGTGACCGCTCTCGTCGTCGTCGAGGCCGTGGCCATCGTGCTGCTCGGCATCCTGGTCGCCGGCCTGCTGCGGAGCCACGCCGACATCCTGCGCACGCTGCACCAGGTCGGCCTGGGCGACCTGGAGGCGGCTCGGCCGAGATCCAGCCCCGGGCCGGTGCCGGTGCCCTTCGGCGTCCAGCCCGGCGTCGCGGCGCCCCGGCAGGAGCAGACGGCGGCGGTCGACGTCGCCGGGGTCACGCCGTACGACGAAGCCGCCTCGGTCGCCGTCGTCGGCACCCCGGCCAACACCCTGCTCGCCTTCCTCTCCAGCGGCTGCCTGACCTGCGCCGGCTTCTGGTCGGCCTTCCGGGGCCGGCTCGAGCTGCCCGCCGACACCCGCCTCGTCGTGGTCACCAAGGGCCGGGGCGAGGAGAGCGTCGCCAAGATCCGAGAGCTGTCGCCGCCCGGGCTGACCGTGGTGATGTCCAGCGAGGCCTGGGCCGACTACGCCGTTCCCGGATCGCCGTACTTCCTGCTGGTCGAGGGGGCCACCGGGCAGGTGCGAGGCGAGGGGGCGGCCACTAGCTGGAAGCAGGTCGCCAACCTGATGGCGGACGCCGGCGCCGACACCAAAGCCCACAACGGCGCGGACGCCGACGTACGCCGTAGCCGGCGCACCGGTGCCGAGCGCGAGGCCCGGGCCGACCGCGAGCTGTCGGCCGCCGGCATCCACCCCGGGCACCCGAGCCTCTATCCGACGGACGAGGACTGAACCCGCGTGCCGCCGATGGTCGAGCTCGCCGGGGTAACGGTCGCGGCGGTGGCCGGGATCCGGTCGAGCTGGTCACCTTGAGGTGAGTCGATGCTGGCGAGCATCACCCCGCTAGGTGAGCGGGGACGGCAGATGCGATGGGGCCGCACGACCGTGGCCTACGTCGCAGGTTCCGTGCTGGGCGGCGCCGGGGTCGGCGGGCTGCTCGGCGGGTTCGGCGCCCTGCTGCCGGCCCGACCGGGAGCGACCACCGCTGCGGTGCTGGTGGCGGCGGTCTGCCTGCTCGCCGCCGGGTTCGACCTGACCGGCCGCCGGCTGCCGACGCTGCACCGGCAGGTCGACGAGGACTGGCTGACGCGCTACCGCGGCTGGGTCTACGGCGTCGGGTTCGGTTTCCAGCTCGGCCTCGGGGTGGTGACGATCGTGACCACGGCGACCGTCTACGCGACACTGGCGCTGGCCGCGCTCACCCAGTCGCTCGGCGGCGGCCTCGCCGTCGGCGCGGCCTTCGGCCTGGTGCGGGCGCTGCCGATCCTGGTGGCCGCGTGCGTCACCACGCCGGACCGGCTCGCCGTGCTGCACCGGCGGCTGGCCTCCTGGTCGGCGTACGCCCACCGTGCGGCGGTCACCCTGCCCTGCCTGGTGGGGGCGGCGGCGCTGACAGCGGTGGGGGTCCGGTGAAGCTCGCGCACCTCGGCCTGGGCGTCGACCTGCCGGCCGGCTGGGACGGCCGGATCTACCGGCGTACGCCGGCCAGCGCCGGCGAGCTGATGCACCCGGTGCTGCACGCGGCCAACTTCGCCCTGCCCGAGGAGCGCGGTGACTTCGGCAGCGGTGCGGTCGAGCTGATGAAGGCCCCGCACGCGTTCGTCTCGCTGGTGGAGTACGACGCCGAGAGCGCACGGATGGCGTTGTTCGCCCGGCCCGGCTTCCCGCTCCGGCTGAGCGCCGACGCCTTCGCGCCCAACCAGCTGCAGCGCGCGCTGCCCGGCCAGGCCGGCGTCCAGCGGTTCTTCTCCGAGCGCGGCCGGGCCTTCTGCCTCTACGTGGTCGTCGGCAACTATCTCGCCCGCGCCAAGCTGCTGCCCGAGGTCAACGCACTCCTGGCCTCCCTGCAGGTGGACCTGGTGACGTTGCCGTGAGGAGTCGATGGGGCGCCGCGGTGGGCGCCGTGGTGCTGGCGCTGGCGCTCGCCGTCGGGCTCACCACCGCTCCGCCTGGCTCTACCGCGAGCGCCTACGGTCCCGGCCTGTTCGCCTACACCGCGACCACCGACCGCGGGTTCAGCTACCACGTCTACGTCACCGACACCGCCGGGACCGGTCGGCGGCTGCTCACCACCCGGCGCGCCGTGGGGCGGCCGGCGTTCTCCCCGGACGGCCGGCAGGTCGCCTTCGCCGGCCCGATCACCGACGACAGCGACGGCCGCTACGGGATCTACGTCGTCAACGTCGACGGCAGCGAACTGCGGCTGCTAACCGCCCCGCGGTTCGCCGACCTCGACCCGGCCTGGTCGCCCGACGGCAGGGTGATCGCCTACACCCACAACTCCTACGGCAACATGCGGCTGTCGTGCTGCTCCATCGGCCTGATGTACGCCGACGGCAGCTCCCAGCACCTGGTCCCCGGTACGACGTACGGCCTGCACCCCACCTGGTCGGCGGACTCGCGCCGGCTGGCCTACGCCGCCTACGACGGCCTGCACGCGGTCAACACCGACGGCTCGGCGAACGCCGTACTGGTGCGCGGCACCGTCGGCTGGCCGGCCTGGTCGCCGGACGGCAGCCGGATCGCCTACGTCCGCGGGATCTCGAGCGGCTACTCCCAGGTCCAGGTGGTCGGCGCCGGCGGCGGCGCGCCCGTGGCGGTCGAGTCGCTGGCCGCGCAGGCGGAGAGCCCGGCATGGGGACTGGACGGCCGGACGCTCTACTACGTCCTCTTCCACGGCTACGGCGACGAGGGCCGCACCGACTCCTCGGTGTGGCGGTCGACGGCGCCCGGAGCGAGCGCCGGCCGGCTCTTCAGCTACGGCACCGGGCTGCCCGCGAACGTCTACGGGCTGGCCTTCTTCGGCGGCCCGCCGCAGCTGCCGGCCAAGCCGAGCGCGGTCTCGTGGGGGACCGGCCGGCTCGACGTCTTCGTCCGCGGCACCAACTCCGCGCTCTACCACAAGGCCTACGACGGCGCGGCCTTCGGCGGGTGGGAGGGCCTCGGCGGTCTCATCCTCGGCAACCCCGGTGCCGTCTCCTGGGGCAACCGCCGGCTCGATGTCTTCGTCCGCGGCACCAACTCGTTGCTCTACCACAAGTCCTACAACGGCTCGGCGTGGTCGAGCTGGCACAACCTCGGCGTGAGCATCGCAGGTGACCCGGCGGCGGTGTCGTGGGCGCCCGGCCGGCTCGACGTCTTCTACCGCGACGTCTACGGCTTCCTGGGGCATACGGCGTACGACGGCAGCTGGAAGTCCGAGCGCTTCCGCGCGCAGCCGGCCGGCGACCCGACCGCAGTCTCCTTTGCCCAGGGCCGGCTCGACGTCTTCTACCGCGGCACGAACGCCGCGCTGGGCCAGGTGACCTACGCCGGCAGCTGGAGCGCCGCCGTGCTCGGCGGGGTGCTGACCGCGGACCCCGCGGCGGCCAGCCGCGGCAGGGACCGGCTCGACGTCGCGGTGCGGGGCCCGGGGGGCTACCTGTACACCAACTCCTACAACGGCGCCTGGAGCGGCTTCCAGCTCCTCGGCGGTCCGGTGGCCGGCGAGCCCGATGCTGCCTTCCGCGGCGGAGGGGCGGTGGACCTCGTCGCCTCCGGATCGCCGCCAGCGCTCTCGCTGGTGCATGCCGTGGGCGACGCCGGTGGCTGGCACCGGCCAGAACAGCAGGCCGGCCCGCTCGGCGGGATGCCGGAGTCGGTGTCGTGGGGTCCCGGCCGGCTCGACGTCTTCTACCGCGGCACGAGCGGCACGCTGCGACACCGGTCCTACGACGGCACGACGTGGAGCGTCGTGCACGACCTCGGTGGGGCTCTGGCGCCGAGCTGAGGCGCGTCGGCGCTGGTGACACCGGGGCCGATGGGGCACAATGGCCTCGCTCGTGGACCGGCTCGGGACGAGGCCGTCGGGGAAGGCGCCCCTCGTCGACCGAAGTCGGAGGCCACTGGTGACCGCAAGCGGCATCGTGCACGTCCACGCCTGCCCACCGGCGCTGTGCCCGCACGTGGCATGGGCCGTGGGGCGGGAGCTCGGCGTACGGGCCGACCTGTCGTGGACCGCCCAGCCGGCCGCGCCCGGCAGCCTGTGCAGCGAACGCGAGTGGACCGGATCGCCGGGCACCGCCGGTCGGCTGGCCACCGCGCTGCGAGGCTGGCCGATGCTGCGGTTTGAGGTGACCGAGGAGCCGAGTCCGGGCTGCGACGGCCAGCGCTACAGCTGGACCCCCTCGCTCGGCCTGTTCCGTACGCCGACGAGCGCCAACGGTGACGTGATGGTCGGTGAGGACCGGCTGCGCTCGCTGATCGCGAGTGGCACCGACGTGCCCGCCGGCCTGCGGCTGCTGCTCGGTGGCGCCTGGGACGCGGAGCTGGAGCCCTACCGCCGGGCGGCCGAGGGGCTGGACCGGGTGTGGCTGACTCGGGTGGTCTAGCACCGCCCGCCCCGATCGAACTCCTCCCTTCCCCCACATGGAGCACTAAAGGCCGCGGCCGGCACTGTCGATGAGGCACTCGGTCCGGTCCGCCGCGGGCCGTCCGACCGTCCCGCGCCCGGCGACTCGTGTCCCGGGCTTATGGCAAGGAGTGCTCGTGACCCGCACGCTCTCGATCCCGCCCCGACTGGCCGTCCCCTTCGTGGCCGGAGCCGCGGCCGCTGCCACGCTGGCGGCCACCGTCGCCTTGACCTCCGGCGCGCACGCCGACGTCACGTCGGTGGGCGGTGGTGCCTTCGGTGCCCGCGCCAGCGTCACGCGCCTGACCGGCACCGCGGTGACCTTGGCCCCCACGCCGGCGGTCACCCTGCCGGCCGCCGGTGGCGGTCCCTTCACCAGGACCGCGGCCTCGGCCACCGCCGGCACGGCGCCGGCGCTCCTCTCGACCGGCGCCCTGGTGGTCACCACCCAGGGCGGTACGACGGTCAGCCACACCCGCACCGTCCGCAGCTCGGCAACCGTGTCCGACACCAACCTGCTGGACGGCCGGGTCACCGCCACCGCGGTGAGCACCAACTGCCTGTCCAACGGTGACGGCTCGTCCGGCGGGACCACGCTGGCGGGCCTCGGGCTGCCGGCCGGTCTGCCGGCCGTCTCGGCCACCCCGGCACCGAACACCGTACGGACGCTTCCGGGCGGCATCGGCACCGTGACGTTCAACGAGCAGGTCGAGGTCAACACCGCTGGTGTCGTCACCAGCACCGTGGTCAACGGCATCCACGTCCGGCTGACCGGCGGCGCGCTCGGCACCGGCGACATCGTGATCGCCCAGTCCCGCTGCTCGGCCAGGGGTCCGGACGTGCTCCGTCCGGCCGCGACGCCGTCGCCGTCACCCGTGCCGGTCCCCGTGCCGGTCCCCGTTCCGGTCGGCAACGCCGGCCCGGCACAGCCGGTCGACGGGTCGGTGAGCTTCACCGGCTGACATGCGCGTTCAGGCACCCGCTCGGAGCCTCCGGGCGGGTGCCTGTTCGGTCGTCCAGATCCCCGTTGTGACGTGAGGAGCAGCATGCGTACGGAGTGGCCAGCGGCAGCCGGTGCGGGCACCGGGCGTCGAGCCGGGCGCCTGGTCGCGATGCTCGGGCTCGCCGCAGTCCTCGGCGCCTGCGGGAGTGACGGGCGCGCCCGGACCTCAGCCGCGCCCGGACCGGCATCTTCCCGGTCGACCCTCGACGTCCGCCCGCCGGCCCTGGACCCGGACCCCTCCCCGCCGGCTCGACCGTCCGCGCGCCCATCCCCGCCGGCTCGGCGCACCTCGGCTCGGCCGACGCCGGCTCGGCCCACATCGGGGAAGGTCCAGCCGAGCGGCAAGCCGTCCGGGGCCAGTACGCCGCCCGCGCCGGTCACCATCCCGGGCAGCTCCACGTCGTACGCCGCCTGGGCCAACGGCTCGACGGTGCAGGTGCGCAGCAGCCCGGGTGGAGCGGTGGTCCGCACCCTGTCCAACCCCATTCCGTCGGGGGCGCCGCTGACCTTCCTGCTGGCCCGCCGCTCGGGGGACTGGCTCAGGGTCTACCTGCCGCAACGGCCGAACGGCAGCACCGGCTGGGTCCGGGCGTCCGACGTGAGCCTGCACTTCAACCCCTATCGGGTCGACGTCTCGCGCTCGGCGCACCTGGTGCGGGTCTACCGCTCGGGGGGGCTGGTGCGCAGCTACCCGATCGGCGTGGGGACCGGGTCCACGCCGACACCGGGCGGCACGTTCTACCTCAAGGAGCTCATCCGCACCACCAATCCGGGCGGCGCCTACGGCCCCTACGCCTACGGGCTGTCCGGGTTCTCCAACGTGCTGACCAGCTTCGGCGGAGGCGACGGCGTGATCGGGCTGCACGGGACCAACGACCCGTCCAGCGTGGGCCGCGACGTGAGCCACGGCTGCATCCGGCTGCGCAACGCCGACATCACCGCGCTCACCCACCTGCTGCCGCTCGGTACGCCGGTACGCATTCTGGCCTGACCGATCGGCCGGGGGCATACGGTGCCCTCGTGCGGGTCGCCCTGTTCGTCACCTGCTTCAACGACACGCTGTTTCCCGGCGTCGGCCGTGCCGTGGTCGCGCTGCTGGAGCGCCTGGGGCACACCGTCGAGTTCCCGCTCGAGCAGACCTGCTGCGGGCAGCTGCACTACAACACCGGCTACCAGCCCGAGGCCCGCGCCCTGGCCGGGCGCTTCGGCGAGGTCTTCGCGCCGTACGACGTCATCGTGTCGCCGTCCGGCTCCTGCGCCGGGATGGTGCGGGAGAACTACCCCCGGCTGCTCGGTCGCGACGGGCCGCCGGTGTGCGAGCTGAGCGAGCTGCTGGTGGACGTGCTCGGGGTCACCGACGTTGGCGCGTACTACCCGCACCGGGTGACCTACCACCCGACCTGCCACTCGCTGCGGATGCTGCGGGTCGGCGACCGGCCGCTGCAGCTGCTGCGGGCGGTCCGCGGGATCGACCTGGTGGAGCTGCCGGCCGCCGCCGAGTGCTGTGGCTTCGGCGGCACCTTCGCGGTCAAGAACGCCGACGTCTCGGCGGCGATGCTGGCCGACAAGATGCGCCATGTCCTCGACACCGGGGCGGAGGTGTGTACGGCGGGGGACACCTCCTGCCTGATGCACATCGGCGGCGGGCTGGCCCGGATGCGGGCCGGCGTACGGGTCACCCACCTCGCCGAGATCCTGGCCTCGACGGAGTTCTCGGACGGTGGCCGATGACCCGTACGGCGTTGCCGTGGCCGAGCCGGCGTACGGCCGGACCGCCGCCGTTCCCCGAGGCGGCGAAGGGTGCCCTCGCCGACGCCCAGCTGCGGGCGAACCTGCGGCGGGCGACCACCACGATCCGGGCCAAGCGGGCGGCCGTGGTGGGCGAGCTGCCGGACTGGGAGGAGCTCCGGGAGGCCGGTCGGGCAGCCAAGGACCGAACGCTGCGGCACCTCGACAGCTACCTCGAGCAGCTCGAGGACTCCGTCACCCGGGCCGGGGGCACGGTGCACTGGGCCCGCGACGGTGCCGAGGCCAACTCGATCATCACCGGCCTGGTCCGCGCCCACGGCGCCGACGAGGTCGTCAAGGTCAAGTCGCTGACCACCGACGAGATCGACCTCAACGACGCGCTGGCCGAGGCCGGCATCGCGGCGTGGGAGACCGACCTGGCCGAGCTGATCGTGCAGCTCGGCGATGACCGCTCGTCGCACATCCTGGTGCCGGCGATCCACAAGAACCGGGCCGAGATCCGGGAGATCTTCCTGCGCACGATGGAGATCTCCGGCCCGCTCTCGGACCGGCCGGCCGAGCTCGCCGGGGCGGCCCGGCGGCACCTGCGGGAGCGGTTCCTCCGGGCCAAGGTAGCGATCAGCGGGGCCAACTTCGCCGTGGCGGAGACCGGCACGGTCGGTGTGGTGGAGTCCGAGGGGAACGGCCGGATGTGCCTCACCCTGCCGCCGGTGCTGATCAGCCTGATGGGGATCGAGAAGGTGATCCCCACCTGGACCGACCTCGAGGTCTTCCTCCAGCTGCTGCCGCGGTCCTCGACGGGTGAGCGGATGAACCCCTACACCTCGCTGTGGACGGGGGTGACTGCCGGCGACGGCCCGCAGGAGTTCCACCTGGTGCTGATGGACAACGGACGCACCCGGGCGCTCGCCGACCTCGTCGGCCGGCAGACCCTGGCCTGCATCCGCTGCTCGGCCTGCCTCAACGTCTGCCCGGTCTACGAGCGCACCGGCGGCCACGCCTACGGCTCGGTCTATCCCGGGCCGATCGGGGCGATCCTGAACCCCTTGCTGCGCGAGCACGATGCGCAGATCGACTCGCTGCCCTACGCGTCCTCGCTGTGCGGCGCCTGCTACGAGGTCTGTCCGGTGAAGATCGACATACCCACCGTGCTGGTGCACCTGCGCGGCCGGGTGGTGGAGCACACCCGGGACACGCACGTCGTTCCCAAGCCCGAGGACGCCGCGATGCGGGCGCTGGCGCTGGCCTTCGGCAGCCGGCGGCGCTTCGAGGCGGCGCAGCGGGTCGCCCGGGCGGGGTCGCTGCCCTTCTCCCGCGGTCGGTCCTCGATCGGTCGGCTGCCCGGGCCGTTGGGCGCCTGGACGGCGATGCGGGACGCTCCCGGCGTACCGGCGGAGTCCTTCCGCGACTGGTGGAAGAAGACGCACGGGTGAGCACTGCGCGCGAGGAGGTGCTCGGCCGGATCCGGACCGCGCTGGCCGACGTGCCGGCGGGGGAGCGGCCCGACGACGTGCCGGTGGCGCGCGACTACCGCCGTACGCTGGACCTGTCGGCCGCCGAGATCGTCGACCTGTTCGCCGAGCGGGTGGCCGACTACCAGGCCTCGGTACGCCGGGTGTCGCTCGCCGACCTGCCGGGCGCCGTCGTGGAGACCCTGGCCGGCCGGCGGGTCGCTGTACCGGCCGGCCTGCCCGCGCAGTGGTACGCCGGCTGCGACGTCGCCGTGGACGACGGGTCGATGTCGGTCGTCGAGCTGGATGCGCTCGACGGCGTCCTCACCGGCTGTGCGCTGGGCATCGCGGAGACCGGCACGATCGTTCTGGACGGGGGTGACCGGTCCGGGCGTCGGGTGCTCACGCTGGTGCCCGACTACTTCCTGTGCGTGGTCGAGGCGGGCCAGGTGGTCGGGTCGGTGCCGATGGCGCTGGCCGCCCTCTCACCGCGGCGGCCGATCACGTTCGTCTCCGGCCCGTCGGCGACGAGCGACATCGAGCTCAACCGGGTCGAGGGCGTGCACGGTCCCCGCACCCTCGAGGTGCTGATCGTCGAAGCCTGATGCTGTTGTGGATCGGCCGCTCGGAGACCGCCAAGCCGGCTCTCGCGCCAGATCAGGGAACCGATCGCGGGTTCAGCGCCTCTTTACGCCGTAGCTCGCACCAGGGAGGCGGAGTGCGCGATCTCGACGGCTTCCGCCAGTTCATGGCCGCGCGCTATCCGGACCTGGTGCGGACGGCGTACCTGCTCCTCGGCGACTGGGGCTTGGCGGAGGACCTCGTGCAGACCGCTCTGGTGAAGACCCATGGCGCCTGGTCGCGACTGCAGGACCCCGCGAACGCCGAGGCCTACACCCGCAAGGTCATGGCGCGTACGGCGATGCGCTGGTCGCGCCGCCGCCGGCCAGGGCATGGGGACCGTCCGCTGACCTCTGTGTGGACGGGCAAGTCGCTGCTGCTGTGGACCGTCCGGGACTTCCCCGGCACGCGTTTCCCGCATCAAGAAGAGCAGGTGTCCACCCGTCGGCTGTGGGTGCTGGATCCGGCCGGGAACCGGTGGACGGATCGGCTCAGCGGGGCGGTCCCTCGCGCCCTCGCGAACGCCTCGGCGGTATGGACCGGGGACCGGGCCATCGTCTGGGATGGCAGCGTCGACTCACCGGTTTACCGCCCCCCTCTGGACACTCCCGGTGCGGTGTATGACCCGGCGGCGGACCGCTGGTCGACGATGGCCGGCAGCCCGGTGGGCGGGGCTCGCCTCACCGCCGTCTGGACCGGTCGCTCCCTGCTCGCGGTCGACATCACAAGCGGCGTCGGCGCCTGGGATCCCGACGACAACCGGTGGACCAGCTTGCCATCGCCGTCCGGCTCTCTGGACGGCGGCCAGTCCGCGGTCTGGACGGGCCGCGAGCTGCTGGTCTGGGGCGGGTCTCCAGGCACAAGCTGCCCAACCCGGCTCCGACCGGACTCCGGTTCGGCCCGCCGTCGTGACCGGGGCACATAGCGGGGAGGGGCCGGCCTTTCGGCCGACCCCTCCCTTACTCGAGCGCTGTCGTGCTCGCGCTCAGGTGCCTACGGCCGGGCCACGTTCACCAGGCCGGCGCCGTACGCCGCCCAGTCCGGGATCCGAGCCCCGGTCAGGTGGCAGTAGCCGGTGACGCAGCGGTCGCCGTACAGGTCGCCGGGCGACTTGTCGGTGGCCGAGAGCGCCCGGGTGTAGTTGCGCTCGTCGGTCGCCGTCCGGATGAGCCGGTTGGAGATGCGATCGACGTTGCCCCGCAGATCCTTGTGCGCGCTCGCGACCAGGGCGTACGCCGCGGCCACGTGTGGCGCGGACATCGACGTCCCCTGGATCGCGGTGTAGCACTGGCCCTGCGGGAAGCCCGATCCCCGGGTGAAGGTGAAGCAGGGGATCTCCAGCGCCCAGTTCGACGTGGTGCTGAACGCCTCGTAGACGTTCGTCAGGTCCGCGCTGGTGTACGGGAAGCCCGGCGTACCGCCCCGATCGTAGTTGGGGAGGTTGAACTTGCGAGCTCCGCCCGGCCCCGCGATGTCGATGCGTGAGCCGTAGTTGCTGTAGTACGCGAGCTGGTTCTCCTCGCCGCTCCCGGCGGCCTGGTGCCGGTCGCTGCCCGGCTTGCAGGTCGCGTTCGCGTCCTCCGCGGTGCCGATCGTGCCCGGCGGGCAGTTCCGGGAGGACGGGACCACCACGTTGCCGGTGGCCGAGACGTCGATGACGCCCTGAATGCCGCCCGGCACCTCGTACAGGCCGTAGAGGTCGGTGAAGTCCGCCCGAGCCGTGCCCGGGGTGGTCAGGCTGCCGTGCGAGAGCACCCGGCCGCCGTAGCCGATCTCGACGTGGTTGTTGCCCGCGGAAGCGACGATCGCCGTGCCGCGGCTCTTCGCGTAATCCACCGCCCGCTCGTAGAGCCGGTAGATCCGGTTCTCGTCCGCGTTGGAGCGGTCGAGGAAGCCGCCGAAGGAGATGTTCACCACGTCGATGTTCATGTCGGCTGCCGTGACGAACGAGTTGATGAGCTCGGAGTCGTACGCCGAGCCGCACCACTGGGAGATCTTCAGCGCGACCAGCCGCACGTTCGGCGCGATGCCGTTGGTGCCCTTGCCGTTGAGCGCCGCGCCGATGTTGCCGGCGATCCAGGAACCGTGCCCGTTCCAGTCGCCCTTCTCCGGGCCGCCGTACTTGCGGGCCAGGTCACGGTCGGAGAACCCGTAGTAGGTCTTGCAGATCGGCGGGTTCTCGGTCTGGGTGAAGTCGACGACCTTGTCCACCTTCGACGCCAGGTCGTAGTGGGTGAAGTCGATACCGGTGTCAGCCACGCCGACGGTGATCGCCGGGCTGCCCTGGGTGGTCTGCCAGCCCTGCGGGAGCCCCATCCGCCGGTAGTCCCACAGCAGGCCCTTGTAGTGGAACGCCGGGTCGGCGTGCACACCGCCGCCGGCCGTCGCCGGGTTCGCGGTGCTGCCGGCCACCGTGCGGGCGCCGAACAGGCCGGGAGCCGCCAGGTTGGGCTTGCGCCGCTCTGCCGGCGCGATCGACTCGACGTGGTCCGCCGCAACCTCGAGCGCCCGGCTATCGGCGCTCAGGCTGGTCCGTACCGCAGCGGGGCCCTCGACGACCATGGTGTTGAGCTGATGGATGGAGCGGACGACGTGCGCGCCCGACTTGACCGCCTTCGCCTGCAGCGCGGCGAGGTCGCCGCTCGAGCGGGCGACGACGATATAGCGCCCTGCGGCACTGCTCGACGGCGTCGCGGACGACGTACCCGTCAGTGTTCCGGCGACGACCGCCGTGGCGGCCATCGCCACGGTGCATCGAGCCAAGTTCGTCTTTCGTGCCATGCGTCCCCTCCCAGGGTCGAAAGGGCGACGCATGGTCCGAGCACTTGGTCACGTCGCCATGGGCGACTGTCGACCTAACCGAGAAGGTCGTTTCACCGCACGCGGAGAAATCACCCGATCGGCCGATCAAGAAGCAGGTTTCGCGTCGCAGGACGTCACAGGGCGATCACTGTGTGTAAGATGATTGCGCCATGAAACAGGCAATGGGCCGGTGCCGACGTTACAGCGGGATGTTGCCGTGCTGCCCGCGCACCGGCGCCGCCGCGGCCAGCGCGGCCACCAGGGCAGAGCGGGTGCGGTCGGGCGCGACGATCTCGTCGACCACGCCGAGGTCGATGGCCCGCTGCAGCCCGCCGGCGAGCTGCTCGTGCTCGGTGGCGAGCTCAGCCTCCAGAGCCGGCCGCGCGTCCTCCGAGACCTCCGCCAGCTTGCGGCGGTGCAGGATCCGCACCGCCGCCACGGCACCCATGACGGCCACCTCGGCCCCCGGCCACGCGAACACGCGGGTGGCGCCGAGAGCGCGGGAGTTCATCGCGATGTAGGCGCCGCCGTAGGCCTTCCGGGTCACCAGGGTGACCCGCGGCACGGTGGCCTCGGCGAAGGCGTGCAGCAGCTTGGCGCCCCGGCGTACGACGCCCTCCCACTCCTGGCCCACGCCTGGCAGGTATCCCGGCACGTCGACCACCACGACGAGCGGTACGCCGAACGCGTCGCACATGCGCACGAAGCGGGCCGACTTCTCGGCGCTGGTCGAGTCGAGGCAGCCGCCCAGCCGCAGCGGGTTGTTGGCGATCACACCGACCGTCCGGCCGGACAGTCGGCCGAGCATGGTGACGATGTTCGGCGCCCACTTCGCGTGCAGCTCGATGCCGCGCGAGTCGAGCAGTGAGTCGAGCAGCGGGTGGACGTCGTAGGCGCGCCTGGGGTTGGCCGGCAGCAGGTCGCCGAGGTCGACATCGGGAACCGGCCGCTCCTGGAACCGGCCCTGGGAGGCCAGCAGCAGGGTGAGCTCGCGCGCGGCGGCGAAGGCCTCGTCGTCCGTCTCGGCCACCACGTGCACGACCCCGCTACGCCGGCCGTGCGGCTCCGGGCCCCCCAGTCGAAGGGCGTCGACGTCCTCGCCGGTGACGCTGCGCACGACGTCCGGGCCGGTCACGAAGACCCGGCCGGCCGGCCCGAGGATCACCAGGTCGGTCAGCGCCGGTCCGTACGCCGCACCGCCGGCCGCCGGTCCCAGGACCACGGAGATCTGCGGGATACGGCCGGAGGCCCGCGTCATCGCGGTGAAGACCCGGCCCACGGCGTGCAGGCTGTCCACGCCCTCACGTAGCCGGGCGCCACCGGAGTGCCACAGGCCGATCACCGGAACCCGGTCCCGCAGCGCGGCGTCGTACGCCGCGACGATGTGGTCGCAGCCGTCCCGGCCCATCGCGCCGCCCTGCACGGTGGCGTCGCTGGCGAACGCGACGGCCTCGCAGCTCCCGATCCGCCCGTACGCCGCCACCGTGCCGCTGCCGTCCGTGCCGCTGTCCCCGCCGGGCGCCAGCGGCCGGACCGACCCCTCGTCGAAGAGGGCGGTGATCCTTGCCCAGGGGTCCCGCGGGTCGGTGGTCGCGTCGGCGACCGCGAGCGCCGACCTCGCGTCGGTGACGGTCACGAAGCGTGCCGGAAGGCCAGGGCCACGTTGTGACCGCCGAACCCGAAGGCGTTGGACAGGGCGGCGCCGTCGCCGAGCGGCCGGGCGTCCATCCGTACGACGTCGAGGTCGATCTCGTCGTCAAGGTCGTCGAGGTTGCGCGTCGCCGGTGCGCTGCGGTCACGCAGTGCCAGCACGGTGAAGATCGACTCGACCGCACCGGCCGCGCCGAGCAGATGACCCGTCTGGGACTTGGTGGCGGAGACCGCCACGCCGGCGGTCACGTCGCCGAGCGCGGTACGGATCGCCACCGACTCCGCGATGTCGCCCGACGGGGTCGAGGTGGCATGCGCGTTGAGGTGCACGATGTCCGTGGCGGACAGCCCCGCGTCCTCGAGCGCCCGTGACATGGCCCGAGCGGCGCCGGCGCCAACGGGGTCGGGAGCCGCGACGTGGTAGGCGTCGGAGGTGATCCCGGCGCCGGCCACCTCGGCATAGATCCGGGCGCCGCGAGCCCGCGCATGCCCGGCCTTCTCCAGGACGAGTACGCCGGCACCCTCGCCGAGCACGAAGCCGTCCCGGCCCTTGTCGTAGGGACGGGAGGCCGCCTCCGGCGCATCCTCGCGGCTCGACAGCGCCCGCATGGCCGCGAACCCGGCCATCGGCAGCGCATGGATCGCGGCCTCGGTGCCGCCGCAGACGACGACGTCGGCCCGACCGGCCCGCAGCAGGTCCAGCGACAGCGAGATGGCCTCGGCACCGGACGCGCACGCGCTCACCGGCGTGTGCACGCCGCCGCGCGCGCCCAGCTCGAGACTGACGGTCATCGCCGGGCCGTTGGGCATCAGCATCGGCACCGTGTGCGGCGAGATCCGCCGCGGGCCGCGCTCGCGCAGGATGTCGTAGCTGCCCAGCAGCGTGAGCACCCCACCGATGCCCGAGGCGATGACCACGGCGAGCCGTTCCGGGTCGACGGCCGGCCGGCCGGCGTCCGCCCAGGCCTCCCGGGCGGCGACCAGCGCGAACTGCTGGGAGCGGTCGAGGCTGCGCGCCTCCACCCGCTCGAGCACCGACGTCGGCTCGACCGCCGCCTTGGCGGCGATCCGCACCGGCAGGGTCTGCGCCCACTCCTCGGTCAGCCGGCGTACGCCGGAGCGCCCGGCGTGCAGCGCGTCCCAGGTCGTCGGCACGTCGCCGCCGATCGGCGTGGTCGCGCCGAGGCCGGTGACGACGACGGCGTCCTGGGATGAGGTGGTCACGCCGGCACACCTGCCGACTTGATGTAGGTGACGGCGTCGCCCACGGTCTTGAGGTTCTTGACCTCGTCGTCGGGGATCTTGACGTCGAAGCGCTCCTCGGCGGCGACGACTACCTCCACCATCGACAGCGAGTCGACATCGAGGTCGTCGATGAAGTTCTTGTCGGGCGAGACGTTCTCGGGCAGTACGCCGGCGACCTCGTGCAGGATCTCGGCGAGGCCGGTGAGGATGTCGTTCTCGGTCATGTGGTGCTCCCTTGATCGGTGATGGTTACGGGCACAGGACGACCTGTCCGGCGTAGGTGAGGCCGGAACCGAAGCCGAGCAGCAGGGCCGGGTCGCCGCTTTGCACCTGACCGGTCTCGATCAACCGGGTGAGTGCGAGCGGGATCGACGCGGCGGAGGTGTTGCCGGACTCGACGATGTCGCGGGAGACCACGACGTCGTCGGACAGGCCGAGGGCGCGGACGAGTGAGTCGATGATGCGGACGTTCGCCTGGTGCGGAACCAGTGCCCGCAGCTCGCCAGGCGCGATGCCGGCCCGGTCGCAGGCGGCCCTGGCCACCGGGGCCAGCTGGGTGGTGGCCCAGCGGAAGACGGCCGGCCCGTCCATGCGCAGCAGGTACGAGTCGGTCCGCCGGCTGGTGATCAGGCCGCCGCGCTCCCCGTCGCTGCCCCAGGCGACCGGGCCGATGCCCGGCTCGTCCGCCGGTCCCACCACCGCCGCGCCCGCGCCGTCCGCGAAGATGATGCAGGTGCCGCGGTCGGTCCAGTCGATGAAGTCGCTGAGCTTCTCGACACCGACGACCACGACATGGCGCGCGTTGCCGATGCGGACGGCGTCGGATGCCATGGACAGCGCGTAGCAGAAACCGGCGCAGGCGGCGTTGACGTCGAGAGCTCCCGGGGCGACCGCCCCGAGCCGGCTCGCCACGATGGCGGCGACTCCGGGGAGCCGGTCGACCTCCGAGCAGGTGGCGAGCAGCAGCAGGTCAACCTCGTCCCCCCGCAGGCCGGCGGCGGCCAGCGCCTTTGCGGCCGCCGCAGTCGACATGTCCGCGACGCTTTCGTCGGGAGCGGCGATGCGCCGGGTGACGATGCCGGTGCGCTCCCGGATCCAGGTGTCGGAGCTCTCCACGAGCTGGGAGATCTCGTCGTTGCTGACCACCCGGGCCGGCCGGTAGTCGCCCAGACCGAGCAACCGGGCGCCGGGGGCCCCCGAGCCGGATGCCAGCCGGGTCACGCCGGCACCGCTTCGGGGTGCAGCCGCACCAGCGGTTGTCCGGGACCCACCGGGTCGCCGTCCTCGGCCAGCCACTCGATGACGACACCGCCGTACGGCGCCGGCACCGGCTCCTCGGTCCGCCGCGCCACCACCGTGCCCACGCTGTCGCCGGCATCGACATGGTCGCCCGGGCGCCTGGTCCCGGGGCGGAACGTCCCGGCGAGCGGAGCCACGACGACGCGCCAGGCCGGCGCCGGTTCGGCCGCGGCGTGCTCACGCCGGGCCGACAGCAGCGCCCGCGCGGCCGCCAGGTCCTCGGGGGTGCGCAGCGCGACACACTCCACGCCGGGCAGCTCCCGGCGGATCAGCCCGGACAGCGTCCCCGCCGGCGGCAGCTCGACGACCGCGGTGACGCCGAGCTCCCCGAGGGTGCGCATGCACAGGTCCCAGCGCACCGGTGCCGCGACCTGCGCGACCAGCCGCTCGATGAGCTCCGACCCGCTCTGCACGACCTGCCCGTCCGCGTTGGAGAGAAGATGCATCGCGGGGTCACGCACAGGTACGCCGGCCGCCAGCTCCGCCAGCCGCTCCCGGGCCGGCTCCATGTAGGACGTGTGGAAGGCGCCGGCGACAGAGAGCGGGCGCAGCCGCGAACCGGCGGGCGGGTCGGCGGCAAGCGCGGCCAGCGCGTCGGCACGGCCGGCGGCGACCACCTGGCCGGCGCCGTTGCGGTTGGCCGCGGTCAGCCCGAGGTCGGCCAGCCGGGACTTCACGGTCGCGCCGTCACCGCCGAGCACCGCGGTCATCCCGGTGTGCTCCCGCCGCGACGCCGCCGCCATGGCCCGGCCGCGTTCCCGGACGAAGACCAGCGCGGCCTCGGGGGAGAGGGCACCCGCGAGGACGGCGGCGGTGAGCTCCCCGACGCTGTGGCCGGCCGCGACGGCCACCCCTTCGGTCGTCGACTCGACCAGCGCCGATGCGGCCGCCAGGCCGGCGGCCACGAGCAGGGGCTGAGCGATCGCGGTGTCCCGGATGGACTCCGCGTCGGCGGTGGTCCCCATCGTGACGAGGTCGACACCGGTCACCGAGGACCACCAGTGCAGCCGGTCGCCAAGACCGGGCAGCTCCAGCCAGGGCCGTAGAAAGCCTGGGGTCTGCGCGCCCTGACCGGGTGCCACGATCGCGAACATGCCGACAGACTGCCCGGCCGCGAGCCGGCGTCCGCATGATGACGCTCACCAAGTCGCCGGACCGCTGTTGTAGGGCTTCTACAACTCCGGCGTACCGACGTCGAGCCTGCCCAGCACGATGGCGACGTGCAGGGTGAAGGCGTCACGGGGGTCGGTGGCGGCGTACCTGGAGATCTCCGCCGCCTTGCGCAGGCGGTACCGAACGGTGTTGGGGTGCACGAACAGCGCCCGCGCGGTGGCCTCCAGCGAACCGGCAGACCGTAGGTAGGTGGTCACCGTGTCCAGCAACGCCCCACCCGCCTGCGCCAGCGGGCTGTAGATCTCCTCCACCATAGTTCGCCGAGCCTCGTTGTCACCGGCCAGCGCGCGCTCGGCCAGCAGGTCGTCGGCCCGAACCGGTCGGGGCGCATCGGGACGGGCCGCCACCGCCCGCAGACCGGACAGCGCCACCGTCGCGGAGTGAGCGGCGCCGGACAGGTCGGCGGCGCTGGGTCCGAGCACCACCGGCCCGGCCGCGAACCCCTCGAGCAGCGGCCGTACGGCGACCTCCGGCGGCGCCATGCTGCCCAGCACGACCACCAGCCGGTCGCCGTGAACGGCGGAGAGGATGTCCAGCTCGTGGGCGCGGGCGGTGTGCCGCAGCCGGTCGAGGACGGCGTCCGGGCCGCCGTCGGCCGGCGCGCCGGCGAGCACGCAGACGTGCGTCGGTGTGCCCCAGCCCAGCGCCGATGCCCGCGACCGCAGCGCGTCGTCGGACTCTCCGCGCAGCAGCGCGTCGACGACCAGCGCCTCCAGCCGGGCGTCCCACGCCCCCCGCTCCTCGGCTGCCTGGGCGTAGACCTGGGCGGCGGCGAAGGCGACCTCGCGGGAGTAGCGCAGCACCGCCTCGTAGAGCAGCGCCTCCTCGCCGGGCGCGGCCAGGGAGTCCACCTGCGACTCGACCACCTCGATGGTCACCCGGACCAGCTCGACGGTCTGCTGCAGGGTGATCGCCCGGGTCAGCTCCCGCGGGGCCGCGCCGAAGATCTCGCCGGAGATCTCCGAGGCATCGCCGGCCGGGGCGCGCAACCACTGGAGGAACGCCGCGATCCCCGCGTGCGCGACCAGCCCGACCCAGGACCGCTGCTCCGCCGGCATCGCGCGAAACCACGGCAGCGCCTCGTCCATGCGGGCAACCGACTGGGTGGCCAGCGTGCCGCTGGCCCGCTCCAGCCGGCGCAGCGTGGCCGCCCCCCGGCGGCGCGGCGTACGGCGGGCTGCGGGCACCGGCTCAGCGTGCCACGCGCCGTCGCTACGGTGCCCTGTATGGATGGGGACGCGGTCGGGGCGCTACGCCGGATCGCCTTTCTGCTCGAGCGTGCCCACGAGCCGACGTACCGGGTGCAGGCGTTCCGGCGGGCTGCGGCCACCGTGGCGGCGCTCGACCCGGCGGAGCTCGAGCGGCGGGTTCGAGAGGGCTCGCTGGAGGACCTGCCCTACGTCGGCAGGACGACCGCGGCCACGATCCGCGAGGCGCTCTCCGGTTCCGTGCCGGCCTACCTGCACCGGCTGGAGGAGACCGCCGACCGGCCGGTGACCGAGGGCGGGGCGGGGCTGCGGGCGGCGCTCCGCGGTGACTGTCACACCCACTCCGACTGGTCCGACGGCGGCAGCCCGATCGAGGAGATGGCACGAGCCGCGCGCGGTCTGGGGCACGACTACGTCGCGCTGACCGACCACTCGCCGCGGCTCACCGTGGCGCGCGGCCTGTCGACCGACCGGCTGCGCGAACAGCTGAGGGTGGTCGAGCTGCTGAACGAGACGCTGGCACCGTTCCGCGTCCTCACCGGCATCGAGGTCGACATCAACGAGGACGGGTCGCTCGACCAGGAGCCGGAGCTGCTGGCGCAGCTGGACCTGGTAGTGGCCAGCGTGCACTCCAAGCTGCGGATGCCGGCCGCGGAGATGACGCGGCGGATGGTCACCGCGGTGGCGAACCCGCACACCGATGTCCTCGGGCACTGCACCGGTCGCAACGTCAGCAACCAGGGGCGCGGCGGCAAGGTGCGACCGGAGTCGGAGTTCGACGCGGAGCTGGTCTTCGCGGCCTGCCGGCGGTTCGACGTCGCGGTCGAGATCAACTGCCGGCCTGAGCGGCTCGACCCCCCCAGGCGGCTGCTCAGTCTCGCGGTCGAGATGGGCTGCAAGCTGGCGATCGACACCGACGCCCATGCCCCGGGTCAGCTGGACTGGCAGCCCTACGGCTGCGAGCGGGCGGAGGCCTGCGGCGTACCGGTCGGCACCGTGGTCAACACCTGGGACGCCGATGCGCTGCTCGAGTGGACCCGGCGGGCGAGCTGACGACAGTGGCTGGCTGTACGGGGGATGGCCGTGCGTTGTCTCGCCAATAGGCTGCGCCGCCCACAGTAGCCACTAGCCGGGAGGTTTCATGCGCAAGAAGATCGTCTTGGCCCTGGGGGCAGCGGCCACGACCGGCAGCCTGGTGGTGGGCGGAGCCTTCCTGAACTCGGCCTCGGCCATCACCACCGCCATGACCCTCCGCGTCGAGGAAGGTCCAGGTCACAGCTCCGACATCGACCTCGGCGGCCGCGGCAACAGCCAGGGCGACCTCGAGGTCTTCACCGGCAAGCTCATCGACCCGCGCAACGAGCAGGTGATCGGTCGCACCGACGGCCAGTGCGTGGTGACGAATCCCGCTACCCACCAGCGGGTCTGCGTCGAGGTCTTCACCCTGGAGCACGGCACGATCGTCATCACCGGCTCGAACCCGGTTGGCGAGGAAGGCGAGAAAGTGGACAACCGCAGCGCGGTGACCGGCGGGACCGGCCGGTACGCCAACGCCCGCGGTGAGGTCGTGGAGGTCGGCGGCGGGCACGAGGAAGCCATCCTCATCAAGCTCATCCCATAGTCGACCTCCGGTGGGGCCGCTGCCGATCGGCGGCGGCCCCACCGGTCATCGACCGGACCGCACCGAATCCGGTCGCCCGGCGTCCGGCCCTTCCAGCGCGAATTCCGCTAGGGAGACGGGCGCCCCGGCTGCAGCAGGTCCCACCGGTTGCCATAGAGGTCGACGAACACGGCGACAGTGCCGTAGGACTCCACGCGCGGGGCCTCGGGAAACCGCACGCCCGCGGCGGTCATCCGCTGGTGGTCGCGCCCGAGGTCGTCGGTGACGAGGAACAGGGCAACGCGACCGCCGGTCTGGTCACCGACGCGTTCCAGCTGGCGACCTCCGTCCGCTCGGGCGAGCAGCAGGGCGGCTCCGCGGCCGTGCGGCGGCGCGACAACGACCCAACGTCTCGTTGGGCTGAGCGGCGTGTCCTCAAGAAGCTCGAAACCGGCCGCGTCGATGTAGAACTCGAGCGCCTCGTCGTAGTCAGCTACGACCAGGGTCACCAGCGCGATGCCGGGAACCGGCTGGTGCCGCCGTGATCCCGGACCGGTCGTGCTCACGGCGACACCGTAGGGGCTCGCTTACCGGCGTCCGGCCCTCGCCGGCTGACCGGAGCCGGCCCAGGTCAGGCTCGGTGGCCCTCGACGGCGTGCCCGAGCGCGACCCACACCTCGTTGACGTTGGCGTACGCGCCACCGCCGGGGAGTCGTCGGAGCGCGTCGAGCACCGCCTGGGGCGCCGAGTTCTCCGCGGCCTCCCGCAGCAGCCGGTCCCGGCCGCACGGGAACACCGAGCGGTGGACGTAGGTCGCCAGCTGCGCGCGGCCCTCGACGTCGTCGGCGGTCATGCCCGACGGCACCCCTCCGGTGAGCGTGCCGTTGGGGGCGCGGTCGACGTCCGGCTCGTCCTCACCGGAGGGCTCGGCGGATTTCCACTCCTCGGCGTGCGTGTCGTGGCCCGCGCGCATCATGCCCGCGGTCTCGCCCTTGAGCGCCTCGTCGAGCCGTCGGCCGTGCTTGTCGCTGCCGCGTTCCATCCGCTCCTCCTCGAGTTGTCGAGCGGCGTACCCGTCCCTGCCGGAGCGACACGACGGCGAGGATGAAGTCAAGCCGGCAAGACCGGCGGGGGAGGAGTTGCCAATGGGAAAGCTGTGACGGAAGATGCGCAACGGAGGTCCGAATGAACCGCGAGAACTCTTCCCCTCGCCGCCGCCGCCGGTCGGTGGCTGCGCTCCTTCCCGCCGCTCTACTGGGCTCCCTGCTGGTGGCTGCTCCGTTCGTCGGCCAGCCGTTGGCTTCGCCAGGGGTCACGCTGTCCGTCGGCGCGGACCGCACCGGCGCCCGCGGCCAGGCCGGGGCGGGTGTCCGGGTGGCAGCGCCGGAGGGCGCACAACCGGCGGCGGCGCAGGACCACCTATTGGCGGACCGGGCACGGCCGGCAACGGCGCCGGCGAACCGACCGGGCTGGTCGGTGTCGCGCGGCGCGGTCGGCGTCCTGGTGCTCAGCTACGTCGGCATCGGCGCCCTGGCCGCGGCCGGCATCTGGTCCTACCTCCGCCGCGGCCGCTGGTAGTCCTCAGCCCTGCTGCTCGCTGGGGTCGACTCGCTCGGTGGGCACCGCCTGCTCGTCTAGCAACGAGTACTTCTCGATGGCTTCGGCCAGCACCTCCTGCTTGACCTCGCCGCGGCCGGCGAGCTCGGTGAGCACCGCCAGCACGATCGAGGGCGCGTCGACGTGGAAGTGGCGACGCAGTGCCGGGCGGGTGTCGGACCGGCCGTAGCCGTCGGTGCCGAGCGAGGTGTAGTCCCCGGGAACCCACCGCGAGATCGAGTCCGGCACCGCGCGCATCCAGTCGCTGACCGCGACCACCGGGCCGGGCGCGCCGTCCAGCACCCGGGTGACGTACGGCGTGCGCGGCGTCTCGTCGGGGTGCAGCAGGTTCCACTCGTCACACCCGACTGCGTCACGACGCAGCTCGTTCCACGACGTTGCCGACCACACATCGGCCGCCACGCCCCAGTCCTCGGCCAGCAGCTGTGCGGCTCCGATGGCCCAGTGCATTGCGGTGCCGGAGGCGAGCAGCTGGGCCCGCGGCCGGTCGCCGTTCCCGGCGACGGCCGGCGCCTCGGCGTACCGGTAGAGGCCCCGGAGGATGCCCTCGGCGAGGCCCTCGACCTGAGGCTCCGCCGGCTGCTTCTTGGGCTCGTTGTAGATGGTGAGGTAGTAGAAGACGTTCTCGCTGTTCTCGCCGTACATCCGGCGCAGCGCGTCGGCAACGATGTAGGTGAGCTCGTAGGCCCAGGCCGCGTCGTAGGCGATGCAGGCCGGGTTGGTCGAGGCGAGCAGCATCGAGTGCCCGTCCTGGTGCTGCAGCCCCTCGCCGTTCAGAGTCGTACGGCCGGCGGTGGCGCCGAGCAGGAAGCCCCGGCCCAGCTGGTCACCGAACGCCCAGATCTGGTCCGCCACCCGCTGGAAGCCGAACATCGAGTAGAAGATGAAGATCGGGATCATGTGCTCGCCGTGGGTCGCGTACGCCGTTCCGGCGGCGATCGTGGAGGCCATCGAGCCGGCCTCGCTGATCCCCTCGTGCAGGATCTGGCCGGTCTTGGACTCGCGGTAGGACAGCAGCAGCTCGCGGTCGACCGGGTCGTACTGCTGGCCGTGCGGCGAGTAGATCTTCGCGGTCGGGAAGAACGAGTCCATGCCGAAGGTGCGCGCCTCGTCCGGGATGATCGGCACGAACCGCGGGGCCAGCCGCTTGTCCTTCATGATCTCCTTCAGCAGCCGGACGAACGCCATCGTGGTGGCGACCTCTTGGTTGCCCGACCCCTTGCGCAGCTGCGCGTAGGCCTTGTCCTCGGGCTGGGGCAGCGGCTTGGCCCGCACCATCCGCTTGGGCAGGAAGCCGCCGAGCGCCTCGCGCCGCTCCTTCATGTACCGGATCTCGTCGGAGTCGGGGCCCGGGTGGTAGTACGGCGGCAGGTCTCCCTCGAGGGCGGAGTCCGGGATCTCCAGGTAGAGCCGGTCCCGGAAGGTCTTGAGCTCGGCCTTGGTGAGCTTCTTCATCTGGTGGGTCGCGTTGCGGGCCTCGAAGTCAGGACCCAGCGTCCAGCCCTTGATCGTCTGCGCCAGGATCACCGTCGGCTGGCCGGTGTGCTCGCGGGCGGCCTTGAACGCGGCGTACACCTTCCGGTAGTCGTGCCCGCCGCGGGAGAGCCGGGTCAGCGCCTCGTCGGACAGGTGCTCGGCCAGCTTGCGCAGCCGCGGGTCGCGGCCGAAGAAGTCGTCGCGGATGAAGGCGCCGTCGCTGACCGAGTAGGTCTGGAACTGGCCGTCCGGCGTGGTGTTCATGGCGTTGACCAGTACGCCGTCGCGGTCGCGGGCCAGCAGCTCGTCCCACTCCCGGCCCCAGACCACCTTGATCACGTGCCAGCCGGCACCCCGGAAGTAGCTCTCCAGCTCCTGCATGATCTTGCCGTTGCCGCGGACCGGACCGTCGAGGCGCTGCAGGTTGCAGTTGACGATGAAGGTGAGGTTGTCGAGCTCCTCCCGGGCGGCGACGCCGATCGCGCCCAGCGACTCGGGCTCGTCCATCTCCCCGTCACCCATGTAGGCCCACACATGGCTGCGGCTGGTGTCCTTGATCTCCCGGGCGAGCAGGTAGCGGTTGAACCGGGCCTGGTAGATCGCGGCCATCGGCGAGAGCCCCATGGAAACGGTGGGGAACTCCCAGAAGTCCGGCATCAGCCGCGGGTGCGGGTACGACGGCAGACCGTCGGGCTTGGACTCCTGGCGGAAGGCGTCCAGGTTGGCCTCGGTGAGCCGGCCCTCCAGGAAGGCCCTGGCGTAGATGCCGGGGGAGGCGTGGCCCTGGATGAAGACCTGGTCGCCGGACTCACCGTGGTCCTTGCCGCGGAAGAAGTGGTTGAAGCCGACCTCGTAGAGGCTCGCCGCGCTGGCGTAGGTCGCGATGTGGCCGCCGACGCCGATCTCCGGGCGGTTGGCCCGGGAAACCATGATCGCGGCGTTCCAGCGGATGTAGGCGCGGATCCGGCGCTCGACGTACTCGTCACCGGGGAACCACGGCTCGGCATCGGCCGGGATGGTGTTGACGTAGTCGGAGCTGCGCAGCGCCGGCACTCCGACCTGCTGCAGGCGCGCGTGTTCGAGCAGCTTGAGCATGAGGTAGCGCGCCCGGCCCCGGCCCTGGACCTCGATCACCGAGTCCAGGGACTCGAGCCACTCGCCGGTCTCCTGCGGGTCGACGTCGGGGATCTGGCTCGGCAGGCCGTCACTGATGACGGCGTAGCGGTCGCGTCCGGACGGCATGGGGACCCCCTGTATGTGTAGCTCGGTCTTCGCTCGGCCACCATCGTCGTACGACGTGGCCTACCGAGTCACTTCGGGTCGAGGTCGGCGTCGGTTGACGCCGACTACGCGGAAGGGGCCGAATTGCTGACGACGGTGCTCCCGGTGCGCACCGGGAGCCGTGAGGTCGTGCACGACCTCACGGCGAGCTGCGCGAGCTTCGCCGCGGCGGCCGGCGGCGACGGGCTGCTGCACGTCTTCACACCGCACGCCACGGCGGGGGTCGCCGTTCTCGAGCTCGGCTCGGGGAGCGACGTGGATTTGCTCGCCGCGCTCGGCCAGCTGCTGCCGGCCGACGACCGCTGGCGGCACGCCCACGGGACGCGCGGCCACGGGCGCTCGCACGTGCTGCCGGCGTTGGTGCCGCCGTACGCCGTCGTGCCGGTGCTGGAAGGCCGGCTGGCGCTCGGGACCTGGCAGTCGATCGCGCTGGTCGATCTCAACGTGGACAACCCCGACCGCATGGTGCGGCTGTCCTTCCTGCCAGCTTGATGCTCCGGCACTTGCGCGGACGCGGGTGAGCGGGTGGACTACCGGAGGTCCGGACCGCCCGGTCCATCCGGGCGTCTACGGCACGTCTCCTTTGGAGGGCAGGCAGTGAGCGGGACCGCGGGCTCCGCGGAGGGTCAGCGCGACAGTGCTGGCCGGCTGGGCATCGCGGCTGGAACCGTCGTACAGGAGCTCGGCTACGACGACGACTGCGACGAGGACCTGCGCGGTGCCGTCGTGGAGCGCGCTGGCGGCGAGCTGGTCGACGCCGACCACGTCGAAGTCGTCGAGGTGGTGCTGCTGTGGTGGCGGGAGGACGACGGCGACCTCGTCGACGCCCTGGTCGACGCTCTCGGCCCGCTCGCCGCGAACGGTGTCATCTGGCTGCTCACCCCCAAGGCAGGCCGGACTGGTCATGTCGAGCCCAGCGACATCAGCGAGGCGGCGCAGACGGCCGGGCTGAACCAGACCAGCACGATCAGTGCCGCCCCGGACTGGTCGGGTGCGCGCCTGGTGGCCCGCGGCACCCGCCGCTGAGCTCGGACGACGAGGAGGAAGGCACCACATGACGGTCGAGGTCGGCGACGTGGCACCGGACTTCGAGCTGCCGGACCAGCACAACACGCCGGTCCGGCTCTCCGGGTTCCGCGGGACCAAGAACGTGGTGCTGGTCTTCTACCCGTTCGCCTTCACCTCGGTCTGCACCGGCGAGCTGTGCGCGATCCGGGACGAGCTGCCCACGTTCGAGAACGACGACGTCCAGGTGTTGTCGGTCTCGGTGGACTCGGTGATGGCGCACCGGGTCTTCGCCGACGCCGAGCGGCTGACCTATCCCATGCTCTCGGACTTCTGGCCACACGGGGAGGTGGCCCAGCGGTACGGGATCTTCGACGAGTCCCGCGGCGCCGCGGTCCGTGGAACGTTCATCCTCGACCGGGACGGCGTCGTGCGGTGGAAGGTCGTCAACGCCATTCCGGATGCTCGTGACCTGGCCGAGTACGAGAGGGTGCTCGCCACGCTCTAGGAAGGCGGTCGTCGGTGCCCTGCGGGCTCTGCGGTGCACGCCAGACCGATCCGGTCCGTGGCGCGAGCCCTTGGAAGCGTGGGGTGCGCCGCGGCGCGCAGGTGCTGATCTGTCCCGACTGCCAGCGGGACCGCGACTGGACCGCCGAGCTCGACCGCTGTCCGGCCTGCGGCTCGACCGGGCTCGCGCGGAGCCTGGGTGAGACCTCGTGCCGGTCCTGTGCGGCCACCGTGCCGCCGGGCGGCGACGTGCCGGCCGACCGGCCACCCGATGCGGCGCCGGGGTTGACGGCGGACGTCGAGGCGGCCCTCGAGCGGCTGCTCCGTCGTACGACGGACGACAGGTGACGACGACGGCGCGGCTTCCTTCGATAGCCTGCGTCGTCGCCTGCCCCCGTCGCGGAGGAATGTCATGGTGAAGACCGGTCGGCTGTCCGTCCCGCTGGTGCTCGGCTTTGCGCTGGTGCTGGGGACCACCGGGTTGTCGACGGCCACGGCGGCTCCGGCCGCTCCGGCCGCCTCCGCACGTCCCGTGAACGTCTTCCCGGCCCCGGGAACGACGACCGTCTCCGCGCGGACAACCATCACCTTCGCCGGACCGCAGGCTCAGTCGCTGCGCACCGTCGCGGTCGTGGGAACGGCCTCGGGTCGGCACTCGGGGCGCTGGGTCGACGCCGGGAACCTGGAGAGCCGGTCCTTCGTCCCGGACCGGCCGTTCGCGCCGGGTGAGACCGTGACCGTCACATCGGCCCTCGCAGTTGCGGGCGGTCGCGGCGGAACCTTCACCTACCGCGTCGCCGAGCCGGGCACCGTTCTCGCCGGCAAGCACTCGAGCAGCTATCCGCTGGGGTCGGAAGCAGCCGCGGCGGCGACGGCGGCAGGTCCACCGGCACCGGCGTACCGGTCGCGCCCCGACCTGCACCCGCCCGGCATCTCGACGAGGGCCGCCAGCGGTCGGGCTCCCGGACTCCTGCTGGCGGCGCCGCAGTCAGACGTCCCCGCCACTCAGAACGGGCCGCTGGTCTACGACGACGCAGGGCAGCCGGTGTGGTTCCACCCGGTCACCAAGCGGCTGGGCAACCTCACCAAGATCTCGTGGTTCGGCCGGCCGGCGCTGACCTGGTTCGAGGGCGAGACGGTCTACCCGGGTGTCTTCGTCGGTGAGTGGGTGGTCGTCGACACGTCCTACCGCGAGATCGCCCGGGTGCGAGCGGGCAACGGTTACCGGGCCGACGTGCACGATATCCAGGTAACCCCCGCCGGCCGGGCGCTGCTCGCCATCTACAACCCCGTCCAGCGCGACCTCAGCGCCTACGGCGGGTCGCGAACCGCCACGGTGTACGACGGTGTGGTCCAAGAGGTCGACCTGCGCACCGGAGCGGTCACCTTCGAGTGGCACAGCCTGGGCCCGAACGGCATCCCGGTCAGCGACAGCTACATCGACCTGACCACCGATGTCGTGGACTACTTCCACCTCAACTCGGTGGCCTACGACTCCGACGGCAACATCCTGATCTCCGCCCGGCACGTCTCTGCCGTCGTCCGGATCGACCGCACCACCGGGGCCGTGATCTGGCGGCTGGGCGGCAAGCGCAGCAGCTTCACGTTCGTCAACGACGGCGGCCCGAGCTTCCCGCACGACGCGCGCCGACGCCCGGACGGCACGGTGAGCGTCTTCGACAACGGGGTCACCCGGCAGCCGACGTACTCGCGGGGCGCTGCCTGGCGGCTCGACCCGGCCACCGGTACGGCGACGCTGGCCGCACAGTGGCGGCACTCGCCGGAGCTCTACTCGCCGATCATCGGCAGCAACCGCCAGCTGTCGAACGGCAACCAGCTCGTCTCCTTCGGCGTGACCGGCGTCGCCACCGAGTACCGCGGGAACGACGTCGTCTTCGAGAGCCAGCTCGGCAGCGCCCAGTACACCTACCGCACCTACCGGGAGGACTGGCACGCGCAGCCGGTGGAGCGACCGGCGGTCGCTGTGGACCGCTCCTTCGGGCTGGTCACGGCGTACGCCAGCTGGAATGGCGCGACTGAGGTGGTGCGCTGGGACCTCTTCGCCGGCCCGAGCACCGCGTCACTGCGGGTGGTGGGCTACGCCTTCCGGTCCGGCTTCGAGACTCGGCTGACCGGGTCGGTCCGGTCCAGCGACACGGTGTTCGCCGTCCGGGCTGCAGACCGCTACAACCGGCCACTGAGCACGTCCGGGACGCTGCAGGTCCCCTACGCGCGCGCAGACGCGGTGCTGGCGGTCCGCGGCGCGGGCAGCGACCTGCAGACCCGAAATCTGCTGGGCTCGAGCTTCGCGCCTGGGGTCACCTATGGCGGAGCGCTGACCGATGACCCGGCCGCGACCGTGCTGTCCGACGGCAGCCTGCTGCTGGCCGCCAAGGGCAGCCCGGACGGGCTCTACGTCAAGTTCTCCGGAACAGGCGGGGTCTCCGGCTGGCTCTCGCTGGGCGGCCAGCTCACCTCACGTCCCTCCTTGTCGGCGCAGCCGGGCGGCTCGGCCCTGGTGGCAGTCTGTGGAGCCGACCGGCGGGTATGGCTCGCGACGATCTATCGCACCGGCGTCAGGAGCGGCTGGGTGCCGCTGAGCGGGGACTGCCGCGGCGGCGGCCCCGCGGTCACCTGGGTGAGTGACGGCAGCATCGTGGTCAGCACGACCGCCGGGGACCGGACCGTCTACGCACGTCGCGGGGCCGGCGGTGCATATGGAGGGTGGACCTCGCTCGGCGGTACGGCGGTCAACGACACCGCGGCCGCGGAGGTACCCGGCTTCCCGGGGACCGTCATGGTGGCCGTCCGCGGCGTAGACGCCAGGATCTGGGTGCAGCAGCTGGCCAAGGCGACCGGCTACCGGCCGAGCGGCTGGGTCGACCTCGGTGGAGCCGCCGCGGCGGATGCCTCGCCGCAGCTGTTGCCGGCGCCAAGGACCGGCCAGCTGCACGTCCTGGTGAAGGCCGGCAACGGTGCCTACTACGACAAGGTGCGCACCGGCTCGTCGTACGCCGGCTGGCGTCCGATCTGATCCCGATCGGCGGCCCACGGCCGGTCGGCGTGGCCCGGGGGAACGCTGGATGAACGTCCGGCCACCGCCTACCGCCGGGTGGAGACGTTGGTTAGGTTGCCCTTAGTCAACTCTAACAAGGGCGGGTAACCGATGCGACCGGTCTCCTTCCACCGACGCAGGCTGCTGGCCGTCGGCCTCCTGCTCGGACTGGCGCTGCCGGGCTGCGCCGCCGGCAGCGGAACCGCGCACCGGCACGGCCCCAACGCCGCGAAGCCAGTGGCTGCCGGTGCGGCTGGTGGAGTCGCCGCGACGGGTCAGGTCCGCACCTACTACATCGCCGCCGACGAGGTGGTCTGGGACTACGCCCCGAGCGGTCGCGACCAGATCACCGGCCGGCCGTTCGACGACACCGCGAAGGTGTTCGTGCAACGCGGCCCCGGCCGGATCGGCTCGCGCTACCTCAAGGCCCTCTACCGGGGCTACACCGATGCCAGCTTCCAGGCGCTGTCGGCCCCGAGGCCGGGTGACCAACCCCTCGGCCTGCTCGGGCCGGTGATCCGGGCCGAGGTGGGCGACACGGTCAAGGTGGTCTTCCGCAACCGGGCCGGCTTCCCCGCCTCGGTCCATCCGCACGGCCTCTTCTACACCAAGGGGAGCGAGGGGGCGCCGTACGCCGACGGCACGGCCGGCACCGGCGACAAGGCGGACGACGCCGTACCTCCGGGCGGCACCCATGTCTACACCTGGAAGGTCCCGGAGCGGGCCGGGCCCGGGCCGATGGACGGCAGCTCTGTGATGTGGATGTACCACTCGCACACCGACGAGGTGCGCGACACCAACACGGGGCTGATGGGGCCGATCGTGGTCACCCGGCATGGGGCAGCGCGGCCGGACGGCAGCCCCAAGGACGTGGACCGCGAGGTCTTTGCGCTGTTCAGCGTGCTCAACGAGAACGAGAGCCACTACCTCGAGCGCAACGTCCGGCGGTTCGCGCTGCCGCCGTACGCCGATCCGGCGGACGAGGGGTTCGAGGAGTCGAACCTGATGCACTCGATCAATGGCATGGTCTACGGCAACCTGCCGATGATCCGCGTGCGGCTGGGAGAGCGGGTCCGCTGGTACACGATGGCGATGGGGACGGAGGTCGACCTGCACACCCCGCACTGGCATGGCAACACCGTCCTCGCCATGGGCATGCGGATGGACGTGGTGAATCTGCTCCCCGCCAGCATGGTGGTGGCGGACATGCGACCGGACGACGCCGGGATCTGGCTCTTCCACTGCCACGTCAACGACCACATACGGGCGGGCATGCAGGCGCGCTACGAGGTGCTGCGCTGACGGCGCAGCGACGGTCGATGGGCTAGCGTCAGGACTCTCGGGCGCGTAGCTCAGCGGGAGAGCACCCGCCTTACAAGCGGGCGGTCGCTGGTTCGATCCCAGCCGCGCCCACTCAAGGCTCTGACCAGCGGAAACGCTCCTAGCGGCCGAAATGGTGCCTAAGCACACCGCTTAGACAGTGGTAAACTACGCCGGTGCCGCCGCCGCTGGCAAGCTCCTTCGAGCCACTCGTCGCCTCCTTCGCTCGGCACCTCCGCGCCCGCAACCTCGCGCCGAAGACCGTGGACATCTACACCGGAGCAGCGACGGCCTTCGCGCGGTGGCTGACCGCCGAAGGCGTCACCCGGTGGCCAGAGGTGCGCCGAGCCGAGCTCGAGCAATACGTCGGCGACTTGGCCCGGGAACGTTCCGGCGGCTACGCCAGCAACCAGTACCGGGCGCTGCAGCAGTTCTTCAAGTGGCTGTTCGCCGAGGCGGAGATCGCCCGCAACCCGATGGTGGGCATGAAACCGCCGATGGTGCCCGAGGTGCCGGTGGCCGTGGTGGCCACGGACAAGCTGGCGGCGCTGTTCAAGGCAGTCGAGGGCCGGGACCTGGTTTCCCGCCGGGACGCGGCGATCCTGTCGCTGTTCGTCGACACCGGGCTGCGCCTGGCCGAGCTCGCCGCGCTGACCGTCGGCGACGTAGACCTCGACGCCCGCGACGTCGTTGTGCTGGGCAAGGGACGCCGGCCCCGTACCGTCCGGTTCGGCCGCAAGACAGCCGTAGCCCTGGACCGTTACCTGCGTTCGCGTGGCGCTGAGAAGTGGTCGGAACGACCGGAGCTGTGGCTAGCCGAGAAGGGCCGGGGACCGCTGACCCGGACCGGGGTCTATCAGATGGTGGTGCGCCGCGGCGAGCAGGCGGGCATCCCCGGTGGCCTGCACCCACACCAGCTGCGACACACCTTCGCTCACCTGTGGCTGTCCGAGGGCGGCGCCGAGGGTGACCTGATGGCACTGGCCGGCTGGCGAAGCCGGCAGATGGTGCAGCGCTACGCCGCCTCGACGGCTAGCGAGCGGGCCCGCGACGCACACGACCGTCTCGGCATCCGGGACCGGCTGTGACAGTCCCTCGGCGGCCGCCGCGTATGAGTTCCGTCGCCGAGATAGCCGAGTGGTTCCGTCTGTGGGAGCGCCCTGGGGACATGCACCGCCTACAGGTGATGATCTGGTGTTCGTCGTGCGGTGGGTGGGTTGCGAAAGTGGTAAAGCGGCCGTACCGGCTCCTGCAGAAGACTCCGACCGCCGACGGTGGCTGGCGCATTCAATCTTCCCCGCACTACGAGACCCGACTGGTCCTGCACCGACGGCGAGGCGTCAATCTTGCGCTTCAGGAGGGCAGCGACGCGATACAGCTGCGCTGCAAGGAGTGCGGGCCGAGGTCGCCAATAGCCGTCGCAACTCTGATGTCGCGCGCCACGGAGGCGCGGGCGCAGAAACGGGTCCTTCACCTGCGCGCGTCGTAGCCCCTGAGCGCTGTGCGGGTGTCGTAATCTTGACCTAGGCACCATGAGCCCGGGGACCTTCTCCCCAACCTCAGCGGGACGGTGGCACCCCGCGATCCTCTTCGGAGTTTCGCGTGAGCGTGTCCCGAGATCATCTGTCCGATCGCTCCCTCCGCGCGCGCTTGGCCGCGCACACCCTCCACTCTCGCGTCGCCGACCCGGCTGCCCACACGGCGCCGGCTCGCAGGGCGTTCCTCGACCGCTTCGAACGCGAGGTCGACCCCACAGGCGCCCTGCCACAAGCCGAGCGGACCCGGCGAGCCGAGCACGCAAGGAAGGCGTACTTCCTGCGTCTCGCCATGGCGAGCGCAAAGGCGCGACGCAAGGCCGGTGCCGCATGAGGCCCGGACATGACGAGGGCCGGCCCACCACAAGCCGGCCCGTCGTCCTCGCTGTTGTGCGTCCCTACGCTCGCCCGTCGGCCGCCAAGCACTCCGGGTGGTCGCGATGCCCAGAGTAGACGACCGACGGCCTCAGGACGGCGCTGGCGCGCTGTTCGACACGAGGGTCACCCGCACGCCATACGGGACGCGGACCACCGTGGAGATCGCCCAGGCGCTCCGCGACGACGTCCTCGAGCGGGTTGACGACGCAACCGACGACTTCTGGCGCCGCACCTGCGACGCGGGTATCCGAGAGCTCGCGCGTCGTGGCGCCACCTTCCAGTGCGCCGACCTCCTTGACCTCGGCGTGCCGGAGCCGGAGCACCCGAGCCGCTGGGGGGCTCGACTGCATGCGGCCGCCAAGGCCGGCGTGATTGAGGCGGTCGGAGCCGAGCCGAGCCGACGGGTCACCGTCCGGGCGAGCCTGGTGCGGATCTGGAAGGGGACCGGCCGGTGAGCGGCGGCGAGAGCACCGCTGCGCAACTCCGACGGCGTCAGGTTGCCGCGCTACGTCTGCCGGCATTCGAGTGCGGCCACCAGGACCCGCTGCGGTGTCTCCTGGACACGTCCCATAGCCCACAACCGGCGTCTTACTGCTGCTCCTCACTCGGTCTCGCGGAGATAAGCACGCTGGCCCGGATGGGCCGGTCCTGCAGCGCGACGACCTGCGCACGACTGCTGGCGAGCGCGTCGTGACGTCCTACACGTCGCAGCGCGCCCAGGAGCGAGCAACCGCCGGGCGACTTCGCGACGGCGACTTCGTCGGCGACCCCACGGCACTCGAGCGCATCCGGGCACTCGAGGCGGACCCGGACAACCTGCTCGGGTGCATCCGGTCGGGCACGGACCTGGCCGGGATCGACCCGCGGCCGCTCCGGTACGCCGTCCCCGGCGTCTTCCCGGAAGGGCTCACCCTGCTCGCGGGCGCACCGAAGCGCGGCAAGAGCTGGCTTGCACTCGACAGCTGCCTCGCCGTGGCGCTCGGCGGAAAGGCGCTGGGCGCCGTCGCGGTGCTGCAGGGTCGGTCGTTCTACTTGGCGCTCGAGGACTCCGACCGGCGGCTGCAATCCCGGGCGCAGCACCTGCTCGGCAAGGAGCCGATACCGGCGGCGTTCGAGTACGCGACCCGGCTGCCCGATCCCGGCCGGCTGATCGAGCTGCTGCGGACCTACTGCCGGGCGCACGCTGACGTCCGGCTCCTCGTGATCGACACGCTGGCGCGGATCCGGCCGCCGCAGCCGCGCCACCGCGGCGCCTACGACTGGGACTACGCCGTCGGCTCGAAGCTCAAGGAGGTGGCGGACGAGTTCCACGTGGCGCTCGTCGTCGTGACGCACACCCGGCAGATGGCCGCGGCCGACTTCGTCGAGGCCGTTTCCGGCACGTCCGGGCTGACCGGGGCGGCCGACACGATCGTGGTGCTGGACCGGGTGCGCGGCCAGGACGACGGCCGGCTCAAGGTCACCGGCCGCGACGTGCAGGAGGCCGAGTACGCGCTGCGCATGGTCGGCGGCGCCTGGATGCTGCTCGACCGGCCGCCCGTCGACCCGGCGCTCGGCGACCGCTCCACCGCGATCCTCGAGCTCGCTCGGCAGCGGCCGGAAGGCGTGCGCGCGGCCGACGTCGCCGCCGCTGTGGGGATCGACGACGCGCAGGCGCGGGCGTACCTGTCCCGGCTGCGGGAAGCGGAACGGCTCGACCAGCCGAGCCGCGGGCTCTACGTCCTACCCCCTGTTACATCTATTGCGTCTGTTGCGTTCCTCCACTCCAAAGAAACACACGCAACGGACGAAACAGAGATACAGACAGGACCCAGCGCATGAGCAGGCTGGCCTGGGGGCCGATTCTCGAGCACGCCGCGGCCATCGTCCGCAGCTACGACACCGGCGTCACGTTGCGTCAGCTCTACTACCGCCTCGTCGCCGACGGCACGCTGGTGAACAGCACCGGCTCCTACAAGGCGCTGTCGAGCAAGACCGCCGAGGCTCGGCGCAACGGCGAGTTCCCTGACCTGATCGACCTGGGACGGGTGATCCAGCGGTACGAGACCTGGGCTGATCCGGAAGCCGCCGTTGTCGACGCGCTGCGCTTCTACCGTCGCGACCGCACGGAGTTTCAGGACGTGTCCGTCTACCTGGGCGTCGAGAAGAAGGGCATCGTCGCGCAGCTGCAGAGCTGGTTCGGGGACCTGGGCATCCCGATTCTGGCGCTGGGCGGCTACAGCTCGCAGACCTACGTCGACGACGTTGCCGCCGACGTGTCCGGCCAAGCCCGGGACGCGGTGCTGCTCTATGCCGGCGACTTCGACCCCTCCGGCGAGGACATCGACCGCGACTTCGTCCGCCGGACCGGCTGCTTCGAGGAGGTGGTCCGGGTCGCGCTGACGGCGGACCAGGTCAGCACCTACTCGCTGCCGCCGGCCATTGGGAAGGCGACCGACAGCCGGGCCGGCGGCTTTATTGCCAGGCACGGCCAGCTGGTCCAGGTGGAGCTCGACGCGCTGCCGCCGGACGTGCTGCGGGGGCTGTACGCCGCCGCGCTCGAGGAGTTCTGGGACACGTCCGCTTACGAGCGGTCGGTCGCCGTTGAGCAGGACGACCGCGGCCGTCTCTCTCGACTCGTCGAGGGGCTGGCGTCGTGAGGGAGAACGCCCCCAGCAAGGCCCGCCGGTATCTCACTGAGGGCCGGGTGGTGCTGGTCACCGTCACCACCGAGGCCGTGGCGGCGGTGGTACGGGGTGACGCCGCACTGCACCGGGTCGACTACGACGGCCGGCGTGGCTGGCGCTGCACCTGCCCCGCGCTGGGCCGGTGCAGTCACTTGCTCGCGGTTGGCCTCGTCGTCGCCGTCGGTCGCACGTCGCAGGCGGTGACTCGGTGACCAGCAGCACGCCGCTCGCCCTAGTTCGCGAGGCACTGACCGCGAAGCTGAACGTCGACCTGCGCCGACCTCACGCCGCCACTGCGGCAGCGAAGCGGGTGGCGGTGCTGGCCGCCCGGCTTGACCAGGAGCTGGCCGGCGACCGAGCCCGCGGCACCGACGCGGAGCCAGGCGGTGACCCAGACCAGGACGGCGACGCGGAGCTGGTGGACCTGCTGGCGGAGCGGCACCCGTTGGGCCAGGACGGCGAGGACGACGAGGAGCCCGGTGGTCCGACGTGATCCCGACGTGTACATGGTGCGGTTGCTGGATCGAGGCGAACAACCGCCAGTGGCCTGGGTTCTGCTCCTCGGGCTGCCGTAACCAGGACTCCATCAACCGGGAGCAGGAGAGCGTCCGCCGTCGCCACCGCCGTCATTCCGTCGCCACAGGAAGGGCAACGCCGTGATCCGAAGGCAGAAAAATACGGCGACCGGACTGGGGGACCTCCGCCACTGTCGCCCAGAAATCTCTCCGGGTGCCGAAACGCTCGGGGATGGTCCCCGGTGACCGTGCCCGCGGTCCCCAAGGGCACCGGCCGGGCTGGCCGGGAGCTCTGGCGCTCCGTCATGGGCAGCTTCGTCCTCGACGACCACGAGCGCACCCTGCTCGAGCAGGCCGTCGCGGTGGCGGACACCTGCGCCGACCTGCAGGCCGTGGTGGATCGGGATGGCCCGCTGGTGCGCGGGCCTGACGGGATGGACCGGGCGCACGCCGCGCTGGTGGAGCTGCGCCAGCAGCGCATCCTGCTTGCCCGGCTGATCGTCGCGCTGCGGATCCCCCTCGGTGACGAGGAGCAGGAGGGCCGTACTCCCCGCCGTGCGCTCCGCGGCGTGTACGGCATCCGCTCCGGGGGTGCGGCGTGAGGCGCCGGAAGGCTGCCCCGGCGGTCGAGCCCCCGGCCGAGCTGAGGCACTTCGAGCTCGAGCGCTGGCTCGGGCTGGGGGTCGTCGATGAGGATCCGCGGTGTGCGGCCGACCCACGGCTGTCGGCGGCCCTGGCGGCGCACCGGGCATGGTGCGACGCCCGCACCCGCTACGTCGACGAGCACGGCTGGCCGACGGACTTCGTCGACCAGCTGGTCGAGCAGCGGGCCACCCGCCTGGCGCTACTTCGGCAGTTCGGGCCGCCCGCGGAGGACCGGTGACGGGGCCGGGGCGCAGTGAAGGCGGCGAGGTCTTCGCGGCCTACGCCGTCCGGCTCGGCAGCTGCCACGTCCTGCTGGCCTCCCCGCAGTCGTGCCTCGACGTCGCCCGCTCCCTGCAGCAGTCGGTGTCGGCGTCGCGCCGACAGGGCCTACCTGCGCCGGCCCGGGTGCTGCGGTTGATCTCTCTGCTCGAGGCCGAGCTCGCCGAGCGGAGTTCGGCCACTTCCGCTACCGGCAGCGCGGAAGTGCCGAACGAGGTCGACCTGCCAGCGTCGGTGCTGTCCACCGATCCAGCGACCGTCGAGGAGGCCGCCCAGGTGCTCGGGGTCAGCGCCCGGCAGGTGCGCAACCTGGCCGAACGGCTGGAGGGTCGGAAGGTCGGCCAGACGTGGACGTTCGACCGCGGCGTTCTCGAGGACGAGGCGACGCGCCGGCGACAGGAGAGGCGGAGCGCATGACCAGCACCGAACAGACGGCCCGCGAGCTCAGCGAGGTGGTCGGCCAGGTCGGGCGCCTGGTGGACAGGCTCGACGTTGTCTCCCATGGGAGACATTCCGTCGCCGCCGGCCGAACGCCAGGCCGCGCATGCCTACCGGCTGATTGCTGGCGCGCAGGTGCAGCAGGCGGTGGTACTCGCGGCGGTAGAGCTTCCCGTCGCGGATACGCATGAGCGCCTCTGACGATCACCGGCACGATGCAGATCAAGGACGCCACGAACGGAATGCGCGGCTGGCAGTGGCGGCTACAGCGACATCGCCAACGGAACCCCAGGTGACGATCACCAATGAGGACCAGACGGTGATCGGAACGGGGACCTTCCCGGAGCATGACGCGACTGCTGACCGCCCTCGCCCTGGCCGCTTCTTGGCCGACGCCTTATCCCCGCTGCTGCACCCGGCGAGTGTCACGCATGAGAGGTCCGGGCTCAAGGTGGCCTTACCGCCCACCAGGCTGTGGAGGCAACCGCCATCTCGCACGGGAAGTCGAGCGAGCACTTCCCGGCCCTCCTCACGGCCACCTACCACGGAATCCATGCCATGTCGGCGATGGCCACGGCCGCCGCAGCGGGCCGGCAGACTGCAGGCGTCCCGGTGAGCCGGCAAGCGACGCAGGTCGCGGAGGCGAATGCCCGGGCAACGGCGTCTGCTCCCGTTCGTGCGCTCGCCAACCGGCTCGGTGTTCGGCTGGGCGACGTCAGCGGCACGGGCGCCGGTGGCCGGATCACCACCCGAGACGTTCACGCGGCAGCCCCGCGACGCGGGCCGGCGACGCTCGCTGCGGTGCCATCGGCGGCCTCCGCAGAGCGCTCTCGGGTGGCCGCGGCGGCCAATGAGCACGTGACGGCGCCGACCAACGTCCGAGAGCTCGCCAACCATCTCGGCGTCCAGCTGCGCGACGTCTATGCAGCCGGAGTCAGTGGTGCGACTGGCATGCCAACCGAATCCGACGTGCGCGCGCAGGCGGGGCGCCTCGGGCTGCCCGGCGCGGCAAGCACGGCCCCGCCGCTACCGGCCTTCACCGCGTCCGGCATCGATCCTCGGGCCCTGCTCGACTTCCCAGCGCCGGTGCGCCCGGCGATGGCCGCTGCCGAGAGCCGGGCCGAGGCCTACGCGCTCGGCCAGCGGTACGCCGGGATGACCGATGAGCTGGCCGCCCAAGCTCTCGCGACCGACCTCACCGTGCCGCCGGACCAAGCGCACGCCTGGGCTACCGCGACCGGCTTTCGCTACTGGGAGCCCGGGAGCCCCTCGGTCAGTGGGCAGTCCGTCAACACCTCCACCGGGTACAGCGACCTCGACCGTGGTGCGGCGGCCCAGACCCAGGCCGCCCGGTCGGCCGTGACTGCCATGCGGGCGCGGCAGCAGTCGCGCTTTCCCGACGGCGGGCTGGCTGGTGGCTGAGGCGTGAGCGGGGACAGGTCGTTCACGTCACGCGCCAACGGTCGCCCGGTGGGCAACGCGACGGCGCGAGCGAAGGTCGAACAGGACAGCCCCTTCCGTCCGGAGACGCGACCTGCGACCTGTCTCCGCCACTCAGCAGGGCCGCTCCGTGCGGGCTCTGGTGATCGATCAGCAGCACCGTCGGACCCGGGCGTCAACGTCACCCGCACCGCCGCTGGTGAACCTGCGGTGTCGGGAGCCAAGAAGGTCGGAGAGGGCGGATCCTTTCGGCGCCCGCTGACCCGGCCTGCGCCTAGAGCGGCAGCCTGAGGTGGCTGCTGGCATCCCGGCGGGTGGCGTCTACCTCGACGTCGACCTCGACACCAGCAAGGCCGGCGCGAAGCTTGCCAGCCAACTGCAAGGCCCGATGTCGGCTTCCGGGGACCGTGCTGGGAGGGCATTCGGCTCCCGCTTCGGCTCTGCGCTGAGCGGTGCGGCCAAGGCGGGCGCGGCCCTCACGGCGGCGGGTGGCGTTGCAGTCGGCGTTGGGTTGGTCAAGGTCTTCCGCGAGGGGTTGTCCGGGGTCCAGGACTACCAGGCCGGGCTGGCGCAGGCGCAGCAGGTCATCAAGACGACCGGCGGGGTGGCCGGAGTCACCGCGGACGGCGTCGAGAACCTCGCAGCGGCGATCGAGGGTTACTCCGGCCAGGACGGCGAGGCGATCGTCAAGGGCGAGACCTTGTTGCTCACCTTCTCCAACATCCGAAACGCCGCCGGCAAGAACAACGACATCTTCACCCAGGCCACCAAGATCACCGCCGACATGGCGCAGGTCTTCGGCGGTGACGCCTCCAGCTCGGCCATTCAACTCGGCAAGGCGCTCAACGACCCCACTGCTGGCATCAGCGCTCTCTCCCGAGTCGGCGTCTCGTTTACCGAGGGCCAGAAGAAGACCATCAAGTCCTTGCAGGACTCGGGCAACATCATGGGTGCCCAGAAGATCATTCTTGCCGAGCTGAGCAAGGAGGTCGGCGGCTCGGCCGCGGCCTACGGCGAGACGCTGCCGGGCAAGATCGCCCGCGCCCACCGTGCCTTCGAGGGACTGTCGCAGACCCTGGTGGGTGCGGCGGCGCCGGCCATCGAGGGCATGGCGGATCTGTTCACCAACAAGCTCGTACCCGGCATCACGGTCTTCGTCGACGCCTTCTCCGGCCGCAGCGAGATCGACGAGTTCGACGGCAAGTTGAAGACGCTGAACAACGCCGGTATCCGGCTACGGGAGATGTTCGACGCCACCCGTAAGGCCGTCACGATCTTCGTCGACGCCTTCGCTGGTCGCAGTGAGATCAACGAGTTCGACGGCAAGCTGCGCACCGTCAACAACGCCGGGATCCTCGTTCGGGAGGGCTTCGACAAGGCCCGTGCCGGCGTGTCAACGATGCTGGCATCCTTCCGCGGCGCCTCGGGTCCCACGACCGGCTTCGCCGGGGTGATGGCCTCGATCGGCGCCCGCGCCCACGACCTCGGGCCGCAGCTCGCGAGCGTGTTCGACCAGCTCCGGCGGGCTGACTTCTCCTCACTGGTCAACGGCGCCAAGGTGGCCGGACCGGTGCTGGCGTTCCTGGCCGACCACATCGGCCTGCTGGTCAAGACGTTGCCGTTCCTGGTCGCCGGTTTCGCCGCCTACCGAGTGGCGCAGGCGGCGGCCAACGTGGCTGCACTGGCCCGCATCCCGCTGATGGCAGCCCAGCTCGGGGTGAACCTCTCTCTGGCGGCGTCGAACAAGGCGCTCGCCACTGCCATCCGCGGCTCCGCGCTGGCCTACAACGAGCAGGCCGGTGCGGCCGGGCGTGCTGCGGTGGCAGGCCGGGCGGCCGCCGTCGGTGGTGGTGCCGGGCCGGCCGGAGTAGCTGGCAAGGCTGGCAAGGCCCGCAGCGTCGGCGGTGCGGCGCTGGGAGCTCTCGGTGGACCCGTCGGGCTAGTGCTGACCGCGGGCATCGCCGCCGCGACGGTGGGCTGGGCCGCCTACACCGGCGCTGCGAACAAGGCCAAGGACGCCGTCGCCGGGGTGGTGGCGCGCGCAGATGCCTCCAACCCGCCCTCGCTGGCCGCGGCCCGGGCCGAGCTCGAGAAGATCGCCAACGCCAAGCCGCCGGGTGGGCTCTTCGATGCCGGGATCATCAAGCTGCATGCCTACTCCGAGGGCACCAAGGCGGCCCGGGCCGGGCTGGCCACGCTGAACGCCGAGGCGGCCAAGGTCGCCGCCCAGCAGCTCCTGAACCAGACGATCCTGCAGGGCTCTGCCGCCGCCCGCCTCGAGGCCGCCGGCTTCGGCGCGCTGAGCAACTCGGTGCTGATCTCCGGCGTCAGGGTCATCGCGGCTCAGCAGGCCAACATCTCCTACCGCGGCTCGGTCGACGCGACCACCGCTGCCGTGGCAGAGAACGGTCGGACGCACAACGCCAACACCGCGGCCGGTCGAGCGAACCAGTCCGCGCTGCTCGGGCTGGTGGACGCTGGCAAGGCGAACCTGAACGCGATGGTCGCCCAGCGCGCCCCGGCCGACGCGCTCTCCGCCGCCGTCACCACCCAGCGGGCGGAGTTCGTCAAGCAGGCGATCTCGATGGGCTACTCGAAGGCCGAGGCCGCCCACCTCGCCACGCAGTACGGGCTGATCCCGCGGGACGTCACCACCTACGTCAAGACCAAGGGCGCGGCCGAGGCCGAGGCGACCTTGGCCCGGCTGTCGCCGCTTCTGCGGAACGCGCACTACACGCAGACCACCTCGATCCTGGTCAGCGAGCGGGGCCTGGCCGACGGCGACGCCGGCCTCATGCACGGAACGGCGCCCCTGCACCGCGCTGGCGGCGGCCCGACCGCCCCCCGCACCACCTACCTCGTCGGCGAGCGGGGCGCCGAGCTGATCTCGACCGGCCCCAGCCGCGGCTACGTGACCAAGAACTCCGACCTGGTCCGGCAGGTCGCCTCGGCGCTCGGCGGCCAGGGACAGGCCGGGGCCGCCACCTACAGCGCCACGGTGAACAACTACGGGAACAACCTGACGCTCGCACAACTGACCAGGGCCCAACGGCTGGCCCAGCTGCAGCACTCTTGACCCGGGAGACGGTAGAACACTGACCCATGGAGTTCAGCATCGACCTTGATCCCCGGGACCCACTGGCGCTAGAAGCCCGCGACGCCGCTAGAGGCCTTATCACTGCCCGCGTGGCCATGATCTCCAGAAGCACATCGGAGGGCCGCGAGGCGGCCCAGCGGCGGTTCAATGACCTTCTGGCCGATGACGTCGCTGTTGTGCTCGACCTCTTACCCGACGAGGTGCCCGAGGACGTGAAGCGCCGGGTGGCCACCGCACTGCTCTTCCGCTACATGACCTTGGTGATGATCGGACAGGCCGGCATGGCTGGCGGTTACGCGCTCGGTGCTGACGATGGCGCCGGCGGCGTCGAGCTCGACTCAGCTGAGTCCGTCCCGAAGGTCATGGCGGCTCTGTTCCAGGCGCTCGACGACAGCGGCTGGACTATCTAGCCCGAGGCAGGCTGGTCCGCCGGCAAAGCGTTCGGGCGGGCGCTTAGCCTCACCCGTGTGACTGCATCGACGCCCAGTGGGTCCGCCGAGGGTCCGCCACCGCTGCCCTTGTACATGGGCCCGGCCCTACCGCGTTGGCTGCCTCGGACGATGGCGGACGTGGAGGCCGCCATCGAAGGCGGCGCGCTGGCCGAGAGGCACTGGCTCGACGTCAAGAGGGAGCTTGGCGCGGGCGATAGCGCCAAGAAGGAATTGGCTCGGGACCTCGCCTCCTTCGCGAATGACGGCGGCGCCCTGCTCTACGGGGTCGAAGAGCCGACTTCAGGGCAGTTCGTGGTGAGCCCCACCGCACTGGACGGGTTGTCCGAGCGCATTGACCAGGTGGCCCGCACGCGCAGCGACCCGCCGCTGTATGTGCTCTGTCACCCGCTCGCGTCTCCAGACGCACCGGGCCGTGGAGTGCTCCTCGTCGAGATCCCGCCCAGCCCTGCGGCGCCGCACATGGTGGGCGGGCGCTACTACGGCCGGGGGGACACGACTCGTCACCATCTCTCTGACCCGGAAGTTGCCCGCCTTCACGCCGTTCGCTCAGCCCGGCAAGTAACCGCAGAGCAGCTGATCGCTGGTGAGGTCGCCCGCGACCCCGTGCCCCTCGAGCATCGCGAGCGCAGTCACCTTTTCTGCGTCGCTCAGCCGTTGCGGAGTCCGCCCGATCTGCTCACAAGCCTGCTCGGCACCCCCACGCTCACCGAACTTGTCGGTCAGGTGAGTTCCCGCGTTCCGTCTGCCCAGACGTATCCGCCGCACTGGGGGCACTTCAGTACGCATAACGAGCCCCGAGCTGACGGAGTTGGCTTCCGCTCCTTCGGGATGCCTGGCCGTAGGTTCATGCCAGAACTGCAAGGCGCGGACGAGGCGGGGCTGCTTGACCTGGAGATCACGGACGCAGGGAGGCTGACCCTGTTTTGTGGGCGGGCGTCGCATCCGCATATCCGCCTGGAGGAGGAGTATGTCGTCGAGCCCGTGATCATGATCCTGACCCGGTGCCTTGTCACTCTAGCCGGCACGCTGGGCGGGCACGCGGGATACGCCGGCCGCTGGCTACTCGCAGCGGGGGTAACGGACCTCGGTGGCAGGCGGTCGTCCACGGCTGCGAACAGCTTCGGTGGAACGCACCTGCCGCTGTTCAGTGCAGACTCCTACGTACAGGGCACCGAAGCGGTCACGGCTGAGCTACTGGAGCACCCCGGGGCGGTGACGCGACGGCTCTTGGGCCGTCTCCTGCGTGCCCTTGGCGTGGCCTCCGGCCAGCACGACGAGTTGCTCCTGGACTCATAGCCCGGGCGCCACGGTTGCCCACACCGCCTCAGTGCCGGATTGTGTACCAGCTGAATCCCACCCGCTCGAGCAAGGGCGACGTGCCGATGAGCAGCGTCAGGCTGTTCGGCGAGTAACCAGTGCCGATCATTGCCTCAGCCAATTGCCGCCGATGGTGGACGGCCCACGCCGCACCCAGACCTTGTTCGCCGCTGTCCGATAGAGGTGACGGGGCAGGCGGTCACAGACCTGGCGCTATCGAAGGGCGCTCGCAGTTATGAAGACCAGACGCTCGGCGACTACATCGTGAGCGATCTGGTCGGGGAAGCAGAGCTGGCCTTCTTCCTCCGCTCGTACAGTCCCCAGACTGCCCCCGAAGACTTCGCGCGTAAGCAACGCCTTGTCCGACGGGACAGCGACGAGGTGACCGTTGCCGGAGCCGTCTTGTATGCCGACAACCCATCGACGGTTGTCCCAACCGTTGCGCCGTCAAGGTGGCCCGCTACGAAACGAAGGAAGCGGTAGGAAGCCGCGAGCACTTGGCGGACATCGTGCCGATCGAGGGACCGGCTCGACAGGTGATCGACGCCACACTTCGCACGGTTTCTCAGATGATTGAGTCCGTGTCGGCGATGCAGCCCGACGGCACGATGGCGCCCTTGAAGTACCCGCCCGAGGCGTTGAAGGAGATCATCGTTAACGCTGTCATCCATCGCGACTACAACGTTTCCGATGACATTCGGGTGTTCGTCTTCGACAACCGCGTCGAGGTCCGTAGTCCGGGTCAGTTGCCCGGACACATGACGCTCGACAACTTGTTGACGCAACGGTTCGCTCGCAACCCGACTGTTGTCCGCCTGCTCAACAAGTACCCCGATCCGCCAAATAAGGACATCGGTGAAGGCCTGCGCACCGCCGTCGCAAAGATGGCCGAGGCGAGGCTGAAGCCACCGGTGTTCTCCGTGGAGGGCAATGACTTTGTTGTGCGACTCGGGCATACACCCCTCGCCCGACCCGAGCAGATCGTCATGGACTACCTTTACAACAACACCGAGATCACGAACGCTACCGGTCGCGGCCTGACCGGCATCACGTCCGAGAACACCATGAAGGACGTGTTCTACAGCCTGCGCAGGGCCAAGAAGATCGAGATGGTTGAGGGCAAGCGCGGTCGCAATTCCGCCTGGCGCAAGGTGAAGAGGCCAACAGATTCATCGAGTGGACCGGCCGGGTACCAGTAGCAGCCAACGTAGACAGCGGGTGGTGACAGTTCCTAGTCGCCACCCTGGCCCGACGGCGCGTCGGGCTGGCGCTCGTCAAGCTGCCCCGGCTTCACGGTGAGCAGCGCTCGTAGGGCTTCCTCCGGGTCGAGCGGGGCGAGGCTGACCGGCTCGTCGCGGTCGGTCCTACGAGGCTCGGACTCCATACGGCCAAGGTACGCCGCTGCGCGCTAGCATGGTGGACCGGACGGGAGTTGAACCCGCAGCGGGAGGTTTCCAAGTCGTCCCTGCGTACCGACGCCCGGCCCAGGAGGGACCGCTAGGTATCGCCTAGCGGTCCTTTCCGGGTCACAGACCCTTGCCGGTGTCGTCGCCCCAGTCGTCTTGATCCAGAGAGAACAGCGGAATCGTCTGCCCGACCTGAGGATGAATCTGGTCGAGCTTGCGATCGAAGTCCTTCCAGTCCTTGCTCAACTTCATCAGGGTGACAACGGATCCTAGGTGTTCCCGGAGTTTCGGATAACCGGTGTTCCTCGTCAGACGCTGGAACAGTTTGTCTTTCGGTCGACCGAGGTCGTCTCGGCGCTGTACCCGCTTCAGCTCTTCCAGCACGCCAGGAGCGAGGCGCTTGTACACGATGTTGTTGGTCAGGTGGCCGAAGTACCTCGGCCGCTGCACCGTGGCACTGGGGTAGTCAAGGCCACGCAGGCGGAACATCTCCCGGTAGAAGTCAGGCGGGAACGTCGTGACATACGGCTGCAACTCTTTGGCGACGAACGCCTCCAGGATCTTGGCGAGGGCATCTTTGGCGCGGACTTCCTGATACCCGGTGGCCTCATCAACCAGGGCGATGATTCCGACCGTGGCAAGCCCTCGGACGAGGATCTCGGCTTGCCGGGCGATGTGCTGCTGGTTGGCCGGCAGTACGCCGTCGGCACGAGCCCTCAGGAACACATCGCAGATCGCGGGTAGTAGCTCAGCGTTATAACCGCTCGCTCGCCGTCCGTTCGCGCTGAAGGTGATCGGCCGTACCTTCTCGCGCACTTCGGGAGAGATGTAGGGGCTGATCCCCTTGCCCTGAAGTATCGGCGGCAGATCATTTTCGCCCCCGGCGATCCTGCGAACGGTGCGGTGTCGTCCCATCGCCCGGAGGACGCTGCCTTGAGTAAGAACACGGGTGCCATCGGTGAGTACGTAGCACTCAATAGCGATGTGGCCAATCTGGAGCGGCTTATCCGGGGAACCGCAGACCGCCTCCTTGATCTCCCCGTGCCAGCGGGCGGCGGCGGCTTTGCTCGCGGCCTCCGAGCGCTGTTCTGGGGTCAGGCGCTCGGCGCGAGCGACGCCGCCCCGGGCTCGTCCGGACGGCGGCTGTACGCCGGTCTCCATGAGGCATCCTCCGGTCTCGGTACGCTCGCATGAGCGCGACGGCTGCGTGCATTCACGCACAGCTGACCATCAGATGCAAGCATATGCGTGCACCCGCCGCCGCCGTACCACCTCGTGCACGCCAAAGTTGTACGCCGGTGACTGGGGAACGCCTGGTAGGACGCGCTCAGCGGCCGGTGTCGCGGACGACTGACAAGGGCGCCCTCTCCGGCAGAATGCCGGGCATGGGAACCGGCATCCAGTACGGAGAACATCCGCGACTGGCAGCGCTCCGGCCACCTCGAACCGGCCGGCAAGCATGGGTTGAGCAACGACGGCAGCCCTCCCGGATTTCCCGGAAGGGCTGCCGAGTGCGCGGTGTGACGGGGTCAGTCCAGCGGTTCGTTCAGCGCCAGCAGCTGGTCGGCCGCCTGGCCCAGCAGCCCGCTCAGGTGAACGGCGTTGTTGGCGGTGAGGTAGAAGAGCCCGGTGTTCCGACCGATCTCCACGCCGACGACCGTGGGGCCGCGCAGAACATGGTTCCCGCTCAGGTGCTCGAACGACGTGAGCCTGACCGACACTTGGTCGTCCTCGTTGAGCGTCTCGCTGCTCGGCATCACGAACTCGCCGATGACGTGCTCGTGCCAGAGGGTGGCTTCCATCGGCCCCTCCAGGCCGTCGTGCTTCCGGTCGCACCAACCCGGACAGCCCGGCAGGGTGGCGATGATCTGCTTGTCCCGCTCGGTTATCGGGCGGGTAGGTTCGTCGGTGCTGGCGTCGGTCATGGTCGGCCTCCTCGGCAGACAGCGACCGCCTTCGGCCTTTCCGCTGGTCACGGGCACGCTCAGCACGCGGGATTGCACATCGCTGAGGCGGCTTCGCCTTACAAGCGGGCGGTCGCTGGTTCGATCCCAGCCGCGCCCACAGGGGGCCCGCTAGAGGAACCCAAAGGTTCGACACTGTACCCGTACGGGCAATGTCCCGTTTGGTCCGGTCTGGACGAGCCGTGGGAGTACATCAGGCACCGCCACGCCGCAGGCCGACCGCTTCTACTACTTCGCCACCAACATGTACCGCGCCGGCACGATGGACGCCATCCAGATGCACTTCTACGACTACTCGCCTTCGATCGTGACGGTGCTGAACTTCATGCATCGCCGCGGCGGCGGCACCAAGCCGGTCTACTGCTGGGAGTGCGGCATCAAGTGGCCGGTCAAGAACGGCCAGCTCTACCAGTACGACCCGGCCGTGGCCGTGTCGTTGCTGCAGGACAAGGCGCGCCTCGGGTTCGCCAACGGCATGGTGCAGCTGATCTGGCTGCCGATGACCTGGGGCTCGCCGCCGGCGCAGGACGAGAGCGACAAGGACCTCCCGCTGTTCTGCGGGAAGTGGACCGGTCCGGCGTACGCGCCCGGCCTGTGCGGTTCGACCAGCGGGCTGAACGACCTCGGCGTGGCCTTCCGGAGCCTCGCTTCTGGTCAGTAGGGCGTGGGCAGTGCCATCACGTCGCGCACCTGCGTGGTGATCCAGCGCTGGATGTCGTTGCGCCGTACCACCTCTGCGGCGGCGGCTCGGCGGTCCCGCCGCGGCGCGGGGTCCATGGTGAGCGCCTCGTACAGCGCGTCGGCCTGCTGCTGGACGTCGAAGGGGTAGACGGTCAGCGCAAATCGGCCCAGCTCCTCGTGCGCCCCGGTGTTCTCGGACAGCATGAGCACCCCGTCGCGGGTACTGACGATGACCGCCTCCTTCGCGACGAGGTTCATCCCGTCGTTCAGGGCGTTGACCATCAGGACGTCGCAGATCGAGTACGCCGCCACCGCCAGCGGCAGGTCGTCCTCGAGCCGCAGGATGATCGGCTGCCAGCCGTCGCCACCGTGGCGCGCGTTGACCTCCGCCACCACCGCGCCGATGGCGGAGATGTAGTCGGCGTACTCGGGCACGTCCTGCCGGCTGGGCTGGAGCAGGGCGAAGAACACCACCCGGCCGACCAGCTCCGGATGGTCGGTGAGCAGCGTGTCGAACGCCCGGAACCCCCGTACGACGTTCTTCGACGGGTCTGTCCTGTCCACCCTGAGCACCAGCTGCCGGCCGTCGGACAGGTACCGCTCGGTCAGCGAGTCGATGTTGGCCGTCACCTCCTCGGTGGCCGACAGCTCCTCCAGGGCGCCGACATCGATGGAGATCGGGTAGAAGCGGGCGTGCACGACCCGGTCGCCGACCCGGATGGTCATCGCGTCCAGGTCGCATGTGTAGCCGAGCAGCTCCCGGCAGCAGAGCACGAAGTTGCGGGCATAGCGGGCGGTGTGGAACGCCACCACGTCGTTGCCGAGGAGTCCCCAGAGGATCTCGTTGCGCATCGAGGGGGGCAGGATCCGCCAGGCGTCCGGCCCGGGCCACGGGATGTGCGTGAAGTGGGTGATCAGGGCGTCGGGGCAGCGCTCTCGTACCCGGTTGGCCACCAGGTAGAAGTGGTAGTCGTGGAGCATCACGAGGGCCCGCCCCCGGTGCGCCTGGACCTGCTGGACCACCGCGTCGGCGAAGAGGTCGTTGACCGCCACGTACGACGAAAAGGCCTCGTGGTCGCGAGCCGTGAGCGCCGGCGCGTAGGTCAGCCCGTACAGCCCGTGCTGGATGAACCACAGCAGCGGGTTCGCGATGACCGAGTAGAAGTCGTCATGGCGTGCCGGGTCGACCTCCACCATGACGAGCTGCATGGCCGGCCCCAGCTCCTCGTCGCCCTTCGTCCGCAAATGCGGGGTGGGCAGCAGGTCGATCGCCACCGGCCCCCTGCCGGCCTCGGCCATCACAACGCGGTCCTCGTCGGTCCTGGCCGCACAGATCCAGACGGACTCGCGAAGGTGCGGAGCCAGGCCGGTCAAGGCACTGACCAGGCCGCCGCTGCCCCGCGACGCGGTCCGTTGCCCGCGCACCTGACGAAACGACACCGGCCCCCGGTGCGACAACACCACGACCGGCAGGTCCAACGCTTGAAGCGGATCCGCCGGATCCGCCTGGTCACTCACCGCGAAGACTTCCCTCCATCGAGCCGGCCGACCGGCGGAGCATTCACCGTAAGCCTGCCGTCGTACTCGAGCGGTTCGCGGCTGCTCGCTACGCTCCGCGACATGCCCGGCGGCGGTTCGAGCAGTCCCCGTCTCGCCGACGTCGTGGCGGTGCTCGACCGCCTCTACGACCCGGCATGGGCGGAGCCGTGGGACGCGGTCGGCCTCGTCACCGGGGATCCGGAGGCGAGCGTACGTCGGGTCCTCTTCGCCGTGGATCCGGTGGCGGTGGTGGCCGAGGAGGCTCTGCAGACGGGGGCCGACCTGCTGGTGACGCACCATCCGCTGTTCCTCCGGCCGGTGCACGGCGTACCCGCGACAACAGGGAAGGGCCGGCTGCTGCACCGGCTCATCGCCGGTGATGTGGCCCTCCACGTGGCCCACACCAACGCCGACGTCGCGAACCCTGGCGTCTCCGACGCTCTGGCAGCAACGCTGGGGATCTCCGAGCTGCGCCCCCTGGCGCCCGGGCCTGCCGAGCCGCTGGACAAGCTGGTGACCTTCGTCCCGGACGCCGACGCGGAGCGCCTCATCGACGCACTGGCCGCGGCCGGTGCCGGCGGCATCGGCCGCTACACCCGCTGCGCCTGGACGAGCTCCGGCACCGGCACCTTCCGCCCGGAGCCGGACGCGACGCCGGCGATCGGCCGGCCGGGCGAGATCGAGCGGGTGCCCGAGACCCGGCTCGAGATGGTGCTGCCGCGTCCGCGGCGGGCGGCGGTCGTGGCGTCGCTGCGGGCTGCCCATCCGTACGAGGAACCGGCGTACGACGTGCTCGAGCTGGCGATGCCGCCGGGCGAGCGGGGGCATGGCCGGGTGGGCGAGCTGCCGGCCGCGCAGACACTGCGGCAGTTCCTGGCAAGGGCGGCGGCCCGGCTGCCCGCCACGGTCGCTGGCGTGCGGGCGCTTGGCGACCCCGACCGCACGGTGCTCACCGTCGCGGTCTGCGGAGGCAGCGGGGACGCGTTGTTCGATGACGCCCGGTCGGCCGGAGCCGACGTCCTGCTCGCCGCCGACCTGCGCCACCACCCGGTCTCGGAGCTGGCCGAGGAAGACGGGCCGGCGCTCGTCGAGGCCGCGCACTGGGCGACCGAGTGGCCATGGCTGACGGCGGCCGCCGAGCTGTTGCGTTCGGAGCTCGCGGCGGCCGGCACTACGGTGGAGATGGTGGTGTCCGGGCAACGGACCGATCCCTGGACGCTGCATCTGCCGTCTTCGAGCGAGGAGTCCGGATCGACGTGGTCAACGCCGCGCCGCTGACCCAGCTGCGCCTGCTCGACCTGCAGGCGCTCGACTCCGCCCTCGACCGGCTGGCCCACCGCCGGGCCACCCTGCCCGAGCTGGCGGAGCTCGAGCGGCTCACCGGCCGGCTCGACGAGCTCCACGAGGAGATCGTCGCAGCGGAAACCGAGGACAGCGACCAGGAGCGCGAGCAGACCAAGCTCGAGAGCGATGTCGAGCAGGTCCGCTCGCGCAGCGATCGGGACCGGTCCCGGCTCGACGCCGGCTCGGTCGGCTCACCCCGCGAGCTGGAGAGTCTCCAGGCGGAGATCGTGTCACTGGCCCGCCGGCAGGCCGACCTGGAGGAGCAGGTGCTCGAGGTGATGGAGCGGCGCGAGGCGGTGGGGTCCCGCCTGGCTGACCTGCGCGCCGAGCGCGCGATGCTCGTCGCCGAGCGGGACGCCGTCGTCGATCGGCGGGACGTGAGCCATGCGGAGATCGATGCCGCGACGGCTCGGGACACCGAGGAGCGGGCGGCGGTGGCCACGGAGCTGCCGGCCGACCTGATGACGCTCTACGAGAAGATCCGCGCGGACAGGGGCGGGGTAGGCGCCGCCGCTCTCCAGCGGGGCCGGTGCGAGGGCTGCCACCTGTCGATGTCCGGCGTCGACCTGGCCGCCATCCGGGCCTCTCCGCCGGACGCGCTACTGCGCTGCGAGGAGTGCCGCCGAATCCTGATCCGGACGCCAGAGTCCGGTCTGTGACCGACCGGCGGCTCGTCGTCGAGGCCGACGGCGGCTCGCGCGGCAACCCCGGACCGGCTGGTTACGGCGCGGTCGTCCGGGACGCGGCCACCGGCGAGGTGCTGCGGGAGGTGGCTGGGTCTCTCGGCCGGGCGACGAACAACGTCGCCGAGTACGAGGGCCTGCTCGCCGGGCTGCGGGCCGCCGCCGACCTCGGACCGGCCGCGGTCGAGGTGCTGATGGACTCCAAGCTCGTGGTCGAGCAGATGGCCGGTCGTTGGCAGGTCAAGCACCCTGACATGCGGGTCCGCCGCCGCGAGGCGGGCGAGGTCCTACGCCGCCTGCCGGCGGTCACCTTCCGGCACATCCGCCGCGAGCTCAACGCCCACGCCGACCGGCTCGCCAACGAGGCGATGGACGCCGCGGCCCGCGGCGAGGTCTGGACACCGGCAAGGTCCGACCCGAGGCGGCCCGGCGCGGCACCGAGCGCTCCACCGTCCAGCGCGCCACCGCCCAGCCCGGCACCGGCCTGGGGCATGTCAACCGCCGTGCCGACCGTGACGTTGCTGCTCCGACACGGCGCCACCGCCCTGTCGGGGGAGAAGCGCTTCAGCGGGCTGGGCGACGTAGCCCTCGACCCCGCGGGTCGGGAGCAGGCGACCCGGGTGGCGGCCCGGCTGGCGGCGGGCGCAGGGGTCGATGCGGTGATCTCCTCGCCGCTGCGGCGGGCACAGGAGACGGCCGATCTGGTCGGGCACCGCCTGCGCCTGCCGGTGACCCTCGAGGACGGCTTCCGCGAGACCGACTTCGGGGAGTGGGAGGGAGCTACCTTCGCGGAGGTGCAGGAGAATTGGCCGGCGGAGCTGGCGGCCTGGCTGGCCGACCCCGAGGTGGCGCCGCCGGCCGGTGAGAGCTTCGCCGAGACGACGCGCCGGGTGCAGGAGGGGCTCGAGCGCTTACTGGCCGCCCACGGCGACCGCACCGTCGTCGTGGTCTCGCATGTCACGCCGATCAAGACGCTGGTCCGGCTGGCGCTCCACGCACCGCCTGGTGCGCTCTACCGGATGCACCTGGACCCCGGCGGGCTGTCCGCGGTGGACTGGTACGCCGACGGGCCGGCCGTCGTACGCCTGCTCAACGACACGGCTCACCTGACCGGTGCGCCGGTGCCCTAGCGCAACGCTTCGACCGGGGTCTGCAGGACCTCGGGCTGGGTGCGGGGCGGGCGAGGCTCGAGGCCGCTGGCGCGGCGCGCAGCCATCCACAGCACCGGGCCGACCAGGACCACCGCGCCGATGATCCATGCCAGCGTGGTCGTCTCGACGTTCACCAGCTTGAGACCGGAGGCCAGCAGCACGACGACCAGCGCGCGGCGTATCAGCCCGCCCGGAGCCCGCGAGGAGACCCGCGCGCCGAAGTAGACGCCGGGGATGCTGCCGATCAGCAGCGACGTGGTCAGCGCAAGCTGGAAGTCGCCGAAGATGAGGTGGCCGAGCGCCGCCGAGGCGACCAGCGGGACCGCCTGGACCAGGTCGGTGCCGACCAGCTGGCCGGCCCGCAGGCTGGGGTAGAGCAGCAGCAGCAGCACGATGATCAGCGATCCGCTGCCCACCGACGTCATGCCGACCACCAGGCCGCCGACGGCCCCGATCACCATGGTCGGCACCGGACGGATCTTGAACGCCTTCGGCGGCGGCGGCGTGCCGCCCGCCAGCTCGATCTGGTGGTCCTTGCCCCACTGCCGCAGCTGGACGAGGCCCTTGAAGACGATGGAGGCGCAGGCCAGCAGCAGCGCGAAGCCGAGCGTCAGCTTGATCCGGTCCTGCACCACCTTGCCGTTGCCCAGGCTGTTCAGCACCAGTACGCCGACGAAGGCGAACGGCACCGACCCGATGACCAGCCACTTCACCAGCGTCTTGTTGACGGTGCCGTGCCGCAGGTGCACGGCGCTGCCGACCGGCTTCATCACGACAGCGGCCACCAGGTCGCTGGACACGGCGGCCAACGGCTGGATGTGGAACAGCAGCACCAGGATCGGTGTCATCAGGGCGCCGCCGCCCATGCCGGTCAGCCCGACCGTGAAGCCGACGATCAGCCCGGCGAGCGCGATGTAGATGTCGATGTGCACGATGTCCGTCCTGGTCTTGTGTGGCGGGCACGCCTCCGGCCCGGGGAACTCTGTCCACCAACTTAGTGGAGAAGGTAGAGGGGACTTCGGCGGCTTGTCAGAGGTTCTGCGATGTCGATCGGCAGGTATACCCGTCTGGCTTAGCGCGTCACTGACCCAGGAGACTACGACCCGATGCCCGTACGCCGTCTGCGTCCCGCCGGCCCGGCGGCCGACCCCCTCGACCGTGCGTTCGCTGCCCTGCGGCAGGAGCTGGAGGTGCCGACGGAGTTCCCCGCGGCGGTCGAGTCGGAGGCTGCGGCTGCGGCTGCGGTGCCGGCGGACCGCTCCGGCGGGTGGGACGCGACCGACGTGCCGTTCGTCACCATCGACCCACCGGGGTCGATGGACCTCGACCAGGCGCTGCACATCCATCGGCGCGACGGTGGCTGGCGGGTGCGCTACGCCATCGCCGACGTGGCGGCCTTCGTGCGCCCGGGCGGCGAGCTCGACGCTGAGGCGCACCGCCGCGGCGAGACGCTGTACAGCCCGGACGTCAGGACCCCGCTGTACCCGGCCGCCTTGAGCGAGGGTGCGGCCAGCCTGCTGCCAGACCAGGTTCGGCCGGCGTTGCTCTGGACCTTGGATCTCGACGACCGGGGAGAGCTCGCCGCGACCGACGTACGCCGGGCGCTGGTGTGCAGCCGGGAGAAGCTGGACTACGCCGGCGTGCAGGCCTCGCTCGACGCCGGGACCGCGCCGGAACCGTTACGGCTGCTGCGGGAGGTGGGGGAGGCGCGAGAGGCCCGGGCACGGGAGCGTGGTGCCGTCGACCTGCACCTTGCCGAGCAGGAGGTGGTGCCCGGCCCGGACGGGAGCTGGCGGCTGGAGTACCGGGCGCCGCTGCCGGTGGAGGGCTGGAACGCCCAGATCTCGCTGCTCACCGGGATGGCGGCGGCCCGGCTGATGCTGGCCGTGGGCGTGGGCGTGCTCCGTACCTTGCCACCGCCGGATCCGGGCACGGTCGAGTCGCTGCGGCGCAGCGCGGTCGTGCTCGGGGTCGACTGGCCGGTGGGCCGGCCGTACGCCGAGGTGGTGAGTGCGTTGGACGGGTCGGTGCCGGCGCAGGCCGCGGTGCTCGAGCTGGCGACCCGGCTGCTGCGGGGAGCGGGCTACCTCGCCTTCGACGCCGGTGTGTCGCCCGCGGCCCCGGAGCACAGCGCGGTGGCTGCCGCGTACGCCCACACCACCGCACCGCTGCGCCGGCTGGTCGACCGCTACGTCGGCGAGGTGTGCCTGGCCGCCTGCGCCGGTACGCCGGTGCCGGACTGGGTCCGGGCGGCGCTGCCGATGCTGCCGGCGGAGATGGCCGACGCCGACCGCCGCGCGCATGCGCTGGACCGGGCGGTCGTGGACCTGATGGAGGTCACCGCGCTCGCCGGTGCGGTCGGCAAGGAGTACGAGGCGGTCGTTGTGGAGACCGGCAAGGACGGCGGCGATGTGCAGCTGCGTGATCCCGCCGTACGGGCCCGGTGCACCGGGCGGGACCTGCCGTTGGGCCAGGTCGTGCGGGTGCGACTGGCCGAGGTTGACCCGGTTCGCCGCCGGGTCACCTTTTCGCTCGCGTGAGATCGCCGTACGCTGGTCGGTACGGCGGACGAGTCGGCCGGACGGTCGCGTCGGTGGTCGCGCTCAGCGGTCGCTGCCGAGGAACGTCCGGGCTCCACAGGGCGAGGTGGTGGGTAACGCCCACCCGGGGTGACCCGCGGGACAGTGCCACAGAAAGCAGACCGCCTCGGCGCCTCGGCGCCGAGGTAAGGGTGAAACGGTGCGGTAAGAGCGCACCAGCGCCCCGGGTGACCGGGGCGGCTCGGTAAACCCCACCTGGAGCAAGGTCAGGAGGCGGGCCCGCGGGCCCGCTGCGCAGGCGTTCGAGGGCGGCCCGCCCGAGCCTGCGGGTAGACCGCTGGAGGCGGCCGGCAACGGTCGCCCGAGATGGATGGCCGTCACCGGCGGCGCTTCGCGTCGCCGGTACAGAACCCGGCGTACAGGCCGGCTCGTCCGCCCCACCCCGCTGACCTGCGGCTTTACCGCCCGGCGCTCTGACGGACCAGTCGGACAAGTGAGCGATCTTGTCGGCGAAGTGCGTCTGCGTAGGGCGGCCGTTTCACGTCGGCGCGCTTACATCCGGGCGCCCCGTCCGCAGGTGGACGCGCTCGCCTTGCCTGCCGAACAGGGTCAGGTACTCCACCGCCTGGGTGCCGGCGTTGCCGAACCAGTGGGGCACGAGGGTGTCGAACTCGGCCGCCTCCCCGCGGCCAAGGACGAGGTCGTGCTCGCCCAGGACCAGCCGTAGACGGCCGCTGAGGACGTACAGCCATTCGTGTCCCTCATGGGTCTGCAGGTTGGGCTGCTGCGTTGATGGCCCTGACGGCAAGACCATCTTGTAGGCCTGGAGCGGACCGGGTTGCTGGGTCAGCGGGACGACCGTCATGCCGTGCAGCGTTCTCGGTTTGAGGTGGACACGAGGGTCGCCGGTGGCGGGCGCGCCGACGAGCTCGTCGAGGGGCACCCGGTGAGCACGGGCGAGCGGCAGGAGTAGTTCCAGGCTCGGCCGCCGGTGCCCGGACTCCAGCCGGGACAGCGTGCTGACGGAGATGCCGGTGGTGGCGGACAAACCGGTGAGCGTCACCTGTCGCTTCTGTCGAAGTGCTCGGAGGCGCGGCCCTACGGCGTTGAGCACGTCGGTTGTCTCTTGGGTCACCCGCAATACTTTGCGGTATTGGCAAACATGTTTGTCAAGTACTCGCCATGCCGTGCATGGTGCCGGTGGAGGTGGTCACGGTGACCGGTACGCAGAGCAGGACCGACCAGCGCGGGCGGTGCGACGTGGTCGTGGTCGGCGGCGGGGTCGCCGGGTTGAGCGGCGCGTTGGTGCTGGCCCGGGCACGCAGGTCAGTGCTCGTCGTCGACGCTGGCAGGCCGCGGAACGCACCTGCGGCGCACAGCCAGGGTTTCCTGACCCGAGACGGCACGTCCCCCGGTGAGCTGCTGGGGCTCGGGCGAGCCGAAGTGCGGGGCTATGGGGCGGAGGTCCGGGCGGGACGGGCGGCGTCCGCCCAGCCCCTGCCCGGCGGCGGGTTCGCCGTACGACTGGGTGACGGTGAGACGGTCCGCACCCGCCGGCTGCTCGTCACGACCGGAGTGGTAGACGAGCTACCGGACGTCCCGGGTATACGGGAGCGGTGGGGGCGCGACGTTATCCACTGCCCGTACTGCCACGGCTGGGAGGTCCGGGACCAAGCGGTCGCCGTGCTTGGGAGCGGTGCGCTCGGGGTGCACCAGGCCTTGCTGTTCGGGCAGTGGACCGAACACGTGACGCTGTTTCTGCACAACGCGCCGGAGCCGACGGACGAGCAGTGGGACCAGCTGTCCGCGCGAGGTGTCACGGTCGTGGAGGGCGAAGTCGCCGGGCTTGTCGTGACCGACGACCGGCTTACGGGGGTCCGGCTCGCCTCAGGCCAGGTCCTGGCCGCGCAGGCCGTGGTCGTCGGACCGCGGGTCGTCGCGGGCGATGGGGTGCTCGCCTCGCTCGGCCTGTACGCCGTGGAACACCCGATGGGCGTCGGGACCCACGTCCCGGCCGGCCCGGCCGGCCTGACCGCCGTACCCGGAGTGTGGGTGGCCGGGAACGTCACGGACCCGATCGCCGGGATCGTCGCGTCCGCCGCCGCCGGCTCCGCGGCGGCGGCGGCGATCAACGGCGACCTGATCGCCGAGGACACCGCCCGGGCAGTCGCCGAACGTGCCACAGCCCCGGTCGGTCGGGCGGAGCCGGCACGGCAATCCACCGGCCTGCGCGCACGGGCAGTTGCCGGCGGGGGTCCGGTGACCCCCCGGGACGCAGGGCACCGGCACGGACCGCACGATCACGACCGCGACACCGCCGCGGGAGACAGCAACGTGGTCTCCCCGAGGCCCTACTCGGATCAGGAGCAGGCCCGTTGCTCGACCGTCCCTGGGGCGCCCGCAGGGGACGTCGTGGTCAACGAGGCTCGGCCGCGCACGGTCACGGACGACCAAGGCGGCGAGAGAACCGTCCACGACGCTGTGCTTACCGCCCGGCGCCGAGCCGGGTCCTGACGGCGCGCCATCCCAGCGGGCAGCTCATGCGCCGTGCTGGAGATCGGAATCGAGCCGACGGCCCTGCACGCTGCCGACCTCGGTTTTCTGCCCGTCGTGGTGGACGACGCGTGCGGCGTGGTGGAACGCGAGGCCGCGCAGCGGTCCCTGGCGACCTTGGACTACACCCGCATGTCTTACCGCTGCAGTACCGGAGAAGTGGTTACTGCGTCGGGGAACCCGGCCTTCTCCTGACACCTCGTCGGAACTACTCCGCGCTCGTCGGCGTCCTGGGCCGGCTGCTCTACAGAGCCCGGGACTTCAGCCCCTGCCCGCTGCTAACCACCCTGTGGGACGCCGGGCAGGGGCAACGATCGCGGCCGGACCGGGGTGGAGACGACGATGGAGGTCGTAGTCGTCCCATAGAGCAGGAACTGGTCGAGAACGGCCTCGAGCTGGTCGACCGCGCCGGCGTGCACCTTGACGATGAAGCAGTCCTCTCCGGTGATCCGGTGGCACTCGCTGACCTGCGGCAGTCGGGTGGCGAGCTCGGCGACCCTGGGCAGCTGGCCGGGCGCGGGCCGGATCCGGGCGAAGGCGGTGACCGGCAGGCCCAGCGCGGCCGGGTCGACCTCGAGCCGATAGCCGACAATGACGCCCGAGCGCTCGAGCCGCTGCACGCGCTCGGTAACGGCCGGGGCAGACATGCCCACCCGGCGGGCGAGCTCGGACATCGTCAGCCGCGGGTTGGTGTCCAGCTCGGCAAGCAGCCGCAGATTCACTGCGTCGAGCGGCTGCTCCGCCCGGCTGTCCACCGGCCGCTTCTGCCGATGTTCTCCAGGCAATTGAGCCTCCCAGCCTTCGGATTCCTCTTTCCAATCGGCTGGTTGGTTCAGAGGATCGTTCCGTGGCGAGCTTGGCACGGAGCGAGCCGGTGGCGGGGCGAACGGCGCGGCTGGCGGAGCAACTAACCCGGCTCCCCCCGACGTCGTTCTTTCTGGTCAGCGCGGTGTTCCACTATCTCGGGCCGTCGCTGGCCGTGCTGCTGTTCGCTCGGGTTGACGTGCTCGGTGTGGCCTGGCTGCGCATCGCCAGCGCAGCAGCGGTGTTCGCCGTGTGGCGACGCCCGTGGCGGCTGGGCGCGCGGCTCAGCGCCGGCCAACGGCGGGTCCTGCTGGCTCTCGGCGGCGTGCTCGCCGCCATGAACTCGCTGTTCTACCTGGCCGTGGACCGGCTGCCGTTGTCCACCGTCGGCGCCGTCGAGTTCCTCGGCACGGTGATCCTGGCGGCCGCCGGCGTACGCAACCCGCGCAATCTGCTCGCCCTCGCCCTCGCCGTCGGCGGCGTCGCTGCGCTCACCGACATCCGGCTCGCCGGCGAGCCGCTCGGGTTCCTCTTCGCGTTCGCCAACTGCGCTGCGTTCATGCTCTACGTCGTACTCGGTCACCGCATCGCCAACACCCCTGCCGACCGCACCGCCGGCGGCGGGACGATGAGCGGGATCGACCAGCTCGGTGCGGCGATGTTCGTTGCCGCGGTGGTCGCCACACCGTTGGGGATCGCCGGCGCCGTGCCTGCATTCCTGCGCCCGGACTGGCTGCTGTGGGGCGTCGGCGTTGGGCTGTGCTCGTCGGTCATCCCCTACGTCACCGACCAGCTGGCGATGGCCAGACTGCCCCGCGCCACCTTCGCACTGATGCTCGCGATCCTGCCCGCTACCGCGACCGGCATCGGGTTGGTCGTCCTCGGGCAGGTGCCCACCGGCCAGGACCTGCTCGGCATCGGGCTCGTCATCGCCGGAGTCGCCCTGCGCCAGGACCCACCTGCGTCGGCGTTTGACCAACTACCCGTTCACAGAAAGGACTCCGCATGAACTACGTGAGGCTGGGCGGCTGCGGCCTGAAGGTATCTCGCATCTGCCTGGGAATGATGAGCTACGGCAACCCGGCGAGCCCTGACAGTGACTCATGGAGGGCCTGGCACCTCGACGAAGCGGCGGCGGAGCCCATCGTGCGGCGAGCCGCCGAGGGCGGCATCACGTTCTTCGACACCGCTGACATGTACGCCGACGGTGCCAGCGAGCGGATCACCGGCGCCCTGCTGAGGCGAATCTTCTCCCGACGTGAGGAGTATGTGCTGGCCACCAAGGTGTACTTTCCGATGGGAAACGGCCCAAATGACCAGGGCCTGTCCCGCTCCCATGTGTTGGCCAGCATCGACGCCTCGCTGGCGCGGTTGGCAACCGATTACGTCGACCTCTACCAGATCCACCGCTGGGACGAAGAGACGCCGATCGAAGAGACGATGGAAGCGCTCCCGACGTGGTCCGCGTCGGCAAGGCCCGCTACGTCGGCGCGTCGAGCCTGTACGCCTGGCAGTTCGCCAAGGCGCAGCACGCCGCGGTGGCGGCTGGGTGGACGCGATTCGTCTCGATGCAGAACCACTACAACCTGCTCTACCGGGAGGAGAAGCGGGAGATGATCCCGCTCTGCGCCGACCAGGGCGTCGGGATTCTTCCGTACAGTCCCCTGGCGCGCGGCCTGCTCACCGGCACCCGCGACCGTGGCGGTGCAGGAAGCACCACGCGCGCAGGCAGCGACCCGCTCGCCGAGACGATGTACGACGACCGAGACTTCGCCGTCGTCGACGCGCTCCGTGCCGTCGCCGCCGAGCGCGCCGTACGGCCTGCGCAGATAGCGCTCGCCTGGCTGCTGGCCAAGCCGGGGGTCGTCGCGCCGGTCATCGGGGCGACCAAGCCTCGCCACATCGACGACGCCCTGGCAGCGGTCGGCCTCAACCTCAGCGCGCAGGAGACTGCCCGGCTTGAAGCGGCGTACCGCCCTCACCCAGTGCTTGGTCACACCTGACGGAACCGAATCCATTCGCCGGGTCTGCGATGGCCCGGCAGCATGAAGTGCCCGTTCAGGCGCCGGGATCCAGCGTCGTTCAGGCTGCTGGACGTACGCGCGCGGCTCGTGCATCCGCCGCACGCAGCATCTCTCGGCGGATCAGGCCGCTGAAGGGCCCAATGACGGTCCAGTACCACGCGAAGGCGCGGGCCGCTCCTGCGCTGGTCGGATGGACGCGGGTCTCGGTCAGCAGTCGGCAGCCGTTGCGGTGGGGGAGCGTCCAGAACGCGGTCAGGACGACGACGAACCCTGGCCGCGAGAACGGCGCGCCCTGGCCCTCGACGGCGATGTGCTGACCAGCTGCCAGGCGCCACGGCTGGCCGATGCCCATGAGAACCAGGCGGGTCGCGTCGTCGGCCACGACCGAGTACCCACGGTGCGTCATGGCGTCCACCAGGCTGGTGCCCGCCTCGAGCGCCGACGGCTGGCGGGCTGACAGCGTGGCCGGGATGCCGCGGAGCGCCACCAGAGCGCGGGTTACAGGGACGTCACCCGCGCGAAGCCGCTTCGCCGCGGCCAGGGCGTTCTCGGGCGTCGCCGGGATGAGGCGCTCATAGCTGGCGGCCCACCGAGGGTCGGGCATCCATCGGTCGAGAAAGTCCGCGTCCGAGGCACTGGCGTTATCCATGCCGACCCTCCAAAGTTATGGAACTAAAATGGTCCACCGCCGAGTTGGATATCAGTTAGATCGGGAAAGTGCGATGGTAGACGCAGCTGCCTTTTCGTCGGCGGTAGCGAGCCAGAGAAAGATCGCCGGGAGGGCGAGCTCGATTACCATCAGTACGTTTTGGAACCAGTGCGGCTGGCCCTTGGCGATCAACGACACCATCCAGCCAACCCCACCGAGGTAGAAGGTGCCGGCGAGGAAACGGACCGGCGTCGCCGGCGTCGGCGACTGGCGAGCCAGCCAGATCCAGGCGAGTCCGAAGCCGGGGAACAGCGCACGGGGACAGCAGTTTCAAGGAACGTGCCCTGGTCAACACCCTCTGTCTGGCTTAGCGGGCCGTGTGGGTCGCCACTTGAACCATCATGATGTCCGGCCGGGGGTCACCGCCGGCAGATTGCGAGGCCCGGTCGAGGCGGCGCAGCACCATCCTGAGCGCAGCACGACTTAGCGTCCACCGAAGTGGTGTACGGGCCGGCGAGCATGACGAGACGGTAGCCGGGTCCAGTGATTGCCACCCGGCCGTCCTCGGCGCATGCTCGGCGCCATGGAGCACCAGACGGGCAAGTACTCGGTGACGCTCGCCGAGCTGGAAGGGTCAGCGCACGTTCCCGTCGACCAGCAGGTGTCGGAGCAGGCCGAACCTCCCCCGCCGGCCCCTATCGCCCCGGAGGAGCTCGACCGCCAGCGACTCCTGGGGATCACAGGGGCTGGACGGCTTCGCCAGCGGTAGCGGTCCGTCCGGGGCTGTCACCAGCTGATTCACACCCGGCGCAACGTACCTGGTCGGATGAGGGAGACGGCTACAGCGCCGCCGAGCCGAACGTGACCGAGGCGGTCAGCTGCTCGCCACCCCGCCGGTAGCTGACGGTGGCCTGCTCACCTGGGCGGTGTGAGCGCACGGCCGCGGCCAGGCTGCTGCCGCCGTCGATGGAGGTCGCACCCAGCTTGGTGATGACGTCGCCGGCGCGCAGCCCGGCTCTGGCCGCCGCCCCGTTCGGGGTGACTGAAGTGATCGCGGCGCCGCCGGCAGGATCGTCACTGATCTGTACGCCGAGCAACGCGTGCTGTGGCGTCTTCCCGGCGATCAGCTGGTCGGCGACGGACCTGGCTTCGTCGACCGGGATGGCGAAGCCGAGACCAATGTTGCCCGACGAGCTGCCGCCCAGGCTGGCGATAGCGGTGTTGATGCCGACGACCGCTCCCCGACTGTCGACGAGCGCGCCGCCGGAGTTGCCGGGATTGATCGCCGCGTCGGTCTGGATGGCATCGCCCACCGCCGCGGAGCTCGACTGAGACTGGCCGAACCGGTTGCTGGGGTCGCGCTGCCCGCTGTCGCCGAGGCTCACGGTGCGGTGCAGCGCCGAGACGATACCGGCGGTGACCGAGCCGTCGAGGCCCAGCGGGCTGCCGATCGCCAGTACCGCGTCGCCGACGTGCAGGTTCGCGCTCGAGCCCAAGGTCGCCGCACTGAGGCCCGAGACGCCAGAGGCCCGGATGACCGCGAGATCGGTGCCGGGGTCGCGGCCGACGATGGTGGCGGCGACGGTCTTGCCGTCGGCGAGCCTGACCCGGATCGACCCGCCGCCGTTCGCAGCATCCGACACGACGTGGTTGTTGGTGAGGATCGTCCCGTTCGAACGCAGGATCACGCCCGACCCCTCGCCCGAGCCGCCCGAGGTGGCGACCATGACCGACACCACGCTGGGCTGAACGGCGGCAGCCACCTTGGCGAGCTGCTCGCTGGCACCGGTCGTCGAGCCGGTCAGGCGGATGGGCGTGGCTGCGGTGACCACCGTGCCGACGGCGTTGCTGCTGAAGTGGCCGGCCAGTGCCGCCCCGGTAGTGCCACTGCCGATGGCGACCGCGGCGAGGGCGCCGGCGGCCAGTGAACGGGTGCGCCAGCCGCCGGAGCGACCCGAACGTGCCGGAGCGGTGGGCAGCGGAGCAGTGGTCGCCGCTTCGCGGGCCCGCTCCGGCTGGCCGTCCGTGGCCGGCGCGGAGTCGTACGGGGTCTGGTTACGAGAGGAGTCGATGTCCATGCCCTCAGGGTCGCCATCGCGCCTGCATCCCGCCTCGGCGTTGCCTGGCAGTTGGCTGAGAGTCGAGGACCGCAGACGATCGGCCAGCGGCCTCCCCGCAGCCGAACTCGCCGTACCCCCACACTTCGCGGGACCGATCTTGCACGCGCACCCGACAGTCCACCCGATCCAGGTCGCGTGCGGGACATCTATGCCACGCGAGCCGCCTGCTGCCCTGACCGGAACCGCCCACGTCGGACCCTGCGAGTAGCGCAACAGCCAAGGTCGGCGCACGAGCGCTGCGCGGCAGAAGCGGACGTCCCGTCGGGGAGCAGCCGCGCATCGCCCGTCGCCGGGCGAGCCTGGCCCATGCCGCCCGGGCACCTGGGCGGAACGCGCTACTTGGGTCGCAACGAGCGCGCGTACGTCACGCCGTGACTCACCCAGCGCCGCAGGTCGTCGTCGCTCTCGACCGCGTGGGCGTCGACGCGAAGCCAACCGTCCATCTCCCGGCCACGCATCTCGAAGCGGCCCACCTGTGGCTCGCTGACCAGCGACTCGGTCATGGCCGGATCGACGCGCAGCAGCAGGCCGCCCTGGCTGCTGGCGCTGACGGCCATGTTGCCGTGGATCAGAAGGGCGAGTCCGCCGAACATGCGCTTCTCGGTCAGGCCGGGTTCGGCCTGCACCAATGCGTGGATACGCTCGGCGAGCTCGACGTCGTACGCCATCCGCTCATCCTCTCCTGGACTCCACGTCCCAGCGCCGAAGACGGCGCATCTCCCGGCCGCACTGAACCACGCGGTGAGGGACCCGACCCAAGCGGGCTGCGGCAGATGCGGACGTTCGAGACGCGCCGGACCAGTGCGCCGGCCGGTGCTGTAAGGAATCCCGGAGCAGCTTGAACTCGGTTGGCGAGGCTCACTCGCACGCCCGGCTTCCACACACCTGGGTGCTGGTCCAGGCGGTCCATTCCAAGTAGCGCGCAAGCACGAGGCTGCATCGGATAAATGACACAACAGCTCGGTGGCGAGAGTCTTACACCGCGGTGCTGCGCACCGGAGTCGGCGGCGCTCACAGCCGCCTCACAGCCGGCGTTCAGGGATGCTGGAAGTCCGGAGCCGATCCTCACAGCAGTTCGCACGCACACGAACCACGCAGGGGGCACGCATGGCACAGCCCGTCGCGGCCAGGACGCCCGAGGCCCGGCTACTCGTCGTCGACGACGAGCCCAACATCGTCGAGCTGCTGTCGATGAGCCTGCGCTACGCCGGCTTCGAGGTGGCGACCGCCAGCAACGGCCGGGACGCTCTCGCCGAGGCGCGCACCTTCCGGCCCGATCTGGTCCTGCTGGACGTCATGCTGCCCGATGTCGACGGCTTCGACGTCGTACGCCGGCTTCGTGGCGAGGGAGCCAAGGTGCCGGTGCTGTTCCTGACCGCGCGGGACGCCATCGAGGACAAGATCACGGGCTTGACGCTGGGCGGCGACGACTACGTCACCAAGCCGTTCAGCCTGGAGGAGGTGCTGGCCCGCATCCGGGCGGTGCTGCGCCGGCTGCCCGGCGGCGGTGGCAGCCGTGCGACCAGTGCCAAGCTCACCTTCGCCGACATCGAGCTCGACGACGACACGCACGAGGCGTGGAAGGCGGGCGTCCCGGTGGGCCTGTCCCCGACCGAGTTCAAGCTGCTGCGGTACTTCATGCAGAACGCCGGCCGGGTGCTGTCCAAGGCGCAGATCCTCGACCACGTCTGGAACTACGACTTCGGCGGCGAGGCGAACGTCGTCGAGTCCTACGTCTCCTACCTGCGCAAGAAGGTCGACACCACCGAGCCGCGCCTGATCCACACGCTGCGCGGCGTCGGCTACGTGCTGCGGCTGCCCCGGCCGTGACAGCGCTACGGCGGCTCGGTCGGGCGCTGCGCACCGCGCCGGCGACCACGCCGCTGCGGGTGAAGCTGGTGACCACCCTGCTGACGCTCGTGGCGCTGGCTCTGACCGTCGCCGGCATTGCCGGTACGACGGCACTGCGCACTTACCTGCTCGACCGGGTTGACGGAAATCTGGCCGCGAGCGCGCGAGACCTTCTCGGGCATGGTCGCAGCGGTCCGCCGCGCGGTGGTCCGCCGTTGTCCACGTCGTACTACCAACAGATCACCAACGCAGCCGGGCAGCCGCTCTTTGTCCCCTACCTCGCCGTCCCCCCGGCCAGTAGCGGCAGCCAGACCCCGCCCAGCCTTCCCGAGCTGACGGCGGCCCGGGTGGCCGACCTCGACGGAAGGCCGTTCACCGCTGCCGCCTTGGGAGCCGGCCACCGCTGGCGGGTGCTCGTCACCGCGCTGCCGGAGGACCCGGGTGCCATCACCGTGGCCACCAGCCTCGACGACGTCGACAGCACCGTCGGCCGGCTCCAACGCATCAACCTCGTGGTCAGCCTGCTCGTGCTCGCCGGCCTGGCCCTGCTCGGCTACCTGGTCGTGCGTCGCAGCCTGCGCCCGCTGGTCGAGGTGGAGACGACGGCCGGCGCCATCGCCGCCGGTGACCTGACCCGGCGGGTGCCCAACGCCGACGCGCGCACCGAGGTCGGCCGACTGGCAACCGCTCTGAACGCGATGCTCACCCGGATCGAGTCAGCGTTCTCCGCCCAGCGCGCCTCCGAGGCACGCGCCCGGGCCTCCGAGGAGCGGATGCGGCGGTTCGTCGCCGACGCAAGCCACGAGCTGCGTACGCCGCTCACCTCCATCCGTGGGTTCGCTGAGCTGCACCGGCAGGGGGCCGTGCCGGATTCGGCCGCCCTGGGCCAGGTCATGCGCCGGATCGAGGACGAGGCCGCGCGGATGGGGCTGCTCGTCGAGGACCTGCTCCTGCTTGCCCGCCTCGACCAGCAGCGCCCGCTCGAGCGCCGCCCGGTCGACCTGCTCACGCTGGCCGCGGACGCCGTACAGGACGCCCGCGCCATCTCGCCGAACCACCCCGCCCGCCTCGAGGTGGCTGCGGACGAGACGGCGGCGGCGCCACCGGTGGTGCTCGGTGACGAGGCGCGCCTGCGCCAGGTCGTCGCCAACCTGATGTCCAACGCCGTCACGCACACCCCGCCCGGCACCGTCGTCACCGTGGCGGTCGCGACCGAGGGCGAGGAGGCCGTCCTGTCGGTCGCCGACACCGGCCCGGGGCTCGCTCCCGACGACGCGGCCCGCGCCTTCGAGCGGTTCTACCGGGCGGACGCCTCCCGTACTCGGGCACACGGCGGCAGCGGGCTGGGGCTCTCGATCGTCGCGGCGCTGGTCGCCGCGCACGGCGGCACGGTCGGCCTCGACACCGCCCCGGGCACCGGTGCCCGCTTCGCCGTGCGTCTGCCGCTGTACCGCGCCGGTCCCTCCGCGGCCACCGCCCTCGACCGGACCGTCGTCGACGGCCAGCCGGCCGGCGCGGCGCTTGGCGGCACCTGACCCTGCTCGCCCGACCGTGTTGCTTCTACTCGCCGTTTCGGCCCGTTTCGGCGAGTACAAGAAACAACGATCAGCCGAGCGCGAGCTGGTGCCGGCGGATCTCCAGCGTGGCAAGGACCTCCGCACGTACGCCGTCGGGGTCGTCGTGCAGACGCCGATGCGAGAAGCGCAGCACCAACCATCGACAGGGTCGACAGGGTCGCGTCGCGGCGCATGTCTCGTTCCCGGAGGTGCGTCGGGAAGTGGTAGCGCGAACCGTCGAGTTCGACGTCGACCCGCTCGCGCTCGTAGGCCACGTCGAGGTACGCCCGGCGGCCGGGTAGCTGCACGCAGAGCTGGCGGGGCGCGACCGGGAGGCGAGGGCAGTCGAACACCGTTCGGAAGCCCCAGATCTCGAGCTCGCTGTGGCATCCGGACGCCAACAGGGCGAGCAGCTCCAGCAGGGCCGCCCGACCGGACAGCCGAGATGTTGGCTCGGCAACATCGAGCACGCGCAACGCCGTGGTGAGGCGCTGCTGCACAGCCAAGATCAGGGGTGCCCGCCGATCCGGCCCCTCCAGCAGCGGCCAGCTGTCGACGAGAGCGTTCTCGAGCCTGACGACCGGCAGTCCTTGCCGCTGCACCACCAAGGGGGGCTGCGCCTGGAAGCCGCGTCGCCGATGGATGACGAGCGACGGCGCCGCGGTGAGCTGGCGTGCGGCGGTGGTGACGTGGAGCGGCTGCCCCGAGGGCACGGGCAGCTCCCAGAGCGAGAGGGACGTCGTGTGGCTCATCGCGGCGAGCGGGCCGGCGTACCGCAGGGCGGCCAGCATGCGCGTGCGCGGGCGGTCGACCAGCGCAGGGTCCGCGTAGACCTTGGGCAGCACCCGTACCAGATGGCCGCCGGACACGGCCCGGTCGATGACGTGGTGAGACGCGACGTCCACCAGCTGAGTCCGTGTGGCCACGCCGTCGTTGGCGTCGAGCAGCGCGCGGATGTCGGCTCTCACGCCACCATGCTGGACAGCCCCGGTCCGGATGCCTACCGCAGGCGGCACTGTGGGGACAGGCTTGCCTGCCTGTGGACTGGCGACGCGAACTCAACGAAGTGACGTCTACTCGCAGATATCGGCGGAATGGGCGAGTAGAAGCAACAACGATCAAGAAGCGTGGAGACCGGCGCCCAGGCTCAGGGCCGGACCGCCACCACCACCTGGTACGTCGTGAGCTTCGACGCCTGGACCTCGTCGGGGGTGTAGGGGTTCGAACGACGTAGCGGACCGGCCGCATCTCTCTGGCGCTGCTGCCCGTCGCAGGGCGCCGTCAGCGACTCGCGCCCGCCGAGTCGTACGACGAGCGGACCCGGACCGATGCAGCGGACGAAGACGGCGGCCTGGCCCCTCGGTGGCGGCGTCTCGCCGCCGACTGACACCGGTCCCCGACCTCCGACACCGTGCACCAGCTGCCAACCGGGGGGCAGCACGATCGGATCCGGATGTCCCAGCTGAGGGATCTCGCTCTCCGATGCTCCCGGGATGCCGGCGACCGATGACGTCAGCACTCGCCCGGCGGCGTCGCGGGACGTGATGCGGACCAGTGCCCACAGGGCCGGCAGCTCGCCGATGAACTCCCCGCTCCTGGAGCGGAGGGTGCCGCGCGTAGGGCCGGGCGGCGCCCCCCGCGGGGGGTCGCTCGACCAGTCGACCGTCCGCGCGTGTGGACCTCCCAAGACGTAGAGGACCTCCCGGGGAGACTCCGGGCGAGCAGGCGAGGGGGTGCCCGGCAGATGCAGAGCCAAGGCCAGGTCGAGGTTGCGGTCGGCTGGCGCTGTTGTGGTGAAGCTCGACCACGGGGAGGACGTGCCCTCCACGCCCTCGGTGTAGGGCACGCCACCGCCCAGCACAGCGCTTGCCGTTGCGGTTGTGGCGACCAGCCGGCGCCCCTGGTCGGTCTCGGCCGCGAAGACGGCGATCACGGAGTCGGTGCCCGGCACCCGGCGGCCGGCGTACCAGACCGTCCGTTGCACAGTCACCAGGTCACCGCCGGGGCCCGCGGTTCGGGCCCAGGCCGTCACCGCGCCGTCGAGCACCGGCTGGGGGACGCTGCCGTCCCTCCGGTCCGGCCAGTCCAGCGCCCATGCCGGCAGCCCACGACGGGCGTAGCCCTCCGGCTCACCTCTGCTGACGACGGCAATGGCGCCGAGCGTCGCGACGACGACGGCGGCCGCGGCTACGCCGGCCAGTCGGGCCTGGCGCCGCCGGGCGTGCCGGCGCAGCACCGCTGCCACCCGGTCCGGAGGCGCCAGCGGCTGCCCGGCTGTCAGCGCCGGGAGCTCCTCGCGCAGCTTGTGCTCCAGCTCGGCGGTCCTCATCCGTCGATCCTCTCCACCGACTGCGCCCGGCCCGGGCCCGTCAGCGCCGCGTCGTGCCGCAGCTTCTCCAGGGCCTTCGCCGTCTGGCTCTTCACCGTGCCGATCGTGACGTCGAGCAGCCGGGCCACCTCGACCTCCGAGAGGTCCTCGTAGTAGCGCAGGATGACGACGGCACGCTGCCGTCGGGGCAGCCGGTTCAGCGCTCCCCGCAGCATGTCCCGGCTGTCGACCTCGGCCCACGGCTCGTACGCCGAGTCGGGCACCGAGGCCGTCGGAGCCTCGCCCCGCCACTTTCGACGCCACCAGCTCGACCAGGTGGTGACCAGGATCCGCCGCACGTAGGCCTCCGGGTTCTCGAGCCGGTCGAAGCGGGGGTAGGCCCGCGCCAGCGAGGTCTGCAGCAGGTCCTCCGCCAGCCCCCAGTCACCGCAGAGCAGGTAGGCGGTGCGCTGCAGGGCCGGCCCACGGCTGCGGACGAACTCGGCGAACCGTGCACCTCCGTCGGCGCCCACCGGCCACCCCCTCGCTACCTCAGACCGGCGGGAGGTCGTGGAAGGTTGCCCCGGTCCGAAGGCCGCTGCGGTCCGAGCGGTAGTGGTAGCCGTGAGAGCGCGTGAAGCCGGCGCTGTCGTAGAGCGACAGCGCCGCCGCGTTGCCCTCCTCGACCTGGAGGTAGAGGCCTCGAGCGCCGTACGCCGCAGCCCGCTCTGCCAGGGCGCCGAGCACCGCGCGACCGTGGCCCTGCCCCCGATACTCGGGCACGGTCCCCATGCAGAAGAGGCCGGCCCAGCCCCGCTCGACCACCGCGAGCCCTACGGCCACGGCCTCCCCGCCAAGCCGTACGGCGGCGTACCCCGTCGGCGGGCCGATCCGACCGAGGACCGCCCGCCGCGTGGCCTCGGTGTCCGGCCGGTCCTCGACCGCCTTCCAGGCGCCCGCCCATGCGTCGTCAAGCGGCCCGACCGAGACGACTGGGCCGGACGGCCGGCGGCAGCGGGTAGCCACCTCGGCCGCGGCCGCGGTCAGTATCAGCGTGGGGGCTTCGAGCTCCAGACCGGATCGAGCCAGCTCCTCGTCCAGCCGGCCCTGCGAGCCTGCCGGACTGACCTGAACGCGCAGCGGCAGCCCGCGCCGGCCATAGAAGCTTGTCGCGATGTGGAGGACGTTGGCGACGTCCAGGTGACCGGCGTACGGGTCGGGCGGCGGCAGCACAGAGTTCGACCGGCGCCGGTCGACGCCGGGGGTGAAACGCAGCCGCCACCCATGGACGTGCTGGACGGTTGCGGCCGGCCAAGCGTTGGCCGCCAGCTCCTCGAGCAGCGTGGCCTCCGGGTGCACGGCTCGATCCTCCCGCGCCGATGTTCACCCGTGCCGGGGCTTCAGATCGGGGGCCGGCGGTGCCGACATATCTGATGCAGGCCCGCCGCACCGAGGGAGCTTCGTCATGGTCGTCGCCGTACAGATCGTCGCAGGCTGGTGCCTGCTCAGCGTGGTCGCCGCGTTCGGCCTGGGTCCGCTGCTGCACGGCATGCGACGGCTGTCGGACCGGCACGAGACCCCACGGCTGACGAGCGACCGCCGGGCCGCTTAGGAAGTCGGCGCGGCCGGCGGCCGGAGCAGGGCCGCCGTGGGCCGGCTCGGGGGGAAGGCCGTCTTCATCGGCCGCTTCACCGCCGCACTGAGGGTGCTGGTGCCGGGGACGTGCGGCATGGCCCGGATGCCGTACCGGACCTTCGCGACCTACAATGTCTCGGGCGGTTTCGTGTGGGCCGGCGGCAGCGTGCTGCTCGGCTACCTCGCCGGCGCCAGCTGGCGCAAGCTCGACCACGCGCTCTCCCTTGTCGGCCTCACTCTGCTCGGAGTCGTGGTCGTGGCCGGGCTCGTGGTCCTCCTCGTACGCCGGCGCCGCGCTACTGCCGCCGAACGTGCGGACGTGAACCGGCGCCGGGTGCCCGAGTCAGCGGGCGTCGACGGCTGAGTCGGGGCTGACGGCGGGTGATGTCGAGGTCGCCGCACCGTGGCGGGCGTCGTACCGCACGAAGGCCGGCAGCAGCACGGCCAGCACCGCGCAACCGGCGACGCAGAGAATGCCGCCGGAGACCACCGAGGTGCGGACGCTGGTCAGCGCGGCCACCGCACCGGCCTCGACGTTGCCGAGCAGCGGACCGGTCGTGTAGCTCAGCTGTTCGATGCCGGCGAGTCGTCCGCGCAGGGCGTCCGGGATGGTCTGGTTCCACAGGGTGGTGCGGAAGATCCCGCTCACCATGTCGGCCGCCCCGGCCAGCCCCAGCATGACCAGCGCCAGCCACAGGGAGTCGGACAGACCGAAGCCGACGATGGCCAGGCCCCAGGCGGTCGCTGCCAGCAGGATCGCCCGGCCGTGCCGGTGGACGCGGCTGGTCCAGCCGCTGGTCAGCGTGGCGAGCAAGGACCCTACGGACGGCGCGGCGTACAGCAGCCCCAGCACGCTCGCGCCGCCGTAGCGCGACGCGAGCGCGGGGAACAGCGCGATCGGCATGCCGAAGAGCATCGCGTTGATGTCGACGAGGTAGCTGCCGAGCAGCTCCGGCCGGCTGCGGGCGTACCGGAGCCCCTCCATGATGCGGCGCAGGCTGGGCGGCTCGGCCTGGGGGGGCGGCGGCACCGCCCGCATGAGACGCAGGGCCACCAGCGAGGCCGCGAAGCTGATGAGGTCGACGGCGTACGTCGCCGGCAGGCCGGCGAGAGCGATGAGCAGCCCACCCAGTGGCGGCCCGAGCACCATGCCGAGGTTCATCCGCAGTGACGAGAGCGCGGAGGCGGCGGGAATCTCCTCGCGCGGCACGATGCGAGGCACCAGGGCGTCGAGCGAGGGACGTTGGAGCCCGTCCAGGGTCGCAGCGAGGGCGGCCGCCACGTACAAGATCCAGAGCTGCGGCCGAGGGAGGACCGCGTTCAGGAGCAGTACGCCGGAGATCGTGGCGAGGCCGAGCTCGGTCAGCTGCACCATCCTGCGCCGGTCGCGGGCGTCGGCCAGCGCTCCTCCGACGAGGGCGGCGACGAGCAGCGGCCCGAGCTCTGCGAGCGAGAGCAGGCCGACCGCGAGCGAGGATCCGGTCAGCGTGTAAACCTGGAACGGCACCGCGACGTAAGTGATCATGCTGCCGGTGAACGAGACGGCTTGGCCGAAGAACAGCAGCCGGAAGTCCCGGAAGTTCCGCAGGGGCGTCAGGTCGACGGTGGTGGCGCGCAGCACGCGGCGCCATCGGCGGTCCACCGCATCGGGCGGTGCCGCCCCGCCTCCTGTGCCGGCCAACGGGTCGGCACTCGCCCGGGTGGTCGTCGGCGGCTCTGCGTCCACGAGCCGCCGCCGTGGCAGGCCGCCCACGAGGCGTCCACTGGTTTGGTTGCGAGGATGTGCCGGTGATCCCTTCTGCGCAGTCGAGTGACCTTGTCGTCGCGGTTCTCGGCGGCACCGGTGCCCAGGGACGTGGCCTGGCCCGCCGGCTTGCCGCTGCCGGCGTTCCGATCGTTCTCGGCTCGCGGGAGGCCGAGCGCGCCCGGCGGGTGGCGGCCGAGCTGTCCGATGGCGGTCGACCCGTGACCGGCGCGGACAACGCGGCGGCGGCCGCTGCCGGGGACGTGGTGATCGTGGCGGTGCCCTGGGAGGGGCATCGGGAGCTACTCGAGTCTCTCGCGCCGGCGCTCGCCGGCAAGGTTGTCGTCGACTGCGTGAACCCGCTCGGCTTCGACGCGCACGGTCCCTACGTTCTCGATGTGGCCGAGGGCAGCGCCACGGAGCAGGCGGCCGCCGTACTCCCCGGGAGCAGGGTCGTCGGCGCCTTCCACCATGTGTCGGCCGCACTGCTGCTCGACCCCGATCTGGCCGAGATCCCGACCGATGTGCTCGTCGTCGGGGACGACCGCGAGGCCACCGACCTGGTGATCGGGCTGGCGGGACGGATCCCCGGCCTGCGCGGCGTGTACGCCGGCCGGCTGCGCAACGCCGGCCAGGTGGAGGGGCTGACCGCCAACCTGATCGCGATCAACCGGCGCTATCGCGCGCACGCGGGGCTGCGTGTCACCGATGTCTGAGGACGACCTCGGTACGCCCGTCGCGCTGCCGGGCGCCGGCGTACGGCGGGTCGTGTCGCTGGTCCCCTCGCTCACCGAGGCGGTGGCGCAGACCGCGACCGGCCTGCTCGTCGGCGCCACCGACTGGTGCACCCATCCCGCCGACCTCGACGTCGTCCGGGTCCGGGGCACCAAGAACCCCGACCTCGAGCGGGTGGTGGATCTGCGGCCGGACCTCGTGCTGGCGAACGAGGAGGAGAACCGGGAGCCCGACATCGCGGCACTACGCGACGCCGGGCTCGCGGTGTGGGTCACCGCGCCGCGGAACCTCGAGGAGGGCCTCACCTCGCTGGAGCGGATGCTGACCGCGCTCGGGCTGGGCCGGCCACCGTGGTTGTCCGCCGCCCGGTCTGCGTGGACGCCGCCGTACGCCGGACCGCGGCGCCGCGCGCTGGTGCCGATCTGGCGGCGGCCGTGGATGGCCCTCGGCCGGGACACCTTCGCCGGTGACGTGCTGGCCCGGCTGGGCATCGACAACGTCTGCGCCGGTGATCCGAGCCGCTACCCCAAGGTGGATCTGGACGCGGTGCGAGCCCGGGGTGTGGACCTGGTCGTGCTACCGGACGAGCCGTACGCCTTCTCGCTGCGGGACGGACCGGAGGTGTTCGCGGGCTGGGGCGTGCCGGTCGCATGCGTCAGCGGCCGTCATCTCACCTGGTACGGGCCGTCACTCGCCGAGGCGCGCCAGATGCTCGGTGGGCAGCTCGCGGCCGCCGCGACGCCACCGGCCGGCGTGGGTAAGGACCCGACAACGCCGGAGGGCCGGGTCCCGTAGGACCCGGCCCTCCTTGGGCTCTACCGCCAGCTACCGGTCAGACTGGCAGCCGCGCGATCGCCGTACCCCAGTTTGCGAAGAGCGTCCGGAGGCGTGGGGTGATGTACTCCGCCTCCATGTAGAAGTTGCCGTCGGTGCCGACGTTGATCTCCGAGTAGTCGCCCCAACGGCAGCCGCGGGTGACGCCGGAGCCGACGAAGGCCTTGTAGCAGGTGAACCCGTCCTCCGGGCCGGCGCCCTCGCCGTAGATGTGCAGGGCATCCACACCGTTGGAACCCTTGGTCGGGTCGACCCGGCCGTACACGGCGGACGGGAAGTAGTCTTTGCCGCTGAGCGAGGCAACGATGGCCACGCTTCGACCGTCCGCTGTCGCCGCGATGTCACCGCGGTGCACATGTGCGTTGTTGACGGCGACGTAACCTTGGAAGGCCACGCTGCCGGCCAGGCCACCAGAGGAGCTCATCCTCGGCTTGACGGCCAGGTAGAGCAGGCCGGCACGCGCGCCGGGGCCGTTGCCAACCCGGGTCTGGATGACCGTCCAGAGCTTGCCGTCGGCGTACTCGACAGTGCTGGCCTTGGTGCTGCCGGTGTCGAGCTTGCGCAGCGGCTCGTCCGGTACGCCGAAGAGCTCCTTCAAGTTGTTGCCGAGCGGCCGGCGGCCGGCCTTCTGGGTGGCCTTCGGCGGCTGGGCATAGGGCAGCACGCCGTTGACGATGGTGTCCTTGAAGCGGATCGCTTCTGGGTTGCCGTTGATCGCGCTGGTGTTGGTCAGCGCCTGGAGGCCGACCCGGTTGTCACCCGGGTCAGTCGGGATGCTGGACAGGAAGTACTGCGTGCCGCCGGCCTCGGTCGCGTACTGGCCCATCGGCGGGATGCTCGAGGGCTGCACGGTGAACGACGGCTGCCCGCCGAGCGGGGGGAGCTTGAAGCGGACGACCGGACCGGTGCGGCCGGACTCGAGCTTGGTCTTGTCCAGGACGGCGAGCTTCGCGCCGTTGTAGCCACCGGCGAACGGGAACTCGTTGAAGCTGATCGTGAAGACGTTCTTGTCCGTGCCGATCATCGGGAAGTCCGCGATGCACGGGCAGTTCTTCTGACGCACGCCGCTGACGCTGATCCCGTACCGGTGGTACGCCCCGATGGGGTCGTCCGTGGCGCTCACGGCCAGGTAGTCGGTGTTCTTGCCGGTGAGCGCGCCAGTCTTTCGATCCTGCTCGAGACCCAGCGCCAGGATGAACATCCGGTCGGTGCCGACGTCGAACACGCAGCGAATGTCAAACAGGGACGGTCCCGGGAACGTGTTGTTGCTGCGGTCGATCTCCGGCGGCAGGCCGAAGAACTGGTTGAGCGTAAGCGGCGGGGTGTACTGGATCCCGCTGTTGGTGGAGAACTGGATGGCGCTGTTGACGACCTCCACGACGACGTTGCGGCCCTGGCAGATCGCACCGTCCGGCGGTTCCTTGCTGAACTGGTTACCGTTGTTGGCGTTGCGCTGGTCGGCGTGGCTCAGGCCGTCGAAGACGCCGACGTTCTTGGGTACGCCGCGCACGACCGGCGTGCCGGCCGGGTCGCCGACCCGAATGTCGGCACTGGCGGCTGTGCTGCTGCTGCCCGGGCGCTCCCGAGCCGGCAGGTTGATGCGCCGGTCGATGCCTGCGGTCGTCGCGGTCGTCGCCTTCTGCTGGCGAGCGGCGGCAGCGACGCTGCGTACGTCGACAGTGCCGAGATAGCTCATATCGTTCGTGACGGTCGGCTTCACGCCGGTGCTCGTCGCAGCCGAGGCGGCACCCGCCCCGGTCGGCGCGGCGGCCAGGGCGACCGCCGTAGCAGCACCCGCCAGCCCCGCCAGTGTTCGTCTTGCCTTCACTGTGCCTCCCTGTTGACCCGGTGGCCCATAGACCGACGGGCGCGGCCCTGCCGGGGTGTCCGCGAACCTAGTGGGTCCTCGGGTGGGGCGCCATCCGGGGTAGCGGCCCCCGACTAGGTGTAACCGTGCTCTGGCGCCGGATAGTCGCCGGAGCGCACGTCGGCGGCGAAGGCCGCGGCGGCCTCGCCGAGGGTAGCCCGCAGGTCGGCGTAGCGCTTGACGAAGCGCGGCACCGGGTCCGGCCGCAGCCCGGCCATGTCCTGCCAGACGAGCACCTGGGCGTCGCACTCGGGACCGGCGCCGATGCCGATGGTCGGTATCGCCAGCTCCGCCGTCACCCGCTTCGCGAGGTGCGTGGGCACCATCTCCAGTACGACGGCGAAGGCGCCTGCCTCCTGCAGCGCGCGGGCGTCGTCGAGGAGCTGCTCCGCTCCCTCGCCACGACCCTGCACGCGATAGCCGCCGATGCGGTGCTCGCTCTGCGGCGTGAACCCGAGGTGCCCCATCACCGGGATGCCGGTGTCGACGATCGCCCGCACCTGTCGGGCGACCACGGCGCCACCTTCGAGCTTGACCGCGTGGGCGCCGCCCTCCTTCATGAAGCGCACCGCCGTCGTCAGTGCCTGCTCGGCGCTGGTCTGGTAGGAGCCGAACGGCAGGTCGGCCACGACCAGGGCCGTCCGGGTGCTGCGTACGACGGCGCGCACCAGCGGCATCAGCTCCTCGACGGTGACCGGCAGCGTCGTCTCGTACGCCAGGACGTTGTTGGCGGCCGAGTCACCGACGAGGAGGGCCGGGATGCCGGCCTGGTCGAATATCTGGGCGGCGTACTGCTCGTACGCCGTGAGCATGGCCCACTTCTCGCCGCGCTCCTTGGCGGCCTGCAGGTGCGGCACCCGTACGCGCTTTCCCTGGCTGGGGCCGTACGGAGCGACTTCGGTGCTGGGAAGGGCAGTCTGTTCGGCCATCACGGGCTCCGATCTCGAGGCGCCGTTCGGCGTCCCCGGACACCGTCCATGCTGCCACGCCGGGCCAGTTGCGCTCCGACGGCCGACCGCTACCGCGGCAGCTGCCCGGAGCCGTCGTCGACGCCGTCCTGGCCGGCCGCCGACCGCGCTGAGTCCGCGCCCGGCTCCCGCCAGCGACTGGTGATCGGCAACCGCCGGTCGCGCCCGAACGCCTTGGCCGAGATCTTCGGCCCCGGCGGGTACTGGCGGCGCTTGTACTCCGCGGCGTCGACCATGGCGAGCACCCGGTCCACCTGGGCGGGGTCATGACCGGCCGCCACCAGCTCGGCCCGGCCCATGTCACCGCCGACGTAGTCCTCGAGAAGCGGGTCTAGGACCGCGTAGTCGGGCAACCGGTCGCTGTCGAGCTGGTCCGGCGCCAGCTCGGCCGACGGCGGCTTGGTCAGCGTGCTCTCCGGAATCGGGGGAGTCTCGCCGCGGGCGTCGGCCTGCGCGTTGCGCCACCGGGCCAGCGCCCACACCAGCGTCTTGGGCACGTCCTTGATCGGCGCGAAGCCACCGGCGGAGTCGCCGTAGAGCGTGGTGTAGCCGGTGGCCAGCTCGCTCTTGTTGCCGGTGGTGAGCACCAGGTGGCCGTGCTCGTTGGACAGGGCCATCAGCGTGGCGCCCCGCACCCGCGCCTGAATGTTCTCCGCGGCGAGGCCGTGCAGGTCGACCGACTTCTCGAAGGCCTCCACCATCGGCTCGATGCTGAGCAGCGACCAGTGCAGGCCCTGGCGGCGGGCCAGCTCTTGCGCGTCCCGGATCGAGTGCTCGCTCGACCAGCGCCCGGGCAGCCCCACGACGTGCACCGCGTCCGGCCCGAGCGCGTCGGCGGCCAGCGTGGCCACCAGCGCCGAGTCGATTCCACCGGAGAGGGCGACGAGCACCGAGGCGAAGCCGTTCTTGGCGACGTACGCGCGGGTGCCGGTGACCAGGGCGGCGTAGACCTCTGCCTCGTCGCTCAGCCGGTCGGCTCGCCCCGACGCCAGGGGCTCGTACGGCGACAGCGGCCCGGTCGCCGTCGACATCCGCTCGACCGTCATCCGGGTGCCGTCGGCGGCGTCCACCGTGCCGACCCGGTCGTCGGAGGCCGCCGGCAGGTCCAGGTCGGCCAGGAGCAGGCCCGGCTGGAACTGCGGCGCGCGCGCTACGAGGCCGCCGTCCGCGTCCACGATGACCGAGTCGCCTTCGAAGACCAGCTCGTCCTGCCCGCCGAGAAGGTTGACATAGGCGAGTGCCGCACCGGCCTCGCGGGCGCGGCGGCGTACCAGGTGCAGCCGGAAGTCGTCCTTGTTCCGCTCGTACGGCGAGCTGTTGAGGCACAGCACCAGGCCGACCGTGGCACGGCGGGCGACCGCGATCGGGCCGCCGTCCTGCCAGAGGTCCTCGCAGATCGTCATGGCGATGTCGACCCCGTGCAGCCGGACCACCGGCAGCCGGTCGCCGGGCACGAAGTGGCGGAGCTCGTCGAAGACGCTGTAGTTGGGCAGGTGATGCTTGGCGTAGCGGGCCACCACCTGGCCGCCGTGGATCAACGCGGCGGCGTTCTGCGGCTCACCGGCCGGCCGGCCCGTCGGCGTCGTTCGCCCAGGCTCGCCGGCGGCGTCGAGATAGCCGACGGCGACTGCGGTCGCACCGAGGTCCTCGTCGTCCAACCGGCCGGCCAGCCGGTCGAGCGCCGTACGGGACGCCTCGACGAACGAGCGGCGCAGGACCAGGTCCTCGGCCGGGTAGCCGGTCAGCGCCATCTCGGGGAACACGACCAGGTGGGCACCGGAGGCGGCGGCGTTCCGCGTCCAGTGGAGCACGATGTCGGCGTTTCCGGCCAGGTCACCGACGGTGAGGTCCACCTGTGCCAGGCCGATCCGCAGCTGCGGCATACCACCAGCCTACGGGCGCGAGCGGCCTCCCGGCCCGCGACCCGAGGCCGGCCCGCTGAGGCGGCGCAGGATCTCCGCAACCGAGTCGGACAGCGCGTCGATCTTCTGCTCCACCCGGACGATCCGCTCCAGCGCGTCCACGAACGGCGTACTGGTAGTGATCGGCGGCGCTGCGCCCTCACTACCTGCGCCCTCACCGCCTTCGCCCGCACCGAGCAGCTCGTTCACGCTGTTACGGACCCGGTTCAGGTCGGCTCCCAGCTTGACCAGCACCTGCGCCGCGACGCCCTCGCCCTCGCGGATCAGGCCGAGCAGGATGTGTTCGGTGCCGATGTAGTTGTGGTTGAGCATCCTGGCCTCTTCCTGGGCCAGGACCACCACGCGCCGGGCGCGGTCGGTGAACCTCTCGAACATGTCCTCACGGTAGCGGCGCAGTGGCCGCCGGCGGCAGGATCGGCGTCAGGTTGAAGGCTGACGCCATCGACACGGTTTCCGGGTCGGCAGCGTGCCCCAGGGTCGCTGGATAGCCGAGCAGCTCCTCGGTGGTCTTCAGCATCGAGTAGTGGTCGAACCGGATGTCGCTCGACGTCCCGGGGGCCGTGTACGGCGAGATGACGACGGTTGGCACCCGCTGGCTGGTCCCGGCGCCCTCGTCCCACGTCAAGAAGACGGCCGTCGTACCGGAGAGGTACTCAGCGCTGTTCAGGAGGAGTGGCAGCTCCGCGGAGAGCCAGGCGTCGCCGGCCCGCACCTGGGAGGCGGTGGTGTTGTTCGTCGAGGTGCCGTGCATCGAGTGGGGCAGGTTCGGCGAGACATAGGTGAACTTGGTCGAGAGGTCCGGGGTCGCGGCGAGTGGGACGTCCTGGCTCATGCAGTCGTTGCGCGCCTCGGTGTAGTAGGCGGCCGGGTTGTGGCGAACGACGTAGTTGCCCGCGTTGAAGAGGTAACAGTTCGATGGCATGGACTCCTCGAGCCCTCGCCAGTTTCCCGTCCCGAGCTGAGAGAAGATGCTCGGCCCGGCAAGTGGGTGGTCGGCCGGCGGCAGCTCGTCCGCCAGGTCGTAGGTGTTCCCGCTCGTCATTGCGATCTTCGGCAGCTTCTGCGCGACCGCGAAGAAGTTCGTCGCCACCCCGCACTGTTGCACCAGCGAGTTGATGTAGGGCGCGTCGGGCGAGCTGACAATGGAGTCGTACGTCTTGTTCTCCATCACGACCCAGACGACATGGTCCCAGGTGACCGGTGGCAGAGCCGTCGCGGTGCCGCAGGGGTTCGCTGCAGGAGGCGGGGGAGGGGGCGGAGATGGTGCCGGCGCGAGGTTGAAGTCGGCCGCCATGGATGCGGTACCCGCCTCACCCGCCCGCCCCAGCAGACCGAGCCCCAGCGTCTCCTCGGTGGTCTTGAGCAGTGAGTAATGGGTGAACGCCGTCGCCGACCGCGTTCCGGGAACCGTGTAGGGCGACACCACCAGGGTCGGAACCTGGTCGGTGGCACTGGTCGCCCTCTCCCAGGTGAGGAAGACGGCGGTGCTGCCGGAGAGGTACTCGGGGGTGTTGAGGATCAGCGGCATCTCGGTGGCCAGCCAGTCGTCGCCGGCCTTGACCTGGCTCGCCACCGAGGTGTTCGTCGCGGTCTTGGACATGTCGTGCGTCAGGTTCGGCGTGAGAAAGGTGAACGGTGCGGAGATGTCAGGCGCAGCACCGAGCGGAACGTCTTGAGCCGTGCACTGGCTGCGAATATTGCTGTAGTAGGCGGCCGGGTTGTGACGCGCGGCGTAACTGCCGGAGCTGTACCTGTAGCAGTTGGAGGGCATCGACTCCTCCAGCGCCCGCCAGCCGCCGGTACCGAGCTGGCTGAAGATGCTGGGCACGTTGAGCGGGTGGGCGGACGGCGGCTTGTTGTCGGTCACCCCCTGGGTCGAACCGGACGTCATCGCGAGGTAGTGCGGCAGGCTGGGCAGCGCCGTCGACTCGCCGGTGTGGAAGTTGGTGGCGAGCCCGCACTGCGCGGCCAGGCCGTTGATGTACGGCGCGTTGGGGCTGCCGATGATCGACGAATAGCTCTTGTTGTCCATGACGATCCACACCACATGGCTGATCGTCGAGCTGGTGGGAGGGGGCGCGGCCACCGTGCCGCACGGTTCGGTGTCGGCTCGAGCCGGACGGGAACTGCCTACGGTGACGAACTGCAGCATCAGGACCAGCGTCGCCAGCGCACCAGCCATCAGAGGACGTCGGTGCCGGCTGCCGAAGGGGCGCATGGTCCTGTTTCGTGTCGAAGCCGTTACATAGGGTCACTAAACGGCATAAATCGGACGCGCACGAACATAGTCAACAGCTGCGACCGGTTCAAGCGGTTTGACGTTCTTGCCCCGCTTCCGGCGCCCGGGAGTTCACCGTCGCGGTCTGCACCGAGAGAACTGGAATACGAGCCAACGAGGCTGCGCTCGATGCCAGCACGAGTGCCATTACGCCGAGCAGGATCCGATAGTTCACAAGATCGACGAGAAGCGCGCCGGCCGCGATGCTGGCCAGCTGCGGGATGGTGAGGATGGTGTCGGCCGCGCTGTAGGCCCGGCCCTGCAGCGATCCCGGCGTACCGCGCTGCAGTGCGGTGTTGAAGCCGATGATCACCCACGGCAGGCAGAGGCCGAACAGGACGGCACCGCCGACGACGGCGAAGCCTGAACCGATCTTGAGCACCGATGCGACGGCTGCGACGGAGAGGCCGAGACCCACCAGCCGGGTGTCGCCGAGCCGCCGCGCCAGGGCCGTCGCGGTGACGCCGCCGGCGATTGCACCGACCCCCATCAGGACGCTCCAGACCCCGAGGAACGTGGGTGGCCTGTTCAGGCCGTGCTCGATGATCGGGAAGATCAGCGTCTCGGACATCCCGATCACGCCCATGGTCGCTGCCAGGGCGAGGACGAGTCGGCGGAGCACCGGCGTACGCCCCAGATGTCGGGCGCCGGCGGTGAGCTCGGCGAGGATCCGGTGCTCGGTGCGTGACGGGCGATCTTCCCGAACCCGCATCGCCGCCAGGGCCAGCGCCGACGCCGCGAACGTGACGGCATCGAGTCCGGCGGTCGCCCCACCCCCGAAGCGCGCGTAGAGCCCGACACCGACGAGCGGACCGATCAGCCGCAACCCTTCGCGGACGGTGGTGAGGGCGGAGTTGCCGGCGTCGAGCAGCTCGTCGGGGAGCACGGTGAACACCAGTGCGCTGCGGGCGGACTGGAAGACCAGGAGCGAGGCGCCGTACAGCACCGCGACGAGATAGATGAGCCACACGTCTTCGCGACCGTCGACGAGGAGAAGGAGAAGTACGGCGGCGCCGGTGAGCAGGTCGACCGAGATCATCAGCGGCCGGCGGCGCACCCGGTCGACGAGGAGGCCGCCGAGCGGTGCGAACAGGTAGGGCAGACCGAGCACGAGGAAGACGGCGCCCGCCGCTCCGCTCGAGCCGGTGAGCTGCTTGACCCATACGGCGAGCACCATGAACAGCGCGGTGTCGCCGAACATCGACAGCGTCTGGCCGGCCAGCAGCAGCCGGAAGTCCCGGTGCCGCAGCACCTCACGCATCGTCGTCGCCCTGCTGCTCGGTGGCGGGCGGCGCGGTAGGGAACGCGTACAACAGCACCTTGACCGGCAGGGCGTCGGTGGGCCGGCTCTCCTTGTCCTCGATCCGGTCGAGGTAGGGCTCGATCACCGCGAAGAGCCGGTTCATCACGTCCTCCAGCTCGGCGGCGGTCACGAACAGCGTCGAGTTGCTGCCGCCGGCCGCCGCTTGCCAGGCTGCGGGATAGGCGTCCTGGGTGGCTCGCCACTCGTCGAGGCGGCCCAGGTCCCGATCGGTGATCACTCGACTGAGCTGCCGTGCCGCCACCTTGAGGTCCGCAGGGTTGTCAGGACTGTCCGTCCAGCGGCTGCGAACGTTGGCGATCCGCCACGGCCGCTCCCGTCCGCGGCCGCCCTCGGCCTCGGCCACGAAGCCGTAGCGGGCCAGGCTGCGCAGGTGGAACGAGCAGCTGGCCGGACTCTCGCCGATGTGCTCACCGGCCTGGGTGGCCGTGAGTGGCCCCTCGGTGGCGAGCAGCTCGAGCAGCCGAAGGCGGATGGGATGGGCGAGCGCCCGCATGGTGCGCGGGTCGGTGAGCTCGCGGATGTCGTGGCGGCCTTCGAAAGACATGTTGCGAAGGCTCTCTTTCGAGGCGGCCGTTGTCAACAGCCGGACTGGCTCGGGCCTACGCTCGTAGCGTGACTTCCTCACCCGCCCTGGACCCGGCAGAGCTCATTGCCCGGGCCCGCGCGGCGTACGGAGCCGACGGCCGACTGCCGCTGCCCGACACCGTGACCTGGGACATCTTTCCGTTCGAGGGCGCGCTGCAGGTCAAGCGGCTCGACGACCCGGTGCTACCGGAGCCGCCGCGGCACGGGGCGGACGGCACCGACTGCTCGGCGTGTCAGCGGACGGACGACGCCGACCTCTGGACCGATCACCGCTGGCGCGTCTACGCCCCCGAGTCGGCCGGCGTACCGGCTCTGCTGCTCGAGCCGCGCGCGCACCTCGACCTCGGCGACCTGGACGAGACGTACGCCGCCGAGCTGGGCGTGTTGACGGTCCGGATCGAGCGGGCGCTCGCGTCGGTGCCGGGCATCGGCCGGGTCCACGTCAACCGCTGGGGTGACGGCGGCGCACACCTGCACGTCTGGTTCCTCGGCCGGCCGGAGGGGATGGTGCAGCTCCGCGGGTCCTGCCTACCGGACTGGATGGACATCCTGCCGCCGCTTCCCGAACCGCAGTGGACCGCGATCGGCCGGCACGTGGGCACGGCCCTGGCGGCGTACGACGGCGTGGCAGCTCCCTCTCAGGGGTGATGCAACCGGGACTGCGCCGCCGCCAGGACGGCGACGACGTCGCGGCCGAACCGGACGTCGCACGGGGAGTTCGGCGCGCCACGCTCGACCTCGCCAACCAGTGAACGGATCGCTGCCCGTAGCGAGTCCACCTTCGGCTCGGCGGCAGCCGGCATGGTCCGCCAGCCGGGCCGGCCGTAGACCGCGAGGTCGACGCTCGCCGCTGCCGGCGGAACGGTGAGGCTGAGGGAGACCGTGCTCGCCGCTCCGGACGCGTGGCTCATGGCGAGGTGGACCGTGTCGCCGGGGCCGCGCACCGGACACACGTCGGTGACCTCACCGAGGAGCGGGATTGCGAGGGACAGCGCGTGTGGCCCGACGTCCCAGAGAGCTCCCCGCTCCACGACGGGTCGTGTCCGGGTGCAGGAACGAGCTGAGCCAGGCCGCCCGCCTGTACGTCGGCCGGCAGCGCGACCGCGATCGCGTCGACGTCACCGAGAAGCGTGTCGAGGTTGTCGTAAAGCCGGCACGCCCCAGTGGTCGGGCAGCGTGGACCTCGTCCGCCCAGGGGCCGGTGCCGAAGAGCCCGAACCGCAGCGCCATGGACCTGCCGCCTCTCGGTTCGCCGGGAAGGAGTCGCCGACAATGGGAGCATGAGCGAGCCCGTGACGGAATCCACCCCAGAGGGATCGACGGCCCCGGACCAGGAGCGGATCGAGCGCGTCACGATCGGCGCACCCGCCCGTCTCGACGGCCGGGTCACCCTCGTCGACTACGACCCGGCATGGCCGCTGCTGTTCGCCCGTGAGGCGGATCGGATTCGCGGTGTGCTCGGCGACCGGGTGCTGCTCCTCGAGCACGTCGGCTCGACCTCGGTCCCTGGACTTCTCGCCAAGCCGATTCTCGACATGCTGCTCGTCGTGGCCGACTCCGCCGACGAGGCCGCATACGTGGAACCGCTCGAGGCGGCGGGGTACGTCCTGCGGATCCGGGAGCCGGACTGGCACGAGCACCGGCTGCTCAAGGGCCCTGACACCGACGTGAACCTGCATGTCTATACGGCGGGATCGAGGGAGATCGAGCGGAACCTGCTCTTTCGGGATCGGCTGCGGGGAAACCGCGAGGATCGCGACCTCTACGCCCGCACCAAGCGGGAGTTGGCCGCGCGGACGTGGAAGTACACGCAGAACTATGCCGACGCGAAGTCGGAGATCATCGAGGAGATCCTTCTCCGGGCCGGGAAGCCCACATGAGCGGGCCGTGCGCACCTGGTGACTGGACTGACGGCGTACGACGCACGCGGTAAGCACCGTCCCGGCAGATGCGCCTTCCGGCGTACGTCGGGAGCCGCCGCGGAGGCGACGACACCGGCGGCCGGTGCGGCGACGCTCAGGGCATGACGGACTTCACCGGACCCGTGATCGAGACCGACGGGCTGACCAAACGCTACGGCGACCGGACGGTCGTGGACGGTCTTGCCATCGAGGTGCCCCCCGGCGTGGTCGCCGGCTTCGTCGGCCCGAACGGGGCCGGCAAGACCACCACGCTCCGAATGCTGCTCGGCCTCGTGCGGCCCAGTTCCGGCGCCGGTCGGGTGCTCGGTGTACCACTCTCCGAACCGGCCGGCTATCTGCGCGAGGTCGGGGCGATGATCGAGAGCCCCGCCTTCTACCCGGGGCTGTCCGGCGAACGCAACCTGGCCGTGCAGGCGACCCTGGGTGGATACGACGCGGCGCAGATCCCCGCCCTGCTGGCGCGGGTCGGGCTCGAGGGGCGGGGCCGCGACCCGTACAAGGCCTACTCGCTCGGTATGAAGCAGCGGCTCGGCATCGCCGCCGCGCTGCTCGGTGACCCGCGGCTGCTCGTCCTCGACGAGCCCACCAACGGCCTGGACCCGGCCGGCATCCGGCAGATGCGGGACCTGCTCCGCTCGCTCACCTCGGGTGGTGCGACGGTGTTCGTCTCCTCGCATCTGCTCGCAAAGCGCTCGGCGACACCAAGGGCGCAAGGGCGTTGATCGCGAGGGCCTCGGTCAGGTGCCGACGTAGGCCGCGAGGTGCTCGCCGGTGAGGGTGGAGCGGGCCGCGACGAGGTCGGCGGGTGTGCCCTCGAAGACGATCCGGCCGCCGTCGTGGCCGGCGCCGGGGCCGAGGTCGATGATCCAGTCGGCGTGCGCCATGACGGCCTGGTGGTGCGCGATGACGATGACCGACTTGCCGGAGTCGACGAGCCGGGCGAGCAGGCCGAGCAGCTGCTCGACGTCGGCGAGGTGGAGGCCGGTAGTCGGCTCGTCGAGGACGTAGACGTTGCCCTTCTCGGCCATGTGAATGGCCAGCTTGAGCCGCTGCCGCTCGCCGCCGGACAGCGTCGTGAGCGGCTGGCCGAGGCTGAGGTAGCCGAGCCCGACGTCGGCGAGCCGGTCGAGGATGGCGTGCGCGGCCGGCGTGCGCGCCTCGCCGGTGCCGAAGAACTCCTCGGCCTCGGTCACCGACATCGCGAGCACCTCGCTGATGTCGCGGCCGCCGAGGTGGTGGTCCAGCACCGATGCCTGGAACCGCTTCCCCTCGCACTCCTCGCAGGTGATGGCGACGCCGGCCATCATCGCCAGGTCGGTGTAGATGACGCCGGCGCCGTTGCAGTTGGGGCAGGCGCCCTCGGAGTTGGCGCTGAACAGCGCCGGCTTCACGCCGTTGGCCTTCGCGAACGCCTTGCGAATCGGGTCGAGCAGTCCGGTGTACGTCGCCGGGTTGCTCCGTCGCGAGCCGCGGATCGTGCCCTGGTCGATCGACACCACACCCGCGCCGGCGGGGATCGACCCGTGCACGAGCGAGCTCTTGCCGGAGCCGGCGACGCCGGTGACGACGACAAGCACCCCGAGTGGGATGTCGACGTCGACATCGCGCAGGTTGTGCGCCGTCGCGCCGCGGATCTCCAGCGTGCCGGTGGGCGTCCGCACCGTCTCCTTGGGGGCGGCCCGGTCGTCGAGATGGCGGCCGGTGAGGGTGCCGCTGGCCCGTAGCCTCTCGACGGTGCCCTCGAAGCAGACGGTGCCGCCCGCCGTACCGGCGCCGGGGCCGAGGTCGACCACGTGGTCGGCGATCGCGATCGTCTCCGGCTTGTGCTCCACGACGAGCACCGAGTTGCCCTTGTCCCGCAGCCGCAGCAGCAGGTCGTTCATCCGCTGGATGTCATGGGGGTGCAGGCCCGTGGTGGGCTCGTCGAAGACGTAGGTGACGTCGGTGAGCGAGGACCCGAGGTGACGGATCATCTTGGTGCGCTGCGCCTCGCCGCCCGACAGCGTGCCCGACGAGCGGTCGAGGCTGAGGTAGCCGAGCCCGATCTCGACGAACGAGTCGAGGGTCTGCTGCAGCGACGCCAGCAGCGGCCCGACGGACGCTTCGTCCAGACCCCGCACCCATTCGGCCAGGTCACTGATCTGCATCGCGCAGGCGTCGGCGATGTTCTTGCCCTTGATCTTCGACGACCGGGCCGCGGCGCTGAGCCGGGTGCCCCCGCACTCCGGGCAGGTGGCGAAGGTGACCGCCCGCTCCACGAAGGCGCGAATGTGCGGCTGCATCGCGTCGACGTCCTTGGACAACATCGACTTCTGGATCTTCGGGATCAGGCCCTCGTAGGTGAGGTTGATACCGTCGACCTTGATCTTGGTCGGCTCCTTGTAGAGGAGGTCGTGCAGCTCCTTCTTGGTGAACTTCTTGATCGACTTGTCCGGGTCGAAGAAGCCGCAGCCGCTGAAGATCCGGCCGTACCAGCCGTCCATGCTGTAGCCGGGGATGGTGAGCGCACCCTCGTTGAGCGACTTGCTGTCGTCGTACAGCGCCGTGAGGTCGATGTCGTTGACGGAGCCGCGGCCCTCGCAGCGTGGGCACATGCCGCCGGTGATGCTGAAGCTCCGCCGCTCCTTCGTGGTGGTGCCGCCGCGCTCGAGGGTGACCGCCCCCGCGCCCGAGATAGAGGCGACGTTGAACGAGAACGCCTTAGGCGAGCCGATGTGCGGCTTGCCGAGTCGGCTGAAGAGGATGCGCAGCATCGCGTTGGCGTCGGTGGCGGTGCCGACCGTGGAGCGGGCGTCGGCACCCATCCGCTGCTGGTCGACGAGGATCGCGGTCGTCAGCCCTTCGAGTACGTCGACTTCGGGCCGCGCCAGCGTCGGCATGAAGCCCTGCACGAAGGCGCTGTAGGTCTCGTTGATCAGCCGCTGCGACTCCGCGGCGATCGTGCCGAACACCAGCGAGCTCTTGCCCGAGCCGGAGACGCCGGTGAACACCGTCAGCCGGCGCTTCGCGATCTCGATGCTGACGTCCTTGAGGTTGTTCACGCGCGCGCCGTGCACGCGGATCAGATCGTGGCTGTCGGCAACGTGCAGCGCAGGCGACTGCGAACCCGTCTTCTTGGCCTTGCTCATCCTGTCTCCATGTGTTGGGCGGGGCCGCCTTCGCGGTCCCCGTCGGCGCGGTCGCGGCAACCGGTCCGCTGTCTACCTCATCGGCGGTGTCGGCCGGGGTGGCGCAAGAACTAAGGCATCCACGCCGCTTCGGCCCGTGGGACGGCACCAGGTACGGCGCACCGTCCGCCGAGGCACTGGCCAATCAGACGTCTTTGTCGTGGGTGAGCCGTGCTCGATGTCGCGACGACGCTGAGCGCAGGAGCGGGCGTCGGCACTCATCGGTCCTGAAGCAGCCCGAGGACGTTGCCATCGGAGTCGGTGACCGTGGCCACCAGGCGGCCACCACCGACATCGTGCGCGGGCTCCTTCACGGTGGCACCCGCGGCGGTCACCTCGGCCAGCTTCGCCTCGATGTCCGGCACGTGCCAGTAGGCCACCGGTGAGGTCATGGCCTGCGGTCCACCGCCCGGCAACAGCCCGATGTGCTGGCCCGCGGCCTCGAAGCCGACGTAGTAGGACTCGTCGGTCTGCGGCGGTACGCCGAGCAGGGCGGCGTACACCGCCTTGGCCGTCGCCAGGTCGGACACGGGATGCAGCACGGTCTGAATTCCCTGGGTGGAAGAGCCGGTCATGGTCACTCCTGAAGTCGTGGGTCACATCGACCCGGTGCGTGCGGTCGTGAAGACGAACGGCGAGCCGGCCACGGCTGCGATCGCCGGACGGCTCAGCGCAGCTCCTGGATGCGGATCAGGTTGCCGGCGGGGTCGCGGAAGGCGCAGTCGCGGACGCCGTAGGGCTGCTCGGTCGGCTCCTGGACGACCTCGGCGTCGCTGGCTTGCAGCTTCTCGAAGGTGCTGTCGAGGTCGGGCGTAGCCAGCAGGATCCAGCCGTAGGTGCCCTTGGCCATCATCTCGACGATGGTCCGGCGCTCGTCGTCGGTGACGCCGGGGTCGGCAGCCGGCGGCGCCAGTAGGATGGACGTGTCGGGCTGGTCGGCGGGGCCGACCGTGATCCAGCGCATCTTGCCGTTCCCGACGTCGTTGCGGACCTCGAAGCCGAGGGTGTCGCGGTAGAAGGCCAGGGAGGCGTCCGGGTCGTCGTGCGGGAGGAAGCTTGTGTGAATGGTGATGTCCATGGCGGTCACGCTAGGTGCGGCTCCGGGGCCGGCGCTTCTCGATTCCTGATCGGTCTGGTCACCGATTTGGCCACGCAGGACGGCATCCCTGCCGTCGCGCGCGCCGCCTGGCGCCGATAGACGTTGGGCGGCGCGCCGACCAGCTCGGTGAAGCGAGTGCTGAAGGTGCCCAGCGACGAGCAGCCGACCGCGAAACAGACCTCGGTGACGCTGAGGTCGCCACGCCGCAGCAGCGCCATCGCGCGCTCGATGCGCCGCGTCATCAGGTAGCTGTACGGCGACTCGCCGTAGGCGCGCCGGAACTCGCGGCTGAGGTGCCCGGACGACATGTGCGCGCCGCGGGCAAGCGCCTCGACGTCCAGCGGCCGCGCGTACTCCCGGTCGATCCGGTCGCGAACGCGGCGCAGCCGCGCGAGGTCGTGCAGGTGCTGCGCCGCGGCGGGGCTGCTGGTCACCTGCGAAATCGTGCCACGTCGGGCGAGCGCTTCGGCGTCGGTGTCCACGCCGGTGCCCCTGGCGACGGCTCCGCTGCTCGTTTTGCGTGCGACCGCGCGGAGCAGGAGCTCTCCGCCCTGGTTACCAGCAACCGAGGCACGTGCTTAGCCTGCCAACCGGCCCCGAGCGCGATCATCGAAGGGGATGGCCGCAGTTGCCACACCTGCCCGGATCGGCTCGACGCCGAGCGCGCCGCGTCCGCCAGCCGCACGAGGCGGGTCGGGAGCGGGTCTGACCCTCCCCGTGGAAGAGCTCGTCGAGGCGGAGAACCCGTAGCGTCGTTGACGCGCCTTGGCCGGCCTACTTGCCGACTCGTTGGACTGCGGAGGTTGGCCAGGCGCCGACCGGGAGGATGACCGACATGGATCGGCAGCAGGAGTACGTGCTCCGAACGTTGGAGGAGCGCGAGATCCGTCTGGTCCGGCTGTGGTTCACCGACGTACTCGGTTTCCTCAAGTCGGTGGCGGTCGCGCCGGCCGAGCTCGAGGGCGCCTTCGCGGAGGGGATCGGGTTCGACGGCTCGGCGATCGAGGGCTTCGCCCGCGTCCACGAGGCCGACATGCTGGCCCGCCCGGACGCCGGCACCTTCGCCGTGCTGCCCGGACGTGGCGGCTCGCCGGGGGCCGGCCGGATGTTCTGTGACCTCCTGCTCCCCGACGGCACCTCGAGCTGGGCCGACCCCCGGTACGTCCTGCGTCGCGCGCTGGGCAGAGCAGGCGAGCTCGGCTTCACCTTCTACACCCACCCGGAGATCGAGTTCTTCCTGCTGAGCGGCCCACCGGGTCCGTCCGGGCGGGTGCCCGAGCCGGTCGACGCCGGCGGCTACTTCGACCAGACCCCACACGACGTCGGCCACGACTTCCGGCGGCAGGCGGTCGACGTCCTGGAGTCGGTGGGGATCTCCGTGGAGTTCAGCCACCACGAGGTGGCGCCCGGCCAACAGGAGATCGACCTACGCTACGCCGACGCGCTCACCACCGCCGACAACATCATGACCTTCCGGCTGCTGGTGAAGGAGGTGGCGCTCGAACAGGGCGTCTACGCGTCGTTCATGCCGAAGCCGTTCGAGGGCCAACCCGGATCCGCCATGCACACGCATCTGTCGCTGTTCGAGGGCGAGCGCAACGCCTTCCACGAGGCCGCCGATCCCTACTACCTGTCCAAGGTCGGGCGGTCCTTCATCGCGGGCCTGCTCACCCATGCTGCGGAGATCACCGCGGTCACCAACCAGTGGGTGAACAGCTACAAGCGGCTCTTCGGCGGCGGGGAGGCGCCGGCGTACGTCTGCTGGGGACACAACAACCGGTCCGCGCTGGTGCGCGTCCCCATGTACAAGCCGCAGAAGGGTCAGTCCACCCGGATCGAGGTCCGCTCGCCGGATCCGGGGTGCAACCCCTATCTCGCGTTTGCGCTGATGCTGGCGGCCGGACTCAAGGGCATCCAGGAGGGCTACTCCCTGCCGGAGGAGGCCGAGGACGACGTATGGGGGCTCAGCGACGGTGAGCGACGCGCGCTGGGCATCGAGCCGCTGCCCGGCAGCCTGGCCGAGGCGATCGCGGCCATGGAGCGCTCTGAGCTGGTGGCCGAGACGCTGGGCGAGCACGTCTTCGACTTCTTCCTGCGCAACAAGCGGGCGGAGTGGGAGGACTACCGGCGCCGGGTGACGCCGTTCGAGCTCGAGCGATATCTGCCGGTGCTGTGAGCGCCCGCGGGCTGGTCGTCCAGCACACGGCCACCGAAGGGCCCGGCTGGCTGGGGGAGTGGCTGCCGGCGGCCGGGCTCGAGCTCGACGTCGTGCGGCCGTACGCCGGGGAGCCGCTGCCGGCTGCCGTGGACGTCGGCGCGCTGGTGGTTCTCGGCGGCCCGATGGGTGCGAACGACGATCATGTCGCTCCGTGGCTGCCGCACACCCGGGCGCTGCTCCGGGAAGCTGTGGCCACTGGCCTGCCGGTGCTCGGCGTCTGCCTGGGGGGTCAGCTGCTCGCGGCCGCGTGCGGCGGCCGGGTGGAGCGCGGGCCCGCTGGGCCGGAGCTCGGCGTGCAGGAGATCCAGCTGCGGCCGGCCGCGACGGACGACGCGCTGCTGGCCGGCCTGCCACCGACCGTCCGGGTGGTGCAGTGGCACTACGACTCCGTCACCCGGCTCCCGCTGGGCGCGGCCTGGCTGGCGGAGTCGGCGGCGTACCCGCACCAGGCGTTCCGACTGGGCGAGCGGGCCTGGGGCCTGCAGTTCCATCTGGAGCCCACGCCGGCGATGGTGGGGAGGTGGGTCCGCAACGACGCAACCGCCGTGGCCACCGCCGGCCTTGACCCGGAGAACCTGCTCGACGACCTTGTCGCCGCGGAGCCGGAGCTGACGGCGACCTGGCGAAGGGTCGCCGAACGGTGGGCGGGCCTGGTAGCCGCCGGCGCCTAGCGCCAGGGGCAGGCGCTGGCGTTAGCGTCCAGCCCGTGGTGACCGACCCGCTTCGTCGTGCGAGCGTCACCCCGCTGGTCCGACTGGGCTTCGGGAAGCCGGAGGAGGCCCGGCGACTGCTCGGGACCGGCGGTCTCCACTTGCTCGACGATCCCTCGGGTGAGCCGGTCGTCCAGGCGCTGGCCGCCGCCGCCGACCCCGATCTCGCCGTGCGTTCGCTGGCACGACTCGCGGATGTGGCGGCTGACCGCGCGGAGCTGCTGGCGGCGCTGCGCGAGCGGGCTGGCCTGCGGCTGCGGCTGGTCGGCGTGCTCGGAGCCAGCGCAGCACTGGGCGAGCACCTGTTTCGCCATCCGGCCGACTGGCGGGCGCTAGCCGACGATGCGGCGACCGGTGTCCGTCCCAGCCGGCTCGGGCTCGAGTCCGCGCTCCGGGCAGCCGTCGAGACCGACCGACCGCTCGACGGGCTGCGGGTGGCCTACCGCCGCTGCCTGCTGGGACTCGCCGCCCGTGACCTGTCCGGAACGCTCGCCATGGAGGACGCCGCCGGTGAGCTGGCCGACCTGGCGGCGGCCACGCTCTCGGCCGCACTGGCGATCGCCCACGCCGGGCTGCCGCCTGACGCGCAGCCCTGCCGGCTCGCGGTGATCGGCCTGGGCAAGATCGGGGGCCGGGAGCTCAACTACGCCAGCGATGTCGATGTCGTCTTCGTCGTCGAGCCGGTCGCCGGTGGCGACGAGACGGCGGCGCTGCGTACGGCCACGGCGTTGGCAACCGGCACGGTGCGTGCCTGCTCGGTTGCCACCGAGGCGGGCGCGATCTGGCCGGTCGACACGGCGCTGCGTCCCGAGGGCCGGACCGGTCCGCTGGTACGCACGCTCGCCAGCCACGAGGCGTACTACCGGCGGTGGGCGAAGACCTGGGAGTTTCAGGCGCTGGTCAAGGCCCGCCCGATAGCTGGTGATCTGCAGCTCGGCGCGGCGTACGTCGACCGGCTCTCTCCCCTGGTGTGGAGCGCAGCGGAGCGGCCCGGCTTCGTCGAGGACGTGCAGGCGATGCGTCGCCGGGTGGAGTCGACGCTGCCGCCGTCCCGTGCCGACCGCGAGCTCAAGCTCGGCCCCGGCGGCCTGCGGGACGTGGAGTTCGCGGTCCAGCTGCTCCAGCTGGTGCACGGCCGGACCGACCCTTCGCTGCGCAGCGGTACGACGCTGGTGGCACTCGACTCGCTGGCCGCCGGCGGTTACGTCGGTCGGGAGGACGCGGCGCAGCTGGCGGCGGCGTACCGGTTCCTGCGCACGGTCGAGCACCGGCTGCAGCTTCAGCGGCTCCGGCGTACGCACACGATGCCGACGGACCCGGCCGAGCTGCGCTGGCTGGCGCGGGCGATGGGCTATCGCGCCGATCCGGTCGTCGCCCTGACCGCCGCCCACGCCGAACACGCCCGCGTGGTCCGCCGGCTGCACGAGAAGCTGTTCTATCGGCCACTGCTCGACACCGTCGCGCGGCTGCCGGCGGCGGAAGCCCGGCTGACACCGGAGGCCGCCGCGCAGCGGCTGGAGGCGCTCGGCTTCCGCGACCCGCCGGGCGCCCTCCGGCACCTGGAGGCGCTCACCACCGGACTGAGCCGGCGGGCGGCGATCCAGCGCACGCTGCTGCCGGTGATGCTCGGCTGGTTCGCCGACGCGCCAGACCCGGACGCCGGGCTGCTCTCGTTCCGTCAGGTCAGCGACGCACTGGGGAGCACGCACTGGTACCTCCGGCTGCTGCGGGACGAGGGAGCGGTTGCCGAGCGGCTGGCCCGGCTGCTCGCCACCAGCCGTTACGTCGCCGACCTGCTCTCCCGGGCGCCCCAGGCGGTGGCCCTGCTCGCCGGGGAGGAGGAGCTGCGGCCACGGCCGGCCGAAGCGGTGGCGGCTGAGATGCTTGCCGCCGTACGCCGGCACGACGATCCGGCCGGCGGAGTGACCGCGGTTCGGGGGGTACGGCGGGCGGAGCTGCTGCGGATCGCCTGCGCGGACCTGCTCGGCCGCACCGACGAGGTCACCGTCGGTGCGGCGATCGCCGCCACCACGGTCGCCACGCTGGCGGCGGCGCTGGAGGCGGCGAGCCGAACGGTCGTCGCCGAGCGTGGCGGCGTGCTGCCGGCCCGGCTACTCGTCGTGTCGATGGGCCGGCTTGGCGGTGGCGAGGCGGGCTACGCCAGCGACGCCGACGTGTTGTTCGTCCACGAGCCGCTACCCGGCGTGACCGATGCCGAGGCGGCCGAGGCCGCGCACGCGGTGTTCGAGGAGCTGCGCCGGCTGCTGGCCGCCCCGGCACCGGACCCGCCGCTGCGGGTGGACGCCGACCTCCGTCCGGAGGGCCGGCAGGGTTCGCTGACCCGCAGCCTGGCGTCGTACGCCGCCTACTACGCGCGCTGGTCCTCGCCCTGGGAGGCCCAGGCCCTGTTGCGGGCGTCGGTGGCGGTCGGCGACCCCGAGCTGGGGCAGCGCTTCACCGAGCTGGTGGCCCCGCTGCGCTGGCCGCCGGCAGGGATCGAGGACCGCGCGCTCCGGGAGATCCGTCGTATCAAGGCCCGGGTCGAGGCCGAGCGGCTGCCCCGTGGAGCCGATCCGGCCCTGCACACCAAGCTGGGTCGCGGCAGCCTGTCGGACGTCGAGTGGACCGCTCAGCTGCTGCAGCTGCGGCACGCCGGGGCAGCCTCCGAGCTGCGGGTGACCGGGACGCTGTCCGCGCTGCGTGCCGCCGCCGAGGTCGGCGTACTGACGAGCGCGGACGCGGCCGCCCTGGAGGCTGCCTGGCGGATCTCGACCCGGGTGCGCAACGCGGTCATGCTGGTCCGCGGCCGGCCGGCCGACTCCGTGCCGACCGACGTCCGGGAGCTGGCTGCCATCGCGAGGGCGGTCGGCTACCCACCCGGCCGGTCCGGCGAGCTGCTCGAGGACTACCGCCGGGTGACCCGCCGAGCCCGCGCGGTCGTGGAGAGGGTGTTCTACGGATGAGCGAGGGAGCCGCCGCGGAGCTGATGCCGCGGGCCACGCGGCGTACGGTCGCGATCGAGGGTGTCCGCTTCTCGCTCTACCGGGCCGATCCCCGCCGCCGCCGGCGTACGACGCCCGCGCTGCTGCTGCACGGGGTGCCGCAGACCGCGGTCTGCTGGCGGGACCTGGTCGCCGAGCTGGCCGCCGACCGCGTCGTACTGGCTCCGACCTCAAGGGGCTCGGCGGCAGCGAGGCCGTCGGCACCTACGACCTGCCGACGCTGGCGCGGGAGATGGCCGCGCTGGTCCGGCACGAGGTGGACGGCCCGGTGGACGTGGTTGGACACGACTGGGGCGGCACGCTGGCGCTCGCCCTGGCCGGTGCCCGGCCGGACCTGGTACGGCGGCTGGTGATCGTCAATGCGCCGTACCGGCACCTGAACCTGCTGCGGGCCTTCCACGTGCCGCTGTTCGCGCTGCCGCTGCTGCCCGAGGCCGCGTTCGCCCTCGGTCGGCGCTCCCTGCCGGCCGCCATGCTGCGAGCGGGCTGGAAGTCACCGGCACCGTTGGAGCCCGCGGTGCTCCGGCACTACGTTGAGGCGTACGCCGACCCGGCGCGGGTGCGGGCGATGCTCGCCTACTACCGGGCCAACAGTCGCCGCCAGCTGTGGTCGCTGTGGCCCGGCACGGTCCGGGGCGGCGGCGCGGGTTCCGGTGGCCTCCCGCAGGTACGCGCCGAGCGGCACCTGGTCCTGTGGGGCGCCCGGGACCCGGTGTTGCCTCTTTCGGTGGGTGAATCGGTGGTCCGCGACCTCGGCGCCGGCACGACGTTCGTCACGGTTCCCGGCGCCGGCCACTTCGTCGTCGAGGAGGCGCCGGGCGTCGCCGTACCGGCGATTGCCGGCTTCCTCCGGGAAGGCGCCGACCCGAGGTCTCGTCCGCGGAGGCCGGCGCCGGCGCCGGCTACGCCGCCTGGCGGCGGCGGCGCCGGCGCCGGCTACGCCGCCTGGCGGCGGGGCATCGGCACCCTGACGGGCAGCGGCGTTGGCCGGGTGAGCGCCGGCCGGCCGGAGAGCAGTCGCTGGCCCACGAACCCGCACCCCAGTGCCACCGCGCCGCCGACCGCGTCCAGCAGGAAGTGGTTGGCGGTCGCGACGATCACGAACAGTGTGATCATCGGGTAGACCGCGCCGGCGATGCGTAGCCAGCGCCGGCGGGCCAACGTCACCACGACGACCGCGCACCACAGCGCCCAGCCGACGTGCAGCGACGGCATGGCGGCGTACTGGTTGGAGGCGGCGTCCATCCCGCTGCTGCCCCAGGACCCCCAGATGTGGTCACGGACGACCGTGTCGATGAAGCCGTGCCCGATCAGCCGCGGCGGTGCCAGCGAGTAGCCCCAGAAGCCGACGAGCGCCAGCAGGTTGGTGAACAGCAGGACCGAACGGGCCGACCGGTAGCGCAGCGGATGGCGCAGGTAGAGCCAGCCGAGCACCGCCACGGTGATGACGAAGTGCATGATCGCGTACCAGTAGTCGGCGGCGAGGCTGAGCCAGTGCAGCGAGGCGACCCACCGGTTGATCGACAGCTCGACATCGATGTGCATGGTGCGTTCGACCGCGTACAGGGCTTCGGCTCGATGCCGGGCCCCCAGCTCGTGGGTCGGCACGCCGTTGCGGATGAACGAGTAGAGGACGTAGCTCAACCCGATGAAGACGATCTCTTCCCACAGGCGCGGCCGCCGCAGGCTACGAAGCCGGTAGGGCAGCAGGCCGGGTAGCCGAGAACGCACGAGCAGGCCCGACCCTTGTCCGTGGGCGCGATGTACCGACGGGCCCTGTACCGACGGGCCCTGTGTCGACTCGGTTCGCCGCTCCAAGCGACAGGCTGGTGTGACCCCCACGACGACAATCCTGCCAGACGCCGCCGACAGTTTCGGAGCTCCGAAACGCGTGGCGCCTGCTCGACCAGGGGTGGCCTACCCGAGCGGCGTCTTGAGCTGCCGGCCGGCCTCGCTCGTCGCCCTCAGGGCAGCACGGTCCAGGGACCCCAGGCGCCGTTGCTGTACACGCGCTCATAGAGTCGGCCGTTCGGGCTTTCGCCGACGAGTCGGTACTTGCCGATACCGGTCGACGAGGCGGCCGGCCCGCCCTCGAGGGAGCCACCGAGGGCGACCCAGCCTCCGGCTCGTCCGTTGACGATGGTCTTCTGGAAGACCGCACCGTTCAGGCCTTGCACGAACACGGTCACCCGTCCCGGTTGCTGGCCCCCGGGGACGGAGACGGCGGCCGGTCCGTGCGTGAGCTCTCCGCCGTACCCGATCCAGCCGCTCCAGCCGGAGGCCGAGCTGTAGAAGCGGCCGTACAGGTGGTGGTCTGCGCCCTGCACGAAGACGCTGAGCTGACCCGGTCCCCACGAGCTGGCACCGGGACCGTTCAGCATCTGCCCGCTGAGGGTCTGCCACGGTCCCCAGGTCCCGTTGACGAAGGCCCGGTGGTAGAGCGCACCCACCGAGCTGCTGCTGGCCCCACGTACGAAGATGTCGTCGCGACCGCGTCCCCACGACGCCACCCCGGGCTTGGAGGCGAGGACGCCGTCCGGGTGGGTGGCCCATGGCGTCCAGGTGCCGTTGACGAGCAGCCGCCAGTGCAGCTTGTTGTCCAGCCCACGGACGAAGACCTCGGCTGTGCCGTTGCCGCCGGTAGCCGCTCCCGATGTGTGCACGAGGCTGCCTTCGAGCGGGACCGCACTCGACCAGCCGGAGCCGGTGTTCTTCTCGTAGTAGAGCGCCCCGTCGCCGCCGCGTGCGAAGACGTAGCTGGGACCGTTCGGCGCGGCGGCCGCCGCGGGCGCGCTGATCGGAGCAGGGAAGCCGGCCGTCGTAGTGGCGGTGGAGGCGCTCGTGACGGCGAGACCGGTGGCCAGGCCGCCGACGGTGACGGCGATCACCCGGCGGGTGGCTGATGTCCTGAGCATGAGGTTTCTCGCTCGGAAGCGACGTGCCTCCATTCTGACCCCGGAACCTGCCGCCGGGTGGGCCGGACAGCAGCCATTCGGTGGATTCTGGCTGGCGTGGTTGCCCAAAATGTCGGAGTACAGGGCGAACTCATACGGGACGGGCGTAGGAGGGCCAACAGATACGACTAGGCGGCGGTCTGGTTCCGGTAGAAGGTCGGCGTCTACGGCATCTCCGTGTTCGCGGTACGAGACCTGACCTTGGACGAGCTGGCGCAACTTCCGCCTCTCATCCGGTTCGAGCGACTGGCCACGATGACGGTGGGAGCCCTTCGTGCTCACGGCTTGGCCCTCGAACCGACCGGGCGCAACCCACGCCACTACGACGTGACCTTCACGGACCTGGACGAGGGTGTTTCGAGCCTTCGAGCCTGTGATCACGAACTGGTCGTGAACCCTTACTATGAAGGCTGACTCGGAGACGCAGGAGGCCGGCGATGCCAGACGACATCGATCTTGTCGCTGACCTGAACGCTCAAGACGACGACGGCCTGGGCTGGTCCACCCTGGGCGACGCTCACGCGACCGACCGCATCGTCCCTGGTGCCATGGTGCTCGCTGGCAACCGGCACGGCCAGGCTGTGGTTCGCATCGTCGCTGTGGACGACGATGCTCAGGTCCACTTTCGCAATCCTCCCCGGCTCGCTCGACAAGAATCGGCACCTGCTCGGCCGCACGCTCGCCTGAGGTCCTGAGGTCCTGAGGTCCTGAGATCCTGAAGGCCGGCGCTGCAGTGCGCCTCAGTGGGTGGCCTCCCCGACGAGGCGTTCCAGGACGTCAGTGGCATCGGAGCCCCGCCCGGGCACTACTTGCGCCAGGTGCTGGAGGCCCGAAAGCTCGTGCAGGCGCTCCCGGGGAATCCCAAGCGGAGAAGCGGCACCTACGGGTCGTGTTGGACCACGGCTCCGACGGCTGCTCGGCGGGTGTAGTCAGTGACGGAGAGCATCGCCTCGCGGTCGCAACCAAGCTGGAGGCACTCGCAGCTGAATGGTCCCTCGGGCGCGTCGGGCATGACGTCCCTGCCCATGTCGCGCCAGTAGGCGGCCAACTGGTGGGCCACCACCTCGTTCTCCCGTCGCCGGATCTGCTCACGCTGTCGTCCGTCTTCGGCGCACCGCAATCCGTTTGGAAGTTCCCGCAGAGCCTCCATCACTACCTGAACCGTCTCGTTCAGCGTGCGGCTGCCGTCCACTTCGATGGTCCTCAGACCGAGGTCGGCCGCTTGCTGTCGCAGGAGCTCAGTGACGAGGACGTCTCGCTCATAGCGATTGATCGACGCTGCCGCTTCCTCCGAGCTGGGAACCACCTCGCCTCGCTGCGTCACCCCCCGTCTGCCGAACTCGACTGTTGGCAGCAGCCATAGGGCGTGCTCCGGACCGTCGAGAATCGGTGCCAGCAGCGCAGGCAAGAGTTGCGGGCCTTCGACAACGACGGTCGGCCCCGGTCCTAACGTCGCGAGGTCGTCCATGATGAGCGGCAGCCGCTCGCGGGAGATGGCGAGGAAATCGTCAGCGAGCGCAGCAGGAAGACGCAGCCAGCGCTCGTCGTACGTCCGGGTGTTGAACTCTTGCGTCCGCGGAAACGGCCCGTCGGCCATGCGGCTGACGTGGTCGTAGCCATAGGCGTCAATGTGGTAAACGCGCAGGTCAAGCCGCGCAACGAGCGCTCGTGCAATGCTCGTCTTCCCCGCGCCACTCCCCCCTCCGATCCAGAAGATCGACTGCGGCGCAGATCCGGACACGAGGGGAGGGTAACGCCGGCAATCGGCGCACCCACTCGCGTCGCCGTTCGGCCCAAGTTGGCGGTCGGTCCTTCCGACAAGCTCAGTCCGCACAAATGCGGACTGCTGCGACACCTCCCGGTCGAGTACGGACGATGTAATTCCGCAGCTCAGAGGCCTAAGACGCTGTAATCCACAGGCAGGCTCTCCGACCGCCTAGATGTCGTAGTAGAGCGCGAACTCATAGGGATGCGGGCGCAGGCGTACGGCGTCGACCTCGTGCTCCCGCTTGTAGGCGACCCAAGTGTCGATCACGTCCGGCGTGAACACCCCGCCCTCCAGCAGCCAGTCGTGGTCGGCCTCCAGCGCGTCGAGCACCGCCTCCAGCGAGCCCGGGACCTGCGGTACGGCGCCGAGCTCGTCCGGCGGCAGCTCGTAGAGGTCCTTGTCGACAGGCTCCGGCGGCTCGATCTTGTTCCGTACACCGTCCAGCCCGGCCATCAGCATCGCCGCGAAGGCCAGGTAGGGGTTGCAGGACGGGTCCGGCACCCGGAACTCCACCCGCTTGGCCTTGGGGTTGGCCCCGGTGATCGGGATCCGGCAGCAGGCGGAGCGGTTGCGCTGGGAGTAGACGAGGTTGACCGGCGCCTCGTAGCCTGGCACCAGCCGGCGGTAGGAGTTGGTCGTCGGGTTGGTGAACGCCAGCAGCGCCGGCGCGTGCCGGAGCAGCCCGCCGATGTAGTAGCGGGCGGTGTCGGACAGCCCGGCGTACCCAAGCTCGTCGTAGAAGAGCGGCGTGCCGTCCTTCCAGAGCGACTGGTGGCAGTGCATTCCGGAGCCGTTGTCGGAGAAGATCGGCTTAGGCATGAAGGTGACGGTCCGGCCCGCGGCCCGGGCGGCGTTCTTGACGACGTACTTGAACAGCATGAGGTTGTCGGCGGTCCGCAGCAGGGTCCCGAAGCGGAAGTCGATCTCAGCCTGGCCGGCGGTCCCCACCTCGTGGTGCTGCATCTCGACCTCGATGCCGGCGTCGATCAGCTTGCGCACCATCTCCGAGCGCAGGTCGGTGAAGTGGTCGGTGGGGGAGACCGGGAAGTAGCCACCCTTGTAGCGCGGCTTGTAGCCGAGGTTGGCCGGGCTGGCGCCGAAGCGCTCGGGCTGGCCGGTGTTCCAGGCGGCCTCCACCGAGTCGATGTAGTGGTACGACGAGCTCGGCGTGGTGTCGTAGCGGATCTCGTCGAAGATGTAGAACTCGGCCTCCGGCCCGAAGTACGCCGTGTCGGCGATGCCGGTGCCGGTGAGGTAGAGCTCGGCCTTGCGGGCGATGTTGCGGGGGTCGCGGGTGTAGGCCTCGCCGGTCAGCGGGTCGTGGATGAAGAAGTTGAGGTTGAGCGTCGAGTGCTGGCGGAACGGGTCCATCACGGCGGTCGTCGGGTCGGGCAGCAGCAGCATGTCCGACTCGTGGATCTGCTGGAACCCGCGGATGGACGAGCCGTCGAACATCAGCCCGTCAGTGAAGACCGATGTCCCGAAGTTCTCCGCCGGGAAGGTGAAGTGCTGCATGACGCCGGGGAGGTCGCAGAAGCGGACGTCGACGAAGGCGACGTCGTGGTCGCGGATGTAGCCCAGGACCTCGTCGGGCGTGGTGAACATCGCTTCTCCTGGTGCCCTGCGTCACGGCGTCACCGGCGTCGGAGGGGAAGACCGATAGGTCCTCACGGTACCGGCCCGCGCCGCCGGTTGTAGCGTCCCGCGTCATGGGCAGGTGGACCGGCTCGTGGCTGTCGGGGCCACAGGCAGCCGGCGTGGAGACGCGGCGAGCGAGCGCGTACGCCGGCGAGCGGCTGGGACTGCCCCGGACCGGACGCGGTTCGGTGCCCGGCTTCGGCCCGCGGCTGGGCGCCTTTGCCGTCGACAGCGTGATCGCCAACCTGCTCGTCGGCCTGGTCTACTTCGCCGGCGTTCGCCCGGGGCCCGGACTGCGGGGATATCTGGTCGTCGCCGGCTTCCTGTCGCAGGAGCTGGTTCTCGTCGCGGCCGCGGGTGCCACACTGGGAATGCAGCTGCTCGGGCTGCGCGTGATCCGGGTGGCGGACGGCGGGCGGCCTTCCCTCATCATGTCGGCGCTGCGGACGGTTTTGCTGTCGCTGCTGGTGCCCGCGCTGATCTGGGACTCCGACCGCCGGGGCATGCACGACCGGGCGTCCGGCACGGCCGTCGTACGGGCGTAGCGGTCAGCGCATCCGGCCGCGCGGCACCCGGCCGCCCTTGGGCATGGGTCCCTTGGGGATCGGAATGGTGGCGCCGCCGAGCGCGCGCAACCGGGCCTCGATGGCGTTCACCTCCGCCGGCTTGATGTTGCGCGGCAGCTTGCCCAGATGTGTCTGCAGCTTGCGCAGTGGCACCTGGCCGTCCTCGTCGCCGGCCTGCACCTCGTAGACGGGTGTCTCGGCGGCCACCCTGGCGACCTTCCTGCGCTCCTGGCTGATCAGCTGGGCGACCCTCGCCGGCGATCCCTCGCCGACCAGCACGATGCCGGGCCGGCCGATGACGCGGTGCACCATGTCGCGACCCCGTGGGTTGACCGCGACGACGGGGGTCACCCGCCAGTTGCCGCGCATGGACTGCAGTACGGCGGCCGCGGCACCCGGCTGCCCCTCGACCTGGGAGAACGCCGCGGTGGCCGCCCGCCGCCCGAAGACGATCGTCGCCGCCATCAGCGACAGCAGGATGCCGATGAACGTGAAGTAGATCGGGTGCCGGAGCAGCAGCCCGAGCAGCACGAAGACCGCCAGTACGCCGAGCGCCGTACCCAGAACCAGCGGCAGCATCTTCGGGTCGCTCTGGCGGGTCAGCTGGAAGGCGGTCCGCAGCTGGGCGGTCCGGCCGGTGAAGCGTTCGCGCCGCCCCGGGCTGCGGGCTGCGGGTCCCTTGGCGCTGCCGGCGGGTCGGTTCGGCGCGTTGCCAGGGCGACGGAGGGGGATTCGGAGTGCCACCGCGCCAGGATAGGCAGCGCCGTCAGACGCGGGTGCTCCGGCGGCTCGCGACGGCCTGTTCGTAGAGCCGACCGGCGCGGTACGACGATCGCACCAACGGGCCGCTGAGCACGCCGAGGAAGCCGATCTCCTCGGCCTCCTCGCGCAGCTCGACGAACTCCTCGGGCTTGACGAAGCGCACGACCGGGTGGTGCCGGACGCTCGGCCGCAGGTACTGGGTGATCGTCAGCAGGTCGCAGCCGGCGTCGTACAGGTCGGCCATCGCCGAACTGATCTCGGCGCGTTCCTCGCCGAGCCCCAGGATCAGGTTGCTCTTGGTCACCAGGCCGGCGGCGCGGGCCTGCCGGAGGACGTCGAGCGAGCGGTCGTAGCGGAACGCGGGGCGGATCGACTTGAAGATCCGCGGCACCGTCTCGAGGTTGTGGGCGAGCACCTGGGGCGCGGCGGCGAAGACCTCCCCCAGGAGATCAGCGCGGGCGTGGAAGTCGGGGATGAGCAGCTCGACGCCGGTGTCGGGGTTGAGAGCGTGGATGGCCCGGACGGTCTCGGCGTAGAGCCACGCACCCTCGTCCGGCAGGTCGTCGCGGGCGACGCCGGTGACGGTGGCGTAGCGCAGGCCCATCGCCTGCACGGACTCGGCTACCCGGCGCGGCTCGTCGCGGTCGAGCGGGTCAGGACGGCCGGTGTCGATCTGGCAGAAGTCACAGCGCCGGGTGCACTGCTCGCCGCCGATGAGGAACGTCGCCTCGCGGTCCTCCCAGCACTCGTAGATGTTGGGGCAGCCGGCCTCCTCGCACACCGTGTGCAGTCCCTCACGGCGTACCAGCGACTTGAGCTCGGTGTACTCGGGGCCGGTGCGGGCGCGGATCTTGAGCCACGGCGGCTTCTTCTCGATCGGCGTGGCCGCGTTGCGCACCTCGAGCCGGAGCAGCCGCCGGCCCTCCGGCGCGACGCTAGACAAGGGCCGGCTCCAGGACCGCGGCGAGGTGGCGCTGCACGAGCGGTACGACGCCTGCGACGGTCACGTTCTTCCCGAGCTCGCGGGTGAGGCTGGTCACCCCGGCGTCGGGAATGCCGCACGGGATGATCGCGTCGTACGCCGCGAGGTCACAGTCGCAGTTGAGTGCGAACCCGTGCATCGTCACGCCGCGGCTCACCCGGATGCCGATAGCCGCCAGCTTGCGCTCGCCGTCGGCGGTCCACACGCCGCTGCGACCGGCGACCCGGGCGGTCTCGAGGCCGACGTCCGCGCAGATCGCCATCAGGGCCGCCTCCAGCCGCCGGACGTAGTCGACGACGAACACGCCGTCGGGGAGCGCGACGATCGGGTAGCCGACCAGCTGGCCCGGTCCGTGCCAGGTGATCTTCCCGCCGCGGTCGACGTCGACCACCGGGGTGCCGTCGGCGGGCCGTTCTTCGGGCGCCGTGCGCCTGCCGGCCGTATAGACCGACGGGTGCTCGAGCAGCAGCACCGTGTCGCCGATCTCGTCCGCGACCCGACGAGCGTGCAGTCGCCGCTGCCGGTCCCACGCCTCGTCGTACGGCACCAGACCGGCATGGATGAGGCTGAGGCCGGACACCCGTTCAGGGTACGCGGCGCTGCGCCGCCCGGAACTGTCGCAGCGGCCCGGCATGCTGGCCCCCATGACGTGGACCGCACCGGAGGTCGACCGTGTTGCCAGGCCCCGCCTTGGCCGGGAGCGCGAGATGCTCGAGGGCGCGCTCGACCACCAGCGACAGACGCTGATGGCCAAGTGTGCCGGGCTGACCGCCGACCAGCTCAAGAGCCGTTCGACCGAGCCGTCGACGATGTCGCTGCTCGGGCTCGTGCGCCACCTGGCCGGCGTCGAGCGCTGGTGGTTCCGCCGCAACTTCGCCGGTGAGCAGCTCGACGACCTCTACTGCAGCGAGGACAACCCGGACGGGGAGTTCGACGACGTGCAGACCGCGGACGCCGAGGCCGACTTCGCCATCTGGGCCATGGAGGTCGAGCTGGCCCGGCGGGTCGCTGCCGGCCGATCGCTCGAGGAGGCCTTTCTCCGGGCGCCGCACGTCCTGATCGACCGGCCGCCGGCCGAGCTGAGCCTGCGGTGGGTCTACATCAACATGATCGAGGAGTACGCCCGCCACAACGGGCACGCCGACCTGCTGCGCGAGCGGATCGACGGGGCGACCGGCGTCTGACGTGGGGGTCGGCCCGGACACAGGGGCCCCGGTCCCCGTCGTACAGCCCGCCCCGGACGGACATCGGCGACCGGGGAGGGGTGCCGCCACGCGATTGTCCCGGTGCGGCTGTCTCAGCCGCTGCCCGCCGAGGGAAGGAGGCCCGCGTGAGTTCCGTGCGGGCCCCCGGCGATGTGCAGGACGCGCTCGCCGACCTCGCGCCGCTGGTCCGGCGTGTCATCGCGGCGAGAGTGCGCGATCAGCACACCGTCGACGACCTGGTCCAGGAGACTCTCGCGCGCGTCATGGCGGCCCGGCCCCGCCTGAAGGACTCGGGACTGGCGCCGTAGGCCGTCGTCACCGCTCGCAACCTGGTGATCTCGATGTGGCAGCGGGAGGACCGCGACCGGCGGCACGCGCACCGGCTCGTCGACGTGACGGCGCCGCGGCGGCCGGACGAGGATGTGCTGCAGCAGGAGGAGAGCAGGGCGGTGGCTGTCGCGCTGGATCAGCTTTCCGAGCGTGAGCGGGACACCCTCGTGGCGCACGAGCTGGAGGGCGAGGGGACGGCGTCGCTGGCCACGACGCTGGGATCGAAACCCGGAGCGGTCGCGGTGGCGCTCAGCCGGGCCCGGGCCAAGCTGCGGGTGGAGTACCTGCTCGCGCTGGAGGCCACTGCGCCGCCCTCACCGCGATGCCGCCCGGTGCTGCTGTCTTTGTCCGCGGGCGACCGCCGGCGCCAGCGTGAGCTCGACACCGGCGGCCACCTGCTCGAGTGCGGCTACTGTGCGACCGTCAGCCAGCCGCTGCTCGAGCAGGGTCGAGCGACGGCCACCGAGGCCGACGCCTGCATACCGATCCTCTCGGACGCCGATGTGGTTCGCAGCCGGCAGAAGGGCCGGGAGCTGGCTGCGCAGGTCGGTTTCCCGGCGACCGAGCTGACCCTGATCGCGACGGCAATCTCCGAGGTCGCTCGCAACATCGTCCGGTTCGCCGACCGTGGCGAGATCCTCGTCCGGGTCGTGGAGCGCAACGGTCGGCTCGGGGTCACCATCGTTGCCCGCGACGCCGGGCCGGGCATCCCTGACGTTAGCCAGGCCCTGGCAGACGGTTACAGCACTTACCAGGGCTTGGGTCTCGGGCTGCCAGGATCCCGTCGACTCATGGACGAGTTCGAGATCGCTTCCGAAGTAGGCAAGGGCGCTCGGGTTCCGGGTGATCCGAGATGGCGATGGCGACCAGTAGCAGTCCGGGCGCACCTGGTCCGAGGCTGGTCTCGATCCTCAAACAGGGCAGCTACCTCGTCGCGTCCATCCATACCGCCCTGAGCGACAGCGAGCTGCTCCGTTTCCAGGCCGACCTCGTCGCTCAGATCGGCGAGCTGCGGTCGCGCGGTGTGATCATCGACGTCGCGGCATTGGACGTCATGGACTCGTTCGGCACCCAGGCGATCTGCAACCTGGCGCGGATGGCCAAGCTGCGGGGGGCAGAGACGGTGATCGTCGGGGTACATCCGGAGGTCGCTATCGCCATCGTTGCGCTGGGCTTGGAGCTCGACAGCGTCCATACCGCGCTCGGTTTGGAGGATGGCCTCGCGCTCCTCGAGGGGCTGGTCGGCAGGGGTGTGTCCTGACGACGCGGGCGGCGACCCCAGTCGTGGACAGGTTCCGGCGCGACTATGCGCCGGCCTTCCTGCAGTTCCTCTCTCAGCGCAGTGAGGCAGCGCTCGCGGCGGCGTACGAAATCGGCCGTAACGCCATGGGATGCGAGCTCAGCGTGCTGGACCTCGTCGAGATCCACCACGAGCTGCTCCTGCAGGTCCTGAAGACATCGCGGAACGACGATGAGCTCGAGAACGTCGCGCGGGCGGCATCGACCTTCCTCGTGGAGGTCCTCTCGACCTTCGAGATGACCCAACGTGCCTTCCGGGAGAAGTGACCCGGCTCGCGTAACGCTGCACACGCCAACGGGTGGCAGAGGTAGGTGGCGCCGCGCCGGCGACCATCCGAGCGGTCCTCGACCGCGGTACCCCCAAGCAGCACGCCCGCCCCCGCCAGCCCCCGCACGGCGAGGGCGGGCGTGCTCCCCCCTCAACGCCCAGTCAGCCGCAAGCCGGACCTTCGCTCAAGCCAGGAGCCGCGGTTCGAGACGGGTCTCCACCGTCGACCCGTCTCGACCGCGCTCCACCCGGTACGCCGCGGCGCCGGGCCGGTCCGTGACCGCCTCGACCATCTCGGTGCCGACGTAGTGCAGACCCACCCCGTCGTCGGTCGCGTAGCCGGGCGGGAGCGCGCCCTCGGCGATCAGGCGCTGGAACAGCGGCCGGCGCTGCTCCTCGGAGTCGTAGTGCACGCCGTTGCTGTAGGGGAGCAGGGCGAGACCGTCCGTCACCGCGCGCAGCTCAGGGCCGAAGGAGTCGGTGGTGCCGCCGACGTGCCAGCAGATGCTGCCGGCGCTCACCCCGGCGAGCACGATGCCCGCCTCCCACGCCTCCCACATGATGCGGTCCAGCCCGTGCACCCGCCAGACCGCGAGCAGGTTGGCCACCGAGCCGCCCCCCACCCAGATCAGGTCCTGGGCGAGCAGGTGCTCGCGCGGGTCCTCGACGCTCGGCATGGTGAACAGCGCCAGATGGCTGGGCCGGGCCGGGGTGAGCGCCATCGCGCCGTAGAAGGCGCCGGTCCCGTTGACGGAGTCACCCACCGCGGTGCCGAGGTAGCAGACCCGCGGCCGGTCCCGGCCGGTGAGCTGCAGCGCCAGCTCGATCATCGGACCGGGGCGCCACTCGAACGGGTTGCGTCCACTCGGGTGGAAGCCGCCGCTGGTCGCCAGGATGTGCCGTTGGCCGTCCGCGCTCATCGGCTCACCTTGGCAGACCTGTGGACAGAGCCGCCGAAGTGTCCTCCGCGCGTGCTTGCATCGATGCGACGTTGCGGGAGGAGGACGAGGGAGCATGCCCGCCTGGAGCCTGCCCGGCTACGACGTCGAGCGCCTGCTCGGTGCTGGCAGCGCGGGTGAGGTGTGGCTGGCACGGGAGCGCTCGACCCTGGAGACGGTGGCCGTCCGGATCGTCACGGTCGCGGCGGAGGCAGACCTCGACCGGGTACGCCGGGAGGCGGTTCAGGTCGCCGCCGCGCGGCACCCGCACCTGGTGCGCGTGCGGTCCGTCCTGCCGGTCGATGGCGGCGTCGCCCTGGTGACTGACTTCGTCGAGGGCGGCAGCCTCGTCGCCCTGCTGGCGGCCCGGGGCTCCTTGACGCCCGGCGAGGTGGTGACTATTGGTGCGCCGGTGGCCACGGCGCTGGCTGCGATTCACGCTCAGGGGCGGGTCCACACCCGGGTGCGCGGGACCAATGTGCTCTTCACCGTGGACGGACGACCGCTGCTCGCCGACTTCGGGCTGGCTCTGCTCGCGGACCGGGCCGAGGACGCCGCTCCAGCGGACGACGTAGTGGCGCTGGGCGAGGTCCTTGCGCTCACCCTCGACCGCGATGCACCCGCCGAGCTGCGAGCCTGCGTCGAGCGGGCGGCCTCCGTCGACCCGGCCGGGCGGCCGTCGGCCGAGGAGCTCGCGCGCGACCTCCGCCGCACCGGCCGGGCGGCGCCAGTGCGGCCCGACGGCGCATCGGATTCCGGCCCGGCGCCACGAGCGGAGCGCGCTTCACCCGCCGGAGGAACGGAGAGCGCTCCTGCCGGCGGTCGAGCGGAGCGGGCGCGTCCGTCCGATCCGCCGCGGGCGGCGCAGAGTTCGCGCCCGTCGCTCGCGCTGCTCGTGGGTGTGCCCATTGCACTGGTCGCCGCGGTGCTTGCTGGGCGTACGTGGGCGGCGAGCGACCGGCCGGCCGGACCGCCGTCACTTCAGGTGCTCCGGTCCGCGGCGCCCTCCGCGCCTGCGGCGACCGTGGACTGGTCGGCCGTGCTGGCCACGCTGGACACCCGCCGTGACGCCGCCCTGGTCAACCTCGACACCGCGGCCCTCGCTGAGGTCTATGCCGGCGGCTCCTCGCCGATGGCGCTCGACGCGGCGGCCATCGCTCGGCTGGCTGCGGCCCGCGCCCGAGCCGACGGGCTGCGGCTCCAGGTCGAGTCCGTGCAGCTGGTACGTCGTACGCCAGGCCGCGTCACCCTGCGCGTCGTCGACCGGCTGCCGGCGTACGACGTGGTCGGCGCGGACGGCCGGGTCCTCGAGCGACGCCCCGGCCGGGGAGCGGCGGCCTGGCTGGTCGACCTGGTCCCCGCCGGCGACGGCTGGCGGATTGCCGCGGTGGCCCGTGCCTAGAGCACGGCCCGCAGCGCGGTGTCGAGATCGGGATGGGCGAAGTCGAAGCCCGCCTCGGTCAGCACCCGCGGCCGCACCCGCTGGCCGGCGAGCAGCGCCTCGTCGGCGAACCCGCCGAGGGCCAGCCGCAGCGGCACCGCAGGCACCCGCGCCAGTGTCGGGCGGTGTACGGCGCGCCCGATCGCCTCGGTGTAGCTCGCGTTGGTGACGGTGCCGGGTGCGGTCAGGTTCACCGGCCCCGAGATGTCCTGCGCGTCCAGCAGGAAGCGGATCGCCGCGATCTCGTCCGGGAGCGAGATCCAGCTGACGTACTGGCGGCCGGAGCCGAGCCTGCCCCCGAGACCGAGCCGGAAGAGCGGCAGGGTCGGCTTCAGGGCACCGCCGCCCTTCCCCAGCACGATGCCGCTGCGCAGGTGCGCGACCCGTACGCCGGCGGCTACCGCCGGCGCGGTTGCGGCCTCCCACTGGCTCACCACGTCGGCGAGGAAGCCGTCGCCGCGGCCGGCGCGCTCGTCCACCGGCCGGTCCCCGGTGTCGCCGTAGAAGCCGACGGCGGAGGCCGAGAGCAGCACGGCCGGACGCGGATCGAGCCGCGAGACCGCCTCGCTGATCGTCGTGGTGCCGTCGACCCGGCTGGCGAGGATCTCCTGCCGGTACGCCGAGCTCCACCGCCGGCCGCCTACGTTGACCCCGGCCAGGTGGATCACGGCGTCCACGGCGTGCAGGGCTGCGTCATCGACCTGACGCGTAGCCGGGTCCCAACGGGCCTCGTCCGCCGACTCTGCAGCTCGACGGACGAGCCGGACCACGCCGTGCCCGTCCCCACGCAGGGCCGGGACCAGTGCCGAGCCGAGAAAGCCGGACGCGCCGGTAACCGCGATCTTCACCTGACCTATAGTGCCCGCAGGCTCGGCGTTCGGCACCCCAGGGGAGGCAGGTGGGAGTGCACATCCGGCCGGCTCGGCGATCCGACGACCTCGAGCTTGCCCGGATCGACCGCGCCGCCTTTGGCGGCGTGGACAACGTCGTACCGGTGTCGGATGCCAGCTCGCCCTTCTTCACCGACTCCACCGGCCCGGAAGACGTCCTGGTCGCCGAGCTGGACGGTGACGTCGCCGGTTACGTCAAGATCCGGCCGCCGACCTCGCTGGTGTCCAATGCCCACGTACTCCAGATCCAGGGGCTCGCCGTCGACCCTGCCGCGCACCGCCGCGGGGTGGGCCGCGCTCTGATCGAGGGCACCATCGCCGAGGCCCGGAGGCGCGGCGCCCGCAAGCTCTCGTTGCGGGTCCTCGCCAGCAACCCGAACGCCCGGCGCCTCTACGCCGCCTGCGGCTTCGAGGTGGAGGGCGTGCTGCGCAACGAGTTCGGCATCGACGGCCGCTACGTCGACGACACGTTGATGGCGCGCATGCTCACCGCCGAGGGTTAGCCGGCCCTACTCGGCGACGGCTCGGCCAGTGCTGAGTCCCCCAGCGGCCGGTGCGGCGGAGAGGTCCGCGGCAGTGGGGCCCGGGCTCTCTCCATCAGGGAGTACGACGCCGGCGAGCTGGTCATCGCGTCGAGGAAGTCCGGTCCCTCGATGCGGAGCAGCTTGCACTTCTCGAGCGACTTGACGCTGGCCGTCCGCGGGAGCCGCTCGATCAAGCCGATCTCGCCGAAGTAGCCGGGCGCGTTCAGCGTCCGGGGCTGTGCGGAGGAGTCGGCCGCGCCGGGAGAGCTCACGGCGACCTCGCCGATCTCGAGCACGTAGAGCGCGTCCGCAGGCTCGCCCTCCCGCAGGATGGCTGTGCCCGGCGCCACGGCGAACTCCTTCGCCGCACCGGCCAGTCGTTCCAGGACCGGCCGCGGTGCCCGGGCGAAGATCGCGAGCGTGTCCAGCAGCGCGATCCGGGGCTCGAGTCGCCGTACGCGTGCCAGCGCCGCCTGGTCCAGCTGCCGCAGCTTCGGATAGCCGGCCAAGGCGGCGCCGGTCACTCCCAGGCCGTAGCCGAGTAGCACGGTGCGCAGTCCGAACGCCGACAGCAGGGGCGGGGTGATCAGCGCCCCGACCGACATGCCGACCAGCACCAGGGCCGGGAAGACCCCGAGCACCCGGGCGATGACGTCGGTGGTCAGGGACCGCTGCAGGGCCGTCACCGCCAGTACGCCGACGACGAGTGTCCCCCCGCCCCGGACGACCTGCAGCATGAACGCGACCGCCGGGACGTGCACCCAGGCAAGTGCCGCGATGGGCAGGCAGTACACGGCCATGCCCGCCGCGATGATCGCGCCCAGCCGCGGCGAGGACGCCAACCGGTTGACCAGTACGGTGCCGACCACGCCGCCGACACCGAGCCCGGCCAGCAGGTAGCCGAACCCCTCCGGGCCGGTGCCGAGCTGGACCTGGCTTACGACCACGAAGAGGACCGTGTCCGCGCCGTAGATGGCGCCGGCCAGCACGCCGTAGCCGATCAGCACCGCGGACCCAGGCGACCTGCGGATCTGCCGCAGCCCGACGGGCATCTGCCGCAGCGGGTCGACCGCGCCCTCGGCGACATCGACGGGCCGGCTCCTGGTCCGGATCCGCAGCACCATCTCGGCGGAGAACAGGAACGTCGCCGCGTTGAGCAGGAAGACGGTCGACGGGTCGCCGAGCAGCAGCAGCCAGGCGCCGGCCGCTGGTCCCAGGATGACGGCAGCCTTCGCGACGGTGCCGGTCAGCCCGTCGGCCGCGGCCAGGGCCGGCTCGTCCACGAGGTCCGGGACGAGCGCGGACGAGACCGGTACGAGGACGGACACAGCGGTGGCGTTCGCGGCCGCGATGACGAGGGCCAGCGCCACCGGCGCATCGAGGGTCACCGCCGCCACCAGCCCGATCATCAGCGCCGCACACACCATGCTGGTGACGACGATGACCCTGGTGCGCTCGAAGCGTTCGGCGATCCGGCCGGCGTACGTGCCGAACAGCAGCGGGGGGATGAACCGGGCCGCGCTCGCCGCGCCGATCCAGGCGGCGGAGTGGGTGGCCGAGTAGACGTAGACCGCCAGCGCGACGTTGTAGGCCCAGCTCCCGATCTGGTCGACGATCGTGCCGGCGACCAACAGTCGAAAGTCCCGGTGCCGCAGCACGTTCATGTCACCCCCTGATCGGAGTGAGGCTAGCGGCGGAGAGCACCTACGGCTGGCGGCAAGCGATCAATCACCCCGGGGAGGAGGGCTGGCGGGGCCGCAGCCAATCGAAAAGGCGGCTACAGGCCGAGGTCGGCTTCGAATGCGCCTTCCTCGAGCCGCTCCCTGACCGCGGTGAGGAACCGGGCAGCGTCCGCACCGTCGACGATCCGGTGGTCGTAGGTGAGCGCGAGATAGACGGTCGACCGGACGGCGATGACCTCGCCCAGCTCCGGGTCATCCACGACCGCCGGCCGCTTGACGACCGCACCGGTGCCCAGGATGGCGACCTGCGGCTGGTTGATGATCGGTGTGTCGAAGAGCGCGCCCCGGCTGCCGGTGTTGGTGAGCGTGAACGTCCCGCCACCCAGCTCGTCCGGCCCCACCGCGTTGTTCCTGGTCCGCTCGGCCAGGTCGGCGATGTTGCGCGCCATGCCGCCGAGGTTGAGGTCACCGGCGTCATGGATCACCGGTACCAGCAGCCCGCGCTCGGTGTCGACGGCGATCCCGAGATGCTCCGCGTCGTGGTAGGTCACCGTGCCGGCGTCGACGTCGATGCTCGAGTTGACCGTCGGGTGCGCCTTGAGCGCCTCGCAGGTGGCGACCGCGAAGAACGGCAGGAAGGAGAGCTTCACGCCTTCCCGCGACTCGAACGTGCTCTTGGCCTGCTGCCGCAACCGAGCGATCTTGGTGAGATCGGCCTCGACCACGGTGGTGAGCTGAGCACTGACCTGCAGCGACTCGACCATCCGCTTCGCGATGACGGTGCGCAGCCGCGACAGCTTCTCGGTGCGTCCCTTGACGTGCGTGTCCTTGGCCGCGACCTGGGTCTGCGCAACGGTGGCCGGCGCCTGCGGCGCTGACGTCTGCCGAGGCGGCGGGTCCTCGATCACATCCGGCGGGGCGCCGGCCGCCGTGTCCTGGCTGGGCTGCTCCCGCTGAGCAGCGGCCGGCGCTGCCGCCGTACCGCCGTTCTTGGCTGCGTCGAGCACGTCCTGCTTGCGGATCCGGCCGCCGATACCCGTGCCACTCAGCGAGCCCAGGTCGACGTCGTGCTCGGCGGCGAGCTTGCGCACGAGCGGCGTCACGTACGCCGCACCGCCCGCGCCGCCGCCATCGGCGTGACCGTCGTCGGCCGGCTGCGGAGTCGGAGCCGGCGACTCTTCCGCCGAGACGGGTGCCGCCGCCGCGGCCGTCGGCTGCTCCGGCTCGGGCGTCTGCGGCTCCTCGGTGACGACGGCCGCGCTACCCTCCTCCGTTGCCTCCTCGGCTGGCCCGGGCTCTGGTTCGGCCGCGGCGGCCGGCTCGGGCTGCGGCTCCTCCCGCGGTGCCGGCGCTGGCTGCTCCGCGGCAGCCGCACCGTCGCCCGAGGCCGCGTCATCGATCACCGCCAGCTCCGCGCCCACCTCGACGGTCTCGTCCTCGTTCACCTTGATCGACGTCAGTACGCCGGCCGAGGGGGACGGGATCTCGGTGTCGACCTTGTCGGTAGACACCTCGAGCAGCGGCTCGTCGACCGCGACCGTCTCACCCTCGGACTTCAGCCAGCGGGTGACCGTGCCCTCGGACACGCTCTCGCCCAGGCGGGGCATCGTGACGGAGACCGGCATGTCGGTGGCCTCTCTAGTTGTACTCGCGGGGGAGCGGTCAGCCGTGCGCGTGCAGCGGCTTGCCGGCGAGGGCCAGGTGCGCCTCGCCGACCGCCTCGGACATCGTCGGGTGGGGGTGGATCAGCGACGCGACCTCGGTCGGCAGCGCCTCCCAGTTTGTGATCAGCTGGGCCTCGGCGATCAGCTCACCGACCCGGCTGCCGACCATGTGGACGCCCAGCACGGGGCCGTCCTTGGCGGCGACCAGCGTGACCGCGCCGGCGGTGCCCAGGATCTGGCTCTTGCCGTTGCCGGCCAGGTCGTAGGTCATCGTCACCACGTCGTACCCGCGCTTGGTCGCCTCGGCGGAGGTGAGACCGACCGCGGAGACCTCGGGCTCGGAGTAGGTGACCCGCGGTACGCCGTCGTAGTCGATCGGCACCGGGTCGAGCCCGGCGATGTGCTCGGCGACGAGAAAGCCCTCGCCGAAGCCGACGTGCGCGAGCTGCGGCGTCGGGATCAGATCGCCGAGGGCGTAGATCGTGTCGACCCTGGTCTTGCAGTACTTGTCGGTGAGCACGTAGCCGCGGTCCACCTCGACGCCGGCCTGCTCGTAGCCGAGGTCCTCCGACACCGGCCCGCGCCCGATCGCGACCAGCAGCAGCTCGGCCTCGAGGGTCTCGCCGCCCTCGAGGGTGACCACGACGCCGGAGTCGGTGACCTTGACGCCCTCGAAGCGCGCGCCCAGCTTGTAGTTGATCTTGCGCTTGCGGAAGGCGCGCTCGAGCAGCTTGGAGCTCGACTCCTCCTCCAGCGGCAGCAGGTGCGGGAGTGCCTCGACCAGGGTCACCTCGGCGCCGAACGAGCGCCACACGCTGGCGAACTCCACTCCGATCGCGCCGGCACCCAGGATCACCGCGGACGCCGGGATCGTCTCCATCGTCAGCACGTCGTCGCTGGTGATGACCCGCTCGTGGTCGATCTCCAGACCCGGCAGCGAACGGGCGTAGGAGCCGGTGGCGAGGACCACGTGCCGGCCCTCGTACGTCGTGTCGCCCACCTGCACCGTCGTCGGGCTGGCCAGCCGGCCCTCGCCCTCGACGTAGGTGATCTTGCGGCTCTTGATCAGTCCCTGCAGCCCCTTGTAGAGCTTGCTGACGACCCGGTCCTTGTAGGCGTTGACGCCGGGCATGTCGATGCCCTCGAGCGTGGTCCGTACGCCGAACGAGGCGCCCTCCCGGGCGTTGTCGGCGAGCTCGGCGGCGTGCAGCAGCGCCTTGGTCGGGATGCAGCCACGGTGCAGGCAGGTGCCGCCGACCTTGTCGCGCTCGATCAGCGCGACGGTCATGCCCAGCTCGGCCGCGCGGAGGGCACAGGCGTAGCCGCCGCTGCCGCCACCGAGAATCACGAGGTCGAAAGAGGCGGGACTCGCCACGGGTGCTCCCTCTGCGGTCGGCGTCGTCGTACGGTCGGCATCGCCGTACGGCGTCCATCCTCGCACTGCGGTGCGAACCCTCACACCGGGCGCGGCCTCAGCCGGCGAGCGCTCCGCCGGCGACGTCCTCGGCGAACTGGACCAGCGTGCGGACCGTCGAGCCGGTGCCGCCCTTGGGGGTGTAGCCGTAGGGCTCGGTGGTGTTGTACGCCGGTCCGGCGATGTCCAGGTGCGCCCATCTCACGCCGTCGGCCACGAACTCCCGCAGGAACAGCCCGGCGACGAGCATGCCGCCGTACCTGTCGCCCAAATTCGAGATGTCGGCGATGTCGGAGTCGATCGACTTGCGGAGGTCCTCCGGAAGCGGCATCGGCCACATCGCCTCGCCGGCCCGGTCCGCCGCGTCCACCACGGCGGTCCGGAGCTCGTCGTCGTTGGCCATGACGGCTCCGGTGCGGGCGCCGAGGGCCAGCACCTGGGTACCGGTCAGCGTGGCGACGTCGACGAGGATCTCGGGGGAGTCCTCGCAGGCCCGGGCGATCGCGTCGCCGAGCACCAGCCGGCCCTCCGCGTCGGTGTTGAGCACCTCGACCCGCTTGCCGCCGTACATCGTCAGCACGTCCGAGGGCCGGATCGCCGTTCCGCTGGGCATGTTCTCCGCGGTCGGCAACCAGCCGGTGACGTTGACCTCCGGCTGCAGGGTGGCGATCGCGACCATGGCGCCGAGCACGGCGGCGGCGCCGCTCATGTCGGACTTCATCCACTCCATCGACTGCGCCGGCTTGATGGACAGACCACCCGAGTCGAACGTGATCCCCTTGCCGACGTAGGCGATCGAGCGGGTCGCGTTGGGCGCGGTGTAGCGCAGGGAGATCAGGCGCGGCGGGTGCTCCGCCCCCTGGCCGACGCCGAGAATGCCGCCGTACCCGCCCTCGCGCAGCGTCGCGCCGTCGAGCACCTCGACCTCGAGGCCGAGCGGCCGGCCGGCCGCCACCGCCGCGTCGGCGAGGTCCTGCGGGTGCAGGTCATTGGGCGGGGTGTTGACCAGGTCGCGGACCAGTGCCACGGCCCGCCCGATGGCCTCGGCCCGCCGGGTCGCCGCCTTGGCGGCCTCGTCGCCGGTGTCCGGTACGACGATCGTGACGGCGCTCACCGGTGGCTTCCGGCCGTCCTTGGAGGCGAACCGGTAGCGGTCGAAGGCGTAGGCCCCGAGGAGCAGCCCCTCGCTCACCGCCCGCAGGTCGCCGGGCCCCGGATCTGGGTTGACCTGTGCCAGGGTGACCGCCACGGTGTTCCGGCCGGCGAGTGCCCGGACGGCCGCGCCGGCCGCCCGGCTCAGGGTCTGCGGGGAGTACGGCGTGCCGTCCGCGACCGGCCCGAGGCCGACGGCGACCACGGTGGGGGCAGAAGTGGCGCCCAGAGTGGCCAGCTTGGTGATCTCGTCAGCAGCGCCGGTGGCGCCGAGAGCGGAAAGCGATTCCACCAGCCGGCCGCCCAGGGCAGTGTCGAGCGTTGCCGCGCCCGCGGCGAGCACCGGCCCGTCGTCTCCCTTGGCGATACCGACCACGACGGCGTCGACCTCGAGGGTGTCTACCGGGCTGCTGGACAGGCTCAGGCTGGTCATGGACGTCCGATCGAAGGAGTTCGGGGGCTCCGATGCTATGCCCGCACCGCTGTCCGGGCCGGGCCCGGCGGACCGCGGTAGTTTCGCCGCCCATGAGCCTGCACCGCTCGCCGCTGCACGAGCGCCACGTCGCCCTCGGCGCCAAGATGGCCGACTTCGGCGGCTGGGAGATGCCGATCGAGTACCCGGGCGGGGGCGTGCTCAAGGAGCACCTGGCTGTGCGCGGCGCCGTCGGGATCTTCGATGTCAGCCACCTCGGCAAGGCCGTGGTCAGGGGGCCGGGCGCGGCCGGGTTCGTCAACTCGGCGCTGACCAACGACCTGGGCCGGATCGAGCCCGGGGGGGCGCAGTACACCCTGTGCTGCGACGACGCGACCGGCGGCGTGGTCGACGACCTGATCGCCTACCTGCGCGCCGACGACGAGGTCTTCCTCATCCCGAACGCCGCCAACACCGCCGAGGTGGTACGCCGGCTCACCGCCGCCGCTCCGGACGGGATCGTGGTCGAGGACCTGCACCGCACGCTCGGCGTACTGGCCGTGCAGGGGCCGCGCTCGCCGGAGCTGCTCGAGGCCCTCGGGCTGCCCACGGGCCATAAGTACATGTCGTTCACCGCCGCGGACTGGCGCGGGAGCCCGGTCGTCGTCTGCCGCTCCGGCTACACGGGCGAGGTCGGCTTCGAGCTGCTGCCGCGGTGGGACGCCGTTGGCGAGCTGTGGGACGCGCTGCTGGCGGCGGGCCGGCCACTCGGTGTGCTGCCCTGCGGCCTCGGCGCCCGGGACACCCTGCGGACGGAGATGGGCTACCCGCTGCACGGACAGGACCTGTCGCTCGCGATCACCCCTGTCCAGGCCCGGGTCGGTTGGGCCGTCGGCTGGGACAAGCCGGCGTTCTGGGGCCGCGAGGTGCTGGTCCGGGAGCGTTCGGAGGGCGCGGCCCGGCTGCTGTGGGGGGTCGAGGCGACCGACCGGGGCATACCGCGCGCGCACATGACGGTCACCAGCTCCGACGGCACGGCGGTGGGCGAGGTGACCAGCGGCACGTTCTCGCCGAGCCGGCGACTCGGCATCGGCCTGGCGCTGCTGGACCGGTCGGTGGCGGCGGGTGACGCCGTCCGCGTCGACGTACGCGGCCGGCCGTCGTCGATGCGGGTGGTGAAGCCGCCGTTCGTGCAGGCGTCGACGCGATGACCGCGGACGCCAGGGTCCTGCTGATGGGAATGATGGGCTGCGGCAAGACCACGGTCGGTACGGCGCTGGCCGCCCGGACGGGCTGGGACTACCTCGACAACGACGAGCTCGTGCGCCGGGCTACCGGGAAGGCGACACCGGAGGTCCTGCGCGACCGCGGCGAGGAGGCGATGCGTGACGCGGAGTCCGCGGCGCTGACCGAGGCGCTCGCCATCCCCGCGCCGGTCATCGCCGCGGTGGCCGCCGGGATCGTCGAGAAGGCCGCGGATCGCGACCGGCTGCGCACCGGCGGCTACGTCGTCTATCTGCGCGCCAGGATGTCGACGCTGGTCGAGCGGGTGGGGAGCGGGGAGGGACGGCCGTGGCTGCAGCCCGATCCGGCCGCCGCGCTGGCCCGCCTGCATCGGGGCCGCGAGGAGCTCTACCGGCAGACCGCGACGCTCGTGCTGGACGTCGAGGAGGCGTCGCCGGAGAACCTGGCGGATGCGATCCTGGCCGGCCTGCGGGAGGCCCGCTGATCACCTGTCGGCGAGCAGGCGGTCCAGCTTGGCCGCCAACCGCGCCACGTCGCCCCTCGTCGCGTTCTGCTCTTCCGGCTTGAGGTCGACCAGGAGCACGCCGCCCGGGTTGAGCGTCGCCTGCGCCACCTGCTGGGGCCCGTCCGCGTTCTGGCGGCGGAGCGCGGCGTCGACCTCTGCCCGGCTCAGGCCTTCCCGCCGGAGCACCTTCTCCCTGTACTGGCCATTGCGGATCAGCACCGTGGGGCTGCCCTGCAGGAGACGCCCGAGGCTCGGGCGGGCGGCCGCCCGTACGACGAGGGAGTTGGTGGCCACCAGCACGGCGGCGCCCAGCAGCCCGCCCACCAGCGAGTTGTCGTTCCCGATGATCGCGTTCTGGACCACGTTGGACAGCAGCAGCATCACCACCAGATCGAAGGAGGTGAGCTGGGCGAGGTCCCGCTTGCCCGCCAGCCGCAGCAGCAGCGCGAGCGCGGCGTACACGGCGACGGTCCGCAGCACCTTCTCGGCGAGCGGTACGCCACTGACGAACAGGTCGTGCGCGATCACGGGTCCTCCTCAGGTGCCGACGGCCATGACCAGGAGTACGACGGTGGTGGTGATCTCCAGCAGGGCGCCGAGGACGTCACCGGTGATGCCGCCGAACCGGCGTACGGCGTGCCGGCGCAGCAGGTCGGCCACGGCCAGCCCGGTGGCCAGCGCGGCGAGCGCCCGCAGGCTGCCGGCCGGCGAGCCGGCGTCCGCGTCCAGCCATCCGTAGACCGCTGCCTCGACCGCGACCGCCGCCGTGAGGGCCATCGCGACGTCACGCCGGACGCTGCCGGCCACCAGGGCGCCGAGGCCTTGCGGACGGGCAGCCGGCGTTCCCGGCGTACAGGCGAGGACGGCCGCCAGCCGGCCGGTGAGCACGGCGAGCAGCAGCGACTCGGTCCCGCGATGGGCGTGCACGCACGCCATCAGCGCCCCGGCCTGCAACAGCAGGTTCAGGACGAGCGTGGCGACACCGAGCGCGCCCGCGCCCGGCTCGGTCATGATCTCTCTGGCCCGCTCCGGCGCTGCGTACGACGCGAGCCCGTCGGCGGTGTCGACCAGGCCGTCCAGGTGCAGGCCGCGGGTGAGAACGGCGAGGGTCGTGATCGTCAGTGCAGCGACCAGCGGCAGGCCGAAGTTCTCCTGGTAGAGCAGCCGGGCGACGAGGAGCACCGCCGCGGCGACCAGACCGAGCCCGGCGCCCATGAGTGGCGCGAGCGCCATCGCGCGTCCGGCCGTCCGGCGGTCGACGGGTCCCGAACGCACCGGAGCGACCGTGAAGAGGCTGAGCGAGAGCCTCAGCGCGTCAGCCACGCATCTCCCGGCCGCTCACGCCGGCCGACTCGAACGTCGCCATCTCGGCGAGCGTCGCGGCCGAGGCGGCCAGCAACGGCACCGCCAGGAGCCCGCCGGTGCCCTCGCCGAGTCGCAGCCCGAGGTCGAGCACCGGCACCAGCCCGAGGCGCTCCAACGCCCGGTGCTGGGCCGGCTCCGTGGAGAGCGAGCCGGCCACCCACCAGGCCACCGCGCCGGGTGCGATGCGCTCTGCGACCAGAGCCGCGGCGGCGGACACGACTCCGTCGAGCACCACCGGCGTACGCCGCAGTGCGGCCTGGACCAGGAAGCCGGTCATCGCGGTCAGGTCGGCGCCCGCTACCGCCGCGAGCAGGGCCAGCGGGTCACCGGCGGTGGGCCGAGCCCGGCGCAGAGCGTCGCGTACGACGGCCGTCTTGCGCATCCAGCCGGCGTCGTCGATGCCGCTGCCGCGCCCGACGACGGTGGCCGGCTCAGTGCCGGTGAGGGCCGCGACAAGCACCGCCGCAGGGGTGGTGTTGCCGATCCCCATGTCGCCGGGGACCAGCAGGTCGGCACCCGCGTCCACCTCTTCGTCCGCGATGGTCCGACCGGCCTCGAAGGCTCGCCGGACCTCCTCGGCGGACAGCGCGTCCTCGATGTCGATCCGTCCCGAGGAGCGCCGTACCTTGTGCCGGGCCACCTCGTCGGGGGCGCCGGGCACGTCGGTGTCCACCGACATGTCCACCACCCGGACGCCCGCTCCCACCCGGCGGGCGAGCACGTTGACGGCGGCGCCACCGGCGAGGAAGTTCGCGACCATCTGCGCGGTGACCTCCGGCGGGTAGGCCGACACACCCGCCCGGGCCACCCCGTGGTCGCCGGCGAACACGACCACCCGGGCCTGCGCCGGCGGCACCGGTGGGCAGCGACCCTGGACGCCGGCGAGCCAGACCGAGAGCTCTTCGAGGCGGCCGAGCGCGCCGGCCGGCTTGGTCAGCCGGGTCTGCCGCTCCCGCGCCGCCGCCCGAGCCTCCGCGTCCGGCGTGCCGACCGCGTCGGCGACCGCGGTGAGGTCGACGGGAGCCATCGATTGGCGAGGCTAGCGGGCGCCGCCGCCGAGATGGGGACGTGCCGCCGCAGGTCGGGTCGTCCCCGGACATATCTCTATCCGCAGCAACTCGACAGCCGCGGCAGTGCCGTCGCGGGGCTTACCGCAACCGGGTCGGCAGGCCCGCGGTGACCAGCCAGACCTCGTCCGCCTCGGCCGCCAGCCGGGCGTTGAGCCGGCCGAGCTCGTCCCGGAACCGCCGCCCCGACTCGTACGCCGGCACGACCCCCGACCCGACCTCGTTGCTGACCGCGACGACGTACGCCGCCGTCGACCGCCAGGCGGCGACGAGCTCGTCGACACGGTCGGTCAGATCGGGCTGGTCGAGCTGAGCCCCCAGCCACAGCGACACGCAGTCGACGAGCAGCGGGCCGGGCTCGGTCCGCAGCGCCCCGACCGGGTCGTCGGTCTCGATCGTGCGCCAGGAGGCCGGCCGCCGGGCCCGGTGCTGCGCGATCCGGGTCGCCCACTCGACATCGTCGGGCCGGTGCGCCGCGGTCGCGACATAGGTGACCGCGGGCTCGGCGGCGAGCCGGCGCTCGGCCTCGACGGACTTGCCCGAGCGGGCGCCACCGAGAACGAGCACCCGTCGCGGGCCGGCGGGCCGCAGAGGTGGCGATGCCCCCACTTCGACAACGGCGCCGTCCGGCAGCAGCTCCACTCCCCAGGCCGCGAGCCGCCGGGTCAGCTCCGCCGTCGGCGGGTTCCGGTGGCTCAGGTGGACCGGGGCTACCCGGGTGGTGGTGGTGACCGCGCCGCGCCGGCGCAGCTCCGCCACCGTCTCGGCGAACGACGAGAGGTCGAGGTGGTCGGTGCCGTGGTCGGGAACGTCGCCGAAGGTCTCCTCCAGCAGCACCACGTCGTACGCCGCTCCGGTCACCGCATCGAGCGTCTCCGCCGGCAGCGGCCCGGTGTCGGTGGCGTAGAGGATCCGGCCACTGTCCGGCCCGGTCACGTCGTAGAGGACCGCCGGCCCGGCCCACGGTTCGCCGTGCCGCGCGGCCAGCACGCGGATGTCGTAGTCGCCCAGCCGTAGCCGGTCGCCGGCGCGTACCTCGCGGCGCACCACCGGGTCCGCAGGGCCGATCCAGTCTGCGCAGGCGGCGAGTACGGCCGGCGGTCCGACCAGGTCGAGCGGATCCGGGCGGCCGGCCCACGACCGCCACACCAGCGCGGCGGGCCCCAGGTGATCGTGGTGCGCGTGCGTGACCAAGATGTGCCGGACGCCGGCCAGCGACCGGCCGAGCCGGGTCACCGCAGTCGGGACCTCCGGCCCGCAGTCGAGCAGCAGCACGTCGTCGACCAGCACGGAGGTCTGGCCGCGGACCTCGCCGCGCGACCGCATGCCGGCGCAGGACGCGCACGTGCAGAAGGGGTTGGGCCAGCCGTCCCCGCTGGCGGTGCCGAGCAGGGTGAGCCTCATCGGAACTCCACCGGCGCATCGAACGCCGCTCGCCGGGCGGCCCGCCGCAGCGCCAGCAGCACCGGCCGGCCCGCGACCAGGATGAGCACAGCGGTGGCCACTGCCCGCGGCACGTCGAAGCCCAGCGAGGTGGCCACGTCGAAGGCCAGGAAGTGCCGCAGGTTGACTCCCAGCCCCGCCGCCGGGTCGAAGGCGAGGCCGGCACCGGTCGTCGTACCGGCTCCGAACGGCCAGAACCACAGGTTGAGCAGCAGCCCGTAGGCCAGTCCGGAGACGGCGCCGTACGCCGCGAGCAGCGCGACCTCGGCCCGGCCGCGAGCCGGCGGCAGACAGCCGGCGAAGAAGCCCACCCAACCGGCCGCGAGCATCTGGAACGGCAGCCACGGCCCGACACCGCCGGTGAGCAGCGCGCTGGCGAAGAGCGTCAGGGCGCCCAGCACGAAGCCGAACCCCCTCCCCAGCACCCGTCCCGCGGGCAGCAGCAGGAAGAAGACCGGCGTCGCGCCGGTGACGCCACCCCCCAGCGGGCGTGACGCGGCCCCCACGGCGGCCAGTACGCCGAGCATGGCCACCGCCTTGGCGTCCATGCCGCCGTCGGCCAGCTCGGCCAGCACCACGGCGAGCAGCAGCGGCAGAAGCAGGGCGAACAGCCACGGCGCGTCGGAGCCGTGCGCGAACGTGCCCCCCACCGCCAGCGACGGTGTGAGCAGCGGCCAGGCGAAGGCGACCACTCCGACCGCGGACACCACGGCGAGCGTGAGCGAGGAGCGCAGCGGCAGGCGGAGTGCCAACCGCCGGTCGCCTGCCCGCCGCGAGAGCTCGCTGTCGGCCGTCATCCGGCCAGCGCGCGTTCCACGTCGGCAACGGTCAGCCAGGGAAGCGGCGCCAGCACCTTGGCCACCTGCGGGGCGAATGCGGGCGAGGACGTGACGACTTCTCGCGTCGGGCCGTCGGCCACCACCTCACCGTCGGCCAGGACGACGGTCCGGCTGGCGAGCTCGGCCGCCAGCTCGACGTCATGGGTCGCCAGTACGACGGCGTGTCCATCGCCGGTCAAGGAGCGCAGCACGGTGACGAGCCGCGTCTTGGCGGCGTAGTCGAGGCCCCGGGTCGGCTCGTCGAGCAGGAGCAGCGGAGCCCCGCCGGCAAGGACGACCGCGATCGCCAGCATCAGCCGCTGCCCTTCGGACAGGTCCCGGGGATGGCTCTGCGCGGGGAGGTCCGGCGCCAACCGCTCGAGGAGGCCTGCCGTCGTGCCGGCCGGTGCACCCGCGTCGTCGTCGGCGCTGCGGCACTCGGCCGCCACCGTGTCGGCGTACAGCAGGTCGGTGGCGCTCTGCGGCACCAGACCGACCCGCCGGTAGACGTCCGCGGCCGACCGGCCGGCGACCGACCGGCCGGCCACCGTGACCGAGCCGGCGGACGGCGTGCGCAGGCCGACCAGGCTGGCCAGCAGCGTGGACTTCCCGGCGCCGTTGCGGCCCATGAGAGCGACCACTTCACCAGGCCGTACGTCGAGGTCCACCGACCGCAGGGCAACGGTGCCGCCAAAGGTGACCACCAGGTCGCGGACGTGGGCCAGCGCTGGTCCGGTTGGCGGGAGCACTGCGGGCGCGGCCGGGGTGAGCGCTGCCAGCCGGTCCCGCAGCGGGCCGGCCCGCCGCCGGGCGTCCCGGACCGACAGGGGGAGCGGCGACCAGCCGGCCAACCTCGCCAGGTGTACCACCGGGGGCGAGACGGGTGCCGTGGCGAGCACCGTTGCGGGGGGCCCCACCTCGAGGGGGCGGCCGTCCCCGGGCACGTGCACCACCCGGTCGGCGTACTGCACCACCCGCTCCAGCCGGTGCTCGGCGAGGAGCACGGTGAGCCCCAGGTCGTGCACCAGCCTGGTGAGCGCGGCCAGCACTTCCTCCGCGGCCGGCGGGTCGAGGGCCGAGGTGGGCTCGTCGAGCACCAGCACTCGGGGGGAGGGCGTCAGCGCGGCCCCGATCGCGACCCGCTGCTGTTCGCCGGCCGAGAGGGCTCCCAGCGGGCGGTGGCGCAGGCCGGCAAGACCGAGCAGGTCGAGCGTCTCCTCCACCCGCCGGCGCATCACCGGTGCGGACAGGCCCAGCGACTCCATGCCGTAGGCGAGCTCGTCCTCCACGGTGTCGGTGACGAAGCCGGCTGCCGGATCCTGGCTGACGACCCCTACGACGTCGGCGAGCTCGCGGGGCGGGTGGCTGCGGGTGTCGCGACCGGCGACCGTGACCCGGCCGGACAGCCGGCCGCCGGTGAAGTGCGGTACCAGCCCGTTGACCGCACGCAGCAGCGTCGACTTGCCGGACCCGGTGCGACCGAGGACCAGGCAGAGCTCGCCCTCGGGGACGTGGAGATCGACCGAGCGGAGCACCGGAGAGGTGGCCTCCGGGTAGGTGACCGTCACCGCCTCGAAGCGGATCACCGGCGACCGGCCGGGTGCGGGAGTGGCGGGGCGAGCCATGCCGGCAGCATGCCGGCGAGTACGCCGATCAGCGGGAGCAGCGGGAGCGTCGGCGCGACCAGCGGCGACGTCGTCGGCGAGATGCCCTCGACGCCCTGGGTCGCCGCGAGCGCGAGGGCGGCGGCGGCGGCGATGCCGCAACCGGCGACGAGCCACTCCGGGAGCGCCCACCGGTCCGGCCGGTAACGGGTGCGCGGCGCCCGGCGGCTGCCGAGCAGCAGACCGGCGCCCGCGACCGCCGTGCCGGCGGCCAGCATCGGCAGGCCGAGGACCGCCGGCGTACTCGCGTCGAGCAGCCCGTAGACCCCGGCGCACAGAGCCAGCAGGCCGGCCAGGGTGAGCCCGACGGTCAGCCGGCGGGAGCCGGCGGAGACGGCGCCGCGGCGGCCGAATCCCCTGGAGTCCATCGCGGCGGCCAGGGTCACCGACCGCTCCAGCGCGTCTTCCAGCACCGGTACGGCGAGGCCGCGCAGGCCGCGCAGGCCGCCGGACGGGCGGCCCCGCAGCCGGCGCGCGGCGCGCACCCGGCTCACCGAGGCGACCACCGACGGGGCGAACGACAGCGCCACGGTCACGGCCACGCCGGCCTCGTAGAGCGCCCCGGGCACGAGCTTGAGCAGCCGAGCCGGGCTGGCCAGCGCGTTGGCCGCGCCGATGCACGCGAACAGGACGCCCAGCTGCAGGCCGTCGTACAGCGCGGTCACGAGCCCCTCGGCGGTCACCCGACCGCCGATGTGCAGGCCCGTCGCCCAGTCCGGGACCGGGACCTGCGGGAGCGAGAACACCGTCCGCCCCGGTACGCCGGCACCGAAGATCACCTGAAGGACCAGCCGCAGTACCAGCACGACCAGGCCCAGCTTGAGGAAGAAGGAGAACGAGCGGGCCCAGGGGGCGTCGGGGCGGCGCGCGGTGACGACGTATCCGGCGACCGCGAGGAGCAGCAGGAGCAGCAGCGGGTTGCGTGTCCGGGTGGCGGCCGTGCCGAGCCCGAGGGCCCACAGCCACCAGGCCGCGGGGTGCAGGGCGCGGGGGAGTCGCGAACCCGCGCCGGCGAGTGGCCGCCGTAGTCCGGTCGCGCTCAACCGCCACCCGCCCGGCGGGAACGGCGGGTGCGCAGCAGCGCCGCCGTCGCGATGCCGCCGGCGATCGTGATGCCGGCAAGCGTGGCGATCGGCGCCCGAGATGGCGATCCGCGAGTCGGCTTGATGGGAGACAGGGCGGTGACCGCGGGTGTGCGGCTGGCGGACGCCGCCGGCGCCGTGGTTGACGTGCGAGCTGTCGTCGGCGGTGGGGTCGTCCTCGCCGGTCCCGCGCCGGCTAGGGTGCTCGATCGACCGGTGGCCGGGGCGCTGGACGGCGGGGCGCTGGGCGGCCGGGCGCTGCCGGGCGGGGCGCTCGAGGCCGGGGCGCTCGAGGCCGGGGCGCTCGAGGCCGGGGCGCTCGAGCTGGCCGCCGGCCTCGGCGTCGCGGTGGCCTTCGGGGTCGGGCTGGCACTCGCCGGGCAGATCGACCCGTAGCCCGCGGCCGCCGGCGCCCGCCCCGGCGGCTTCTCGCCGTTCTGGTAGGACCACCCCTCGACCGAGCCGGCCGACACCGTGAAGCTGGTCGGGCCGGCCTGGCTGTAGACCCACGCCGACGAGCCGGGGAACTGGTGGTAGTAGCCCCAGTACCGGTAGAAGCCACCCGCCGTGCTGGCGCAGCTGCCGTCGCTCGGGTAGCCGTCGATGGTGCACAGCAGCCCGTCGGAGCGGTACGTCGGAGCCGGACGGCCCAGCGCGCGCGCTCGGGCCGCCAGCACGTCGGCCCCGTTCGCCCCGGTCGGAACCCGGACGCACAGCGAGTTGGCACCGCCACCGGGCTTGGCCACGCCGTAGTCGACGACGATGCCCACGCAGATCGTGGCGCTCGCCCGTGCCGGCCCGATCGGCACACCGATCAGGCCCGCGGTCATCCCGAGCGCAGCCAGCGCGCGCAGGACGCGCTTCACCGTGCGCGCCTACCCGGGCGCCGGGTCATCAGGAGCAGGCCCGCGCCGACCAGGAGCAGCAGCGTCCCCGCCGCCGTGAGCACGGGCAGGTACGACGGGGCGCCCGTGTCGGGCAGCTCGTCCGGAGCGAGGCTGGCGCCGGCCACCCCACTCGACGCCGGGGTGGGGGACGAGCTCACCGCCGGAGTGGCGCTCGGGCTCGCGGTCGGGCTGGGGCTCGCGCTCGGGCTCGGGCTGGGGGTCGGGCTGGGGCTGGGGGTCGGCGCTGCGCACGGCACCGTCGGCACGTCGCTGCTGGGCGCGGACGGGGCCAGCGGGAAGAACGCGCCGGCGGCCGCCGGCACCGCCTGCACGGTGGCGAGCACGTTGGGTTTGCGGGTGCCGTCACCGACGTCGTACCAGAACGCGCCTCGGTCGCCGGCCGGCGCAGTGCAGCCGAGCGAGAAGCGCAGCAGGGCGTCGTACGGCGTCGCGCCGGCACGGGTCCAGCGCGCCGCCGCCGGGTCCTCGCCGGCGGCGAGCAAGGCCTGGATAACCAGCGCGGTCGAGTTGGGGTCGGCTGGCGCGGTGCGGCTGCCGACGTACGCCCAGCCCCCGTCGTCACCCTGGACGCCGGCGAAGAACGCCAGCGGGTCGACGCGGGGAGCGGCTCCCACGGCGAGCAGTCCCTGGAAGGCCAGCGAGGTGCCGTTGGTGTCCGGTCCGGAGAAGGTCGCTGGGTCCGGCGCAGGGCAGGCCACCGACGTGTCCGCCCGGTAGCCGAGCCAGCCGCCGTCGGCGCACTGTTGGCCCTTGAGCCAGCGCACCGCGGCGCCGTCGGAGCGCCCGACCGCCGCCAGCGCGAGCAGGGCCAGGCCCTGCCGGTAGCTGCCGTCGTACGTCGGGTCCTGCGAGCCGAAGAGGCCGGCGTCAGGCCCGCTGCTCCGCTGGGTGGCGAGCAACCGGGCCACCAGGTCGGTGGGCGGCGCACCGAAGGCGCGGGGGTCGACCCCGCTCACGTGCGCGACCACGATCAGCTTGGCCAGCGCGCCGGGTACGTCGGCCGCGCTCGCGGTGACATAGCCCGCGTAGTTGGCCTCGAGCCACCCCAGTGCGGCGGCTGCCTGGGCACCGCCTACCCCGGCCGCGTGCAGCGCTAGTACGGCGTCCGCCGTGCCGCTGGGGTCAGGGGCCGAGGTGGTCGGCTGCGTGGGGTCGGACGGCACATGACCACCAGCGGCGGTGATGAGCCGGGCCAGCCAGCCGGCGCCGTAGTCGGCGGTCGTCGCGGCCGTTGGCGGAGTACGACCGGTGCCGGCGGCGGCGGTGCCGGCGGGCAGGGCGGCCCCGCCGAGCAGCAGCGCACCGAGCAGCCCGGAGACGAGCAGGCGGGTGAAGCGGACCACTGGCGGTGTCCTTCGGACGGTGGCCGTCGAAGGGGCTCGGGGGCCCTCCGGCCACCGGCGCCCCGGGCACGCGCAGGCGTGACCAGGGTCCGAGGCGGGTGGGTCACCCGGGCTCCGCTCCGCAGACCGCGACGGATGTACGTGGAGCCAGTCGTTCCGCGGCAGGCATCCCGGCTCGCCCCTGTGGGGCCTACGGTTGCGGGTCAGCGCCGGAGTTCGACCGGCTTCCCCTGTGCGGTGCGATGGACGTGCGGGCGCATCTGACCACGGCCGGCGCACCGCCGTCAACGCCGCCGCTACCCTGCCGTCCACCCCGACGTTGCGAGGAGCGCGGATGGCCTGGACCTGGCGGTACGACGACGCCGACGGTGCGGAGGTGGACCCGCAGGTGGCGCCGCGCGGCGAGGCGTTCCCGACCCAGTCGGACGCGGAGACCTGGCTGGGGGAGAACTGGCGCGAGCTGCGTTCGGCCGGCGTCGGGTCGGTGACCCTGCTCGACGGCGACCGCGAGGTGTACGGCGGGATGAGCCTGGCCGACCCGGAGTGAAGTGGTTGGGCCGCCTGCTGACGCTGGCGGCGGCGGTGCTCCTGCTCGTCGTCGCTGGGCTTGCGGTCGACCGGCTCACCTCTGGACCCGGCGGCTCGATCTATTGTGGGCGGTTCGTCGGCGTGGTAGCGGAGCGGCACGACCACTCCGGGCCGCCGTGCGATGGGGTCCGGGCGCAGCGTTTACGGCTCATGAGCCTGCTGGGCGGAAGCGCCGTACTGCTCGCGGTCGGCGGCCGTTGGATCGCCCGCCGCTATCGCGATCCCAGCGAGAGTTACCGGCGGTACTGAACCCGCTCTGCCTGCTCACCGGATCGCTCAGCCGGTGCGGGCGGGGTCGCGCTCGACGACCGGGTCGAGGACCTCGTCGATCCGCGCGAGCAGCTCCGGCTCCAGCCGTACGCCGGCCGCCTTGACGTTCTCGGTCACCTGCTCGGGGCGGGTGGCCCCGATGATCGCTGCGGAGACGTTCGGGTTCTGCAGCACCCAGGCGACCGCCAGCTGGGCCAGGGACAGACCGGCGTCGTCGGCGATCGGGCGGAGCCGCTCCACCCGTTCCAGCACCTCGTCCCGCAGCCAGCGGCGGACGAAGCTGGCGCCGGTCGGGTCGGCCGCGCGGCTGCCGGCCGGCGGCTCGGCGCCCGGGCGGTACTTGCCGGTCAGCACGCCCTGCGCGATCGGTGACCAGACGATCTGCCCGATGCCCTCCTTCTCGCACAGCGGCACGACCTCCGCCTCGATCACCCGCCACAGCATCGAGTACTGCGGCTGGCTGGACACGATCCGGTCGAGCCCCATCTCGTCGGCGATCCGCAGGGCGTCGGCGATCTGGTCCGCCGTCCACTCCGAGACCCCGATGTAGTGCACCTTGCCGGCCCGCACCAGGTCGTCGAAGGCCCGCATCGTCTCCTCGAGCGGCGTCTCGACGTCGTACCGGTGCGCCTGGTAGAGGTCGACGTAGTCGGTGCCGAGCCGGCGCAGCGAGCCGGAGCAGGACTCGATCACGTGCTTGCGGGATAGGCCTTTGTCGGTCGGCTTGTCGCCGGTCGGCCAGTAGACCTTCGTGGCGAGCACATAGGACTCACGGCGTACGCCGGACAGCGCCCGCCCGAGCACCGACTCGGCCCGCCCCTGCGCGTAGACGTCGGCGGTGTCGAAGAAGCTGATCTCGGCGTCGAAGGCCGCCCGGACGCAGCCCACCGCCGCGTCCTCCTCGACCTGGCCGCCGTGGGTGATCCAGTTGCCGTACGCGATCTCACTGACCTGCAGGCCGCTGCGGCCGAGCCGTCGGAACTCCATGGACAGAACCTATGCTCCGCCGCTCCTGCATCCGGGGGCGGGTGGTCAGACCTGTGCGCCGCGACGGACCCGCGGCGGCGGCAGTCGCAACCGACGGAACTGCATGCTGCGAATCGCGGCGTACAGGCCCACGCCCTTGGTGCTCTCGCCCGGGAACTTCTCCGCGGCTCGGCTGCGGATGGTCCGGGCGACGCGGACCGAGTCGATGACCAGGGCCACCAGCATGGCCGCCCACACGAGGTAGGTGGCCACCCGCACGGCGGACGACGGCACCAGGCTGGCCAGGAAGATCACGACGGCCACCGGCAGGAACAGGCCGCCCACGTTGCGCCTGGAGTCGACGAGGTCGCGGGCGTAGCGGCGGACCGGGCCGGCGTCTCGCGCGGGCAAATGCCGCTCGTCGCCGCTGGCCAGCGCCGACCGGGCCGCCCGCCGGCGCTCCCGCGTCTGCTCGCGGGCGACCTTGGCCGCCTCCTTGCGGTTTGCCGGCGCGACGACCGGCGTACGCCGGCGAGACTGCGCCTCCCGGCGCTTCGGCGTCGGGCGGCCCTTTCCACCGGCCGCCCCGGGCGGCTCCTCGGCCACCGTGGACGCCGGTGACTCGGCCACGACCGACGGCGGCACCGGCGGAGCGGAACGGCGGAGAATGCGCACGACAGCGAGGGTACCGACGGGTCCCGGACTGACGCCGGGCTGCGTAGGGTAGGTGTTCGGCTAAACCGCTGCACCAGGATGGGAGTTCGCGCGGATGGCAACTTTCTCCAAGAGACTGGCAATGATCTTCCGGGCGAAGGCCGACAAGGCCCTCGACCGCGCCGAAGACCCGCGGGAGACCCTCGACTACTCCTACACCAAGCAGATCGAGATGTTGCAGAAGGTCCGGCGCGGCGTGGCCGACGTGGCCACCTCCCGCAAGCGGCTCGAGCTGCAGATGCAGCAGCTGCAGGCCTCGGGAGACAAGCTGCAGACCCAGGCCCAGGCGGCGGTGTCCGGCGGCCGGGAGGACCTGGCCCGTGAGGCGCTGACCCGCCGGTCCGGGCTGCAGGAGCAGCTGAGCGACCTCCAGGCCCAGCACGCCCAGCTCGATGCCGAGGAGGAGAAGCTCAAGACGGCGGCCCAGCGCCTGCAGTCCAAGGTCGACGCCTTCCGCACCCGGAAGGAGACGATCAAGGCCACCTACACGGCCGCGGAGGCGCAGACCCGCATCGGCGAGGCCTTCTCCGGCATCTCCGAGGAGATGGGCGACGTCGGCATGGCGATGCAGCGGGCGGAGGACAAGACGCAGCAGCTGCAGGCCCGCGCCGGTGCGATCGACGAGCTGATCGCCTCGGGCGCCCTGGACGACGCGTCGAGCACCAGTCGCGGCGACGACATCCAGGCCGAGCTCAGCCGGATGTCGTCCAGTTCCGATGTCGAGCTCGAGCTGGCCCGGATGAAGGGCGAGCTTCCCGCGGGTGGCCCGCCCAAGGCGCTCGAGGGCGCTCCGTCGGCCGACCCGGCCGGGTCCCAGCAGCCGGTCACCCGCGAGGAGACCAGGCCATGATCGTGCGCATCCTGGGCGAAGGCCAGCTGGAAGTACCGGAAGAGAAGCTGGACGGCCTGAACGACCTCGACACGGCGCTGCAGGAGGCGGTCGACTCCGGCGATGAAGGTCGGTTCCGGAGCACGCTCGCCCAGCTGCTGGACCAGGTCCGCTCCGCCGGCCAGCCTCTTGCCGATGACGAGCTCAAGCCGTCCGAGCTGATGCTGCCGGACGCCGATGCGGGTCTCGCCGAGGTGCGCGAGCTGCTGGGCGAAGAGGGCCTCATCCCCGGCTGACGTGCTCGGGTCGCGAGTCCGCTACGGCCCCACTGTCGCTCAGTCGCGGGTCATCGAGTCCAGGACGAACGACGCCCCGATAGCGAGCATCCACACGTCCTTGGAGATCCCGATCCCCTGTTGGGTGGGTCGCAGGCTGCCCGGATCGCGCATGCCGGGGGTGCGGAGGTAGAGGCCCAGCAACCCGCCGGAGAACGCCATCAGCCCTGCGCCGGCCAGCGCCGTGGGCACGATGGGTAGCAGAAGTGCCGACCCGAGTGCGATCTCGCCGGCCGAGAGCAGCCTGGTGAACGTCCGCGGATCGATGTTGCCGAGGAACGGATAGGTGCCGGCGGCCATCCCGTGCACGCCGGCCGCGGTGGCCTCATCGGCGCCGCGCTTACCCAGTCCCGAGTTCAGGATGAACGCACCGGTCGCGAGCCGCGGCGGCAGCTGCCTCGCCTTGATCGAGAAGTTCATGATCGCCCCGTCCTGGTTGTTCGTGCAACCGTACGGCGACCGCACCCGAAAGCCGCAACCGCACCGGTCTGTCCTCGGCCGGCCCGTCGGCCGCTGCCGGGCGCAGCCGCCCGGTCAGGCGGCACCCTGCTCAGGGCTGTCGCCGTAGGAGTAGTCGGCCTGGGGATAGCGGGCGCCCGCCGCGACGCCGCGCGGTGCGATGGCATCGAGCTGGTGCAGGTCCTCCTCGGACAGCTTCACTCCACGGGCGGCCGCGTTCTCCTCCAGATAGCTGCGCCGCTTGGTCCCGGGGATCGGTACGACGTCCTCGCCCTGCGCCATGACCCAGGCCAGCGCGAGCTGCCCGGCGGTGCATCCCTTCTGGACCGCGAGGCGGCGTACCTCCTCGACGAGCGCCAGGTTGCGGCGGAAGTTCTCGCCCTGGAAGCGCGGGTTGTTGCGGCGGAAGTCGTCCTCGTCGAAGTCGTCCGGGCTGGTGATGGCGCCGGTGAGGAAGCCGCGACCAAGCGGGCTGAACGGCACCAGCCCGATACCGAGCCGTCGCGCGGCCGGCAGCACCTCGTCCTCGAGGTCCCGCGTCCAGAGCGACCACTCGCTCTGCAGCGCGGCGATCGGGTGCACCGCCACCGCCCGCTCGAGGCTGGACGGGCTCGCCTCTGAGAGGCCGAGATGGCGGACCTTGCCGGCCGCCACCAGCTCGGCCATCGCGCCGACGGTGTCCTCGATGGGTACGGCCGGGTCGACCCGATGCTGGTAGTAGAGGTCGATGACGTCGGTGCGGAGGCGGCGCAGGCTGGCGTCGCAGCGGGCTCGCACGTTCTCCGGCCGGCCGTCGACCCGCATGCCGCTGTCCGGCGATCGGCTCAGCGAGAACTTGGTGGCGAGTACGACGTCGTCGCGCCGGCCGGCGAGAGCCCGGCCGACCAGCTCCTCGTTGTGCCCGTCGCCGTAGACGTCGGAGGTGTCCAGGAAGAAGATCCCGAGCTCGAGTGCGCGGGAGATCGTCGCCATCGACTCGCCTTCGTCCGCGGCGCCGTAGGACTGCGACATCCCCATGCAGCCGAGGCCCTGGGAGGACACCCTGAGCCCCGACGCGCCGAGGACTCTCTCCTCGAGGCCGATGCCGCCGCCGTTCCCCGTCAAGACGACCTCCGAGATGTGCAAGCCGGCACCTCAGCTCGGCGTCAGCCGATTCCGGAGTCCGGCCACACCGTCTGCCACGGTCTCCCGGTCCCGGATCTGAAGGCCGTAGAGGATCGCGTGCACCGAGCCGAGCCAGTAGTACACGTGCAACCGGTCGGCGTCCACCGCGGACCCGTAGGCGGTCGCCGCAGCCCGGACGGCCTCGGCCCCACCGGTGATCCGCAGGCCGACGAAGTCGATGACCGGGTCGCCGACGGTGGCGTCACCGAAGTCGATGATGCCGGACAGCCGAACCGCGTCGTGCATGAGCAGGTGGTCTGCGCCGAGGTCGGCGTGGACCAGCCTCGGCTCGACCCCGGTCCAGTCGGCGAGCAGGAAGTTGGCAAGGCCGCGCTCGACGAGTCCGCGCAGTGGCTCGTCGAGCAGGGGGAGCACTCGGCCGTCCACGTCGGCGGCGAGAAGCCGGTAGCGGTCGACCCATCCCGCGATGTCAGCCGGCTGCTCCAGCCGGCTCGCCGCCCGGGCCGCCGGGTAGTCGTGCAGCTCGCGCAGCGCCCGGCCGACGACGCCGGCGTCGTCGGTAGCCGTGAACGGGCGCCCGGGGATCGCCCGGTAGGCCATGAACGGACGGCCGAGCGCGAATCGTACCCGGTCGGGCGTCGGTACGGCGTAGGACAGCGCGGGGGCGAGGTCGCCGAGCAGGCGGCATTCGGCGTGCAGGTGGTCCGCCACCTCCGCGCGGCGGGGGAAGCGGAAGATCCAGGAGCCGTTCACCTCGAAGACGAGGGAGTCCCAGCCGTCGCTGATGGCGCGGGTCCGGTCGATGCGTACGCCGATCGAGTCGGCCGCGGCGGCCAGCACCGCTGCGCGATCGACCACGCGGCCATGGTGCCATCCGCCCCGGGCGGCCAGACTGCGATGCCATGCGGGTCGTCGTCGCGCCGGACTCCTTCGGCGGGACCCTGACCGCGGTCGAGGCGGCCGGCGCGATGGCGGCCGGCTGGCGGACGGCGGTGCCGGACGTGGACATCGACGTGGCACCGATCAGTGATGGCGGTCCCGGCTTCGTGGACGTGCTGAGCGCATCGCTGGGCGGCGAGCTGCGTTCGCTGGCGGTCACCGGGCCGCTGGGCGACCGGGTGACGGCGTCCTTCCTGCTGGCCGTCGACACGGCGTATGTCGAGTCGGCACAGGCCTGCGGGCTGCACCTCGTGCCGCCCGACCGGCGGCAGCCGAGATGGACGACGACGTACGGCGTCGGCGAGCTGCTCGGCGCGGCGCTGGACGCCGGCGCCCGGCAGGTGGTGATCGGGTTGGGGGGATCGAGCACGAACGACGGGGGCGCCGGAATGCTGGCTGCGCTGGGGCTGGCGCTGCTCGGCGAGGGCCGGCGGGGACTCCCGCCAGGAGGCGGCGCGCTGGCCGGCCTGGAGCGGGCCGAGGTGGCCGGTCTGGACTCCAGGCTCGGGTCGGTCGAGCTGGTCGCTGCTACCGACGTGGACAACCCGCTGCTCGGCCCGACGGGCGCCACCGCGACCTACGGGCCGCAGAAGGGTGCGACTGCGGCAGACGTCCAGGCGCTGGACGCGGCACTGGCCCGCTTCGCCGAGGTCCTCGGCCGGGCGCTGCCGCGCGCGGCCGAGCTGGTCGAAGCCCCGGGCGCCGGTGCCGCCGGGGGCCTCGGCTACGCGATGCTGGCACTCGGGGCCCGTCGGGAGTCCGGCATCGGGTTGGTGCTGCGCCACACCCGGCTACCCGAGCGCATCGCGGCGGCCGGGCTGGTGGTCACCGGCGAGGGCAGCTTCGACTGGCAGTCGCTGCGGGGCAAGGCGGTGAGCGGCGTGGCGGCGGCCGCGGCAGCAGCCGGCCTGCCGTGCCTGGTGCTGGCCGGTCGGGTGAGCGTCGGCCGGCGGGAGATGGCCGCGGCCGGCGTCTCGGCGGCCTACTCGCTCGCCGAGTCCGCCGGTTCGGAGCTCGCCGCGCGGACCCGGGCGGCCGACGAGCTGCAGGCGCTGGCCGCGCGGGTGGCCGCCCAGTGGTCGCGGCGCGGGTGACCGTGCCTGGCGCGCGCTGTGCGACCATGGCTCGCGACGGAATGCGCCGGCGTACCCGGCCGTTTCGACTCAGTCAGCGCTATGTCGACCACACGCGGGAGCCTCTCGATGACCGTCTCGGACACCGGCACGAAGACCGTCGCCCTCACCGACTTCGCGGCCGCCAAGGTCAAGAGCCTGCTCGAGCACGAGGGGCGCACCGACCTCGCGCTGCGGGTCGCGGTCCAGCCGGGCGGCTGCTCCGGCCTGCGCTACCAGCTGTTCTTCGACGAGCGGACGCTCGACGGTGACAAGGTCAGCGACTTCGGCGGCGTCAACGTGGTGGTGGACCGGATGAGCGCGCCCTACCTCAGCGGCGCCTCCATCGACTTCGTGGACACGATCGAAAAGCAGGGCTTCACGATCGACAACCCCAACGCCGGCGGCTCCTGCGCCTGCGGCGACTCCTTCCACTAGAACGCTGACCGCCACCACCGCCTATCTCATCGGCGGCGTTCGCACGCCGGTGGGCCGCTACGGCGGCGGATTGGCCCGGGTCCGGCCGGACGACCTGGCCGCGCTCGTCGTCGCCGAGGCAGTACGCCGGGCAGGGGTGGACCCGGCCGCCGTCGACGAGGTGGTCCTGGGCGCCGCCAACCAAGCCGGCGAGGACAACCGCAACGTCGCCCGGATGGCAGCCCTGCTGGCCGGCCTGCCGGCGGAGGTGCCCGGCTACACCGTCAACCGGCTCTGCGCCTCCGGGCTGACCGCGGTGGCCACCGCTGCCTCGGCGGTAAGGGCGGGGGACGCCGAGATCGTGGTGGCCGGCGGCGTCGAGTCCATGACCCGGGCGCCGTGGGTGACCTCGAAGCCCGGTACGCCGTGGGCCAAGCCCGGCGAGATCGCCGACACCGCGCTCGGCTGGCGCTTCGTCAACCCCCGGATGCCCGCGCTCGACGCCGGCCGGGCCACCTACAGCATGGGCGAGACCGCCGAGGAGGTGGCCGCGCTCGACGGTATCTCCCGCGAGGCCTCCGACGCCTTTGCGCTGCGCAGCCACGAGCGTGCCGTCGCGGCCGCCAAGGACGGCCGGTTCGACGCGGAGATCGTGCCGGTGGACACCCCCGACGGCACGGTGACCGCCGACGAGGGGCCGCGGGCAGACACCAGCCTGGAGCGGCTGGCCCGGCTTCGGCCGGCCTTCCGTGAGGGCGGCGTCGTCACCGCCGGATCCGCCAGCCCGCTGTCGGACGGCGCGGCGGCGATCGTGGTCGCCAGCGAGGACGCCGTACGCCGGCACGGGCTCACCCCGCGGGCCCGGATTCTCGCGGCCGCCAGCGCTGGGGTACCGCCGCATCTTATGGGGCTCGGTCCGGTGCCGGCGACGGAGAAGGTGCTAGCCCGGACCGGCTGGTCCGCGGCCGATCTCGATGCCGTCGAGCTCAACGAGGCGTTCGCCGTACAGGCCCTGGCCTGCATCGACCGGCTCCGGCTGGACCCGGAGCTGGTCAACGCCGACGGCGGGGCCATCGCGCTGGGTCACCCGCTCGGCTGCTCGGGGGCGCGGTTGCTGGTCACGCTGCTCGGCCGGCTGGACCGGACGGGCGGCCACCGGGGACTGGCGACCCTGTGCGTGGGCGTCGGCCAGGGCGTGGCGGTACTGGTCGAGCGGGTCTGATCAGCCGCCTACCGGCTGGTTGCCCGCCGGCTCGGTAGTCTCGTCGCTCGTGCCCATCGCTGTCACCGGTTCGATCGCGGTCGACCACCTGATGACCTTTCCCGGCCGGTTCTCCGAACAGCTGCTGGCCGATCGGCTGGACCGGGTGTCGCTGTCCTTCCTCGTCGACGACCTGGACATCCGCCGGGGCGGAGTGGCGGCGAACATCTGCTTCGGACTGGGTGCGCTCGGCCTGCATCCGGTGCTCGTGGGCGCCGTCGGGCAGGACTTCGCCGACTACCGGTCCTGGCTGGAGCGCCATGGCGTGGACACCGACTCGGTGCACGTGTCGGAGGTCAAGCACACTGCCCGGTTCCTGTGCACCACCGACGTCGACCACAACCAGCTCGCCTCCTTCTACGCCGGTGCGATGTCCGAGGCGAGGGAGATCGAGCTGGGTCCCATCGCCGACCGGGTCGGCGGGTTGGACCTGGTGGTGGTCAGCCCGAACGACCCCGCGGCGATGCTGCGGCACACGGAGGAGTGCCGGGAGCGCGCCATCCCGTTCGTGGCCGACCCCTCGCAGCAGCTCGCGCGGATGGAGCCGGCGGAGATCCGCCAGCTGATCGAGGGCGCGGCCTACCTGTTCACGAACGAGTACGAAGAGGGACTCATCGAGTCGAAGACCGGCTGGACCTCCGCGGCGGTGCTCGACCGGGTCGGCGTACGGGTGACGACGCTGGGCGCCAAGGGGGCACTGGTGCAGCAGCAGGGATCGCCCGAGGTCTCGGTGTCGGTCGTCCCCGAGGAGCGCCGCGCCGACCCCACCGGGGTGGGGGACGCCTTCCGGGCCGGGTTCCTGGCCGGCGTCGCCTGGGGTGTCGGCCACGAGCGGGCCGCCCAGGTGGGCAGCCTGCTGGCGACGTACGTGATCGAGAGCGTGGGCACCCAGGAGTACGTCGTAGCTACGGAGCCGTTCCTCGCGCGGCTGGCCGGCGTGTACGGCGATGCTGCGGCCGAGGCGGTGCGGCCGCACCTGCGGCGTACGCCGGCCAGGGTCGGCTAGATCGCCACCCGAGGACACGAACCGGTGCCGCGCGCCCCTGGCACCTCGCCGAGAACGGTCGGCGAGGCTGGGTTAGTCTGGCGCCGCACCGCGATCCGCACCGGCACGGAGAGGCGATCCGTGAGGCCGTTCCGCTCCACCAGCCGACGGTGGCTGACCCGCGCGATGGTGTCGGGTCTCGTGTTGCTCGCCACTACGGGCTGCACGAAGGAGCAGTGGGCCCGCTTCGGGTTTCCGGAGCCCAACACGGTGCAGGGCCCCCGGATCCTGGGACTGTGGCAGGGTTCGACCATCGCCGCGCTGGTGGTGGGTGCGTTCGTCCTGACGCTGATCCTGTATGCGTCGTTCCGCTTCCGTAAGCGCGGGGACGCCCTGCCCCCGCAGGTGCACTACAACCTGCCGGTCGAGATTCTCTACACCGTCGTGCCGTTCGTCATCGTCTCGGTGCTGTTCTACTTCACCGCGGTGGACGAGGTCTACGTCAACAAGCTCTCGAAGCAGCCGGATATGACGGTCAACGTCGTCGGCTTCCAGTGGAGCTGGCAGTTCAACTACGAAGAGAGCGGCCTGACCATCACCGGCCGACAGGGTGAGCCGCCTCAGCTGGTGATCCCCACCGGCCGCAAGATCCTGTTCAACGAGACGTCGCCCGATGTCATCCACTCCTGGTGGGTGCCCGAGTTCCTGTTCAAGCGCGACGTCATTCCCGGCCGGAAGAACAAGTTCGAGGTGACCGCCGACCGCGAGGGCACCTACAAGGGACGGTGCGCGGAGTTCTGCGGCCTCTACCACTCCCGAATGCTGTTCAGCGTCAAGGTCGTGGACTCAGCGGAGTTCGACCGGTTCATCGAGACGGCGAAGGCGTCGGCCGAGGCCGGCACCAGCGACATCTACACCCTCTCGGACACGGGGAGCTCTCAGTGACGACGCTCGAGCCGCGGATCGCGGCGCCGTCGGTGACCGGGCAGGTGCGGGTGCAGCCCGGCAGCCGGGTCGTCCGCTGGCTCACCACCACCGACCACAAGGTGATCGGCTACCTGTATCTGATCACCTCGTTCGGGTTCTTCCTGGCCGCGGGGCTGATGGCCGAGCTGATGCGCACCGAGCTGGCCCGGCCGGGACTGCAGCTGCTCTCCGAGGAGCAGTACAACCAGCTGTTCACCATGCACGGCTCGATCATGCTGCTCCTGTTCGCGACGCCGCTGTTCGTCGGCTTTGCCAACTTCATCATGCCGTTGCAGATCGGTGCCCCCGACGTAGCCTTTCCGCGACTGAACGCCTTCTCCTACTGGTTGTTCCTCTTCGGCGGGCTGATCGTCCTGGGTGGCTTTCTCACCCCGCAGGGTGCGGCCGCGTTCGGCTGGTTCGCCTACACACCGCTGAGCGACGCGGTCCGCTCACCCGGGGTCGGCGCCGACATGTGGATCATCGGGTTAATCCTCAGCGGTCTCGGGACGATTCTCGGTTCCGTGAACTTCATCACCACGATATTCACCATGCGGGCGCCCGGCATGACGATGTTCCGGATGCCCATCTTCACCTGGAACATCCTGTTCACCTCCGTGCTCGTGCTGATGGCCTTCCCGGTGCTCGCCGCGGCGCTGGCGGCGCTGCTGGCCGACCGAGAGTTCGGCGCCCACATCTTCGACACCGCCAACGGTGGGCCGATCCTCTGGCAGCACCTGTTCTGGTTCTTCGGCCATCCCGAGGTCTACATCATCGCCATCCCGTTCTTCGGCATCATCAGTGAGGTCATCCCTGTCTTCAGCCGCAAGCCGATCTTCGGCTACAAGGGCCTGGTCTTCGCCACCGTTGCCATCTCCGGGCTGTCGATGACGGTGTGGGCACACCACATGTTCGCGACCGGCGCCGTGCTGCTGCCGTTCTTCTCCTTTTTGTCGTTCCTCATCGCCGTACCGACCGGGGTGAAGTTCTTCAACTGGATCGGGACGATGTGGCGGGGCCAGCTGACGTTCGACACCCCGATGCTGTTCGCGATCGGGTTTCTCATCACGTTCCTCCTCGGCGGGCTCACCGGCGTGCTGCTGGCGTCACCGCCCATCGACTTCCACGTGACCGACACCTACTTCGTGGTGGCACACTTCCACTACGTCGTCTTCGGTACCGTGGTGTTCTCGATGTTCGCCGGCTTCTACTTCTGGTGGCCGAAGATGACCGGCACGTTTCTCGACGAGACGCTCGGCAAGATCCATTTCTGGACCACCTTTCTCGGCTTTCACATGACCTTCCTGGTGCAGCACTGGCTGGGCGTGGAGGGCATGCCGCGCCGGTACGCGGACTACAGCCCCTCCGACGGCTTCACCACCCTCAACACCATCTCCACCATCGGCGCCTACGTTCTCGGCGCTTCGACCCTGGTGTTCCTGTACAACGCCTGGCGGTCCTGGACCGGTCGCAACCGGATCGCGGTGGCCGACGACCCGTGGGGCTTCGGCAACTCGCTGGAGTGGGCCACCACCTGTCCGCCGCCCCGGCACAACTTCCACGTCCTGCCGCGCATCCGGTCGGAGCGGCCGGCCTTTGACCTGCACTACCCGCACGCAGCCGGGAAGGTCTACGTGGACTCGGCGCCGGGCCGAGAGCTCCGATGAGAATCGAAGGCCGGGTCTTCGCCGTCGTCGCCGGGTTCCTGGCTGTGGTGAGCCTTATCTACTGGTACGTGTCCAAGGACCCGACCGGCGGTGTGGTACTTGCCTTCGCCTCGGGCCTGGCGTTCCTGATCGGCTACTACCTGTTCTTCACCGCTCGACGGATACCGCCACGCCCCGAGGACATCGGTGAGGCGGAGATCGCGGACGGCGCCGGGGAGGTCGGCTTCTTCAGCCCCCACAGCTGGTGGCCGCTGGCCCTGGCGGGCGGTGCCTCGCTGGCCGCTCTCGGCCTGGCCTTCGGCATCTGGCTCGGCATCATCGGCGCGGTGACCCTGTTGTTCGGGCTGACCGGGCTGCTCTTCGAGTACTACGTCGGCCATTACCGCCGCCAGCAGCACGAGGCCGGGTCCAACTAGCCTGAGGCCGGCGCGTACCCGACAGACGACTGGCACCAACGGTTCTAGGACGCTGATGATCTAACGGGGCTCTTCGCGGCGGAGGGTGAGCGCGTCGTTGTGAGCTGAGGGGCCCGTGGCCTCCCAGGATGACTGGTGTCTAGATCAGCATCCACGAGAGGCCACGAGCATGGAGGACGGTACGACGCTGCTCTTCGACCTGCCGGGATTCCGGGTCGTCGAGTGTTACCAGGACGAGCACGGCCAGCGGCACGCGGTGGTGATGGCATGCTGGCGTGATGTGGGTCGGACGGTTCAGCAGTCTGTGGGGAAGGCGGGCACCTGGTCAAGGTTTACACCTCGACAACCTAGTGGGCCACCAGCACGTCACCGCCTGCGTCAAGACGCGGTCAGGCGGGCTGCCACAGCTCGACCCGATTGCCCTCAGGGTCGCTGACCCAGCCGAATCGACCGACGCCCTCCATGTCCTGCGTCTCTGTAGCCACGTCCGCTCCCTTAGCGCGCAATTGCGCGAGCATCGCATCCAGGTCGCGGACCCGGAAGTTGAGCATGGTCTGCTGGGCGCGGGACCCGAAGTAATCGGTCTCGGACTCGAACGTCGCGAAAACCGTCAGCCCGGCTCCCTGACGCCACAGGCCGTTCTCATCGGCGTCCAGGCCTAGGCAATCGCGATACCACGCGCCCAGGGCCGCCGGGTCGGCGGCCCGCATGAAGTATCCACCGATTCCAAGCACACGTTCCATGCCGCTATCTTGCCAGGACGGCGATCGGGCGGGCGGGCACCAGACCGTCGCCCGCTTCACCCCCCGTCTCAATCGCGGGGGAACTCGTTAGGTCCGAGCGGGTTGCTGGCCACCCTGGCAGCAGAGCAGCGATACCTCGCCGAGCAGGATGGCGGCGGCACTGTTGGGGGTGCCACGCATTTGGAAATGGCGAGGGAACGCGTTCGACGCGGTCCGGCTCCTGTGGATTGACCTTTGCGCTCTCAGCAGGCTCGCTTGCGCCGGCTGCTGGTCTTCTGGTGCGCAGCCGGTAGGAGGTTGTTCCGGTCTCGAGGATATGGGCGTTGAACGTGACGCGGTCGACGATGGCGGCAACGAGGCGGGGGTCGGGGAAGACTGATCCCCACTCGGAGAACGGCAGGTTCGTCGCGATCGCGATGGAGGCGCGTTCTTCGCGTTCGGTGATGATCTGGAACAGCAGCTCAGCACCTGTCGGGTCGATCTGGACGTAGCCGAGCTCGTCGAGCAGCAGCAGGTCGAGGCGGCCGTAGCGGGCGACGACGCGGGACAGCACCCGTTCGTCGGCTGCTCCGACGAGTTCGTTGACCAGCTGCGCGGTGGTCGCGTAGCGGACCCGCCGGCCTTGTTCGCAAGCGGCGAGGCCGAGACCGATGAGCAGGTGGGACTTGCCGGTGCCGGAGTCACCGAGCAACACGACGGGTTCCCCGGCGTCCATGTAGTGCCCGGCCGCCAGGTGGCCCAACGTGGCGGCCGGGATGGTCGGGACGGCGTCGACGTTGAACTCCGCCAGCCGCTTTAACCGGGGAAACCTGGCTTCGGCGATCCGCCTCGCCCGCCGGGTGGCGGTGCGGGTGTCGACCTCGGCGGCGAGGACCTCAGCCAGGTAGCCGAGGTGGGACTGCCGTTCCCGCAGGGCGATCTCGGCCAGCGGCGCCGCTTCCGCCCTCACGGTCGGCAAGTGCAGCTCCCGCGCGGCCGCGCCGCTCAAGGCCTGCGCCGCCGCGTCCACCGTGCTCACAGCGGCGGCCCTGGTCGTGGTGGTGGTCATGTCCCGCTCCCGCGTAGCAGCTGGTCGTAGTCGGTCAGGGTGGGCGTCGGGCGGTCATAGCGGGCCAGCGCGCCGATCGGGATGACCGCGGCGAGTGGTGTCTGCTGCCGGCGGGCGTCGATCAGGACCAGCTGCGGGTCCAACGCCCCGGAGGCAACCGCCCGGGTCCATCGCCGCGGTCAACGCGGCCGCGGGCATGGCTAGGTGCGCGAGGAGGACCTCGATCAGCGCGCGGGTGCCGGCGGCGTCGCCGCGTGCCCGCCGGGCGGCGTCCCGGTAACCCTGGTGCGAGGCGGTGAACAACCCGCGGGCCTTCGCCTGGGCCAGCGCGGTCGCGCCGGGCAAGCCGCCGGGCTTGGACTTGAGCACCTCGAGGTAGTGGTCCAGGGTGAGCACCTCGGTGTGTTTCCCGACCGCCCGCTCATGACGGGCAACGACCTTCCCGCCGTCGGACACCTCGACGACGCAGGCGGACAGTCGGATCGTCAGCCGACGGCCGGCATAGCGGCGCCCGGTGATCACCCACGTCTCGTCGCCCAGGTCGGCGGCGGTGATCAGCGTGTTCAACGCCGCGAGCGAGGTGACCTTCGGGACGGGGACGAGGTGCCGGCGGCGGAACCGGCCGATTTCGCCTTCAACGCCGCCCTTCTCGTGCGCCCCAACGATCCCTGGCCGGCAGAAGAACGAGTCGAAGCCGTAGTGCGACCGCAACGCGACGAACCGCTCGGACTCGACCCGGTCCCGCCCCCGCAGCACCCGGGTCACCGCCGGCTTCAGGTTGTCGTAGCGCACCAGCGCCGGGACACCACCGAAGTGCGCGAGGGCCAGCACATGTACTTCCAGGAAGGCTTCCTGGGCTTGAGTGCCGAACCCGACGTGGAACGCGCGGCCGGAGTGCGACAGCCGCATCGCGAACAGCCAGCACGTCACCGGCACCCCGGCGATCACCGCCTGGAACTCCCCGAAGTCGACCTCCGCCTCAGCGCCAGGCAGGTGGGTCTGCGGGATCGCCACCTCCACCGACACCAGACCCAGCTCGATCCGGCGACGGGCGACGTGACGCGACACCGTCACCTCCGACACGGTCGCGCCGTGCTCGGCCACCAGCCGTTGTCACACCCGTCGAGCGGTGTGCCGCTGCTTGGGCGGCGCATCCCAGTCCGCGAGCAGCCACGCGTCGATCACCGCCGTCCAAGGGTCGATCGCCGGCCTGGGTCGCGGCGGGTACTCCTTCCGCCGAGGGGGCAGGGCCGCAGCTAACGCCTGCCGCACCGTCCGCCGGTGCACCCGGTGTCGGGCCGCGAGCTCGCGGATCGATAGACCCTCAAGCCGCTTGTCTCGCCTGATCTGCTCGAACAGTTCCACCCGTGACCGCATCCTGACCGACCCTTGTGTCGACGACTACGACACAAGCGATCACAACCGGGTGGGGCCAACATTCGTGACGACACACTCCACCACCAGCACGGCCGTCACCACGCCCCTGGGGCCAGGATTCGTGGCGGCGACCGGTCCCAGTGGGGCCAGACCAGGTGACCACACTCACTCCGTCCTACAGTTGGGACTGACGTCCCTCGAACTGCTCGGGACTTGCCCGCGGTCGCGCCCGCTCCAACCACGCACGCCGGCGCGTACCTGGTCTCGGCTCTACCTCGAGTGCCGGGACCGCACACAGCTTCCGTCACCGAGTTGGGGTCAACCTGGGGTTTCGGCAGAGGGGGTGGTGGACGAGCACCTGCTGCCCTGCCCCGTCAGCGGTCGGAGTCGCCGTCCTTGCGCGGGAAGAAGAACCCGCCGACCGCTCGGCCGGCCCGCCCCATCGAGTAGCTGCCGTTGCCGTTGCCGCCGTGCCCGTTCGCGCCGTGCCCGTTCGCGCCGTGCCCGTTCGCGCCGCCGGATCCGTTTCCGGAGACCTGCGTGCGGGTCGGCGCGGTCGTCGTACGCCGGGTGACGACCGTCGTACCACCGCCGTCGGCGTCCCGGGCGGCCTCCATGGCGCCCATCATCTCGCGCTCGGGCTCGATCGGCACCAGATGCGGTACGGCGGGGCGCGGCAGCGGCTCGGTGAGCTCGACGTACTCCCCGCTGGGTAGCCGCCGGATCCGCCCGGTCTCGACGCCGTGGTGCGCAAGGTCGTGGTCACTGCGCTGAAGGCCGAGGCAGATGCGCTTGGTGGCCCAGTACGCGAGCGGCGGCAGCACGATGAGCCCGACCCGGAAGCTCCACGTCAGCTGGTTGATCGACAGGTTGAGCGTCGTGGCGATGATGTCGTTGCCGCCGGCCAGCCACAGGATGACGTAGAACGTCAGCGACATCGCGCCGATCGCCGTACGCACCGGGACGTCACGGGGCCGGTCGAGCAGGTTGTGGTAGCCGCGGTCCTTGGTCCACAGCGGCTCGAGGAACGGGTAGAGCGCGAGCAGCGTGAAGATGATGCCGGGGATCACCACCGCAGGCACGAAGAGGTTCCAGCTGAGCGTGTGGCCCCACAGGTTGGTCTCCCAGTTGGGCATCAGCCGCAGGGCACCGTCCAGCCAGCCGATGTACCAGTCCGGCTGGGAGCCGGCGCTGACGTTGGACGGGTCGTAGGGACCGTAGAGCCAGACCGGGTTGATCTGCGCCAGCCCGCCGAGGGCCGCCAGCACGGCGAAGACCAGGAAGAAGAAGCCACCGCCCTTGGCGGCGTACGTCGGGAACATCCGCGAGCCCACGACGGTGTCCTCGGTCTTGCCGGGTCCCGGGAAGTCGGTGTGCTTCTGGTGCCAGAGGATCATCATGTGCGCGGTGATCAAGCCTACGATGACGCCCGGGACGAGCAGGATGTGGATCACGTAGAGACGCGGGATGAACGACGGGCCGGGGAAGTTGCCGCCGAAGAGGAGAAAGCCAACCCAGGTGCCCACCAGGGGGATCGACTCGACGATCGAGTAGGCGATCCGCAGCCCGGTCCCGGACAGCAGGTCGTCGGGCAGCGAGTAGCCGGCGAAGCCCTCGAGGATGCCGAGGACCAGCAGGGTGACACCGACCAGCCAGTTGATCTCGCGCGGCTTGCGGAAGGCGCCGGTGAAGAACACCCGCATCAGATGCACGGTGATCGAGGCGACGAACAGCAGGGCGGCCCAGTGGTGGATCTGCCGGATGACCAGTCCACCGCGTACGTCGAAGCTGATCCGCAGCGTGGACTCGAACGCCTGGGTCATCTGCACGCCGCGCAGCGGCACGTAGCTGCCGTTGTAGACGACCTCCCGGACGGAGGCGTCGAAGAAGAAGCTGAGGAAGGTGCCGGTCAGCAGCAGGATCACGAACGAGTAGAGGGCGATCTCGCCCAGCATGAACGACCAGTGGTCCGGAAAGACCTTGTTGAAGCTGCGGCGCAGGAAGCCCGAAGAGCCCAGCCGGTCGTCGACGAAGCGCATCGACCTGCGGGTGGTGTTCGCGGTATAGCTCATCCGCGCTCCCAAAAACTCGGACCGACCGGTTCGGTGTAGTCACCGTTCGCTATGAAGTATCCGTCCGGATCAGTGCTGATCGCCAGCTGAGGCAGCGATCGGGCCGCAGGTCCGAACAGCACCCGGCAGCCGTCGATGACGTCGAAGGTGGACTGGTGGCAGGGGCAGAACAGGTGGTGGGTCTGCTGCTCGTAGAGCTTGACCGGGCAGCCGGCGTGGGTGCAGATCGAGGAGTAGGCGACGTGGCCGTCGACCGTCCAGTTCTCCCGCCCACCCTGCCGCCGGACCTCCTCCGGACGGAGCCGGATCAGCAGCGTGGGGGAGGTGGCCGTGGCCTCCACTCCCAGCTCCTCGTAACCCTCGGGCATCACGGTGAGCAGGCCGCCGACGCGCAGGTCACCGACCCGCAGCGGCCGGTTGGTCTCGACCTCGACCAGCCGGACGCCCTTCTTCCACGCCGTATGGCGCAGGGTCTTGTGCGGCGCCGGACCGAGGTCGCGCAGCGGTACCAGGGCGGCGAGCGGGAGTACCCCGAGGGCCAGCGCGAGCGAGCGGCGGATGAGTGACCGGCGGGCGATGCCGGTCTGCTCGGTTCCGGTGAAGAAGGCGTCCTCCGTCTTGCGGCGCTCGGACTCCGGAGTGGCGAACGGCTCGCGCTCCTGCACCGCGCTCTCGTGCGGCATCAGCTTCTTCGCCCACACGATGAGCCCGGCCCCGATGCCGAACATCGACACGGTGAGGAAGATCGCGAGCAGCGCGTTCATCGCGGCGCCGTAGTCGGCGGTGTGGATCTTGCCGAAGACGTAGGTCAGCAGGAAGCCGACGGTACCGAGCGCGGAGATCAGGAACAGCAGCCCGACCGTCCGCTCGGCCCGCTTCTCCCTGCGGGGGTCGAGGTCCTCCGCCCGCGGCGGCTGGATCTCGAAATCGGCACCCCGCGGCCCGAGAGCCGTCGAGTCCACCGACGTGGGCGACGGGCCGGCAGCCGGTGGCTGTGGCGCGGGCGTCGAGCCCGGCCGCTGGCCGATCCTGCGGATGGGGCGGCGCGGCGTATCGGCCGGCGAGCCGGAAGCGGGGGGGAGGACCTCGCTCATGCCCGCGAGCCGATCCACAGCGTCATGATGACCAGGGCGCCGATGCCGACCAGCCAGGCCACCAGACCCTCGGGAATGGGCCCCAACCGGCCGAGACCGTGCCCGCCGGGGTTGGCTTCGGAGTTGAGTGCGCGGACGAACTTGATGACGTCGCGCTTCTGGTCAGGCGTAATCTGTCCGTCGCCGAAGACCGGCATCGACTCCGGGCCGGTCTGCATCGCCTCGTAGATCTGCCGGTCGGTCGCGCGGGTCACGGTCGGGGCGTACTTGCCGCGAGTCAGCGCACCCCCCTGCCCGGCGAAGCCGTGGCAGGAGGCGCAGTTCGCCGCCCACGTGCCGCGGCCCTCCGCGACGCTGGCGTCGGACAGGCCGAGGTCCTGTTCCGACGGGACGGCCGGGCCGCCGCCGAGGGACTGAATGTAGGCCGCCAGGTTGTCGATCTGGTCCTGGGAGTACAGCTGCTGCTTGCGCGCCGCCTGCGGGCCTTGCTGCTGCAGCGGCATCCGGCCGGTGCTGACCTGGAAGTCCACGGCCGCGCCGCCCACCCCGATGAGGCTCGGCGCCTGGTTGCCGCCCTGGGCGTTGAGCCCATGGCAGCTTGCGCAGCTGGTGAGGAAGAGGTCCCGCCCATCCGAGACGGCCGTGGCGCTCTGGGCGGGGGCGTCCGCGCGGCCGCTCGGCGCCAGAACGGCGTACCCGATGCCCATGACGGCCAGCAGCAGCAACAGGACCGGTACGCCGGTCCGCCGCCGTCGTCGGTGCCGGCCTCGCGCGCGCAACTGCACAGGACCCCTCCGACCTAGCGGATCAGATAGATGGTGGCGAACAGGCCGATCCACACCACGTCGACGAAGTGCCAGTAGTAGGAGACCACGATGGCACTGGTCGCATCGTCGGGGGTGAACCGGCCGAAGGTCGACCTCGCCAGGACGAAGACAAAGGCGACCAGCCCCCCGATCACGTGCAGCCCGTGGAAGCCCGTCGTGAGGTAGTAGACCGACCCGTACGCATGGCTGCTGATCGAGAAGGTGTTGTGGACGAAGTACTCGTAGGACTGGCCACCGACGAAGACCATGCCCATGAGCAGGGTGAGGCTGAACCAGCGGCGCAGCCCGTAGACGTCGCCCCGCTCCGCTGCGAAGACGCCGAGCTGGCAGGTGACGCTGGACAGGACCAGGACGATCGTGAACGGTGTCGCCGACTTGAGGTCGAGCTCGACCCCCTCGGCGGGCCAGACGTCGCTGATCGAGCGGACGGTGAAGTACATCGCGAACAGGGCCGAGAAGAACATCAGCTCCGACGACAGCCACACGATCGTGCCGACGGCGACCAGGTTGGGGCGCGTCAGCGACGAATGGGTCGGAGCGTGCTCCAGCGACAGGGCGGTGGCCACGGCGCCATTATTGCCGAGCCCCTGTCGCGCGCCACGGCGACCCCCCGGAGGCGCTCAGCCGACGGCAGCACTGGCCCGCGCGGGCCAGTTGCGTTGGGATATGGATATGTCCAGGGACAACTCGACTCGACGGAGGATGCCGTCGTACGAGGGCGTCGACAAGCTGGCCGTCACGACCTCGGTAGCATCGGGCGCCGCGCAGCCTGCTCCTGCTGCGCTCCCGCTGGCAGGAAGCAGTCATGACCGCTGAACGGACCGAGGTGCGTAGCCGCACGGTCCTGGTCTACAGCGACGATCCGGCGATTCGCGCGCGGGTGATGAGCTGCGTGGGCCGGCGCCCGGCGGCCGACCTGGGCGTGATCGACTACGAGGAGGCCGACACGGGGGAGGGCGCCGTCCGGGCGGTGCGGCACCGGCCGGTCGATCTCTGCATCCTGGACGGCGAAGCGTGGCCGACCGGCGGGATGGCGATCTGCCGGCAGCTCAAGGAGGAGCTGGCCCATTGTCCGCCCCTGCTTCTGCTCATCGGACGCCGTGACGACCGGTGGTTGGGGACCTGGTCGCGGGCGGACGCCATGGTGGCGCACCCGCTGGACCCGGTGGAGCTCCTCACAGCGGCGGTAAGCCTGCTCACGCCCGCGGACGTCTGAGCATCCAGCCGTGACCCGAGCCGCGCCGACCTGGCCGGAATTGCTCACCGTGCTGCTGCGTGGGGACTCCCTCCCTGCCGATGCGACGCGCTGGGTGATGGACCGGGTGATGGCCGGGGAGGCGACCTCTGCGCAGGTCGCCGGTTTCGCGATGGCGCTCCGCGCGAAGGGGGAGACGCCGGAGGAGGTCGCCGGCCTGGTGACAGCGATGCTGGCCAACGCGGCGCCGATGGACGTGACCGGGCCGGTGGTGGACACCTGCGGCACGGGGGGGGATCGGGCGCACACGGTCAACCTGTCCACCATGGCCGCCCTCGTCGTCGGTGGTGCCGGCGCCACCGTGGTGAAGCACGGAAACCGCGCCGCCTCCTCGGCCTGCGGGTCGGCAGATCTGCTCGAAGCGTTGGGCGTCGTGGTCGACCTGCCGCCCCCCGCGGTGGCCCGTTGTGTGGCCGAGGCGGGGATCGGCTTCTGCTTCGCGCCGATCTTCCACCCGGCGCTGCGCCACGCCGCCGCTCCCCGCCGTGAGCTCGGCGTCCCTACGGTGTTCAACTTCCTCGGTCCACTGACGAACCCGGCGCAGCCGGCCGCCCAGGCCGTCGGCGTGGCGGACCGGCGGATGGCACCGGTGCTCGCCGGCGTACTGGCTGCGCGTGGCACCTCGGCTCTGGTCTTCCGGGGGGACGACGGCCTCGACGAGCTCACCGTCACGACGACCTCGACGGTGTGGGTGGTCCGGGACGGCGCCGTGACCGAAGTGACCGTGGACCCCGTCGACCTGGGACTGACGCCGCGTCCGGCCGAGGAGCTCCGCGGCGCCGATGCGTCCTACAACGCCGAGGTCGCCCGTGAGCTTCTCGACGGCCGCACCGGTGCGGTTCGCGACGCCGTGCTGCTCAACGCGGCGGCGGCACTGGTCGCGCTGGGTCCCGGCGGGCAGCCGTTGTCCTTGGCGCTCCGCGAGGCGATCGGCCGGGCAGCGGCCGCACTGGACTCCGGCGCCGCGGGCGAGGTGTTGGACCGGTGGGGCACGACCAGCCGGGCGCTGGCGGCTCAGGAGGTGGCGTCGTCCTCGTCGTAGCCCAGGGCGAACGCCGCGTCGAGATCGCGGGTCGAGTAGGCCCGGAAGGAGATATGGGTGTGTGTCGCGAGCACGCCGGGAACCTTGCTCAGCCGGTCGGCGATCACGTCGGCAAGGTGCTCGTGCTCGCCGACCCGCACCATGACGATGAGGTCGACATCGCCGGTCACCGAGTAGACCTCGCTCACTCCGGGGATGGCTGCGATTCCCTGCGCAACCTCCGGGATGACGTCGACGGCCGCCTTCACCAGGACGAAAGCGGTGATCAACAGGTCCTCCATGGTCCGGCGAGTGGCCCGCCAGCCTAGCCATCAGGCTCCGCCCCCTCGCGCCGGACGGTGCCCCGGCCGCAGCCCGCGGCGATCGGCGAAGGGCGCCACCGCCTCCGGGCTACAGCCGGTCTGCAGCCGGGCCAGTACGCCACCGGCACCGAACACCGGGGAGCACCAGGTGTCGGTCAGCTCGACCAACCGGGTGCCGGGAGTCTCCAGCCAGCGCAGCACGCACTCCATCTCCTCGGCGCTTGCGTACGGGGTCGGCTCAAAGGCGCTGGTCGGCTCGAAGGGCCGGAGCACGGTCTCGGCGGTGGCGACCAGGGCGTCGACGTACGGCCGGGGTGCCGCCCGCGGCGGTGCGTCCCCGGCGGCGACCAGCCGGCCCGAGCGCACGACCACCAGCTCCCAGCCACCGTCACTACGTGGCCGAGCCGCCACCAGCTCGCGGCAGCGGGCCAGCGCGGACAGTCGCTGCGACCGGGCGGCGGCGCGGACGAAGGACGTCAGCCGGTCGCGATGGGCCGCGGCCTCCTCGTAGCGCTGCTGCTCGCTGAGGCGGCCGATGGTGGACGTCAGCGCGCTCACGACGGTGGCCGGACTGCCGGTGATCGCCGTCCGCACCGCGCTCACGTGGACGCCGTACTGCTCGGCGCTCTCGCGGCCGTCACACGGGGCGCCGCAGCGACCCAGCTCCGCCAGCACGCACGCGGGGGAGGGCCGGGTGGCCGAGAGCCGGCGCACACACTGGCGAACCGGTACGGCGGAGTGCACGGCCGCGGCCGCGGCCTCGGCGGCCCGCGCCGAGGGGAACGGGCCGAGATGGCTGCCGGCGTCGCGGACGGCGCGGACCACTGACAGCCGGGGAAACGGCTCGTCGGTGAGCTTGAGGAACACCGAGCGTTCGGGGAAGCGCGAGCGACGGTTGTAGCGCGGCTTGTGCTCCGCGATCAGCCGCAGCTCGCGTACCTCGGCCTCCAGCCCATGGGCGCACGGGATCGCGTCGACCCGCTCCGCCATGCCCACCATCTCCGCCATCCGGGTGCGCGGCTCGCTCGCCACGAAGTAGTTGCGCACGCGGGCTCGCACATTGGTGCTCTTGCCGACGTAGAGGACTCGCCCGGCGGCGTCCCGGAAGAGGTAGACGCCCGGGCCGCGGGGGAGCCGCTCCGCGAGGTGGCGCTTGCGCCGTTGCTGCGGGCTGACCTGCGCGGAGAAGGTGCGCAGCTCCTCGAGCGAGTGCACGCCGAGCGTCCCCACCCGCTCGAGCAGCCCGTGCAGGACGTCGACGGTGGCCTCGGCGTCGGCCAGCGCCCGGTGGCACGGGGTCACCCGGGCGCGGAACACCTGGGCCAGGGTCGCCAACCGGCAGTCGGGCGCCTCGTCGCGGGTGAGCACCCGGCGGGCCAGCCGAGCGGTGTCGAGGGAGTCGAAGGCAGGCCAGGCGCGGCCGGTGCTCGAGCAGGCGGACCGCAGGAAGCCCAGGTCGAAGGGCGCGTTGTGAGCGACGAGCACCGCATCGCGGGCGAACTCCAGGAAGGCCGGCAGTACCTCGCGGATGGACGGCGCGCCGGCGACCATCGCGTCGGTGATCCCGGTCAGCACCGCGATGAACGGGGGGATCGCGTCCTGCGGGTTGACCAGCGTGGCGAAGGTGCCCTCGACCACGCCCCCGCGCACCCGGACGGCACCGACCTCGGTGATCTGCGCGCCGGCCGGGGATCCCCCCGTCGTCTCCAGGTCGACGACCACGAAGGTGAGGTCGCGCAACGGCGTACCGAGCTCGTCGAAGCTGGCCTGCCGCGTGACTGCCGGCAAGCCACCCGGTGCGGGCAGGAGTGGGCGCGAGGCCGGGGCGGTGGAGGTTGCCACGAATCGGACGCTAGGGCGGGCGTCCGACAGGAACCGTCGCGGCTTGCCTCTCCTACGCGACCACGACGGCGGCGGCGCGCAGCGCCAGGCCGAGCCCGACCAGGGTGATCAGGCCGGCGGTCCCCACCGGCAGGGCGCGGGCGAACCGGGCCGACCACCGCGCGGGCTGCCGGCGGTCCAGCCAGCTGCGGCCGCGGACGAGGAGCAGCCCCGCCATGGTCAGCGTCGTCGCCATGCCCAGGCCGTAGCAGACGACCAACACCACGCCGAACCACGCGCGGTGCAGCGCGATGGCTCCCAGCAGCACGACCAGCGCCGATGGGCTCGGGACCATGCCGCCCGCCAGCCCCATAACGACCAGGCTGCGCCGGGTGGGGACCGTGGCGGGTACCTGCAGGTGGTCATGCCGGTGGTCATCGGCGGGACCGTCGGCATGGGGGTGACCGTGCGAGGGACCGTCGGCATGGGCGTGACCGTGCGAGGGACCGTCGGAGTGGGGGTGCTCATGGTGATGGCCGCCAGGCCCGTGGCTGTGCCCCGCCGCGCGGCCCTGCAGGGCGCCACGAAGCAGCCAGGCGCCGATACCGACCAGCATCAGCCCGCTCACCAGGCCGAGCACGGGGAACAGCCGTTCCGGGGCGAAGGCGCTGGAGACGCTGAGCAGGATGCCGAGCGCCAGCACGCCGGCGGTGTGCGTCGCCGTCACGGTGGCCCCGACGGTCAGGGCCGAGCGCAGGGAGCTGTGCCGTCCCACCAGGTAGGCCGCCATGACGGTCTTGCCGTGTCCAGGCGCCACCGCATGTACCGCGCCCAGGAGTAGCGCCAGCGCGACCGCCGCCAGGCCGACCCCGAGGCTGAGATGCCGGCGGCCGACAAAGGCGGAGAACGCCGTGGTCGCGGCGTCGATGCCTCGCGGCAGCGCCGACGTGGGACCCCGGTCTGCCACCGGACCGCTGGCCGGCCCTCCAGGGCGGACGACCAGTCGGGCGGACCGCACGTCCAGCGGCGACTGGAGCAGGTTCTTTGGGTAGGCCGTCAGCCGGGCGCTGGTCGAGCGGGCCGGCACGTCGGCGGAGGTGATGGTCGTTCCGTCGCCGATGGCGGTGACCTCGCGCCAGCCGATCCGGCCCTCGAAGTTGCGGTTGGCATAGGTGACGACGCTGCCGCTCCGTAGACCTCTGACTGCTCCGCTCAAGGCGCAGCTGATCCGCATCGTGGGAAGTCCGGCCTGTCCCGGTCGCTGTTCCGCGCGGCTCTGCTCCACGGCGAGAGCCACGGTCCCGCCGTTGACGGATGCGGCCAACCCGCCTGTCGAGCTCTTGCAGGTGCTCGCGGCGTACGCCTCGAGCTCCGGCCCGGTGAGCTGGCCGTCGCCGTTGGTATCCACAGCGGCACGCGCCTGGAACGTGGGGATCTCGGCCATGTCGATGATGTAGTCGACACGCAGCTGGCGCTCGCCAACCTGTAGTCCGCTGTAGGTGTTGACGGTGAAGTTGCCGAGGGGGTGGGCGCTGGCGACGCCGCCGAGAGCCGCCGTGATCAACGCGGCGAAGGCCGCCACCGTGAGCAGCCGCCTCATCCGGTCACCTTCGGCACCGGTACGCCGAGCCGGGCGGCGAGCGCTCGGGCTACCGGCAGGTCCCGGATCGAGGCCAGGGCCGACTCCGACATCAGGGCCGGGCTGATCGAGAAGGCGGTGCGCAGGTCGCGCCCCGCCGCGGCACGCATGCCCAGGTCCGCCTCGATGGCGGCGCGGTGGTAGTACAGCAGGGCGTCGCGGGTGCCCAGAGCCAGCGCGGCGTTGGCCGCTGGCAGCGCCGCCGCCGGCGAGCCGGTCTGGCGCAGCGCCCAGCCGAGGGCGTCGTGACCGTAGATCGTCGGTCGGTTCGCCAGTGCGGCGCGGGCGAGTGCCACTACCTCGGTCGGCGGCCGGCCGTCCGGGTCGCGGGCGTGATCTGCTTCGAAGCGGGCGCCCTCGAGGTCGACCACCACGCCGTTGGCCCGTTGCAGCGTCTCGATGGCGCGGACCAGCGCGTACTGCTGCGCCGCTGCTGCCGGCCGGCGCAGCGCTGTGAGTACGTCGCCGTAGAAGGCGACGGTCTCCGGTAGGGGCAGTGTCGTCACCGCGGGCTGCAGCCGGCCGGCTGCAGCGGCGAAATTGCCGCGAGCGGCATCGACCCGGGCCAGTCCGACCGAGGCCGGCGTGTACGTCGGCACGCTGGCCAGGGCGTCGTCGTAGGCCCGGATGGCCTCGGTCAGGCGCCCCTGACCGCGGAGCAGGTCGCCGAGTAGAACAGACACATACGCCACGTCGGCGCGAGATCCGGAGCCGGCGGTGCGCGCCTCCGTGAGCGCCGCGATGGCACCGGTGGGGTCGCCGTAGAGCTCGCGCAAATAGGAGATCCGGGACAGGCTGGCGAGGTTGGGCTTACGGTCGACCATCGCCTGTGCCGAACGGACCGCGTCAGGGTAACGGCCGAGCTCGACCTGCGCGTCGACGACGATCCCCAGGGCCTCCGCCGAGTCGGGGTAGGCCGCGGTGGTGCGCCGGCCAAGAGCCAGGGCTGACCGGAACTCATGTCGCGAGAGGTCCAGCAGGCCGCGGCCGAGCATGGTCCGCAGGTCGTCGGGGGCGATCGCGGAGCTGCGCTGAAGGGCTCGGTCGGCCAGTGTGTAGTACGCCGGGTCGGCGGTCTCCTTGGCGCGGGAGAGGTAGGCCAGCCCCAAGTCGGTCAAGGGCCGGGGGTCGTTGGGGTGCGACTGCAGCAGGGCCTGGGCCTTGTTGATCGCCGCTGTGGCTCCTGCGCCGCCGACCTGAGGTGGCGCCGCCGGTGCGACGGTTGTCGAGGAGCCGGCGAAGGCGAAGCGGCCCAGCAGCGCGGCGAGCAGGACAAGAGTCGCGAGCGCCGCGAGAACCGTGCCGCGGCTGGTACGCCGCCCAGGAGGCCCGGTGAACCGGGCCTCCTGGGACGGACGTACGTCAGACGTTGTCACTCTTCGTTACTGTACCGTTACGGCTTGATCTGCGGAGTGGTGCTGCTCTCCACCGACCCCAGCACGTCGCGGTATCCCTCGTTCGGGACGGCGACGTACGGGAACGAGCCGAGGAACGGGCGGTCGTTGCTGTTGACGCCGTCGCCCAGGTCGTTGTTCGGCGACTTGTTGAAGAACGGCGTGAACGGTGTGCCGCCGGCCAGGGCCCGCAGCTCGATGTCCACCACGTCGTCGCCGAGTCGACGGCCGTTGGGGAAGCCGGCCAGGTCGCCGCCGAGGACGCCGAGGGCGTTCTCATTCTTGGTCGGCGCAACGCCCATGTTCAGGCGCAACTGCTCCGACGCGACCACGTTCGGCGGCATGTTCAGCCCCTTGATACCGGTCAGGAAGATCGGCACCAGGTCCTTGGTGCGCGGCACGCCCGGAGTCTGCAGCCCGTAGAGCTGACGGATCAGCCGGGACGGCAGCGGGTCGAGCACGTACTTGGCGAACTGGGCGTCATCCTTGGGCGCAGAGGCGTTGAAACGGTCCTTGTCCTTCAGCGGGACGATCAACTCGTTCACCAGCGGAGCACCCAGTCGGGAGACCTGGACGAACGGGCCGCTGCCCTGGACGCTGCTGCCGAACATGTCGCTGTTGCTGAAGTTGTTCGTCAGCACCCGGGTCTTGAACCGGTAGGACGTGGTCGTGACCCCGATCACTGCGTGCGGGTCCTTGGCGCCCTTGGCCAGCGCCTTGTGGTTGCTGGTGAGCTGGTTGATCGGGACCTGCACGACGATCGACTGAACGTTGAACCCGTGCGTCCCGTTCTTGCCCTTCTGTGCGGCCCGCGGTGCCGGCTTGTACGCCGGCAGGAACGGGCGGAGCTGACCGAGGTCGAAGATGGCACCCAGGTCGACGAAGAAGGGGTCGTCACGGGGGCCGGCGAAGACCTTGATGCCGTTGCCGACCGTGTGAACCGCCTGGCGGGCGGTGGACGCGTAGTTCGGCGTGGACACCGGTCCGACGTTGGCCGGCGCGGTGGCCAGATTGCTACCGACCATCGTGCGGTTGCCCCGCTCGGTACGCGAGACGCTGTAGCTCTGGAAGATGTTCACGTTGGGGTCGCGGGGTGAGGTGACCGGACCGGTGGCGTACAGGAACGTGTTGCCATTGCGGATCTTCGTGTTGAACCGGAAGTCGTACTTGATGTCCGGCACCGCATCGCCGTTGTTGTCGACGTTGATGCGGTAGAGGACGTCGTCGCCGAACCGGTCGAAGTTCGGGCCACCCGAGGGGTTCTCGAACGGGACGTAGTTGGCGACGAAGGTGACCATGTTGGGATTGTCAGGACTCACGAACGTGTAGAGGTCCGTGGCGTCGATCACCGGGTCCTGACTGGTGAGCGGTGCTTCCTTGTGGCTGGATGCTCCTGCCGGACTGAGCCCGGCCAGGACCATCGCTGCACCGACTGCGGGGACGACGAGCACCCCCGCCTTTCGCATGCGTGACTTCACCTGTTCTCCTTCGTTTGACTGATGATCCGGGGGCGGTGCCCGGTGGTGCGCCCGTGCCTAGTACCTCCTTAGCCGGTTCCGCCGGGGACGATTCCGAACACCCGCCAGGAGCGGCCGAGAGGAGCCACCCCGACGAGGAGCTGTTGGCCCGGGCCGGTGATCGGGATCAGGCGGGCCCAGGACCCGATCTCAGGGCCGTAGGCCGCGAGGAAGGGCGCGGTGGCCGGCCCGCCGGTGACGGGCTGTGCGGGGCCGGCCCGCAGACGCGCATGCTTGGTGCAGATCGCGCCGGGAAGCGAGTCGTCGCCGAGCAGGTCCGATGAAACCTGCCGCGCGGCGGCACCGGCGCCGTCGCAGGCCGCCAGCCGGGTCAGCCAGGCGCTCACGTCTGCCGCCGCGGTCCGGTCGGAGATCAGTTCGGGCGTCACCCGTACCGGTTCGGGCTGTACCCGCCAGGCCGGGCCGGCGCGGACCGCCCGGTAGACCTCGACGGCGTGCGCCGGCACGAACCCCACGAAGGCGTTGAGGGCAGGCGTACGGCGTACGTCGACGGAGATCTCCGCACCGTCGCCGGCCGGCAGGTCACCGGTCACCATGAACGTTCCCGGCGCCGGCAGGTCGGCCATGGCGTCGACCCACAGTGCCTGAGTCGCGTAGGTCCGCCGGGAGTCCGGCGCCAGCAGGGCGAACGAGGTGGCGGCGTCGCCGTCGCTGCGGGCGCGCAGGAAGGACGCGACAGCGGCGGTTGCGGTGCGGTCGGCATCTGCGGGCAGCGCAACAGCCGGGGCAGCCGAAGGCAACGAGGACTGCGGCCCTCCCGGCAGGTTCAGTGACTTGACCGAGGGCGGCTGCCGCTGGCCGGCCGAGGCGTCGGAGCGCCACGGGTGCAGAGCCACTACGGCAACGCCGGCGAGAACCGCGACGAGGACCAGCACCAGCGCGGGAGCTCGTCCCAGCCTGGCGAGATTGCGGTGTTTCGACATGGGCCTCCCCCAGTGTTCCTTGCCACCGCGTTCGTGGCCCCGGAGCTGCGGGATTGCGCCGGGAAGGAACAATCACGCACTGTCGCCGCACGTGAGCGCGCTGTTGCCGCACGGAGCGGCCGGTCTGGCCCACGGCCGGGAGGTGGCCGCCTACCCTTGGGAAGGGGAGCCGAGGAGGTACGCCATTCCCACCGCCCAGCCGGACGACGGGGCACCCGCCGCACCGACCGGTGATGCGGTGCTGCTGGCGGAACCGGTCCGGCTGCGCGTGGTGGCCCTGGCGGCGGACCTGCTGGGGGTGCTGCGGCCCGAGGAGGTGCCGTCCGCGCTGCGGCCGCACGCACGCTTCACGCCGGCCCGGCGGGCTCGGCTGGCGGCGGGTCCGATCGCCGCGGCGCTCGAGTCCGATCCGGACTTCCGGGACCGCATCGCCGCCGGCGTACGAGAGGCGATGCCCGAGCTGGCCGGCGCGGTGGACGCGGGGAGCGCGCCGCCGGCGGCGGCTCCTGAGGACGTCGGCGCGCTGGCCTATCTGCTGCGCCCACCGGGTTGGCAGGCGGTCACCGGGGAGGTCGCCCGCACGCTGTCCACTGCCGCCGCCGCCGCGGCCTCGGCCGCTTCGGCCGCTACGGTGGCCCGCCTGCAGGAGCAGCTCAGCGCGGTCCGTCGAGCCGGCCGGGCAGAGGCCGAGCGGCTGCGGGCCGAGCTCGCGGGCGCCCGGTCCGAGAGCGACGACCTCCGGCGCCGGCTGCGGGACGCGAACGAGCAGGTACGCCGGGCCGAACGCATCACGGCCGAGGCGAAGCAGGCTGCGGTGACCGGGCGAGAGGTGGCGATGGGAGCCGGCGCCGCAGCGGCGGCGGAGAACCGTCGGCTCCGGGCGCGCCTCGCGGAGGCCGAGACGTCGGTGGAGGCGGCACGGCGGGCGACCCGGGAGGGGCGCACGTCCGACGAGGCGCGGCTGCGGCTGCTCCTGGACACGGTCGTCGAAGCGGCAGCCGGGTTGCGCCGGGAGCTGGCGCTGCCCGCGGTCACGGTCCGCCCGGCCGATCTCGTCGCCGCCGCGGCGCCGACCGCCGGGGAGCCAGGCGTCGAGCCGGCGCGCGGGCTGGCGGCCGACGACCCGGCCCGGCTCGACTGGCTGTTGGCCCTGCCGCAGACGCACCTGCTGGTCGACGGTTACAACGTGACCAAGCTCGGGTACGGCGGCCTGCCACTCGAGGCGCAGCGGAATCGGCTGGCCGGTGGGCTGTCCGGGCTCGCCGCACGGACCGGCGTCGAGGTGACCTGCGTCTTCGACGGTGCCGAGCGACCGACGCCGATCGCCGTACCTGCGCCTCGCAACATCCGGGTGCTGTTCAGCGCCCCCGGCGAGATCGCCGACGAGCTCATCCGGAGGCTGGTCCGTGCGGAACCGGCCGGGCGGCCGGTGGTCGTCGTCTCCAACGACCGGGAGATCATGGACGACGTCCGGCAAGCCGGTGCGCGCACCGTTCCCTCGTCCGCCCTGCTGCGCCGGCTCGACCGCGGCTGAAGCCGGCGGCGCCGGCGGCTGCCGAAACTGTCCGTGGCCTCTCCTAGCGTCCTGTCGGTCGGCACGGTGCCGGCAGCGTGACCTGGCGGAGGACGACGTGCTCATCGACTGCGACCACTGCATGGTGCGCGGGCGCGCCTGCGGCGACTGCGTGGTGACGGTCCTGCTCGGCTCGGTGCCGTCCGGCGTGGAGATCGACGAGGAGGAGAGGCTGGCGCTGGCTGCCCTGGCTGACGGCGGGCTTCTCCCGCCGTTGCGGCTGGTCGAGCCCGATCTGGCGGTGGGATGACCGGCCGCCGCGGCGGGCACCGGTGCCGCCCCGGAGCCGGCCGTCCACAGTGCGGGTTTGCTACCGGCCTAACTGGATCAATAGGGTGCGCGCTGGCCGCGCCGCTTGGCAGTCACCGCGGGGGTGACGGTGGTCGGCCACCGCCGAGTCCGGAGCGACGCCGTGGGCGCGCCCGGAGCCGGGGACCCAAGGTTCCTGGGGTGAATCGGTGCCCGCGGGCGCCGTAGGGCGATCTTCCCGTCCGAACCCGTCAGCTGACCTGGTAGGCGGTTCTAGGAAGAAGGAGAGCCGCCTTCGTGGCGACGTCCCCATACCGTCGTGCCCTCGTCCGCTGCCTCGCCCTCGTCGCCGCTGCCGTGGTGGGCGCGGGTGCGCTGCCGGCCGCGAGGAGTTCGGCCGAGCCTCGCCCCTCCCTGGCCGCCGTCCAGCACCAGATCGCCCAGCTGCAGCTCCAGGCCGCCAACGCGGTGGAGGACTACGACGCCGCGGCCGTCGCATTGCAGGCGGCCCGCCGCGGGAGCGCCGTGGCGACGGAGCGGCTGTCCCGTCAGCGCGCTCGAACCGAGGCGAGCCGGGCTCGGATGGCCGCCTTCGCCGCCGCGGCTTACCGCAGCGGAGGGGCGAACCAGTTCACCGCCCTGGTGCTGACCAGTGACCCGGCGACGTTCCTTGACCGCGCGGCCGCTCTCGACCAGATCGCCCGCAACCAGGCGGACGCGGTTCGCGAGTTCCAGGCGGCCGCCCGGTCGCTGGCCGACGCGGAGGCATCGACGCGGGCAGAGCTGGCCGAGCGGCAGGCGCTGGAGCGACGGATGGCGGCGCAACGGGCGGCCATCGAGCGAGCGTTGCGGGCCGAGCAGGCCTTGCTGGCGCAACTGCTCCCCGTCGAGCGGCAGCGGCTCCAGGCAGCCGAGCAGGCAGCAGAGCGCCAACCGAACCCGTCCGCGCCCGCGCCGCCGGGCCGGTCTTCGGCGACACCGGCTCGGGGCCGGGCCGCCGGCGCCGTTAGGTTCGCCTTCGCCCAGCTCGGCAAGCCCTACCACTGGGGCTCCGCCGGGCCGGGGTCCTACGACTGCTCCGGTCTGACCATGGCTGCCTGGCGAGCCGGCGGCGTCTACCTTCCGCACTCGTCCGGAGCGCAGTTCAGCGGCGGCACGCATGTGTCCCAGTCCGCGCTGGCACCCGGTGACCTGGTCTTCTACGGACGCCCGATCCACCATGTGGGCATCTACGTCGGCGGCGGCCGGATGATCTCCTCGCCGCACACCGGAACAGTGGTCAAGCTCCAGAACGCCTTCCGGAGCGACTTCGTGGGAGCGGTTCGCCCCTGACGGACCGGAGCGACCCGGCCGAGGTTGTGGTGGCCGACCCTCCGGCGCCAGACTCGGGCCCAACGACCGACCCGGCGAGCCGAGGAGAATGCCGTGGCCGAACTGCACGTCGTCGGGCGCACCGACGACGACCGCCACCTGCTGCTCGCCCGCACGCCGGGCGGCTCCGGGGAGTTCAGGCTGGCCGCGAACGAGGCGCTGAGCGCCGCACAGCGGGCTCCGCAGCGCGCCGGATCGGCGAGCGCGCTGTCGCCGCGGCAGATCCAGGCCGAGCTGCGGGCCGGGGCCAGTGTGGAAGAGGTAGCCGCGCGAGCCGGCGTACCGGTGTCGCGACTCGAGCCGTACGCCGCACCGGTCCTGTCCGAGCTGGCCAGGGTGTTGGAGGATGCGTTGGCGGCCAGGATGAGCCGCCCGCAGCACGGGCCGTCGGCACTGCCGCTCGGCCGGGCGGTCCGGGCCCGGTTGGCAACAGCCGACGGCCGCGGTCCAGGACCGTCGTGGGCGGCGCGCCGCAACCACGACGCCAGCTGGGTTGTGGAGCTTCGTCATGCCGGTGCCGCTGGCCCGGCGGTGGCGCGCTGGCGCTGGGACCGGACCGTCCACTCGCTCGCGCCGTTGGACTCCGTAGCGGCCGAGCTCGGTCATGTTCCGGCTCGTGAGGAGCGTCCCGCGGCTGCGCCCCTCGAGAACCAGCCGGCGGCGCCGGCTCCCGTCCCTGCCTCGCCCACCGGCAACGAGCCGGCGGCGGCGGATTCCGGGCACGGGGTCGAGGCGCAGCGATCGACGGTCGTGGCTGACCGCTCCAAGGACGCTGACGCCGGCCGCCTGCCGACCGAGGCGTCCCGCCCGGCGAGATCCGGCCGGTCGGCTCGCCGGCCCGCGGTGCCCGCATGGGCGGACGTGCTCATGGGTGTAACGGCCGCCGGCCCGCGGTCGCCCGCGGACCCGCCGGCGGAGACCGAAGCCGCAGGCTAACCGCGGTCCGGGCGCCGGGCCGCCCTGCAGGCGCTTCCGTAGACTGCGCACTCGTGGGGTCGCTCCGCCGGCCGGGCCGGGTTCCGCGCAGGCTGTCCGCCCCGCTGGTCGTCGGCCTGTTGGCCACGCTGATCTGCCAGCTGCTGACCGGATGCGAGGGGCGGAGCTCCTCGAGCGAACGCTCTCGTTCCGCCGTACCCAGCCCGGTTCGGGCGACGCCAGCTGAGCTCGGTCCGGCGGCCGCGGTGAACCGCCTGCTGGAGCGGCGGGCGGCCGCGGTGCGCCACCGCGACCGGGCCGCCTTCCTGGCGACGGTGGACCCCGCCCTCCCGGCCTTCCGCCGGTCCCAGGCGGCGCTGTTCGACGCCCTCGCCTCGGTGCCGGTGGACGTCTGGCGCTACGACGTCGACACGAGGCGAACGCGGACGCTGCCCGCGAGCCGCCGGGCGCAGTACGCGGCCGCTCCGACGTACGTGCCCGAGCTCGTGCAGCTGAGCTATGCGCTCCGCGGCTTCGACCCGCGGCCCACGACCGTGCCGATGTTCCTCACCTTCGTACGACGCCCGGCCGGCTGGCTGCTGGGCTCGGACCGGGACCTCGACGGCACCGGAGTGCAGACCGGGCGCGAGCTCTGGGACTTCGGGCCGGTTCGGGTGGCGGCCGGCCGGCGCAGCCTGGTCCTGGGCCATCCCCGGTCGGCGAACGCCCTCGCGGCGCTGGCGGTCGACGCGGACCGGGCCGTGCCCGCCGTCACCGCCACGTGGGGAGCGGGCTGGGCGCAGCGGGTGGTGCTGGTGGTCCCCGACACCGCCACCGAGCTTGCCCGGCTGCTCGGCGGCGATCGTGAGGTCTCCCAGCTCGCCGCGATCGCGACCGCCCAGTCCGGCCCGACCGCGTCCCCGGTCGGCCAGCGGGTGCTCTTGAACCCGTCGGCCTTCGCCCGGCTCGGTGCGCGCGGGCGCCGGATCGTCCTCACCCATGAGATCACCCACGTCGCCACGCGGGGGGTGACCGGACCGGCCGCGCCGACGTGGCTGGTGGAGGGGTTCGCCGACTACGTCGCCTACCGGGCAGTCCCGGTGCCGGTCGCGGTGGCGGCGTCCGAGCTGGCAGCCGACGTGCGGGCGGGTCGTCTCCCGGCCCGGTTGCCGGCGGCCGCGCGGTACGCCGAGCCGGCTCGGCTGGCCTCGGCGTACGAGGAGGGCTGGCTGGCCTGCCAGCTGATCGCGGCGTCGGTCGGACCGGCCGGACTGGTGCGGTTCTACCGGGCGAGCGCCGGCCCGGCATACTCCACGGCCGCACTCGCCGGCGCCTTCCGCGACGTTCTCGGTACGACGGAACCGGCGTTCACGGCCCGTTGGCGCGACTACCTGCGGGTCTCGCTGTCGTGACGTCGTCGACCCGGTTGCCGGCGCTGGCGGCGCTGCTCGTCGTGGGGGCGGCGCTGGCCGGCGCCCTGGCGCTGACGACGCCGTGGTCGCCACTGCCCGCCCCGGCGAGCGGCGGCCGGGTGGCGGTCGACGTACGCCGGGACTTCACCGCCGCCGAGTGGGCCCGGGAGGACGCGTTCCACCGTGCGGTGCGGCCACCGGCGTACGCCGCCCTCGCCGTGGGCCTGGCCGTGGCGGCGCTGCTGGCGCTCACGCCGGCGGGGGCCCGCCTGGTCGAGCTGGTGGCCCGGCCGTTCGGAAGCGGCTGGGCGGCGCGCGCGGCGCTGGGCGGGCTCGCCGTCACGGTCCTCGTGCGGTTGGCCACGCTGCCGCTGGACGCGCGGGCCGAGGTGGTACTGCGCCGCTACCGGCTGTCCACCCAGGACTGGGCGAGCTGGCTGCTCGACCAGCTCAAGGGCCTGGCGCTGACGGCCGTCGTGCTCGTCGGCGGGCTGCTGGCCTTCTACGCGCTGGCGCGTGCCTTTCCCCGCCGCTGGTGGCTGCCGGTCGGCGTCGCGGCTGCGGCGCTGACGGTGGCGATCTCCTTCGGCTACCCGCTGCTGGTGGAGCCGGTCTTCAACCGGTTCGCCCCGCTGCCCGCCGGCCCGTTGCGGACCTCACTGCTGCAGCTGGCCGCTGAGGACCACGTCCGGGTGGACCGGGTGCTGGTGGCGGACGCGTCGCGGCGTACGACGGCCCTGAACGCCTACGTGTCCGGCTTCGGCCACACCAAGCGGATCGTCCTCTACGACACGCTGCTGTCCTCGGCCACCCCCGAGGAGGTGCGGCTGGTCGTCGCCCACGAGCTCGGGCATGCGAAACGCTCCGACGTCCTGCACGGGACGCTCGAGGGTGCCCTCGGTGCCGCGGCGGGCGCCTGCGTGCTGTTCCTGGCTCTGAGCTGGACGCCGCTGCTGCGCCGCGGCGGCGTGACATCGGCCGGCGACCCGCGCTCGGTGGCGCTCGTGCTGTTCGTGGTCACGGTCCTAGGGACGCTCGGCGGACCGGTGCAGGCCCTGGTCAGCCGGCGGATCGAGGCCCGTGCCGACGTGCACTCGCTCGACCTCACCCGCGACCCGGCGACCTTCGTCGCGTCCGAACGCCGGCTCTCGGTGCGCAACCTGTCCGACCTCGACCCCAACCCGCTGGTCTACAAGCTGTTCGCCAGCCATCCGACGGGTCCGGAGCGGATCGCGCTGGCGCGCACCTGGGCGCGCCTGCACGGCGTACCGGAGTCGCCGGACCGGGCCGGTCCCTGAGGTGCGCACGCTCGTCGTCACCAACGACTTTCCACCGCGAGCCGGCGGGATCCAGGCCTACGTCGCCTCGCTCGCGTCCCGGCTCCCGGCCGGCGAGGTGGTCGTCTACGCGCCGGCCTGGCCCGGAGCCTCGGCGTACGACGCCGCAGCGCCGTTTCCGGTGGTCCGCCATTCCGGCTCGCTGATGCTGCCGCTCCCGCAGGTGCTGCGGAGGGCCCGCGAGATCGCGCGGGCGGAGGCGTGCGAGTCGGTGTGGTTCGGCGCCGCCGCCCCGCTGGGGCTGCTTGCCCAGGGCCTGCGGCGCTCCGGCGTACGCCGCCTCGTGGCCTCGACCCATGGCCACGAGGCGGGCTGGGCACAGCTGCCGGGCGGCCGGCTGCTGCTGCGCAGGATCGGCCGGACGGTCGACGTGGTGACCTATCTCGGCGACTACACCCGCGGCCGGCTCGCTCCGGCGCTGGGTCCGAGCGCCCGGCTGGCCCGGCTGCCCTCGGGTGTGGACACCGCCACCTTCCGGCCCGGCGCCGGCGGCGAGGACGTCCGCCGGCGGCACCGGCTCACCGACCGGCCGGTGGTCGTCTGCGTGTCCCGGCTGGTCCGGCGCAAGGGTCAGGACGCGCTGATCCGCGCCCTCCCCGAGATCCGCCGACACGTCCCGGAGGCGACGCTGCTGATCGTGGGTGGTGGCCCCGACCTCGACCGGCTGTGCCGGCTGGCGGCGGAGACGGGGGTCGCGGACGCCGTCCGGTTCACCGGGCCGGTCCCGTGGGAGGAGCTGCCGGCGCACTACGCCGCGGGAGACGTCTTCGCCATGCCGTGCCGTACCCGCCGTGGGGGCCTCGACGTCGAGGGGCTGGGCATCGTCTACCTCGAGGCCGCCGCCACCGGGCTGCCGGTAATCGCCGGTCGGTCCGGCGGCGCACCCGACGCCGTGCTCGCCGGCGAGACCGGCTACGTCGTGGACGGCCGCTCCGTGGCCGCGGTCGCGGCCTGCATCGCCGAGCTGCTGGCCGACCCGGCCAAGAGCTCCGCGATGGGGGAGCGGGGCCGGGCCTGGGTGGAGCGGGAGTGGCGCTGGGACGTGCTCGCCAACCGGCTGCGCGGGCTGCTGGCCGGCGCGGACCGGGACCCGCTCAGCCCTCCGCCGTCTGAGGGCCGGCGTTGATCAACCCGAGCCGCATCGCCGCCATCAGCGCCTGCGCGCGGTTGGCCGCCCCGAGCTTGTCGTAGACCTTCGAGATGTGGGTCTTGGTAGTCGACTCGCTGATGAACAGTCGCCGTGCGATGGCCGCTACCGGCAACCCGTCGGCGAGCAGCGCCAGCACCTCGCGCTCTCGCGGGCTCAGCTGCGGTCCCGTGGGGTGCAGCCTTCGCCGCATGGCGCCGGCCAGCTCGGCGGCGGCGAAGGCGGTAGGTGAGGTGGCAGCGTGGCGGGCCGCGCTGAGCACGTCGGCCGCGCTGGCGTCCTTGCCCACGAAGGCGGACGCACCGGCCTCGAGTGCGGCGAAGAGCTGGTCATCCGCGGCGTTCATGGTCAGGATCACGATGCCGAGCTGAGGCTGACGCTGCCGGAGAACCCGGGCCGCGTCGATGCCGCTCCCGTCCGGGAGGGAGACATCTAGCACGACGATGTCCGGCCGCAGGACCGCCACCGATGCCAGCGCCTCGCGCACCGTGCTTGCCTCGCCCACCACCTCGAAGTCGGGGTCCCGCTCGAAGGCGCGGTGCAGCCCCTGGCGGATGAGGTCATGGTCATCCACCACCAGGACCGTCGTCGCCATCGGGCTCCTGTCGCCGTGTCGAGCCCGGACTCCGGTCGGCGTCGAGCTGGTGTGGCATTGACGTCGGCGACGCGGCGGGCCCGGCGAGGGGCATACCGGTATCCCCTCGACAGGACTGCCGGAGGGCTTGAGGTGGCGCCCCTACCACGCTCTCGCCGTGACGAGCCGTGGCTCAGGCCTCGTAGAGCGCCTCGATGTCGGCGGCGTACTGCTTCGTGATGACGCTCCGGCGGATCCCGAGCTTGGGTGTCAGCTCGCCCTCCGCCTCGGTGAAGTCACGCTCCAGGATCCGGACCCGCTTGATCGCCTCTGCCCGCGAGACGCCGGCGTTGGCCGCCTCGATGGCCTCGGCCAGCGCTGCCCCGAGATCAGGGTCCTCCCGTAGGTCGGCCGGCCCCGCCTCGGCCGGCTTGCCGCGCTCGGCCTTCCAGGTGGTGAGGGCGGCGGCGTCCAGGGTGACCAGGGCCGCGACGTACGGCCGCGCGTCGCCGACCACCATGGCGGCGCTCACCAGCGGGTGCGCGCGGAGCCGATCCTCGAGGGCGGCCGGAGCCACGTTCTTGCCGCCGGCGGTGACCAGGATCTCCTTCTTGCGGCCGGTGATCGTGAGGAAGCCGTCGTCGTCGAGCTCGCCCAGGTCTCCGGTGAGCAGCCAGCCGTCCTCGCCGAGGACCTCGGCGGTGGCCGCGGGGTCGTGCCAGTAGCCGGGGAAGACGTGCCGACCGCGGACGAGCACCTCGCCGTCGTCGGCGATCCGTACGGCGGTGCCGGGCATGGGCGGGCCCACCGAGCCGATCCGGCAGGCGGTCGGCGTGTTCAACGTCGAGCCGGCCGTGGTCTCGGTGAGCCCGTAGCCCTCCAGCACGGTTACGCCGGTGCCGCGGAAGAAGTGGCCCAGCCGGGCACTCAGCGGTGCCCCCCCGGAGACCGCGTAGCGGACCTCGCCGCCCAGGGCGCGGGCCAGTCGGCCATAGACGAGGCGGCGGAACACCGCGTGCTGCGCGCGCACCGCCGGGCTCGGGCCGCCCCGGTCGAGACCCTCGCTGTAGGCCACCGCGACCGCGGCGGCCCGCTCGAAGATCCGCTGCTTGATCCCGCCCTCGGCGCGGGCCCGGTCCTCGGCGGCGCTGAAGATCTTCTCGAACACCCGCGGCACGGCGAGCAGGAAGGTCGGCCGGAAGCTGCCGAGGTCCCCTGTCAGGTTGCGGATGTCCGGACTGTGCCCGAGCCGGGCCCGGGTGATGACGCAGGCCACCTGCACGACCCGGGCGAACACGTGCGCCAGCGGCAGGAAGAGCAGGGTGGAGGAGGTGGCGGTGAAGACCTCAGCGAGCCCGGCCGTTGCCGACGTGGCGTCGAAGAGCAGGTTGCGATGCGTGAGCTCGCACCCCTTGGGGCTGCCGGTGGTGCCGGAGGTGTAGATGATCGTCGCCGTGGTGTCGCCGTCGAGGCCGGAGCGGCGCCGCTCCACCTCGGTGGGACCGGCGCGCTCGCCCGCCGCGAGCAGCTCCGTCAGCGCGCCGTCGTCGAGAACCCAGAGCTGGGCGAGATCGGGCAGGTCGGGCCGCACCGCCTCGACGGCGGCGCGCTGCTCGGTGGTCTCGACGATCACCGCCACCGCGCCCGAGTCGCGCAGGATGTGTGCCACCTGTTCGGGCGAGGACGTCACATAGACCGGTACGCCGATCGCCCCCGCCGCCCAGAGCGCGTAGTCGCACAGCGCCCACTCGTACCGGTTCCGGGCGAGCAGACCGACCCGGTCGCCCGTGTCGATGCCGGCCGCGGCGAAGCCGGCTGCCAGCCGTGTCGTCTCCGCCGCGAACTCACGCGCACTGACCGGCTGCCAGTGGTCACCGACCCTGCGCTCGAAGCAGATGTGGTCCGGCGCCTCCTCTGCGTTGCGATGTACGGCGTCCAGGAGCGTGGCCGAGGGCGCCAGCTCGAACGTCGCCGCAACGGCGTACTCGCGCACCAGGGCTCCAGATCGTCGCCAGCAGTTGGGGGACAGTAGCGCGCCGACCGTTACAGTCGGTGGTCCACGCGGCCGACTGTGGAGTGTGCCGGCCAGCCGTTGCCCCGCCTGCCGTGCCGCCGTACCGGCAGTCGCGGCCTGGTGCAGCCTTTGCTACGCCGATCTACGCCCGGTGCCGGTCGAGGCCGTGTCCGCACCGGCGAGGCAGGTGGCTCCCGCAACCGAGCGCGGCCCGGCCGGCTGGCCGTGCAGCCGCTGCGGCGCGACCGTCCCCATGGAGCTGGCCCGGTGTCCGGGCTGCGGCACCAGCTTCCTGGCCGAGCTCCACGACCCCAGCGCGACCGGCCTGTCGCAGCTGGATCGGCTGGCGGGTGTCGCGGGCGGCAACCGGATGGCGGCGCTGGGCATCGGGCTGAGCGCCTGTGGGTTGTTCCTGCTGCTGTGGGTCGTGCTGGCCCTGCTGACCTGAAGCGGCGTGCGGACGACTCTCGGGGGATGGGCGTCGGACGGTACCCTGCCTCCGACCTCGGGCCCTCCAACCTCGGCGAAGGGGCCGGCATGGCGCAGAGCGCGACCGCGAGCATCCACATCGAGGCCGGACCGGCCGCGGTGATGGCTGTGATCGCCGACTTCGCGGCGTACCCGGACTGGGCCGGCTACATCAAGAAGGCCGAGGTGGTCGAGACCGGTCCCCACGGCCGGCCGAAGCGGGTGGCGTTCTCCCTCGACGCGGGGGTGATCTCCGACGACTACGTCCTCGACTACGAGTGGTACGACGACGAGCGGGTCACCTGGCACCTGGTCGAGGGCCGGATGCTCAAGACGCAGGACGGCAGCTACACCCTGACGGCGGCCGGATCGGGAACCGACGTGGGCTACCAGCTGGCGGTCGAGCTCACCGTCCCGATCCTCGGCATGTTCCAGCGCAAGGCCGAGAGAGTGATCATGGACACCGCGCTGAAGGAGCTCAAGCGCCGGGTGGAGTCGCCGGCTTCCGCGCCGGCCGGCTGACCGGCGCCGTCGTCGTGACGCTCACGATCGGCGTCGATGTCGGCGGCACCAAGGTGGCCGTCGGGGTCGTGGACCAGGGCGGGCGGGTGCTGCAGGAGGTCCAGCGGCCCACCCCCAGCAGTAGCCCGGAGACCGCCGAGGTGATCGCCGCCGCGGTCGAAACCCTCCGCGCGGAGCACGAAGTCGCGGCGGTCGGCATCGGCGCCGCCGGCTTCGTCGACGAGTCCCGCTCGGTGGTCCGGTTCGCGCCGAACCTGGCCTGGCGGGACGAACCGCTGCGCGCCGAGGTCAGGGCCCGGGTCGGCCTGCCGGTGGTCGTGGAGAACGACGCCAACGCGATGGCCTGGGGGGAGGCCCGCTTCGGCGCCGGCCGGGGAGAGGACCACCTCCTCGCCGTCACGGTGGGCACCGGGATCGGCGGCGGGATGGTGATCTGCGGCGAGCTCTACCGCGGCCGGTTCGGGATCGCCGCCGAGGTCGGTCACCTCCGGGTGGTGCCGGGCGGCCGGCGGTGCGGATGTGGCAACGCCGGCTGCTGGGAGCAGTACGCCAGCGGCCGCGCCCTGGTTCGGCAGGCGCAGGAGCTCGCGGCGGTCTCGCCGCTGGTCGGCGCCCGGCTGCTCGAGCTCGGCGGCAGCCCGGCCGGTATCGACGGACCGCACGTGACCCGGGCGGCCGCCGAAGGCGACCCGGCGGCGGTCGAGTGCCTGGCCGCCGTGGGTGGTTGGCTCGGCCAGGGCCTCGCCGACCTGGCGGCGGTCCTCGACCCAGGAGTCTTCGTCGTCGGTGGCGGCGTCTCGGCCGCCGGCGAGCTGCTGCTCGAGCCGGCCAGGACGGCGTACGCCGGTGCGCTGACCGGGCGCGGGCACCGGCCGATGGCCGAGATCCGGGTCGCCGAGCTCGGACAGCAGGCCGGCATCGTGGGCGCCGCCGACCTCGCCCGCCGGAAGAGCTGAGCCTCCCGGCCCCGCTGCCGTGGGACAATCTCGGTTGCCCGACGTGGCGGAGCCTTGCGGAGGTGGCGGCACGTGCGCGTCGTGGCGGCCCTGGGCGGCAACGCGATCAGCCCGGCCAAGGGAACCGGGTCGGTCACCGAGATGCGCGCGGAGCTCGCCGGCACCAGCCGGCTGCTGGCGGACCTGGTCGAGCGCGGCGTGGAGCTGGTCCTGACCCACGGCAACGGGCCGCAGGTGGGCCGGATCCTGCTCCAGCAGGAGGCGGCCGCTCCCGACGTACCGCCGATGCCCATGGACGTGTGCGGGGCGCAGAGTCAGGGTCAGATCGGCTACCTGCTGGCGCAGGCGCTCGACACGGAGCTGCGCCGGCGGGGGATCGGCACCCGGGCGCTGTGCCTGGTGACGCAGGTCGTCGTCGATGGCCGGGACCCCGCCTTCCGGCGACCGACCAAGCCGGTCGGCCCCAGCTACGGTCGGGAGGATGCGCACCGGATCGCGCACGAGACCGGCCATGTCTTCCAGGACGTCGGTGCCGGCAGCTGGCGCCGGGTGGTGGCCTCACCGCTCCCGGTGCGCTTCGTCGAGGAGGAGCCGCTGCTGCAGGTGATCGAGGCCGGCCACGTCGTGGTGGCGGCCGGCGGTGGCGGCGTACCGGTCGTCGAGGACGGCGCGGAGCTGCGCGGCGTCGAGGCGGTGGTCGACAAGGACCGCACCGCCGCCCGGCTCGGCACGCTGGTCGGCGCCGACCTGCTGCTCATCCTCACCGAGGTCGACAAGGTCCAGACCGGGTTCGGTACGCCGGCCGCCCGCTCCATCGACCGGCTGGACGCCGGCGAGGCTCGCGAGCTGCTGGCAACCGGGGAGTTCCCGGAGGGCTCGATGGGTCCCAAGGTGGCCGCCTGCTGCGACTTCGTCGAGGCGGGCGGCGAGCGGGCCGTGATCGCGGCACTGGGGTCGGTGGCGGACGCTGTCTTCGGCGACGCGGGCACCGCCATCGTCGCGGGATGACCGCCGCCGGCGGGTTCCGGGTCCTGAGCTACAACGTGCGCTCGCTGCGCGACGACCGGCGGGCGGTGGCCCGGGTGATAGCCGCCTGTACGCCGGACGTCGTCTGCATCCAGGAGGCGCCGCGCTTCCTGTTCTGGCGGCACCGCTGCCGCGCGCTGGCGCGGGCGAGCGGGCTGGTCGTGGTCACCGGCGGCCGGCCGGCGGCGGCGATGCTGCTGCTGGCCCGGCCCGGCCTGCCGGTGCTCGACCGCCGCGACCTGAAGCTGAGCAAGGCGCCGCGCCTGCACCAGCGCGGGCTGGCGGTCGCCGTACTGGACACCGGCATCGGCCGGGTCACCGTCGCCAGCATGCACCTCGATCTCGACGCCGCCGAGCGGCGGCGGCACGCGACCGAGGTGCTGGCGGCACTCGACGGCTTCCCCGACCCGCTGGTTCTCGCCGGCGACGTCAACGAGGAGCCGGGCGACCCGGCGTGGCAGATCCTGACCGGTCGGCTGCAGGACGCCTACGCCGCCGCGCCGGTGAGCCCACCGGGGACGTTCCCGGCCCCGAATCCAGCCCGTCGGATCGACGGGATCTTTCTCGACCCTCGCCTGCGGGTGCTCTCGTGCGGCGTACCCGATCACCCGGACCTGGCTCGAGCGAGCGACCACCGGCCGGTCCTCGTCGTGGTGGCCGGCGGGCGGTGACCGCGGAGCAGGTAAGTGTCCCGACCTCCTGGTGCGTTGTAGCGGTGTGACCGCACATCGCGAGGAGTTCACCGCCTTCTACGATGCCGAGCAGGCTCGTTGCCTGCAGGCGGTGTACGCCGTGGTCGGGGACCGTCACCTCGCCGAAGATCTCACCGCGGAAGCCTTCGCGAGCGCTTGGGCGAGGTGGCCCGCGGTTCGACGACATGAGCGGCCGCGGGCGTGGGTGATCCGCACCGCGCTGAACCTGAACATTTCCTGGTGGCGGCGACGCCGCCGCGACGTCCCCCTCGGTGACCACGAGCCGGCCCCTGTGCTCCCTCCAGACCCGGCTCGACCGGAGATCGTCGTGCTGCTACGCGCGCTGCCGGAACGGCAGCGACAGGTGTTCGCGCTGCGCGTCTTCTTGGACCTGGACACCGAGACCACTGCCGACACGCTCGGCATCGCTACCGGAACCGTGACTGCCCACCTGCACCGGGCCACCACTGCCCTGCGCGCCCGACTGAACGAGTCCATTGCAGAGGAGAGCAACGCATGAACGATCGCCAGCTGCTCGAGCGCGCCCAGGCCGACATGTCTGCGGTGGAGCTCAATGCCTCCGTTGAGCAGGTGCTTCGCCGCGGCACGCACCTGCGGCGGGTCCGCCGTACGCCGCTCGCGACCGCCATGGCGGTCGCAACCGCGGGCGGTCTGGCGCTGTGGTCGGCCGGCCCGAGCGCCGCTCCGGCGATCGCCGGCTACACCAGCTCTCCACAGTCGAGCGATGCCGAGACCGCCCAGCGGATTCTCCAGTCCTGCCGACCTCAGGTCGGCTCGTTGCCGCTGCGGCTGCTGGACCGCCGCGGCACCTTCGCCGTCGCCGTCTTCACCGACGGCAGGACGGCGGCCACCTGCGAGCGGTACGCCGGGGCGGGCGCCCGCTGGCGCGAGGGCGGCAGCACCGGCCCGGGCGCCGTCGGACACCGCGCCGAGGTCTCGCGACGGCAGCTGGTCGCCGTGGAGGGGGGTGGTGGTGGCTTCGCCGCCAACGCGAAGTTCGCCCGGCATTTCGGCAGCCTCTGGGGCTGGAGCGGACCGCAGGTCTCCACCGTGCAGGTCTATATCGGCGGGTCGGTGGTCACGGCGGCGAGCAGCTCAGGCATCTGGTCGGCCTGGTGGCCGCACGCCGGCGACGCCGCGAACGCCATCGTTGTCGCCCTGGACGGGCAGGGCCACGAGCTCGCCCGCATCCGGCCCTTCCGGCAGCCGCCGCGCGGCTGACCGCTAGCGGCGTTCGTCGTACGACGGCACCAGCTCGCGAGCCAGCTGCTCGAGGAACAGGCCGATGTCGGTGACGATCCCGATCGCCTGGGCGCTGCCGCGGTCGGCCAGCTTGGTGACCGTAGCCGGGTTGATGTCGACCGACACCAGCGGGATCGAGGCCGGCAGGATGTTGCCGGTGGCGATCGAGTGCAGCATGGTGGCCACCATGATCGCGAAGCCGACTCCCGGCAGCTGGGCCCGCATCGCCCGCTGCCCCTCGATCACGTCGGTGTAGACGTCGGGCAGCGGGCCGTCGTCGCGGACCGAGCCGACCAGCACAAACGGCTTGCCGGCGCGGACGATGGCGTGCATCACCCCGCCGGTCAGCACGCCCGACTCGACCGCCGCGGCGATCGAGCCGGCTCGCCGGACCGTGTTGATGGCGCGGATGTGGTGCTCATGCCCGTGCTCCACGCCGCGCCCCTGGGACAGGTCCACCCCCAGCGACGTGCCGAACAGCGCGGCCTCGATATCGTGGGTCGCCAGCGCGTTGCCGGCGAAGAGCACGTCGAGATAGCCGGCCTCCACCAGGGCCACCATGGCGGGGGAGGCGCCGGTGTGGACCACGGCCGGGCCGGCGACCCACAGGATCCTGCCGCCGTCGGCCTTGACCTCTCTCATCCGGACGGCGATCTGGCGCACCAGCAGGGCCTGCGGCTTCTCGCTGGAGACCGCGGAGTTCATGAACTCGAACGCCGCCTCCGAGCCGGCCTTGTGCTCGCGCAGCGGCAGCACCACCTTGATGCCGCTCGCACCGCAGACGATCGCGTCGCCCGCCCGGACGTCACTCACCGGCACGGTGCGCACCCGGCCGTTGTCCACCAGCAGGCCGCAGTCCATCTCGGGGTGCTCGACCGGCACCCACTGGCCGCCGAGGCGTACGACCGTCTCCAGGTTCGTCGTGGAGTAGAAGTCTTCGGGAAAGACGCCGTCGCGCTCCGCCGGCCGGGTGGCCGCCTGGCCGGGATCGACCTGGTTGACGCCGTGGATCTGCACGCGCATGAGGATCCGTTGCAGGCCCTCGTCGGTGTCGGCCCGCACGGTGATGCGGGCCTGCGACTCGTCGTCGTGGGTCCGGCCCAGCGAGATCTTCTCCACCGAGTAGTCCCCACCGTAGTCGAGGACGTCGTCGAGGACCCGGGCCAGTACGCCGGAGTCCATCAGGTGCCCGGTGATCTCCACGCTCTCGCTGACCTGCACGCCTGCCCCTTCGTCGCCTCGTCGTCATCGCGGCGCGCGGCGCCGGTGGTTCACACCACGGCGCCGTCGTCCGGCCCCGAGTCCGTCGGTGGATCATCCCGCATCCGCGCCACCAGGGTCCCGAAGCCCCCCACTACCGCGAGCACGGCCAGCAGCGCCAGTCCGGGTCCTACCGGGTCGCTGAAGACCGTGGGCAGGATGAGCACCGCCAGCCCGCCGATGACGGCGAGGGCCGCCCACCGGGTCACCGGGTGCGGCTGGGGCACCGGGGGAGGCACCGGCGGCACGTAGTGCTCGTCGTCGTCGGGCTCGGTGTCCTCGAAGTCTTCGTCCCCGGCGTCGCCGGGCGAGTTGCCGGCGGAGCTCGACGGCTGCGCCGGTCCGGCCGGGCGCACCAGCCGGCCGGCGGTCGGGCCCTCGGTGCCGAGCCCCTCGGCCGCCGGCCAGGCCGGCGCATCCGACGGCTCCGCCTGGAACGTTGCGACGATGGCCCGCCACGACTCGTCCTCGTCCTGCGCCGGCTCCGACCCGGGCTGTGACCCCGGCCGGTCCGCCAGGTCGGCGAGCACGCCCTGGGCCCGCTGGCGCGCCGCCGAGTCCACCCAGACCCGGTCTGCCGGCCGGTCCGGCAGGGAGACCTCGAGATAGCCGCCGACGGTTCCGGTCGACGGTGCGACGTAGGCGGCCACGCCCGCCTCCCGCAGGGCCTGCAGCGCCGCGTCGGCGAGCCGCGGGTCCAGCTCCGCCAGCGGCACATACGTCGCGGCCGCGAGTCCGTTCCCGCGCCGCCCGGGCCGGCGTACGGCGCCGGAGTCGTCTGCCATGTCGCTCATCCGGCCGCCCGGCTGGTGGCATGCGCGTGGACGAAGTCCAGGCTCCCAGCGAAGATCGTCGGCGCGTCGTGATCGAGCGTCGCGACGTGGTAGCTGTCCGGCAGCAGCCGCTCCTCGGTGACCCCCGACCGTACGGCGGCGAGCAGCAGCTCGGTGTTCACCGGCTCCACGACGTGGTCATGAGGGCTGCGGAAGACCAGCAGGGGTGCCGTCACCCGGTCCAGGTCCGCCCGCACCACCCGCCACAGCCGGGTGAGCGAATACAGCGCCCGCAGCGGCGCGCGGTCGTAGGCGAGCTCGACCGCCCCCGGCTTGCGGATGTCGTTGGCCGGGCCGGACAGGGACGGCAGGATCCACTGCAGCACCGGCAGCGCGGCGAAAGACTGGCGGGTCGTCATCAAGGACGGGTTCACCAGCACCAGCCCGGCCACCGCGTCGGGCCGGCACTCCGCCAGCCGCAGCGCCAGCGTCGCCCCCGCGGACAGCCCCATGACGACCACGGTGCCGCACCGGCCGGCCAGCTCGTCGTACGCCGTCTCGACTGCCTCGTACCAGTCCGGCCAGCGGGTCCGGTTGAGGTCCTGCCAGCGGGTGCCGTGTCCGGGCAGCAGCGGGCAGGACACGCTCAGCCCGGCAGCCGCGAGGTGCTCGCCCCACGGCCGGAGGCTCTGCGGGGTACCGGTGAAGCCGTGGCACAGCAGCGCCCCGGCCGGCCCTCCGTCGAAGCGAAAGGCCTCGGCTCCGGCGAGACGCGTCACGGAGCGAATGGTCGCACGGAGCAGCGCGCACGGGCGGCGTACGGGTGACAGACTTCGTTGTCCGGATGCGGCCCGTCCGCGGGTCGTCGGTCGAGCCGGCGTGGAGGTGTGGTGGGCTACTGGCTGCTCAAGGCGGTGCTGACGCCGATCCTGCGCGTCCTGTTCCGCCCGTGGGCCGCCGGCCTGGAGAACGTGCCGCCGACCGGTGGGGCGATCCTCGCCAGCAACCACCTGTCCTTCTCCGACTCCATCTTCATGCCGCTGCTGATGCCGCGGCGGGTCACCTACCTGGCCAAGTCCGACTACTTCACCGGCCGCGGCGTGAAGGGCCGGCTCAAGGGCCTGTTCTTCCGTGGCATCGGGCAGGTGCCGCTGGACCGGTCCGGCGGCAAGGCGAGCGAGGCCGCGCTGCGGACGGCGTTGCAGATCTTGAGCGAGGGCGGCCTGCTCGGTCTCTATCCCGAGGGCACCCGGTCACCGGACGGTCGGCTCTACCGTGGCAAGACCGGCGTCGCGCGGATGGCCCTCAGTGCCGGCGTACCGGTGATCCCCGTCGCCATGGTCGACACCCACAAGATGCAGCCGCCGGGCAAGCTCATGCCCAAGATCATGCGGGTCGGCATGCGGTTCGGCGAGCCGATCGACTTCTCCCGCTACGCCGGCATGGAGCTTGACCGGTTCGTCCTGCGGGCGATGACCGACGAGATCATGTACGAGATCATGACGCTGTCCGGCCAGGAGTACGTCGACCGCTACGCCGCCGCCGCCAAGGCCGAGCTCGACGCCCAGCGCAAGGCCAAGTCGGCGCGGGCGGCCGACGAGGATCCGGCGGACGCAAGCATGGGCACCGGTTCGCCCGGCTGAACCCGCGGCCGTTCACCGGTTCGGCTCGCTGGTCACACGAAGCCGTCCGTCCTGTTGACGCGGATCCAGAAGGTCGCGGACATCGGACTGGCCGTGACCACCCGGAGGTATGTTGCCGACGATGCCTCGGGCGCTCATCGTTGGTGGTACCGGTCCGATCGGCCGCGCCACTGCCCGTCGCCTGCTCACCGCCGGCTGGCATGTCGACCTGACCGGGCGCGATCGCGCTCGTCTGCCGGCCGACATCTCCGCCGCGGGAGGCAAGTTCCTCGCCGCGGACCGCCACGACGATTGCCGACACCAACTCGGCAGTCGCGCCGCACTTCAATGGCCCGATCCGGTTGACCCAGCCCACCGTGGCCCCAGGTGATGTCGACTACACCTCTCGCGAGGGCTACGGGGCGAACAAGGTCGCGGCGGAGCAGGTCCTGCTCGACACCGGCCTACCCGTCACCGTGCTCCGGCCCTCCAGGATCCACGGTGCGGGCGCACGGCAGCCACGGGAATGGGTCTTCGTCAAGCGCGTGCTCGACCACCGCCCCACCGTCCTCCTGGCTCACCGGGGCGCCGGTGTTGACCACCCGAGCGCTGCGGCCAACATCGCCGCGCTCATCGAGTTGGTCGCGGCGGCACCGGGTCGACGCATTCTCAATTGCGCGGACCCGGACGCGCCGAGCGGACTGAAGATCTCGCGCGCGATCGCCCGGCAGCTCGACCACAGCTGGGACGAAATACTGCTCGACGACGGAGCGGACGAGGCGCTGGGTCGCCACCCTTGGGACGCGCCAAACCCCATCGTGCTCGATATAATCGCGGCCATCGATCTTGGTTACCTGCCGGTCGGCGACTACGCGACGACGGTGATCGATGAGATCGAGTGGCTGGTCTCCGCAGCGCGCGGAGGTGACGGTGCGGCGATCCTGCCGGGTCCTGACGACCCCTTCTTCGGGCCGATGCTCGACTACGCGGCCGAGGACCGCTATCTCGCCGCCCTTCAAGATCGACAATCTCGCTGAACCCGCGGCCCCAGGAGCTCGACCCTGGCGATCCTCGACGACTGACCCGCCGGCCGCCACCAGCGAGAACCGTCACGAGGTGGCGTCGGGGGACTTCACCGGTCCGGGCTCGCCCTCGCTCGCCTTCAGCCGCAGCACGTCGAGCACGACTGGGTCGATCACCGGCGAGTCCGGGACGCGTTCCTCGAGGTTCTCCACGCCGGCCCAGTCCCACAGCGCGGCGCGTACGGCGCCCGCGTCGTCGCCGGCCGGGGGATGGCCGACCTGCACAAGCAGCCCGTTGACCTCGTCGAGCAGCTTGCCTTCGAGCGGACGCAGCGTCTCCGGGTCCGGCTGACCGAAGAAGAGGTCGTGCAACCCGAGCAACCGCACGAGCTCGGGCACCGGGTTCGCAGAGTCGTCCACGCGCAGGTCGGCGTACACGTCGCTGCCGCCGCCGTAACCACCGCCGCTCGAGACGACGAAGAGCGCGGCGGACTGCCGGCCCCGTCGGTCGCCGCCGGCCTCGTCGCCGGCGGTCAGCGCGGCCAGCAGCCGCCGGCCGAGCGGCGCGTCCCGGTCACTGGTAAGCCACGCCGACTCCATCGCCGCCACGACCTCGGGCCCGGTGAGGATGTTGCCCTGCAGGGCGTAGTCGGGTCCGGTCCGGCCGCCGGCCCAGGCGTTGCACTCCTCGCCGGTGAAGCTGGCGCTGCGCCCCTCCCGGTCGACGATGCCGGCCTGACGCTCCGCCCTGCGGTCGTCAGCCGCGGTCAGGGCTGCAAGAGTGTCGGGCGCGCTGCGACCCGTGCGCAGCATCGCCAGTCCGTCGGGCCGGTAAGCCAGGTTGGCGTAGGACTGGGTGGCGATCGCCCCGACACCCGCCTCGGCCGCCGGTACGGCGGCACCCACGGCGAGGAACTTCGAGGCAACGGCGACGCCGAGGGAGGACCCGTCGGCGCTGCGGCCCACGATCGAGAAGGTCATGGCGCGGAACATAGTCCGGGCGCAGACTGGCCTTGTGACCGAGGTCATCTCCGGCGGTCCGCCGGAGCGCCCACCGGCAGCTCCCGGCGTACGCCGGGCCGTTGCCGCGCTAACGGCCGCCGCCGTGCTCGCCGCCGGCACCTGGGCGGTGCTGCACCGGACGTCCACCCAGCCAGTCGCCGAGCACACCACCGATGCTCCTCGTACGCCGACCTCCGCACCGCCGTCGTTGCCATCGGTCCGCATCGCGCCAGCGATCGAGCCGACTCTCTCCGGCGTCGCGACCGGGGGACCGGCCGGCCTGCGCCTGCTGGTCGGGGGACCGGAGCTGACACTGGTGGATGCCGCCACGGGGGCCCGATCTCGGGTCACCGGCGTCCCCCTGCCGCAAGGGCGGTCGATCGTCCAGCTGGTGCCAGTACCCAGCGGCACTGTGGTCGTCGTTCTCCCGACGCCGCGGGACGCTGGAGAGACCGGCTGGGTGTACCTGCTGCGACGTGGCCGCGCCGCCATTGAAGTGGCTCGGGCGGACGGCGTGCTTTCCGGTCCCTCTTCCGGGCGAATCTGGGCTTACAGCTATCCGCCGGACGGGCAGCGCGCAACGCTCACCGCCCTGGCGGCTGACGGCCGTCTGCTGAGCCGAGGGGTCCTGCCGGAGGGCTGGGTTCCCGAGGCCGTCACCGAGAGGGGACTGCTGGTCTCCGTGCACCGGGGCGAGGGACCCGGCGACCTATCGACAGTCGACCCGGTGTCGTTGCAGGTGCGGCAGTCTCTCGGGCAGAGCCTCTACGTGGTCGCGGCCACGGCACGGCAGGCGGCCTGGCTGTCTGCCACTGCGGAGCGTGGGGGGGAGGACCTGATGGTGGCGGACTTCCGGACCGGCCGGCAGCGGTCGTACCGTCTGGCAACCGGGTTCAGCGTCGGCGCCGGCGCATTCAGTCCCGACGGGCGCCAGCTCGCCATCGCCTACCACGGTCGGCACGGGGTGGTCGGCTACACGGGACTGGAGGGGGCCAACGCCTCGGCCGCTCCCGGTTTCGTGGAGGTGCTCGACCTCGCCAGCGGCGACCGCACCCGGATACCCGAAGTCGGCACCCCCGAGAAGCAGTCCGCCGACTTGAGCTGGTCGCCGGACGGACGTTGGCTGGCGATCGGCGTCCGCTGGCCCGAGGAGGGCTACCAGCGGATCGGGCTGTGGCCCGCGTCCCACGGACCGCTTCTCGCGCTCCCCGACAAGATCCCAGGCGGTTACATCTCCGCGCTGCTTGCGGTCACGCCCGACGGGGCAGCGTCCTAAGGTCTGACTGCATGCGCATCGGCGTACTCACCGGCGGCGGCGACTGTCCCGGCCTGAACGCGGTGATCCGGGCGGTGGTCCGCAAGGGCGTGGCCGACTACGGCCACGACTTCGTGGGTTTTCGCGACGGCTGGCGGGGTCCGCTCGAGGGCGACACGGTTCCCCTCGACGTCGACGCCGTGCGCGGCATCCTGCCCCGAGGCGGCACGATTCTCGGCTCGTCGCGCACGAACCCTTACAAGGTCGAGGGCGGCGTCGACCGGATCGTGGCCAACCTCGAGGCCACAGGTGTGGATGCGCTGATCGCCATCGGCGGTGAGGACACCCTTGGTGTCGCCACCCGGCTGCACGAGGCCGGCGTCCACGTGGTCGGTGTACCGAAGACGATCGACAACGACCTCGGCGCCACCGACTTCACCTTCGGCTTCGACACCGCCGTCAACATCGCGATGGAGGCGATCGACCGGCTGCACACCACGGCCGAGAGCCACCACCGGGTGCTCATCGTGGAGGTCATGGGCCGCCACGCCGGCTGGATCGCGCTGCACAGCGGGCTGGCCGGCGGCGCCAACGTGATCCTCATCCCGGAGCGGCCGTTCGACATCGACGAGGTCTGCCGCTACGTCGTACGCCGGTTCGAGAGCCACTACGCACCGATCATCGTGGTGGCGGAGGGCGCGGTGCCCAGGGAGGGCACGATGGCCACCCGGGACGGCGGGCTCGACGCGTTCGGGCACGTACGGCTGGCCGGCATCGGATCGCTGCTCGAGCGCGAGATCGCTGACCGCACCGGAAAGGAGGCCCGCGCCACCGTCCTCGGGCACGTCCAGCGCGGCGGTACGCCGACCGCCTTCGACCGGGTGCTGGCCACCCGGTTCGGCCTGCACGCCATCGACGCGGTGCACGAGCGCCAGTGGGGGACGATGACCGCGCTGCACGGCACGGCGATCGAGCTCGTGCCGCTCGCCGAGGCCACCCGCGAGCTGAAGGTCGTGCCGGAGGCAAGGTACGCCGAGGCCGAGGTCTTCTTCGGCTGACGGTCGACCGTCGGTCCGAAGCCGAGCCGCTCTCGCTAAGTTGGCGTGTGCGACGCGCCGACGTGGCACACGCCAACCTCGCTCTAGCTCGTCCGGTTTGCAGCCGAGGCCGCAAGGGCGGCGGTCAGCGCGGGTCGGCCCGGTCGAGGTTCCAGTGCCGAGACACCGCCGCGAGCCACCGGCCGTCCGGCCGCGGGATCAGGGTGAACCGGCTGATCGTGCGCTGACCGCCCTCATGGTCCCCGTAGAGCAGGTCGACCGTGAGGTGCCGGCCGGCGCCGATCCCCGCACGAGCTTCGATGAAGAGGGGGTCATTGGCCTCTCGGAACGCTCCCTGCCAGAAGCCGAGGTCGCCGGCAGGCACGTAGAGGTCGCGGGTGAGCCGCCGGAATGTCTTCGGGTCGGGCTGGGACTGCTCACCGAGCATCCGGTCGGCATGCAGCTCCCACCGGTCCAGGACCGCCAGCCCGGTGCCCACGTTGCGCAGGGCGATGGCCAGGTAGATGGCCTCGTCGGTCGTCTCGACCACGGCGTGTCCGCCTTCGACCCGGACCCAGTGGTCGTCCGCGAAGCCGACCTTCTCCGGCGGGTCCTGCACCCGGGATGTCACCAGGACGGGCCGGGTGCCGGCGAGCAGTGCTCGTTCGGTGGCCCGCGCCGACCGGTTGGCGGAGCGCACGGAGGCGAACGTCGCGGCCGCCAGCACGAGGGTGCCGACGGCGGTCGCCAGCGCGGAGATCGTCACCCAGTCCGCCACCGGCCAGATCCTACGAAAGGCCGCCGGTCCTCTTAGCGGCCGCGTCACGACGGCTACCGTCTGGGCGGCACGTCCGGACAAGCGCTACGACGGGAGGCTCAGCGGTGCCGGCCCTCGTCGACCTGCGCAGCGACACGCTCACCAAACCGACCGAGGGTATGCGCGCCGCGATGGCGGCCGCCGAGGTGGGCGACGACGTCTACGGCGAGGACCCCACGGTCAACGCGCTGGAGGCCGAGGTCGCGGCGATGTTCGGCAAACCGGCGGCGCTGTTCGTCCCGAGCGGCACCATGGGCAACCAGCTCTGCCTGCGGCTGCTCGTGCCCGCGGCCGACGAGCTGCTCTGCGACGCCGACGCCCACATCGTCACCTACGAGGGTGGTGGCGCGGCGCAGCACGGCGGCATCCAGACCCGCACGCTGGTCGCCCCGCGCGGCCTGCTCGAGCCCACCACGGTGGCCGAGCAGCTGCGGCCGGAGGGCTACGGCACGGTGCCGACCCGCGCGGTCGCCGTCGAGCAGACCCATAACCGTGGCGGCGGTGCGGTCTACCCGCTTTCGAGGCTGAAGGCGCTGCGGCAGCTCACCGCCGGCGCGGGCGTCGCCCTGCACTGCGACGGGGCCCGGATCTGGAATGCCTCGGTGGCCACGCGCGTCGGCCTGGCGGCGTACGGCGATCTCTTCGACACCCTGTCGGTCTGCCTGTCCAAGGGTCTCGGCGCCCCGGTGGGTTCGCTGGTCGTGGGCTCCACGGAGCACGTGTCGACGGCGCGGGTACTGCGCCGTCGGCTGGGCGGCGGTATGCGCCAGGCCGGGGTGCTGGCCGCTGCCGGCCGCTACGCGCTGCGCCACCATCTGGAGCGGCTGGCCGAGGACCACGCCCGCGCCCGAAGACTGGCCGAGCGGGTCGCCGATGCCGCCCCCGAGGTCGTGGACCCGGCGCTCGTCGAGACCAACATCGTGCCGCTGGACCTGACGAAGACCGGGTACGACGGACCGGCTCTTGCCGCACGCGCAAAGGCGGACGGCGTACTGCTCTCTGTCGTCGGACCGCGGCGGGTGCGGCTCGTCACCCATCTGGATCTGGACGACGCCGCCGTGGACCATGCTGGCGCGGTGGTGGCCCGGTCGCTGGCCGGGGTCACGACGCAGGCCGGGGCCTCACTGTAGCGCTGACGATACATCTATCTTACCACCGGTCAGGGGGTGGCGGATCTTGCGTCGGACATCACTGCGCGGGTAGCAGATCGCGAGACCGTCCAACATAGGCAGGGAGTGGATCAGTGACATCCCCCGATCAAGTGACCGGTACGGCACGCGAGGAGACCTCCGCGGTCGCGGGCACCGCGGCGGAGGAGACGAAGGCGGTGGCAGGTACCGCCAAGGACCAGGCCAGCGCAGTCGCCTCGACCACTGCGCAGGCCGCAACAGAAGTCAAGGACACCGCCAAGGAGCAGGTCAGCGCGGTGGCTGACCAGACCAGGCAGCAGGTCGGCAACGTGGTGAGCGAGCTGCGCCAGCAGGCCTCCCAGCAGTCACAGGCCCAGACCCAGCGGGCGGCTAGCGGCCTGCGTGGCCTCGCCGACCAGCTGCGAGACGTGGCCGAGGGCAAGACGCCACAGTCCGGCCAGGTGACGGACCTCCTCCGTCAGGTCGCCGACCGGGTGCAGCGGCTCGCGGCTTCGGTCGAGTCGCAGGGCCCCCAGGGCCTGCTCGACTCGGCCCGCAGCTACGCCCGCCGCCGGCCCGGTGGGTTCCTTGCCGGAGCAGCCCTGGCCGGCGCGGCCGCTGGCCGGATGGTAAAGGGTGCCACCGGAGGCGGCTCGACCGACGACTCGGCGTCGACGACGTACCGCCCGGGTGCCACGACGATGCCCCGACAGGACACGATGGCCACGCCGTCCTACGACTACGGGAGCCCGACCGGTACGCCGCTCAGCGGTGTCGCGAACGACTCGGTCTATGTCGAGCCGACCGCCGATGCGATGCCCTACTCCGGCGAGTACGGGGACGTGAACCCCACCTCCGTCGACTACGAGACCGACACCAGCTACCGCCCCGGTTCCGCCGGTCCGGACGCCGGGAGGATCTGAGTGTCCGAGCGCATCGACGGTTACGCGAGCCCGTCGGAGGGCTACGCGACCCAGCCGGACCCCGCCGCGATCAGCGTCGGACAGCTCGTTGGTGAGGCGGCGTCCGACCTCTCCAAGCTCATGCGGCTCGAGCTCGAGCTCGCCAAGGCCGAGGTCAAGGAAGAGGCCAAGAAGGCGGGCAAGGGGGCGGGCCTGCTCGGTGCGGCCGGCCTGGCCGGTTACTTCGTGCTGCTGTTCCTGTCCCTCACCCTCATGTTCGCCCTGGACAGTTTTATGCCGATCGGATGGGCCGCGCTGATCGTCGCCGTGTTGTGGGCGATCGTCGGAGCCATCGCGTTCACCCGGGGCCGCGCCCAGATGAAGACGGTCTCGCCCAAGCCGGAGCAGACCATCGAGACCCTCAAGGAGGACGTAGAGTGGGCAAAGCACCCGACGAAATAAGGGCTGAGATCGAGCAGACCCGCGCCGAGCTGAGCACCGACGTCGACATGCTGGCGGAGAAGGTGAGCCCGGCCCGAGTGGTCGAACGGCGGGTCGACGCAACCAAGCAAGCGGTGACCGACCTCAAGGAGAAGGTCATGGGCAAGGCGTCCGACGCCACCTCGACGGCCGGCGACAAGGCTTCCGGCATAACTGGCGGCGTCAGCTCCGCAGCTTCCTCGGCCGGCCAGACGGTCTCCTCCGCCGCCTCCTCGGCCGGCCAGACGGTCTCCTCGGCGCCGCAGCAGGTGAAGCAGAAGGCTCAGGGCAACCCGATGGCGGCCGGCCTGGTGGCTTTCGGTATGGGCTGGTTGGCATCGTCGCTGTTCCCGGCCACCCAGGCCGAGCAGCAGCTGGCCGAGACGCTCAAGGAGAAGGTGCAGCCGCTGGCCGAGCCGGTCAAGAGCGAGCTGTCCTCGGTCGCCGCTGAGATGAAGGACAGCCTGCAGCAGCCGGTGCAGGACGCGGTCAGCTCGGTGAAGGAGACCGCGACCGACGCCGCCAGCTCGGTCAAGGACACCACGACGTTGTCGGCGATGGAGGTCAAGGACCACGCGCAGGAGGCGGCGGGCACGGTAAAGGATCACGCGACCGACTCCGCCTCCACCGTGAAGGGCCAGGCCAGCTCGTCGGCCGGCACGGTCAAGGACGCCGCCTCCAGTTCCGGTTCCGGTGGCGACTCGACCACGTCCTACGGCAACGACCCCCTCGGTGTCGACGCGACCGAGGACGACACGTTCACCGTGCCGCCGTCGCCGTACAGCAGCCAGGGTGGCAAGGGCGACAGCGGTACGACGTACTGACCCGATCACCTCGGAAGGCCGCGCCCCGGCTGGGGCGCGGCCTTCCGCCTGTTGTGCGGGTCAACGATCGCGCAGTGACTTGAGCAGCGCGATGTCCCGGGCTTGGTCGGCCGCTCTGCCTGGCGTCTCGACGATCACTGGGACGTCGCGCGTAGCCGGATGACGGAACAGCTCAGCGAACGGCTCGGCGCCGATGCGGCCGGCCCCGATCGAGGTGTGCCGGTCCCGGCCGGAGCCGACGCCGTCCTTGGAGTCGTTGGCGTGCACGAGCTGCAGCCGGCCGCGGCCGACGGCCTTGACCAGGGCGGTCAGCATGGTTCGCACGCCACCCGGAGCTGCCAGGTCATGACCGGCGGCAAAGGCATGGCAGGTGTCCAGGCACACGCCGAGGCGCGGGTGGTGGTCGAGGGCGGCGAAGTAGGAGGACAGGTCGTCGACCTTGGCGGCCAGCGGCTGGCCGCCTCCGGCCGTGGGCTCGATCAGCACCTTCGGGTCGTCCCCGCCCAGCTCGTCGAGCAGCGGCAGCAACGACTCCCGCAGCAGCCTCAGCGCCGGGTCCCGCCCGCCGACCACGGCGGAGCCGGCGTGCACCACCACGCCGAGGGCGCCGAGCCGGCGGCCGCGGGCCAGTGCCGCCCGCACCGCCAGCACCGACCGCGTCCGGGTGGTCTCGGTGGGGGAGCCGAAGTTGACGAGGTACGGCGAGTGCAGGAAGACCCGGAGCCGGGATCGGGTGCAGGCGAGGCGGAAGGCCTCGTCGGCAGCGGGGTCGCCGGCTCCGATCGCCCACGCGCGCGGGTTGGAGTCGAAGACCTGCACCGCTTCGGCCCCGACCTCCCGGGCGTAGCCCAGACCGCCCGAGACTCCGGCGGAGAGGAGGCCGGGTCCCACGAAGACGTGCGCCCCGACCGGGGAGGGCTTGCGCGGCGGCACCGGCTGGACGCTAGAAGACCGACAGCGTCACGGTGGTGCCGTGAGCGGCCATGCTGTTGCCGGGCGGCGACTGGGCCAGCACGCGGCCCGGACCGAACGGGACCGAGATGACCTCGACCCGGAAGCCGGCCGCGATCAGAGTGGCCCGGGCCTTGCGCACCGGGACGTCGCGCAGGTCCGGTACGGCGAACAGCTGCGGCCCCCTGGAGACCTGCAGGGTCACCGTGCTGCCCGGCACCGCCGTACGCCGGTCCGAGGCGATGACCAGGTCCTTGGCCACTGTGTCGCTGTACGCCTCGGTGGTCGCGACCTGGAGGCCGGCGGTGCGTAGCAGCGCGGTCGCCTCCCGAACGTCCCTTCCGGTTACCGGCGGCACCGCGACGGGCCGGGGTCCCCGGCTCAGCACCAGGGTCACGTCGCTCCCGGGCGCCAGCGTGGTGCCGGCCCGCGGGGAGGTCCGGACCACCGAGCCGACCGGCACCGTGGAGTACTCGGCCGGTCCCTTCACTGCACGCAGCTTCAGCTCGGCGAGCCGGGCCGTCGCGGCGGCCAGGCCCGCACTCGCCAGCTGCGGTACGGCGTAGGACTCCGGTCCCTTGGACAACGCCAGCGTGACGGGCTGGCCGCGGACCAGCCGGCGGCCGGCACCGGGGGACTCCTCGACCACCGCGCCGGCGGGAACCGTGCTGCTGAAGACCTCCGGCGCGAACCTCGCAGCGAGGCCGGCCTGCTCCACCTTCGCCACTGCGGCGGCCCGGGGCAGCTTGACCAATGCGGGCACCGAGGTGTAGCGGCCGGCGCCGAACCACCAGCCGGCCCCGGCGGCGACCGCCACGAGCAGCGCGAGGACGGCGGCGGCGACCTGACGCCCGCGGCGGCGTCGCGGGGCCGCGACGGTGACCGAGCCGCCGGCGCGCCCTCCCGCCGAGTCGACAAGTGGGACGACCGCTGTGTCGCGCAGGTCCACCACGTCGTCGCGGCCTCGCCCGCCACCGGCGCGCAGCAGCGAGGCCCGGAAGGCGCTCGCGCTCGGGAAGCGGTCCGCCGGGTCCCGTCGGGTCGCCCGTCGTACCAGCGCGTCCAGTGCCGGCGGCACCGAGGGCACCACCGCCGAGGGCGGCGGAACGTCTTCGTGGACGTGCCGGTAGGCCACCGCCAGGGCGGTCTCGCCGACGTAGGGAGGAGCCCCGGTCAGCAGCTCGTAGAGCAGGATCCCCGCCGCGTAGACGTCGCTGCGGCCGTCGGAGCTGCCGCGCTCGACCTGTTCCGGGGCGAGGTAGCCGACGGTGCCCATCAGCAGCCCGGCCGTGGCGGTGAGGTTGGCCGCCTCGACCGCGCGCGCGAGCCCGAAGTCGGCCACCTTGATCCGGCCGTCGTCGGCGAGGAGCACGTTCTCCGGTTTCACGTCGCGGTGCACGAGGCCGGCCAGATGCGCCGCCTCGAGGGCGGCGAGCACCGGCTCCAGGACGTCGAGCGCCTGTCCGGGCGAGAGCCGGCCGTGCTCGTGCAGCAGGTCACGAAGCGTCCGCCCGGCGACGTACTCCATCACCAGAAAGACCGAGCCGGCGTCCGCGCCCTGGTCGTAGACCGGTACGACGTTGGGGTGCGAGAGCCGGGCCGCCGCCCTGGCCTCGCGGATGAAGCGGGCGACGAACTGCTCGTCGTCGGCCAGCGCCGGATGCATCACCTTGACCGCGACCTTGCGGTCCAGCCGGATGTCGACCGCGGTGTAGACCGTCGCCATGCCGCCCCGCGCCACCCGCCCCTGGACGCGGTACCTGCCGTCCAGCAGCGCACCCACGAGCGGGTCGGTCAGGGTGTCCACGGTCGCGATCCTAAGGTCGCCGGGGGCCGGTCACGGGTTGCCGCCGCCGTACGCCGACCGCCTGTTCACCCGCCGGCGGCGAAGGAGGCCCGCAACCGCAGCACGCTGGCGACGTAGACCTTGGTGTCGGCGTACATCCCACGGGAGCGGACCGAGCCGAGACCCTGGTAGTAGCCGGCCACCGCCTGGTCGACCGGCGCGGCCTGCAGGAGCTGGTCGAGCAGGGCCACCCCGGCGGTCACGTTGTCCCGGGCGTCGAAGAGGTCGAGGCGGCGGTGCACGACGTAGTCCGAGACGTATCGCCCGGTCGAGGGAAGGACCTGCATGGCGCCGATCGCGTCGGCCGGGGAGACCACGCCCTGCTGGAAGCCCGACTCCTGGTAGCCCACGGCGAGGGCGAGGTTGACGTCGACGCCGTACCGCTTGGCGGTGGCGACGACCATCGCGCGCACGGTGGCCTTGGCGGGAACGGCTCGGTGCGCCAGGGTCGCCCGGTCGCGGGCGGCCGCGGCGGTGACCGCCGGTGGATAGCTGCGCTTGACCGGCGCTACGGGCTTCGCCTCGGGCTTCGGAGCCGGCACCAGCACGACCAGGCGCTGGCCGATGAGCACCATCCGGGAGGACCGCAGCGAGTTGCGCCGGGCGATCCAGGTCGGGTCGTTGTGGTAGCGGCGCGCGATCCCGATCAGCGTGTCGCCGGGGCGTACGACGTAGGTCGCCTCCCGCATCGCCGGGCCGGGCGGAGGAGCCGGGACGGGGACCCGCAGCGTCTGGCCGGCGTAGATCAGGTTGCCGTTGCCGGGAAGCCGATTAAGGGCGACCAGCTGCTCGACGGTGGTGTTGTAGCGCAGTGCGATCCCGGACACCGTGTCACCGCGGTTGATGCGGATGGTGGTCCAGGCCGGCGCACCGGCGCTGATCACGGCGCCCAGCAGCAGCGGTACGCCGAGCCGGCGCAGCAGGTGGTGCAGTCGGGGAAGCGGACGCATGGCGGGTGGGATCCTCGGTTCGCCGCCCGGCGGGGGCCGGGCACGGGGGCGCTGCGGCGTACGCGCCGCCCGGGCAGGCTATGCGTGTGGGTCTGGTGTGACAAGGGGGACGCCTGCTCACTGCACGATGCGCACCTCGACGTGGTCGCTCAGCACCCGGGTCTCGAAGACCGGCTGCGGCGCCGTGGCCGGACCGTGCACGACCGAGCCGTCGGTGAGCCGGAACGTGCTGCCATGCCACGGGCAGACGACGCAGGGCCCGCCCTCCTGGACGAGCTCGCCCTCGGACAGTGGACCCGACAGGTGGCTGCACTGTTCGGCGAGGGCGTGCACCTGCCGGTCGTGCCGCAGCAGCAGCACCGGGACCGTACCCACGTCGCGTCGGGTCAGCTTGCCATCCGGCAGCTCGTCCAGCCGACCGACGTCGGTCCAGTCGGTCGGGGCCACATCCGGGAGCTGGGCGTTGTGGTTGGCGCCCGCCGCCCGCCGGTAGGACAGGTGACCCCCGATCACGCCACCCACCGTTGCGGACGTCAGCCCGGCGAGGGCCAGCATCTTGCCGCGGGCTCGCCGGCCGCGCGCCCGGGCGAGCAGCGAGGCGCCGTATAGCCCGACGGCGGTCAGGTTGGCCGTGGCGTGCACCAGCCCGGTCCGGGCCTCGGCCGGGTTGAGGGCCGACCAGTCGGTGTAACCGGCGGCAGCAGCCGGTACGGCGCTCGCCATGCCGGTGCCGATGAGCAGCGGAACCGCGCCGCCTGTCCTCGGGAAGAAGTCGAGGAGAGCCGCCGACGACCACGCGCCGATCGGAATCTGCACGAGGACCGGATGCAGCGGATGGCCGAGCCAGACACCGTGCAGGAGGTCCCGAACCTCCTGGGTGCCGGTGACCTGCTGCACCAGCCGGCGCATCCGGGCGGCGAGCGGGTCGAGCACGGCGAGCTGTTCGAGGCGGTCGAGGGAGTCGAAGGGCTGCATGGAGGGGCCTCTCAGCGCGGGAGCGGCGCAGACGCGGGCCAGCGTAGCGGCGGCCGCTCAGTCCAGCTCGGCGCGACCCGTCAGGGGCGAGGACGCCTGCGCATGCAGCCGGCGGGGGATCCGCCCGGCGCTCCGCGCGAGGCGTCCGGCCTCGACGGCATGCGCCATCGCCGCCGCCATCCGCGCCGGCGACTCCGCGCGGGTGACCGCCGAGGCGAGGAGTACGGCGTCGCAGCCCAGCTCCATCGCCAGTGCGGCGTCGGACGCGGTGCCCACGCCCGCGTCCAGGACCACCGGTACGCCGGCGGCTTCGACGATCATGGCCAGATTGTGCGGGTTGCGGATGCCGAGCCCGCTGCCGATCGGCGAACCGAGCGGCATCACGGCCGCGCAGCCGAGTGCCTCCAGCCGGCGGGAGAGCACCGGGTCGTCGTTGGTGTATGGCAGCACGGTGAAGCCGTCGTCGACCAGCCGCTCGGCCGCGTCGAGCAGCTCGACGGCGTCCGGCAGCAGGGTTCGGTCGTCCGCGATCACCTCGAGCTTGACCCAGTCGGTCTGGAGCGCCTCCCTGGCGAGCTGCGCGGTGAGAACGGCGTCCCGGGCCGTGAAGCACCCGGCGGTGTTGGGCAGCACCCGGATCCCGAGCCGGGCCAGGACGTCGAGCACCGAGCCACGGCTCCCCGGGTCGACCCGGCGCATCGCCACGGTGGCGAGCTCGGTGCCGGAGGCCACCAGCGCCGCCTCCATCGCATCGAGGCTCGGTGCGCCGCCGGTGCCGAGCAGCAGCCGCGAGTGCAGCGTCGTACCGGCGATCACCAGTGGGTCGTCCATGGTCAGCCTCCCGGTACGGCGGTGAGCACCTCGACCGCGTCGCCGTCGGCGAGCCGGCGGCCGGACCACTGGCTGCGCGGAACGACCTCGCCGTTGACAGCGACCGCCGTACCGCTGGCGCCGGCTCCCAGCGAGACGACCACCGCCTCGACGGCGCTGTCCGGGTCGAGCGAGCGGAGCTCCCCGTTGAGCGTGATCGTCATGCCACCTCCACGCGCTCGAAGCGCCGGGGTGAGAACGGCGCGATCAGCTCAGGCGTCTCGCCGGTGGCGAGCAGCGTGGCGATCGCGTCGGCGGTGACCGGGGTGAGCAGGACGCCGTTGCGGTAGTGCCCGGTGGCCAGCACCAGCCCGTCGAGGGCGGTGCGGCCGAGCAGCGGAGCGTTGTCCGGGGAGCCCGGTCGCAGCCCGGCGTGACACTCGACCAGCTCGAGCTCGGCGATGGCCGGCACGAGTGCGCCGGCGTTGCGCAGCAGCTCGAAGACGGCCCCGGCCCGCACCGTGCGGTCGAAGCCCAGCTCCTCCACCGTGCCGCCGACCACCACCTCGCCGTGCGCCCGCGGTACGACGTAGACGAAGGTGCCGGCCACCACCCCGCGCACGATCCGGCGCAGGAACGGCGTGCCGTCCGGCGTCGCCAGCCGCAGGATCTGGCCCTTGACCGGGCGGACCGGCGGCACCACCTCCGGCGGCAGCCCGGCCAGCTGTCCGGACCAGCAGCCCGCTGCCAGAACGACGGTCCCGGCCAGCAGCGTCTCGCCGGCCGCCAGGCGTACGCCGCTCGCTCGTCCACCCGCGACGATGATCTCGGTGGCTTTCTCCCGTCGTACGGTGACCCCGGCGCGCTCAGCGGCGACCTGCATGGCGGCGGTCAGGCGCCGGTTGTCGACCTGGTGGTCACCCTCGACCAGCAGCCCGGCCCGGACGGTGGGCGCGAGAAGGGGCTCCTGGGCCCGGGTCTCCCGGCTGCCGAGCAGCGAGGCGGTCAGGCCCAGCCGGGTGAGGAACTCTTCATGAGCGGCCAGTACGGCCCGGTCACCGCTGTCGAAGGCGACCGCCAGCGTGCCGGTGGTGCGGTAGCCGACGTCGCGGCCCGACGCCGCTTCGAGCTCCTCGACGAAGGACGGATACCGACGGCCGGCGGCCAGGTTGAGAGCGAGCAGCGCCTCCTCGCCGTAGTGGGCCTCGGTCGCCGGAGCGAGCATGCCGGCGGCGGCGTACGACGAGCCGCTGCCGGGAGCCGGGTCTACGACGGTGACCGACAGGCCGGTCTCGGCCGCGCGCCAGCTGATAGACAGCCCGATCAGACCGCCACCGACGATGACGACGTCGCTGCTCACCGGCGTACTCCTTCGCGCTTCTCGCGTCGGGACGGAAAGCCAGCCGGGACGACTCCCTGCGCCGGCATTACCCGGATCAGGTTCGACGGTCGGGGGCTGGCAGCCCACCCTCTCAGCCTGGTCCGCACCAGGCTCCCGCGCGGGAAACAGCCTACGCCGCCTTCACCCGTCCGGTTGGCGACCGGTCATGCCGAGCAGCCGGTCCTGCAGCGGGGCGTTCGTCGGCACCTCCACCTTGGCCGGGAAGACGCCGATCGCCCGCCACTCCTCGGCGTGCGGGCTGATCTCCTCCCAAAGCCCCTGCACCAGGTCGTCCGGGAGCCTCGTGTCGGCACCGATCACCTTGGCGATGTCGTGTGCGCGGATGCCGCGGAACCCGTTGATCTGCCAGAAGTACTCGCGGGCCGGGAAGTCGCCGAACGAGCAGTGCACCGTCCGCTCGGGATCGTCGAGATCCTTGGCGGCGGCGCAGGCCCTGTCGACGATCGCCGCGAAGCTGGCCTTCGGATCGGCGCCGAGCAGGTCGCCGTCGAACTTCTCCTTGCCCGCCTCGTCCATGGCCTTGCCGGCCAGCATGTCCGGCACCCACGCGTCGTCGTGCGCGTGCTGGTTGACGATCTCGCGCAGTGTCACGGGACCGTCGCCATAGGTCTGGAAGTCCGCGGGCATCGTCATGTCCCATTGGTCGTCGCGGATCGACTCGACCACCCGCTGGATCTCGCGGTCGGCCAGCACGAAGACGTCCTGTTCTCGCATGCTTTCTCCTGTTCGGCTGCTGTCGAGGTGCGTCAGCGGCACGTCGCCATGCCGATGTGACCGGTGATGCGGTCCGGGCGGCGCAGCCAGCGGTAGATCGACTGCCGCCAGCCAGCCCGGCGTCGGCGGTAGAGCGCGTCGAGCACCACCGGGTTGCTGGCCGTCATGGCACCGGACCTTACGTGGAACCGTGACAGAAAACCCGTCCGCCGCCGCCAATGGCAGTGACCAGTACCGGCCGGTCGGGCGTACGACGGCGACGCGGCATCGCGAGCGGATGAGCTACGACCGGGAGACCGTGCACGCCGTACTCGACGAGTCGCTGCTGTGCTCGGTGGGCTTCGTCGCCGAGGGTCGGCCGGTCGTGCTGCCTATGCTGCATGCGCGGGTGGACGAGACGCTCTACCTGCACGGGTCCACCGGCAGCTGGATGCGCCGAGCGTCGACCCGGGAAAGCGACGTGTGTGTGACAGTCACAGTCGTCGACGGGCTGGTCCTGGCCAGTTCGGCGTTCCATCACTCGATCAACTACCGGTCCGTGGTGATGTTCGGCCCGGTGCGCGAGGTCTCCGAAGCGCAGGAGAAGGCAGCGGCTCTGGTGGCCGTGGTGGAGCACGTGCTCCCGGGTCGCAGTGCGGAGGTGCGCGGCCCGAACCCGCGGGAGCTGGTCGCGACCAGTGTGCTGGCCGTCGAGCTGGCCGAGGTCTCGGCCAAGGTGCGCTCTGGTCCGCCGATCGACGACGAGGAGGACCTTCCGGCGCCGACCTGGGCCGGCGTCGTACCGGTCGTGAGCGGGTACGGCGCACCGCTGCCTGCTCCCGAGCTGCCGACGGGTGCGCCCCTGCCCGACAGCCTCGCCGGTCTGCACCAGAGCTAGCGACCGCATGGCTCCACCCCCCGAGCGCGTCGTCGTGGTGGGCGGCGGGCTGGCCGGGTGCGGCGTACGACCGGCACCGCTGGTAGACGATCGTTCGTGGAGCCCGTCGATGCTCCCAGCAACGGGCAGACTGAGCCGGTGCTCCTGACCCTGTCCACCTCCATGCCACACGCAACCGACCTGGGTTTCCTGCTGCACAAGCACCCCGACAAGGCGCAGTCGTTCGATGTTGCGGTCGGCACGGCGCATGTGCTGTGGCCGGAGGCGACTGCCGACCGGAGCACAGTCGCGCTGCTGCTCGAGGTCGACCCGATCGCGTTGGTACGCGGGAAGAGCAGCCGTGGCGCGGATGGCTTCTCGCTGTCGCAGTACGTCAACGACAGGCCGTACGCCGCCTCGTCGATGATGTCGGTGGCGCTGGGCAAGGTCTTCCGCACCGCCATGACCGGCCGCTGCGATGCTCGGCCTGACCTGGCCGGCCTGCCGGTTCCGCTGGAGGTGCACGTCCCCGCCTTGCCTAGTCGGGGCGGGGCGGGGCTGGTCGAGCGTCTGTTCGCCCCGCTCGGTTGGTCGGTGACAACGACGCCGATCGCCCTGGACCCGCAGATGAGCACATGGGGCGACTCTCCCTATGTGGACCTCCACCTGTCCGGGACGCTGCCGGTCGCCGACGCGCTCACGCAGCTGTACGTCCTCTTGCCGGTTCTGGACGACAGCAAGCACTACTGGGTCAGCACCGACGAGGTCGACAAGCTGATGCGGTCGGGCGGCAGTTGGCTGGGCGCGCACCCCGAGCGGGACCTGATCACCCGCCGCTACCTGCGGCATCACCGGACCCTCGTGGAGAGCGCGGTCAGCCGGCTGGCAGAGGTCGACGACAGAGAGCCTGAGACTTTCGACAACGCCATTCCTGAGGAGCCTGAGGAGCGCCCGACACCCCTTGCTCAGCTGCGCAGGGCAGCGGTCGTCGCTGCCCTGCGTTCGGAAGGCGCCTCGAGCGTGGTCGATCTGGGGTGCGGAGAGGGAGGGCTACTGCGTGAGCTCCTCCCTGATCCGACCTTCAGACGGGTGCTCGGGGTGGACGTATCCCACCGAGCGCTGGAGCTCGCCGCCCGGCGTCTCCACCTTGACCGGATGCCGGACATCCAGCGAGCCCGCCTCGAGCTGATCCAGTCCTCGGTGACCTATCGGGACGAGCGTCTCGCCGGCCACGACGCCGTCGTGCTCATGGAAGTCATCGAGCACGTGGATGTGACGCGCCTGCCAGCACTCGAGCGCACCGTCTTTGCCCACGCCCGGCCCACCTCGGTGCTGGTTACCACTCCTAACGCCGAGCACAACGTCCGCTACGAGCTCCTTCCGGCTGGGACGATGCGACACCGCGACCACCGGTTCGAGTGGACCCGACAGCAGTTCCGGGCCTGGGCCGAGGCGACCGCGGCGGCCCACGGCTACGTCGTGCGGTACCTGCCCGTCGGCGAGGACGACCCTGAGGTCGGGCCGCCGACGCAGATGGCCGTCTTCCGGAGAGCAGCGTGACCGAGCTCGCCATCCCGGAGCTGTCCCTGGTCTGCCTCGTCGGCGCGAGCGGCTCGGGCAAGTCGACGTTCGCTCGGCAGCACTTCGGGCCCTTCGAGGTGCTGTCCAGCGACTTCTGCCGTGGCCTGGTCGCCGACGACGAGAACGACCAGGGCGCCAGTGCCGCGGCCTTCGACGTCCTGCACTACATCGCCGGCAAGCGGCTCGACGCCGGGCGCCTCACCGTCGTCGACGCGACGAACGTCCAGCCGGAGTCCCGGCGGCAGCTCGTCGCCCTCGCCCGCGATCACGACGTGCTGCCGGTCGCGGTCGTGCTCGACCTGCCCGAGCGGGTCTGCCTGGACCGCAACGCCGCCCGGCCCGACCGGGCCTTCGGCGACGGCGTCGTACGCCGCCAGTGCGACCAGCTGCGCCGCTCGCTCAGGCACCTCGGCAAGGATGGCTTCCGCAAGGTCCACGTCCTGCGCACCGAGGGCGACGTCGCGGACGCCGTCGTCGTCCGCGAGAAGCTCCTCACCGACTACCGGGACCAGCACGGCCCCTTCGACGTCGTCGGCGACGTCCACGGGTGCCGGGGCGAGCTCGAGTCCCTGCTGACCGAGCTCGGCTACACGTTGACCCGAGACGAGCTCGGCCGCCCTGTCGACGCGGTCCCGCCCGGCGACCGCAAGGCGGTCTTCGTCGGCGACCTGGTGGACCGCGGCCCCGACTCCCCGGGCGTGCTGCGGCTGGTCATGGGCATGGTCGCTGCCGGCCACGCGCTGTGCGTCCCGGGCAACCACGAGAGCAAGCTCGTCCGAGCGCTGCAGGGCCGCCAGGTGCAGGTCAGCCACGGCCTGGAAACGACCCTCGCCCAGCTGGCGAGCGAGCCGCCCGAGCTCCGGGCCGAGGTGCAGCAGTTCTGCTACGACCTGGTCTCGCACCTGGTGCTGGACGGTGGCAAGCTCGTGATCGCTCACGCCGGCCTCAAGCAGGCCTACCACGGACGCGCCTCCGCACGGGTGCGCAGCTTCGCCCTCTACGGAGACACCACCGGCGAGACCGACGAGTTCGGACTGCCGGTGCGCTACCCCTGGGCACAGGACTACCGCGGCCAGGCGATGGTCCTGTATGGGCACACACCCACGCCGGAGGTGGAGTGGATCAACAACACGATGTGCCTGGACACCGGCTGCGTGTTCGGCGGCAAGCTGACAGCGTTGCGCTACCCGGAGAAGCAGGTCGTGTCCGTCCCGGCCGTCAAGGCTTGGTACGAACCGGCCAAGCCCTTCCTGCCAGCCTCCGACACGCCGGTCGTCGGGCAGCGCGCACCGGACGAGCTCGCCATCACCGACGTCTTGGGCAAGCGCGGGGTGGAGACCCGCCTGGCAGGGCGCGTCACCGTCCGAGAAGAGAGCGCGGCGGGTGCGCTGGAGGTCATGAGCCGCTTCGCGCTCGAGCCGCGCTGGCTGCTCTACCTGCCGCCCACCATGGCGCCCACCGCCACAACCCCGACCGGCGAGCTCCTCGAGCACCCCAGCACCGCCTTCGACTCCTATCGACGCGGCGGCGTCGCACAGGTCATCTGCGAGGAAAAGCACATGGGCTCGCGCGCCGTCGCGCTGGTGTGCCGCAGCGTCGACGTGGCACGCGAGCGCTTCGGCGCGACCGACGGCGCCACCGGCGCTGTCTACACCCGCACGGGTCGCTCATTCTTCCCGCCAGGTGTGACGGAAGAGCTCTTGGACAAGCTCCGGGCTTCCGTCACGGCGGCGAGCCTGTGGGACGAGCTGGACACCGGATGGCTGCTCCTCGACACCGAGCTCCTGCCGTGGTCGGCCAAGGCCGAGGACCTGCTGCGCCACCAGTACGCCGCCGTCGGCGCCGCAGCCCGTGCCGCATTGCCCGCCGCCGTGTCGACTCTGCAGGCAGCTGCCGAACGCGGCCTCGATGTCGCCGAGCTGCTCGCTCGGACCAGCGCCAGGGCCTTCAACGCCCAGGCGTTCACCGAGACCTACCGTCGCTACGTCTGGCCCACCACGGGCCTGGACGGCGTGCAACTGGCACCGTTCCAACTGCTGGCCAGCGAGGGCCGCGTGTGGAGCGACCGCGACCACGGTTGGCACCTCGCGCTCGCCGACCGCCTGGTCGAGGCCGCTCCGGCCCTCATGCGCACGACCAGGCGGCGAATCGTCGACACCACCGACCCGGACTCGGCTGACGCCGGCGTGCGCTGGTGGCAGGACCTCACCGACGCCGGCGGCGAGGGCATGGTCGTCAAGCCCTTCGCCAACCTCGTGCAGACCGACCGCGGCTACGCGCAGCCAGGCATCAAGGTCAGGGGCCGCGAGTACCTCCGGATCATCTACGGGCCGGACTACACCGAGTCGGCCAACCTCGAACGGCTGCGCGACCGCGGGCTGGGCCACAAGCGCTCCCTTGCCGCCCGCGAGTACGCGCTCGGCATCGAGTCACTCGAGCGGGCCGTACGACCAGACCCCCTCTGGCGTATCCACGAGCCTGTCTTCGCTGTGCTGGCTCTCGAGTCCGAGCCGGTTGACCCCCGCCTCTGACCGAGCAAGCCGGCGAGTTCGATGCCAAGTACCGCTACAGGCGCGCAACGCACGTAGGGCTACTCACGTCGACGGCCGGCCTGCAGCACGAACTCCATCCCGGATCGCCAGACCTGCTGGATTTCCACTGCCAGTTCCGGGCTTTGCGGTGTCCGGCGCCGCGTCGGCCCCGCGTAGACGCCGCACCTTACGGTGGAACCGTGACAGAAAACCCGTCCGCCGCCGCCAATGGCAGTGACCAGTACCGGCCGGTCGGGCGTACGACGGCGACGCGGCATCGCGAGCGGATGCGCTATGACCGGGAGACCGTCCACGCCGTGCTGGACGAGGCGCTGCTGTGCTCGGTCGGCTTCGTCGTCGAGGGAGGCCCCGTCGTGCTGCCGATGCTGCAGGCGCGGGTGGGGGAGACGCTCTACCTGCACGGGTCGACCGGCAGCTGGATGCGCGGAGCGGCGGCGGATGGCACCGAGGTGTGCGTGACGGTCACGGTCGTCGACGGGCTGGTCCTGGCCCGGTCGGCGTTCCACCACTCGATCAACTACCGCTCGGTGGTGCTGTTCGGCCCGGTGCGCGAGGTCTCCGAAGCGCAGGAGAAGGCAGCGGCCCTGACCGCCGTCGTAGAGCACGCTCTGCGGGGCCGCAGCGAGGAGGTGCGCGGCCCCAACCCGCGGGAGCTGGCCGCGACCAGCGTGCTGGCGGTCGAGCTCGCGGAGGTCTCGGCCAAGGTCCGGACCGGTCCGCCGGTCGACGACGAGGAGGACCTGTCGGCACCGACCTGGGCCGGCGTCGTACCGGTCGTGAGCGGGTACGGCGCACCGGTGCCCGCTCCCGAGCTGCCGACGGGTGCGGCCCTGCCCGACAGCCTCGCCGGTCTGCACCAGAGCTAGCGACCGCATGGCTCCACCCCCCGAGCGCGTCGTCGTGGTGGGCGGCGGGCTGGCCGGCTCGCGTTCGGTCGAGGCGCTGCGGGCTGGGGGCTACCAGGGCCGTCTCACCCTGGTGTGTGCGGAGCCGCAGCTGCCCTACGACCGGCCGCCGCTGTCCAAGGCGGTCCTCTCCGGTGCCGTCTCTGACACGACGCTGCGAGCGTCGTACGCCGATCTCGACGTCGAGATGCTGCTCGGCCGGCGGGCGGTGGCGCTCGGCGACGGGGTGCTGGAGACCGACTGCGGGCGGCTGGACTTCGACGGGCTGGTGGTCGCGACCGGCGCTGTCCCCATCGGGCTGCCCGGCGGCGGGCGCACGCTGCGCACGATCGGTGACGCCCTGGCCATGCGAGCTGCGATGCGGCCGGGCGCCCGCATCATCGTCGTCGGTGCCGGCTGGATCGGCGCCGAGGTCGCGACCGCGTCGGCCGCCGCCGGCTGCCGGGTGACCGTCGTCGAGGCCGGCCCTGCGCCGCTCGCGGGGGCCCTGGGCGTCGAGGTGGGTCTGGCGACGTTGCCGTGGTACGCCGAGGCCGGAGTGGACCTGCTGCTCGGCGCCCCGGTGACGGCGGTGGAGCCGGACGCCGTCGTACTGGCGGGAGGCCAGTCGCTGCCGGCGGACTACGTGCTGGTGGGCGTCGGCGTACGGCCCGACGTCGGCTGGCTGACCGGATCGGCCGTCGCCCTCGAGCGCGGGGTGGCCGTCGACGAGCACCTGCGGTCGTCGGTGCCGGACGTCTATGCCGTCGGCGACGCCGCCGCCTGGTCCTCCCGCCGGTTCGGGCGCCGCCTGTCCGTCGAGCATTGGGACGACGCCCTGCACGCGCCGGCGGTGGCCGCGGCCAACCTGCTCGGCGGCGCATCGGTGCACGACCCGGTGCCCTACTTCTGGTCCGACCAGTTCGGGCGGACGGTGCAGTACGCCGGGCACCCGGGCGGTGCTGACACCTTCGTGTGGCGCGGCGACCCGACGGCGGGGGAGTGGGCCGGTTGCTGGCTGCGCGACGGCGTACTGGAGGCGGTGGTGACGGTCGACCGGCCCCGGGACCTGCTGCAGGCCCGGCGCGCCATCGCGGCCGGAACGCGGATGGAGCTGCGGCGCCTGGAAGATCCGAGAGTCCCGATGAAGGCCGCGACTCTGTGAGTCGCAGATCCTGTCGGGCCCCTTGCAGATCTTAACCATACCCGGTATGCATACGCCGTATGTCGATCCGTCACGGCCTGTTGGCTCTGCTCGACCGCCAGCCCATGTATGGCTACCTGCTGCGTAACGAGTTCGAGGCCACCACGGGCTCCACCTGGCCGTTGAACGTCGGGCAGGTCTACACGACGCTCGGCCGGCTCGAACGCGACGGGCTGGTCGAAGCGGTTTCCGGCGACGGTGAGGCGCAGCGTTCCTACGCCATCACGGTCCGGGGCCGCGAGGAGGTACGCCGCTGGTTCGCCACCCCGGTGACCCGGGAGGCACCACCGCGGGACGAGCTCGCGATCAAGCTGGCCCTCGCGGTCACGATCGGCGGGGTCGACGTTCGTTCCGTGATCCAGACGCAGCGGACCGCGACCCTCCGGGCGCTGCAGGAGTACACCCGCCTCAAGAACGCTGCCCGGGACGGCGAGCTGTCCTGGCTCCTGGTCCTGGACTCGCTGGTCTTCGCCGCCGAGGCGGAGGTGCGCTGGCTCGACCACTGCGAGGCCCGGCTGACCCGGAGCGTCGCGGAGGTCCCGCGCGAGACACCGTCCCACGTAGTGCCCGAGCCGCAGGAGGTACCGCGATGACCGCACCGGTGCTGGAGCTGCGCGAGGTCACCCGGGTGCACAGCAGTGGTCCGACCCAGGTGCGGGCCCTGCGCGGCGTATCCCTGCGCGTCGAGGCCGGCGAGCTCGTCGCCGTGATGGGACCTTCGGGGTCGGGCAAGACCACGCTGCTGAACCTCGCCGGCGGCCTGGACACGCCGAGCGCCGGAGCGGTCGTAGTGGAAGAGACACTGCTCGGCTCGCTGAGCCGGCGCGACCTCGCTCGGATCCGGCGACGGTCGGTGGGCTACGTCTTCCAGGAGCTCAACCTGATCCCCGCGCTGACCGCCGCGGAGAACGTCATGCTGCCGCGCGAGCTCGACGGTGTGAGCACCCGTACGGCGCGCGCGGAAGCGCTGGTCGCGCTGGCGGAGGTGGACCTCGCTGCGCACGCCGACCGGTTCCCGGACGACATGTCGGGCGGCCAGCAGCAGCGGGTGGCCATCGCGCGGGCCCTGGTCGGCGACCGGCGGCTGGTCCTCGCCGACGAGCCGACCGGCGCGCTGGACTCGGAGACCGGTGAGTCGGTCCTCCGACTCCTGCGCGGCCGCTGCGACGCCGGTGCTGCCGGCGTTCTCGTCACCCACGAGGCTCGGCATGCCGGCTGGGCCGACCGCGTCGTCTTCCTCCGCGACGGCGTCGTGGTGGACGCGCGCCGCCGGCGGAGTCGCTGCTCGCGGAGGGGGCAGCCCGGTGAGATCGCTTCCACTCGGGAGCTTCTCGCGAATGCGGGTCGCACTGCGGCTGGCGCGACGCGACGCGCGGCGCGCCCGTGGTCGCAGCATTCTCGTCGTCGCCATGATCGGCCTGCCGGTGCTGGGGCTCACCACCACCGACGTGCTTGCGCGGACGGCTCAGCTCTCGCCGTCGGAGCAGCTCACCCGCGAGCTGGGCGCAGCCGACGCATCGGTGGTCTTCTCCGGCGGTGCTCCGCTCGAGCAGGACCCGAGCGGCTACAACTCATCCAGCGGCCCGTCCAGGGAGGCGCCCTCCGAGATGGAGTTGCTCGGTGTCCTGTCGCCAGGGAGCCGTCTGCTCCCGGATCCGGGTGCGGTCTCGGTCCAGGTCCTCACGGCCGACGGGCTGGCGATTGCCCAGCTGCACGGACTGGACTACGCCGACCCAGTCGTGCACGGGCTCGTGCGCCAGCGCTCCGGCCGCGCGCCTCGGACCGCCGGGGAGGTGGCCCTCAGTCCCCGGCTGGCGCGGCACCTGGGCCTGCACGTCGGCGACTCGATGCGCACTCGCCGGCCCGAGCGCAGCTACACCGTCGTCGGGATCGCCGAGGACGCCTACCAGGTGGTCAACGAGGCGTTCGTCCTGCCGAGCGCTCTGCCGGCGTCCGGTGAGCGGGCCGGTCCGCCCGCCAGCTACCTCGTCGACGCGCCGCAGGACGTCACCTGGGCGGACGTCCAGCGCCTCAACGCCCTCGGCATGACAGTTCGGTCGCGGGCCGTCGTCCTGCATCCGCCGCCCCGCAGCGAGGTGCCCTACTACCGGCTCCCCGGCGCCGGCTCCTCTGTGGGCACCCAGGTCATCGCCGCGGGCGTCCTCGCGGTGGGCATGGCGCTGCTGGAGGTCGTCCTGCTGGCAGGTCCGGCGTTCGCCGTCGGCGCGCGGCGACGCCGGCGGGACCTGGCGCTCGTTGCGTCGGCGGGTGGCGACGGCAACGACGTCCGCAACATCGTGCTCGGCGGCGGCGTGGTGCTCGGATCGGTGGCGGCCGTGGTGGGCGTGACGCTCGGCGTCGGCCTCGCCGCGGCCCTGCGACCGCTGCTGGAACGGGCCAGCGGCACGGCGATGGGCCACTTCGACCTACGCCCATGGGAGCTGCTCGCCGTGGCGGCCACCAGCGTGATCACCGGCTCGGTCGCGGCGGCGCTGCCGGCGCGGGCGGCGGCCCGCCAGGACGTGGTGGCGGCGCTCGCCGGCCGCCGCGGGGTGGTAATCAACCGGAAGCGGGTGCCCATACTCGGCTTGGTGATCGCGGTCGCTGGTGCGGTGGTGGCCGTCCTGGGTGTCGGATCACATGGCGTGGCCGTGATCCTGGCCGGCGCGGTGCTCGGCGAGATCGGGCTCATCATGTGTACGCCCACCGTGCTGGGCCTGATCGCCGTGCTGGGCCGGCGCCTGCCGCTGTGCCCGCGGATGGCGCTGCGGGACGCCGCCCGCAACCGGGCATCGGCGGCGCCCGCGGTCGCGGCGGTGATGGCCGCCGTGGCCGGCAGTGTCGCGATCGGGGTCTTCGCCGCCAGCCTCAGCCGGCACAACGAGCTGTCCTACCATCCCTTGCTCGCGCGCGGGGACGCCTTGGTACAGCTGGGCGACGCAGCCGCCCGCGAGCAGGCCGCCGTGGTCGCGGCCGCCCTGCGCCGGAGCCTTCCCGCCCGCAACGTCCTTGTCGTGTACGGCCAACCCGAGGACTCGGCGGCCGGGGGGGCGTCGTCGGTCGAGCCGCCGGCCCCAGTGCAATGTCCGCTGGCCCTGCTCACGAGCCCGACTGAAGCCGACCTCCGCCGGTACGCCCGAGACCCCCGTTGCGGTGGCAATCCGCGGTATGTCGGCGGCAGCTTCCCGAGCATCCTGGTCGACGACGGCGCGGTGCTGCCGATGCTCACCGGCACCCCGACGCGTGAGGCGGTCGCTGCCCTGCGAGCCGGGAAGGCCGTTGTCTTCGACTCCTACCTGGTGGCCGACGGCCGCACGACGGTGCGGCTCCTGGACTACTCCAAGGGAGACAAGGGCACCGCCCACGTCGTGCCGGCGGTGGTGCAGCGCGATGGTCTCGCGCCGGCCCAGATCGTGCTGCCGCCGGCCACCGCTCGCCAGCTCGGCATCGCAGTCGCGGCCGTCGCCGTCGTCGCGGACGACATGCGGGTGCCCACCTCCAAGGAGGAGCAGGCAGCCCGTGGGGCGATAGCACTTCTCGGTTCGAGCTCGTATCTGGTCGTGGAGCGCGGTTACGAGAGCCGCACGGACGCGGGACTGCGGGCCATGGTCATCGGCGCGGGGATCATCACGCTGGGTGCCGCGGCAATCGCCACCGCGCTGTCTAACGAGGACGGGCGTGGGGACCTCACCACCCTGGCGGCCGTGGGCGCCTCACCCCGGGTGCGCCGGCTGCTGTCGATGTCGCGCTCGGGGGTGATCGCCGGGCTCGGGACCGCCCTGGGCGTTGCGGCGGGCTTCGTCCCCGCCGTGGGGCTGATCCTCGCCCAGCGGAGGGTGGACCGGATGGCCTCCTTCCCGAGCGGAATCGCGGACCGTCCGCTGGTCGTGCCGTGGTCCAGCCTTGCCATCACGGCGCTCGTCGTACCGGCGATCGCCGTCGCCGTCGCAGGACTCTTCAGCCGGTCGCGACTGTCGGTCGAGCGGAGGGCTCCCCGCTGAGGCGGCGGAAGGGTTCGGCGTCCTCGAGGTGGTGGCGCCGGAAACCGGTTGCCGACGCTGGCGTGCTTCTGTTCGGCTACCCGGATGGACCGGCAGGCGGTACTCGCGGCCTACGACGAGCAGATGCGCCGACACCCGGAGCCCGAAGGGCCGGACGGACACGTCGAGTACGACGACAGCGTGATCCGGAGCATGGCCGTCGGGGACGGGTGGACCGGGGTGACCTGGAGCGACCTCGACCAGGCCAGCGCCGACGCGGTCATCGCCGCTCAGATCGGCCGGTTCGCGGAGCTGTCTCGGCCCTGGGAGTGGAAGCACTACTCGTACGACCGGCCCGCGGACCTCCCCGACCGGCTGCTCGCGGCCGGTTTCACGCCCCAGCCGGCGGAGGCCCTGCTCGTCGCCGAGATCGCAGACCTCACGCTCGATGTGGCGCCGCCGCCGGGCGTGGAGCTGCGCGCAGTCGTCGACATGTCAGACGTGGAGGCGCTCGTGTCGGTGCATGACGAGGTGTTCGGCGGAGACCACTCCGCTGTGGGCAGGACCGTGCTGGCCGGTCTCGCGCGCCAGCCCGGCGCAGCCGCGGCCGTGGTCGCCGTCGCCGGACACACGCCGGTCGCCGCGGGGCGCGTGGAGTTTCATCCGGGCACCGACTTCGCCAGCCTGTGGGGCGGCGCCACGCTGCCTGCCTGGCGGGGCCGCGGTGCCTTCCGCTCGCTGGTGGCTCACCGGGCTGCCGTGGCGTCGGCTAGAGGCTTCCGCTACCTGCAGGTCGACGCCACCCCGGCCAGCAGACCGATTCTCCAGCGTCTCGGCTTCGTCGAGCTGGCCACCACGACCCCGTTCATGCACCCAGGCGGAACCGGCTGACGTCTCGATAATCGACCACCTACCCGACCAACGGTGAGGCATGGTCCGGCGGAACGCTCTATCAGGAGCGTTCCTGCCATGGGTCGATCACGACAATCCCCGTGTCCTTGAAGTCATCGACGTTGCGCGTGGCCAGGGCCGCTTCGTGCGCCCTGCAGATACAGGCGATCTGGGCATCGAATCCCAGGATGGGCGCCCCGGCATGGTCGCGGGAACTGACGATCTCGCCGTACTGCGTCGCGGCGGTCACATCGAAGGCGAGCACGTGCTCCGCGAACGCGGAGAACACCTCCTCCGAGGCAGCCTGCAACAGGTCCTTGCGGCGGCCGTCCGGTAGCCGCTGAATGCCGTAGCCGATCTCGGCGGGCGTTATCGACGTCGTGTACAGCTCACTGGCGCTGCGACCTCGCACCCACTGCGTGACCGCCGACGCCGGCAGGGGTTTCATCAGCTCTGACGTGACGCTCGTGTCGAGAACGATCACGTGGACAGGTCAGCGGCACGCGGCTGGGCCGTCCGGGACGGCAGCTCCAGCTCCACCCCGCCGAGGTCGCCGACACGTTCCAGCAGCGCGGTGAACAGCCCGAGTGTGGTGGGCTGTTCCCGGACGGCATCGACGAGGATGCTGCGCATCTCCGCCTCCATCGAACGGCCGTTGCGAGCCGCCCTGATACGCAGCCGCTCTCTCACCTGGTCGTCCAGACCCCGAATGCTGACCGCTGCCACGCCACCTCCACAATGTGCTGGCAATGCTAGCAGTGGGCGCTCCGCCGGGGCTGACGTCGACGGCGTACCGCATGGGGGCGAGGTGGGTCAGCCCGTCGTGGAACGGCGGCAGTGTCTGGATGGGGTTGAAGACGCCGGCCAGCAGGAACTGGGGCGGGAACACGAAGGTGAACAGCCGCTCGGCGACCCGGCGGCTGCGGACGGCGGAGAGCGGCTGCAGGTCGAAGGTGGGCGCCGTACTGGCACACGAAACGCCGATCAGGACCCTGCGGGGAGAAAAGTCAGGGACAGAGCGCACGCCACGACGGGGCCGAACGCGACGATGCCGGCCGCCTGGACGAGCGCCACCAGGGACTCTCCAACGATCTTGCCCAGCACGCCGGCCAGCTCGCCGACCGCCGACCGGTGGGCCGCCGGCATGGCCCGGTAGGGGCGGCCGGTACGGGGAGAGTCCGTAAAGGATCGCCAATGGCTCAGCCGGGGGCTAACAGTCCCCGGTGTGCTGAACAGGAGGAGGACACTGGGAGCCCGTCCGACAGCGGCACTCCGCAGTGGATCAGGCAGTGCGACTCATGGCGGCCGCGACTGTGCCAGGGCGCAGACATGGGCAGATACGTTCGGGCGGTGCCCGCCGAAGACGTGCACGTCGTGCCGTACGACGAGCGATGGCCGAACTTGTTCGACGCCGAGCGTGGACGGCTGGTCGGGTTGCTGGCCCCCTGGCTGGTCGGTGATGTCGAGCACGTCGGGTCCACCTCGGTACCAGGCCTGTCGGCCAAGCCGATCATCGACATGCTCGCTGGTGTCAGGCGTTTGAATGCCGCCCGGCAGGCCGTCCCGCTGCTGGAGGTGGTCGGCTACGAGAGCGGCTCCCACCGACCGCACGAGGCGCTTTGGCTCTTCAAGCCGGCAGGAGTGCCGTCGTTCGAGCGGTTGTTCCATCTGCACCTGACGGAGGTCGGCAGCGACCTGTGGCGGGAGCGGCTGGTCTTCCGGGACACGCTGCGCGCGGACCCAGGGCTGACCGCGGAGTACGAGCAGCTCAAGCAGCGGCTGGCACGTGAGCGCGCGGACCTCCGGGAGTACACCGACGGCAAGCGCGGGTTCGTCGTCAGGGTCCTCGCCCGCGCCGGCGTCTCCCTGCCGTCTGAACGGTCGAACCCCGGTACGAGCGCGGCCGACTCCTAGACGATGGTCAGTTCGCCGTTCCGGCGACCCCGTCGACGGCGGTGGCTGGGGCCTGCGGTAGCGCTTGACCATCCCGTCGACCTCGATCACCGATGTCGAGACGTGGCCACGGCAACCGGTCAGGCGGGCTCGAACTCCGTCGCGAGCAGGCCCATGAGGTGCTGATCGACCCGTACGCCGTTGCGGAAGAACGCCTCCCGGGCGGTTCCCTCGTGCACGAACCCGAGCCTGCGGTAGACATGCATCGCCCGCTCGTTGCCCGCGTGGACCCACAGCTCGATGCGGTGTAGGTCCAGCTGTTGGAAGCCGAGAGCGCAGATCAGCCGCATCGTGTCCGTGCCGTATCCCTGACCCCAAAGAGTCTTGTCGCCGAGGGCGATTCCCAGCTCGGCACAGCGGACCTCCGGACCCTTCGTCCGCAGGCTGACGCCGCCGATGAGGCGGCCCTCGAGAGTCTCGACCGCCAGCTCGCAGGCGTCGTACGACACGGTCTTGGCCCGCTCCACCCATGCCGTCTCGTCGGCCCGGGACAGCGGGTAGCGCATCTGCAGGTGGGTGCGGACGTCCGCGTCGTTGTACCAGCGGTAGAGGGTCTCGACGTCTTCGGGCTCATACGCCCGTAGCCGCACCAGCCGGCCCTCGTACACCGTCGCCTCCTCCCGCGCGCCCCGGACGAGGTTAGGTTCGGCGCACCGGTGCGACCAACCGGATTACCTGGCAGGGTGCCGGTTGTGACCGAGGTCGAGACCGGGCTGTACTCGCTGGTGGGGGAGTGGCTGACGGTTGCCGAGGCCGCCGCCCGGCTCGGCGAGCCGGTCGGCCGGGTGCGTCAGCTGGTGCGTGACGGCCGGCTGGTCGCGGTGCGCGACGGGGACCCGGCGGAGCCGCGGATCCCGGCGGCGTTCGTGCTCGACGGGGCGGTGGTCAAGGGCCTGCCGGGCACGCTCACCCTGCTCCGGGACGCGCGGTACGACGACGAGGCGGCGCTGCGCTGGCTCTTCACGCCGGAAGCTTCGCTGCCCGGCGCACCGATCGAGGCGCTGGCCGAGAACCGCGGGACCGAGGTCAAGCGCCGCGCGCAGGCACTCGCCTTCTGATGCCGACCGCTGACCGCCGCGCTCGACTGGCGGACGCCCGCCTCTACCTGTGCACGGACGCCCGCACGCGTCAGGGTGACCTGGCCGGCTTCCTCGACGCGGTCCTCGCCGCCGGGGTCGACATCGTGCAGCTGCGCGAGAAGGGGCTGGAGGCCCGCCAGGAGATTGCCTACGCCGAGGTGTTCACCGCCGCCGCGGCCCGGCACGGCGCGCTGTTTGCCGTCAACGATCGGGCCGATGTGGCGCACGTCGTCCGGCCGGACATCCTGCACCTCGGCCAGGACGACCTGCCGGTGTCCGCGGCGCGGGAGATTCTCGGTGACGACATGCTGATCGGCCGCTCCAGCCATAGCCGCGATGAAGTAGCGGCTGCGGCCGCCGAGCCCGGCGCCGACTACTTCTGCGTCGGGCCGACCTGGCCGACCCCGACAAAGCCAGGCCGCCCAGCGCCCGGCCTGGAGCTGACGGCGTACGCGGGTGGCGTCGACCGCGGCCGGCCCTGGTTTGCGATCGGAGGGATCGACCTGGCCAACCTGGACGCGGTGCTTGCTCGCGGCGCGACCCGCGTGGTCGTCGTGCGGGCGATCACCGAGGCGGCCGACCCGGCCGCCGCCACCCGCTCCCTTGTCGAGCGGTTGCGCGGATGAGGGCGACGTACCTGCTGCTCCTGGCGGCGTGCGTCCTCGGCACGCTGCCGCTCGAGCTCGTCCTGCGCACCGGCGTCTACCGGCGTACCGGGCGCTTGCTGCTCGCGCTCGCGCCCGTGTTCGTGGTCTTCGCGGCCTGGGACGTCTGGGCGATCGAGCGTGGCCACTGGAGCTACGACGCCCGGCAGACCACCGGCGTACTGCTCCCCGGCCGCCTCCCGCTGGAGGAGGCGGCGTTCTTCGTCGTCATCCCGACCTGCGCGATCCTCGGCTTCGAGGCGGTCCGGGCGGTCCGCGGCTGGCGGGCGGGGGACGAGCCACCGGAGTCGTGAGCTATACCACCGCTGCACTGGCCGGCGTGGCTCTCACCGTGGTGCTCGACCTGGTGGTGCTGCGGACCCGGCTGCTGATGCGGCGGATCTTCTGGGTCTCCTACGCGATCACTCTCGCCTTCCAGCTGGTGGTGAACGGCGTGCTGACCTGCCGCCGGGTCGTGGTCTACGACCCGGCGGCGATCCTCGGCGTGCGGCTGGCGTGCGCTCCGGTCGAGGACCTGCTGTTCGGCTTCGCCCTGGTCACCTCGGCGCTGGCATGGTGGGTGTGGTGGGGCCGGCGGATGAACGATCCGCGCGGTCGGCGTTGGCGTGGATCGCGTCGTGCACGTACGCCGCGAGCCCCGGCGCCCGCTCCTCGTAGTGGGCCGTGAACCGCGGATCGGCGACGTACATGTCCGCCAGGCCGCGGTGCATCGGGTAGTCGAGGGCGTAGAACCAGCGAGAGATGTGCTGGCGGTGCGCCTCGGCGGCGTCCATGGCCTCCTGGCTGGTCGCCGGCAGCCCGGCCGACATCGCCCGCTGCAGGGCCTGTTCGACCCCCTCGCCCGCGGACTGAATCTGCTTCCAGTCCGACTTGGTGTAGGACGACGTACGCCGGTGTGACTCCCGGTACGCGTCGGTGTCGCCCCAGCGCCGCTCGACCTCGGCGGCGTGCTCCGTCGGGTCGACGTCGCCGAACACCTCGAACATCTCTTCGGGATCGAGCCGGATTCCCATCTGCTGCGCCTCCATCGTCTTCTCGATCGCGGCCAGCTGCTGCTGCAGCCGGCCGACGCGGTCGGTGAGCAGGGCGTGCTGCTGCCGAAGGTGCTCGAGCGGGTCCACGGTGGGGTCGTCGAGAACGGCGGCGATCTTGTCCAGGCCGAAGCCAAGCTCGCGGTAGCCGAGGATGCGTTGCAGGCGTTCCAGGTCCCGCTGGCCGTACCGCCGGTAGCCCGCCGCCGTCCGCCCGCTCGGCCGGAGCAGCCCGACCTCGTCGTAGTGGTGCAGTGTGCGCACCGTTATCCCGGCCAGCCGGGCCACGTCGCCGACGGTGTAGTCCACGCCCCGATCACCTCCACCGGCGACGCTAGGGGCTCACGTCAGGGCAGGGTCAACTTCGTTGCCGGGCGCGGGCGGCACGCCACAGTGCCGGCCCGGCGACTGCGGCGCGCCGTACCGGTCCCACGGCCACCCTGCGGTCGAGTACCTGGTAGTCGGCCCGCTCGATCGCGTCCAGGATGCCGCCGTAGAGAGTGGCGGCGGCGGTGATGCAGTCCCGGCTGGCCGGGTGCAGCAGCCGGACACCGGGCTGCGCTGAGCGCAGCAGCTCGCGGGTGCGGGCGATCTCGAAGGCGAGCAGCCGGCGTACCCGCCCGTCGACCACCCCACCGGCCAGGTCGTCCCTCGTCAGGCCGAAGATGGCGAGGTCATCGGCCGGGAGGTAGAGCCGGCCACGGCGCAGGTCCTCGCCGACGTCGCGCAGGAAGTTGGCCAGCTGGAAGGCGATCCCGAGGTCCTCGGCGTAGGGGTAGGCGGCGTTGCTGACCGGCTCGAGGATCGGCACCATCTGCAGGCCGATGACCGCCGCCGAGCCGTGCATGTACGTCGCGAGGTCCTCGTAGGTCGGGTACTCGACGACGCTGAGGTCCATCCGCATCGAGGCAAGGAAGGCCGCGAAGTGCGTCCGCGGGATCTGCCACCGCCGGGCGGTGTCGAGGACCGCGGGCAGGACGCCGTCCCCGCTCGTGCTCTCGCCGGCCAGCGCCTCGACCAGCGCGTCGAGCGCCACCTCCTTCTCTCTGACCGTCGCACGGCTGCCGACGTCGTCGACGATCTCGTCGGCATGGCGGGCGAAGCCGTAGAGGGCGTCGACGTACGGCCGCTTGGCTGGTGGGAGCAGCCGGGTGGCCAGGTAGTAGGTGCGGCCGTGCTGCGCGTGCAACCGCCGGCACAGGTCGTACGACGTCCGCAGGCGGGGGTCGGTGATGCCAGCGGCGTCCAGCTCACGCCGGCTCATGGTGAGGCAGTCTGGCAGCGGTGGACGAGCGCCGCTCTGCGGTCCGGTCGCTGGGGACACCACTCGTGCACACAACCGACTGCTTACGACCGCGGCGATCAGGCCCTCTGCGTGGCAAGTCCCGCGGATCCACAGCCAGATGTGTGCACGAGTGGTGTCCCCAGCCGCCGAACGCAGGTCCAGCAAGCGGTGCGAGGGCCGCGACGCTTGCCACATGGACGTACGGTTCCGGCTCGAGCCGTTTGCCCGACATCAAGGGCTACTCGTCACCAGGGCGCAGGCTCTGGCCCTGGGCGTCAGCGACTCCCAGCTGCGTGGTGCGGCGCGGACCGGCGTACTGCTCCGCCGGGAACGATCCATCTACGCACTTCCAGAGGAGCCTCCGCCGGCTCAGGGATTGAGGGCGGTGGCTGCTCGGCTCAAGTCGGTGGTCAGCCACGAGTCAGCCGCGTTGTGGTGGGGTCTTCCGCTCGCACACGATCCGGTCGGCTGGCACCTGACGGTTCCGCGCTGTCGCGGCCGGCGGAGCGACTCGGTGCGTGGTGTCGTCCTGCACCGCCGCGATCTGGCGGATTCCGACGTCGTACGCCGCGACGGCCTGTACGTAACCACCGTCGTCCAGACGGTGCTCGACTGCGCTCGCACGCTGCAACTCGACCAGGCGGTGGCCGTTGCCGACTCCGCTCTTCGGATGGGGCGGCTACGCCGAGAGCAGCTCCTCGAGGAGGCCCGGCGGCTTCCCTCGGGTCCAGGCCGGCGGAAGGCGGTCGAGGTGGCTCTCCTCAGCGATCCGCGCGCCGGGTCGGTGCTCGAGTCGCTCACCCGGGTGCTCTTGTGCACCTCCGGCCTCGCGCCGACGCACGTTCAGTACCCCTTCCTGGATCGGTATGGACGCTGGGTCGGCGATGTCGACTCGCGTGGGACCGGCCCCGGCTACTGCTGGAGACCGATGGGTTCGCCTTCCACCGGGGCAGAAGCGACTACCGCAATGACCGACGCCGAGCCAACGCCTTCACCCGCGAGGCGTGGTGGCTGCTCCGGCTGACGTGGGAGGACGTCGTGGGCAGCCCGGAGGAGGTGGTGACGCTCGTGCGGGAGACCTTGGAAACCCTGGGGGCCGCCAGCTCAGTTACCACTCCTGCACACATCCCGGCGAGCTCGCCGTCCCTCACGCGGGGGATCCGGCGCATTGGCTGACGCTGAGCAACCGGTTGTGTGCAGAAGTGGTCACGGAACCGACTCCCAGGCCTCAGTGCTCCTGGCGCCGTCGTACGGCGGTCGCCACGCCAAGCAGCGCCAGTACGCCGAGCAGGGGCATCGCCATGGCCAGCGTCCGAGTCGGCGCTGCGGCGGAGGCGGTGGCCGTCGCACCGGCCGGACAGGTGCTCTGCCCCGGCAGGTTGACGCACAGGACGTCGATGCCGTGGGCGAAGTCGATGCCGTAGACGATGTTGGTCTTGCGGCCGGTGTCGACGCCCCCGGCGTCGCGCTGCGGCACCCAGTTAGCGTCCCAGACCTCGCTCAGCCCGCCGGTGAAGTAGCCGTACTGCTTGATGTTGCGCGGGTCGCGGACGTCGACGAAGCGGAGCCCCTGCTGGTAGTAGCCCTGCGCCAGGATCCCGGACTGGTGGGTGTCGAACCAGTGCGCCGAGCAGAAACCGCCGACCGGAGTGGAGGCGCCCCCGCCGAACTGCGCCGGCAGGTTGGAGGTGTCCAGCGGCCGGATGTTGCCCGAGCTGGGCTTCGTCGGGCTGGCCGTCGCCGCCGTCAGCGAAGGCACGTACCACGTCTGGATCGTGCCGGCCTGGTCGCAGGCGAGCTCCTCGCCGTCGTTGGCGTAGTCCTCCTCGGTGACCAGCAGGACATTGCCGTTGGCCAGGCTCGGGGGCGCGCCGGCGCGGAAGGCCTTCGCGTTCGGCCGCATCGAGTTGTGGTGGATGAAGTCGTTGTACGGCGTCGCGATGCCCTGCGCGTTCGTGGCGTTCATCAGGCGCGGGTTGACGGGGTCGCTGATGTTGAACGACGCGCTCCCGCCGGAACCGGTGTGCCAGCCCAGCCCGGCCGCGTCGAAGTCCCAGTCGTGACCGGCGCCACGGGTGAAGACCGCGTTGGGTCCTGCGGCTGGCGAAGCGACCACCTTGGCCTCGCGGGGCGCGTCGAGGTTGCGCAGGTCGATGACCGAGAAGTTGCCGCGGTTGCCAGCCGTATAGGCGTAGTTGCAGTTGCCCGCATTCAGGCAGGTCACCGTATGGGTGCTGGTCGTCGCCTTGACGCGGCTGCGGATGCGCGGCGCACCGGGGTCGCTCACGTCGACCACCAGCACCTCGCCGCCGCCCACGTTGACGTGCTGCGGGTCGCCGGCGCTGGCCTGGAACAGGTCGACGCCCACCAGCACGAAGCGGCTCAGGCTGCCGTCGGCGTTGCGTCGCTCGCCGTAGGTCATCGCCTCGTTCTCGAACACCAGGTTGGGCAGCGTCCCCTTGAGCACGGGCGCCGCCGGGTTGCTGGTGTCGTAGACGCTGATCGTGTCGGTGCTGCTGACGTAGAAGTAGCTGCCGGTCCGGGCGAAGACGCCGGAGATCACGGCGGTGTCCGGCACGGTGGTCAGCAGATGCACGTTCGGGCTGGTGGCGACCGGTACGTCCAGGCCCGGGCTGGTGCTCCCCGTGCGGTGGATGTCATGCGCGCTCGCGGTGGCGGCAGGGAGCACGGCGAGCGCCGTGGCGGCAGCGGTGGCGGTAGCGGCAAAGAACTGTCGACGCATGCGGAACTCTCCATTGGCAGCGGGGTCGGGTCAGCGTACCGGCTCCGAGCCGCCGGATACAGGGTCCTTTGTCCGATTTCTCAGCGGGTCGGACCGACGATGCGCTCGGCCGCCAGCCGGCCGCTGATCAGGACCATCGGTACGCCGACACCCGGCACCGTCCCCGAGCCCACGAACACGACGTTGTCCAGGCCGGGTGCGAGGTTGCCCGGCCGGAACGGGCCGGTCTGGCGAAAGGTGTGGGCGGCGGCGAACGGCGTACCCCGCTCCATCCCGCGCCGCCGCCAGTCGGCCGGCGTCGTCACGTCCTCGACCTCGATGGCGGCGCCGAACCCGGCGTAGCCCATCCGCTCCAGCCGGTCCACCACCTCGTCCCGGTAGCGCGGGCCGATCACGTCCCAGTCGATGCCGGCGTCGAGGTTCGGCGTCGGGACGAGGACGTAGTAGCTCGAGCGCCCTGGCGGGGCGAGGTCGGGGTCGGAGTACGTCGGGCTCGTGACCAGCAGGGACGGGTCGCTCATCAGCTGGCGCCGGTCGATCAGCTCGGCGAAGACCTCCCGCCAGGCGCGGCCGAAGTGCAGGTTGTGGTGGACGATCTGCGAGTACGCCGCCGCCGACCCGGCGAGCAGCAGGAAGCACGAGGGGGAGTAGCGCAGCGAGGCGACCCGGCGGGGGGTGGCCGCCGGCGGCAGCAGGTCGCGGTAGGCGACCGGCAGGTCCGGGTTGAGCACCACGACGTCGGCCGGTATCCGCTCGCCGGCGGCGGTGTGGACGGCGTTCGCCCGGCCGTTCGAGGTCTCGACCCGGGTCACCTCGACGCCGTAGCGGAAGCCGACGCCGGCCTTCTCCGCGGCGCCGGCGAGAGCCCGGGGCACCGCCGCCATCCCGCCCTTCGGGAAGTAGACCCCGGCAACCGAGTCCATGTAACCGATCACCGCGTAGATCGCCAGAGCGTCGTACGGCGACAGTCCGGCGTACATCGACTGGAAGGACAGGACCCGCCGCGTGCGCGGGTCCTTCAGGAACTGTCCGACCTTGGGGGCAAGCTTGCGGAATCCGCCGAGAGTGGCCAGGCGGGCGAGGTTGGGTGTGAGGAGGTCGAGTGGTGAGTCGATGTTGCGGTCGATGAAGTCGGCCATCTCATGGCGGTAGAGCGCCGAGACGAAACGGACGTAGCGGCGGTAGCCGGCCGCCTCGGCCGCGCCGCAGACCCGTGCGACCTCGTCGGCCATCGCGTCCGGATCGGCCCTCACGTCGAGCCGGGAGCCGTCGGGGTAGTAGGCGCGGTAGAGCGGGTCGACCGGCCCGAGCTCCAGCCAGTCCTCGAGGCGCTCGTCGACGCAGGCGAGCGCGTCGGCGATCAGGCTTGGCATGGTGAGCACGCTCGGCCCGGTGTCGAAGCGGTAGCCCGCGATCTCCAGCACGCCGCACCGGCCGCCGGGGCCGGCCTCCCGTTCGACCACGGTCACCTGTCGGCCTGCTCCGGCGAGCCGCAGGGCAGCGGACAGGCCGCCGAGGCCCGCCCCCACGACGACGACGGAGTCGGTCCGGCCGGTCACTGTGCGCATCGGCGGTCGGTCCCTCCTAGCCGCACCGGTCGGTTGCCGAGGCCGCCAGCTCGGCCAGCGCCGTTCGCGTCTCCCCGTCCAGGGGGGCGCTGTCGAGTGCCGCCAGTGCTTCGGCGGTCCGGCCGGCGATGAGTGACTCCACCCGGCTCAGCGCGCCGGTGGTGGTGATGACGTCGCGCAGGGCCGCGACCCCTGCCGCGTCGAGGTGGGGGTCACCGAGGCGCTCCCGGACCAGCGTCGCCTGCGCAGAGGTGGCCACCTCCATGGCCGCGGCCACCAGGGCCGTCCGCTTGCCCTCCCGCAGGTCGTCACCGGCGGGCTTGCCGGTGGCCGCCGGGTCGCCGTAGACGCCGAGGACGTCGTCGCGCAGCTGGAACGCCTCGCCCAGCGGAAGTCCGTACGCCGAGTAGGCGGCCAGCACCCCGGCCGGTGCGCCCGCGAGCGTGGCGCCGAAGTGCAGCGGCCGCTCGACCGTGTACTTCGCGGTCTTGTACCGGGCCACCCGCAGCGCGCGCCCGATCGAGGCATCGCCACGGACAGACTCGAGCAGGTCGAGGTACTGCCCGGCCATCAGCTCGACGCGCATCTCGTCGTACACCGGCGCCGCCCGCTGCAGCGCCGCGGGGGGCAGCCCGGCGGTGTTGACCATCGCGTCCGCCCAGATCAGGCAGAGGTCGCCGAGCAGGATCGCCGCCGAGGCGCCGAAGGCCGCCGGGTCGCCGGACCAGCGCGAGCCCCGATGCAGCGCGGCGAACCGGCGGTGGACCGCGGGCTGCCCCCGGCGGGTGTCCGACCCGTCCATGACGTCGTCGTGGATCAGCGCGCAGGCGTGCAGCAGCTCCAGTGCAGCCGCCGCGCGGACGACGGCGTCCGTGTCGGCGCCGCCGGCACCTCGCCAGCCCCAGTAGCAGAACGCCGGGCGCAGCCGCTTGCCGCCGTCGAGCAGGAAGTCGGCGAGCGCGCCCGACATCGGACCGAGCTCCGGGGTCACGTCGTCGAGGAACGCCGCCTGGCCGGCGAGAAAGCTTCCGAGCGCGTGCTGGATCCGCGCTCGAAGGTCGGCCCGACCCAGCGGGTCGGTGCCGGCGCGGGTCTCCACGCCGAGGGTCAAGGCTGCTCCTGCGCGACGGTGTCAGGCGTGCCTTCGCAGTATCAGGCACCTCGCGTCGGTTAGCCTGCCGAGGTGGTGGTGCGCACGCTGGGCCCGCGAGCGCTGAGCGTGCGCGACCTGCTCGCGAGTGGCCGCCGGTCGTTCTCCTTCGAGTTCTTCCCGCCCAAGACCGACGAGGGCGAGCGCCAGCTCTGGCAGGCGATCCGCGAGCTCGAGCCCCTGCATCCCACCTTCGTCTCGGTCACCTACGGCGCCGGCGGCTCGACCCGCGACCGCACCGTCCGGGTCACCGAGCGCATCGCCACCGACACCACGTTGACCCCGCTCGGCCACCTCACCGCGGTGAACCACTCGGTGGCCGAGCTTCGCCAGGTGATCGGCTCCTACGCCGACGCCGGCGTACGCAACGTGCTGGCCCTCCGTGGGGACCCACCGGGTGGAGTTAGCGACACCTGGCAGCCTCATCCGCAGGGACTGGTGTACGCCGAGCAGCTCGTTCGGCTGATCCGTTCGCTGGGCGACTTCTGCGTGGGCGTGGCCGCGTTTCCGCAGGGACATCTGGAGTCGCCGGACCGGGACATCGACGCGAAGTTCCTGGTCCGCAAGTGCGCGGCCGGCGCCGACTTCGCCGTGACGAACTTCTTCTTCGACGCCGACGACTACTTCACCCTGCGCGACCGGGTGGTACGGCTCGGCTGCGACGTACCGATCCTGCCGGGGGTCATGCCGGTCACCAACGTGAAGCAGATCCAGCGCATGGCGGAGCTGTCGGGAACCGCCTTTCCGGCCGAGCTGGCCGAGCGGCTGTGCGCGGTCGAGGACGATCCGGCGGCCGTGCGCGCGGTCGGCGTGGACGTCGCGAGTGCGCTCTGCGAGCGGCTGCTCGAGGGCGGTGCACCCGGCATCCACTTCTACACGCTCAACCGGTCGACCGCGACGCGGGAGATCTACTCCAGGCTCGCGCTGGCCGAGCGACGTTGACCTGGCGGAGCCGCTGACGGAGCAGCGAACCCCGCGGCCGCCCTGAGCGTCAGCCTGGCCGCTGCGCTGACCAGCACTACGGTGCGGGGGTGCTCGGGCTGGCGGCGACCGGCGCCACCGCCCTGGTCGTACTGCTCGCCTCGTTGACCAGCCGGCGACCGGTGGCCACCGTGCCGGACCGGAGGGTCTACCTCTCCCGCTGGTCGGAGCTGCACGGGGGCCTCGAGGTTTCCGGTACGACGTTCGTCCGCGGCTGGTTGCACGTCGTCTACCGGCTCGCCCGGCCGCTGGCCCGCGCCGGCGTGGCGCCGGACCGGCTGACCGCCTGGGGACTGGTGGCCGGTGGGCTCGCCCTCTCGCTCGCGGACCTGCGTGGTCGCTGGCCGCTGGCCGCCGCGCTGGTCGTGGTGGCCAGCGGCCTGCTGGACGGACTCGACGGCGCCGTGGCAGTGCTGACCGACCGTGCCACCCGGTACGGCTTCGTGCTGGACTCGGTGGCCGACCGGATCGTCGACGGGCTGTTCCTGGTGGCGCTGTGGCGGGTGGGCGCGCCGGCCGGGCTGGCCGTTGCGGCCGGAGCCGGCGTCGTACTGCTGGAGTACGCACGGGCGCGCGCGGCCTCGGCCGGAATGGCGGAGATCGGCATCGTCACGGTGGGGGAGCGACCCACCCGGGTGATCTTGACGGCGGCGGCGCTGCTGTGCTGCGGGACCTACCCGGGGTCGGCCGGCCGGCTGGCCGCGGTGGGTGCCTCTGCCTTGCTGGTCGTTTCACTGACGGGACTGGTCCAGTTGCTGGGCGTCGTACGCCGCCGGCTGACATAGGTCAGGGTGGGCCGATCATGTTCGCCACGATGGCGGCCGACATGGCGACCAGTGGCAGCCCGCCGCCCGGATGCGACGAGCCGCCGACGAGGAACAACCCGGGCACCGGCGAGCGGTTGGCCGGCCGCCGGAACGCCGCTCTCGCGCCGTTGGAGGAGCTGCCGTAGATCGCTCCACCGACCGCGCCGGTGTCCCGCTCGAGATCGGCCGGCGTACGGATCTCCCGGAAGAGCACCCGGTCCCGGACGTCGAGCCCGCGGGCGGCGAGCAGGTCGAGCAGGTGGTCGGCGTAGGAGTCGGCGAGGCCCGCGGCGGTCCAGTCCACCGGACCGTGCCGGGGGGCGTTGACCAGCACGAACCATGACTCGTCGCCCTTGGGAGCGACGGCCGGGTCGTCGGGCACTGCGACGTACAGCGTGGGGTCGGGGACCGGCCGCGGCTCCGGGCCGAAGATTGCGTCGAACTCGGCGTCGTAGTCGGCGGGAAAGAGCACCGTGTGGTGGCTCCGGCCGGGAGTGTGGCCCCGTACGCCGAGCAGCAGCACGAAGCCGGCGAGCGACGGCGTCGCCCTTTGCAGCCGGGAGAGCTGGTCCGGGGCCGGCAGCAGGTCGGCGTACAGGTGGGCGGCGTCGACGTCGCTCACGACGAGATCGGCGGCCAGCCGGTCGCCGTCGGCCAGCGTGACGCCGGACACCCGCCCCGCGTCGAGCTCGACGCGAGCCACCGGAGTGCTGGTGCGGATCGTGGCGCCGCACTGGACCGCCCGGTCGGCGAGAGCCTCGGCCAGCCGGTGCAGCCCGCCGTGGACGTACCAGCCGGCGAAGGTCTGCTCGACGTACGGGATGGTGGCGAGTACGGCGGGCGCGCGGCGCGGATCGGAGCCGGTGTAGGTGGCGTAGCGGTCGAGCAGCATCCGCAACCGGGGGTCGTGCAGGTAATGCCGGCCGAGCGAGCGCAGTGACCGCCACGGCGCGATGGTGCGGAGGTCGGCCACGTTGCCCGACCGTCTGAGGAGAGCGGCCGGCCCTGCAGGGGGGTTCTCGAGGACCGGCTCGCGGGTCGCCTGCCACATGCGGCCGGCCCGCTCCATGAGCCGGTGCCAGTCCTCGCCGGAGCGGCCACCGAGCCCAGCGTCGAGGGCAGCGCAGAAGTCGAAGCGGCCGGTGTTGGGCGCGTCGAAGCTGGTGCCGTCGGCGAACCGGTAACGGGCGAGCGGGTCGACCGGGCGAAGGTCGAGCACCGACTCCAGCGGCTTCCCGGTCTTGCGGAAGAGGTCCCGGAACACCGCCGGGAGCGTCAGCTGCGAGGGGCCGGTGTCGAACCGGAAGCCGTCCCGCTGGTAGCTGCCGAGCTTCCCGCCCACGACCGGTGCCGCCTCGCAGACGGTGACCGAATGACCCAGCCGAGCCAGCCGGGCCGCGGCCGCCAGCCCACCGACGCCGGCGCCGATCACGACGATCCGGGCCACGGGTCGGCAGCCTACGAGGCGCCTCGCCCCCGCCGGCTCGTCCGTTCCTTGCGTCGGCAGCGCTCAGACCAGCGGCCGACCCTTCCAGGACAGGGTTCCGCCGGTCCGTCCTCGCCATGACGTCCACGTGAGCCAGCCGAACAGGCCGACCGAGATCGGGTGCGCGAGCGCGTCCGGCCAGCTGCGACCGCCGGTACGCCGGGCGACCAGCGCCCGCCCGGCCACCCCGGCGGCGTAGCCGAGTGCCCCCACCCGCGAGCCGCGGAGCGCGGCCACCGGCGGTACGACGTACAGCAGGGCAAGCAGGCCGCAGGCTGCGACCGCTCCGGCGCGCGAGCCGAACGCCGCCCACAGCGACTTCGTGTAGCCCTCGCGAAGTGCCGGCCAGCCGGCGTACATCCGGCAGGAGGCCACCGTCGTCCCGTCGGCCATGCCGCCTCGCCCGCCGACCGCCTTGACGCGTCGTACCAGGCCGATGTCCTCCAGCACCTCGGCGCGCACCGCCGCGTGCCCGCCGGCCCGCCGGTAGGCCGCCGCATCCACGGCCAGCAGCTGGCCGTTGGCTGCCGTCAGCGACGGACGTGGCGAGTGCTCGGCGAGGCGCAGCGGCAGGAAGGTGAGCCACGACCACTGCAGGAGCGGCTGGACCAGCCGCTCGGCGAGCGACCCCGCGAGCTGGCGGGGGTACGGCGAGACCAGCTGCAGGTCCGCGTCGCGGAGCAGCGCCACGGTCCGCGCGATCGCGTCGGGCTCGACGACCACGTCGGCGTCGAGAAAGACGAACGCCGTGCCGCTCGCCGCCGCGGCGAGCTGGGCGCAGGCGTGCGGCTTGCCGAGCCACGCCGGCGGCAGCGGAGCGCCCGCCAGCAGCCGCACTCTCCGGTCGGACCCGGCGGTCCGGCGTACGACGCCCGCCGTCCCGTCGGTCGAGCCGTCGTCGAGCACCAGGACCTCCAGCCGGGTCAGCCCGGTGGAGGTCAGCAGCGACCGCAGGCAGCCGCCGACCCGCTGTGCCTCGTTCCGGACCGGCAGCAGCACGGAGACGGCTTCCGGCACGGTGAGCGGCCCGGCCGGGGGCACCCGCAGCCGGCGCAGGTTCCAGGCGGTGTGGGCGGTGGCCAGCGCTGCGCCGGCACTGCCGACGGCCACCAGCCGGCGTTCCAGCCCGTTCATCGGCCGCGCCGCATCGCCACCGCCAGCGGTACGGCGACCAGGCCCATGCCCGCCCCGCCCCACCCCGCCACCGCGGGCCGGCCGAAGAACGCCGCGCTGGCGAGGATCGAGGAGGCCCAGGTCCACAGGAAGAGCGCCTGCGGAAGCCGGTCATCGGCCGGCCGGCGGTCCGGCAGCCACCGGCGCAGCGCCGCCATCATGGCCACCGCAACGAGCAGCCAGCCGGCGAAGTTGCTCAGCGGTACGTCGGGAATCCCGGGCAGCGTGAGCCCCGGCCGCGACCAGCGCCAGTGGCCCGCGGCCACCATCTGCGGGTCGAGAAAGAGGTCCCAGGCGGCCAGCGCCCAACCGGCCACGACCGGCCCGGCTGCCGCTGAGGACGTCAGCCGGCGGGCGGCCAGCAGCGCCGGGTAGGCCATCATCGTCCAGGCCAGCGGGATCACCAGCGGTACGCCGGCCAGCTGTGGGCCTAGCGTGCCGCCGTAGGAGTAGTGGCCGAACGGCCGGCCGGTGCGGGTGCCCACCCACTCCACGAGGAAGCCGCCGCCGGCGGTGACGGCGACCAGCAGGGCGCTCCAGCGGGCGCCGCGCCAGACCAGCGCGTGGGTCGTCGAGGCCAGGAAGAAGACCGCGACCGTGGTGACCGTCAGCAGGTCGCGAGCCCGGCCGTCGACCAGCGGGTAGCCGATCTCCAGCAGCACGGTGGCGGCTCCCAGCGCCCAGGGCAGCCGGGCCAGGGCAGGCGCGGGTCGCCGGCCGCTGGCCACCGCCGTCACCGCGGCGGTCACTGCCGCACCGCGCGCCGCATCCGCGCCAGCGGCGAGGGCGCGCGGTCGGCGAGCACCACCCGCGCCGCGCTGCGCCCGCTGGCACCGAAGACGCCGCCTCCCGGATGCGTCGAGGCGCCGGTGAGATAGAGCCCTTCGAGTGGCGTCCGGTAGCCGGCCAGCTCGGGCAGGGGGCGCCAGGCGAACATCGAGTCCAGCGTCATCTCGACGTGCATGACGTTCCCGCGGCGCAGGCCGAGCTCCCGCTCGAGGTCGAGCGGCGTCTGGACGTGCATCGCCTCCACCGAGTCGGCGAAGCGGGGGGCGGCCGCATCCACGGCGTCGACGAGCTTGCGGCCCTCCCGCTCGGCGATGTCGTCCCAGCTCTCGCCGGTGGACAGCTCGTACGGATGCCACTGTCCCCAGATCGACACGTTGTGCCGGCCGGGCGGGGCGATTGTGTCGTCGACGGCTGAGAACGTCATCGCGAGTACGGCGGGCCGCGTGGGCGGCCGCCCGGCCGTGAAGTCGCCGTACGCCGCTCGGAGAAAGGACCGGTCCGGTGCCAGCAGCTGGAGCGCACGGTACGTCGACCCATCCGCGGCCGCGGCGGGGTAGCGGGGCAGGTCGCGGGTGGCGAGGCGGACCACCATCCCGATGCCGTTGCCGACCCGGACGCTCCGGCGGGCGCGCTCCGCCAGACCGGCCGGCAGTGCGGTCGGCTCGAGCAGCTCGAGCGTGGTGAGCACGTGGCAACCGGCGAGCACGGCGCGGGCTGCGATGTGCTCGCCGGAGCGGGTCCGTACGCCGGTCACCCGGCCGCCGGCGGCGGTGATCTGCGCGACCCCGTCGCCGAGGCGCATCGTGCCGCCGTAGGAGGTGAGGCGGCGGGCGAGCGCCACCGAGAGCATCCCCGAACCGCCGATCGGGTGGCCGGGTGGCCGCCGGTGCAGCAGCGCGTTCCAGCCGACGAGGTCGGCGGTGGCGGGCTCCCACGGCGGTGGCCCGGACTGCGCGCCGAGCCAGGCCAGCGCGGTCTTGAGCCGCTCGTCGTCGAAGTGGGCGTCGAGCAGCGAGTCGCCGGGCTGGAGGAACTGCCGAGCCAGCTCCAGCCCACCGAGCCCGGTCGAGCGCCCGACCCCCCAGAGGCTGCGCCCCAGGTGGCGCCCGGTCGGTGGCTCCTGGAAGGCCGCGAAGATCCGCTCGTTGCGGGCGGCCCAGTCGCTGACGAAGGCGGCGTACGCCGTCGCGTCGCGATCGCCGCAGACCACGGCGATCGACGCGCAGGTCGCGTCGAGGTCGACGGAGAAGGTGATCGCCTGTTGCTCGCCGCGCCGCGGGTCGCCGAACGGGGCGAAACCCCACGGGTCGAGGTCGGCGTACTCCAGCCCGCAGTCGGCGAGCGCGAGGTCCTCGACGATGCCGGTGTGCCGGATCAGGATGTGCGCGCTGGAGCCGACGTCCATCCGGTAGCCGGGGAAGCGCTCGACGGTGGAGACGGCCCCGCCGACGAGTTCCCGGCGTTCGACCACCTCGACGTCGAGCCCCTCGCGGGCGAGGTAGCACGCCGCGACGAGGGCGTTGTGGCCGGCGCCGACGACCACGACGTCTCGCGTCCGGGGCACCGAGGCTCAGTCGGCCGACACGGGCAGCGGACGGCCCATGACGCAGTACGGCTCCTCGCGGCCGGGGAACCGGAAGGCGATGAGCAGGTCGGCGAAGCCCATCGATCGGTAGAGCCGGCGGGCACGTGAGTCCCGGTCGCCGGTGGAGAGCACGGCCGTCGCTCCGGGCGCGCCTGACAGCAGGCTGGTCAGCAGCCGGCGGCCCAGCCCGGCGCCCTGGGCCACCGGCCGCACGTGCAGCTCGACGATCTCGAAGGAGTCCGCGAGCCAGCGTGCCGCCGCCTCGGGCGAGAGTGCGCCCGCGACGATGTCGTGCCACCACTGTCCGCTGCGGCCCGGGTAGGCGTAGCCGAAGCCGACCAGCTGTCCATCATCGAGGGCGGCCACCGCGGTGAAGCCCGAGCGGCCCAGGTGGCGGGCCACGATCGCCTGCCGCGCGCCGAGCTCCGCGACCGGTGCGTCCATCGCGAGGCCGAAGACCTCGACGGAGGCGTCGGCGTACGCCGCGAAGCCTTCGGCGTCCAGGCGCCGGATCTCGGTCACCGCAGCGGATCCCGGCCGTCGACGGTGCCCTCGGCGTGCAGCACCGCGAAGCGGGCGAACAGCTCCTCGGCATACCAGCGCTCCCGCGCCGTACGCCGGACCGCGACCACGTGGGCCGGCCGGCGATAGGCGAAATCACGCAGCGCCTCGGCAGAGCTCCACAGGCTGAAGGTGCCCTGCAACCCCACCGGCGCCTCGCCGATCCCCACGGCCAGCCGCAGGCCGGCGGCCCGGTGCAGGTCGGCGGCGACCGGCGGCACCGCGCGCCAGAACGTCAGTGCCTTGGGGATCGCGATGCGGGCCCGGGTGATCGCGGCCACCGCACCGGCGTACGGCGACGGCGATGGGTCGCCGAACGGCTGCCGGCCCGACCACCTCCCCCTCGAGTGCAGTGGCCGGAGGTCGACAGCCCAGCGCTCCTCGCTGAGGCGGTCCCAGCGGCGGACCACCGGCGAGTCGGCGAAGCCGGCTGCGTCGGCCACCGTGTCCCAGGTGGCCAGCAGCGCCCAGCGGCGCGGGCTGACGTCGCCGGGAGTGAACGTGCGCCCGCTGCCGGTGCCGAGCAGCTTGACGAACCGCAGCCCCGGCGTACGGCGCAGCGCCGGCCGGTCCAGAGCCACCCGGGCCAGTGCGGTGCCGACGCGGCGGGCCGGCACCCGCCACAGCTGCAGCGTCACCAGCGCAGGCACCGCCTCGGTCACCGGATGACCCTAACGGCGAGGCAGCCTCGAGGCCCCCGGAACGGGATCCTGCCGCCCCCCGGGACCCGACGTCGCCTGAGAACGCGCTCGCCTGAGAACGACGTCGCTGAACTATCGTGGCGCCGAGGAAGGGAACGGCCATGCTCGACGCCCGGTCCCTCGGACAGCGGACGACCACCACCATGTCCAGCCCGATCGGCCCGCTCACCCTCGTCGCGACCGACGGTGTCCTGACCGGGCTCTACATGGATGAGCAGCGCCGTCCGCCCGCGGCGGGCCCGCACGGGGAGCCCGACCCCGCCGCGTTCGCCGATGTCGAGGCCCAGCTGGCCGCCTACTTCGCCGGCGGGCTCACCAGCTTCGACGTCCCGCTCACCCTGACCGGGACGCCGTTTCAGCAGCGGGTGTGGGGTGCGCTGCGCGACATCCCCTACGGCGAGACCCTCTCCTACGGCCAGCTCGCCGCCCGGATCGGGCAACCGACCGCATGCCGGGCGGTCGGCCTGGCCAACGGGCGCAACCCGATCAGCATCCTCGTGCCCTGCCATCGCGTCGTCGGAGCGGACGGGCGTCTCACCGGCTACGGCGGCGGCCTGCCGCGCAAGGAGCAGCTGCTCGCCCTCGAGCGACATGCCGCCCGCCCGGGCTGACATCGCCCCGGTGACGGGCCGCCCGGTGGCTGCCCCGCCGGAGTTGACAGGATGCCTCCTCCCAGCACTGCCTTCCGGAGGGTCCATGGATCTCGGCTTTCTCGCCTCGGCGTACGCGGCTCCCGGCCCGTTCGCCACCGCCTACCTGGACACGACCAGCGCGGTCGAAGGCGCCGCCGCCAGGATCGCGGCCCGCTGGCGGGCGCGTCGAGAGGAGCTGTCGGCAGCGGGCGCCGACGACGCGACCCTGGACGCGATGGGGGAGGCGGCCGGGCGCGACCACGGTGACGGCGACGGTCAGGTGCTCGTCGGCTGCCAAGGGCGACTGCTGCTCGACGTCCGGCTGCCGGCACCGCCACGCCGCGAGACGACCACCTTCGGCCCCTTGCCCGACGTGCTGCCGATGATCGCCCAGCTCGCCGACGTGGTGCCCTACGTCCTGGTGGTGGCCGACCGCGCCGGTGCGGACATCACGGCGTACGGCGAGCACGGGGACCCCTCGGAGGAGCGCCACGTCCAGGGCGGCACCTTCGACATCCGCAAGGTCAAGCCCGGTGACTGGGCGGCCAAGAAGTACCAGCAGCGGGCGGAGAACCTGTGGCAGACCAACGCCAAGCAGGTGGCCGAGCAGGTGGCGGGGCTGGCCGCCGTCGTCCGGGCGCGGATCATCGTGGCGGCCGGTGACGTCCGGGCGCTCGGCTACCTGCGCGACTCGCTGCCGCGGCCGGCCCGGGAGATCCTGCACGAGGTCGATGAGGGAGGTCGGGCCGCCGGAGCGTCGGAGACGTCGCTCGCCGAGCACGTACGCCGGCTGGTGGCCGAAACCGCCGTGCGCGACACCATGGCCGTGGTGGAGGAGTTCGAGCAGGAGCGTGGCCAGCACGATCGGGCGGTGGAAGGCCTGGCGAACACGGTGGCGGCGCTGCGCCGGGCCCAGGTGCAGACGGTGGTGGTCGGTGACGGGCTCGCCGACGACGCGATGCTGCACGTCGGCACCGAACCGGTCCAGCTCGCGGTCGACCGCCAGGAGCTCCTCGACCTGGGTGCGGACTCGATCACGACGGCCCCTGCCGCGACCGCCGTCCTACGGGCGGCCGTGGGCACGGGTGCCGACCTGGTCCTCGTACCGGGTGGTCAGATCGTGCTGGCCGACGGGGTGGGAGCGGTGCTGCGCTACGCCGACGCCGCGACGCCCGGCTGAGGTCGCGGCGGCTACCGGTTGGAGTCCGGTGACGGGGCGGCCGGCTCCGAGGTGACGCCGTTGGGCGTGACGCTGTCGCCGTTGCCGTTGTTGGCAGCGCAGCCGGCGAGAACGGCAGCGAGCGCGACGGTGGCTGCGCCGGCCGCCGTACGGCGCAGTGCAGTGGGAGTGGCCATCCGGTCCCCGATCCCGGTGGTGTGTGCGGACGAGCGAAGGCTAGCGTCGTCGCGATGATCCTCTCGAGCGCCGCGCCTGGCCGGCGTACCGGCCTGGTGGTGCTGGTGCACGAGGCGGAACCGGCGGTCGGGCGCTGGCGCTCGGCGCTGGACCCGTCGGCCGCTCACGAGATGCCGGCCCACGTCACCGTGCTCTTTCCGTGGTTCCGTGCACGGGAGCTGACCCCCGAGCTGCTGGCCGAGCTGGGCGACGTCGCGGCGGGGTGCCCTGCCTTCGATGCCGTCTTCGACCGGGTGGACCGCTTCGTCGAGACGTTGTGGCTCGCGCCCTCGCCGCCGGAGCCGTTCGCCGAGCTGACCGAGGCGGTACGCCGTCGCTGGCCGGAGCACCCGCCGTTCGAGGGCCGGTTCGACACGGTAGTTCCGCACCTGACCATCGGCGGCATCGATCCGGACGCTCATCGGCACGTGGTGGCCGCTCTCGAGCGGCGGCTACCCGTGCGATGCCGGGTCGGTGAGCTGAGCCTGATGGCGCAGGACCGGGCGGACCGGTGGTTCGTGCACTCGTCGTACTCGCTGGCGGGGTGAGGACCGGCGCGGCCGGTCGCGTGAGGGGCACACCCTCGCCACGACCTGCGTGAATCTCGCCGAGGTCGAGCGCGGGTTACGACCGAACGAGCGGCTGCTTCGAGGAACCGGCTGCGCCCCCGCTGGCCCACCAGCTGGTCGATGGCCTCGATGACGTCGTCGCCGAGGACGACGTGGGTTCGAGCCATGGGTCCCTCCCTGTTGTCCCCTTACTGGTCCCTCCGTACCGGCCATGATCTCGCTTCTGGTGGGGTTGGGGACTCCGGCATTGACGGTCTGTCGGTGGAGGGTTTACTGTCTCCTTGTTCGAACATACGTTCGAGCAGGCGGGGATGAGCTTCCCGGCCGGCGGGGTGGACCTCGACCCCCACCGTCGCCGGCCGGGAGCGCATCGGTTCGGGGATGACGTGGGGAAGCGTCCTCCCGGATCGACCCGCCGGCGCCGCCTTCCCCCGGCGTAGTCGTGGCCTAGCGGGCCGCGGTCGGTCGACGAGGGGAGGGTGGGCATGGTCCGGCATTACGCGCAGCCGGTCGACGTCGTACGACGGGACGACCTGCCGGCGCAGTTCCGCTGGCGCGGCCGGTGGTACGACGTCGGCGCGGTGCTGGCGCACTGGTTCGAAGCTGGTGGCTGGTGGCGGTCGCCGGCGGCCGCAGCGGTGTTCGGGGCGGACCGCCCGGAGGTTCGTCCCGCGGACGGCAACCTCGTCCTGGGTTCGCTGCCCCCGTCGCCGAAGTGGGGCCAGCGGGCCTGGGGTGAACCCGCTCCCGACGTCGGCGCGGCGATCGGTGCCGCGGCCGTCGACGACGGCGAGCGGGAGCTGTGGCGGGTCGAGGCCGCGGCCGGGGGATGCGGCGCGGGGGTCTTCGACCTGTGCTTCGACTGGTCCGCGGGCGGCTGGACCGTCGCGCGGGTGCTGGACTGAGGCCGCAGCGGTGAGCACCAGCGGTCCTGCGGTGGTACGCCGGCGGAGCCCTACGCCGGCCGCGGCCTCGCTGCTCGACGCGGCTCGTCGGGGGCTGCTGGAAGCGGCGACGCTCGACCTGCCGCCGGAGCGTTACGCCACGGCGCACCTGTCCGCGCTGCGCGCCGCCGCGGCGGTTCTCGCCGCCCGGGCCCGACCGGAGAGCCCCTCCCGCCGCCGGCGACCCACCAGCGCCTGGGTGCTGCTCACCGCGGTCGCGCCCGAGCTGGGGGAGTGGGCGGCGTTCTTCGCGGCCGGCGCCGCCAAGCGGGCCGCGGCCGAGGCCGGCCTTCCCCGGGCGGTCACCCCGCGGGAGGCCGACGACCTTCTCCGCGACGCCGACACCTTCCTCGCCGTCGTGGAGACCACTCTCGGCCTGCCGTCCCAGCGGGTGCTGCCGGTGGGCTCGCGGGCGGGGTGAGGCGCGCGTGCCCGATCCCTTCGTCCATCTCCACGTCGCCTCCGGCTACTCCATGCGCTACGGCGCCTCCTCCCCGGCGCTGCTGGTCGAGCGGGCGGCCGAGCACGGCATGGACGCTCTTGCGCTGACCGACCGTGACGGCACCTACGGTGCGGTCAAGTTCGTCCAGGCCTGCGGGGCCGCGGGGATCCGGCCGGTCCTGGGCGTCGATCTCGCCGTGACGCCGAGGGGGTCCGGTCCCCGGCTCGGCTCGGGTGCGGGACCGGCCCGGCGTACGCCGGCCCGCGGCGGTGCCTTCGTCGACGACGGCCACCCCCGGGTCACCGTGCTGGCCCGCGACCTGCGCGGGTGGGCGTCGGTGTGCCGGCTGGTCAGCGCCACCCAGCTGGCCGGCGAGCGCGGCCGGCCGGTGAGCACGCTCGCCCTGGTGGCCGAGCACCTCGGCCGACCGGACGCCGGTGTGTTCGTCCTGCTGGGGCCCGACTCCGAGGTCGGCCGGGCACTCGCCGTACGCCGTCCCGATCGGGCCCGCGCGGTCCTCGACCGCTGGCGGGCGGTGCTCGACCCGGCCGACCTGCTCATCGAAGTGGTGCACCACCGCGGGGCCGGTGACGCCGCCCGAGCCGCCCGCATGCTGGGCTTCGCGGCCGAGTTGGGTGTGCCGGCGGTGCTTACCAACGCAGTCCGCTACGCCGACCGCGGTGACGCCCCGACCGCCGACATCCTCGACGCGGCCCGGCGGCTGGTCGTGCTCGATCCCCGGCACGTCGACCGGACCACCGCCGAGGGGGCGCTGAAGTCCGGCAAGGAGATGGCGGAGCTCGCCGACGAGGTGGCCACGCTGGCCGGCCGGGGGGCGAGCGGGGGCCGGGAGCTACTGGCCCGCACCCGGTCGGTGGCCGAGCGCTGCGTCGTCCCGGCTGGTGCCGGTGGGCTGGGGATCGGCGAGGTGCACTTCCCCGAGCTCGAGGTCGTCGGACCGGCCGACGCCGTGCTGCGCGAGCGGTGCGAGGCGGGCTTCGGCCGGCGGGGAGCACCCCGGTCACCGGCGGCGCTGCGGCGACTGGACGACGAGCTGGAGGTGATCGGTGGGCTCGGCTACCCGTCGTACTTCCTCACCGTCGGCGACGTCGTCGAGCTCATGAGGTCGCTCGGGGTGCGCTGTGCGGCCCGCGGCTCGGGCGCCGGCAGCCTGGTCACCTACCTGCTCGGCATCTCCGACGTCGACCCGCTCGAGCACGGGCTGGTGATGGAGCGGTTCCTCTCGCCGCTGCGGCATGCCCTGCCCGACATCGACATCGACGTGGAGTCCGCCCGCCGGACCGAGGTCTACGAGGCGATCCTCGACCGGTACGGCGGCGAGCGGTGCACCTGCGTGTCGATGATGGACACCTACCGCGCCCGGCACGCGATCCGCGACGTCGGCGCCGCGCTGGGCCTGCCACCCGGTGAGATCGACACGGTGGCCAAGGCGTTCCCGCATCTGCGGGCCAGCCAGGTCCGGGCCGCGCTGCGCGACCTGCCCGAGCTGCGGGCCAGCGGGCTGGACACCGGCCGGCTCGACCTGCTGTTCCGGCTGGTCGAGCGGCTCGACGGGCTGCCCCGCCACATCGCGCTGCACCCCTGCGGCGTACTGCTCTCCGACCTCACCCTGCTCGACCGCACCCCGGTCGAGGCCAGCTGGCTCGGCTTTCCGATGAGCCAGTTCGACAAGGACGACGTCGAGGCGCTCGGACTGCTCAAGCTCGACGTGCTCGGCATCCGCATGCAGTCCGCGATCGCGCACGCGGTCGCCGAGGTGGGCCGGGTCGACGGAGAAGAGGTCGACATCGACGCGGTCCCGCGCGACGACCCGGCGACCTTTCAGCTCATCCAGTCGACCCGCACCCTCGGCTGCTTCCAGATCGAGTCTCCCGGGCAGCGAGAGCTGGTGGGCAAGTTCGGGCCGGAGACCTTCGCCGACCTCATCATCGACATCTCGCTGTTCCGGCCGGGTCCGGTCAAGAGCGACATGGTGGTCCCGTTCCTGCAGGCCCGGCAGGGCTGGCGCGCACCGGAGTACCTCCACCCCGACCTCGAGCCGGTGCTGGCCGAGACCTGCGGCGTGGTGGTCTTCCACGAGCAGGTGTTGAAGATGGTCTCGGTGCTGACCGGCGCCAGCCTGGCGGAGGCCGACGAGGTACGCCGTGCGCTCGGCGATCCGCTCGGCCAGCCGGAGGTGCGCACCTGGTTCGTCCCGGCCGCGCTCGGCCGCGGTTACGGCCTCGACGTGGTCGAGCGGGCGTGGGAGGTGCTCGTGGCGTTCGGGTCGTTCGGTTTCTGCAAGGCCCACGCCGCCGCCTTCGCGGTGCCGACCTACCAGTCCGCCTGGCTCAAGGCGCACCATCCGGCCGCGTTCCTCGCCGGGGTGCTCACCCACGACCCCGGCATGTACCCCAAGCGGCTGATCCTCGACGACGCCCGGCAGTTCGGCATCGCGATCCTGTCCCTCGACGTCAACCGCTCCGACGCCGAGTACCGGGTGGAACGGGTGGGCGTCCTCGACGAGCCACCCCCCCGCGTCCTCGACGGGCCGCCGCGACCCGAGCCGCCGGTCGGTGTGCCGGACGCGCGGGCCTACGGCATCCGGCTCGGACTGGCGGAGGTCAAGGGGATCACCGATGCGGAGGTGGCGCGGATCGTGGCCGGGCGGCCCTACGCCACGCTGTCGGACTTCTGGCACCGGGCCGCGGTCTCCCGGCCGATCGCCGAGCGGCTCGTGGTGGCCGGCGGGTTCGACGAGATCTACGGGCTGGGCTCCCCGCTGCCGCTACGCCGGCGCGGCACGGTCACCCGGCGCGACCTGCTGCTGCAGGTCGTCGAGCTGGACCAGTGGACCCGTTCGGTGCGCCGCGGCGGTCGCGGGAGCCGCCGTACGACGGGTCCGGCCGGCAGCCGGGCGGCCACCGGCCCCGCCGGCGTCCGCGAGCTGGCCGCCCGGCAGTCGCGGGCGGCCGCCCCGGTGCCGGCCGCCGGCGCGCTGCCGGTCCAGCTCACCCTCGCCCTCGGTGATGAACCGGGAAGGACCCGGGCCACCGGCCTGCCGGAGATGACCAGTGCGGAGCGGGTGCGGGCCGAGCTCGAGGTGCTCGGCCTCGACGTCAGCCGGCACGTGCTCGACTTCTACGCCGAGTTCCTGGCTGCGCTCGGTACCACCCGCGCGCGTGACCTGGTGCGCTGCCGCAGCCGGGCGCAGGTGCTCGTCGCCGGGGTGAAGGTGGCCACGCAGACACCGCCGATCCGGTCCGGCCGGCGAGTGATCTTCATCACCCTGGACGACGCCACCGGACCGCTCGACGCCACGTTCTTCGAGGAGGCCCAGGCCGGCTACGCCACCACCCTGTTCTACTCCTGGCTGCTGGTGGTGCGGGGAGAGGTACGGCGGACCGGTCCGCGGGGCGTCTCGATGCAGGCCACCGGCTGCTGGGAGCTGCCGCGGCTGCGCGACGAGTGGGCGGCCGGCGGCCTGGCCGCGGTCGAGACGGCGATGGCACGAGCGCCGGTGGCCAGCGAGTCCTCGGTGCACGGTGCGGCGCAGAGCCGGTCCACCCGGCCGGTGATGGTCGCGCCCCCGCTGGTCCACCCCACCGGGTTCGCCCAGTCGCCGTACGCCGACGTGGCACCGGCCGGCGAGGGATCCGGCGCGCCCCGGCGACTGTGGCACTCGAGCCCGGGCAGCGCCGGTGGGTGAGGTTGCGGCGGTCGTTCTCGCTTATGCCGACAGGGTGATGGAAACTTCGCGGCACCCCGACCCCGACCCCGGCCCCGCTCCGTTTCCGCCAGTGTCCCGGGCACGCACCCGTCGCCGGACGATCCGACAGACCGGAGGTCTCCCGTGAGCCGCGGCGCGGTTCCGGCCACCGGGCCGCCCATCGGGCCGCCCGGCGACGACACCGGCTGCACCGTGCTGCACGTCGACATGGACGCCTTCTACGCCAGCGTCGAGCTGCGGTCGCGACCGGAGCTGCGCGGCCGCCCGGTCATCGTCGGCGGCGGTGGCACCCGCGGGGTCGTCCTGTCGGCGACCTACGAGGCCCGCGCCTTTGGCGTCCACAGTGCGCTGCCGATGATGCGCGCCCGCCGGCTCTGCCCGCAGGCGGTGGTGCTGCCGCCGAGTCCCGCGGCGTACCGGGAGGCGTCGGCCGGTGTCATGGAGCTCTTCCGCTCGGTCACGCCGGTGGTCGAGCCGATCGCGCTCGACGAGGCCTTTCTCGACGTCTCGAGCGCGCGGCGCCGGCTGGGCCGGCCGGTGCAGATCGGCGAGTGGCTGCGCGCCCGGGTGGCCGACGAGCAGGAGATCACCTGCTCCGTCGGCGTGGCGAGCACGAAGTTCGTCGCCAAGCTCGCCTCGGCTCGGTGCAAGCCGGACGGGCTGCTCGTCGTGCCGAGGCCAGACGTCGTCGCGTTCCTCCACCCGTTGCCGGTCGGGGCGCTGTGGGGTGTGGGTGAGCGGACCGGCGAGGTCCTCCTCCGGCTGGGCCTGCGGACCGTCGGCGACCTCGCGCACACCCCGGTCGGCACCTTGCAGCGCGCCCTCGGGGCCGCGGTCGGCGCGCACCTCGCCGCGCTGGCGTGGGGTCGCGACGAGCGCCGGGTGGTCGCCACCGAGCCCGACAAGAGCATCGGGGCAGAGGAGACCTTCGGCCGTGACGTCGATGATCCCGCAGTGGTCCATCGAGAGCTGCTCCGGCTGTCGGACCGGACGGCCGAGCGGCTGCGGGACACCGGGCAGCGCGGGCGGACCGTCAGCATCAAGGTGCGCTTCGCCGACTTCACGACCATCACCCGGTCGCGCACCCTCGGCGATCCCACCGATGTCGGGCGGGAGATCTATGCGACCGCGCGCTCGCTGTTCGACGCGCTCGGCCTCGAGCGCGCCCGGCTGCGGCTGGTCGGTGTCCGGGTCGAGGGCCTGCGGCCGGCGGAGACCGCGCACCGGCAGCTCCTGCTCGGGGAGCGCGACGCCGGTTGGCGCGAGGCCGAGCTGGCCGTCGACCGGGCGAGCCGGCGCTTCGGCAGCGGCGCCGTACGCCCGGCGGCCCTGGTGGCAGCCGAGGACGACACCGCGCCGGCGATGCCCCCCGGGGAAATCCGGCCGCGATGAGCGACCCGCCGGAGCTCGTCTGGAGCCTGGGTCAGGGAAAAGTCATCCTCTGCACCTGACCGACCGGCTTTCGCGGCGGGCGGACCCCTCGTACTCTGATGTCAGCTCGCTCCGGCCGGTCCGGGCGAGTTGGTCGTACCCCTCGCACCCCCTCGCGCCGGTTCGGGGGCCTCCGTCGGGAGGAGGCACTGTGCCTCTCTCTGAACACGAGCAGCGGCTGCTCGACCAGATCGAGCGTGCCCTCTACGCCGAGGACCCCAAGTTCGCCACCTCGGTGCGCGCTCGGGACCTGCGCAGTCACTACCGGCTGCGGATGGCGCGCTCGGCGGTGGCCTTCGTCGCCGGCTTGGTGCTGCTCTTCTCCGGCGTCATCTCGCGGGTCGTCCCGCTCGGCGTGCTGGGCTTCGTCGTGATGCTCGGCGCGCTGCTGTTCGGGCTGACCAGCTGGCAGCGGCTGACCGGGCACCGGGACGTGAGTCCCTCCCGCCGCCGCTCCGAGACCACCCCGCGGGCCGACCGGCCGTCGTTGATGAACCGCCTCGAGGAGCGCTGGCGACGCCGGTGGGAGGAGCACGGCCGCTAGCGCGCGAGGCGGCGGGGTGGCGCGGCGGGCCGCGGTCAGGCCGCCGTACGCCGCAGCAACCGTCTGCGCAGCCGGGCGGCGGCCAGATCAACAGCGTCGAGAGCGTCTGCCCCGACCGAAGCCGCCGCACCCGCCAGCCGAAGGCCGGACCTCGGGACCAACCGGGCCTGCCAGCGCCGGCCACGCGTCGCCGTCTGCGACAGGGCGGCCCGCACCTCGGCGACCGCGCCGCGGAGCTCGCCGGCGTCCGCCGGCGAACGGGAGTAGCGGGCCCGCTCCTCCGCGCGCACCAACCGCAGCACGGCTTCGGCCGCGGCGCCGGTCAGCCCGGCCCGCCGGACCAGGCTGCCGCCGGCCGCTCGTGGCGAGTCACTGGCCGCCCACGGGTGCCCGAGGTCGGTCGCGTCCTCGCGCAGCTCCGCCCAGGCAGCGTGCGCGTGCCCCACGGGACTGCTCGTGCCCGACCAGCGGCGCCGGCGGAGGACCGCCCGGCTCACTGGCGCGAAGGCGGCGAGCGCCACGGCGAGCAGGCCGAGCAGCACCAAGCGCAACGGCGGCCCGCCCGAGTGCTGCGACTCCGCGAGCTTCAGGTCCGGTGGCGGCAACGGGACAAGGTCGTCCGTGAGCTCCGCGTCGAGCTTGCCGCGCACCGGGTCCTTCCCGGCCGGCGTCTTCGCGTCGCCTTCGGACGGGTCGCCGAAAGCTCCCAGCGAGCCTCCGGTCTCGCCCGGCGCGGCGTAGCGGGGATCGACCGCCCGACCCTCGCCCAGCGGGGTCGGCTCGAACCGCAGCCAGCCAGCGCCCTCGAAGTACAGCTCCGGCCAGGCGTGCGCGTCGGCGGTGGTCACCCGCCAGCTGCCGTCGCCCTGCCGCTCACCGCGGGTGAAGCCGATGGCTACCCGGGCCGGTATCTGCGCCACCCGGGCGAAGAGCGCCATCGCGGCGGCGAACTGCTCGCAGTAGCCGGACCTGCGGGTCAGGAAGTTCTCCAGCGCGCTCTCGCTGTTGCCGGGCGGCGCCGTGACGTCGTACCGAAAGCTCCGGAAGAACTTCTGCAGCGCCAGCGCCTTCGAGTAGTCGTCCGGGGCCTCCGAGACGATGCCGGCGACCGTGCTGAGGACGCTGTCCGGCAGGTCTCCCGGGTACTCCCGGAACGGCTCCAGCCGTGGGTCCGCCGCCGGCGCCTTGCGCAGCTGCGCGGGGTCGGGCGTGACCTTGCGGCTCACCACGCTGTAGCTCAGCCGCCGGCTGCTGGACCTCGTCGAGAAGATCGTCGCAGTGGCCTTGTCGTAGTTCCAGCCCTTCACCTTGACGCTTGTCGCCGGATACGGCACCGGCAGCCAGTGCACGTCGAGGTCACGGACCTTGATCTTGGTTTCGATCTTGGTCGTGTCCACATCCGGCGAGAGGCCGTCGGGCACCGGCAGCCGGCCCTTGGAGATCCGCGACTCCTTCGACACCGTCAGCGGTGACTCCGACCAGGTGGAGCCGTCGAAGACGTCGAGCGCCACCATTCGCAGGTAGCCGGGGTCGGGGTCGGACGTGGTGACCCGCATGAGCTCCTTGGGGTTCTTGTCCAGGAGGTAGCCCTGCAGCCGGGCGATCGGGTTGTAGGTCGACACGGTGTCGGTGCCGTCGACGGTCGGCAGGCCGTTGCCGCCGCCTCCGAACAGCCCCGGGTGCAGGCCGGGGACGAGCGCCGGTACGACGACGGCGACGCCCAGCGCGGCGACCCCGATCCGCCGGCCCACCGCGGCCAGCGGTGAGGTCTCGGCGTACTCCTGCACGTCCGGCGTGGCCGCCGTCGCGGCCCGGCCGAGCCCCAGCGGACGACCCCAGCGGGCCAGCCGGTCGCGGCTGTCGGCCAGCAGCAGCGCCAGATAGCCGACGCCGCCGAGCACGAACGGCAGCGCGCCCACGCCGTTCGGCACCACGGCCGCCGGTACGGCGAAGAGCGCGAGCAGCGGCAGCCCGGCCAACGAGGCACGCCGCAACGTCACGGCGAGCAGGTCCACCACCAGAGCGACCGCCGCGACCCCGGTCACGGTGATGAGGATCAACCCGGTATGGGAGGGCACCGGCGGCGCCAGCACCCGGATATCGCCGAAGCCCTCGCGCAGCAGGTTCCGGAGGGTGCCGATCGCCGCCGGACCCGGCAGCACCAGGGCGATGGCCGACTTCGACGCGAAGATCGCCGTGACGTAGACGAGTACGCCGGCCGCGGCCAGCAGCGGCGCGAGCGCCAGCGGCAGCCCGAACCGGCGGCTCAGCTCGCCCGCGCCGACGACGATCGCGATGGCGCCCGCCACCGGCAGCAGCCAGGACATGCCGCCGAAGACCGGTCCCAGGGCGGCGGCGCACAGCAGGGTGGCAAGGCCGGCAAAGACGGCCAGCCGGGTCCGGTTGTTCATCGGCGTCCTCCAGCGGGCGCGGGCAGGTCGTAGCCCTCCAACGGGCGAGCCGCCGCCGTGGTGCCGGCCTGCGGCCAGACGGCTGTCAGCGAGGTTCCGTGACGCACCTGCAGCACCCGCCAGCCGGCGGCCTGCAGCAGCCGGGCCCGGGCGGTGAACGCGGTCTCGGCGTCAGTTCGGGCGCGGGCCCCCAGGGTGGCCCAGGTCGCGGTGTCCAGGAGGATCGCGACGCCCGCGGTCGCACTGTGCCGGAGCCGGCCCAGCAGCTCCGCCTCCTCGGCGTCGAGCCGGCCGAGGACGGCGACGAGCAGCCCGTCACCGCTCGAGCGGCGTACGCCGGTCAGGGCCGCGCCCAGCGAGGTGCGCTCGGTGGGCGTGACCACGGCGAGGCTGTCGAGCAGCAGGCTCTCCGCCGTACCGCTGAACTCGCTGGTCACCTCGCCGGTCGCGTCGCCGTCGCCGGTCACCAGCCGGATGAGATAGCCACTGCGGGCCAGGTGGACGCCGACCGACGCTGCGGCGCTGACCGCCCACTCGAACGACGAGCCGGGCCCGTCCCCGCGGTGCGCCCCCTCGCGGCTGTCGAGCAGCACGGCCGCCCGGCTCTGCCACGGCTGCTCCTCGCGGCGCACCATCAGCTCGCCGTAGCGTGCGGTGGAGCGCCAGTGCACGCGGCGCAGGTCGTCGCCCTGCCGGTACTCACGGGTGGCGATGTCGTCCTCGCCGGCGGTCGACACCGACCGCGCCCGGCTCTCCCCGGCGCCGGCCCACTCACCGCGCAACCGGACCGGCGGCAGCGGGGTGAGCGCCGGCGTGATCACCAGCGAGTCGACCGCGGTAAAGGAGCGGGTCACCTCGCAGAGTCCGAACGGATCGGTGAGCCGGACCGTGAGCGGGCCGACCCGGTAGCGGCCGCGCAGGTCGGAACGGACGGTGTAGGAAACTTCCCGGATGCCGCGCGGCTCGACCCGGTCGAGCACGAAGCGCGGCCGTCCGCCGAGCACATAGGGGAGCGAGTCCTCCACCAGCAGCACGCCGGTCGGCAGCCGGGAGACGTTGTCCAGGCGCAGCACCACCGAGGCGGCGGAGCCGGCCGGCACCCGCGGCGGGTCCAGCCGGCGGGTGCACGAGAGCCGGTACCGCGTCCGGTGCACCACGGCGAGCGCCACGGCGGGCAGCACGAGCAGGAACACGCCGACCCGCAGCAGGTCACGCTCCCCCAGCGCCAGCGCGCAGATCGTGGCGGCGACGCCGGCGGCGAGGAAGCTCCGGCCGCGGGTGGTGAGCCCGGCGAGGACGCGGCGCACCTACCGGTCCGAACTGCGCGCCGTACGCCGGGTCTCCGGCTCGGGAACCGGCACCCTGGCTACGATGTCGGCGACCACGGAGGCCGGCGTACGGCGGGCGATCTGCGCCTCAGCGGTCGGCAGCAGCCGGTGGGCCAGCACCGGCCCGGCCAGCCCCTGGATGTCGTCGGGGAGCACGTAGTCGCGATCGTCGAGGGCGGCGGCGGCGCGGGCCATCCGCAGCAGGTGCAGGGTGGCTCGCGGGGACGCGCCGAGCCGCAGGTCGGGAGCCTCCCGGGTCGCGGTCACCAGCTCGATCGTGTAGCGGCGGAGCGGCTCGGCCACGTAGACGGTGCGCACCAGCTCGACCAGCTTGGCCACCTCGCGGGCGTCGGCGACCGGCTCCAGATCGTCGAGCGGCGAGCCGGCCCCGTGGCTGTCCAGCATCGCGAGCTCGGACCGGGCGGCCGGGTAGCCCATCGAGATGCGGGCGGAGAACCGGTCCCGCTGGGCCTCGGGGAGCGGGTAGGTGCCCTCCATCTCGATCGGGTTCTGGGTGGCGATCACCATGAACGGCGACTCCAGCTCGTAGGTCACGCCGTCGACCGTGACCTGGCGCTCCTCCATGCACTCGAGCAGGGCCGACTGCGTCTTGGGGGAGGCCCGGTTGATCTCGTCGCCGAGCAGGATGTTGGCGAAGACCGCGCCCGGCTTGAACTCGAAGTCGTGGGTCTCCTGGTTGTAGACGCTCACCCCGGTGACGTCGCTGGGCAGCAGGTCGGGGGTGAACTGGATCCGGCGTACCTCCGCATCGATCGAACGGGCCAGCGCCTTGGCGAGCATGGTCTTGCCCACGCCCGGAACGTCCTCGATGAGCAGGTGACCCTCGGCGAGCAGCACGGTGAGCGCCAGCCGGACGACATCGGGCTTGCCCTCGATGACCTGCTCGACCGCTCCGGTGATCCGCGCTGCGGTCGCCGTGAGGTCCTCGAGGCCGACCGCACCGCCCCCCGGAGCTTCCGACAGCTCAGCCGACATCGTCGTCGCACCTGCCACGGAACCCCTCCCGCGCCTGCTGCGGCCATGCGGCCGCTGGCTGCCGGCCAGTGTGACAGGTGGTGCCCGGTTGGCTAGCTCCCGGTATCAACCCGTGACCCTCCCTCCCGCGCCTGCCGGCCGCCGGGCAGGCGCGGCTCGGGTGGTTGACCGGGGAGCAAAATGGAGTAGCGTGGCGTTATCGGGAGGCGCGGGGTGGTCAACGGCGGAGCCAGAGGGGGCATGCGGTGTTTCTCGGCACCCACTTCCCACGCCTGGATGACAAGGGCCGGCTGATCCTGCCGGCGAAGTATCGCGACGAGATGGAGGGAGGGCTCGTGATCACTAAGGGACAGGAGCGCTGCCTCTACATCTGGCCGACCGAGGAGTTCGCCAGGATCGCCGAGAGCGTGCGATCGGCGCCGGCGACGTCGGTGTCCGGCCGGGGTCGGGTCCGGCTGTTCTTCGCCTCCGCCTCGGACGAGACCCCGGACAAGCAGGGCCGCGTCACGGTGCCGCACTCGCTGCGGGAGTACGCCGGGCTCGACCGGGACTGCGTGCTGATCGGGGCGAGCAGCAAGGTCGAGCTGTGGGACGCGCAGGCGTGGCAGGACTACCTGGCCGAGCAGGACTCGGCGTACGCCGAGGACCCTGCGGGGGTGATCCCCGGAGTCGTCTGAGCGTGGGAAGGAGGCCGGGCCGGAGGTGCGGCGAGGTCTCCGACCGCTCCGCCACCTGGCGCACCTTCCCCGGTGCCAGACGGCGAAGCGGCGGGGACCTGGCAGCGCCTCCCGTCCTCGCCAACAGGCTCCGGCCTGCACAGCCACCGAGCAGGAGCGAAGGGTCGAGATGGACGAGAGGCACGTTGACGGACCGGTCGGGTCACCGGACACCCGGGATCGCCGGGCGGACGGCCTGGCCGAGGAGGTCTGGGCGAGCGCGCTCCTGATCGGGCTCGCGGTCCTCGCAACCGTCGGCGTGGCGCTGGTGGCGCACCTGCTGCTGCGGACCGGCTCGTAGTCCCGTGTGCCGGCCGGCTCCCACGCACCTGCCCGTGCTGCTCGAGCGTGTCGCGGCGCTGCTGTCTCCCGCGCTCTCGGTCGGGCCGGCGGTCCTGGTGGACGCCACGGTCGGGCTCGGCGGGCATGCCGCCGCGCTCCTGGAGCGGCACCCTGAGCTGCGCCTGGTCGGGCTGGACCGTGACCGCCAGGCGCTGGCCGTCAGTGCCGGCCGGCTGACGGCGTACGCCGCGCGGGTGGACCTGGTGGCCACCCGATACGACGAGCTCGCGACCGTTCTGGAACGGCGCCGGCTGGAACGCGTCGACGGTGTGCTGTTCGACCTCGGTGTGTCGTCGCTCCAGCTCGACGATCCTTCGAGAGGCTTCGCCTATGCCCAGGACGCGCCACTGGACATGCGGATGGACCCGACCACGGGTCCGACCGCGGCCGACGTCCTGAACACCTATCCGGTCGGGGAGCTGGCTCGGATCCTGCACGAGTACGGCGAGGAACGGTTCGCCCGGCGCATCGCCGAGGCGGTCGTCCGCGAGCGCTCCCGGTCGCCCTGGTCCTCGACCGTGGCGCTTGCGGAGCTGGTGCGCTCGGCGATCCCGGCGGCTACCCGGCGTACCGGCGGTCATCCGGCGAAGCGAACCTTCCAGGCGCTGCGGATCGAGGTCAACGGCGAGCTGGCCGCGCTGGCGGCTGCGCTGCCGGCGGCGCTGGACGCCCTGCGGGTCGGCGGCCGGGTGGTCGCGCTGTCCTACCACTCGCTGGAGGACCGGCTGGTCAAGCGCGCGCTCGGCGAGCGTGCCGTGAGCACCTCGCCGGCCGGCCTCCCGGTGGAGCTGCCCGGCCACGGTCCTTCGCTCCGGCTGCTCACCCGGGGCGCAGAGCGGCCGTCGGCCGAGGAGCTGCAGGCCAACCCGCGATCGGCGTCCGCCCGGTTGCGAGCGGCGGAACGGCTGCGGGAGGCGGCATGAGTGCCGCGCCGCTGGCCGGCTCCGCGCAGCCGGCCGGCCGGCCACACCCGCAGCCGCAGCTTCGGGTGGTACCGGCCGCCGCCGCGCGGGCGCCGCGAGCCCCGTTCGTCCTGCTGGTCCTCGGGCTGCTCGCCCTGGGACTGCTGGCCCTGCTGATGCTCAACACCGTGCTGGCGCAGGACGCCTTCCGCCTGCACGACCTGCAGCGCCGGGGGCTGCTGGTGACCGACCGGCAGCAGCAGCTGGACCAGGTCCTCAGCCGGCAGCGGTCGCCGTCGTTGCTGGCCTCGCGGGCTCTCGCGCTCGGCATGGTGCCGGGTTCGGCCCGCAGCTTCACCCGGCTGGCGGACGGGCGGGTCGTCGCGGAGCTGACGGCTGCATCCCCGGGCCGTCCGGTGGCTCCGGTCCGGGTCGCACCGGTCCGCCCGGTCGCTCCAGCCAAGCCGGTGGCCGCCAAGCCGGTGGCCGCCAAGCCGACCGCGAGGGCCACGCCGGCCCCGACTCCCGCGGCGAGCCCGCGCTGACCCCGCCACCCTCGGCCGCGGCACTCGGCAGCTCCGCGCGCCGGCTGACCGGCGGGCTGCTGGCGCTCGGCGTACTGCTGTCCGTGCTGGGAGCCCGGCTGGTCCAGCTCCAGGGCCTGGACGCGGCGACGTACGCCGTCGCAGCCGTCGACCAGCGGCGGCACACCATTCAGCTGCCGGCCGAGCGCGGGTCGCTCTTCGACCGCAACGGCATCCCGCTGGCCATGAGCCTCGACGCCCGGCTGGTCTATGCCGACCCACAGCTGGTGACCCAGCCGGAGGAGGAGGCGCGGCGGCTAAGTGTCTACCTGCACCGGCCCCCTGCGGCTCTGCTGCCGCTGCTGCGGGGAACCGGCAAGCGCCCGGGCACCCGCTACGTCGTGCTCGCCCGCGGCCTGTCACCGGCGTCCGGGCGGCAGCTGCAGAACCTGGCGCTTCCCGGCATCGAGGTGGTGCCGGAGAGCCGGCGGGTCTACCCCGGCGGCAACCTGGCCGCCTCCGTCGTGGGGTTCACCGACCGCGAGGGGAACGGCGCCGGCGGGCTCGAGCGCTCCCTCGACCGGCTGCTCGCCGGCCGGGACGGCCGGTTGACTGCCGAGATCGGCCTGGGCGGCCGGGCGATTCCCGCCGGGCGGCGGGTCGAGCTCGACCCGGTTCCCGGCGCCGACGTCCAGCTCACCTTGGACGCCGACCTGCAGTGGAAGGCACAGCAGGCCCTGGCCGCGCAGCTGCAGGCGACCGGTGCGTCCGACGGCACCATCCTGGTGTTGGACCCGCGCACCGGGGAGGTGCTCGCGATGGCGAGCGCCCCCACCTTCGACTCCAACACGGCAGGTCGCGCGCGGGCCGCCGACAGGGGCAACCGGGCGACTTCCGACGTCTACGAGCCCGGCAGCGTCAACAAGGTCATCACCGCCGCCGCCGCCTTGTCCACCGGCGTGGTCACCCCCGACTCGGTCATCGAGGTGCCGCCCGAGCTAAAGATCTACGACAAGACCTTCCACGACGCCGAGTCGCACCCGCTCGAGAGGCTGACCTTCACCGGCGTCCTGGCAAAGTCCAGCAACATCGGCACCATCCAGGTCGCCCAGAAGGTCGGCAAGGCGACCCTCTACCGGTACCTCCGCGAGTTCGGCTTCGGGTCGGTCACCGGTGTCGGGCTGCCGGGGGAGAGCAAGGGCATCCTGCCGCCACCGGACCGGTGGAGCGGCACGCAGCTGCCCACCATCGCCTTCGGGCAGGGGATCTCGGTGACCGCCCTGCAGGTCGCCTCGGTCTACGCGACGGTGGCCAACGGCGGCGTACGGGTGGCGCCCCGGCTGGTCCGCGGGACCGTGGACCCGGCCGGCCAGCTGCACCCGGCCCCCGCGGCACCTGTACGCCGGGTGCTGACGCCGAAGGTGAGCGCCCAGCTGCGCGACATGCTGGAGGCGGCCACCACCGACCAGGGCACCGCGCCGCTCGCCCAGATCCCCGGCTACCGGGTGGCGGGCAAGACCGGCACCGCGCAGCTGGTCGACCTGACCTGCCGGTGCTACCGGCCGGGGCGCTACACCGCCTCCTTCGTCGGCTTCGCGCCGGCCGACCGGCCCCAGTTGGTGGTGGCCGTCGTGCTGCAGGCGCCGGTCCGCGGGCACTTCGGCGGCATGGTCGCCGCTCCCGTCTTCCGCGACGTGATGTCCTTCGCGCTGGCCACCCGGCACGTCGCGCCGACCGGCACCCGCCCGCCGAGTGCCCGGCTCGATGCGCCCTGACCGGTAGCCTTCCTCTCCGTGCCAGCCGCAGCCGGTTCCCTCCCCTGGCGACCGGAGCGTGTCGTTCCCCGGCCGCTCGCCGGGCTGGCGGAGCTGCTCCCAGGCGCCGCGTGGGCGGGGCCGCCCGCCGCCGGGGTACGGCTGCGCGGAGTGACTCTGGACTCCCGTGCGGTGCAGCCGGGTGACCTCTACGCCGCCCTGCCGGGTGCCCGGGTGCACGGCGCCGACTACGCCGGAGCCGCGGCGGCGGCCGGCGCTGTCGCCGTACTCACCGATGCGGCCGGCGCGGAGTCCGCCCGCCGAACCGGCCTGCCGGTTCTCGTCGCCGAGTCCCCGCGCCAGGTGCTGGGGTCGGTCGCCGGCTGGGTCTACGGGTCGCCGGCAGAGTCGCTGCTGCTGCTCGGCGTCACCGGGACCAACGGGAAGACCACCACGGCGTACCTGGTCGAGGCCGGCCTCCGGGCCGCGGGGCGTACGCCGGGCCTGATCGGCACCATCGAGACCCGGCTGGGCGGGGAGGTGCTCGCCAGCGTGCGGACCACTCCGGAGGCACCGGACGTCCAGGCGCTGCTCGCGGTCATGCGCGAGCGGGGCGCGGACGCCGTCGCGATGGAGGTGTCCAGCCACGCGCTCGACTTCGGCCGGGTGGACGGGCTGCGCTTCGACGTCGCTGTGTTCACCAACCTGTCCCAGGACCACCTTGACTTCCACGGCGACATGGAGAGCTACTACGCGGCCAAGGCCCGGCTGTTCACGCCGGAGCGGGCGCGCCGCGGGGTCGTGAACGTCGACGACCCCTACGGCGCCCGCCTGGCCGCCTCGGCCGGCTCGGCCGGCATCCCCGTGACCACCGTGTCGCCATCGGGTGCCGGCCGGGCGGACTGGGTGGCAAAGCGACTCGTCCCGGGCTCCGAGCCGGGGGCCTTCCGGCTGGGTGCCCCCGACGGCAGCGAGGTCGAGGGCTCGGTTGCGCTGCCGGGCCGGTTCAACGTGGACAACGCCGTGCTGGCTGTCGTCGCCCTGGTCGCTGCAGGCGTACCGGCGGACCGGGCCGCCGCCGGGGTGGGGAACCTGGCGGTGGTGCCCGGCCGGATGGAGCGCATCGACGCGGGGCAGCCCTTCCTCGCCGTCGTCGACTACGCCCATACGCCGGAGGCGGTGGCGAACCTGCTGGCCGCCCTGCGTCCGCTGACCTCCGGCCGGCTGATCGTGGTGCTCGGCTGCGGGGGCGACCGGGACCGGCTCAAGCGGCCGCGGATGGGCGCGGCCGCCGTGGCCGGCGCCGACGTCGCCGTCTTCACCACCGACAACCCGCGCTCCGAGGACCCGGGGGAGATCCTCGACGACATGCTCGCCGGAGCCGCCGCGACCGGCGGCACGGCCCCCGTCGTCGAGCCGGACCGGGCCGCCGCCATCGCGCTGGCCGTCGAGCGGGCGCGCCGAGGCGACACGGTGGTCGTCGCCGGCAAGGGGCACGAGCAGGGCCAGGAGGCAGCCGGGGGCGTGGTCCCCTTCGACGACCGGGCCGTGCTGCTGGCGGCGCTGTCGCTGGCCGGGAGCATCCGGTGATCCCGCTGTCGCTGGCGGAGGTGGCGGCGGCCACCGGCGGCCGGCTGGACGGCGGGGCGGACCCCGGCCGCACGGTGGCCGGGTCCGTTGTCGTCGACTCCCGGCTGGTGGGGGCGGGATCGCTGTTCGTCGCGCTGCCGGGGGAGCGCGCCGACGGGCACGACTTCGCCGTCGGCGCGGTGCGTTCGGGGGCGGCCGCGGTGCTGGCGACCAGGCCGGTCGGCGTACCGGCCGTGCTCGTCGCGGACGCCGTGGTAGCGCTCGCCCGGCTGGCCCGCGCGGTGCTGGACCGGCGCCGGGCCGCAGGGAGGCTGCAGGTCGTCGGCGTCACCGGGTCCAGCGGCAAGACGGGCACCAAGGACCTGCTGGCCGCGCTGCTGACCCCGATGGGGGAGACGGTGGCGCCGGCCGGCTCGTTCAACAACGAGATCGGGCTGCCGCTCACCGTCTGCCGGCTGACCGGCGCGACCCGCTTCCTCGTCCTCGAGTACAGCGCGCGGGCTCTCGGCCAGATCGCCGCCCTGTGCGCGGTGGCGCCCCCGGACGTGGCGGTGGAGCTCAACGTCGGTACGGCGCACCTGGGTGAGTTCGGGGACCGGGCCACGATCGCCCGGGCGAAGGGCGAGCTGGTCGAAGCGCTCCCCGCCGCTGGGCTGGCCGTTCTCAACGCGGACGATCCGGCCACCCTGGCGATGGCCGGCCGCACCGCCGCCCGGGTGGTCAGCTTCGGGCGCGACCCCTCGGCCGACGTCCGGGCCACTGAGGTCCGGCTGGACGACCGCGGCCGGGCGTCGTACACGCTGCGGACGCCGGCCGGGTCGGCACCGGTGCGGCTTCCGCAGCACGGCGAGCATGTGGTGTCCAATTCCCTCGCCGCGGCGGCGGTAGCCGTCGAGCTGGGCGCCACCGCGGAGCAGGTCGCGGCGCGTCTCGGCGCCGCCCGGCCGGCGAGCCGGTGGCGGATGGAGGTGACCGAGACCGCCGACGGCGTCTTGGTCGTCAACGATGCCTACAACGCCAACCCGGAGTCGATGCGGGCCGCGCTGCGGGCGCTGGCGGCGATGTCGGCCGGCCGCCGGTCGTGGGCGGTGCTCGGCGAGATGGCCGAGCTCGGACCCGCCGCCGGCGCGGAGCATGCCGCGGTCGGAGCGCTGGTCGCGCAGACCGGCGTGGACCGGCTGGTCGTCGTGGGGACCCGGGCCGAAGGCATCGCCGGCGGCGCCGCCGGGGCCGGGCTCGAGCCGAGGCGGGTGGCCGACGTGGAGGCGGCCGTCTCGCTGCTGCGCTCGGAGCTGGCCGCCGGCGACGTCGTCCTCGTCAAGGCCTCCCGGGCCGCGGGCCTCGAGCGGGTCGCGGAAGGCCTGCTGGCCAGTGGGGTAGCCGCGTGAGAGCCGTCCTGGTCGCGGCCCTGGTATCGCTGACGATCTCCCTGATGGGTACGCCGGCCGCCATCCGGCTGCTCCGCCAGCACGGCTACGGCCAGCTGATCCGCGACGACGGGCCGACCACCCACCACACCAAGCGGGGCACCCCCACGATGGGGGGTCTGGTGATCATCGCCGCCACCTTGGCCGGCTACCTGGTGGCGCACCTGGTCACCCTGCATGGGCCGACCGCATCCGCGCTGCTCGTGCTGCTGCTGATGACCGGCCTCGGCGCGGTCGGCTTCGTCGACGACTTCATCAAGATCCGGAAGCAACGCAGCCTGGGGCTGAACAAGACCACCAAGCTGCTCGGGCAGATGCTGGTGTCGGTGGCCTTCAGCGTACTGGCCCTGCAGTTCGCCAACGCGCGCGGCATGACACCGGCGTCCACCCACCTCTCCTTCGTGCGCGACAGCGCACTCGTCTTCGGTCCGGTGCTGTTCGTCCTGTGGGCCTATGTCATGGTGTCGGCGACCTCGAACGGCGTGAACCTCACCGACGGGCTGGACGGCCTTGCCACCGGGACCTCGGTGATGGTCTTCGCGTCGTACGTGATCGTGAACTTCTGGCAGTTCGGTAACCAGTGCCCGAGGGTCGCCAACTGCTACACGGTGCGCGACCCGCTGGACGTCGCGATCGTCTCGGCGGCGGCCATGGGTGCCTGCTTCGGCTTCCTGTGGTGGAACGCCTCGCCGGCACGGATCTTCATGGGCGACACCGGCTCGCTGGCGCTGGGGGGCGCGCTCGCCGGCATCGCGATCGTGAGCCGGACCCAGCTGCTGCTCGTGCTGGTCGGCGGCCTGTTCGTCGTCGTGACGCTGTCGGTGATCCTGCAGGTGGCGGCGTTCCGGCTGGTGGGGCGGCGGGTGTTCAAGATGGCCCCGCTGCAGCACCACTTCGAGCTCTCCGGCTGGGCGGAGGTGACGATCGTGATCCGGTTCTGGATCATCGCCGGGCTCGCGGTCGCCTTCGGGCTCGGCGTCTTCTACGCCGACTTCCTCTCGGCCGGCTCGCTGCGGTGACCGGTCCGCCGCCCGTCCCGACCTGGGCGGGCCTGCCGGTCTGCGTCGCCGGCCTGGGGGTGTCGGGGGTCGTGGCGGCCGAGACGCTGGTCCGGCTCGGCGCCCGGGTGACCGTGGTGGACGCGCGCAGCGCAGACCCGGAGATGACGCGGGCCGGTCGGCTCGAGACCATGGGCGCCCGGGTGCTGCTGGGGCCGGTCACGGCGACAACGCTGCCGGCCGGCACGGCGCTGGTGGTCACCTCGCCGGGATGGCGTCCGGACGCGCCGCTGCTGGTCGAGGCGGCCGGCACCCATGTGCCGGTCTGGGGCGAGGTGGAGCTCGCCTGGCGGCTGCGACCGCCCGGCGCGGCCAAGTGGCTCGCCGTCACCGGCACGAACGGCAAGACCACGACCGTGCGGATGCTGGCCGCCATGCTCGCCGCGGCCGGCTCGCGCACGATCGCGGCGGGCAACGTCGGCACGCCGCTGCTGGCCGCCGTGCAGGCGGAGCCGGCGTACGACGTGCTGGCCGTCGAGCTGTCCAGCTTCCAGCTGCACTGGTCGTCGTCGCTGCGGCCGTACGCCGCCGCGATCGTGAACCTGGCGCCGGACCACCTGGACTGGCACGGCTCGATGGCCGCCTACGCGGCCGCCAAAGCGAAGATCCTCTCGCCGGACACCCATGCCGTCTTCAACGCGGACGACGACCGCGTCGCCGAGCTGTTCGAGCTCGCCCCGGCACGGCGCAGGGTGTCGTTCACCCTGCAGCGGCCGCGGACGGGGCAGCTCGGGGTCGCCGCCGGGTACCTCGTCGATGCCACCTCCGGGGGCGGCACCGAGCTGGCGCCGGTCGGGGACGTCCGGCCGGCCGGGCCGCACAACGTCGCCAACGCGCTCGCGGCCGCCGCCCTGGCCCTGGCCTACGGCGCACCGGCGGACGCGGTGGGCCAAGGGCTGCGGGCCTTCGCGCCGGACCCCCACCGCAACGCCGCCGTGGCCACGGTCGGCGGGGTGACCTACGTCGACGACTCCAAGGCCACCAACCCGCACGCGGCCGCCGCGTCCCTTGCGGCGTACCCCACCGTGGTCTGGGTGGCCGGCGGGCTGGCCAAGGGCGCGTCGTACGACGACCTGGTGGCCGCGGCCGCCGGCCGGCTGCGGGGAGCGGTGCTGCTCGGGGCCGACCGCGGCGAGATCGCGGCCACGTTGCGACGACACGCGCCGGATCTCCCCGTGGTCGAGGTCGCCGCCACGGAGACTTGGGCCATGGATTCGGTGGTGCGGGCGGCGGCGGAGCTTGCCGTCCCGGGTGACACCGTCCTGCTGGCGCCGGCCGCAGCATCGATGGACATGTTCACCGACTACCGGGAGCGCGGCGCCGCGTTCGCGGCCGCCGTACGCCGGCTGGCCGGGGACGGCCGGTGACCGCACCACCTCCGCCGGCGTCGCCCGCCGGCCGGCTCCCCCTGCTGCACCGCCCGCTCACGTCGTACTACCTGGTCCTCGGCAGCGCGGTCATGCTGGTCGCGCTCGGGCTGGTCATGGTGCTCTCGGCGTCGAGCGTGCAGTCCTACTCCCAGTCCGGCTCCTCCTTCACGATCTTTCAGAAGCAGGCGCTGTGGGTCGCGGTCGGGCTACCGGTGCTGTGGGTGGCGAGCCGGCTCCCGACCGCCGTCTACCGATGGGTCGGCTACCCGCTGCTGGTGGCCTCCGTCGTGCTGCTCGCGGCGGTGCTGGTCCCCGGCGTCGGTCACAACGTCTCGGGCGCCACCCGCTGGATCGACCTCGGCCCGCTGCAGGTGCAGCCCAGCGAGCCGGCGAAGCTCGCGTTGGCCCTGTGGGGGGCGGACCTGCTCACCCGCAAGGCTCGGCTGCTGGGCCAGTGGCGGCACCTGCTGGTCCCGCTGGTGCCGGTGACCCTCCTGATCGTCGTGCTCGTGATGCGGGAGCCCGATCTCGGGACGACGTTGGTCCTGCTGATCGTCGCGCTCGCCCTGCTGTGGGTCGTGGGGGCGCCGGCCCGGCTGTTCGGGGTGCTCACCGGCGGCGTGATCGCGATGGCCGTGCTGATGATCGCCATGGAGCCGTACCGGATGGCACGGATCACCGGCTTCCTCGACCCTTTCGCCGACCCGCAGAAGAGCGGCTACCAGGCGGTCCAGGGCCTCTACGCGCTCGCATCCGGCGGCTGGTTCGGCGTCGGCCTCGGTGCCAGCCGGCAGAAGTGGAACTACCTGCCCAACCAGTACACCGACTACATCTTCGCGATCATCGGCGAGGAGCTGGGGCTCGTGGGCACGCTGGTCGTGCTGCTGCTCTTCGCCACCCTCGGGTATGCCGGGATCCGGATCGCCCGTCGTACCTCCGACCCGTTCCGCCGGCTGGCGGCCGCCGCGGTGACGGCCTGGCTGCTCGGCCAGGCGCTGGTCAACATGGGGGCCGTGGTGGGGCTGCTGCCGATCACCGGCATCCCGCTGCCGATGGTGTCCTTCGGCGGGTCGGCGCTGCTGCCGACGCTGTTCGCGATCGGCATGCTGATGTCCTTCGCCCGGGCGGAGCCCGGCGCCGCCGCCGCCCTGGCGGCTCGCCGCCCCGGCCGGCTGCGCTGGCTGGTACGGCGGCTGCGCTCGGTACCTCCGGTCCGTCCGGTGCCCGCCCCGGGCCGGGTTCCCCGCCCGGTGGCCCGGCCGGCCGCCCGCCCGGTGGCCCGGCCGGCCGCCCGCCCGGTGGCCCGGCACGTCGCGCGCCCGGCTGCCCGCCCGCGGGCCGGCAGCGGCGTCGTGGCCGGCCGCCGGCACCGCTGAGCCGGTGCGCAGCGTCGTACTCGCCGGTGGCGGAACCGCCGGTCACGTCGAGCCGGCGTTGAGCCTCGCCGACGCCCTCCGGCTGCGGCATCCCGCCCTCGCCGTCACCGCGCTCGGGACCGAGCGGGGGCTGGAGACCCGGCTGGTACCGCTGCGCGGCTATCCGCTCGCGCTGATCCCGGCGGTGCCGCTGCCGCGGCGGCCGACGCCGGCACTGCTGACCCTGCCGGGCCGGCTGGCCGCGGCCGTCGCGGCCGCCGGAGCCGTCCTGGACTCGACCGGGGCCGAGGTCGTCGTCGGCTTCGGGGGCTACGTCGCGCTGCCCGGCTACCTCGCCGCCCGCCGCCGCCGGGTGCCGATCGTGGTCCACGAGGCCAACGCCCGGCCCGGGCTGGCCAACCGGGTCGGTGCCCGGCTGACCCCCCACGTCGCCACCGGTACGCCGGCCGCCCGGCTGCCGCACGCCACCTACCTGGGAACCCCGCTGCGGGCCGCCGTCGCCGGGCTGGACCGGGCGGCGCTGCGACCGGCCGCCCGGGCCGCGTTCGGCCTGCGCCCGGAGCTGCCGACGCTGCTGGTCACCGGCGGCTCGCAGGGTGCTCGCCGCCTCAACAGGGCGGCGGTCGCCGCGGCACCGGGGCTGGCCGCCGCCGGCATCCAGGTGCTGCACGCCACCGGCGCCCCCCATCACGACGACGTGGCGTCCCGGCTTCCGCCGTCGGGGGCGGTGCCCTACGTCGCGCTGCCCTACGTGGAGCGGATGGAGCTGGCGTACGCCGCCGCCGACCTCGCGCTGTGCCGGGCGGGGGCGTTGACCTGTGCCGAGCTGGCGGCGGTCGGCCTGCCGGCGGCGTACGCGCCGCTGCCGGTGGGCAACGGCGAGCAGCGCCTCAACGCCGAGCCTGTCGTCGCGGCCGGCGGTGGCCTGCTGGTCGCCGACGGGGCGACCGACGCGCCGTGGATCCTGGACACGCTGGTGCCGCTGCTGCGGGATCCACAACGGCTGGCGACGATGGCGCGGGCGGCCGACCGGTTCGGCCGGCGCGACGCCGATGTAGCGCTCGCGCGCATGGTCGAGACCGCGGTGCGGGGGAGCGGCCGATGAGTACGCCGCCCGGGGGCGGCCCGGTCGGCCCGGTGCACTTCGTCGGCATCGGCGGTGCCGGCATGAGCGGCATCGCCCGTATCCTGCTGGCTCGCGGCGTACCGGTGTCCGGCAGCGATGCGAAGCAGTCGCGCGCGCTGGCGGCGCTCGAGGCACTGGGCGCCCGGGTCCACGTCGGCCACGCCGCGGAGCATCTCGGAAGTGCCCGCACGGTCGTCTTCTCCAGCGCGATTCTGGCGGGCAACGCGGAGCTGGTCGAGGCTCGCCGGCGGGGCCTGCAGCTGCTGCCGCGCGCCGGCGCGCTCTCCGCGGTGATGGCCGGCCGGCGCGGCGTGGCGGTGGCCGGCACCCACGGCAAGACGACGACGACGTCGATGCTCACGGTCGCACTGCAGCACTGCGGGGCCGACCCGTCCTTCGCGATCGGCGGCGACCTCAACGAGCCGGGCTCGGGCGCGCACCACGGGTCCGGCGAGATCTTCGTTGCCGAGGCTGATGAGAGCGACGGCTCGTTCCTCCTGCTCTCGCCGTACGCCGCCGTCGTCACCAACGTCGAGCCCGACCATCTGGACCACTACGCCGATGCTGCGGCGGTCGAGTCGGCGTTCGTGGAGTTCCTCTCCCGCATCGACCCCGCCGGCTGCCTGGTCGCCTGCCTCGACGACCCGGGTGCCGCCCGGCTCGCCGACCGGGCGCGAGCCGAGGGGCTCGCGGTGCGGACCTACGGCGAGTCGCCGGCGGCCGATCTGCGAATCGACGGGCTCGCGCTGACGGGCTTCTCCTCGACGTACACCGCGGTCGACTCCGGCCGTCGACTCGGCCAGGTCCGGCTGGCCGTCCCCGGCCAGCACTACGCGCTCGACTCGGCCGCGGCGCTGGCGGCCGGCCTGCTGCTGGACCAGTCGTTCGGGTGCCTGCGGGCGGGCCTGGGCGCCTTCTCCGGAGCCCGTCGGCGCTTCGAGCTGAAGGGCACCGTCGCCGGCGTACGGGTCTTCGACAGCTATGCCCACCACCCCACCGAGATCCGGGCGGACCTGCAGGCGGCCCGGCAGGTGGCCGGTGCGGGCCGGCTGGTCGTGGCCTTCCAGCCACATCGCTACAGCCGCACGGCCGCCTTCCTGGCCGAGTTCGGCGAGGCCCTGGCCCAGGCCGACGAGGTGGTGGTCATGGACGTCTACGCCGCCGGCGAGCGCCCGATACCGGGGGCGACCGGCGGTGCCATCGCCGCCGCGGTGTCGCTGCCGGCGGAGGCGGTGACCTTCGAACCCTCCTGGTCCGCGGTCGCCGGCCAGCTGGCGGCACGGGCGCGCGCCGGCGACCTCGTGCTGACCCTGGGTGCGGGAGATGTGACCATGCTGGGCGCGGAGGTGCTGGCGGAGCTGGCCGGTCGTCCCGAGTGAAAACGTGTCCCGAGTGAAACTGCAACCGGCGCGTGCGTGCCTGCTTGACCCGGCGCTGGTGGCCTTCTAGTGTCCGCGTCGAACCTTCAGGTTGACCGAACGCCTAGCCTGCACTCGCATAAGTCTCCACCTGAAGGTGAGACCCCGCTGAACCTTTCCCCGGTTCAACGCTAGGAAGCCCCGGCTTCGGTGGTGACTTCCCCGCACCACCGGCTCAGATGCCTCCGCCACACCCGCACCCGTTGCGCAGCCGTGGTCCTGCGCTCACCTCTCCGGAAGGTCCTCGACGTGGCAGCTCCGCAGAACTACCTGGCGGTCATCAAGGTGGTGGGGATCGGCGGTGGCGGCGTCAACGCGATCAACCGCATGATCGAGGTGGGGCTGCGCGGCGTCGAGTTCGTCGCGATCAACACCGACGCCCAGGCGCTGTTGATGAGCGACGCCGACGTCAAGCTCGATGTCGGCCGGGAGCTGACCCGCGGGCTCGGGGCCGGTGCCGACCCGGAGGTGGGCAGGCGGGCCGCCGAGGACCACCGGGAGGAGATCGAGGAGGTCCTCAAGGGTGCTGACATGGTCTTCGTCACGGCCGGCGAGGGTGGCGGGACCGGCACCGGCGGCGCGCCCGTGGTGGCCAGCGTGGCCAAGTCCCTGGGGGCGCTCACGATCGGCGTGGTCACCCGTCCGTTCGCCTTCGAACGACGCCGGCGGGCCGAGCAGGCCGAGCGGGGGATCGAGGAGCTCCGCGATCAGGTCGACGCCCTGATCGTCATCCCCAACGACCGCCTGCTCTCGATGACCAACCGGCCCAGCATGCTGGACGCCTTCCGGGCGGCCGACCAGGTGCTGCTGTCCGGCGTCCAGGGGATCACCGACCTGATCACCACGCCCGGGCTGATCAACCTCGACTTCGCCGACGTGAAGTCGGTGCTGTCCAGCGCCGGCTCCGCCCTGATGGGCATCGGCTCCGCACGTGGCGAGGACCGGGCCGCGGTGGCCGCTGAGACGGCCATCGCCAGCCCGCTGCTCGAGGCCTCGATCGATGGAGCCCAGGGCGTGCTGATGAACATCTCCGGCGGCTCGGACCTCGGCCTGTTCGAGATCAACGAGGCCGCCCAGCTCATCACCGACGCCGCCCACCCGGAGGCCAACATCATCTTCGGTGCAGTGATCGACGACGCCCTCGGTGACGAGGTGCGGGTCACGGTCATCGCGGCCGGTTTCGAGGGCGGTCACCCGCAACGCCCGCCGGTCGAGCGGGAGCGGCGGCAGGTGGAGATGCCGGACGTCGCGGGGCCGGTGGTCCTGCCGGACGCCGCGGGGCCGGACGGGGCGGCCCGTCAGCCGGTCCCGGTCGGCGCGCCGCCGGAGGCGGGCTGGCGGGCGCCGCGTCGCCAGCCGGAGCCGCCGGACCGGCCGGCCGAGCCGGCCTCCGGCCGGCCACAGCGAACCATCGTCTTCGACGACGCCGACGACCTCGATGTCCCCGACTTCTTGAAGTAGGCGTGCGCACCGACCGGCTCGGAGCGGGCGCCAGCACGGCGGTGACGGATCGTGTCGGTGGCACCAGCACCGGGCCCTTCGCCAGCCTCAACCTGAGCCTGAACGTCAGTGACGAACCGGACCGGGTCGCCGCGAACCGGTGGCGCGCCGCCGTCGGGGCCGGCCTGGACCCCGAGCGGGTGGTGTGGATGGACCAGGCGCACGGCAGCGGCGTGGCCGTGGTCGAGCAGCTACCGGCCGGGCCGGTCCCCGGCGTCGACGCGCTGGTGACCCGGTCGCGGGAGCTGGCGCTGGCCGTTCTGGTTGCCGACTGCGTTCCGGTCCTGCTCGCCGACGGCGCGGCCGAGGTGGTCGCCGCTGCACATGCGGGCCGTCGCGGCCTGGCCGCCGGCGTCGTGCAGGCCACCGTGGCCGCGATGAGCGCGCTCGGTGCCGACCCGGCGAACGTCACCGCGCTGGTCGGGCCGGCGGTCGGCCCCTGCTGCTACGAGGTGCCGGCGGAGATGCGCGACGAGGTCGCCGCCGGGGTGCCGGAGGCGGCCGCGCGGACCCGGGCCGGCAGCCCCGCGCTCGACCTTCCGGCCGGTGTGCTGGCACTGCTCCACCGGGCCGGCGTACGCCGGTGCGTGCGGTCGTCGGTCTGCACGGTCGACGATCCGGCGTACTTCTCGCACCGGCGGGACGGGGTGACCGGCCGCTTCGCCGGCTACGCCTGGCTGTCGTGAGCCGCGCGAAGGAGCCGAGCCGTGCGGAGGAGCTGGCCGCGACGCTGGCCGCCGTGGAGTCGCGGCTGCGGACGGCCTGCGAGGCTGCCGGCCGCAGCCGGGCCGATGTCACGCTCGTCGCCGTTGGCAAGACCTGGCCGGCCGCGGACCTGCGGGCGCTTGCCGGACTGGGCGTCCGGAACTTCGCCGAGAACCGCGACCAGGAGGCCCGGCGCAAGGCCGCCGAGCTGGCCGACCTCGGCCTGCGCTGGCACTTCGTCGGCAGGATCCAGACCAACAAGTGCCGCTCGATCGCGGCGTACGCCGACGTGGTGCACGGCCTGGACCGGCTCGAGCTGGTCGCGGCTCTGGGCGCCGCGGCTCGGCGCGCCGGCCGGCGGCTCGACGCGCTCGTGCAGGTGTCGCTGGACGGGAACCCACACCGTGGCGGTACGCCGGTGGCCGGCGTACCGGCCCTGGCGACCGCGGTCGCCGCCGAGGAGGGCCTGCGGCTGGCGGGGGTGATGGCGATCCCCCCGCTCTCCGACGATCCGGCCGGCGCGTTCGCCGGACTGGCGGAGGTGGCGGCCCTCGTGCGGTCCGCGCATCCGGACGCCGTCGCCGTCTCGGCCGGAATGAGCGCTGACCTAGAGGCTGCGGTCGCCGCCGGTTCCACTCATGTACGGGTCGGTACGGCGCTGTTCGGCGGCCGGGAGCCGATCCTCGGGTAGGGTCGGCGCCCGCGGGGGCAGCGAGCAGCACTGCCCCCGCTACCCGATCGGCGAGCCGGGGAGAGCGGGCAGGCATGGCTGGCGCGATGCGCAAGATGTGGGTCTATCTCGGGCTGGTCGAGGAGGACGAGCACTACGACGTCGATGCCCTGGACGACGCCGAGGAGCCCTCGACGGTCCGGCGCTACGCGCCCGCCGCCGGCGCGCGGGGAACGGGCGGGGCCACCTCCCTGCGCCGGTACGACGACGCCTCCGGTTCCGGCGGCAGCGTGGCCACCACCGTGCGCCGGGTGCCGACCACCGCAACCTCGGCCGAGGCGGCGCCGGAGTCCTACCGCATCACCACGCTGCGCCCGCGTAGCTACAGCGACGCGCTGCCGATCGGGGAGAACCTGCGTGAGGGCACGACGGTGATCATGGACCTCACCGATGTCGTCCACGACGAGGCCAAGCGGCTGGTGGACTTCGCGGCCGGCCTGACCTTCGGGCTGCGGGGCAGCATCGAGCGGGTGACCCGTGAGGTGTTCCTGCTCTCGCCGGCCGACGTCGAGGTGACCGCGGAGGACAAGGCGCGGATCGCCAAGGGCGGCTTCTTCAACCAGAGCTGACTGCGGCCGGGGGCGGGGACGAGGAGCCGATCGGGTGACGATCGTCGGTCGGGTGCTGTCCGATCTGCTGCTGGTGTTTTTCCTGCTGCTGGTGTTTCGGTTGGTGATGGAGTATGTATTCCTCTTCGCCAAGTCCTACCGCCCGCACGGCATCGTGCTGGTACTCCTGGAGATCGCCTACACGGTGACCGACCCGCCGCTCAAGCTGCTCCGCCGCGTCATCCCGCCGCTGCGGCTCGGCAGCAGCGGCGTCTCGATCGACCTCGCCTTCCTCGTCCTGTTCCTCGGGCTCGGCATACTCCGGTCCCTGGTGGCCCAGCTGTGACCGCCGCCGCCTTCGCCGTAGGAAAGTGGATGCCATGACGCTGACCCCTGAGGCCGTGCGCAACAAGCAGTTCACGCCGACCCGGTTCCGCCCCGGGTACGACGAGGACGAGGTGGACCGCTTCCTCGACGAGGTCGAGACCGAGCTCACCCGGCTGCTGACCGAGAACTCCGAGCTGGGGGCCCGCCTCGAGGCCGCGCCGGCCACGGCCCCCCCGGCCCGCGTCCAGCCGGCGCCCGCGCCCCCTCCGCCCCCGCCGGCCGAGGACCCCGGATCGGTCGCACTCCGCACCCTCCAGCTGGCGCAGCGCACCGCGGAGGAGGCGGTGGCCCAGGCCCGCGCGGAGGCCGAGTCCATCGTCGGTGAGGCGCGCCAGCGCTCCAGCCGGCTCGACGAGGAGTCCCAGCGGCAGCGCCTCAATGTCATCAGTGAGCTGGACCGGCAGCGGGCCCGGTTGGAGGCCGAGGTCGAGGAGCTGCGGGCGTTCGAGCAGGAGTACCGCTCCCGGCTGCAGGCCTACCTCGAGTCCCAGCTGCGGGCGCTGCAGGGCCAGGACGACGTCGCGCCCGACCCGGCATCCGTTCGCGGGTCCGGAGCGGACGGGGCGGATGACGACGAGGCCGACGTACTGGCCGAGGGCATCGAAGTCGACCCGACCGGTCGCCACGCCGCCGGCGGCCGGCATCGGGTGGCCCCGCCGGCGGACGAGGAGCCCCTGGCACCCGCATCCGCCGACGGGCAGGGCGCCGACGGGCAGCCACCCGTCGGGCAGGGCGACGGGCAGCCACCCGTCGGGCAGGGCTTCGACGGGCAGCCGGCTGAAGGCCGGTCCGCCGACGGGCAGCCACCCGTCGGGCAGAGCGCCGACGGGCAGCCGGCCGACATCGACGTTGACGAGGGCCCCGAGCCCACGTCCTCCTGAGGGACCGGCTGCCGCGGTGCTGGTCGCCAGCGGGCTGTTCGTTGCGCTGGCCCTGGTTCTGCTCATCCTGGGGCTGCAGACGTCGTCCGGGCTGCAGGTCTATCTCTCCATCGGCGCCAGCCTGGTCGCGAGCGCCCTGCTGGCTCTGGGGGTCCGGTCCCGCCGCCCGCCGGCCGGCGTCGCGGACCGGGAGCCCGACCGCCCGGTTTCCTGAGACCGGAAGCGGTCCGGCCTCAGCCGCCCACCTGTCGCAGCCAGAAGGCGAGCCCCAGCTCCGCATTTCGATGCGGCGCCAGGTCGGCGACCGGCGCTTCCTCGGTCACCGACACGGCGAGCACCTCGGCGGCCAGCGGCCCGGCCGACTCCCGTAGAGCGGTCGCGAGCTCCGGGTCGCTGGTGGCCCACCACAGCTCGATCCGGTCCGTGACATCGAGGCCGATCGCCTTGCGCGCGTCCTGCATCAGCCGGACCGTCTCCCGGACCAGGCCCGCCCTCCGCAGCTCGGGGGTGAGGGTCAGGTCGAGGGCAAGTGTCTCTCCGCCCTCCGTGGCCACCGCCCACCCCTGCCGGGGGACCTCGGTGAGGAGGAGCTCGTCGGCTCCGAGCGGCACCGGCGAGCCGTCGACCTCGACGCTCGCCGTACCGTCGCGCAGTCCCGCGGCCAGCAACGCTGGGTCGGCGGCCGCGATCGCTGCCGCCACCGCCGGCGTGGCCTTGCCGAAGCGCCGGCCGAGCGCCCTGAAGTTGGGCTTGGCCGACACGTCGACCAGCTCGCCCTCCTCGCCGAGCGTTCCCAGCTCCCGCACGTTGAGCTCCTCGGCCACCTGGGCGCGCAGCTCCTCCGGTAGATCGGTCCAGCCCGGCGCCGCTACCAGCACCCGCCCCAGGGGCTGCCGGGTGCGGACGCCGGAGCCGGCTCGGGCCGCCCGCCCGAGCTCCACCAGCCGGCGGGTGAGCGCCATCCGCTCCGCCAGCGCCGGGTCGACGAGCGAGCCGTCCACCCGCGGCCAGGCGGCAAGGTGCACGGAGTCCGGCGCGTCCGGCCAGACGTCGGCGAAGAGCACCCGCCACAGCGCGTCGGCCAGGAACGGCGTGAACGGCGCCAGCAGCAGCGTAAGTACGTACAGCACCTCGTGCAGCGTGGCCAGCGCCGCCGGGTCGCCGGCCCAGAACCTCCGGCGGGAGCGGCGGACGTACCAGTTCGACAGGTCGTCGACGTACGCCGTCAGCCGCCGGCCGGCCCGCGCGGAGTCGAAGCGCTCGAGCGCATCGGTCACCTCTGTGACGGTGGCGTGCAGCTCGGACAGCGCCCAGCGGTCGAGGGGCGGCCGGTCCGCGACCGCCGGCGCCGGTGTCGCCAGCGGCTCCCAGTGGTTCGCGTTGGCGTAGAGCACGAAGAACGCCGCGGTGTTCCAGTAGGTGAGCAGCACCTTGCGCACGATCTCTTCGAGCGCCTCGTGGCTCACCCGCCGGCTGGACCAGGGGTTGCCGGTGCAGAGCATGAGCCAGCGCACGGCGTCGGCGCCGTGCCGGTCGAAGAGCTCGAACGGGTCGAGGACGTTGCCGAGGTGCTTGCTCATCTTGCGGCCGTCGGCGTCCACGAGATGGCCGAGGCAGAGCACGGTCTCGTACGCCGACCGGTCGAAGACCAAGGTGCCGATCGCCATCAGCGTGTAGAACCAGCCCCGGGTCTGGTCGATGGCCTCGGCAATGAACTGCGCCGGGTACGCCGCCTCGAACTCCACCCGGTTGTGGTGCGGCGCGCCCCACTGGGCGAACGGCATCGAGCCGGAGTCGTACCAGCCGTCGATCACCTCGGGCACCCGGTGCGCCGGCTCGCCGCAGGTGGGGCAGCCGAAGGTGACTTCGTCGACGTACGGCCGGTGCGGGTCGAGCTCGGACAGGTCGGTGCCGGCGAGCGCGCCGAGCTCGGCCCGTGACCCGACGCAGGTGAGGTGCCCGGCCGGGCAGCGCCAGATCGGCAGCGGCGTGCCCCAGTAGCGGTTGCGCGAAAGGGCCCAGTCGACGTTGTTCTCGAGCCAGTCGCCGTACCGGCCGGTGCGGATGCCCGGCGGGTGCCAGTCGGTGCGGGCGTTCTCCTCGAGCAGCCGGTCCCGGATCGCCGTGGTCCGGATGTACCAGCTCGGCAGCGCGTAGTACATCAGCGGGGTGTCGCAGCGCCAGCAGTGCGGATAGGAGTGCTCGAAGGGCTCGGAGCGGAAGAGCAGCCCCCGCGCCCGCAGGTCCTCCACCAGCGCCGGGTCCGCGGCCTTGAAGAACGCACCGCCCACCAGCGGCAGCTCGGTGGCGAAGTGGCCGGTCGCGTCCACCGGCGCAACCACCGGCAGCCCGTACCGGCGGGCGACGGCCAGGTCGTCCGCGCCGAACGCCGGCGACTGGTGCACCAGCCCGGTGCCGTCGGCCACGGTGACGTAGTCCGCCAGCCCGACGTAGTGGGCCCCCGGGATGTCGACCAGGTCGAAGGGCCGGTCGTACGACGTGCGCTCGAGCTCGCGGCCGGGGAGGCGGGCGAGCCGCTCCGCGCCCTCGCCCAGCACCCGCTCCAGCAGCGGCTCGGCGACGACGAGCACCTCGCCGTCGACGCGGGCGGCGACGTAGGTCACCTCGGGATGCACCGCGACCGCTGTGTTACTGACCAGCGTCCACGGCGTCGTAGTCCAGACCAGCAGCGCTGCGCCGAGCTCCGCCAGCGGGCCGCTGGTGACGGGGAAGCGGACGTAGACGCTGGGATCGGTGACCGTGAGGTAGCCCTGGGCGACCTCGTGGTCCGACAGTCCGGTCCCGCAGCGGGGACAGTACGGCGCCACCCGGTAGTCCTCGACCAGCAGCCCGGCGTCGAAGATCGTGTTCAGCGACCACCACACGCTGTCGACGTAGTCCGGGTCCATCGTGCGGTACGCCGCCGCGGTGTCGACCCAGTAGCCCATCCGCTCGGTGAGCCGCTCGAACTCCGCGACGTGGCGCAGCACCGACGCCCGGCAGCGGGCGTTGAACTCCGCGACGCCGTAGGCCTCGATGTCGCCCTTGGCGGTGAAGCCGAGCTCCTTCTCGACCGCGAGCTCCACCGGGAGCCCGTGGCAGTCCCAGCCGGCCCGGCGGGGGACGCGGTAGCCCCGCATTGTCTGGAAGCGCGGGAACAGGTCCTTGAAGGCCCGCGCCTCGACGTGGTGGGTGCCCGGCTTGCCGTTCGCGGTCGGCGGCCCCTCGTAGAACGACCACAGCGGACCGCCGGCGGTGGTCTCGAGGGAGCGGGCGAAGACCTCGGTGTCCCGCCAACGGGCAAGGACGTCGGCCTCGAGCGCGGGCAGGTCGACCGAGGCTGGCAGCGGCTCGAACATGGGCGTCCTCCGTCGGCGGCGTACTCCGGCGGAGGGACGAGGCGCGAGCCCCGCGGTACCACCCTCCTTGGGCGCGCGGACGCGCCCCGCTCTCGACCGTGCACCGGTTCTACTGGGCCCTGGCGGGCAGTTCCTCCGGCAGCTCAGGGGTGATCTTCGCGGTGGGCACGCCCCCGGGCTTCCACCGTCCCCGGGTCGCTGTGGGCTGCGGCCGCCGGTACTCGTCCCCGTCGTCGCTTCGCCGTCCAGGCTAGCCCAGTCCGCTGTGCCGGGGCATCGGGTTTCCTCCCTACGTCAGTTCACCCGCGGGCCCGAATCGCCAGGCCCGCGGGTGAACGAGGTGGTACGACGCTCAGGTGGTCTTGACCTCGCAGTCGATCGGGACGAAGCCCTCCTCACGGATGATCCGGTCGATTGTCTCGCCGTAGTTCTGCCCGGTCCGCGGGTTCGTGGTGTGCTCCGAGGGTGGCTTGCAGATCCACCCTGTCGGCCCCAGGAACCGCTCCGCCGCCTGCCGGACGCTCGGGTCCACGCCGGTGTTGGCCGCGGTGTACTGGTAGTACACGTTGTAGAGCTCACGGTTGAACGGGTAGCTCTGGTCCTCGATGGTGGCCGCTGTGGCCGGGACACCGTTGACGGCGATCTGTGCGATGTTCGTGTCGGCCAGCTTCACGAAGCGCCCGAAGGACAGGTAGAAGATCGCCCGCGGGGCATCGCCGGCGTCGAGAATGGGCTGGACGTTGTTCTCGAAGACCACCCGCTCGCCGTTGGACTGGTCACCGTCCTTGTAGCGGGCCGGGATGCAGCTGCTGGAGTCGCCCGAGAGACCGTCGCCCAGGGTGCCGACCAGCAGGTCGTCGAAGGTGGCCCGGGTCCCGGAGCCCTCCTGCGCGGTGTAGACGATGATGCGCCCGTCCGAACCGCCCACCTGCTTCCAGTTGGTGATCGTGCAGGTGACGAAGATGCCGCGCAGCTGGGCCCTGGTCAGGCTCTCGACGCCCTTGGCCGGGCTGTTCGGCAGCTCCCGGAAGTTGACCGGGATGATCCCGTCCCGGGCGAAGGCGACGAACTTCAGGTTCTCGCAGTCGCCCTCACGCGGGCCGCGGGAGGACCGGGCGAAGCCGGTCTCCGGCACACCGCTCTCGCCCTGCCGGCAGAGCTGGTCGATGCCGACGCTCGAGCCCTGCGGCAACCGGTTCTGGACCCGGTCGCCGTTCTTGTTCTCGCTGGTGACGCCGTCCTCCTGCGTCGGTGCGCTGTTGTAGAGGTTGCCGAGCCGCTTCATGACCTCGTAGGTGGTGTCGGACCCGCGGCCGACCAGCACCGAGCCTGTACCCTGCCCGGCGGCGGGCGAGGCACCGGCCGGCAGCACCAGTGCCGTCACCCCCGCCATGCTCGCCAGTCCAACGGCGAGCAAACGTCGCGAGATGTTCATCGAGTTCCTTTCCGCGACGGCACCGCAAGGCACGAGTTGCCTCTTTCGACGGTTGCGCCGCGATACGACCCTTTCGGCCCGAAGTGGTGCTCGGAAAGAGTGCGGGAAAACCGCTGCTGAACACCGGCACAAGTTCGCGCCCGGCGCCCGTCGAGCTGTGGAGAAGCACGCCGCGTCCCCGGCCGGGAATCTTGCGCCGGCCCGGCGCGTTGGCGCCGAGTCGACGGCACCGAACTCGTGCCGACTCCCGTGTCTACGATCATGAGCGGTTCCGCCGGGCCGCGACGGAGGACCTACGAATGAGCGAGCAGGGCAGCGCGACCAGAAGCGGTACGCCGCGCACCCGGCGGGCGCGGGCCGCCTCGGACGCCGCGGCACCAAAGACGCCCACCACACCGAGGACGCCCGGCACCCGGAGGACGCCGGGCACTCCGCCGGGTGGGCAGCCGTGGACGGCCGGTGAGCTGGCCGCCGTACGCGGGGAGCTTGAGGAGCAGGCGCAGGAGCTGCGCGGCGAGATCGACTCGGCGGAGGCGAGCTGGACGGCGCTCCAGCGTGACGCCGGCGAGGGCGCCGGCGACGACCAGGCCGACGCCGGCAGCAAGACCTTCGAACGTGAGCACGAGCTCTCGCTGGCCAACAACAGCCGGGACCTGCTGGCCCAGGTCGAGCGGGCCCTGGGCCGGCTGGCGGACGGCACCTACGGCGTGTGCGAGAGCTGCAGCCGGCCGATCGCCAAGGCGCGGCTGCAGGCCTTCCCGCGGGCGACACTATGTGTGGCATGCAAGCAGCGGGAAGAGCGTCGCTGAGCGGTCCGGACCCGGACCGCGGGGCGCCCTACCGCCCGCGCCGGGTCGGTGCACTGCTGTTCACCGCCGGGCTGGTGGTCGTCCTCGACGTGGTCACCAAGGTGGTGGCGGTCGAGCGCCTCAGCGACCGCCCCCCGGTGCGGCTGCTGGACGGGCTGGTCCGGCTGGTCGAGACGCGCAACGCCGGCGCCGCCTTCGGGCTGGGCGGGGGCGCCACCGTGGTCTTCACGCTGGTGGCGGCCGGCGTCATCGTCGCGATCGCCCGGACCGCGCCCCGGCTGCGCAGCCGGGCCTGGGCGCTGTCGCTGGGGCTGCTGCTGGGTGGCGCGACCGGCAACCTGCTCGACCGGTTGCTGCGTTCACCCGGCCCGCTGCGCGGCCACGTCGTGGACTGGATCCAGCTGCCGCACTGGCCGGTCTTCAACCTCGCCGACGCCTCGATCGTGACCGGCGGCGCGCTCGCGGTGCTGCTGGCGAGCCGCGGCATGGGCGTCGACGGCCGACCGGCGGCCTCCCGCACCGATGGCTGAGCCGGCCGGGACCCGGCGCAGCGTGCCGGTTCCGGACGGGCTCGACGGGCTGCGTCTCGACGCGGCGATGGCCCGGCTCTTCGGCCTGTCCCGTACGGCGGCCGCCTCGCTGGCCGAGGACGGGCTCGCCACGGTGGACGGCGCCATCGGCCGCAAGTCCGACCGGGTGTCCGCCGGCGCCTGGCTGGAGGTGGAGCTGCCCGGGCCGGCGGCGGTCCCGGTGACACCGTCGTCGGTGCCCGGCCTGGCGGTTGTGCACGAGGACGATGACGTGGTCGTGGTGGACAAGCCGGTGGGCGTGGCCGCGCACCCCAGTCCCGGCTGGGACGGCCCCACCGTGGTCGGCGGCCTGGCGGCCGCCGGGCACCGGATCGCCACCTCGGGTGCGGCGGAGCGCCAGGCTGTCGTGCACCGCCTCGACGTGGGCACCAGCGGGCTCATGGTGGTCGCCAAGAGCGAGTCAGCATATACAGCGCTCAAGAACGCGTTTCGCGAGCGGACGGTGGACAAGCGCTACGCCGCGCTGGTCCAGGGCCACCCCGACCCGCTGCGCGGCACGGTGGACGCGCCGATCGACCGGCACCCCACCTCGCCGTACCGGTTCGCCGTGGTGGCCGGCGGCCGCCCGAGCGTCACCCACTACGAGACGGTCGAGGCCTTCCGGGCGGCGTCGCTGCTCGCTATCCGGTTGGAGACCGGCCGCACCCACCAGATCCGGGTGCACCTGGCCGCGCTCCGCCATCCGTGCGTCGGTGACCTGACCTACGGCGCCGACCCCACCCTGTCCGCCCGGCTGGGCCTGGAGCGCCAGTGGCTGCACGCCGCCCGGCTGGGCTTCTCCCACCCGGCCGACGGCCACTGGGTCGAGTTCACCAGCGAGCCGCCGGCTGACCTCGCGACGGCCCTGGAGCGGCTGCGGGCGGAGTCGTGACCGCCACACTCGTCACGGAGGCGGCGGAGCTCGCGGCGGCGTACGCCGTGCGCCGGGCCGTCTTCGTCGAGGAGCAGGGGGTCTCGCCGGAGATCGAGCGCGACGACCTCGACGGCTCGGCCGACCACGTCGTCGTGCGCGACCACGGGGAGGTGGTGGCCACCGGCCGGCTGGTGGTCCGCGCCGACGGCACCGGGCTGATCGGGCGGATGGCGGTGCTCGCCGGCGCCCGCGGCACCGGGACGGGGGCGGCGGTGCTCCGGGCGCTCGAGTCGCGGGCCCGGGAACGCGGCCGGCGTGCGGTCGAGCTGCACTCCCAGTCGCAAGCCCGCGGCTTCTACGAGCGCGCCGGATACACGGCGTACGGCGCGGAGTACGTCGAGGCGGGCATTCCGCACATCTGCATGCGCAAGGCGCTCCCGGTCGTGCGCCCGGCGCGCGACGCGGACTCCGCGGCGCTGATCGCGCTCATCGAGGGCTGCTGGGCCGCGTACCCGGGCTGCGTCATGGACGTCGACGGCGAGGAGCCGTGGCTGCGCGCCCCGGCCTCGGCGTACGCCGCCCGCGACGGCGTCCTGGAGGTGGTCGAGCTCGATCGCCAGGTCGTCGCGTGCGTGGGCCTGCAGCCCGAGGGTCCGGACGCGGTGTCGCTGCACAGCCTGTACGTCGCGGCGCCGGCCCGCCGGCGCGGGCTCGGGGCGGAGCTGGTCGAGCGGGTGGAGGCCGCGGCCCGCCGGCGCGACGCGACCCGGGTGACGCTGTGGTCGGATCGCCGCTTCACCGACGCGCACCGCCTCTACCAGCGCCTTGGCTACGCCCGGCTGGCTGCCTGCCGCGAGCTGCACGACCGCAGCAACACGGTGGAGTACGCCTTCGCCAAGGACCTCACGCCCGCTTGCTGAAGCGAGGCCCCCCTCCCTCGCCGATCAAGGAGCTAGGCACCCACACCGCGGCCGCCGGAAGGGTTCATCTCTCCTTGATCAGCGGGGAAGAGGCGATTCATCGGCAACGTGCCCTGCACGCTCTTGTCCTCGATCTCCCAGGCGTGGTCGAGCACGTGCCAGGCGAAGCGGCGTACGGCGTACCGTGCCGGCCACGACCCGCCGGGCGCCCCGTCGCGGAAAGCGGCGGACAGCGCGGCGCGCTGGTCCTCCCAGGGCGTACCCGGCGACAGCCGGACGCCGATCGTGCGGCCGTAGCTGCGCTCTGCCTCCCGGACGTGGTCGACGACGGCGTCACGGTCCCGACCGCCGCCACGAGGGCCCTTGCGGAGCTCTGCCGGCGCAGCCTGCACGACCGCGTCGAGGGCCCGCCAGCAGCGCTCCAGCAGCCCGGCCAGCCGGTCCGCATCCGCCGCACTCAGCGGCTCACCGTCGGAGGCACTGCGGGCGTCCGGAGCGCCGAAGTCGGTGGTCCCGGTCCCCGGAACCTTCTCCACCACGCGCAGATCCCCGGCTTCAAAATCCGGACCGGCGACGGCGGCGTACCGGCCGGCATAGCCCAGCAACTCCGCCAGCGCCGCCTCCTCGCCCTTCCCGCGCCGTGACCACCCGGGCCAGTCGAGGGCGCTGGCGAAGACCCACGTCTTGCCGAGCTCGAGCTGCACGCGCGTCGTTCGCGTCGTCATCGGCCCATCCTGCCGTTCCCGCTGCACGGGTCGCCGCCCCGCTGACTGCTAGGAACGTGCTCACAATCGCCCCGAATGCTGAGCACAAAGCTTGCGCAGAGGGCTGTGGACGGCCGCAGCCCGATGGTGCTCGATGGCAGAACGCCCGCCGACAGGACCTGCCACCGGACGCCACGTCCGGGGACACGCCGAGGCCCGCTCGACCGACCCGCCGGCTCGGCGTTTCTGTCCGGGTGCCGTGTTAGAACTACAGGTCGCGGGTGGATCCCGCTCCGATCGGCCGGTCGCCCCTTCCCCTGCGCGCGCGCCGCTCGTCGACCGGCGTACGGCGTACGCCGTGAGGGGAGGACCGAGCGTTCGTGGCCGACTCGTTCGTGCACCTGCACGTGCACACCGAGTACTCCATGCTGGACGGGGCGGCGAGGCTCGGCGACCTCTTCGCCGAGACCGCCGCGATGGGCATGCCGGCGCTGGCGATGACCGATCACGGCAACCTGTTCGGGGCCTACGACTTCGTCACGAAGGCCGCGGCTGCCGGCGTCAAGCCGATCGTCGGCACCGAGGCCTACCTCGCGCCGGGCAGCCGGTTCGACAAGCGGCTGCCCGCGGGCAGCGCGGCCAAGACCGACAAGTACTCCCACCTGACCCTGTGGGCGGCCGACGCCACCGGCTACGCCAACCTCATCCAGCTGTCCAGCCGGGCCAGCCTCGAGGGCCACTACTACAAGCCGCGGATGGACCGCGAGCTGCTGACCGCGTACGCCGCCGGGCTGATCGCCACCACCGGATGCGTGGGTGGCGAGGTCCCTCAGCTGCTGCTGCGCGGCGACTACGCCGGTGCAAAGCGCACCGCGGGGGAGTACGCCGAGATCTTCGGCGCGGGCAACTACTACGTCGAGCTCATGCGTCACGGCATCGACGTGGAGCGGCGTACGGCGGACGATCTCGTCAAGCTCGCCCGGGAGCTGTCGCTGCCGCTGGTGGCCACCAACGACCTGCACTACACCAAGCGTGAGCACTCGGTCGCCCACGAGGTGCTGCTGTGCGTGCAGACCGGCTCGACGCTGGCCGACCCGACCCGGTTCAGGCTCGACGGCGAGGAGTTCTACCTCAAGTCGCCGGCGCAGATGCGCGAGCTCTTCGCCGACCTGCCGGAGGCCTGCGACAACACCCTCGCGATCGCCGAGCGGGTCGACCTGCACATCGAGGAGGGCAAGAACCTCCTCCCGCACTTCCCGGTGCCGTCCGGGGAGACCGAGGACTCCTGGCTGCGCGCCGAGGTCGAGCGTGGCCTGCGCCGCCGCTATGGCGAGTCCCCGACCGAGCGGCAGCGCGCGCAGGTCGCCTACGAGCTCGACGTCATCATCAAGATGGGCTTCTCGGCGTACTTCCTGGTCGTCGCCGACCTGGTCCGCCACGCCAAGGAGAACGGCATCCGGGTCGGTCCTGGCCGGGGCTCGGCGGCCGGCTGCGCGGTCTCCTACTGCCTGGGCATCACCGCGCTCGACCCGCTCCGCTACGGGCTGCTCTTCGAGCGCTTCCTCAACCCCGACCGGATCTCCATGCCCGACATCGACATGGACTTCGACGAGCGCCGGCGCGCCGACATGATCCGCTACGCCACCGAGCGGTACGGCGAGGACCGGGTGGCGCAGATCGTCACCTTCGGGACCATCAAGGGCAAGCAGGCGATCCGTGACTCGGCCCGGGTGCTCGGTCACCCCTACGCCGTCGGCGACCGGCTCTCCAAGCTGTTGCCGACCGCGGTGATGGGCCGCGACGTCTCACTCGCCGACTGCTTCAACCCCGACGCGGCCCGCTACCGCGAGGCGGCCGAGCTGCGGGCGGCGTACTCCGCCGATCCCGAGGCGCAGAAGGTGCTCGACGCCGCCCGCGACCTCGAGGGCCTCAAGCGGCAGGCCGGGGTGCACGCCGCCGGTGTGGTGATCTGCCGCGACCCGCTGACCGACCACATCCCGGTGTGGCGCCGGGAGGCCGACGGCGCGGTGATCACCCAGTTCGACATGGGCACCGTCGAGGCGCTCGGCCTGCTCAAGATGGACTTCCTCGGCCTGCGCAACCTCACCGTCCTCGACGACTGCCTGCACCACATCGAGGCCAACCGGGGCGAGACGGTCGTGCTCGAGGACCTGCCGCTCGACGACGCCGACGCCTACGCGCTGCTCTGCCGCGGCGAGTCGATCGGGGTCTTCCAGCTCGAGGGCGGGCCGATGCGCTCGCTGATGCGCTCGATGCAGCCCAGCAGCTTCGAGGACATCGCGGCCCTCATCGCCCTGTACCGGCCGGGCCCGATGGGCGTCGGTGCGCACCTCGACTACGTCGAGCGCAAGCACGGCCGCCGGCCGATCGAGCCGATCCACCCTGAGCTGGCCGAGCCGCTGGCCGAGGTCCTCGGCGACACCTACGGCGTGATCGTCTACCAGGAGCAGGTGGTCGCCGTCGCCCAGAAGGTCGCCGGCTACACCCTCGCCCAGGCCGACCTGCTGCGCCGGGCGATGGGCAAGAAGAAGCGGGAGATCCTGGCCAAGGAGTACGACCGGTTCCGCGACGGCATGCGGGCCGGCGGCTACGGCGACGCGGCGATCGCCAAGCTGTGGGAGGTGCTGGTCCCCTTCGCGGACTACGCCTTCAACAAGGCGCACTCCGTCGGCTACGGCCTGGTGTCCTACTGGACGGCGTACCTCAAGGCGCGTTACCCGGCCGAGTACATGGCCGCGCTGCTCACCTCGGTGCAGGACGACAAGGACAAGAGCGCCCTCTACCTGCACGAGTGCCGGCGGATGGGCATCAAGGTGCTGCCGCCGGACGTCAACTCCTCCGAGGCGCGCTTCACACCGGTCGGCACGGACGTCCGGTTCGGCCTTACCGCGGTGCGCAACGTCGGGGCCAACGTGGTCGCCTCGATCGTCGGCTCCCGCCGGGCCAAGGGTCTCTACGTGGACTTCGCCGACTTCCTGCGCAAGGTCGACGCCATCGCCTGCAACAAGAAGGTGGTGGAGTCGCTGATCAAGGCGGGCGCGTTCGACTCGCTGGGCCACACTCGCCGCGGGCTGCTGCAGGTCCACGCCGAGGCACTCGACGCCTGCATGGAGACCAAGCGGGCCGAGGCGATCGGCCAGTTCGACCTGTTCGGCAGCGGGGCCGATGACGCCGTTCCCGCGGTCGGCGGCGGCTTCTCGGTGGCGATCCCGGTTGGTGAGTGGGAGAAGGCGGTGCTGCTCGGCTACGAGCGGGAGATGCTCGGTCTCTACGTCTCCGACCACCCGCTGCTCGGTGTCGAGCACCTGCTGGCCGCCGCCGCGGACTCGACGATCGCGGCCCTGACCGGCGAGGGGCTGGCGGACGGCGAGGTGGTCACGGTCGCCGGCATCCTGTCCACCCTCCAGCGCAAGGTCACCAAGCAGGGTGCACCGTGGGCGATGGCGGTCCTGGAGGACCTCGAGGGTGCCATAGAGGTCCTGTTCTTCCCGCAGACCTACGCGCAGTACGGCGTCCACCTGGCCGAGGATGCCGTCGTGGTGGTCCGCGGCCGGCTGGACAAGCGGGAGGACGTTCCCCGGCTGGTCGCCATGGAGGTGACCGTGCCGGACCTGTCGACCGGACCTCGCGGGCCGGTGGTGATCACACTGGCCACCGCTCGCTGCACGCCGCCGGTCGTGGAACGGCTGTCAGAGATCCTGGGGAACCATCCGGGCATCACGGAGGTGCAGCTGCAGCTGCAGTCGGGCGCTCGCACCCGCGTGCTACGACTGGACGACCGGCTGCGGGTCACCGCGTCGCCGGCGCTGATGGCCGACCTCAAGGCGCTGCTCGGTGCCGCCTGCCTGGGCGGCGGGTGAGGTGAGCTCGCTCGCGTTGTGCGGCGGCACGCTGGTTGTCGACGCGCCTGAGCAGCTGCTCGGCGACTACATCGACCCCCGCAACGGCTACGCCTGGCCGGCGTACGACACCCTGGTCACCAACGGCAGCGTCGAGCTGGTCACCGGCGACCTGCTGGCCCCGGCGTTGCTCGAGGCCTACGTCGACGCAAGTCGGTTCCGGGTGCTTTTCGACATGCTGCCGCAGCTGTCCCGGGTGGCCGAGCTGCCGCTGGTCAGCCTGGCGGATGCCGACGACCCGACCGTGGAGATGGTGGCGGCTCTCTTCGACGTCCTCGACGACGGGTCCTACCGGCGGCGTGGCGTTCGCGGCACGGTCGTCGCCAAGGTGCTGCACCGCAAGCGGCCGGACCTCGTGCCGATCTATGACTCGCGCATCCTCGCCGCCTACACCGCCCCGGGGGCCATCCCCGCCGAGCCGAGCCGCACCTGGGTGACCTTCATCGACCTGCTCTGCCGTTCCATGCGGGCCGACCTGGTCGATAACGCAGAGCGCTTCGCCGAGCTGCAGGCGTACGCCGGGAGCCGTGGCGCTCGGCTGACCCCGCTGCGCATCCTGGACATCCTGGTGTGGATGACGATCTCGGCCTGGCAGTGAGCCGCACCCACTCCGGCCTCGCCCTGCTCGGGCGCATCTGGCCGAGCGGCGCCGAGGTGCCCGTCGACGACGGCGTAGTGCTCGTCGACCCGGCCGGACGGTTGGCCCGGTACGGGCCGGCGGCGCAGGTAGAGGTCCCCGAGTCGTTCGCTCGGCTGGGCGGGCCGGGCGCCTGGGTGGGGCCGGGGATCGTCGACGCGCATGTCCACCTGGCCTTCGGCGGCCCCGACGAGGCGCTCAGTGGTGGGCTGGTCGGCGTACGGGATCTGGGAGCTCCGCTCGAGCGCGCCCGAGGTTGGCGCACCGGGCCGGGCGGCGGTGCGCCGTACGTCGCCGTGGCCGGCCCGCTGCTCACCGCCCCGGGTGGCTATCCGGCCAACGGCTGGGGCGCGGACGGCTTCGCGGCCTTTGTCGGCTCACCGGCCGAGGCTGCGGGGCAGGTACGACGACTGGTTGCGGCCGGAGTGGACCTGATCAAGCTGGCGCTGGAGCCGGCCGGGGGCCAGCCGGTGCCCTCGCTCGACGTGGCGGCCGCGGTGGTGCGGGCGGCGCACGAGGCCGGGTCGGCGGTCGTCGCGCACGCCCTGACCGCCGCGATGGTCGAGCGCGCGCTGGACGCCGGGGTGGACGAGCTCGTACACACGCCTACCGAGCGGCTTGCGGCCGAGCTGGTCGACCGGCTGGCCGTCGCCTCCGTGCGCGTGATCTCCACGCTGGAGACGCTGTCCTACGACGGTGACCCTGGGCCGGCTGCCAACGCGGAGGCCCTGGTGGCCGGCGGAGTTCGGCTCGTCTACGGGACCGACCTGGGCAACGCCGGCACCACGCCCGGCGTCGACCCACGGGAGCTGCGCCGGCTGGCCACGGCCGGCCTGGGTCCGCAAGGCGCGCTGGTGGCGGCGACCGAGGGCGCGGCCGCGGCGGCCGGGATGGCCGGCCCGACCGGGCGACTGGTCACCGGCGCGAGGGCGGACGCCGTCGTGCTGGCCGGCGACCCGCTGGCCGACCCCGAGCACTGGCGGGCACCGGTCGCGGTGATCGCCGGCGACCGTCTGGTGGCGGCGTGACAGAGCCCGACCGCCCGCCGCCGCAGCAGGTGCGGCCCGACCGGCTCGGGTTCGGATCCGACGGCGCGCCATCGACCGGTCCCGCGTTCGGCTCCGTGCCTGCGCCCGATCGGCCGCGGAGGCGGCGCGGCGACGTGCTGGCCGGTTTGGCGACCGCCGCGGGAGTCGCGCTGCTCGGGTTCCCGCTGGGGTGGCTGTGGTCGGCGCTCGCCCCGCGCGCACGGGTCGTCGTTCTCGCCGGCGGGGCCGACCTCGCCGATCCGAACACGAAGGCTTTCATCGCCGCAGACGCCACCTTCCTGCTCTTGACAGCGGTGGCCGGCCTGGTCTGCGGGGTGCTGGCGTTGCTGCTCGGCGGCCGGCGGCACGGGGTCGCGACGGCGGTCGGGCTGGCGGCCGGCGGCCTGGCCGCGTCGTACGTCGCCTGGCGCGTCGGCCACCGGATCGGGTTGGGGGAGTTCCGGCGTGCCGTCCAGGGGCCAACGGGTACGGCGACCCCGCTCTACCTGACGCTGCGCGCGAAGGGCGTTCTCGTCGCCTGGGCGCTCGCGGGCGTGCTCACGGTAGTGGCGGTCGCCGTCCACGCCCGTCGCCCCGACGACCTGTGAGGGGAGTAAGCCTCCTCATCGAACCTGGCAGTAAAGTGCTCGCTGACCCGCCCTGGCGCCACCTGTACGCCGGCCTGGCTGTACCGAGACCGCTGCCCGCTCATCGATCGTGAACGGGTGACGATGCCGGGCGGTGAGGCGGGGTCACACTCGGTCGAGCTCGATATGGGGCTGGGCCGGCAGCTCCACGCGTACGCGGTCATGAGGTCGAACGGGTCCACCGGCGACGACGACGCCCATGATCCCAGCCTTGCGGATCAGGCGCCCGCGCTCGTCGCGGTCAAGGACAGCCTTCAGCAGCCCGGGCTGGAAGTCGTCCAGCTGATAACAGGGGTTGCGCAGCCCGGTCACCTCGACGATCGCGTTGGCACCGAGATGCAGCCGGGTGCCGCGAGGCAAGCCGAGCAGGTCGAGGCCGCGGGTGGTGACGTTCTCGCCCATCTGTCCGGGTGCGACGTCGAAGCCGCGCTCTCGCAGCTCGTCGTGGAGTTCGGCATGAATGAGGTGAACCTGCCGCAGGTTCGGCGAAGTCGGGTCGGCCCGAACTCGGGAGCGATGCTGCACGGTCACCCCGGCATGCGCATCGTTGTCCACCCCGACACCGGCGACGAGCTCGATGCTGTTCTCATTCTTCTTGCCGAACTCGTGCACAGCACTACGGCTGACCGCGACGACTTCCCCAGCGTCCCGCTGCCGATCCACCCGGACATTCTGGCAGAGCCAGGGTCCGCAACGTCGGAGAGGGGTCAACCCCAATGACGCTGTGACTGGCCTCGCCGGTTGTCAGCGAGTGCGCTGAACTTCATTCACGCCTCATTTGCGCCTCACTCGCGCAGGGCAGGACCCGGTCGGACAACTTCGACGTACCTCCGGTGGTTCGCCGTCGACGGCATGCAGTCGAGCCCCATGTCCTCTGCGGTTGCCGGTGTGGTGAACATCGATGACTGGACCGACGCGCAGCACCTGAGCAGTGAGCGGCTGGAGCTACCGGGCGCCGAAGCTGTGATCGCTCACGTGCAACGCAGCACGAAGGGACGTATCCGGTGAGAGTCGCTGGGTACTCGCGGCCAGCGCAGTACTTGATCATTCGGGGCGTTTCTGGGGGCGGCATCTTCCGACCGCGACAGGGCTAGCCGCCTGGTCCACTCTGGAGGGCGGGCCTGGTTCCGATGACGACGATGGCGTCCAGCTCGTCGCATCTAGCCACCCGCGGGATCAGCCCGCTGCGCGCGACGGCTTCGACGGTCCGCGGCGCCTGGCGCTCGCTCGTCTCGACCAGCAGGTGGCCAGCCGGTGCCAGCCATAGTGGCGCCGCGCCGATCACCCGCCGCTGGACGTCAAGCCCGTCCACACCGCCGTCGAGCGCCACCCGCGGCTCGTGCATGCGGGCCTCCGAGGGCAGCAAACCGATCTCCTCGGTGGGTACGTAGGGTGCGTTGGCGACCAGGACGTCGACGCGGCCACGCAGCCCCGGTGGCAGCGGCTCATAGAGGTCACCCTCGTACACTTGACCGCCGGCTGCGGCGACGTTGCGCCGGGCGCACAACACCGCGGCGGGGTCGATGTCGACGGCGTACAGCTCGATCCGATCCAGAGCCGCGACAAGCGCGGCGCCCACCGCGCCGGAGCCGCAGCACAGGTCGACGACGACGGCTCGCGGGCGGACGACGACGGCTCGCGGGCGGACGAGGGCGGCGGCCCGGCGGACGAGAAACTCGGTACGGCGGCGGGGCACGAAGACCCCGGGGTCGACGACTATCCGCAGGCCGGCGAACTCCGCCCAGCCGAGCACGTGTTCGAGTGGCTGGCCAGCGGCTCGCCGGTCCACCATGGCGGCGAGGTCGGCCGCCGTCCGTGCCGCGGATACGAGCAACCGCGCCTCGTCCTCGGCGAAGACGCACCCGGCGTCGCGCAGCCTGGTGACGATGAGGGATCGAGAGCTAGGTGATGACGAAGCCGACATTGAAGCCCTTTCAGAATGCCGAAGGGCTCTCTGTCGGTCACCTATTCCGGTCGACCGCACGCCGTGAGGTGAGAGCACCCGGCCCGAATACGGGGGTAATGGGTCTCACCTCCTCGGCACATCCACTGCTGGAGACGGCAACGGTACCTGACGGAAGCGCCGGAGGCGTCAGCGTCCGTCGCTCACAAACTGGCTCTTCGCGGCGGAGGGTGAGCGCGTCGTTGTGAGCTGAGGGGCCCGTGGCCTCCCAGGATGACTGGTGTCTAGATCAGCATCCACGAGAGGCCACGAGCATGGAGGACGGTACGACGCTGCTCT